>Ga0160458_100009_pt1 | contig 406372 bp, 354 predicted proteins | sample HID1973I_E6MG_FD_108247 | JGI IMG/M metagenome (GOLD analysis project Ga0160458, IMG submission 108247) | Enriched mosquito-associated microbial communities from UW Madison campus, WI, USA - HID1973I_E6 MG | ecosystem: Host-associated > Arthropoda: Insects > Digestive system > Unclassified ...
ACAGGGCCGCGGCTTCGCCGTGGTCGCCACCGAGGTGCGCTCGCTGGCCCAGCGCAGCGCCACGGCAGCCAAGGAGATCAAGACCCTGATCGAGGACTCCACCGGCAAGGTCGCCGACGGTGCAGCCCTGGCAGGCCAGGCCGGCAAGACCATGGGCGAGATCGTGGCTTCGGTGCAGCGGGTGACCGACATCATGGCCGAGATCTCGGCGGCTTCGCAGGAACAGGCCGCCGGCATCGAGCAGGTCAACCAGACCATCGTGCAGATGGACGAGACCACCCAGCAGAACGCGGCGCTGGTGGAAGAAGCCACCGCCGCGGCCCGCTCGATGGAAGAGCAGTCCGCCACGCTGGCCCATGCCATCGCCGTGTTCCGCATCGATGGCAGCAGCGTGGCCACGACGGCGCAGGCCGCCGCGCCGGCGCCGGTCCCGTTCCCGTCGCGCAAGGCCGCTGCGCGCGCGCCGCGCACCACCACCGGCAACGCGGCCACGATCATCAACGAGGCCGACTGGGCCGAGTTCTGATCCGATCTTTCCAGTGGCGGTACTTCAAGGCCCCGGCTCGCGCCGGGGCCTTTTTTTCTGGCGTATGAACCCTAAGGCAGCATGCCGGCCGTGCGCCGTGCTCCATCAATTTCGCCGGCGCCAGGCCGATATCCCGATGGACGCGATGTTCTCCGCCGCCGGCCGCAATGCCACCCACGGACCCCCAGATGAGCGCCACGCACCTGCCGCACCCGCCGACGGACCACCGGGAATTCCCGTTCTCCGATCGCGACTTCCGCCGTGTCTGCCAGATGATCCATGCCCGTGCCGGCATCGCCCTGGCACCGGGCAAGCGCGACATGGTCTATGGCCGCCTGTCCCGACGCCTGCGCGCCATAGGGCTCACCGACTTCGGCCACTACCTGGACCGGCTCGACGCCGATCACGACGGCGCGGAGTGGCAGGCGTTCACCAACGCGCTTACCACCAACCTCACCGCCTTCTTCCGCGAGCCGCACCACTTCGAACGCCTGGATGAGCAGCTGCATGGACTGCGCAACAGCCGCGACACGCTGCGGCTGTGGTCGTGCGCCGCGTCCACCGGCGAGGAGCCCTACTCGATGGCGATCACCGCCTGCGAGGTGTTCGGCACCCTGACCCCGCCGGTGCGCATCCTGGCCACCGACATCGATACCCAGGTGCTGGCGACCGCCCAGCGCGGCGTGTACACCATCGATCGCATCTCCGGCCTGGACGAGGAATTGCGCAAGCGCTACTTCCAGCGCGGCACCGGTCCCAACGAGGGCCGGTGCCGGGTCCATCCCGCGCTGCAGGCGCTGGTCGAGTTCCGCCCGCTGAACCTGCTGCAGGCGCGCTACGACGTGGGCGGACCATTCGCGGCGATCTTCTGCCGCAACGTGATGATCTACTTCGACAAGCCGACCCAGCGCGACATCCTGTCGCGGCTGCTGCCGCAGATGGACGCGTCCAGCCTGCTCTACACCGGCCACTCGGAGAACTACCTGCATGCGGCCGACCTGATCCAGCCCTGCGGACGCACCCTGTACCGGCGCAACCCGGCGGCACGCACATGACCGCCGCGCTGCAGACCGACGACGTCCTGCGTTACCGCGACCCACAGTTCAAGGTGCCGGCGGCCAAGCTGTTGCCGACCCAGTACCTGGTCGTCGACGACGGCACCGCCCTGGTCACCGTGTTGGGCTCGTGCGTGGCCGCCTGCATCCGCGATCCGATGCTGCAGCTGGGCGGCATGAACCACTTCCTGCTGCCCGAAGGCAACACCGGCGACGGTGCCCCGGCGCGCTACGGCAGTTATGCGATGGAAGTGCTGATCAACGAACTGCTCAAGCGCGGCGCCAGCCGCAAGCGCCTGGAAGCCAAGGTGTTCGGCGGCGCGAACGTGCTCAAGGGCTTCACCAGCAATCCGGTCGGCACGCGCAACGCCGAGTTCGTACTCACCTACCTGGATGCCGAACGCATCCCGGTGACGGCACAGGACCTGCGCGGAATCCATCCGCGCAAGGTGTTCTTCTTTCCGCAGACCGGCAAGGTGATGGTCAACCGCCTGCCGCATGCGCACGACGCCGAAGTGGTCGCCGCCGAAACGGCGGTCCGCTCGCGCCTGTCGCGCACCCCGGTCAGCGGCGGTGTGGAGTTGTTCTGATGGAAAAGATCAAGGTACTGGTGGTCGACGATTCGGCGGTGGTCCGCCAGATCCTGACCGAACTGCTGGGCAGCGATCCGGGAATCGAGGTGGTCGGCGCGGCCGCCGATCCGCTGCTGGCGCGCGAGAAGATCAAGCGCCTCAACCCCGACGTGCTCACCCTGGACGTGGAAATGCCGCGCATGGACGGCCTGGCGTTCCTTGAGAACATCATGCGCCTGCGTCCGATGCCGGTGCTGATGGTGTCCTCGCTGACCGAGCGCGGCGCCGACATCACCCTGCAGGCGCTGGCCCTGGGCGCGGTGGATTTCGTCACCAAGCCCAAGCTCGACGTAGCCCGCGGACTGGGCGATTACGCGGCCGAGATCATCGCCAAGGTCAAGGCCGCCGCACGCGCACGGGTCCAGCCGCTGGCGCGGCCAGCGCAGCGCCTGGAAAGCACCGCACCGTCGCGGCCGGCCCTGGCCACCGCCGCACGCTTCCGCACCACCGATCGACTGATCGCTATCGGCGCATCGGCCGGCGGCACCGAAGCGATCCGCGTGGTGCTCGAGCAGATGCCGCCCGACGCACCGGCCATCGTCCTGACCCAGCACATCCCCGGCGGTTTCAGCCGCGCCTTCGTCGAGCGCCTGGACCGCCACTCGCAGATGCTGGTTCGCGAAGCCAGCGACGGCGAAGCGATCCTTCCCGGTCATGCCTACCTGCCGCCCGGCGACCGCCACCTGCGGGTGATCCGCGACGGCGCCCGCTGGCGCTGCCGCATCGACGACACCGCGCCGGTGAACCGGCACCGCCCTGCGGTGGATGTCCTGTTCCGCTCGGTGGCGCAGAGCGCCGGCGCCAATGCGGTCGCCGCGATCCTGACCGGCATGGGCGACGACGGCGCGCGTGGACTGCTCGAGCTGCGCCAGGCCGGCGCGGCCACCCTGGTCCAGGACGAGGCCACCAGCGTGGTCTGGGGCATGCCCGGCGCCGCGTTCAAGCTCGGCGCGGCGCAGGAAGTTCTGCCGCTGGATCGCATCGCCGGACGCCTGCTGGAACTGGCCGGCGCGCAGGCGCTCGCCGCCACGGGCTGATCAGCGACCAGGCGCGAGTCGGCCCGGCTCAGTCCGGGTTGGCCACGCCATGCGGAACATGCCCGGCGGCCACATGCTGGCGGGCACTGTCGATGTTGTGCGCGGAGTCGTCATCGAGCTGCCCGCACCGAACGCTACCGGTCCTAGTCGGGATTGGCCACGCCATGCGGAACATGCCCGGCGGCCACATGCTGGCGGGCACTGTCGATGTTGTACGCGGAGTCGTCAAAGAAGATATCCGCACCGAATGCCGCCAGGAACGGACCCTTCGCCCGTCCACCGAGGAACAGCGCCTCGTCCAGGCGAACGCCCCATTCGCGCAGCGTGCGGATCACCCGCTCGTGCGCCGGCGCCGAACGCGCCGTCACCAGTGCGGTGCGAACGGGTGCATCCTCGCCAGGCGGGAACATCGCCTGCAGCTCGTGCAGCGCCGACAGGAAGCCACGGAACGGACCGCCCGACAGCGGCTCGCGCGCCCGCTGGTGTTCGTGCAGGCCGAACGCCTCCACGCCCTGCTCGCGCGAAATGCGCTCGCTCTCGTCACTGAACAGCACAGCGTCGCCGTCGAAGGCGATGCGCAGCTGGTCCTGCGGTGCGTCGACCGCGCGCGCCGGCAGGATCGTCGCCGCCGCCACGCCATGCTGCAGCGAGCGGCGTACCGATTCGGGATTGGCCGACAGGAACAAGTCGGTGCCGAACGGCGCCACATAGGGCCAGGTCGGCTCGCCGGCGGTGAACACCGCGCGCACGATGCCCAATCCATGGTGCTGGATCGAATTGAAGATGCGCAGGCCGGTGTCGGCCGAATTGCGCGACAGCAGGATCACCTCGACCTGCGGCGCGCCGGTGGGCAAACGCCGGTTAAGTGCCAGCAGCTTGCGCACCACCGGGAACGCCACGCCCGGCTCGAGGATCTCGTCCTCGAGCTGGCGCTGGTAGTCGGCGTAAGCGTCCACGCCATCGCGCTCGTACAGCGCGTGGCTCTCTTCAAGATCGAACAGCGCACGCGAGGTCACCGCGATGGTGAGCAGGCGTGGGCTGTTGTCGTCGGGTCGGGCCATGGGCGGCATTATCCCGCAACAAGCGCATGCGTGCCCGCGGTGCGAGGGCCCTCAGCTGCCGGGCGTATCGATCCGCACCCGCGCCGGTGCGCCGCGCTGGCGATCGCGCGTCACCGCGCGCACCTCCAGCTCCAGGTGCAGCGGTCGCTGCTGGTCGGTCGGCACGTCCTGCCAGGTGAGCTGATGCTCGGCCTTGCGCCCGGACACCGGCGAGGCCACCACGGTCTGGGGAACAAGCCCGGCCGGCGGCTCGCCGCTGACGATGCGGTATTCGAAGCCGATCTCGTCCAGGTCGTAGTCGCTGCCACGCGGCCACTTGAGCTGGATCGAGACGAAGCCCAGCGAATCGCAGGTCGCGCCGCCGCCGATGCCGCGTGTCAGATTCGCGGCCTCCACTTCAGGCGCAGGAATGCCCGTGTTGTCGACCAGCGCCGAGGTGTCGGCCTGGAACGGCGTCACGTTGCTTGTGAACATGCATGCAGCTGCGGCCTGCACCGGCATGGCGCAGAGCAGCATCAGATACCACAACTTCACGGGACCCCTCCCCTTCCGTTGAAGCTCGATGATTCCCCTGGTTTTTGTGCGCCGGGAAGGACTTCGCACTTCACCCGGCCCGCTGGTGCATGAGCGCCAGCGCGCTACGTCATACCACGAATTGCTCGCTCAGGATACGTTCTTCGAGATTGTGTTCGGGATCGAACAACAGCGTCACGGTCCGGTCGGACGATTCGCGGATCACCACCTCGACCACATCGCGGGTCTCGTGCGAATCGGCGGTCACGCTGACCGGTCGCTTGTACGGGTCCAGCACCTCGAAGCGGATCTCGGTGTCGGCCTTGAGGATCGCCCCACGCCAGCGTCGCGGGCGGAACGCCGCGATCGGAGTCAGGGCGATGGTGTGCGAGCCCAGCGGCAGGATCGGCCCGTGCGCGGAAAAGTTGTAGGCGGTGCTGCCGGCGGGCGTGGCGACCATCACACCATCGCAGATCAGCTCCTCCAGGCGCGGCTGGCCATTGAGGTGGATGCGGATGTGCGCGGCCTGGCGGGTCTGTCGCAGCAGCGAGACTTCGTTGTAGGCCAGCGAGCCGGTGCTGGCGCCCGATTCGGTCTGCGCCACCATCTCCAGCGGACGCAGCTTGGCCGGCTCGGCGTTGGCGATGCGCTCGATCAGGGTGTCGGCATGGAATTGGTTCATCAGGAAACCAACTGTGCCCAGCTTCATCCCGTAGACCGGCTTGCCCAGCCCACCGTGCCGGTGGAGCGTCTGCAGCATGAAACCGTCGCCGCCCAGCGCACAGATCACATCGGCCTCGTCGGGCGAATGCTGACCATGGCGCGCGACCATCGCTTCCAGCGTCTGCTGGGCGTTGGGCGCGGTGCTGGCGAGGAAGGCGATGCGGGGACTTGCGCTCATCACGATCTCCGTCGGGAGCCGGCAGGATAACCGGTCGCGGCGAACGGATGTCCAGCAGGGGCGCCGGCGTTGCGCCGGCGCCCCTTTCACAGTTCAGCGTGGATCAGCCGCGCGAGGCGAGCTGGCCCAGCTTCTGTACGGCCACCGACAGGGTCGGATAGTCCAGCGACTTCTGGTCCGACAGCTCGGTGAGCATGCCCAGGGTGAAGCGCAGGGTCGGATCGTCGCGCTGCAGCCAGTTGCGCACCTTGGCATCGGCGTCGCTGCCGGCCTGCGACATCGCCTGGCCGGCCAGCACGCGATGGTGCGCGGCCAGCTCGTCGCGCATCACGCCACGGGCGACCGCGTGCCAGCGACCGTCCACGGCCAGCGCGTCGATCTGCTCGAACAGCCACGGCAGGCCCAGTGCATCACCCAGGCGGAAGTGCACACGCGACACGTCCACCGGCTTGAGCTTGCGCGAGCGCGCCAGTTCGATGATGTCGAACGCCGGCTCCAGGTACGGCAGCTCGGATAGCTGCTGGGCCAGCTTGGGCGGCATGCCCTTGTCGCGCCACTCGCGCAGCGCCGCCTCGTAGGCCGGACGCTGGGCATCGGAGAGCACGCCGGAGGCCTCGCGGATGTCGTTGAACGGATCGCGGTAACGCTCCACCGCTTCGGTGATGCTGGGCATCGGGCCGGGGCGGTTGAGCAGCCAGCGCACGAACGAGCGCTGCAGGCTCCAGATCACCTGCAATGCGTCGACCTGCGCGGCCTCGGGCAGCTTGCCGTCGAGCGCATCGATCTGCGTCCACAACATCCGCGCGTCCAGCGTCTCGCGGCTGATCGTGTAGGCCTTGGCCACCTCGGCCGGGCTGCGGCCGGTGTCCTCCTGCATGCGCAGCAGGAAGGTCGCACCCATCCGGTTGATCGTGGCGTTGGTCACCGCCGTGGCGATGATCTCGCGCTTGAGCCGGTGGTTCTCCATCTGCGCGGCGTACTTCTTCTGCAGCGGGACCGGGAAGTAGCGCTGCAGTTCCTTGGACAGGTACGGGTCTTCGGGGATATCCGAATCCAGCAACTGCTGGAACGCGACCAGCTTGGAGTACGACAGCAGCACCGCCAGCTCCGGCCGGGTCATGCCCTGGCCTCGTGCCTTGCGTGCCGACAGCTCCGCGTCCGACGGCAGGAATTCGATCTGCCGGTCGAGCAGGCCCTGCTGTTCCAGGGTGCGGATGAAGTGCTGCTTGGAGCCCAGGCGCTTGACGCTCATCCGCTCCATCAGGCTGATGGCCTGGTTCTGCCGGTAGTTGTCCAGCAGCACCAGTCGGGCGACCTCGTCGGTCATCGACGCCAGCAGCGTGTTGCGCGCCGGAGTGGTCAGCTTCTTTGAGCGGACCACGTCGTTGAGCAGGATCTTGATGTTCACCTCGTGGTCGGAGGTGTCCACGCCGGCGGAGTTGTCGATGAAGTCGGTGTTGAGCAGCACGCCGGTCTGGGCGGCCTCGATGCGGCCCAACTGGGTCATGCCCAGGTTGCCGCCCTCGCCCACCACCCGGCAGCGCAGCTGCCCGCCGTTGACGCGCAGCGCATTGTTGGCGCGGTCGCCCACGTCCGAATGCTGCTCGGTGGCGGCCTTGACGTAGGTGCCGATGCCGCCATTCCACAGCAGGTCCACCGGCGCGCACAGGATCGCCGACATCAGTTCATTCGGCGACAGCGACTTGACGCCTTCCTCCAGGCCCAGCGCAGCGCGCACCTGCGGGGTGATCTCGATCGACTTGGCGCTGCGCGGGTGGATGCCGCCGCCCTTGCTGATCAGCTTGGCGTCGTAGTCGGCCCAGCTCGAACGCGGCAGCGCGAACATCCGCTCGCGCTCGGCGAACGAACGCACCGCATCCGGATCCGGATCCAGGAAGATGTGGCGGTGGTCGAACGCGGCCACCAGGCGGATGTGCCCGGACAGCAGCATGCCGTTGCCGAACACGTCGCCGGACATGTCGCCGATGCCCACGCAGGTGAAGTCCTCGGCCTGGCAGTCGCGGCCCAGCGCACGGAAGTGGCGCTTGACCGACTCCCACGCACCGCGGGCGGTGATGCCCATGCCCTTGTGGTCGTAACCGACCGAGCCGCCGGAGGCGAACGCGTCGCCCATCCAGAAGCCGTGGGCGATGGCCAGTCCGTTGGCGATGTCGGAGAAGGTCGCGGTGCCCTTGTCGGCGGCGACCACCAGGTACGGATCGTCCTGGTCGTGGCGGACCACGTCGCGCGGCGGCACGATCGCGCCATTGACGATGTTGTCGGTGATGTCCAGCAGGCCCTGGATGAACAGCTTGTAGCAGGCCACGCCCTCGGCCAGCACCGCGTCGCGGTCGCCGGACAGCGGCGGCTGCTTGACGAAGAAGCCGCCCTTGGCGCCGACCGGCACGATCACCGTGTTCTTCACCATCTGCGCCTTGACCAGGCCCAGCACCTCGGTGCGGAAATCCTCGCGGCGGTCGGACCAGCGCAGGCCGCCGCGGGCGACCGGACCAAAGCGCAGGTGGACGCCTTCCACGCGCGGGCCGTAGACGAAGATCTCGCGATACGGACGCGGCTTGGGCAGGTCGGGCACCAGCGCCGAATCGAACTTGAAGCTGATGCAGTGGCCCGGCTGGCCGTCAGCGGCCATCTGGAAGTAGCTGGTGCGCAGGGTCGCATCGATCGCGCCGATGAAGCCGCGCAGGATGCGGTCGTCATCGAGGCTGGCCACGCGGTCCAGCAGCTTGAGCAGGGCGCCGCGGGTCGTGTTCACCTGCCCGTCGCGATCGGCGCTGCGTGCGTCGACCACTTCCTGCAGGGCCTTGACCGTGGACTCCTCGCCGGCAGCCAGCACGCGCAGCTGGTCGACCAGGTCCTGCTGTCCGGCCAGGATCTGCTCGGCGGATTCGCTGCCGGTGGCCGGATGGAAGCGGGCTTCGAACAGCTCCACCAGCAGGCGCGCCAGCAACGGATAGCGGCCCAGGGTTTCTTCGACGTAGTTCTGCGAGAACGGCACGCCGGTCTGCAGCAGATACTTCCAGTAGCCGCGCAGCAGCGCGACCTGGCGCCAGTCCAGGCCGGCGGCCAGCACCAGGCGGTTGAGTCCGTCGTTCTCGGCGCGGCCGGACCAGATGGCGGCGAAGGCCTGCTCGAACGCCGGCGCCAGCATCGAGATGTCGCCGCTGCCGGTGGCGCGCTCGACCTCGAAGTCCTGGATGTAGATCGGCTGGCTGCCGCCGTCGGGCAGGCTCGCCTGCAGCCGGTACGGATGCTCGGAGATGACCTTCAGGCCCATGTTCTCCATCAGCGGCAGCACGTCCGACAGCGGGATGTCGTCGTGCTGGCGGTACAGCTTCAGGCGCAGGCCCGCCCCGCCCTCGCGGGCGACGGTGTGCAGGCTCAGGCGCAGGTCGTCCGGCCCGGTCAGCGCGGCCAGCTGCTCGACGTCATTGGCGGCCAGCTCCGGGGTGATGTCCTCGATGTAGCCGGCCGGCAGGGCACGACCGTAGCCGTTGGCCAGGCGCAGGCCCTCGCCTTCGCCATGGCGGGCGATCAGCAGTTCGCGCAGGTCGTCCTGCCAGTTGCGCAGCAGGTGCGCCAGGCGACGCTCCAGCTCGCTGGTGTCCAGCTCGGCGACCGCGCCGCTGCGCGGACGCACGATCAGGTGCAGCTGCGCCAGCGGCGACTCGCCCAGCACCACGCTGGAATCGACCTGCTCGCCCTGCAGCGCTTCCTTGAGCAGCGCCTCGATGCGCAGGCGCACATCGGTGTTGAAGCGCTCGCGCGGGATGTAGACCAGCGCGGAGAAGAAGCGGCCGTAGCGGTCGCGGCGCAGGAACAGGCGGCTGCGCACGCGTTCCTGCAGGCCCAGCACGCCGGTGGCGGTGCGGTACAGCTCCTCCTCGCCGGACTGGAACAGCTCCTCGCGCGGCAGCGTTTCCAGGATGTGGCGCAGCGCCTTGCCGCTGTGGCTGCTCGGCGACAGGCCGCTGCGGCGCATGACGTGCTCGTAGCGCTCGCGCACCAGCGGGATCTCCCACGGGCGGCGGTTGTAGGCGCTGGAGGTGTACAGGCCCAGGAAGCGCTGCTCGCCGGTGATCACGCCGTTGGCGTCGAACTCCAGCACGCCGATGTAATCCATGTAGCCCTTGCGGTGGATACGCGAGCGGGCGTTGGTCTTGGTCAGGATCAGCGCCTCGCTGGCGCCGGATTCGTTGAGCCCGTGCGCGGCCAGCGACTTCACCGGACGCGGCGGCGCATTGTCCTTGCCGCGCATCAGGCCCAGGCCCGAGCCCTCGACCGGCGTCAGCACCGACTCGCCGCCCTGCTTGACCACCTTGTACTCGCGGTAGCCGTACAGGATGAAATGGTCGGCCGCGGCCCAGCGCAGGAACTCCTGCGCCTCGCGCCGGCCGGTATCGTCGATCGGCATGCGCCGGGTGGCCAGGTCGTCGGCCAGCACCTGCATGCGCTCGCGCATCAGGCCCCAGTCGGCGACCACGCCGCGGACCTCGGCCAGCACCTCGGCGATGCGCTGCTCGATCTGGCGCATGGCCGCCGGGGCCTGGCGATCGATCTCCAGCAGCATCAGCGACTCGGGACGGCCATCGCCCACCGACTGCAGCTTGCCGTTGCCGTCGCGGGCGATGCGCACCAGCGGATGGCCCAGCACGTGCACGCCCACGCCCATCTCGGCCAGGGCCATGCTCACCGAATCGACCAGGAACGGCATGTCGTCGTTGACGATCTGCAGCACGGTATAGGCCGTTTCCCAGCCGTGGGTCTTCAGCGTCGGGTTGAACACGCGCACGTTGGCGGTGCCCGGCTGGCGCTTGCGCGTGAACTGCAGCATGTCCGCGCCGATCGCGGCCCAGGCCTGCGGGGCGTGCTGCGGATATTCGTCCTCTTCAAGGCGGCGGTAGAACTCGCCCAGGAACTCCTGCAGCTCGGCCTGGCGCGCGACCGGCGCCAGGCGGCGCGCCGCGGCGTACACGGGCTCGAGCGAGAAGCGACCGGCAGTGGCGGCCTTGGCGGCCTTCTTCGTCCCGGTGCCGGCCGTTGCCGACTTCACCGTCCGTTTGCCACCGGAAGAACTGGATTTCATGGGATTGAAACTCCGCAGGAAGTAAGTGCGCGCATTGTAGCCGCGCACATCGCGACAGCCTTGCTGCAGGACGGAAGAAATCCCCTCTTTCATATTAGTAAACTGGACGGTATAGTCCAGTCCGCATGCAGACGCCCGCCCCCGCCGCTCCGCGCCCGCTCGACGACGCCCGCCACCAGCAGGTGCACGATGCGGTGCGCGCGCTGGTCCGCGAGCAGGGCGTGCAGATCAGCATGGACGCGGTCGCCGCGCGCGCCGGCTGCTCCAAGCAGACCCTCTATGCACGCTACGGGTCCAAGCAGGCACTGTTGTTACAGGTGCTCAGCGAGGACAGCCTCAATGCGGTCACCCTGACCGGCGTGCCGGACGCTGCGACCCTGCGCCCGCGTCTGGTCGCCTTCGCCCGCGACCATCTGGCGCGCCTGTCCGAGCCCGGTACGATTGGTACCGCCAGGCTGGTCACCGGACAGGCCACCCAGTTCCCCGACGAGGTGCGGGCGCTGTACGCGATCTGGATCGACGGCATGCAGGGCCGCCTGGCCGCCTGGCTGCAGCAGGCCATGCGCCGCGGCCTGCTCCGGCATGACGATCCGCACTGCGCGGCCGAGCTGCTGCTGGGCATGATCGTCGGCCTGGATTTCGACCGGCAGCGGTTCCTGGTTCCTCACCGCGATACAACCAGCCTGCAGTCACATTGGGCCGAATTCGCGGTCGACAGCTTCCTCAGGGCCTTCGCGCCCCCCGCTTCCCGCACCTGATTCAACTTCCGCCCCCACATTCCCGCCCCCTGGAGTTCCCATGCGCCTCCACCGCCCCCTCCTCCTGGCCTGCGGCCTGCTCGCCCTCACGGCCTGCGGCGGCAAGGACGAAGCCGCCGCCCCGCCGCCGCCCGAAGTGGGCGTGGTCGAGGTCAAGCCTCAGACCGTGCCGCTGACCCGCGACCTGGTCGGCCGGCTGTCGCCGTACCGCAGCGCCGACGTGCGCGCCCGCGTGCCCGGAGTGCTGCTGCGCCGCGTCTACGAGGAAGGCAGCGACGTGCGCGAGGGGCAGCTGCTGTTCGAGATCGACCCGGCTCCCCTGCAGGCCTCGCTGGGCGTGGCCCAGGGCCAGCTGGCCCAGGCCGAGGCGACCTACGCCAACGCGCGCTCGTCGGCCGAGCGCGCGCGCCAGCTGGCGCCGCAGAAGTTCGTCTCGCAGAACGACCTGGACAACGCCGTGGCGATCGAACGCAGCGCAGGGGCCGCGGTCGAGGCCGCGCGCGCGAGCGTGCGCAACGCGCAGATCGACCTGGGCTATGCCAAGGTCACCGCGCCGATCGCCGGCCGCGCCGGCAAGCAGCGGGTCACCGAAGGCGCGCTGGTCGGCCAGGGTGAAGCGACCCTGCTGACCACCGTCGACCAGCTCGACCCGCTGTACGCCAACTTCTCGATCAACTCCACCGAGCTGGCGCAGCTGCGCGCGGCGACCAACGTGTCGCTGGTCGGCACCGGCAAGGCGACCGTGCAGGTCGTGCTGCCCGGCGACCGCACCCACGACCAGGATGGCACGCTGGACTTCTCCGACACCACGGTCGATCCGGCCACCGGTGCGGTATCGATGCGCGCCCTGGTGCCCAACCCGGGCAGCGTGCTGTTCCCGGGCAGCTTCGTCACCCTCAAGGTCAACATGGGCGAGCTGCACGAGGTGTTCCTGGTGCCGCAGGAAGCGGTGCTGCGCGATGCCAACGGCGCGTTCGCACGCGTGATCGGCGCCGACGGCAACGTCGAGCGCAAGAACCTGGCCACCGGCGGGGTGCGCGAGAACCAGTGGATCGTCACCAGCGGCCTGTCGGCCGGCGACAAGGTGATCGTGTCGGGCGTGCAGAAGGTCAAGGAAGGCGCACCGGCCACCGCCAAGCCCTGGCAGCCCACCGCGGCCGACGCTTCCGCGCCGGGCAAGGCGCCGGCACCGGCCCCCGCCCAGGCACCGGCCGGCGACGACCAGAAGGCCAAGGCCGAGGCCCAGGCCGAGCCGGCCAAGTCCGGCCCGGCCGAGTAAGGACACTCCCCCATGCCTAAATTTTTCATCAACCACCCGGTCTTCGCCTGGGTCGTGGCGATCCTGATCTCGCTCTCGGGCGTGATCTCGATCCTCGGCCTGGGCGTTGAGTCCTATCCCAACATCGCACCGCCGCAGGTCACCGTCAGCGCCACCTATCCGGGCGCGAGCGCATCGACCGTCGAGCGCGCGGTCACCCAGGTCATCGAGCAGCAGCTGACCGGCATCGATCACCTGCTGTATTTCAGCTCGTCCTCCAGCGCCACCGGCCGGGCCAGCATCACCCTGACCTTCGAGACCGGCACCGACGCCGATATCGCCCAGGTGCAGGTGCAGAACAAGGTGTCGCTGGCCACTCCGCGCCTGCCCACCGAGGTGACCCAGCAGGGCGTGGTGGTGGCCAAGGCCAACGCCGGCTTCCTGATGGTGGTCGGCCTGATCTCCGACAACCCGGCGGTCGATCGCAACCAGCTCAACGACATCAACGGTTCGCGCGTGATCGACCAGGTCTCGCGCATTCCCGGCGTGGGCAGCATCCAGCAGTTCGGCGCCGAATACGCGATGAACATCTGGCTCAATCCTGAGAAGCTGCAGGGCTTCGGCCTGTCCGCCAGCCAGGTGCTGGCCGCGATCCGGGCGCAGAACGTGCAGTTCGCCGCAGGTTCGGTCGGCTCGGACCCGGCGCCGGAAGGCCAGGCCTTCACCGCGACCGTGTCGGCCGAGGGGCGCTTCACCACGCCCGAGCAGTTCGAAGACATCATCCTGCGCGCCAACAGCGATGGCTCCTCGGTGCGCCTGCGCGACGTGGCCCGCGTGAGCTTCGGCCCCGGTTCGTACGGCTTCGACACCCAGTTCGACGGCAAGCCGATCGGCGCGTTCGCCGTGCAGCTGCTGCCGGGCGCCAACGCGCTGAACGTGGCGGAGGCCGTACGCGCGAAGATGGACGAACTGCAGGCCACCTTCCCGCAGGGCGTGACCTGGATGTCGCCCTACGACTCCACCACCTTCGTGAAGATCTCGATCAAGGAAGTCGTCAAGACCCTGGTCGAGGCCGTCGTGCTGGTGTTCCTGGTGATGCTGATCTTCCTGCAGAACATCCGCGCCACGATCATCCCCACCCTGGTCATCCCGGTCGCGCTGCTGGGCACGTTCCTGGGCATGTCGATCATTGGCTTCACGATCAACCAGCTGACCCTGTTCGCGATGGTGCTGTCGATCGGCATCGTGGTCGACGATGCGATCGTGGTGATCGAGAACGTCGAACGCCTGATGACCGAGGAGAACCTGTCTCCCTACGACGCCACGGTCAAGGCGATGGAACAGATCACCGGTGCGGTGGTGGCCATTACCGTGGTCCTGGCCGCGGTGTTCATCCCCTCGGCGCTGCAGGGCGGCGCGGCCGGCGAGATCTACAAGCAGTTCGCGCTGACCATTGCCATCGCCATGGCGTTCTCCGCGTTCCTGGCGCTGGGCTTCACCCCGGCGCTGTGCGCCACGTTCCTCAAGCCCAGCCACCACGCCAATTCCAACTGGGTGTTCCGCACCTTCAACAAGTACTACGACAAGGTCAGCCACACCTACGTGGGCCACATCGGCAGCGCGGTCAAGCATGCGCCGCGCTGGATGGTGCTGTTCGCGGTGCTGGCGATCCTGTGCGGCTTCCTGTTCACGCGCATGCCCGGCAGCTTCCTGCCCGAGGAAGACCAGGGCTATGCCATGGCGATCGTGCAGTTGCCGCCGGGCGCATCGCTGCAGCGCACCCAGCACGTGTTCGACGACATGCGCGAACGTCTGCAGGGCATCGATGGCTACCAGAGCATGATGCAGGTGGCCGGCTTCAGCTTCGTCGGCCAGGGCGAGAGCGTGGGCATGGCCTTCATCCGGCTCAAGCCGTGGGAGGAGCGCAAGCTGACCGCACCGGAGTTCATCCAGCAGGCCAACGGCGCGCTGTTCGGGATCAAGGAAGCCACGATCTTCGTGGTCAACCTGCCGACCGTGCAGGGCCTGGGCCAGTTCGGCGGCTTCGACATGTGGTTGCAGGACCGCACCGGCCAGGGCCAGGTCGCGCTGACCCAGGCACGCAACGTGCTGCTGGGCAAGGCGGCGCAGAACCCGGCGCTGGTGGGCGTGCGTCCCAACAGCCTGGAAGACGCGCCGCAGCTGCAGCTGCACGTGGACCGCGTGCAGGCGCAGTCGATGGGCCTGCAGGTCAGCGACATCTACAACGCGATCAGCCTGATGCTGGCGCCTGTCTATGCCAACGACTTCTTCTATGAAGGCCGCATCAAGCGCGTGAACCTGCGCGCCGACGCGCCGTTCCGCACCGGTGCCGAATCGCTGGCCAGCTTCTACACGCCCAGCGCCGGCGGCGGCATGATCCCGCTGAACACTGTGGTCGATGCCGACTGGACCACCGGTCCGCCCTCGCTGAGCCGTTACCAGGGCTATGGCGCGATCAACATCGTCGGTTCGCCGGCGCCGGGACACAGCTCCGGCGAGGCGATGAAGATGATGGAAGAGATCGTCCAGAACGACCTGCCGGCCGGCTTCGGTTACGACTGGAGCGGCATGTCCTACCAGGAAATCCTGGCCGGCAACGCCGCCACCTTGCTGCTGGTGCTTTCGATCGTGGTCGTGTTCCTGTGTTTGGCCGCGCTCTACGAGAGTTGGTCGATCCCGGTGGCGGTGCTGCTGGTGGTGCCGCTGGGCATGCTCGGCGCGGTGATGTTCAGCCTGATGCGTGGCCTGCCCAACGACATCTTCTTCAAGATCGGCCTGATCACGATCATTGGCCTGGCCGCCAAGAACGCGATCCTGATCGTGGAGTTCGCCGTGGAGCAGCGCTTGGCCGGCAAGACCCTGCGCGAGGCGACCATCGAGGCCTCGCGACTGCGCTTCCGCCCGATCCTGATGACGTCCTTCGCGTTCATCATGGGCGTGGTGCCGATGGCGCTGTCTACCGGCGCGGGTGCCAACGCCCGCCACGCGATCGGCACCGGCGTGATCGGCGGCATGATCTTCGCGACCTTCCTGGGCCTGCTGCTGATCCCGGTGTTCTTCATCGTGGTCCGGCGCATGCTCGGCGACAAGCTCGACGAGCCCTCGCGCGAATGGCTGGAGAAGCACGGCAAGGGCGAGCCTGCGGCGCACTGACCGCAGCGCTCAGCTCTTGGAAAGCAGAGCCCCGGCAGCGATGCCGGGGCTTTTTTCTGGAGCGCCTGCGCGGTGGCGAAGCGACGTTGCGATACAGGTGCCGGATCGGCTGCCTCGCAGCTGGTGCAGCGGGCCAGCCAGTTACATCGGAGTATTCGCAGCAGGCGCCACATATGCCGCGCGCGCGGCACGCACGACGTGCTGATGCTGGTCGGCCCAGTCGATCAGTCCACTCACCCGCTCGAAGAACGAATGCCCCAATGCGGTCAGCGTGTAGTCCACGCGCGGTGGCACGGTCGCATGCACCTGGCGCACGACCAGTCCGTCCTCTTCGAGATGACGCAGGGTCTGGGCCAGCATCCGCGGCGAGATGTCCGCCACGCGCCGGCGCAGCTCGGTGAAACGCAGTGTCTGGCCGCCGCTCAGCTCGATGAGCACGAGCACCGTCCAGCGGTCGCCGAGGCGGTCCAGCACGCCGCGAATCGGGCACTTTTCCGCCAGTTCGCTGTTCTGTCGATGCAGGGCCATCGCGTGTCCTCCTTTGCAGGTTACCGGGCGGTAACCGGGTTACTTCCGCCGCCCTCCTTGTGAGGCCCGGCGCCATTACTACCATAGGGTAACCAACAACCACTCTGGTACCAAGGACCTGCGATGAACGACTCCCCCACCCTCCTGGTCACCGGCGCCTCCGGTCACCTGGGCCGCGCCGCCGTCGACCATCTGCTCGATCACGTCGGGATTCCTGCCGACCGGCTGATCGCCACTACCCGCAACCCGGACTCGCTCGCCGACCTGGCCGCCCGTGGCGTGCAGGTCCGCGCCGCCGACTTCGACCGCCCCGAAACCCTGGACGCCGCCTTCGCCGGTGCCGAGCGCCTGCTGCTGGTCAGCACCGATGCCCTGCTCGAACCGGGCCTGCGCCTGCGCCAGCACCGCAACGCGGTCGATGCGGCCGTGCGCGCCGGTGTGCGGCACGTGGTCTACACCTCCATGCCCAAGCCCGAACCGGGCTCGCCGCTGCTGTTCGCGCCCGACCATTACGGCACCGAGCAGGCGCTGGCGGCCAGCACGCTGGATTGGACCGTGCTGCGCAACGCCTGGTACTTCGAGAACCTGTTCCTGGGCCTGCACCCGATCCTCGAGAGCGGCCACTGGTACAGCGCTGCCGGTGAAGGCCGGATCGCGCACATCGCCCGCCAGGATCTGGCCGAGGCCGCGGCCACTGCACTGGCCGCCGACTTCGATGGAAAACGCACGCTGACCCTCACCGGCAGCGAGGCATTCACCACCCGCGAAATCGCCGCGCTGGTCGCGCCCCTCGCCGGCAAGGCGATCGAGGTGGTCGACGTGCCGGTGGATGCGCTGATCGAAGGTATGCGCCAGGCGGGGCTGCCGGGACAGCTGCCGGAGGTGTTCGCGTCCTTCGACAGCAATACCGCTGTCGGTGGCCTGGCCGAGGTCACCGGTGATTTCCAGACGCTCACCGGGCGCGCGCCCCTGCCGTACCGCACCTGGCTGGAGCACAACGCGCAGGCCATCGCCGCGGCCTGAGCGCTTCGCAACGGCCGTCGCAACGAAAACGCCCCCGCACGCTTGGCGTGCGAGGGCGTCGATGGCCACCGGCCGGCCGCAGGCAGCGGCCGGATGGCGGGCTGCGGCTTACTTCACCGCAGCGTGGTAACGGCGCTCGACCTCGTCCCAGTCGACCACGTTGAAGAACGCGCCGATGTATTCCGGACGACGGTTCTGGTACTTCAGGTAGTAGGCGTGTTCCCACACGTCCAGGCCCAGGATCGGCGTGTTGCCCTCGCTGAGCGGGGTGTCCTGGTTGGCGCTGCTCTCGACCACGACCTTCTTGTCCGGGGTCACGCTCAGCCAGGCCCAGCCGCTGCCGAAACGGGTCAGAGCGGCCTTGGTGAAGGCTTCCTTGAACTTCTCGAAACCGCCCAGGTCCTTGTCGATCGCCTTGGCCACGTCTGCCTTCGGCTCGCCGCCGCCCTTGGGCGACATCACGGTCCAGAACAGGGTGTGGTTGGCGTGGCCGCCACCGTTGTTGCGCACCGGGCCCTGCAGGTTCTCCGGCAGCGTCTTGAGCTTGGCGACCAGTTCCTCGACCGGCAGGTCGGCGTACTCGGTGCCTTCCAGCGCGGCGTTGACGTTGTTGATGTAGGTCTGGTGGTGCTTGGTGTGGTGGATCTTCATCGTCTCCGTATCGATGTGCGGTTCCAGCGCATCGTAGGCATACGGCAACTCGGGGAGGGTATAGGCCACGGTGGTCTCCTTGGATTACGGGCCCGGCGGTCCGGGCACGGCGGGCAACAGTGTAGGGATGCGGGCGCGCTCAACCAAGATGCCATCGGTTACGCCGGAGGAATGCTGCATCCCGGCGCGGGTGGTGCCCTGCCCGGCCAGCATGCCCGGCCTGCGGTTCCCATGACGTGAAACGCGGCTTTCGCTGGGGTGACGTTCAAGCAACCCCCTGCCTGCGCGCGCATACTCGACCGGCCCTGGGAAGAAGTGACCTGCGCATGCGCGATACACGCCTGGTCCGGCTGTTGCTGGTTGTCGTCGCCGTGGTGGCGATGGCCTGGATGCTGCGCCCGGATGGCTCACCGTCGAAGTCCTCGCCGCCGGAGTCCACGGCGCATACCTCGAACGTGCCGACTTCCGGCGCGCCGGCCGTTGATGCGAAACCCACGGCCCGCACGCAGCTGCCGGACTTCCTCCCCGCCGAAGCCGAATCGGTGATCCGGCGGATACAGCTGGGCGGCAGCTTCCCGCACTGGCAGGACGGCAGCGTGTTCGGTAATCGCGAACGTCGCCTGCCGCCACACGAACACGGCTATTACCGCGAATACACCGTGCCCACGCCAGGCCTGTCGCATCGCGGCGCACGGCGGATCGTCACCGGCGGCCGGCCACCGCGCGACTGGTATTACACCGACGACCACTACGAAAGCTTCCGGCCGTTCCAGCCACCGCCGGTGGAGGCGCGGCAATGAGCGAATCGGGATTCGACATCGGCTTGAGTGACGCCTCGCAGGCGGGCGTGTTCGAGGTCGGTCCGGCCGACCTGCCGGCGCTGGCCGCGGCCGCGCGCGATGCCGGCCTGCTGGCGCGGGCGATCGCGCTGGACGGATGCACGAGCAAGCGCGCCCTGCTGCTGCGCCTGTCCACCGTGCTCGACGTGCCCGCCGGCCGTGGCGGCAACTGGGATGCGCTGACGGACGTGCTGCGCGACCTGGAATGGCTGCCCGCGCCCGGCTACGTGCTTCTGTTCGACGGCGCCTGGCAACTGCGCGCCGCCTTGCCGGACGAGTTCGACACCCTGGTCGGCGTCCTGCAGGAAGCCTCGCAGTGGTGGGCCGAAGCGGATGTGCCATTCTGGGCGTTCCTGGCCGGAACCGGGACAACTGGCCCCGCCTGACCTGGAGACCCCGCTGGCCGGCCTCGGACCGTCGTCGGACGACGGCCGAGGCAGTCACGGCGAACGGATCACCCGCGCAGGGTCACTCCAGGGTGAACCACTGGGCTTCGACCCGACGGTTCAGGTCGCTGTCCACGCCCGCCGGTTCCTCCCAGCCGCGGCCGACAACTTCCACCCGCGATGCATCGATGGAGGGATGGCGCTGGCGCAACTCGTCGCTTACCGCCTGGGCCCGCTGACGCGAGAGCTCCATCGCCTTCAGCGCCATGGAGCGGACCAGTTGTTGCCCGCCCTGGCGTTCGAACTCTGCCTGGCGCGCATTGTCCACATGGCCGCGCAGCACCACGATCGAGCCGGGACTGACCTGCAAGAAGTTGCGGATCGTCTCCAGGTATTCGACATTCTGCTTGGCGCTCTTGTCCAACTGGGCCGAATTGGGCAGGAAGTAGAAACGGATGTCCTTGCTCAGCAGCGCATCGCCTTCCAGTGCCACGTTGCCGGCGGTGCGGATCGGCGCTATCGCGATCTGCTGGCCTGCGAACGCGCCCGCCTCCTTGATGGTGCGCAGGGCCTTCAGGTCGACGAAACGCGCCGGATCTGCCGGGTTCCGGATGACGTCTCCGTATGCCAGCACCGAGGACTGGAAGATTCCGTTGAAGGAGCCGGCCGCGTCGATCGTGCCCTCGAAGAACGCGAGATTCTCCGGCAGGTTGGACAGATGCACCTTGGACAACTCTTCCCGCGTGTCGGCTTCGCTCCACTTGAAGGCGCGCCCGATCGTTGCCAGGTGGCGCTCGGGCTCCTCCCTGACCTGGCGGTTGCCCTCGAGCAGGCCATGGACCAGGCCCTTGACCTGCTCGGGATGCGCTTCGGCATAACCTTTGTTGACCAGCAGCAGGTCGGCCACGATGAGCAGGTTGCGATTGGAGACCAGGGACTTGGCGCGACCTGCGGACTGGGCAATCACCTCGTCCGTCCGCGGCGCCCAGCCAACGCAGCCATTCAGGCGCGGCGCATCGACACCCAGCTCGTACGCATATGCGTCGCAGGCGACGAATGCGTCATCGTAGAAGACCAGGCCCAGTTCGTTCGGCCCCGGTCGCGCTTCCAGGTCGCGCAACACCTTGACCGGCACGCCGGCCTCGCCAGCCAGGTAGCGGATGAAGAACTCGCTCTCGTTGAACTGCGAGGCCGCCAACACCTTGCCCTTGAGCTGGTTGATGCTGGTGATGCCGCTATCCACCACCACCATGTCGGCGCCACGCGAGAAACCGATCTGGGCCGGCACGACGACATCGAACTGGCGGCCCAGCACGGCCAGCGTATCGGCCGTGGTCACCGACGCTGCGACCCGGCCGTTGTTGAGCTTGGACCAGCCCTCTTCCTCGTTGAGCGTCAGGCGCACCTGGAAGCCGTATTCGCGGGCGAAGAACGAATCCGGATTCGGTTCCAGGCCGCCATTGGCCACGATCAGGCCGGCGTAACCGGCGTATTCGCTGATGTCGACGTCGACCACTCCATCCTTGGACTGGTACGTGGCCGGACGGTCGAGTACGGGCACCGCTGCAAGCGGCTCTATCGGTTCGGGCGCGTCCCCCGAGGCGACTGCGGCCTGGGGTCGCGCCGGCGCATCGGCCTGACCGCCGACGTCGCGACCGATCAGCCAGACACCCAGCGCGATCAGGGCCGCCACCAGCACCAGCGTGACCAGTATCCCGCCCTTTCGGCTGCCGGACGGTCGGTTGACATTACTCATGCGTCGGTTCCTTCATTCGTGGCATGGGTTTTGGCGGTGCCATGCAGCACACGCCTGGGCAAGCGCCGGGTATCGAGCGTATCCAGCGCACCGAGCAGGTCGCGCTGTCCGGACAGCCACCGACTGGCCTCGTTGTAGGAGGCCGCCAGGGCGTCGAGCGAAGTGCCGATGCTTTCTTCGTCAGTACTCAGCAGCGCCTGTTCGTGGATCAGCGCCACCTGCTGGTCGATGCGTTCCAGCTCCGAATCCACATGCTCGATCCGGCGCGCCGCATCGCCGTGCGCGGCCTGGCGTGCCACGATCACCTGCAGCTGCTGCTCCAGGCTGCGGCGCAGTTCGACGCTGGCGTCCTCGCGCTCCAGCCGCTGCCGCAGCTGGGCCTGCTGCAGTCGCAGGCCGTCGCTCTCAGAACGCGCCGTGTCGGCCACCCTGGCAATCGTCTGTCGTGCGGCGAGCAGGCGCAGATGCAGCCAGACCAGCTGCTCCACGCTATCCACGTGCGCGGCCATCACCGGCGAACGCTCGAGCGTGCGCAGTATTTCGGTCGCGCGCACCTCCAGCCGCTCCTGCCTTCGACACGCTTGCGCGGACAGACCATCGAGCATTCCCTGGTACTCGCCCTCGGCCGGGTCGATGGCCGGCCGAGCCCGGGCATCGACCAGCGTGCGAAAGCGTTCGTTGCTCGACAACCAGGCCAGGTAGGCCAGTTCCAGTCCCAGGCCGACGAGCAGGAAGCCCGGACTCAGCGCCCAACCGAGCATGCCGATGGCAGCCAACGCGATCCAGTTGGGCGGTATGGGCATGCCCATGGGTCGCGCGTTGAAGGCCGCCCACAGGTACCGCAGTGCGCTCATGCGCCGACCTCGGCCCGGCCCAGGTGCCGCAACGACACGGGCACGAACTGCAGATGGCTGGCCTCGCGTATGGCGATCCGCATCTGCAGCTCGAGCACATCGGCAGGAACCGGCGGCAGGTAGCCATCAAGGCTGGCACGCACGGCCTCCAGCGCGGTCACAGAGCCCGTGCGCGTGAGCCGGTACACCGTCACTACCAGTGCCTCAGCCGCGCCCGGTGTCAGCAGCAGGGGCAGCGGCATCGCGCGCAGCGCCGCCGGATCGACAGCCAGGTCGAAGCGTCGCAGCAACGCCTCGATCAGCAGCGCGCTTTCCTCCGCCGTGGTTGTCGGCAGCAGGGGAATCTTGACGTCGATGCGTCCGGGACGCTTGAGGTCGACTTCGATCAGGTCCGGCCGCGAGGACGCCAGCAACCACATCACCCGGCCGCGATTGCCACTGCGCCCCATCTCCTGGGCAATCATCGAATAGAGCCGCCCGGACAGGCCGCTGTCGCCACTGCCCGCGTCGCGGCGACCAAGGGTCTGGTCGGCCTCGTCGATGAAGACCATGCAGCGACCCAACGCACGGACCAGCCGGAAGATCTTTTCCAGATTGCCTTCGCTCGACCCGACCCAGCGCTCGCGGAAGTTCTTCAGCTTCAGCACTGGCACCCCTGCCTCCCCTGCCAGGCATTCGACCAGGAAGGTCTTGCCGGTACCGACCGGTCCGCCGAGCAGGTAGCCCATGGGCAAGGCGCGCAGGTCCGATCCCCGCCACAGGGCGATGTCCTGCCGGAACCACTGCTTCAGCGCCTCCTGCCCGTGATAGTCGTCGAGCGTGCGACGTGAGTCGATGAACTCGACCAGTTCGCCGGCGTCTTCCTCGACCAGGCGCTTCTTGATGTCGCTCCAGTCCTGCGGGACCAGCACGCGGCCTTCATGCGCACGCGTGCGCACCAGGCTCTGCAGGGCACTGATGCTGACGCCTGACAGCGCCGCCGCCATCTGTGCGCCATCCTGCCCATCGGCGAATGCCGCCGGATGCTCCACGCGCAGCTGCGCCAGCGCCAGCTCGAGCGCGGCCACGTCCGGCAACGGGACACGGATGCGCGCCGCACGCGGGTTGGACGCGATGCGCGGCTCCAGGTCGGCCAGGTTGTCGGCGATCAGGAAGCTGGCGAAGCTCAACTCGGTGAAGGGCGGCTCCGAGGCCCAGTCGCGTACCTGGCTGGCCAGGCTGGCGGCGTCGAAGTCGCCAGCCGCGGCCGGCAGGACCTGGTCTGCGCCGCGAAGCAGGCAGGCGACATGGAACGGCCTGGCGCGTCCCAGCGATACCAGGTTGGCGTGATAGCGCAGGTAACGGCTCACCACCTCCACCGCCGCGTGCGGTGCCCGCGGTAGCGCGGGAAGTTCCTTCACCGCGGGCCAGTCGTTGAAATTCTCTGCGCCACGCAACAGCTGCAGGCCATTGCCAGGGTCGTATACGAAAACGACGTCGAAGTTGCCGAGCAGGCGTGCGTCGAGGAAACGCGCAAGCCCCACCAGGCGCCCATCCAGCGGAAAACGGTCGCCCACGTTGCCGTGCAGCACGAACTGACCGTGCGCTCCGCTCTCGTAGGCCAGCCGGAGGTCTTCCAGCCAGCCGGGCGTGTACCCGAGCATGCTCATGCTGCCGCTCCGGCCAGGTCAGCTTTCGCTATCGGTCGCCGAGCGCGCCGGCGCTGCCCCCATCGTGCGCGGCGCAGCAGTGCTTTCGACGCCATCCAGACTGATGCCTTCGCTGGCGGCGAAGTCGGCCAGCGCCTGGTCGGCCAGCGCCTTCTGCTCGGCTTCCTTGAGGTTGACCTCGCTCATGTCCAGCGAATCGCGCGCCACGCGAGCACGCCCGGCGGCGCGGGTCCGCTCTTCCTCGACCATCTCCTGGAGCCGGTTCAAGGTGTCGCCGGACCCTCCGATCTGGCCGATCATGCCGGCGGCCATCTCGTTCATGTCGGCCATCGCCTGCTTCATCCGCATGTCGTTGATGGCACCCTTCAGGCTCTGGATCTTGGCGCGGGCAGCCGACACGGCCACGTCGCGGGCCTTGACCAGATCCTGGTAGGTCGCCTCGGCCTGCTCAAGCTGACGCCGGTTCTCCTCCAGCTCCCGGCTCACCGTCTGCAGGCGCAACGCGTACTGGCCTGCCGAATCCTGGTTGCCCGCGCGCAGGTGCGCGGTGGTCTTCGCGCGCAGGTCGCGCTCCTCGGCCTCCAGCTTGCGCACCTGGCTCATCAGCCGTTCGGCCAGGCCCGCATGCGATGCCAGCCCCTGGTTGTAGCCGGAAATCTGGCGGCGCAGGTTCTCCTGCTCCAGTTCAAGCAGCGCCTCAGGATTGCGGCGCTCGAGATCCTTGACGAACAGCGCGAGAAAACCCCTGAAAACATTCGCCAAGCGCTTGAACACTCAATACCCCCTGGAACGAAGCCGGAACAGGCAGCGCGCAACCGTGGCACGGCACGGGCAGGCGACCGCCGCAGGGGGTCGCGTCCGCATTTAAGCAAAAAATCCCATGCGCGCACAGCAAGGCGACACGCGCACCGTTGCCCTCTCGATCCCTGTCATCCGCCAGCCGGGGCCACCGGGACCGGCGTTGGTCCCGGGGCTGGTGCTCAGCCGTCCAGCTCTGCCCAGCGGGCGTAGGCGGCGTCCAGCGTGTCCTGCGCCTGGGCCATGCGCTGGGTGTGCGCGGTCACCGCGCCCGGATCCTGCTGGTAGAAGCCGGCATCGGACATCGCCGCGGCCAGGGCCGCCAGTTCGGTCTCCAGGGTTTCGATGCGCGCGGGCAGCTGCTCCAGTTCGCGCGCGTCCTTGTAGCTGAGCTTGCGCTTGGCCGCAGCGCTCGCCGACGGCGCAGGCGTGGCTTCAGCCGCCGCGACGGGCTTGCTGTCGGTCTTGCTGTCGGCCCTTGACGCGCTGGCCTCCACCGGCGCCGGGCGCTGCCGCAGCCAGTCGGTGTAGCCGCCCACGTACTCGCCGACGCGGCCGTCGCCCTCCATCACCAGGGTCGAAGTCACCACGTTGTCGAGGAAGTCGCGGTCATGGCTGACCAGCAGCAAGGTGCCGGCGTAGTCGGCCAGCAGGTCTTCCAGCAGCTCCAGCGTCTCCACGTCCAGGTCGTTGGTCGGCTCGTCCATCACCAGCAGGTTGGACGGCTGGGCGAACAAGCGCGCCAGCAGCAGCCGGTTGCGCTCGCCACCGGACAGGCGCGTGATCGGCGCGCGTGCGCGCTCGGGCGTGAACAGGAAGTCCTGCAGGTAGGCCAGCACATGCTTGCGGCTGCCGTTGATCTCGACGAAGTCCTGGCCGCCGGCCACGTTCTCCATCGCGTTCCACTCCTCGCGCAGCGTGGCCCGGTACTGGTCGAAGTAGGCCACCTTCAGGTTGGTGCCGGGCACCACCTCGCCCTGCTGCGGCTGCAGTTCGCCCAGCAGGAGCTTGAGCAGGGTGGTCTTGCCGCTGCCGTTGGGGCCGATCAGGCCGATCCGGTCGCCGCGCAGGACCACCGTGGAGAAGTCGCGGACCATCGCCCGCCCGCCATAGGAGAACGTGACATCGCGCGCCTGGATCACCTTCTTGCCCGAGGACTCGCTCTGGGCCGCTTCCATGCGCACGTTGCCGGCCAGTTCGCGCCGCTGCGAGCGCTCCACGCGCATCGCCTTGAGCCGGCGCACGCGGCCTTCGTCGCGGGTGCGACGGGCCTTGATGCCCTGGCGGATCCACACTTCCTCCTGCGCCAGCATCTTGTCGAAGCGCGCGTTCTCCTGCGCCTGCGCGTTGAGCCGCTCTTCGCGGCGGCGCTCGTAGTTGGCCCAGTCGCCCGGCCAGCTGGTGACCTGGCCGCGGTCGATCTCCACGATGCGGGTGGCCAGTGCGCGCAGGAAGCGCCGGTCGTGGGTGACGAACACCACGCTGCCGCTCCACTCCTTCAGGAACGACTCCAGCCAGTCGATCGCCTCGATGTCCAGGTGGTTGGTCGGCTCGTCCAGCAGCAGCACGTCCGGCGCCGATACCAGCGAGCGGGCCAGCAGCACCCGGCGCTTCATGCCGCCGGACAGGCGCGCGAACACCGCATCGCCGTCCAGCTCCAGCCGGCTGAGCACCTCGCTCACCCGGCGATCCAGCGCCCAGCCGTCGGCGGCGTCGATCCTGGCCTGCACCCGTCCCAGCGCATCGGCGTCGAACTCCTCGGCATGGCTCAGGTGGTGGAATTGCGCCAGCCACTTGCCCAGGTCACCCAGGCCGGCGGCCACCACATCGAAGATGCTGCCCTCGGTGCCCCCGGGCACTTCCTGCTCCAGACGGGCGATGCGCACCCCGGCCTGGACGCGGACCTGGCCATCGTCGGGCTGCAGGTCGCCGGACAGGAGCTTGAGGAGGGTCGACTTGCCGGCACCGTTGCGGCCGATCAGGGCGATGCGTTCGCCCGGTTCGATCGACAGGTCGGCATGTTCCAGCAACAACGGGCCGCCGACGCTGTAGTCGACGTTTTGCAGGGTGATCAGAGGCATCCGCGTATTGTAGCTGGCCGGTTCCGCTGGCCGGACCGGCATTTTCACTATTGGCCGGTGCGACCTGCGAAAATGGCGCATGACCGATTTCGCCTCGCTACCGCTGTCCCCCGCCCTGCGCCCCGGCCTGGAGGCGCTCGGCTACACCACCGCCACCCCGATCCAGGCCGCCTCGCTGCCGCCGATCCTCGAGGGACGCGACCTCATCGCCCAGGCGCCCACCGGCAGCGGCAAGACCGCCGCGTTCGGCCTGGGCCTGCTGCAGCGGCTGGATCCGGCCGTGACCCGTGCCCAGGCGCTGGTGCTGTGTCCGACCCGCGAACTGGCCGACCAGGTCGGCAAGCAGCTGCGCAAGCTGGCCACCGGCATTCCCAACCTCAAGCTGAGCATCCTCACCGGCGGCAACTCGCTGGAGCCGCAGATCGCCTCGCTGCAGGCGCACGACCCGCAAGTGGTGGTCGGCACGCCCGGCCGGATCCAGGAACTGGCGCGCAAGCGCGTCCTGCACCTGGGCGGCGTGCGCACGCTGGTGCTGGACGAAGGCGACCGCATGCTCGACATGGGCTTCGAGGAAGCGGTGCGCGAGATCGCCAGCCGCTGCGACAAGCACCGGCAGACGTTGCTGTTCTCTGCCACCTTCCCCGATGAGATCCGCGAGCTGGCCCGCCAGCTGTTGCGCGAACCGGTGGAAGTGGCCCACGACGGCGCCGAGAGCGCGCCGGCGATCGAGCAGCGCTTCTTCGACGTGGATGCCGCCTTCCGGCAGAAGGCCGTGGCCGGCCTGCTGCTGCGCTACCGCCCCGAATCGGCGGTGGTGTTCTGCAATACGCGCAAGGACGTGGACGAGGTAGCCGGCTCGCTGCGCCAGTTCGGCTTCTCCGCCCTGGCCCTGCACGGGGACATGGAGCAGCGCGATCGCGATGAGGTGCTGCTGCAGCTGGCCAACCGCAGCTGTAATGTCCTTGTCGCCAGCGACGTGGCCGCGCGCGGCATCGACGTGGAAGACCTGGCCGCCGTGGTGAACTACGAACTGCCCACCGACGTGGACGCCTACCGCCACCGCATCGGCCGCACCGGTCGTGCCGGACGCAAGGGTCTGGCCCTGAGCCTGGTCGCCTCGCGCGAGAACTCGCGCGCGGAAATGATCGCCGCCGCGCAGGCCACCCCGCCCACGCGTGAATCCTCGCCGCTGGCCACCGGCCGCCCCGCGCAACCTGCGCAGGCACCGATGACCACCCTGCGCATCGACGGTGGCAAGACCGACAAGCTGCGCGCCGGCGACATCCTCGGCGCGCTCACCGGTGAGGCCGGACTGCAGGCCAAGGCGATCGGCAAGATCGCCATCCACGCCACGCGCTCCTATGTGGCGATCGCCAGCGAGCTGGCACCGCGGGCGCTCAAGCAGCTGGAAGCGGGCAAGATCAAGGGTCGCCGCTTCCGCGTACGCCCGCTCTGAACGAACATCGGCCTCGCATTCCTGCGAGGCCGATGTCGTTGAGCGATCGGCGCATCGCGCCGGTCAGAACCCGGCGCTGAACTCCACGCCCCACACGCGAGGCGTGGTCAGGCGCGCACCGACGGTGCCCAGCACGGTCTTGCCGTAGGTGCCCAGCCCGCTCACGTACTGGTTGTCGAGCAGGTTCTCCCCATAGACCGCCACGCCGTAACGGCCGGTGGCCGAGGTCCAGCCCACGCGCAGGTTGGCCAGCTCCTGCGATTCGCCCAGCCTCAGCGCCGGGCTCTCGCCACAGGTGCCCTGGCTCAGCGACTCGTCGCTGCAGCGGGTCTTGCCGCGATAGCCGTAACGCACGGCCGCACGCACGCTGCCGTGTTCGTCCAGCTCCCAGGTGTAGGCGGCGCCGGCGGCGAACGACCACTTCGGGATGCCGGTCGGCTGGCCGCTCACATCGATGCCTTCGGGCGTGATGTAGTCCTTGTAGGTCGAATCGATGTAGGCCGCATTGAGATCCAGCGTCAGCGCCGCGGTGGCCTGCCACATCGCGTTGAAGTCCACGCCCCAGGCTTCCAGGTCCGAGGTGTCCACGACATAGCGCGGGATCGCCGTGGTGGTATCCAGGCGGATCGCCTGCCGGTTGTCGTAGGTGTAGTAGTACGTGGATACGTCGTACTGCAAGCCGTGCTCGGGCAGGACATGCTTGATGCCCGTCTCGAAGTTCCACACATCCTCGTTGTCGAACTCGCTGCCGATCTGCAGCGAATTGAAGCCGCCGGCCTTGTAGCCCTTGGCCACCGAGGCGAAGCCCATCAGGTCGTCGGTGAAGTGGTAGTCGGCCACGAAGCGCGGGCTGACGTCGCTCCAGGACTTCTTGTCGCGGGTGGTCAGGCCCTTGTTCATCATCGCCGGCGGATCGATGAAGGCGATATCGAAGATGTACGCCTCCTTCGGAATGCCGAGCATGTCGAAGATGCCCAATGCCTCCATCTGGTCCAGCGTCGCATCCAGGCCCGGCGCATAGCGGTGGTCGTTGAACCAGCTGAAGTCCTTCTCGTCGCGCGTGTAGCGCAGGCCGAAGGTCAGGTTGAAGCGATCGTTGACCTTCCAGATCACGTCGCCATACAGCGCGTAGGCGGTGGTATCGAGCGTGTTGACGAACTGCTCGTTCCACGGCTCGCCCATCAGCGACAGCGGGATGCCGTACATCTGCATGACTTGGGTGGTGAAACCGTACAAGGTTCCGTCCGGGGTCGGCGCCAGGCCCATGTTGCGCACGATGGTGTCGACCGAATCGGTATAGGCGTTGACCTGGCTGGTCTGGTCGGCCTTCTCGTGGAAGTAGCTTGCACCGGCCACCCAGTCCAGGCGATCGCTGCTGCCGGAGAACTTGAACTCCTGGTAGACGTTGGTGTTGCTCTCGGTGTTGACCGAATCAACGTACAGGTCGATGCGGGCGGTGCCGTCTTCCTCGACCCGGTTGATCGAGTCGTAGTCGTGCCAGGCCGTGGTCGAGGTCAGGTTGCCCCACTCGAACGCGTGGTCGACGATCAGGGTCAGGCCATCGAAGCGCCGCGACTCTTCATTGCCATCCACGTCCACCGCCGCCGGCGTCCGGCGCGGATCCAGGTAGGCGGTTTCATCCAGCGGCAGCGCCGGCGTACCGGGCGCGGCCGGCAGCGGCACCACACCGATCGTGGCCTGGCCGAGCTGGTCCAGCTTCTCGTGGTCCCAGGTGATCCAGGCGGTGGTGTTGTCGCCAAAGCGCGTGCTGAAAGCCGCGCGTGTGGCCCAGTTGTCCTGCGGGGCCAGGTCTTCGCCCGTGTTGGCATCCTGGATCCAGCCATCGGCCTGGTTGAACACGCCATTGAGGCGGAACGCGGAATCCTCGCCGACCGGCAGGTTGGCCATCGCATCGACGTACTGCTGGCCGTACTCGGCAAAGCGCACGCGCGCCCTGCCCTCGGCCTCCTTCCCGGGCCGGTGGGTGATGATCGAGATCGCGCCGGCCGCGGTGTTGCGCCCGAACAGCGTGCCCTGCGGGCCCTTGAGCACCTCGATGCGCTCCACGTCGGTGAACGGAAGCAGCACGCCGCCGCCGCGCCCGGCATACACGCCATCGACGTAGACGCCCACGGCAGGATCGGTGCCGATGCCGAAGTCGTCGGTGCTGATGCCGCGCAGCTGGAAGCTGGGCTGGGTCGGCTGCTGGCCGTTGACCACCAGGCCCGGCACGAACATGTCGATGCTGCTCAGGTCCTGGGCGACGACGTCGTCCAGCATCTGCGCGTTGACCACCTGCAGCGCGATCGGAACCTCCTGCAGTTCCTGCTCGCGGCTCTGCGCGGTGACGGTGATCCGGTCGAGCATGACCGCATCGGGCGCAGGCTGCGTTTCCTGCGGCGCGGCCAATGCCAGCGATGCGGCGCCCGCGGCGATGCTGCCGAACAAGGCCTGTCGCACGCGCAGGCCCAGAAGATGCTTGCGAACCATCATGGAGTTCTCCCCTACTCTCTATGTCGCTGGTGGATGTGTCTTGGATCCGCATCGGCCGCTTCCCCCGGCAGCCGGCGCGGCAGTTATCCGGTTTCGCCCGTCTGCCCGCATTCGCCGTGTTGTTCCGCGATCCATTCGCGGATCAGCTCCACCCCTTCGGCATGGGTCACGCTGCGCCCGAGCTCGGGCATCATCACGCCTGGATCGTTGCTGACCATGCGGTAGGTCAGGATCGATTCGTCCGGCTTGCCCGGCACGATGTCGAAGCGCCGGTCGCCGGTGCCGTGGCCGGCCGCGATAGGCAACTTGCAGCGTCCCAGGCGCAGCGGCTCGCTGACGTTGCTGGCCAGCCAGAGTCCGGACGTGTTGCCGGGCCCCACCGCGCTGTGGCAGTGCGAACAGTTGATGTCCAGGTAGGCGCGTGCCCGTGCATCGACGGATTCCGACGCATCCTGCCAGTTCACCACGCGCGGCACCGTTGCCATGTCGGGCAGGCCATCGAGCAGCCCCAGCTGTTGCCAGCGCGACAACTGGTTGGCCGTGAGCGTGTCGCCGTCGGCCTCCACATAGTCCAGATCCCGATTGAGGTGGCGTGCCTTCAGTCCGATCGGATGGAACTGCCGTGTCTGCAGGTCGCTGACGTGGCAGCCGGCGCACTGGTTCTGGTCGGGCACCTGGTAGGCCGCGTCCTCGCGTACGCCGCTCGCGTCCACCAGGGTCAGCGGCACCAGTTCGCCGGCACGCATGAGCCGGGCTTCTGTCTGCTCGGTGTTCCAGACGTAGGGCAAGGCGACCCAGCCGGCTTCGCGCCGCACCAGCAAGCGGGTCTCGATCAGTCGCACTTTCTCCAGGTCCAGCCCGCCGCCCGCAAGTTGACCCTCGTGTCCCTGGCTGCGCAGGACAGCCTGGCTGTCGCGTGGCTCGCCTTCCAGGCGCGGGTAGTAGAACGTCTTGCTGATGATGGTGCCGACCGGGAAGTCGAAGGCCTCGTCGGCGTCGTAATGGGCGACGGTGCCTTCGGGCATCCAGACCGTGCGCAGCTTGTGCGCGTAGTCGGTGAACAGCGGGCTGTTGAGGTCGTACGGCAGCACGCGTGCGTTCAATGCCAACCGACCTGCCGAGACATCGAACAGATGCCACTGCGAAAGCGATTCGGGCTGGCCGTCGGCATGGAACGCGACCGGCTCGACGGCCTCTGGCCGGCAACCGGCCAGCAGCGCTGCCGCCATCAAGGCAGCGCCCGCCAGGGCCAGCATCTTCTTCGGGAACAACGGACGGCTCCTGCGGGACGAACGATCAACCACGTTTCAGGTCCACCTGCGGCAGCGGCGGCAGCTGGCAATCGAACGGAGCAGCGTCGGTGTTCGGACTCTTGAAGCCGTTCGGGCCATCGGCGTTGACCACGCCGGACACGTCGTGCAGGCAGATCTGCGGGCCTTCGACGAGCTTGGCGTTCGCATAGCCGTCCCACAGCACGTCGGGCAGGCGGCCGTTGAGGCCGAACAAGGCGACCTTCAGCGTCTTCAGGTCCAGGCCGTCGGGCGAGTCGCCGCCGCCGGACAGGCGGTTGCCGTGGACGGAGATCCGCTCCGGATACGGGTCGAAGGTCTCCGAGCGGCTGTCCTCGCTGTAACCGGTCGAGTACACGCTGGAAACGATGATGTTGGCGGTCTTGTTGTCCTTGATGTCGTTGTCGAAGATCTCGACATCGTCATTGGAATTGACCACCACGCCGGTACCGGCCGGCACGCTGGCCACCGGCGTGCCCTTGGCGCCGAAGTTGCCGGTGTTGTTGGCGAACACCTGGTTCTTGAACACGCGGATGTTGCCGCCGGGCTGCTTGAGCGCGGGCATGTTGAACACCAGGATGCCGCCGGTGTTGTTGGTGGCCACGTTGCCGTAGACGTCGGCGTTGATCGTGTTCTCGATCTCGATGCCGGCCACGTTGTATTCGGCGCGGCTGTTGCGCACGATCACATCGACCGACTGGCCCACGTAGATGCCTGCGTCGGAGGCGCCGATGGCGACGGAGTCTTCGATCAGCACGTTGCGGGTGCGCACCGGGTACAGACCGTAGCCGCCGTTGGAGGTCTTCGGGCCGCCGGTCCACTCCACGCGCACGCCGCGGATGGTGATGTGTTCGGCCTCGTTGATCTTCAGGCCGTCGCCCTTGGCATCCTCGATGGCGATGTTCTCGATGGTGAAATGGTCGGCGTTGACCAGCAGGCCTTCGGCGCCGGCCTTCTGACCCTTGAAGCTGAGCACCGACTTGTCCTGGCCCGCGCCGCGCAGGGTGACGTTGTCCACCCGCAGGCTCAGGCTGCGATCGAAGGTGAAGCGGCCGGCCGGCACCTCGATGACGTCGCCGGGCTTGGCGTCGAGCAGCTTCTGGCGCAGGACGTCGGCAAAGGCGGCATCGCCCTCGGCCACGGTCGCGGTCGGGACATGCCCGGGACCGCTGTCGCCGCACCCGGCCAGCACCGCGGCCAGCGCAGCCGCCAACAGCGCCGGAGCGCCCTGCTTCCACCTGCTCGCCCCTGCCGCGCCGCTACCCTTGACCCGCTTCCCCATGGCCCCTCCCCGTCGATGCCACGGTCATGTGGCTGTCGCGCAGTCTGGGCCGCATCCGGTCGCGTACGGGAGGGCAAAGTCGGCATAAACTGGGGGGCAAAACGGACAGGATGTGATCGATGGCGCCGAAAGCCCCGCTCGACGCTCCGCCCCTGGGCGGCGTCAACATCAAATGCGGGATCGTGGCCGGCCTGGTCGCGATGGCCGACCGTCTTGACGTGCCCAGCAACGACTGGTTCATCGGTACCCGGCTGGACCGCGAGCAGTTCCTCGCCGAGACCCCAGTGTACCTGTCCTACCGCCAGGCCTGCGACATCGTCGGCCGCGCCCTGCGCGCGCTTCCGGGCGACGCGCATGGCCTGGCCCTGGGCACGGCCCAGGACGTCGGGCATTTCGGCCTGCTCGGGCTGGCGATGATGACCGCCAGCAACTTCGGCGAGGCGTTGCGGATCGGCGTGGAGTTCGCCCCGATCACCGGCGCGATGATGGAGCTGCAGCTGCATCCGGAAGCGGAAGCTTCAGGCGAAGGCCTGGCCAGCGTGGCGGTGGTCGCACGCATGGGCACGCCGGAACCGGACATCGAGCCGTTCCTGTGCGAGGAGCTGTTCGCCAGCTGCCTGATGCTCTGCCGCGGCCTGCTCGGTCCGCAGTTCGTGCCCAATCTGGTCGAGCTGTCCTATCCCGCACCGGACTACGCGGCCGACTACGCGAAACTGTTCGGATGCCCGGTGAGCTTCGATGCAGCCAGCAACCGGGTCGTCGTCGATGGACGCTGGCTCGGCGTGCCGATGCCGGCGACCAACGCCGCCTCGGCGCGCCAGGTGCTGGAGCTGTGCCAGCAGCAGATGCCCAAGGTGCGTCCGTCCAGCGAGATCGTGGCCGCCGTCGAGAACCTGGTGCGCCTGCAGCTGGCCGACGCGCCGCGCCTGCTCGACATCGCCGCCGAGCTGCATCTCAACGAGCGCACCCTGCGCCGTTACCTGCACGATGCCGGTACCAGCTACCAGGCTATCCACGACCGGGTGCGGCGCGATGCGGCCGAAGCGCTGCTGGTCGGTCCGGGCTCGAACATCGCCGCGGTCGGTGCGGCGATCGGCTTCCATGATCCGCGCGAGTTCCGCCGCGCATTCAAGCGCTGGACCGGAATGGCGCCACGCGCGGCGCGACCGCGGCGCTGAGGGCTCGGCGTCGCCTGGACGGGACGCGGAATGTTCCGGGGGGCTTTCCGGAATACATCCCGGAATGAATCGGTGGTCCGCCCCAGCAACCCGCAAGCCCGTTCGCTGGCGCCTTTTCTCGCCCCCGGGTCACATCGTGCGCGCGTGGTCAGCAGCGACACCACACAGGCGCCGCGCACTTGCGACAGACCGACCGCCTCAGCGCGACAGCAACGCGTGCAACGGTGCGGACACCGGCCAGCGTTCGCGGCCGCGCAACGCGGCCAGTTCGAACAGCACCGCCGCGCCGACCAGGTCTGCGCCCTGCCGCTGCAGCAGCCGCGCAGCGGCGGCCAGGGTGCCGCCGGTGGCCAGCACGTCGTCGATCAGCAGCACACGCGTTCCGGCCGGCAGGCAGTCGGCCTGCATCTGCAGGCGGTCGTTGCCGTATTCCAGCGCGTAGGCCTCCTCCAGCAGGCGTCCCGGCAACTTGCCGGGCTTGCGCAGCGGGACGAAGCCGGCGTCCAGTTCCCGCGCCAGCGCTGCGCCGAGGATGAAGCCGCGCGACTCGGCACCGGCAACCGCTTCGATGCCGGCCTGGCGCCATGGCGCGGCCAGCGCAGCGAGCATCGCCGCGAACGCGTGCGCATCGGCCAGCAGCGGTGCGATGTCCTTGAACACGATGCCCGGCGACGGGAAGTCGGGCACGTCGCGGATCAGCGATGCCCACTTGGGGGCCAGGGTGGGATCGTCCATCGGTCCGGTCCGGTTCTGCGTGGCCTGCGATCCTAGCGCAGCGTCCGTTGCGCCTGCGGCAACACAGACGCGGCGCGACAGGCGTCTGCGCCGATGCGCTGGACGCTCACGAGCTGCACGACAGCATCGAACAACCGGCGCGATGCCGCGCCCACTCCGGACGCTTGCTGGCGTAGTGCTCGCGGCCCGGCTGTTCCTCGTACGGGCGACGCATCACCTCCAGCAGCTCGACCACGCCCGCAGGATCGCCCTGCTCTGCCCGGTCGATCGCTTCCTGCGCCAGCCAGTTGCGCGGCACGTAGCAGGGATTGGCCAGGCGCATGCGTTCGCGCCGCATGGCATCGTCCAATGGATCGTCCGCCAGCCGTGCCGCGCGGCGGGCCAGCCACTGGCGCAGCGGTGCTTCCACGGCCGCGCGTGCGGCAGGGTCGTAGAAAGCGCCCTCCAGGCGCGCCAGATCGATGCCTGCCGGATCGGGCGTCGTCGCGTCGACATCGCCCAGCCCACGGAAGAACAGGGTCATGTCGAGCTGGCCGTCCTGCAGCACGACCTGCAGGTCGGCGAACAAGCGCAGGTCCTGGTCCGTGCACTGCGCCAGGCCGAGCTTGCGCGCGACCATGTCGCGCTGCGCGCGGTCCCAGGCCTGGCCGAAACGCGCCAGGCCGCTCTCCAGCGGCGCGACATCATCGAACAGCGGCGCCAGCGCCTGCGCGAATCGGGTCAGGTTCCAGTACGCCACCTGCGGCTGGGTGCCGAAGCGATAGCGCCGGCCCTGCGCATCGGTGGTGTTCGGCGTCCAGTCCGGGTCGTAGTCCTCGACCCAGCCGTACGGGCCGTAGTCGATGGTCAATCCCAGGACCGACATATTGTCGGTGTTCATCACGCCGTGTACGAACCCGGTGCGCATCCAGCCGGCGACCATCCAGGCGGTGCGCTCGCACACCTGCGCGAACCACTCCGCATCGCCGGCGGCGCCCTGCCCGGCCAGCTCCGGGAAGTGGTACCGCTGCGTGTAATCGGCCAGTGCGCGCAGCAGCGCGGTATCGCCGCGCGAGGCCGGCAGCTGCCAGCTGCCGAAGCGCAGGAAGGTTGGCGCCATCCGGCACACCACCGCACCGGGTTCGGCCTGCGGGTGTCCGTCGTAGAACATGTCGCGCACCACCGGCTCACCGCTGCTCACCAGCGACAGTGCACGGGTGGTGGGCACGCCCAGGTGGTGCATCGCCTCGCTGCAGATGAACTCGCGCACCGACGAGCGCAGCACCGCGCGTCCGTCCGCGAAGCGCGAGTACGGGGTCTTGCCCGCACCCTTGAGCTGCAGCTCCCAGCGATCGCCCTGCGCACCCAGCGCCTCGCCCAGCGAGATCGCACGACCGTCGCCCAGCTGCCCCGCCCAGCTGCCGAACTGGTGGCCGCCGTAATTGGCCGCCCATGGCTGCATGCCCGGCAGCAGTGCATTGCCGCCGAACACGCGGGCGAAGTCCGGGTCGGCAAATATGCTGGCCTCCAGCCCGAGCAGCGCGGCGGCCTCCGTCGATCCGGCCAGCACCTGCGGCGCGGCGACGGGCGTGGGATTCACTGGCGACCAGGCCGCAGCCTCGACCTGGCGCACACGTGGCCCGGCTTCCGGATCGCCGGGAAGTTCGCGCAGGAAGGCGTTGTCGAATTCGATATGCATAGGCAACAGATGGGGACGATGGTGCGTCATCCCCAGCGCACGAGCGCTCTCAGCCGGCCGACAGCGCGAACGGGCCGCCCTGCGCCAATGCGCGCTGGTGTGCCGGACGGGCGTGGATGCGCTGCAGGAAACCGGCCAGGTTCGGATACCGCTCCAGCCCACCGCGCACGGCCGCCGCCTCGACCGGGAAGCTCATCTGGATGTCGGCCGCGGTGAAGCGCTCGCCGCCGAACCAGCCACCGGAGCGGCGCAGCGCCGACTCCATCCAGTCCAGGTGCAGCTTCAATTGCGGGCCGACGAAACCGGACATGGCCTTGTCGACGATGCGCCGGGCCACGGGCCGGGCGAAGAACGGCATCGGCGCGCTGCCGATCCGTGCGAACACCAGGCTCAGCAGCAGCGGCGGCATCGCCGAGCCTTCGGCGTAATGCATCCAGTAGCGGTATTGCAGCCGCTCCGGAGAATCCACCGGCAGCGGCGTCGGCGAGAAGGCGTGAGTGGTGTCGTAGCGCTCGACCAGGTATTCCAGGATCGCGCCGGACTCGGCCAGGGTATGGCCGTCGTCGACCAGCACCGGCGACTTGCCCAGCGGATGCACCGCGCGCAGCGCCGGCGGTGCGAGCAGGGTTTTGGGATCACGCGCGTAGCGGACCAGCTGGTACGGCAACGCCAGCTCCTCCAGCAGCCAAAGCACGCGCTGGGAGCGGGAGTTCTCCAGATGGTGGACGGTGATCATCGCGGTGCGCTCGGTGCGTGGGCGGGAAGCCCATCCTCGCATTTCACCGCGTCACGGAAACAAACGCGCAAACGAAAAACGCCGGAGGCTTGCGCCCCCGGCGTTTCGTGGTGACCTGCCTTGCGGCCGGTCGGCGCGATTACAGCGCCTGCACCTGGTCGGCCTGCAGGCCCTTCTGGCCCTGCACGACGATGAAGGAGACCTTCTGGCCTTCCTGCAGCGACTTGAAGCCATTGCCCTGGATCGAACGGAAGTGCACGAACAGGTCGGCGCCGCTCTCCGGGGTGATGAAGCCGAAGCCCTTGGCGTCGTTGAACCACTTGACGGTACCGGTCTGACGATCGGACATTTTGCTAACTCCTCAACTTGGTAATGGAAAACCGGCCACGGAACGCCCGGGTCGGTACTGGGTTGCAGGTGTTAGGCAAAGCGGAACGATGTAGCGATCGTCAGATCAGCTCATCAGGCCACGAACCACGGTGACCCAGGCAAACACAGTGCGCGCACCATACCCTGATTTTTGCTGAATAGCGAGCCCATTGAGGCTCCCCTATTCAGCCGGCCCCGGAACCAACCAATCCCCAGGCCTGGGCAGCGATCTTATAGGACTCCCGCCGGGCCTGGTGGTCATGGATATTGGCCACCACGATCAGCTCGTCCGGCCGGTGCCGCTGCGCGAAGGCCGCCAGTCCGCGGGCCACCGTCTCCGGGCCGCCGACCACGCTGCAGGCCAGCGCCCGCTCCACCCCGGCCTTCTCTTCCGGCGTCCAGTAGGCCTCGATATCGTCGATCGGCGCCGGGATCAGCCCGGGCCGGCCGCGGCGCAGGTTCACGAACGCCTGCTGGGCGGTGGTGAACAGCCGGCGAGCCTGTTCGTCGCTGGCCGCGGCCACCACATTGACCGCCAGCACCGCATACGGCTGCCGCTGCCGCGCCGAAGGCCTGAAGTCCCGGTGATAGAGCAGCAGCGCCTGGTCCATCGCGTCGGGCGCGAAGTGCGAGGCGAATGCGAACGGCAGCCCGAGCGCGGCGGCCAGCTGGGCGCCGAACAGGCTCGAACCCAGGATCCACACCGGAACCTCCAGCCCGGCGCCGGGCACTGCGCGTACCGCCTGCCCCGGCTCGGCCGGCTCGAAATAGCCCAGCAGCTCCTGCACGTCCTGGGGGAAGCGGTCGGCGCTGTCAAAATAACGGCGCAACGCCCGCGCGGTGGCCTGGTCGGTTCCCGGCGCACGGCCCACGCCCAGGTCGATGCGGCCCGGATGCAGCGCGGCCAGCGTGCCGAACTGCTCGGCCACCTGCAGCGGTGAATGGTTGGGCAGCATAATTCCGCCGGCGCCGACCCGGATCGTGCGCGTGCCGGCGGCCACATGGGCGATCAGCACCGCCGTGGCGGCGCTGGCGATGCCGGTCATGTTGTGGTGCTCGGCCAGCCAGAAGCGGTGGTAACCCAGCGACTCGACGTGGCGGGCCAGGTCCAGGCTGTTGCCCAGCGCGATGGCCGCGTCGCTGCCCTCGCACACAGGGGCAAGGTCCAGGACCGACAGGGGGATGGAAGGCGACACGATTCGCGCGGTGCGGCTACTGGCCGGCCGGTTCGGGCGGCGCCGACACCGGCAGGTCCAGGCGCGCGGCGGCCGGCGCCAGGGTGGCCACGCCGTGCCCGCGCTCGGCCAGGTATTCCAGCCACTTGCCCAGGAAGGTGTTCATGCGCAGTCGGTGGCTGACCAGTTCGGCCGGCGGCGGATACAGGCCCATCACGTCCTGCCAGCCACGACCGACGTAGCAATGGGTGGTCTCCACCTGCCGGGCGTCGGTGTACAGGCGCAGGTAGGCGGACGGATCGGGCTCGCCGGTGAGCGGATCGCGCAGGTCGTAGGTCAGGCGCAGTTCGCGGGTGTACGGATGGCGCTCGAGCACATCCAGGCGCACGTCCAGGCCGTCATTGATGCTGGACAGGTAGCTGCCCTCGCCCAGCCGCGCCGGTGCGAACAGCCGCTGCAGGCGCGCGTGGTTCTCCGCGTACAGGCCCATGAGCCAGCCGAAACGGCTCAATCGTGGGATGCGCGCGCCAATGGGGGTGACTTGCTGCATGCGACCGATGCTACACGCTGCGGCGCGGCCGCGGCAGCATTGACCGCGGCGTCCGGCAGGCCTACCTTGGGGAAGCCATCGCCGCGATGCGGCGGCATGAACGACCCGCAGCGCTGCGCGCTGCTGAAGCCTTCAGAACATTTCCCGCTGCAGGCCCAGGGTCGTCAGGACCTTGCTGGAAATTTCCTCGATCGAGGTATGCGTGGTGCTCAGCGTGGGGATGCGTTCCAGGCTGAACATCGCCTCGGCCACCTGCACTTCCCGGCGGCAGGTCTCCAGCTTGGCGTAGCGCGAATCCGGGCGCCGTTCCTGGCGGATCTGCTGCAACCGCTCCGGATCGATGGTCAGGCCGAACAGCTTGCGCCGCCACTGCTTCAGCCGCGGCGGCAGGCGATCGCTTTCCAGGTCGCCGTCGGTCAGCGGGTAGTTGGCCGCCTTCACTCCGTAATGCAGCGCCAGATACACGCAGGTGGGCGTCTTGCCCGCGCGCGACACGCCGACCAGGATCACGTCCGCTTCCTCGTAGTCGAAGGCCATGCCGTCGTCGTGGGTCAGCGAATAGTTCATCGCGTTGATGCGACGGTGGTAGGTCTCGAAATCGACCATGCCATGCGCATGGCCCACGCGCGCCTGCCGCGGCTGCTCCAGCTCGCGCTCCAGCGGCTCGATGAACGGCGCGAACACATCCAGCATCAGCGCGCCGCTCTCGGACAGGATCATGCTCAGCTGCACATCGACGCAGGAATTGACCACGATCGGGCGCACGCCGTGCTTGAGGCCCGATTCGCGGATCCGGTCGCGCGCCTCGCGGGCCTTGTCGGGGTCGTCGACGAAGGACAGGCGGTCGGTCAGGAACTGGAAGTCGCTGAACTGGGTGAGCAGGCTGTGGCCAATGGTCTCAGCGGTGATACCGGTGCCATCGGACACGTAGAAGACCGGGCGGATGCTGGTCATGGAAGCGTTTTCCCCTTCGAACACCAAAACCTGGCTGTTTACAAGATTGATATGCCCCGATGCTGGGATGCATCATAACGGTTCCACATATCTCGGGACGGCGGCCATTGCCCGGCCGGGCGGTGGCTCCACGGAGCATCGCACTTGAACCAGAACATCCTGTGGTTGCACGAGCTGCGCTTGGCCGATCTGGCCCGCGTCGGCGGGAAGAATTCTTCGCTTGGCGAAATGATCGGCAATCTGGCCGGACTGGGTGTATCGGTCCCGGGCGGCTTTGCCACCACCTCGGAGGCCTTCAAGGCCTTCATCGCCCATAACGACCTGCACCAGCGCATCTTCGACCGCCTGGCCACGCTGGACGTGGAAGACGTGCCGGCGCTGACCGCGGCCGGCAAGGAAATCCGCGGCTGGGTGATCGACGCCCCGCTGCAGCCGGAGCTGGACCAGGACATCCGCACCGCCTACGGCAAGCTGTCGGCCGAGAACGGCGGCGGCGACATCGCGGTGGCGGTGCGCTCCTCGGCCACCGCCGAGGACCTGCCCGACGCGTCATTCGCCGGCCAGCAGGAGACCTTCCTCAACGTGACCGGCGCCGACGATGTCGTGCACAAGGTCAAGGAAGTGTTCGCCTCGCTCTACAACGACCGCGCCATCGCCTACCGCGTCCACCACGGCTTCAAGCACGAGGACGTGTTCCTGTCGGCCGGCGTGCAGCTGATGGTGCGCTCGGACGTGGGCGCCTCGGGCGTGCTGTTCACCCTGGACACCGAGTCCGGCTTCCGCGACGTGGTCTTCGTCACTTCCAGCTACGGCCTGGGCGAGATGGTCGTGCAGGGCGCGGTGAACCCGGACGAGTTCTACGTGTACAAGCCCACGCTCAGGCAGGGCAAGCCGGCGATCCTGCGCCGTGCGCTGGGCAGCAAGGCGCTGCGAATGGTGTATTCGGCCACCCCCGGCGAGCGCGTGCGCACCGAGGACACCCCTGCCGAGCTGCGTTCGAAGTTCTCGCTGTCCGACGCCGACGTGCAGGAGCTGTCCAAGCAGGCGCTGGTCATCGAGCAGCACTACGGCCGTCCGATGGACGTGGAATGGGCCAGGGACGGCGTCAGCGGCAAGCTGTTCATCGTCCAGGCGCGCCCGGAAACGGTGAAGTCGCGCGCCAAGGCCACCCAGATCGAGCGTTACTCGCTGTCCCAGCGCGGCGCGGTGATCGCCGAAGGCCGCGCCATCGGCCAGAAGATCGGCAGCGGCGTGGCCCGCGTGGTCCGCTCGCTTGACGACATGAGCCGCGTCCAGCCCGGCGACGTGCTGGTCGCCGACATGACCGACCCGGACTGGGAGCCGGTGATGAAGCGCGCCAGCGCGATCGTCACCAACCGCGGCGGCCGCACCTGCCACGCGGCGATCATCGCCCGCGAACTGGGCGTGCCCGCCGTGGTCGGCACCGGCAATGCGCTGGACAAGATCGCCGACGGCCAGGAAGTGACTGTCAGCTGCGCCGAGGGCGACACCGGCTTCATCTACGACAGCGCCCTGCCCTTCGAGCGGATCACCACCGACCTGGGCAACATGCCGCCGGCGCCGCTCAAGATCATGATGAACGTGGCCAATCCGGAGCGCGCGTTCGACTTCGGCCAGCTGCCCAACGCCGGCATCGGCCTGGCGCGCCTGGAGATGATCATCGCCAGCCACATCGGCGTGCATCCCAAGGCCCTGCTGGAGTACGCCAAGCAGGACGCGGACACGAAGAAGAAGATCGACGCGAAGATCGCCGGTTACTCCGATCCGGTCGGCTTCTACGTCGAGCGGCTGGCCGAGGGCATCGCCACCCTCACCGCTTCGGTCGCCCCTCACCCGGTGATCGTGCGCCTGTCGGACTTCAAGTCCAACGAGTACGCCAACCTGATCGGCGGCCACCGCTACGAGCCGGAGGAAGAGAACCCGATGATCGGCTTCCGCGGCGCAAGCCGCTATGTCGATCCATCGTTCACCGACGCCTTCGCCCTGGAATGCCAGGCCGTGCTCAAGGTCCGCAACGAGATGGGCCTGGACAACCTGTGGGTGATGATCCCGTTCGTGCGCACCCTGGAAGAAGGCCGCAAGGTCATCGAAGTGCTGGCCGCCAATGGCCTGCGCCAGGGCGAGCTCGGACTGAAGATCATCATGATGTGCGAGGTGCCGTCCAACGCGCTGCTGGCCGACGAGTTCCTGGAGATCTTCGACGGCTTCTCGATCGGCTCCAACGACCTGACCCAGCTGACCCTGGGCCTGGACCGCGATTCGTCGATCGTGGCCCACCTGTTCGACGAGCGGAACCCGGCGGTCAAGAAGATGCTGTCGATGGCGATCAAGGCCGCGCGCGCCAAGGGCAAGTACGTGGGCATCTGCGGCCAGGGCCCGTCCGACCACCCCGACCTGGCCGAATGGCTGATGGCCGAGGGCATCGAATCGCTGTCGCTCAATCCCGACACCGTGGTCGACACCTGGCTGCGGCTGGCCAAGACCAAGGCGTCCTGATCGGCTTGCAACTGTAGATGCGAAAAGGCCCGCCGGATGGCGGGCCTTTTCTTTTACGCGCCTTCAAGCTTCGACGGTTGTTACGGCGCCGCCAGCTTGGCCAGGTGCTGGCGGTAATGGCGCAGCTCATCGATCGAGTCGTGCACGTCGCTCAGCGCGGTGTGCGCCGAATGCTTGCGCACGCCGGCCAGCACGTCCGGCGCCCAGCGCCGCGCCAGTTCCTTGAGCGTGCTCACGTCCAGGTTGCGGTAGTGGAAATACTGCTCCAGTCGCGGCATCAGCCGGTGCAGGAAGCGCCGGTCCTGGCAGATCGAGTTGCCGCACATCGGCGAGGCCTTGGCCGGTACCCACTGGTTGAGGAAAGCGACCGTGCGCGCCTCGGCCTGGGCCAGGGTGACGTCGCTGTCGAGCACCCGCTGCCAAAGGCCCGACTTGCCGTGCTGGTTGCGGTTCCATTCGTCCATCGCCTCCAGCGCCGACAGCGGATGGGCGATGGCCAGCTCCGGCCCCTCTGCCAGCACCTGCAGCTGCGAGTCGGTGACCACCGTGGCGATCTCCAGGATCGAGTCGTTGCCGGTATCCAGCCCGGTCATCTCCAGGTCGATCCAGATCAGGCGTTCCTGTCCTGCTGCAGTGGCCATGCGTCCTCGCTTTGCGGTGCTGCGCGCTTGCCAGCCGCGCGCGGGCTGGCATGATACCGCAGACCCCCGTTCCGGCCGCCCCATGGACTCTGCCAACACCCATGCCGTGCTCGCCGCCATGCTGGCGCCGGCGTTCTTCCTCACCGCCACCGCATCGCTGCTGCTGTCGGCCAACAACCGCCTGGCACGCATCATCGACCGCGCACGCACGCTGCTGCGCGAACTGGCCGACCTGGAAGACGAGAAGGAGCGGGCCCTGTACGAGCGCAGGATCGCGCTGCAACGCCGGCGCAGCCTCAACATCCTGCGCGCCGGCCAGCTGCTGTACGTGGCGATCAGCTGCTTTGTCGGCACCAGCCTGGCGGTTGCGGTGGACAACTTCACCGGCCACACGCTCGGCTCACTGCCGATCTGGCTGGCCTCGGCCGGCGTGGTGTCGATGTTCGCCGCCAGCATCCTGCTGGCGCGCGAATCGACCCTGGCGGTGACCGCGATCAACGAAGAGATGGATCACCGGCCGAAGAAGCGCAAGGCGGACTGATCATCTCAGGCTTTGCGCGGAAGGGCCGCGCGTAGATCGGGACTTGCCCCGCCGCACGCGTCGGTGCGCAATCGCGATGAAGGCAGCGGGACAAGTCCCGCTCTACGAATGCCCGGACCAGCGGCCGGAAAATCGTCGGATCCGACCCGGTGGCAGCGCGCCCCCGATCGGGGGTCAAGCGGAATTCAGAGCAACGGTCGTCCGCGCTTGGCCCTGAAATAGTTCGTCAGCTTGCGTCCGGCCTCCTCGCCCAGCACGCCGCCAAGTACCTGCACACGGTGGTTGTGGCGCGGATCGGCCAGCAGGTCGAACACGCTGCCGCAGGCGCCGGTCTTGGGATCGGACGCGCCATAGACCACGCGCGCCACGCGCGCATGCACGAGCGCCATCGCGCACATCGCGCAGGGTTCGAGGGTGACGTACAGCGTGCTGCCGACCAGGCGATGGTTGGCCAGCGCCTGGCCGGCCTGGCGCATGGCCACGATCTCGGCGTGCGCGCTGGGATCGTGGTCGCGGATGTTGCGGTTCCAGCCCTCGCCCAGCAGCTCGCCCTGCGCACCGACCAGTACCGCGCCGACCGGAATCTCGTCGAACTCGCCCTGCGCGCGCTCGGCCAGGGCGAAGGCATGCCGCATCCAGCGCTCGTCGGCCGGATCCACCGGCGCCGGTGCGCTGCCCTCCCCGGTCACGTCGGACATGCTGCCGCTCACCAGCGCTGGTGCACGTGGGGGCGGATGTCTTCGTCGTAGATCCGTGCCACCGCATCCAGGGTCGCCTGCGGCAGTGCCGGCAGTCCGGCCGCGGCGATATTGCCTTGCGCCTGCGCAACGGTGCGCGCGCCGGGTATGACCACCGTCACCGCCTCGTCCATCAGGATCCAGCGCAGCGCCAGCTGGGCCATCGTCGCGCCTTCCGGCACCAGCGGGCGCAGCTTCTCCACCGCGGCCAGGCCGACTTCGTATGGCACGCCGGAGAACGTCTCGCCAACGTCGAAGGCTTCGCCATGCCGGTTGAACTGGCGATGGTCGCTGTCCTCGAACCGGGTATCGCGACCGAACTTGCCGCTGAGCATGCCGCTGGCCAGCGGCACGCGGGCGATGATCGCCACGTTGCGGCGCTGGGCCTGGCGGAAGAACAGTTCGGCCGGACGCAGGCGGAACATGTTGTAGATGATCTGGACGCTGGCCACGCCCGGGTATTCGATGGCCTTCAAGCCTTCTTCCACGCGCTCCACGCTCACGCCGTAGTGGCGCAGCTTGCCGCGCTCGACCAGCCGCTCCATCCGCTCGAACACTTCCGGATGGTAGTAGGCATCGGTCGGCGGGCAATGCAGCTGGACCAGGTCGAGCACGTCGACGTCCAGGTTGTGCAGGCTGCGGTCGATCCAGTCTTCCAGGTTCTGCGCGCTATAGCCGGCCACGGTCTGCTCGGGCAGCCGGCGGCCGGCCTTGGTCGCCACGAACGGACGCGGGCCACCGCGCTCCTTGAGCACGCGCGCGATCAGTTTCTCCGAGTGGCCATCGCCGTAGACGTCGGCGGTATCGATGAAGTCCAGGCCGGCATCGAGCGCCGCATGCAGCGCCGCCAGCGATTCGGAATCGTCGACCTTGCCCCAGGCCGCACCGATCGCCCAGGCGCCAAAACCGATCTGTCCAACACTGTGGCCGGTGGGGCCGAAAGGCCTGGAATGCATGGAAAACTCCTGGTGGGTCGCGCGCCCGGCACGCCCACGCCATGAACGGATGCTCGGACCGGGCGCAGTTTCCCACAGCCGACCGACCGAGGCCATGCAGATCGCGTGACCGCCACAAGCGCCGGCAACCTTCGCCCCTCGGCCTGCCGCGCGCCTGGTCGCTGGGGACGCGCGGAGGCCTCGCATGCACTCCTGGAGCGGACCACGGCAGAATGCCCCCATCTTGAGTACTCCAGACCACCACCGGATCGAAGCGACGCCGCGTAGGTCGCGCTGGCGTCGCATCGCCCTTGTCGCCCTGCTGGCCACGCTGGCCTGGGCCGTCAGTGCCTACCTGCTGCTGCCGCTGGCGGTCCGCCATTACGAGCATCAGAAGTCGCTGGCCGGCATGGAAATGGTCACGCGAACGAGCCTGGGCGTGGCGGGTGATCCGCTCAACGTCGGCATCGTCGGATCGCGCGACGAGCTGGTCGCGAGCATGAGCGCCGCCGGCTGGTTTCCCGCCGATGCGGTAACCCTGCGCAGCGGCGTGGATATCGTCGGCAGCGTCCTGCTCGACCGGCCCTATGCGCACGCACCGGTCAGTCCGCTGTTCTACCAGGGACGCCAGCAGGACCTGGCCTTCGAGAAGGCCGTCGGCCGCAGTGCGGACCGGCGGCAACACGTGCGCTTCTGGAACGTACTGGCTAGCGGTGCCGAAGGCCGGCCGGTGTGGCTGGGCTCGGCCTCCCTGGACGTGGGCGTAGGCCTGAGCCACTACACCGGCGCGGTCACTCATGCCATCGCACCGGACGTGGACACGATGCGCGACACGTTGTCGCAGGATCTCGCCGCCACCGGCAGGATCGTCGAGGTCTATGAAGTCACCGGGGTCGGTCCGACCCTGCAGGCACGCAACGGCGAAGGCGACCGTTACTTCACTGACGGCGAGATCCGCTTCTCGGTGATCGCAGGCCCGGGCATGAGCGGCCACGATCCGCCGCCTGCGCTGCCCAATCCGCCCCTGGTGGATCTCAAGAACACGCTGTGGCGCAGCTTCGCGCCCGACGGAGGTCCCGCAACACCCGACCACTACCCGCCCCGCTGATTTAGCGCAGGGCGGACCGGGCCAGGTTCGCCGATCTATTGGCCGTGCACGGCGGTGGCGGTCTGGCGCACCAGGTCCATCGCGGCCAGATAGGCGGCAGGACCGTGACTGATCCGCGCCACGCCCAGCTCGCGCAGACGGGCGATGGACGGCACGCCCGGTCCCATCATCACGTTGACCGGCAACGACGAGGCCGCGACCACCGCAGCGATCAGCGTCTCGTCGGCCAGGCCCGGAACGAACAGTCCGTCCGCACCCGCTGCGGCATAGGCGCGTGCGCGCTCCAGCGCTTCATCCATGAGATCGGCATGGCGCTCGGGCTTGTTGAGCAGGAACGCATCGGTGCGCGCATTGATGAACAGTGCCAGGCCCGCTGCCTGCGCAGAGGCGCGCGCAGCGGCCAGGCGTGCGACCTGTTCGCCGATGTCGCGCATGCGCCCTGCCCCGGGAATGCCATCTTCCAGGTTGCAGCCCACCGCGCCGCTGCGTATCAACGCGGCCACGTTGGCGCCGACACCGTCGGCCGACTCGGCATGGCCGGCTTCAAGGTCCACGCTCAGCGGCAGGTCGACCGACGCGGCGATCCGCGCCGACACAGCCAGCACCGCCTGCAAGGGCATGTTCTCGCCATCGGCATACCCATTGGCAGCCGCCATCGCCCAACTGGCGGTGGCGATCGCGGCTGCGCCACCCTGGGCGATGGCGCCAGCGCTGCCGGCATCCCAGGCGTTGAATAGGACCAGCGGTGCGCCGGCGCGGTGCAGCTGGCGGAAGGATTGGGCATGTTCGCTCTGGCGGCTCATGGCGGCTCCTGTGGCGTTGATGGGGGCGGCGACCGTGCGCCGCGCTGGAGCACCGGTCGTGGCGATGCCCCATACCTGCATTCTGCGAAGACTATGGCGGACGGCAATAACGCCGCAGGTCATGCGTTGATGACCTGGGAGGTCATGGAAGGGCTGCGCGGCATGGCTAGAATGCGGCCATGCCGTCCGCCGCCGCCCCCGTCCCCGCCCCGCTCCATGCCGCGCGCGAACTGGGCGTGCTGCTGCGGGAATGGCGCATGGCCCGGCGCCTGAGCCAGTCCGACCTGGCCGCCGGTGCCGGCCTGTCGAACCGGCACATGAGCTACATCGAGAACGGCCGCGCCGCGCCCAGTCGCGAAGCGCTCACGCGGATCGCCGAAACGCTGGAGATGCCGCTGCGCGAGCGCAATGCGCTGATGATGTCGGCCGGTTATGCCCCGGCCTGGCGGGAAACCGCGCTGGACCAGCCCGAGCTGGAACGGATGCGCCGGGCGATCGATTTCATCCTCGCCCAGCAGGAGCCCTACCCGGCCTTCGTGGTCAACCGGCGCTGGGATATCGTCGGCGCCAACGGCGCCGCTGCCCGGGTCAATGCGTTCGTCATGGACGGGCGTGCGAACCGGCACGGCAACATGATCCTGCAGTTCTTCGATCCGGAAGACCTGCGGCCTGCGGTCGCCAACTGGGAGGACGTGGCTGGCGACCTGCTGCGGCACCTGCATGCCCTGGTCGCGGCGATGCCGACCGACCTGGCGGCCAAGGCGCTGCTGGACCAGGCCCTGCGCTATCCCGACGTGCCCGCGCACTGGCGGCGTCGCGATCCGGCCGCCGCGCCCTCGCCGATGCTCACCACCGTGCTGCAGAAAGGCAGCGACCGGCTCAGCTTCTTCTCGACCATCACCCGCTTTGGCACCTCGTGGGACGTCACCCTGGACGAGCTGCACATCGAGTGCTGCTTCCCGGTGGACCGGGAAACAGAAGAACTCTGCGCGCGCTTGGCCGCGACCGATCCATAGCTCGATGACGACCTGAAACGATCAGGGCGCCACGTGGGCGCCCTGATTGCACTACATATTCACCGGCACGGTCATTCCCACTCGATCGTGGCCGGCGGCTTGCCGCTGATGTCGTAGACCACGCGCGAGACGCCACGCAGCTCGTTGATGATGCGGTTGGACACCCGGCCCAGGAACTCGTACGGCAGGTGCGCCCAGTGCGCGGTCATGAAGTCGATGGTTTCCACCGCGCGCAGTGCGATCACCCACTCGTAGGCGCGCGCGTCGCCGACCACGCCCACCGACTTGACCGGCAGGAACACGGCGAAGGCCTGGCTGGTCTTGTCGTACAGGTCCCAGGCGCGCAGTTCCTCGATGAAGATCGCATCGGCGCGGGCGAGCAGCTCGGCGTACTCGGGCTTGACCTCGCCCAGGATGCGCACGCCCAGGCCCGGGCCCGGGAACGGATGGCGGTAGACCATCTCGCGCGGCAGGCCCAGCTCGACGCCCAGGCGGCGCACTTCGTCCTTGAACAGCTCGCGCAGCGGCTCGACCAGGCCCAGCTTCATGTGCTCGGGCAGGCCGCCGACGTTGTGGTGGCTCTTGATGACATGGGCCTTGCCGGTCTTGCTGCCGGCCGATTCGATCACGTCCGGATAGATCGTGCCCTGGGCCAGCCAGCGCGCGTTCTTCAGCTTGCCCGACTCCTCTTCGAAGATTTCCACGAAGAGGTTGCCGATGATCTTGCGCTTGGCTTCCGGGTCGGCGATGCCTTCGAGCGCCTTGAAGTAACGCTCGTGCGCATCGACGCGCACGACCTTGACGCCCATATGCTCGGCGAACATCGCCATCACCTGGTCGCCTTCCTTCCAGCGCAGCAGGCCGGTGTCGACGAACACGCAGGTCAGCTGGTCGCCGATGGCCCTGTGCAGGAGCGCTGCGACCACCGAGGAGTCCACGCCGCCGGACAGGCCCAGGATCACCTCGTCGGTGCCGACCTGCGCGCGCACGCGCGCGATCTGGTCATCGATGATGTGGGCTGCGGTCCACAGGGTCTGGCAGCCGCAGATGTCGACCACGAAGCGGCGCAGCAGCGCCTGGCCCTGCTTGGTGTGGGTGACTTCCGGATGGAACTGCACGCCGTACCAGCGGCGCGCGTCGTCGGCGAAGGCCGCCACGGAAATGCGGTCGGTCTTGGCGGTGATGGTGAAGCCCGGCGGGGCCACGGAAACGTGGTCGCCGTGGCTCATCCACACGTCCAGCCGCGGCGGCGAACCGGGATGGTCCTTCAGCCCTTCGAACAGCCGGTCGGCGGCCACCAGCGAGACCTCGGCATGGCCGAATTCGCGCTGGTCGGCGGCCTCGGTGTCGCCACCGAGCTGCTTGGCCATGGTCTGCATTCCGTAGCAGATGCCCAGCACCGGCAGGCCCGAGTCGAAGACCTGCTGCGGGGCGCGCGGCGACCCGTCTTCGGTGGTCGATTCCGGGCCGCCGGACAGGATGATGCCCTTGGGCGCGTACGCGGCGATTTCGGCCGGGTCATGGTCCCAGGCCCAGATCTCGCAGTAGACGCCGAGCTCGCGGATGCGGCGGGCGATCAGCTGGGTGTACTGCGCGCCGAAGTCGAGGATGAGAATCTTGTCGCTGTGAATGTCGGTCATCGTCGGCTGGAGCGCTTCTTCGTTTTGAGTGGTGGTGGCCATCCATGGCGGGATGGGGCGGGCTTCGGAGAGCCCTGCCCGGCCATCCATGGCCGGGCGTTCGCGGACGCGCGAGGCAGTGCCTCGCAAGCGCGTCCGCTTACCCCATCCGGTAGTTCGGCGGTTCCTTGGTGATCTGCACGTCGTGGACGTGGCTCTCGCGCTGGCCGGCGCCGGTGATCACCACGAACTTCGGCTTGCTGCGCATCTCCTCGATGCTCGCGCAGCCGACATAGCCCATCGTGGCGCGCAGGCCACCGATCAGCTGGTGGATCACGCCCGACAGCGGGCCGCGGACCGGAACGCGGCCCTCGATGCCTTCGGGCACCAGCTTGTCGGCATCGGAAGCGTCCTGGAAATAGCGGTCCTTGGACCCCTTCTCCATCGCGCCCAGCGAACCCATGCCGCGATAGCTCTTGTAGCTGCGGCCCTGGAACAGCTCGATCTCGCCCGGCGATTCCTCGGTGCCGGCGAACAGGCCGCCGATCATCACCGTCGATGCGCCGGCGGCCAGCGCCTTGCCGATGTCGCCGGAATAGCGGATGCCGCCGTCGGCGATCAGCGGGATGCGATCCTGCAGCGCTTCGGCGACCAGATCGACCGCGGTGATCTGCGGCACGCCCACGCCTGCCACCACGCGCGTGGTGCAGATCGAACCGGGGCCCACGCCGACCTTCACCGCGTCGGCACCGACGTCGTACAGCGCCAGCGCCGCATCGCCGGTGACGATGTTGCCGCCGATCACCTGCACCTGCGGGAAGTTCTTCTTGACCCACGCCACGCGGTCGACGACCGCCTGCGAGTGGCCATGCGCGGTATCGACCACGATCACGTCGACGCCGGCAGCCACCAGGGCCTCCACGCGCTGCTCGGTATCGCCGCCCACGCCCACCGCCGCGCCGACCAGCAGGCGCGAAGAGCTGTCCTTGGCCGCGTTGGGGTTGTCGGTCTTCTTCTGGATGTCCTTGACCGTGATCAGGCCGCGCAGCGCGTAATCGCCGTTGACCACCAGCACCTTCTCGATGCGGTGGCGGTGCAGCAGCTTGAGCACCTCGTCATCGGCGGCGCCTTCGTTCACCGTGACCAGCTTGTCCTTCTTGGTCATGATGTGGCGGACCGGATCGTCCAGCTCGGTCTCAAAGCGCATGTCGCGACGGGTCACGATGCCGGTCAGCTGGCCGGATTCGTCGACCACCGGCACGCCGGAGATGTTGCGGGCGCGGGTCAGCGCCAGCACTTCGCGGATGGTGGTGTCGGGCTTGACCGTGATCGGGTCGCGGATCACGCCGGACTCGAATTTCTTGACCTTGGCCACTTCGGCCGCCTGCTGCTCGGCGGTCATGTTCTTGTGCAGGATGCCGATGCCGCCCAGCTGGGCCATGGCCACGGCCAGGCGGGCCTCGGTGACCGTGTCCATCGCGGCCGATACGATCGGCAGATTGATGCGCAGGTCCCGGGTGAAACGCGTCGTGAGCGACACGTCCTTGGGCAGCACCGTGGAATGGGCGGGGACGAGGGAGACGTCGTCGTAGGTGAGCGCTTCGGCCTGGATGCGTAGCATCGGCATACCCGGATGTGGGGAAGCGCGCCATTATACGCCCCAAGCACCCCCGCTCGGCGAGCCTTGCCTGCGACACGGTGCATCCCGTGATCGCGCCGGCCACGGCCTGTCGCCGATCGAAGGCCCTGGCGGGTTCAGGGCCGACCCGAGGCGCATCCGGAGCCGGCCTGTGGCAGCCCCCGGGACAGCCAGCGAACGATCAGCCCCGGCGTTCCAGGGCCTCGACCGCCTCGATCGTGTTCTGCATCAGGGTGGCCACGGTCATCGGGCCGACGCCGCCGGGTACCGGGGTGATCCAGCTGGCCCGCTGCTCGGCCGCGTCATAGCCCACGTCGCCGACCAGCCGGCCGTCCTCGAGCCGGTTGATGCCCACGTCGATGACCACCGCGCCCGGCTTGACCCACTCGCCCGGCACGATCCCCGGCCGACCCACCGCCACCACCAGGATGTCGGCGTCGCGGACACGGGCCTCGAGCACCTCGTGCGGGGTGAACTTGTGGCAGCTGGTGACCGTGCAGCCGGCGATCAGCAGTTCCAGCGCCATCGGCCGGCCGACATGGTTGCTTACGCCCACGATCGTGGCGTTGCGGCCGCGCACCGGGCGGTCGGTATGGGCCAGCAGGGTCATGATCCCGCGCGGCGTGCACGGACGCAGGCCGAACTGGCGCAGCGCCAGGTGGCCCACGTTCTCCGGATGGAACCCGTCCACGTCCTTGCGCGGATCGATCCGGCGGATCAGCCCGCTGGCATCGGCGATGCCCGGCAGCGGCAGCTGGACCAGGATGCCGTGGATCATCGGATCGGCGTTGAGCTGGTCGATCAGGGCCAGGATCTGCGCTTCGGAGGTGCCGGCAGGCAGGTCGTAATCGAAGGCCTCGATACCGACCTTCTCCGCCGCCCGGCGCTTGTTGCGCACGTACACGGCCGAAGCCGGATCGGCGCCGACCAGCACCACCGCCAGCCCGGGCCGCGAACGGCCGGAAGCGACGCGGGCATCGACCCGAACCTTGAGTTCGTCGAGCAGGGCGTCGGCAACGCGGCGGCCATCGAGGATGCGGGCGGTCATCGTGAGCTTGCTGGAGGGGGCGTGGAGTGGGCACATTGTCCCCGATTTCGGCTGTGGCGAGGTAGGGACGAAGATGGTCGACACCGTGCAACTGGAGGCGGCCGCGTTCCGCCGGCTGCTGCGCCACCTCAACGAGCAGCGCACCGACGTGCAGAACATCGACCTGATGATCCTGGCCGGGTTCTGCCGCAATTGCCTGGCCGACTGGTACCGCGAGGCGGCCCAGGAGGCCGGCGTGCCGCTGGACAAGGAGCAGGCGCGCGAGGCGATCTACGGCATGCCGTTCGCCGAATGGAAGGCGCGCTACCAGGCCGAAGCCACGCCCGAGCAACTGGCCGCGTTCGAGGCCGCCCGCCAGCGCCATGGCTGAGCGGCGGCGGGCCTGGTCGGTCGCGGCGGGCGTCGCGCTGCTGCTGGTCCTCGGCTATGCCGCTATTGCCGCCCTGCTCTATACGCGCCAGCACGCGCTGATCTACCACCCGGACTACACCCGCGTGGCCGCGGCCGATACCGACTTCGAACTGCCGGTCGGCCACTTGCGCCTGCGTGGGTGGCAGGTCAATCCGGGCCAGCGCGATGCCCTGCTCTACTTCGGCGGCAACGCCGAGCGGATCGAAGCCTGGCGCGGGCCGTTCGCCGACTGGTTCCCCACGCGCACGGTCTACCTGGTCGCCTATCGCGGCTACGGCGCCAGCGACGGCGAGCCCGGGCAGGACGCGATCCTGGCCGACGCGCTGGCCCTCTACGACGAAGTCCGCCGCCGTCATCCCGATGGCGACATCGGTGTGGTCGGCCGCAGCCTGGGCAGCGGCGTGGCCGCGCATGTCGCCGCGCACCGGCCGGTCGCGCGGCTGGCCCTGGTCACCCCGTTCGATGGGCTGGCCGAAGTCGGCCAGGCCCACTATCCCTGGCTGCCGGTGCGCTGGCTGATGCGCGACCGCTATCCCTCGGCCAAGCTGCTGCTCGACTACCGCGGTCGCGTGCTCGTGCTGCGCGCCGGACAGGACCGAGTGGTCCCGCCAGCCAATACCGATCGCCTGCTGCACGCGTTGCCTCAGCCGGCGCAGGTGGTGGAGTTCCCGCAGGCCGGCCATAACGACCTGTCGGACGATCCACGCTACGGCGCGGCCCTGGTCGACTTCATGCGCTGACAGCGATGCCTGGCTATGCCTGGCCGTCGGGCTCGGCGGCCGCATCCAGGCGCTGCGACTCGCGCCGCGGCGTAGTGAACGGGGTCGGCGTCGCCGGGGCGGTATTGCCGATGATCAGCGGCCGGCCCGCGCGGATGTCGCCGGCGGCCACCTCCAGCGCGAAGCGTTCGGCATCCAGGCGGCGGACTTCTTCGGACACGTTCTGCGCCTCGGTCGGGTCGACGCCGACCTCCTCCAGCGCCGCGCGCCCGAACAGCACAGCCGACTCGAAGGTTTCGCGGATGTGGTAATCCACGCCCAGCGCGACCAGCTCCAGCGCGTGCTCGCGGTCGAACGCGCGCACCAGCAGTCGTGCCTGCGGGAACTCGCCGCGGGCCAGCTCGACGATGCGGTTGGCGGCGACGCGGTTGTCGATGCACACCGCGATCGCTCGCGCCTTGTCGGCGCCGGAGGCGTGCAGCACGTCCAGGCGCGTGCCATCGCCGTAATAGACCTTGAAACCGAACTCGCCGGCGCTGCGGATCATCTCGATGTCGGTGTCGATGATGGTCACCTCGACATCGCGCGCCAGCAGCGACTGGCTCATCACCTGGCCGAAGCGGCCAAAACCAATGATCAGCACGCTACCGCTGAGCCCGTCGGCCTCGTCGATGCCATCCATCGACGGCCCGGTGCGGTCGGGCAAAAAACGCCGGACCAGCAGCACGACCAGCGGGGTGAATGCCATCGACAGCACCACCACGGCGGTCAGGTTGGCATCGGCGCGCGCATTGATCACCCCGGCCGCCGAGGCGGCGGCGAACAGGACGAAGGCGAACTCGCCGCCCTGCGCCATCAGCACCGCGCGGTCCAGCGCCTCGCCATGCGAGCTGCGCATGATCCGCGCCACCGCATAGATGCACAGGCCCTTGGCGATCATCAGCGCGGCGACCAGCGACAGGATCAGCCCGGCGTCGTCGGCGACCACGTGCAGGTCCAGCGCCATGCCCACGGCCAGGAAGAACAGGCCCAGCAGGATCCCGCGGAACGGTTCGATGTCCGCTTCCAGCTGATGACGGAACGTGGATTCGGACAGCAGCACGCCGGCCAGGAACGCGCCCATCGCCATCGACAGTCCACCCACGTCCATCAGCAGCGCCGCGCCCAGCACGACCAGCAGCGCGGCGGCGGTCATCACCTCGCGCGCCTTGGCCGCCGCCAGCAGGCGGAACAGCGGATTGAGCAGCCAGATGCCCGCGGCGATCAGCCCGGCCAACGCCGCCACCGCGGTCAGCACGCCCAGCCAGCGTCCGTCGCCGGCCGTCTCCGGCACCGGCGACATGAACGCCACCAGCGCCAGCAGCGGCACGATCAGCAGGTCTTCGAACAGCAGGATCGACACGATCCGCTGCCCGTGCGGCAAGGCGATGTCGCCGCGCTCGCTGAGCAGCTGCATGACGATCGCGGTGGAGGTCAGCACGAAACCGGCCGCACCGATAAAGGCAACCTTGGCCGGCAGCCCGAACAGCAGCGCCACGCCGGTCAGCACCACGATGCACAGGCCGATCTGCAGCGAGCCCAGGCCGAAGATCTCCCCGCGCAGGCTCCACAGATGCGAGGGCCGCATCTCCAGTCCGATCACGAACAGGAACATGACCACGCCCAGCTCGGCCACGTGCAGGATCGCCTGCGGGTCGCTGAACCAGCCCAGCCCGAACGGTCCGATCAGCAGGCCCGCGGACAGGTAACCGAGCACCGAGCCCAGGCCCAGGCGCCGGAACAGCGGCACCATCACCACCGCCGCACCCAGCAGTGCCACCACCCTGACCAGCTGATCGCCGGTTGCGCTTTCCACTGCCATGTTCAAATCCCCGTCAGGTCTGGCGCAAACGCTGGCGCATGGATGGCCCGCTGCAACCGCGCTGCAGGCCTCATTGGCCCGCGCAGAAGCGAGCGTAGTCGATGTAGCCCGGGAACGGCCGTCCGGGCGCACAGACCGGGCAATCCGGATCCGGCGCCAGGCCGATTTCGCGGAAGCGCATGGCCAGCGCATCGAATTGCAACAGCCGGCCAGCCAGGGTCTGGCCGATGCCCAGCAACAGCTTGATCGCCTCGTTGGCCTGCAGCAGTCCGACGATGCCCGGCAACACGCCCAGCACGCCGGCCTCGGCGCAGCTGGGCGCGAACTGCGGCGGTGGCGGCTCCGGGAACAGGCAGCGATAACACGGGCACTGGCCGCGATGGCGACCGGCGTCGAACACGCTTGCCTGGCCCTGGAAGCGCTGCACCGCGCCGTACACCAGCGGCTTGCCCAGCTTCACGCAGGCATCGTTGAGCAGGTAGCGCAGCGGGAAGTTGTCCGAGCCGTCCACCACCACGTCCACGCCTTCGAGCAACGCTTCGACATTGGCCGACGCCACCCGCTCGCGCACGCCTTCGATGCGCACGCGCGGATTCAACGCCGCCAGCCGTTCGCGCGCCGAATCGACCTTGGCCGCGCCGATGCTGCTTTCCACATGCAGGATCTGCCGCTGCAGGTTGCTGCGGTCGACCACGTCGTCGTCCACGAGCCGCAGATGGCCCACTCCGGCCGCAGCCAGGTAGAACGCAGTCGGCGAACCCAGCCCGCCTGCGCCGACCAGCAGCACGCTGGACGCTTCCAGGCGACGCTGGCCCTCGATGCCGACTTCGGCCAGGCGCAGGTGGCGCGAGTAACGATCGAAGAAATCGGCCTCGTCGGCCTCCAATGCCGGACGCACGATCGGCAGTGACTCGGCGATCCAGGCAGTGGTGCCACCGGCGACCGAGTGCACGTCGGTGTATCCGGCCTCCATAAGCACCGCCGCGCTGGCCGCCGAGCGTCGTCCGGATTGGCAGATCAGCAGGACGGTGGTGTCCGGCGATGGCAGGTGCAGTGCGTGCCCGGCCTCCAGCTCGGCCTTGGCAATGCCCAGCGCGCCTTCGGCCTGGCCGCTGGCGCGCTCGTGCGCTTCGCGGATGTCGACCAGCAGCGCGCCATGGCGCTGGCGTTCACGTGCCTGCTGCGGGGTGATCTCGGAAATGGCCATCGGCCGATTATCGACCTCGCGCGGCAGCAGCGAAAGCACCGTGGGCAGGCCGCTTGATTCCGCCCATCGTCACGCTGACTGCTTGCGATCGGTGCGAACGCCGCGCCAGCGTCCCTACAACGGCAGGACCTCGACCAGCTCACCAGCTGCATACGCACGCGCGCCCTCGCCCAGCACGATCAGCGCATCGCTGACCGCAGCGGCATGCAGCCGGTGCGAACCGTCAGCCGGATTCGGATGGACCTGCAGCACGGCGTCCTCGCCCTGCCCCAGCTGGCCGCGCAGCAGTTCCAGGCGTTCGTGGCGCTTGTTCCATGGCGTGGCCAGTCGCGCGCGCCAGCGCGGCCGCGGCTCGCCGCGGCCCTGCAACACATCGAGCAGTTCCCGGCCCAGCACCGTGAAGGTGGCCAGCACCGAGACCGGATTGCCGGGCAGCCCGAGCACGAGCGCGCGCCCGGCCTGGCCGAACAGCACCGGCATGCCCGGCCGCATCCGCACCTTCCAGAAGTGGATCCGGCCACGCGCGCGCAGCCAGTGCGGCAGGTAGTCCTTCTCCCCGGCCGAGACGCCACCGCAGGTCAGGACCACATCGAAGCTCTCGACCGCATCGTCCAGCATCGCGGCGATCCGCGCCGGATCGTCCGGCAGGGTCGGCCACGCCACCGGCTCCATGCCCAGCGCACGCAGCTGCGCCATCAACTGGTCGCGATTGCTGTTGTAGACCTGCCCCGGCTGCAGCGGCATGCCCGGCTCGACCAACTCGTCGCCGCTGGCGAACACGGCCACCGTCGGCCGGGTGGCCACCGCCAGTCGATCGATGCCCAGCGAGGCGGCCAAGCCGATCCGCGCCGGCGTCAGCACCTGGCCGGCACGCAGCACAAGGTCACCGACTTCGACGTCCTCGGCGCGACGTCGCACGTTCGCGCCGCACGCCAGGCCGGGCTGCACGGTGACGGCGCCATCGGCGAGCACCGCGTTCTCCTTGATCAGCACCGTGTCGGCGCCTTGCGGCAGCGGCGCGCCGGTGGTGATGCGCGCGCATTGGCCCGGCTGCAGCACCAGCCCCTGATCGCGACCGGCGAATTGCTCGCCGGCGAGCGCCAGCACGGTGACCGCGTCGGCGGAGAGATCGGCATGGCGCAACGCGAAACCGTCCATCGCGCTGTTGTCGAACCCGGGCAAGGCGATCGGCGCGATCACATCGGCGGCAAGCACGCGTCCATCTGCGCGCGAGGTGGCGACGTGCTCTGGAGCCGAGCGCGCAGCTGCGGCGACCTCGCGGACGATGTCGAGCGCCTGGCCCAGGGAAATGCGGGTGGGGAATTCGTCGTTGCTCATCCGTTGGCTCGCATGCGGCCGGCGTGGCGCTACGGAAGCCCGATGCGCGCGGCGGCCAGGTCCTGTGGTGTGTTGAGGTTACCGAAGCGTACCCCCGGCAGGCGTATGCGACCCAGCTTCAGCCGCTGCTCCAGCTGGCGCGGGGCCAGCTCGCCGGCGGCGATCATCGCGGCCAGTTCCACGCGCAACGCATCGCGCCGGTACAAGGCGACCAGCGGCTGCAATCCATCGTCGTCTTCGGCGACCGCGCCGTTATCCGACGCGCCGCTGGCCAGCGTGCGCACCAGGCAATCGTTCACGTCGAACAGGTCCACCGGCAAGGTCAGCAACCATTCGGTGGTGCATGCGGCGGCCAGCGCATCGAGACCTGCCAGCGGACCGCTGTCGGCATCGAGCCGGTCGACCACCGCGTCCAGGCCTGCATCGGCATAGCGCTGCAGGTGGCGATTGGCGCTGACCAGCACCGGGCCGGTTTCACCGGGAAATCGGCGCGCGAAACGCAGCACCTGCGGCACGCCGTCGCGCTCGAGCCAGGCCTTGTCGACACCGCCCAGCCGCGATCCGCGACCGCCGGCCAGCAAGCCCAACGTCAGCGTGTTGGCGGCCAGCACGGCCGCCGCCTCACTTGCCGCGCTTGACGTGGCGGATCAGCCGGCGCTTGCGCGCGACCTGGCGCTCGGTCAGCTCGTTCTTCTTGCCTTCGTACGGGTTGGCGCCTTCGCGGAACAACATCCGCACCGGCGTGCCCACCAGCTTGAAGCGCTTGCGGAAGAAGTTCTCGAGGTAGCGCTTGTACGAGTCCGGCAGGTCCTTCAGGCGCGTGCCATGGACCACGAAGGTCGGCGGATTCTCGCCGCCCGGATGCACGTAGCGCAGCTTGGAGACGTGGCCGCGGACAGCCGGCGGCGGGTTGGTCTCGTAGGCGATTTCCAGCGCCTTGTTCACTTCGCTGGTGCTGAAGGTGCGGATCGCCGACGCATGCGCGCGATGCACGGCGCGGAACAACTCGCGCAGTCCCGAACCGTGCTTGGCGGAGATGCGCACCGCCTCGGCCCAGGGCACGAAGGACAGCTTGCGCGAGAGCAGCGCTTCGGCCTGCTCGCGCTGGTAGGTGGTCAGACCGTCCCACTTGTTGACCGCGATCACCAGCGCGCGACCGGCGTCGAGCACCGCGCCCAGCACGGTGGCGTCCTGGTCGGTGACGCCTTCGGTGGCATCGAGCATCAGCACCGCCACCTGGCAGCGCTCGATCGCCTGAAGCGTCTTGACCACGCTGAACTTCTCGACTGCCTCTTCGACCTTGCCCTTGCGGCGGATACCGGCGGTGTCGACCAGCCGGTACAGCTTGCCGTCGCGCTCCAGGTCGGCGGCGATCGAATCGCGCGTGGTGCCCGGCACTTCGGAAGCGATCATCCGCTCCTCGCCCAGCAGCCGGTTGACCAGCGTGGACTTGCCCACGTTCGGGCGGCCGACAAAGGCCACGCGCAGGCGCGAAGGATCGTTGTCCAGCTCCTCGGTGCTGCCCTCTTCGGGAATGCGCTCGAGGATCTCCAGGTGCAGGTCGTCCAGGCCCTGCCGGTGCGCGGCCGATACCGTCAGCACGTCGGCAAAACCGTAACGGGCGAACTCGGCACGCACCGAGTCCTCGTTGGTGCCGTCGATCTTGTTGATCACCAGCAGCGTCGGCCGCGCCAGCTTGCGCAGCCAGGACAGGATCTCGTCGTCCAGCGCCGAAGCGCCTTCGCGGCCGTCGACCACGAACAGGACCAGGTCGGCTTCGCCCGCCGCACCACGTGCCTGGCGTGCAGTGGCGCCAGCCAGGCCTTCCTCTTCACCGGCGATGCCGCCGGTATCGACCAGCAGGAACGGCCGGTCCGGTTCGAGCCGGCACACGCCGTAGTTGCGATCACGGGTGACGCCGGGCTCGTCATGGACGAGCGCGTCGCGGCTGCGCGTCAGCGCATTGAATAGGGTCGACTTGCCGACATTGGGCCGTCCAACCAGAGCAACCAGCGGCAACATGGCGTGATCCCTGCCTTCATCCGTCCGATCAGTCCAGACGGAAGGCGGTCAGACCGCCCTCGACGTTCTGCACCAGAAGGATGCCGTCGGACACGACCGGCTGACCCTTGATCGCCTTGCCGCCGACGCGCTCGCGCGCGGCCATTTCGCCGTTGTCCAGGCGCATCCAGTGCAGGTAGCCGTCGTAATCGCCGACCACCGCATAGTCGCCCTGGATCACCGGACCGGTCAGCGAACGCCGCGCCAGCACCGGCTGCGACCACAACGCCGCGCCACTGTTCTTGTCCAGCAGATAGACCGTGCCGGCCGGGCTGGCCACGGCCAGGCCAGTCGAGGCCACGCCCATGCCGCCGATGCCGCCATGCTCGCTCTGCCACATCGGGCGGCCGCTGGGGCCGTCGATGGCGACAGTGCGGTTCTTGAAGCTGCTCACGAACAGGAACGTGCCGTCGATCAGCGGGGCGCTGTCGACGTCGGCCATGCGCTCCAGCTCGGTGCGACCGTCGGGGGTACCGATGGTCTGCTGCCACAGCACGCGGCCATCCTGCAGCGCCAGCGCGCTCAGAGTGCCGTCGTCGTTGCCGGAGAACAGCACGCCCGGCGCATACGCCAGCGGCGCATTGCCGCGCACGGTCAGCGGCGGCAGCTCGTGCTCGCTGAACCAGCGACGCTCGCCGGTAGCCGCGTCGAAAGCGGTGATGCGGCCGTCGTTGCTGCGCACGTACACCGAACCCTGGGTGATCAGCGGCGCGACGATCACCTCGCTGGTGACCTTCGCGCGCCAGCGTTCGCTGCCGTTGGTCGCATCCAGGGCGATGACATCGCCGCCCAGGCTACCCACGACGGCCAGGCCTTCGCCCACGCCGGGACCACCGGCCAGGCGCAGCGCCTGGTCCTTGGGCGCCTTGAATTCCCACACCTGCTTGCCGGTGTGCAGGTCCAGCGCGACCACGCGGTTCTCGGCAGCCGCGGCGAACACGCGCCCGTCGGCCACCACCGGCGCCTGGCGGGCGCCGATCTTGCGTTCGCCATCGCCCAGACCGGTCGACCAGATCTTGGACGGATGCGCGGTCGCCTGGAAATCGACCAGTTCGGCCGGCTCGGCCGCCTTCTTGGCCGCCGCGTCCTTGCCCGCGAACCAGCCCTTGACCGTGCTGCAACCGGAGAGGACGGCCACCATCAGGCCGGCCGCCACCAGCGGGCGGATCATGTTCGTGTTGCGCATGTCAGATCGCCTCCACCGGCTCGGGCACCTGGCCACCGGCTTCCTGCAGTTTCAGTTCGACCCGGCGGCGCGAGGGCGAGGCCACGTCGGTACCGGTCAGGGCCTGGGCGTAGGCATCGCGGGCTTCGTCGCGCTTGCCCGAGGCGAACAGGGCATCGCCACGCAGTTCCAGCGCCGCGCTGCCGGTTTCGCCGTCCAGCACCTTCAGCGCCTCGTCCGGCTTGCCGGTGGCGTTGAACAGCTGCGCCAGCCGCTGGTGGATCACCGGCTGCAGGGTCGGCTCGGCCTGGATGCCGCGCAGGGTCGCGATCGCCTCGTCCGGCTTGCCGGCATCGACCTGCGCCTTGGCAACGCGCAGCGCAGCCAGGGTCGCGTAGGTGCCCTTCTGCCCGGCGAGCAGGGCACCGGCCTTGTCGGTCGCACCCTCTTCCAGCTGCTTGACTGCCGCAGCGTAGGTGGAATGCGCCTGCTGCTGCTCCTGCGCCTGGTGGGTGCCCCACCATCGCCAGCCGTAGATGGCGGCGATACCGAGGGCAACGCCCCCGAGGATGCCCAGCGCGTTGTTACGCAACCACGAACGGACGCGTTCGCCCTGCTCGTGCTCGTCAAGAAGCTCGTCGATTGCCATGCAGTTCCCTGCCCCGCGCAGGCTGCGCCGGGGACGTCTGTGTCCAGTGGAGTACCGGCCCGAGCCGGTTACTCGGCAGGGGTGACGGAACCGTCAGAGGATACCGTAAAGCGGGCCACGTTCGCCCGCTGATACGGCGCCGTGTCCACGATACTGCCTGCTTGCTGAACGCGTACCGCCGAGGCGTTGCCCAGCACCACGCGCAGTCCGCTGCCCACATCGAAGGTCCGGCTGTCGCCGGCATGCATCAGGCCCTGCTCGACCGTCGACCCGTCCGGCGCGATGACCTGTACCCAGCTTTCGCCGCTGAAATCGAAAGCGAGCTTGCCCGTGGCCGGACCCGCCCGACCCACCGGCGGCGCCAGCGACGCCACATAGGGAGCCGAATCGGCCACGGCCGGAGCCGCACCGGGCTCGACCGGCAATGGCGCCGGCTGCGCGCTGGATGCCACCGGCGCCGATTCCGGCGGCACCGCGTCGAGCGAAGCGGTCGTCGGCGGGACATCGGCGAAATGCGATCGGGTGGCCAGCCAGACGGGGACCGCGATGGCCGCGGTGATCACCACGTACACGGCACGACGACCCATGTTTTCCATCAGGCGCTGGTAGCGCGGCGCATGCGCGTGGCTGACCAGGTTCACCGCCGCGGTCGGGGCCACTTCCGCATCGAGGAAAGGCTCCACATCCACGGCCAGCAAGCGTGCATAGCTGCGCAGCTGACCGCGCACGAAAACGCTGGCGCCGATCACCTGCCAGCGGCCGGCCTCGAGCGCCTCGACCACGTGCACCGGCATGCGCAGCCGCGTGGCCACTTCCTGCACGCTCAGTCCCGCCGCGGTCCGCGCTTCGCGCAGACGTCCGCCACACCCCTGCGCATCGCCCTGGATGTTCGCGTTCGACTCAAGGATCACTGTGGCACTTCCCCGGTACTGGAAATCGCGGCTTGCGGGAACTCCGCCCGCAACCGCTGCTGGTATCGACTGGCGGCCGCCCTGTCGCCAAGCTTCTCTTCGATCCTGGCCGCGAGTTGTAACACGGATGCATCGGCTGGCGCAGCCGCCAGCCTGCGTTCCGCGAACGCACGCGCCTCGAAGTACTGCCCCTGCGCATATTGATACTCGGCCATGCTGGCCAATGCATAGGCATTTTTGGGTTCAATCTGCAGAGCGCGACGCAAATCACGCTCGGCACGTTCGCTCTGCCCGCTTTTCAGTGCGCAGCCGCCGGCATTGGCCAGGGCCGAAGCAGGAGTGCGGTAGCTGGGTACGGCCAATGCGCGATCGAACCAGATCAGCGCTTCGGCCGGATAGTTGTTGGCGCACAGCCAGGCGCCATAGTTGTTGAGGACCTCGCCGCGCTCGGGGGCCAGTTCGGCGGCGCGGCGGTAGTGCGCGCCCGCCTGTTCGACCTGGCCGCGGCGCGCGGCGATGGCACCGAGCAGGGTATAGGCGTCGGCCGAGGCGGGATCGAGCTTGAGGACCTTGTTGGCCTGTTTCTCCGCTTCGGCCAGGTCTCCGGATGCGAACCGCTGAGAGGCAAGACCCAGGGTGTCGCGCACCAGGACCCGCTTCTTGGTCGCGTCGCTGTCGGAGTAGCTGTACTCCGGCGCGATCTGCTCGCTGCCCTTGATCTTCGGCGGCTTGACCGTCGCCGACTTGGAGCACGCTGCCAGGAGCAGCGCGCACATGAGCAGGACCAGCCGCAGGTCAGGCCGCATGTCCGTCGACCTGCCCGTTCGCGTCCGGATCCAGGGTACGGAGGAACTGCGCCTGGCGCCGGGTGCGGTCCATGACCTGGCCCTTGAGCTGGCCGCAGGCGGCATCGATGTCGTCGCCGCGGGTACGACGGACCATGGTCAGCACCTGGGAATCGAGCAGGATCTTCTGGAACGCGCGGATCTGCGTCTCGTCCGAGCGCTCGTAACGTGTGCCGGGGAACGGGTTGAACGGAATCAGGTTGACCTTGCCCGAATCGCGCGCCTGCACCGAGTTGTCGAACTGGCGCATCAGCTTGGCCAGCTGGCGGGCATGCTCGGGCTGGTCGTTGACGCCCTTCATCAGCGTGTATTCGAACGTCACCGAATCGCGCTTCTTGTTGGCGCGCAGGTAGCGCGCGCACGAAGCCATGAGCTCGGCGATCGGGTACTTCTTGTTGAGCGGCACCAGGGTCTCGCGCAGCGCGTCGGTCGGCGCATGCAGCGACACGGCCAGGGAGACGTCGCTCTCGGTGGACAGCCGGTCGATCATCGGCACCAGGCCGGAGGTCGACAGCGTCACGCGCTTGTTGGCCAGGCCGTAGCCCAGGTCGTCGCGCATCACGCTCATGGCGCGCACGACGTCGTCGAAATTCATCAGCGGCTCGCCCATGCCCATCATCACCACGTTGGTGAGGCGGCGCTGCTGGTGCGGCACGTTGCCCAGGTGGCGCGCGGCGACCCATACCTGGCCGATGATCTCGGCGGCGGTCAGGTTGCGGTTGAAGCCCTGGGTGGCGGTCGAACAGAAGGTGCAGTTCAGGCCGCAACCTACCTGCGAGGACACGCACAGCGTGCCGCGGCCCTTGTCGGGGATGTACACGGTCTCGATGGCGTTCTTGCCATCGGTGCCCATCGCCAGCAGCCACTTGTGGGTGCCGTCGGCGGAAGGCTTGTCGAACACGACATTGGGGACGACGACCTGGGCATGCGCATGCAGCTTGGCGCGCAGCGCCTTGCCCAGGTCGGTCATCTGGTCGAAATCGGTGACGTAGCGGTGGTGGATCCACTTCATCACCTGGTGGGCGCGGTAACGCTGTTCGCCGAGGGTGTCGGCGAAGAAGCGTTCCAGGCCCTCGCGGTCGAGCTCGAGCAGGTTCTGGCGTGCAGGCTCACTCCCGACGATCGGCTCGCCGGTGGTGGTGACGCTGGGAATCGGCTGCAGCCCGGCCACGTTTCTCTCCTCGCTCAGCGCGAGACGACTTCGGTGGCGGCGAAGAAGTACGCCACCTCGATCGCAGCGTTCTCGACCGAATCGGAACCGTGCGCGGCATTGGCGTCGATCGACTCGGCGAAGTCGGCGCGGATCGTGCCCGGCGCAGCGTCCTTCGGATTGGTCGCACCCAGCAGGTCGCGGTGCGCGAGCACGGCGTTCTCGCCTTCCAGGACCTGGATCATCACCGGGCCGGAGATCATGAACTCGACCAGCGCGTTGAAGAACGGACGCTCGCGGTGCACCGCGTAGAAGCCTTCCGCCTCACGGCGCGACAGCTGCTTGTACTTGGCAGCCACGACCTTCAGGCCGGCTTTCTCGAAACGGGAGTAGATTTCGCCGATGACGTTCTTGGCGACGGCATCGGGCTTGACGATCGAAAGGGTGCGCTCCAGCGCCATGGACTTCTTCTCTAGTGACGGACGGACGTTCCGGACCAGGACGGCCGGAGGTTAGCACGAAAAACCCGCGTCAGGACGCGGGCTTAGCTTCAAATGCGTAGCGGGATTCTAGCATCGCGGAGGGCGGTTTGCTTAACGCCACGGCCGGCACCGTATTGCTGCACTGCAAAATGACCGGAGCCGGACGCGGGCCTAGGATAAAACAATCGTTTGATTAACCCGTACCCGGCACGAAGGCGGCACTGAAGGACATGGGCAAGCCAGCACACTTCTCCACCAAGGACCGGATCCTGGGCGCGGCCGAGGAGCTGTTCGCCCAGCACGGCTTTGCCGGCACCTCGCTGCGCCAGGTGACCGGCCTGGCGGCAGTCAACATCGCCGCGGTCAATTACCACTTCGGCTCCAAGGAAAACCTGGTCAACGAGGTGTTCCGCCGGCGCATGGACGGGATGACCGCCAGCCGCCTGCAGCAGCTGGAAGTGGCTTTGAAAGAGCATCCGGGCCAGCTCGAGCCGGTCCTGGCCGCCTTCATCGAACCGGCCCTGGCGCTGGCCCAGGACCGCAACGGCGGCGCCTCGTTCGTGCGGGTCATCGCCCGGGCCTACGCCGAGCACAACGAGAGCCTGCGCAAGTTCCTGTCTGACCACTACGGCCACGTGCTGCGCGAGTTCGGCAAGGCCCTGGCCGGCTGCCTGCCCGGCCTGGACAAGGAAACCCTGTACTGGCGCCTGGACTTCCTGGCCGGCTCGCTGACCTACGCGATGTCCGATTTCGGCCTGATCAAGCGGCCGGCCGGTGCCAGCGAGGCCACCCACCGTGCCCGTGCGGCACGCGAACTGATCCGATTCGCCGCCGCCGGCCTCCAGGCCCCGGCAAAGTAATCACGTTAAAACAACAGGTTGAAAGACATGTCTGAGAAACTACTTGTACGCCGCGTCGCCGTTCTCGGTGCCGGCGTCATGGGTGCGCAGATCGCCGCCCACCTGACCAATGCGGGCGTGGACACCGTCCTGTTCGACCTGCCCGCCAAGGAAGGTCCGGCCGACGGCGTCGTGCTCAAGGCCATCGCCAACCTGGGCAAGCTCAGCCCTGCCCCGTTCGCCAGCCGCTCGCTGGCCGAGGCGATCACCCCGGCCAATTACGACAGCGGCCTGGAGCAGTTGAAGGACTGCGACCTGATCATCGAGGCCATCGCCGAGCGGATGGACTGGAAGCAGGACCTGTACAAGAAGATCGCCCCGTTCGTGGCCGATCACGCCGTGCTGGCCTCCAACACCTCCGGCCTGGGCATCAACAAGCTGGCCGAAGTGCTGCCCGAGCAGCTGCGCCACCGCTTCTGCGGCGTGCACTTCTTCAACCCGCCGCGCTACATGCACCTGGCCGAGCTCATCCCGGCCACCACCACCGACCGCGCCGTGCTGGAGGGTCTGGAAACTTTCCTGACCACCAACCTAGGCAAGGGCGTGGTCTACGCCAAGGACACCCCGAACTTCATCGGCAATCGCATCGGCGTGTTCTCGATCCTGTCGGTGATCCACCACACCCGGCAGTTCGGCCTGGGCTTCGACGAAGTCGACGCGCTGACCGGCCCGCTGGTCGGGCGACCGAAGTCGGCCACCTACCGCACCTCCGACGTGGTCGGCCTGGACACCATGGCCCACGTCATCAAGACCATGGCCGACACCCTGCCGGGCGACCCTTGGCACCAATACTTCCAGTCGCCGGACTGGCTGGCCGCACTGATCGCCAAGGGCGCGCTGGGCCAGAAGACCGGTGCGGGCATCTTCCGCAAGGTCGGCAAGGACATCGTCGTCCTGGACCTGGAAAAGCAGGATTACCGGGCCTCCGACCGCAAGGCGGCCGACGAGGTGGTCGAGATCCTCAAGATCAAGAACCCGGCCGAGAAGTTCGCCAGGCTGCGCGAGAGCGCACATCCGCAGGCGCAGTTCCTGTGGGCCGCGTTCCGCGACCTGTTCCACTACAGCGCCTACCACCTTGCCGACATCGCCCACACCGCGCGCGACGTCGACCTGGCCATCCGCTGGGGCTACGGCTGGTCGCTGGGTCCGTTCGAGACCTGGCAGGCCGCCGGCTGGAAGCAGGTCGCGCAGTGGATCGCCGACGACATCGCCGCCGGCAAGGCCATGAGCGACGCCCCGCTGCCGGCCTGGGTGCTGGACGGCCGTGATGGCGTGCACGCGGCTGCCGGCAGCTACAGCCCGGCCGACAACGCCCTGGTGCCCCGCTCCACCCTGCCGGTCTACCAGCGCCAGCGCTTCCCCGATCCGCTGCTGGGCGAGAAGTTCGACGCCGGCCAGACCGTGTTCGAGAACGACGGCGTGCGCATGTGGCACGACGGCGACGGCATCGCGGTGGTCGGATTCAAGACCAAGATGAACACCGTTTCCGACCAGGTGCTCGACGGCCTGCAGGAAGCGATCACCATTGCCGAACGCGACTTCCAGGGCCTGGTGATCTGGCAGCAGAAGGAGCCCTTCTCCGCCGGCGCCGACCTGGCCGGTGCGCTGGGCGCGCTGCAGGCCGGCAAGATCGAGCAGTTCGAGGCGATGGTCGCCAACTTCCAGCGCACCAGCCAGCGGATCAAGTACGCGCTGGTGCCGGTGGTCGCGGCCGTGCGCGGACTGGCCCTGGGCGGCGGCTGCGAGTTCCAGATGCACAGCGCCCGCACCGTGGCCCACCTGGAGAGCTACATCGGCCTGGTCGAGGCCGGCGTGGGCCTGCTGCCGGCCGGTGGCGGCCTGAAGGAACTGGCGGTGCGCGCTTCGCGTGCGGCCGGTCCGGGCGGCGACGTGTTCGCCGAGCTGAAGAAGACCTTCGAGACGGTGGCCATGGCCAAGGTCTCGGCCTCGGCGCTGGAAGCCAAGGAGCTGGGCCTGCTGCGCGCCGACGACCTGGTCGTGTTCAACGCCTTCGAGCTGTTGCACGTGGCCAAGGCGCAGGCGCGTGCGCTGGCCGAAGCCGGCTACCGTCCGCCGCTGCCGGCACGCCGCATCCAGGCCGCCGGCGACGTGGGCATCGCCACCTTCCGCATGCTGCTGGTCAACATGCTCGAAGGCCGCTTCATCAGCCCGTACGACGACGAGATCGCCACCCGTATCGCCACCGTGCTCAGCGGCGGGGAGATCGACCGCGGCGCGCTGGTGGACGAGGAATGGCTGCTCAAGCTCGAGCGCAAGCACTTCGTCGAACTGGCCCAGCAGGAAAAGACCCAGGCCCGCATCGGCCACATGCTCAAGACGGGCAAGCCGCTGAGGAACTGAGGCCGGCGCGGCGCCGTCGCGTAGATGGCGCCGCCCCCTCGTTCGCTGCGACCCCCACGGTCTTCCCGAATTCCGGAGTAACGAAATGATCAAGCAGGCTTTTACCAGGCAAGTACAGGACGCCTACATCGTCGCCGCCACCCGCACCCCGGTCGGCAAGGCGCCCAAAGGCATGTTCCGCAACACCCGCCCCGACGACATGCTCGCCCACGTGCTCAAGTCGGTGGTCGCTCAGGCGCCGGGCATCGACACCTCGCGCATCGACGACGCGATCATCGGCTGCGCCATGCCCGAGGGCGAGCAAGGCATGAACGTGGCGCGCATCGGCGTGCTGCTGGCCGGCCTGCCCGACACCGTGGCCGCGCAGACCATCAACCGCTTCTGTTCGTCCGGCCTGCAGGCCGTGGCCCTGGCCGCCGACCAGATCCGCCTGGGCAACGCCGACCTGATGCTGGCCGGCGGCACCGAGTCGATGTCGATGGTGCCGATGATGGGCAACAAGGTCGCCCTGTCGCCGTCGGTGTTCAAGGACGACCACGTCGCCATCGCCTACGGCATGGGCATCACTGCCGAGAAGGTCGCCGAAGAGTGGAAGGTCTCGCGCGAGGAGCAGGACGCCTTCGCCGTCGCCTCGCACCAGAAGGCACTGGCCGCGATTGCCGCCGGCGAGTTCCGCGACGAGATCAGCCCTTACGAAATCCTCTCGCACGTGCCGGACCTGGCCGGCAACACGATCCAGCTGCGCAAGAAGCTGGCCGATACCGACGAAGGCCCGCGCGCGGATACCTCGCTCGACGGCCTAGCCAAGCTGCGCCCGGTGTTCCGCAACGGCCAGTTCGGCGGCACCGTCACCGCCGGCAACTCATCGCAGATGAGCGATGGCGCCGGTGCGGTCCTGCTCGCCTCCGAGCAGGCGATCAAGGATTACGGCCTGACCCCGCTGGCCCGCTTCGTCAGCTTCTCGGTGGCCGGCGTGCGTCCGGAAGTGATGGGCATCGGCCCGATCGCCGCGATCCCCAAGGCGCTCAAGCAGGCCGGCCTGACCCGCGACCAGCTGGACTGGATCGAACTCAACGAAGCCTTCGCCGCGCAGGCGCTGGCGGTGATCCGCGACAGCGGCCTGGATCCGTCCAAGGTCAATCCGCTGGGCGGCGCGATCGCGCTGGGCCACCCGCTGGGTGCGACGGGCGCGGTGCGCACCGCCACGATCGTCCACGGCATGCGCCGTCGCCAGCAGAAGTACGGCATGGTGACCATGTGCATTGGCACGGGCATGGGCGCGGCCGGGATCTTCGAGGCGCTCTGAGTCCGGAGCATCCGCCAGAACAGTCAGCAACGCAGAACGAAAAACGGCGCCCTCGGGCGCCGTTTTTCTTTTTGCTTGTCGCAGCCGGTGATCGCCAGGCGATACCGGTCAGTCCTGGTCCATCACGCCAAGCTCGCCCAGGGCGCGCTGCATCATGTCCCGTGCCGGATCGCTCAGCTTCTCGTGGTCGAGCGCGTAGCGGATCGTCGCCTCGATCAGGCCGATGTGCGTACCGCAATCGAAACGCGTGCCCTGGAAGCGGTAAGCGTGCACCGGCTGCTCGGCCAGCAACGCGGCGATCGCATCGGTCAACTGGATCTCGCCACCGGCGCCGGGCCGGGTCGCTTCGAGCAGGCCAAAGATGCGCGGGCTCAGCACGTACCGGCCGACCACGGCCAGGTTGCTCGGCGCCACCTCGGGCTTGGGCTTTTCGACGATGGCCTTGATCCGGCCCTGGCGGCCGTCGAAGGCCTCTGTGGCCACGATGCCGTAGCTGCCGGTGGCCTCGTGAGGCACATCCTGCACCGCGATCATGCTCGCGCCGGAAGCTTGGGCCGCATCGGCCATCTGCTTCAGCGCACCTGCGCCACGGTTCCAGATCAGGTCGTCGGGCAGCAGCACCGCGAACGGCTCGTCGCCGATCACTTCCTTGGCGCACAGCACCGCGTGGCCCAGTCCCAGGGCCTCGGCCTGGGTGACGAAGATCGCGCGCACGCCTTCGGGCAGCACGTGCCGCACCAGCTCCAGCTGCTCGGTCTTGCCCGCGCGCTCGAGCTTCTGCTCCAGCTCGTAGGCCTTGTCGAAGTAGTCGGCGACCGCATGCTTGTAGCGGTTGGTGATGAACACCAGGGTGTCGCAGCCCGCCTCGATGGCTTCATCCACGGCGTACTGGATCAGCGGCCGATCGATGATCGGCAGCATTTCCTTGGGAACGGTCTTGGTCGCCGGCAGGAATCGGGTACCCAGTCCGGCCACCGGGAAAACAGCCTTGCGGATCCTCTTGGACGTCATCGTGTCGATCGTGCCTCGCGCGCAGGAAACGGAACCACGACGGCGCCCGCATCGGGCATCGCCACCAGCTCCGCCGGGATGAACTCGGGGATCACTTCGCGCAGGATCTGGCGAAGTCCGGTTTCATCATAGCGCGCCACCGCATCACGCATGCGTTCCACGCCCGTGCGTACCTGCTCGGCGGAGGATTCGCGGGCACCTGCCTCCAGGATCTTGGAGTGCGAGGTCGGCCGGTAGTGTTCATCGGCGTAGAACAGGGTCTCGTGCAGCTTTTCGCCCGGCCGCAGGCCGGTGTATACGACCGCCACGTCGCGCCCTGGCTGCTTGCCGGCCAGGCGGATCATCTGTTCGGCCAGCAGCCGGATCGGCACCGGCTCGCCCATGTCCAGCGTATAGATCGCCGCGTGCGAACCGGCCGCGGCCGCCTGCACGATGAGCTGGCAGGCTTCCGGAATGGTCATGAAGTAGCGGGTGACCTCCGGGTCGGTGACGGTCACCGGTCCGCCCTTGCGGATCTGTTCGCGGAACAGGGGCACCACGCTGCCGGCCGAGTCGAGCACGTTGCCGAAACGCACGGTCACGAAACGCGTGCCGCTGCTCTTGGCATCCAGCGACTGCGAGATCATCTCGGCGAAACGCTTGGTCGCACCGAGCACGTTGGCCGGATCGACCGCCTTGTCGGTGGAAATGAACACAAAGGTCCCCACGCCGTTCTCGCGGCACAGGCGAGCGACAGTATCGGTGGCCAGGACGTTGTTGCGCACCGCTTCGCGCAACTGCGCCTCCAGCAGCGGCACCTGCTTGTAGGCGGCGGCGTGGAACACCGCATCGGGCTGTCCGAGCTTCAACGCATGCGCGGTGACCGCCGGATCGCCGCAATCGCCCAGCACCGCCTCGATCTCCAGATCGGGGAACGCGCGCATCAGGTCGCCGTGGATCGTGATCAGGGCCAGCTCGTCGATTTCCAGCAGGACGATGCGGCGCGCGCCATGGCGCGCGCACTGGCGGCACAGTTCCGAACCGATCGAGCCGCCCGCACCGGTCACCATCACGGTGCGGCCGCCCAGCCAGCCGCGGATCAGCTTCCAGTCCGGCGTCACCGGCTTGCGGCCCAGCAGATCCTCGATCGCCACTTCCTTGAGCTCGCCAGGCAATGCCTGGCCTTCGAGCACGTCGGTCAGGCGCGGGACGGTGCGGAATGGCAGGCCGGTGCGCTCGCAGATCCCCATCACCCGCTGCATGCCGGCCGCATCCAGCGACGGCATCGCGATGACCAGCATGCCAGCCGCGGTTTCCTTCGCTACCGACACCGCATCCTCGAGCCCGCCCAGCACGGGCAGCCCATGCAGGCGCGAGCCACGCAGGCGCGGCGCATCGTCCAGGAAGCCGACCGGCTCATAGGCACCAGAGCGCCGCAGGTCACGGACCAGTGCCTCGCCCGCCCGCCCGGCGCCCAACACCAGGACACGACGGGCAGACATGCCGCGCTGGCCGACGTGGTGGTCCTTCCAGACGCGGTACAGCAGGCGGGGCATCCCCAGCAGAACGGTCAACGCGAACGGGTAGACGACCAGCACGGTCCGCGGCACCGTTTCGAGCCGGTTGTAGACGGCCAATCCCAAGACGATGGCCAGCAGGCCGAACGTGCCCGCCTTCAGGATGTTCCACAGGTCCGGTACGCTGGCGAAGCGCCACAGGCCCCGGTACAGGCCGACCCGCCAGAACACCAGTCCCTGCGCCACCAGGACCAGGGCGATGGTCGGGGAGAAGTCCATCCAGACATAGCTTTCATGCCGGCTGGCGTAGCGGAGGATATGGATCAGTTGCCAGCACACATAAACCATGACCAAGTCATGGATCACGATGCCGATGCGGGTTAGTGCTGCAGCCGAGTTTGTTCCGGGGTTCATGCTTGACCTTTCAGTTCCCTATCCCTGGGATGAGGCGCCGACGAAGATGGAGCCAGCCAAAGAGCGCGCAAATCAACCACAGCGCCACGCCCCCCCCGGCGAGCCATGGCGTAGCCCCGCGCAAAAAACACGCAAGCATAATAGCCAGCAAGCTGAACGCAGCGTAGATAGAGGTGACGAATGCATGACTACGTCCCACTTTGACCCAGCGCTGGTAGAGATGAGTTGTGTGCGGCTGCCACCAGCGCTCGCCGGCCAGCATGCGCGCCGATAGTGTCAAGGAAGCGTCAACCAGGAACGCTGACAGCGGCAGCAACAGTACCAGTGCGTAGGGAAGAGGCAGTTCGGCGGCACCCAGGCCAGCCAATGCGGCGAGCGCATATCCCAGCGTGCCGCTACCCACATCCCCCAGGAATATCCGTGCCCTGGGGAAGTTGAAGGGCAGGAAACCCGCGGCCGCGACCGCAAGCGCCCATGCCGGATAGGCGGTGGCCGGCGCCAGCCAGGCGAACGCCAGCGCCACCAGGATGGCCTGGGTACTGGCCAGGCCATCGATGCCGTCCATGAAATTCCAGACATTGACCAGGACCGGGACCAAGGCCGCCGTGAGCAAGGCCCAGCCCCATCGCCCGTCGACGCCGTACAGGCCCCAGGCCAGCACGAGCCCGGCCAGGCATTGCACCACCAGGCGCAGCAGCGGCGACAACGACCGGTGGTCATCCACCCAGCCGATGCCGGCAACCAGGATCAGCCCGCCGGCAAAGCAAAATACAGGCACCGCCGGCACCATCCCCACGCACCAGGCGATGAAGCTGCCGGCCAGCAGCGCGCAGGCGATGCCGATTCCGCCGCCGCGCGGCGTCGGCACCGAATGGCTGCGCCGCTCGCCAGGCTGGTCAACAAGATTGCGGCGGCGCGCGTAGGCCAGCGCCAGCGATGTCGCCGCCGCCGACACCCCGCCCAGGAGCGCCAGCCAGCCCGCCATCCCCATCAGACGACCGCGTAGTTGAGCAGCGGCTTCACCGTGCCCCACTCCTTGCAGCTTGGGCACTGCCAGTGGTGGGTGCGTGCGCCGAAGCCGCATCGCGTGCAGCGATAGCTGGGATTGCGCACCAGCAGCTGGTCGGTGATGTGCTTGAGATCGTGCAGCGTGGCGGTGCTGTCCGCGCCCACCGCCAGGGTCAGATCGATGAGGGCGGCCTCGCCACGCACGGAAGGACGGTCCTTCAACTGCCGACCCAGGTAGTCCCGTGCCGCCTTGGCCCCCTCCTGGCCTTCGATCAACCGGGTCAGCGCCAGTACCGGGGCAATGCCGCGGTAGTGCTCGCTCATCTCGGCCAGGAACGCGCGCGCGCCGGCGTTGTCGCCGACCTCGCCGTAACAGGCCAGCAGGCTGGGCAGGAACTCGGGCAGGTAGTCCGGATCGTGGCGGGCGGCGCGCTCGTAGGCGCGGATGGCTCCTTCGGGATTGTGCGAATCCGCTTCGATGCGTCCTTCCAGGATGCCGGCGCGAACGCTGCCGGCATCGGCCTGGTAAGCGCGGGCGATGGCGGCGCGGGCGCCATCGAGATCGCCATTGGCGCGATGGCGATCGGCCAGCTCGCATTCGAACTGCGCGACCAGCTTGCCCATCGGCTCGCCGGTCACCTCTTCGTAGCGGAGCGCGTTCTCGATCGCCCGCTCCCAGTCGCGTTCGGCCTGGTAGATGCCGATCAGGTGCTTGAGCGCCTGCGGCGCGCGCTGGTCGATCCGGGCCAGGTCGGTGAACACCGTTTCGGCGCGATCGAGCAGGCCGGATTTCATGTAGTCCTCGCCCAGCGCGAGCAATGCCTGCACCCGCTGCTGGTCGCTGAGGTCATTGCGCTGCACCAGGCCCTGGTGCAACCGGATGGCACGGTCGACCTCACCGCGGCGGCGGAACAGGTGGCCCAGCGCGACCTGGGTCTCGAAGGTTTCCTTGTCCAGCTCGGCGATGTGCAGGAACAGCTCGATCGCCTTGTCCGGCTGCTCGTTGAGCAGGTAGTTCAGGCCGCGGAAGTAGGTGCTGGAGAGCCGGCTGACCTGTGTGTCGCCATGGCGCTGCCCGCCCCGGCGTCCGACTACCCAACCGGTGAGCGCGGCCAACGGCAGCAGCAGGAAGAACCAGAACCACTCGTTGAGGAATTCCATCGATCAGGTTCCCTGGTAAGGCGGGCGCGGGCTTTCTTCCGCGACGCTCGCGGGCACCGCCGTCCGGGTTGCGCGGCGCAGGCGGGCCTGCAGCGGCAGCACGGTCGTGGCCATGACGATGCCGCCACCCAGCAGCACGCCGGCCAGCAGCGATGCCATGATCGCGATCCCCGTGGTGGTGACGATCTCGGCGACGCCGAAATCCAGCACGATCCGCTGAGGATTGAGTGAACCGACCACCAGGCCGGCGGCCAGGAAGGCCACCAGCACCAGCAGACGAAGAATGGTCATGTCCCGACTCCTGCGACAGTCGGGGGAAGCTTAACGGACCGGAACGACGCCGACGAGACGGTCAGGCGCCTTCATCGGCCGAAGCCGGGGCCGGCTGCACGTCGCTGACCTTCTCGCGCAGCTCCTTGCCGGGCTTGAAGTGCGGCACATGCTTGCCGGGCAGCGCGACCGAGTCCCCCGTCTTGGGGTTGCGGCCCAGCCGCGGCGGCCGGTAATGCAGGGAAAAACTGCCGAAACCACGGATCTCGATCCGCTCGCCGGAAGCAAGCGCGCCACCCATCATCTCCAGCAGCGACTTGACGGCGAGGTCTACGTCCTCGGCCTTCAGGTGCGACTGGCGTCGGGCCAGTATCTCGATCAGTTCGGACTTGGTCATCTCAGGCTGGCTGGATGTGTGTGGACAGGCCGCGGCGGCCCGGGATTACCCGGACCGCCGCGGTTTCTGCTTCTTCGGTAGTGCGTATTACTCGGACTTGCCGCCCAGCTGAGCGCGCAGCAGCGCACCCAGGCTGGTGGTACCGGCGGCGGCTTCAGCAGCCGTCTTGTTGTACTCGTGCAGCGCTTCGGCGGTTTCCGCCTCGTCCTTGGCCTTGATCGACAGCTGCAGGGTGCGGCCCTTGCGGTCCATGCCCACGAACTTGGCTTCGACCTTGTCGCCGACCTTCAGGTGCTGGGTGGCATCGTCGACACGCTCGTTGGCGATGTCGCGCGCGGCCACGTAGCCCTCGATGCCGTCGGCCAGTTCGATCGTGGCGCCCTTGGCGTCCACTTCCTTCACCGTGCCTTCGACCTTCGAGCCCTTCGGGTTGGTCGCCATGTACTGGCCGAACGGATCCTGCTCCATCTGCTTCAGGCCCAGGCTGATGCGCTCGCGCTCCGGATCGACCGCGAGCACGACCGCGTCAAGCGTGTCGCCCTTCTTGTAGTTGCGCAGGATGTCTTCGCCAGTGGTGTTCCAGCTGATGTCGGACAGGTGGACCAGGCCGTCGATGCCGCCGTCCAGGCCGATGAAGATGCCGAAGTCGGTGATCGACTTGATCTGGCCGGACACCTTGTCGTTCTTCTTGTGGATCGCGGCGAAGGTCTCCCACGGATTGGCGGCGACCTGCTTCATGCCCAGCGAGATGCGGCGACGCTCTTCGTCCACGTCCAGGACCATGACCTCGACCTCGTCGCCAACCTGCACGACCTTGGACGGGTTGACGTTCTTGTTGGTCCAGTCCATTTCCGACACGTGCACCAGGCCTTCCACGCCCGGCTCGATCTCGACGAACGCGCCGTAATCGGTGACGTTGGAGACCTTGCCGAACACGCGGCTGTTGGCCGGGTAACGGCGGGCGATGTTGTCCCACGGATCCTCGCCCAGCTGCTTCAGGCCCAGCGAGACGCGGTTGCGCTCGCGGTCGAACTTCAGCACGCGGACGTCCAGCTCGTCGCCGACGTTGACCACTTCGGACGGGTGACGCACGCGCTTCCACGCCATGTCGGTGATGTGCAGCAGGCCATCGATGCCGCCCAGGTCGACGAACGCGCCGTAGTCGGTGAGGTTCTTGACCACACCCTTCAGCACTGCGCCTTCCTGCAGCTTCTCCATCAGCTGCTCGCGCTCCTCGGAGTGCTCGCTCTCGACCACCGCGCGGCGGGAGACGACCACGTTGTTGCGCTTGCGGTCCAGCTTGATGAGCTTGAACTCAAGCTCCTTGCCTTCCAGGTAGGCCGGGTCGCGCACGGGGCGCACATCGACCAGCGAACCGGGCAGGAACGCACGGACGTCCTTGATGTCGACGGTGAAGCCGCCCTTCACCTTGCCGCTGATGCGACCGGTGATGGTTTCGTTCTTCTCCAGGGCTTCTTCCAGCTCGTCCCACACCATCGCGCGCTTGGCCTTCTCGCGCGACAGCACGGTCTCGCCAAAGCCGTTCTCGATGGAGTCGAGCGCGACCTTGACCTGGTCGCCCACGCCCACGTCGATCTCGCCGGCGTCATTCCGGAACTGCTCGATCGGCACGATGCCTTCGGACTTCAGGCCGGCATTGATCACCACGACATCGCCGCGGACTTCCACGACGGTGCCGACGACGATCGCGCCCGGCTTCAGCTTGGCAAGGTTGGCCTGACTCTGTTCGAACAGCTCGGCAAAAGATTCGGTCATTGTTGATTACTCGGTTGAACACACGGACGGGATGCTTTCGGCGATGGTGCCGCGCCCCGCCCCCCTGATCGGTCCGTGAGGACCTTGTGTGGTTTGGTTGGGAAATACCGCCGTGGTCATCCACGACGGCGCCTTGCGCTTGCGCGCGCTCTGCTGCGTGCGATCCGGCCAGTGGGCCGGTCAGTCGGCGCGTGCCGGCACCAGGGCCAGCACGCGATCGACAACTTCGTCGATGGACAGGCCGGTGGTGTCGAGGAGGACGGCGTCATCGGCCGGCTTCAACGGTGCCACCGCGCGCTGGGCATCGCGGGCGTCACGGGACAGGATCTCCCGCAGCAGACCGTCAAATGTAACCGAAACCCCTTTTTCCTTCAACTGGTTATGGCGCCTGCGGGCACGCTCCTCGGCGCTGGCGGTCAGGAACACCTTGCTCGTCGCGTCCGGGAAGATGACCGTACCCATGTCGCGCCCGTCGGCCACCAGGCCCGGCTCGCGGCGGAACGCCCGCTGCCGCTCCTTGAGCGCAGCCCGGACCTCGGGGATGGCGGCGATCGCCGAGGCCAGGGTGCCGGTGGTCTCCAGGCGCAGTTCGTCGGTAGCGTCGGTTCCGTTGACAAAAACCCGCAAACTGCCGCCATTGTCGCTGAAACGCACCTCAGTATCGAAGGTGCAGCGCACCAGCGCAGCCGGGTCGGACAGGTCCAGGTCGGCCCAGCTGGCCGCCACCCCGACCGCCCGGTACAGGGCGCCGGAATCCAGGTAGTGCCAGCCCAGGCGCGCCGCCGCCAGCCGGCTCACGGTACCCTTGCCGGCGCCGGAGGGGCCATCGATGGTCAGGACCGGGACAGTGGACGACATGGCGACTCCTGGGGTTTGGAGGGGCTGGGAGAGCCGGAATTGTAGCCCGCACCCCGGCGCTGCCCGGCAGTCGGACGCAACCACTTGAACAGGCACGGGAAAGGCGGCTAGAATGGCGGGCTTGTCTGCACGCCTTGGTCAAAACGGCCCTGGCTTCCTATCCGTCGTCCTCCGAGGTGTGTCATGAAAGTCCTGTCCTCCCTGAAGTCGGCGAAGGCCCGTCACCGCGACTGCAAGGTGGTCCGCCGCCGCGGAAAGGTCTTCGTGATCTGCAAGTCCAACCCGCGCTTCAAGGCCCGCCAGCGCTGAGCCGGCAGGCGCCCGGCCACGGCCGGTGCGTGGTTGACGCGAAGGCCGCAGCGATGCGGCCTTTCGCATTTCCGGGGCCCGGTCCGGCCGCCGGATGTTGACGCCGTGCCCACCTTGGGCCCGGCGCTTCTGCTTACAATCGGGCGGACGCCTGGAATCCGGGCCCGCATTCCATGCCGCCGCCGCTGGCGGCCACTACCGGGGAGAGCACTGCGATGAAGCACCGCCCGAATACTCTGATCCTGCTGGCCTTGCTCGCCGTCGGTGGCGCGGCCCACGCGGACACCCTGCTGGTCGAACGCGCGCAGCAGACCGCGAACGTGGCCCAGCCCGCGCGCGGCCTGAGCATGGGCGAAGTCGAAGCCCGCTTCGGCGCGCCGCAGGAAAAGCTCGATCCGCGCGGCGGCCAGAAGCGCCAGTGGCCGACGATCAACCGCTGGGTCTATCCCGACTTCATCGTCTACTTCGAGAAGAACAAGGTGATCGACGTGGTGGCCCGCCAGGCGACCGCGCAGGAAGTCGGCCCCAAGCCGCCGATACGCTGAGGCGACTCCCTCGCAAGAACCCGCACATCCATGTGCGGGGATTTAAGTAGGCGAGTCCCTCGCAAGAGCCCGCACATCCGTGTGCGGGGAATCAAAGGAAATGCCCGGGCTCCGGTCCGGGGAACCGAAAGTAGTTCTCTGAAATGACCGAAACGCTGCGCTTTCCCGCCGAATGGGAACCCCAGGACGCGATCCTGATCGCATGGCCGCATGCCGGCACCGACTGGGCCGAGCGCCTGGCCGAGGTCGAGGAAACCTACATCGCGCTGGTCCAGGCGATCACCCGCTTCCAGCCGGTGTGGATCTGCGTGGCCGATGACGACCTGCAGACCTATGCCGAGGCGCGCCTGCGTTCGGCGCGGGTGGACATGGCGAAGGTGCGTTTCGTGCCGTTCGACTATGACGACACCTGGCTGCGCGATTCCGGTCCGATCACCCTGCGCGAAGGCGCCGGTCTGCGCGTGCTCGATTTCCGCTTCACCGCCTGGGGCGGCAAGTTCGAAGCCGGACGCGACGACCAGCTGGTCGAATCGCTCGGCGAGCAGGGCCTGTTCGGCGATGCACCGCGCCAGCGCATCGACTTCGCCCTGGAAGGCGGCGGCATCGAGACCGACGGCAACGGCACCCTGCTGACCACCTGGCATTGCCTGCATGAGCGTCATCCCGCCGCCAGCCGGGAGGAACTGGATGCCAAGCTGCGCCAGTGGCTGGCGCAGGACCGCGTGCTCTGGCTGGACCATGGCTACCTGGAAGGCGACGACACCGACGCCCACATCGACACCCTGGCGCGCTTCGCGCCGGGCGATGCCATCGTGTTCCAGGCCTGCGACGACCCGACCGACAGCCATTACGCCGAGCTGCAGGCGATGGCCGCCGACATCGCCGCGCTGCGCACCGCCGATGGCCGTCCGTACCGGCAGTTTCCGCTGCCGTGGGCGGCACCGGTCATCGACGAGGGCCGGCGCCTGGCCGCCTCGTACGCCAACTTCCTCATCGTCAACGGCGCGGTGCTGATGCCCGCCTACGGAGATCCGGCCGACGAAGCCGCAGCAGCGGTCCTGGCGCAGGCTTTCCCCGGCCGCGAAATCGTGCAGGTGCCCTGCCGCGCGCTGATCTGGCAGAACGGCAGCCTGCATTGCATCACCATGCAGCTGCCCGAAGGCATCGGCGGCTGAACACCGGGCGCCTTCGCACGCTCGCCACGCGCCCTGCCCCAGCCTCACGTCCCGTCGATCCGTGCGCCACTGCGCGGATCGATGCTTGCCCACAGGCTTATCGGCCTACAATCGACCCATGAAGACCAAGACCCTTTCCGTCGCCCTGATCCAGGAGCGCAACCACGGCGATGCACAGGCCAACCTGGCCGTGATCGAATCGCGCGTGGCCGAAGCCGCCGCGCAGGGCGCCAAGCTGGTGCTGCTGCAGGAGCTGCACAACGGTGCTTACTTCTGCCAGCACGAGTCGGTCGACGAATTCGACCTGGCCGAGCCGATCCCCGGCCCGAGCACCGAGCGCCTGGGCGCACTGGCCAAGAAGCACGGCGTGGTCATCGTCGGCTCGCTGTTCGAGCGCCGCGCCGCCGGCCTGTACCACAACACCGCGGTGGTGCTGGAGAAGGACGGCACGCTGCTGGGCAAGTACCGCAAGATGCATATCCCGGACGATCCGGGTTTCTACGAAAAGTTCTACTTCACCCCCGGCGACATCGGCTTCCGTCCGATCGACACCTCGGTCGGTCGTCTTGGCGTGCTGGTGTGCTGGGACCAGTGGTATCCGGAAGCGGCACGCCTGATGGCGCTGGCCGGCGCCGAACTGCTGCTCTACCCCACCGCCATCGGCTGGGATCCGGACGATGTGCAGGACGAGAAGAATCGCCAGCGCGATGCCTGGGTGTTGAGCCATCGCGGCCATGCGGTGGCCAACGGCCTGCCGGTGCTGTCGTGCAATCGCGTCGGCCACGAGGCTTCTCCGCTGGGCGCGTCGGGCATCCAGTTCTGGGGCAACAGCCATGTGCTCGGCCCGCAGGGCGAGTTCGTCGCCGAAGCCGGCACCGATCCGACCGTGCTGGTGTGCGAGGTGGACCTGCAGCGCAGCGAGCACGTGCGCCGGATCTGGCCGTTCCTGCGCGACCGCCGGATCGATGCGTACGGCGACCTGCTCAAGCGCTACATCGACTGAAGGCCCGCCCGTGCCCCCCATCGTCCGCGACGCCACGCCGGCCGACGTGCCGGCGATCACCGCGATCTACGCCACGGAAGTTCGCGACCACGTCAACACCTACGAGTACGACGTCCCCGACGAGGCGGAAATGGCCCGGCGCATGCAGGCCGTGCTCGAAGCCGGCTATCCCTATCTGGTCGCCGAAGACGACGATGGCCTGGCCGGTTACGCCTACGCCAGCAGCTACCGCGCACGCCTGGGCTACCGCATGACCGTGGAGAACTCGGTCTACGTGGCGCCCGACCGGCAAGGTCGCGGCATCGGCGCGGCGCTGCTGGAGCGGCTGATCGAGCAGTGCCAGGCGCGCGGCTTCCGGCAGATGATCGCCGTCATCGGCGAACCCACCAATACCGCCTCCATCCGCCTGCACGAGAAGTTCGGCTTCCAACTGGTCGGCATCTTCCGTGGCATCGCCTGGAAGCACGACCGCTGGCTGGACACCGTGCAGATGCAGCGCCCGCTGGGCGCAGGCAACAGCGAGCCCCCGCATGACCGATGAAACGATGAATCCGAACGATCCGTCCCCGGCCGTGGCCGTGGCCGATCCGTTGCACGGCCAGCCGCACCAGATCGTCGAGCGCGATGGCGTGCGCTACACCCTGCTGGGCACCGCGCACGTCTCCCAGGCCAGCATCGATGCGGTGCGCGCGGCGATCGACAGCGGCGCCTACGACGCGGTGGCGGTGGAGCTGGATCCGGGCCGCCTGCAGTCGCTGTCCGATCCGGACGCGCTGGCGCGCATGGATATCGTCAAGGTGTTGCGCGACGGCAAGACGCATCTGTTCGCCGCCAACCTGGCCCTGGCCGCCTACCAGCGGCGACTGGCCGAACAGCTGGGCGTGGAGCCCGGCGCCGAACTCAAGGCCGCCGTGCAGGAAGCGCGAGCGCGCGACCTGCCGGTGCACCTGATCGATCGCGAGGTCGGCCTGACCTTCCGTCGCGCGATGCAGCGGCTGGGCTGGTGGGGACGGGCCAAGACCGGCGCCGGCATCCTGCTGGCGATGGTCGGCGACGAGGAGATCGGCGAGGAGGACATCGAGAAGCTCAAGAGCGGCGATGTGCTCGAATCCAGCTTCGGCGAGTTCGCCGCGCACAGTCCGGCGCTGTACGAGAGCGTGATCGCCGAGCGCGACCGCTACATGGCCGCGCACCTGCGCGACCTGGGTGGTGATGCGCGGCACGTGCTGGCCGTGGTCGGCGCCGGCCACCTGCCCGGCCTGGCCCGGCACCTGCAGGAAGACACCGCGCCGCCCCAATCGGTGCGCACCGAGCTGGAAGCGGTCGAAGAGCGCAAGAGCTTCCCCTGGTTCACCCTGGCGCTGTCGTTGTTCGTGGTCGGCGGTTTCGCCTGGGGCTTCTGGCAGGGCGGCCTGGACGTGGGCTCGGACCTGATCGTGCAATGGGTGCTGGCGACCGGCCTGCTCGGCGCGCTGGGTTGCGCGATTGCCGGCGGCCATCCGCTGAGCATCCTGGCCGCGTTCGTCGCCTCTCCGCTCACGCCGCTGCATCCGGCGCTGGCGTCGGGCACGATCAGCGGCCTGGTCGAAGCGAGCCTGCGCAAGCCGACCTACGCCGACTTCATGGCCCTGCGCGACGACGTGCAGACGGTCAAGGGCTGGTGGCGCAATGGCGTGGCCCGCATCCTGCTGAACTTCTTCCTGACCAGCCTGGGCACCGCGATCGGCGTGTGGACCGGTGGTTTGCGGATGCTGGGGCGGCTGGTCGGCTGAGGCGGCTCGCTTCGGAGACGGTCACTCTCGCTTCCGCGTCGGCGGAGCGGATGCTGCCGGCCGTGCCTGGCGCGGCGCCTGATGATCGCTTCTTCAGTGACTACCCGGCCGGCAACGGTTCATTGCACGTAGCTGTCCGGCCTTCGCCGGCTTCCTGAAATGATCGACCCGGCTTGCGCCGGGTCATCATGCCGCGGTCGACCCGGCGTGCGCCGGGTCAGTATGAACACCGCACTTACTCCACGTGCAGCGCCGCCACGCTGGCCGTCTGCGGGCCCGGCTCGGAAACGCCACGCGCACGGCGCACCGCACGCTTCACCCCGGTACTCATGTCGTCCAGCATTGCGTAGATGGTAGGCAGGAACAGCAGGCTGACCACGGTGGAGAACGCAAGGCCGCCTGCAATCGCGCGGGCCATCGGCGCATAGGCCGGACCGTCGCCGGCCATCTTGGTCTCCGCCAGCGCGATCGGGATCATCGCCAGGATCGCGGTACCCATCGTCATCAGGATCGGGCGCAGGCGTTCGCGGCTACCCTCCACCAGCGCATCGGTGCGCGACATGCCGCGCCGGCGCAGGTTGTTGATGTGCTCGACCATCACGATGCCGTTGTTCACCACCACGCCCATCAGCACCAGGATGCCGATGAAGGACATGATCCCGAACGTGGTGCCGGTCAGCGCGAACAGCCAGAACACGCCGAATACCGAGAACAGCACGCCGCTCATGATCGCCGCCGGGAACAGCAGCGACTCGAACACCGCCGCCATCACGATGTAGATCATGACCAGGGCGATCAGCAGGTTGAACATCATCTGCGCGCTGGCCTCGTCCTCTTCCTGGAACGCGCCACCGTCGAAGGAATAGGTGTAGCCCGGCGGGAACACCATGCCCTTGAGCGTTTCCTCCAGCGCCTTGCGCGCCTCGGGCACGGTCACCTTGTCGGCCAGGTTGGACTGGACCGACAGCGTGGTCTGGCGGTTGGTGCGCTGGATCTGGGTCGCCGACGGGGTGACCGTCACGTCGACCAGGCTCAGCAACGGCACCATCCGCCCGTCCGGCGAGCGCACCATGAAGCCTTCCAGATCCTCGGTGCCGTAGTCCTCGGCGCCGGCGAACCGCACCCATACCGGCACTTCGGTCTCGCCACGACGGAACTCGCGCAGCGGCGCGCCACGCAGGGCCAGGCCGACGAAGCTCGCGACCTGCTCGGCGCTGAAGCCGAACGCTGCCGCGCGCTCGCGGTCGACCCGCACGTTGAGCTCGCTGTTCTGGTCGCCGATATCCACGCGCACGTCGCGCAGCTCCTTGCGCTGGGCCAGGATCGGAACCAGCTCGTTGGCGATCTCGCCCAGCGTCTGGGTCGAATCGCCCACCAGCTGGAAGGACACGTTCTGTCCCGGCTGCCCGCCGCCGCCCTGCCCGCCCTGGTTGCCGATGCCGATGTTGGCGCGCGCCGACTTGGGCAGCTCCTTGCGCAAGGCCTCGACCAGGGTCTTGGTCTCGCCGGGCTTGTCGGTGTCGAACTTGACCATCGTGCCGCCCCAGCCCTGCTCGCTGAAGAACGAGTAGATCTGGGTGATCTGGTACTTGGCGCGATTGGCTTCCAGGTACTGCTCGATCCGCAGCACCTCGTTGGACATCTGTTCCTTGGTATAGGAGCCCTTCCACTGGTAGTAGATCTGGGCTTCACCGCCCTCGTCGCCGCCGAACATGTCGAACTTGGTGAACTTGATCGGCACCAGGCTGACCAGGATCACCAGCAGGATGCCCAGCACGCTCCAGCCGCGATGCTCCAGCGTCCAGCGCAGCAGTCCGGCGTAACGCTTCTGCATGCGCGGGATGATGCCCCTGGAATCGTGCACCAGCGGCGGGGTCTTCAATCGCGCCGACAGCATCGGGATCAGGCTCACCGCCACCAGCCAGGACGCCAGCAGCGACACCGAGATGGTGATGGCGATCTGGCCCAGGTAGATGCTCAGGAAGTTGCGCTCGCCGAACAGGTTGGGCACGAACACGATGCAGTGGCACAGGGTGCCGGCCGACAACGCGATGGCCACGTGCCGGGTACCGATGATCGATGCGGCGATCGGATCGTTCGGGTACTTCTCCCGCTCCTGGTAGATGCTCTCCACCACCACCACGGCGTTGTCGACCAGCATGCCGATCGCCAGCAGCAGGCCCATCATCGTCAGGATGTTGAGGGTGACGCCGGCGAAGTACATGAAGCCCAGGGTCATCACGAAACAGATCGGGATGGCCAGGGTCACCATCGCCACCGACGGCCAGTGGCGCAGGAAGAACCACAGCACCATGATCGACAGCACCAGGCCGATCAGGCCCGCCTCGGCCAGCTCCAGCAGCGAGGAGGTGACGTTCTTGCCCTGGTTATCGATGATCTTGATCTGCACATCGCGCAACGCCGGCTGGGCGCGGATCGCCTCGACCTCGGCCAGGGCCTTGCTCGACACATCGACCAGGTTGGCGTTGCGTTCCTTGAAGATGTCCAGGCCGACCGCCGGCTTGCCATCCAGGCGACGCCCGTAATCCATCCGCGCGGGCTTCAGCCGCACCTCGGCGATATCGCCCAGGCGCACGTTGTTGCCGCCCACGACCAGGTCGCGCAGCTGCTGCAGGTCGGTCAACTCGCCTACCGGCTGCACGCGCAGCCGCTGCTGCCCATCGCTGATCACGCCGGCGGAGATCGAGAAATTGACCGCCTGCAGGCGCTGGGTGAGGTCGTTCAGGCTCAGGTCGTGCGCGGTCAACCGGTCCTGGTTGATCGCGATCTCGACCTCGTTCGGCGGCGCGCCGGACACCTCGACCCGGGCCACGCCCGGGATACGCTCGATCCGGCGCTTGAACTCGCGCTCGATCATGTCGTACGAGCCGGTCAGGTCGGTCTTGCTGGCCAGGCGTACGCGCAGCACCGGTTCGTCCGTCGTGGAGAACTTGAAGACGAAGTAGCGTTGCAGGTCGTCGGGCAGGTCTTCGCGGATCGAATCCAGGCGTTCGCGGGCTTCGGACGCGGCGATGGCCACGTCGCGGTCCCAGTCGGAGAACTGGATGAAGACCCGCGCGCCCTCGGCGTTGGCCTGGGACTCCATGCGCTTGATGCCCGGCATCGTCGACAGCGCTTCCTCGGCCGGGCGCAGCACCGTGCGCTCGACCTCCTCGGGCGTGGAGCCGGTGTACGGCAACTGCACGAAGATGAAGGGCGGCGACACTTCCGGGAACGCCTCAAGCGGCAGGCGGATGGCGGCGATCAGGCCGATCACGAACAGCGAGACGAAGAACATCACCGTCGTGACCGGACGCCGGATACTGAACTCCGCGATGCTCATGCGTGCGAGCCCTCGCCGTCGACCGCCACCTGGCCCAACGCCTTGTGCGCGCGCCGGCCGCGCTCGCGGTAGTACTCGTCGGCGCGGCGATCCAGCAGGTCGTAGACCACCGGGATCACGATCAGGGTCAGCAGCGTGGACACGATCAGGCCGCCGATCACGGTCACCGCCATCGGCGAGCGCACCTCCGCGCCCGGGCTGCCGAACAGCGGCGCGATGGCCAGCGGCAGGAAGCCGAACACGGTGCACAGCGTGGTCATGGCGATCGGCCGCAGGCGCGAACGTGCGCCTTCGACCAGCGCGGTGCGCTTGTCCACGCCGGCTTCGCGCAGCTGGTTGACCTTGTCGATCAGGATGATCGCGTTCTTGGTCACCAGGCCGACCAGCAGGATCAGGCCGATGAACACCACCACCGATACCGGCGAGCCGGTCAGGAACAGCGCGCCGATCGCGCCGACCATGGCCAGCGGGATGGTGAACAGGATCACGAACGGATGCAGCAGCGATTCGAACTGCGAGGCCATCACCAGGTAGACCAGGAACACGGCCAGGGCGAAGGCGAACAGCAGCGCGTTGAGCGACTCGGACAGTTCCTCGCCCTGGCCGCCGATGTGCATGCCCACGCCGGCGCCGAGCGGGTTGTCGGACACCATCTTCTGGACCTCTTCCATCGCCGTGCCCAGGTCGATGTCGCGCAGGTTGGCCGAGACGATCGCCACGCGCACCTGGTCGGCTCGGTGGATCTCGCTGGGGCCGGTGGTGGCGACCACGTCGGCCACCGCCGCCAGCGTCACCGGACGGGTGCTGCCGGGGTTCACGATCAAGCGGCGGATGCTGTCCACCGACGTGCGATCGTTCTCCTGGGCGCGTACCAGCACGTCGATCTTGCGGTCGCGGAAGCTGTAGCGCGTGGCCACTTCACCGCGCACCTTCTTGACCACCACGTCGGCGATCTGGCGCGTGGTCAGGCCCAGCGACGCGGCGCGTTCCTGATCGAAGCGGATCTGGATTTCCGGGAAGCCCTGCTCCACCGTCGACTTGACGTCGGCGTAGTGCGGATTGGCGCGCAGCAGTGCCGCCAGCTTCTGGCCGGCGTGTTCGATACCGGCCAGATCCTGTCCGCGCAGTTCCACTTCCAGCGGCGTGGAGGAGCTGAGCAGCTGCGGACGGCTGAAGTCGACCTGCACCGCCGGACGGCCCTTCACGGTCGCGCGCAGCGCTTCGGTGGTCTGGGCCTCGATCTTGGCGCTGCCGCCATTGGCCATGACCACCGTGAGCTTGCCGATGTTCTCGCCGCTCTCGGTCGGATTGGCATCCAGACGCGTACCGCTGCCGCTGACGCCGTACAGGGACTGCACGCCTTCGGCGCCGGCATGCTTCTGTTGCAGGTCGCGCACCAGCGCATCGGTCTGCGCCAGCGGCGTGCCCGGCGGCAGCTTGACCGTCATCTCGAAGCGGTCCTGCGCCAGCTGCGGGATCAGGTCGGCGCCCAGCTGCGGCACCACCAGCAGCGAAGCGACGAACACCGCGGCGGCCAGGCCCAGCACGCGTCCCGGACGATCCAGCGCCGCCGGCAGCAGCTTCATGTATCCGGCCTCGGCGCGATGGTAGGGCGACATGGCCAGGTCGCTGGCCTTGCGCATCACCGGCCCGACCACGGCCACCACGAAGCGCCATGCGCGCACCACCAGCCAGGCGGCGCCGACGAAGACCCAGCGCACGCCCGCGCCGATGCCGCGACCGGTCGCGGCCACCGGCTTCTGCCAGCGCGAATCCGGACGCCACTGCGGATGTGCTTCTTCCTCCGGGAACGCCAGCGGCGGCCGTCCCTTGAGCGAGCTGAGCATCGGGATCAGGGTCATCGACACGACCAGCGAGATGGCGATGGCGATCGCCACGGTCAGCGCCTGGTCGCGGAACAGCTGGCCCGCAATACCCTGCACGAACACCAGTGGCAGGAACACCGCGATGGTGGTCAGCGTCGAGGCGACGACGGCCATGCTTACTTCGCGCGTGCCGACTATTGCCGACTCCAGTACGCCCAGGCCGCGTTCTCGCGCCTTGGCGATGCTTTCCAGCACCACGATCGAGTCGTCCACCACCAGGCCGGTGGCCAATGCCAGGCCGCCCAGCGACATCACGTTCAAGCTCAGGTCCAGCTGGTCCATGAAGAAGAACGTGGTGATGATCGACACCGGCAGCGACAGGCTGATCACGAACGTGCTCCAGCCATCGCGCAGGAACAGGAAGATGATCAGGATCGCGAGCATGCCGCCGATCACCGCGTCCTTCTTGACGTCGGCAATCGCGTGCTCGATGAACAGCGACTGGTCGTCGATGATGGTCATCTCGACGTCCGGCGGGATCTGCTTCTTCAGCTGTTCCAGGCGCTCCTTGAGCGCCTTGGCAGTGGCCACGGTGTTGGCGTCGCCTTCCTTGTAGATCGCCAGCTCGACCGCTTCCTTTCCGGCCAGGCGGATGACCGCCTCGCGCTCCTTGAAGCCCTGGCGCACGTCGGCCACGTCTTTCAGGCGAACCGGCATGCCGCCAGCGACAGCGCCACCGCCGGCCGAGGACGCGCTCTGCACCGACGCAGCCGCGGCCATCGCCTCGGCCGAACCGGTCACCGCCGCGATGGCGGCCATCTGCTGGGCCGCCGAGGCGGCGGCGTTGTCGCCACCGCTCTGGGTGGTGACCAGCATTTCGCGGATCTCGTCGACCGTGGCGAACTGGTTGACCGTGCGCACCAGATAGCGCTGCGAGCCTTCTTCCAGGCGGCCGCCGGAGATGTTGATGTTCTCCTGCTGCAGGCGCTGGATGACGGTGTCGATCGGCAGGTTGAGCTGGGCCAGCTTCTGCTGGTCGATGTCGACCTGGATCTCGTCTTCCAGGCCGCCGCCGACCTTGACCGCGGCCACGCCGGCCACCGGCTCGAGCTTCTTCTTCAGGTCTTCATCGGCGTAGCGGCGCAGCTCGGTGAGCACGCGCACGCTCTCGGCCTCGCTGCTCGCGGCCGAAGCGCCGGACAGCGCCACGCGCAGGATCGGCTCGGTGGACGGATTGAAGCGCAGCAGGACCGGCGCCTTGGCTTCCAGCGGCAGGAACTGCGCCAGCAGCTCCATCTTGTCGCGGACCTCCAGGCTGGCCTGGTCCATGTCGGTGCCCCAGGCGAACTCGAGCACCACATCGCTCTGGCCGGTGCGGGAGACCGACTTGAGCTTGCGCAGGTTCTTCACCACGCCGACGGTCTCCTCGACCGGCTCGGTGATCAGGGTTTCGATTTCCAGCGGCGCCGCACCGGTGTACTCGGTGCGCACCGTCAAGGTGGGATAGCTCAGGTCGGGCAGCAGGTTGACCTTGAGGCTGTTCAGCGAGATCAGGCCGAACAGCACCATCGTCACCGTGATCATGGCGATGGTTACCCGACGCCGGGTGGAGAACTCGACCAGTCCTCCTCCCAGCCTGCCGCCACCCGCCGCGTCATGCGGACCGTGGGCGGGGGCGCTCATTGCTTCTTACCGGCGTTCTTGGCGGTGTCCGCGTCGGCGACGGCCTTGGGCGCGGCCGGTTCGGCGCCGATCACCTGCACCGCGCTGCCTTCGCGCAGTGCGACCTTGCCGGCGGTCACGACCTGCTCGCCGGCTTTGACGCCCTCGCGCACTTCGATCCATTCGCCGTCCACGTAGCCGACCTTGACCGGCACGCGCGCGGCCTTGCCTTCGCGGATCACGAACAGGGCCGGCTCGCCGTCGTCCAGCAGCGCCACGCGCGGCACCACCAGCGCATTGGGGCGCTGGTCGTAGTCGATGCGGATGCGGCCGAACATGCCCGGCTGCAGCGCATCGCCGCCGTTGAAGGCGCTGATCACCCGGAAGGTGCCGCTGCCGGCATCCACCACCGGCGCGACGCGATCGACCACGCCCTCGAAGGTGCGGCCCGGCAGCGCGTCGACCTGCATCAGCACCGGCTGGCCGGCCTTCATCGTGGCCAGTTCGCGCTCGGGCACGTTGAGAGTGGCCTCCAGGCGCGAGTCGTCGACGATGCGGAAGATCGGTGTGTTGATCTGCACGAAGTTGCCCGGCTTGATCGAGCGCGAGGCGACCACGCCGGAAATCGGCGCGGTCACCGTGGAATACGACAGCTCCAGCGCGGTCATGTTGTACTGGGCGCGGGCGTTCTCCAGGTCATAGCGCATCTGGTCCACTTCGCCGGCGCTGATCAGCTGCTGGGAGACAAGCTGCTGGGCGCGGCGGTAGTTGTTCTCCAGCTTGCGCAGCTGCGCCTCGGCCTGGGCCACGGTCAGGCGCGCGCGGTCCGGGTCCAGCCGCACCAGCGGCTGGCCGGCCTTGACCTGCTGGCCTTCCTGCACCAGCACCTGCAGGGCGACACCGGAGGTCTTGGCGACCACCTGCGATTCGGCCAGCGGCTCCAGGGCCGCGGTACCGGTGTAGCTGGCAGCGATCGGCCGGGTGGCCGCCTTCACCACCTCCACCGGGATCGCCTCGACCTCCCCCTCCTTGGCCTGGGCTTCGCCCGGGCCACCCTCCCCCTTCTTGCAGGCGGTCAGCGCGGTGGCGAGGACGAAAGCAACCGCAGCGGCGCGCAGTCCGTGGCGCCGGTAGAGGGTATGGCGAGTGGCCATGGTGATATCCATATGAGTCGGTGGTCGGGGGTGTGATCAGGTGTTGTATGCAAGTAGATCACCTGAACAGTCAGCCGCCATGCGCCGAAGGTAATGGGTACCTCCGCGCGGCCCACCTTGGACCGGCCGGCACGGGCGCAGGTTCCGGTCCCGTGAATGCTGAGGCTATACTGCGGCGGCTTCGTGACCGGCCCCGGCCGGCATGACAGACCCACTTCCGCGAACCGACCCCGGACCACCGAATGATGCGCCCGCTGCCGCTAGCCGCCTGCCTTGCCCTGGTCACCGCTCTGCCCTTCACCGTCCTGGCCCAGGATGCCGCCCAGCCGGCCGCCGCACCGGCCACCACCGAAGCCGCCCCGGCACCGGCTGCGCCCGCCGCACCGGCCGCCCTGGTCGGCGACGCGAAGACCGGCCACCAGCTCACCTACACCTGCCAGGGATGCCACGGCATCACCGGCTACAAGAACGCCTATCCGAGCTTCAAGGTGCCGCTGATCGGCGGCCAGTCGGCCGAGTACCTGGCCCAGGCGCTGCACGAGTACCGCGACGGCAAGCGCAAGCACCCCACGATGCAGGCCCAGGCCCAGAGCTTCTCTGACCAGGACATCGCCGACATCGCCGCCTTCCTGTCCACCCTCAAGTAAGCAGCCGCCACCCATGACGACAGCCGTGACCGCCCAGCGTCTCGCCATCGCCCTGCTCGCCGCCCTCGCCCTCGCGGCTTGTTCCGGACAGGAAAGTGCCCATGCCCCCGCCGAAGGGGACGCCCACGCCGCCAAGAGCTCCTCGGCCGGCCTGCCCGACGGCCGCGTCGCCATCGGCGAGCAGCTGGCCAATGCCAAGGGCAAGGCCACCGGCCAGAGCTGCATCGACTGCCATGGCCCCGATGGCAATGCGCCGATCGATTCGACCTACCCCAAGCTCGGCGGCCAGTACGCCGACTACATCGCCCATGCGCTGCAGCAGTACCGCAAGGGCGAGCGCCAGCACGCGCTGATGACCCCGCAGGCCGCCGGCCTGAGCGACCAGGACATCGCCGACCTGGCCGCGTTCTTCGCTTCGCGTCCGACCCAGCTGCGCGACCTGCACGGCGTGCACTGACGAAACCGCAGCGACATCCGCTTCAAGCGAAGGCCCGCGCAAGCGGGCCTTCGTTGTTTGGGCGATCAAGATCGCAAGCTACGCATTGCCCAGCACGACTCGAATTCAGCGGAGCGGGGGCCGTGCTGGTCGGCCACGAACGCAGCCGCGCCGCCCAACGACCACCGCAGACGCGCCAGGCCGGGGGTATCGCGGCCGCGGGCCATGGATGGCCCGCATCACCGCGTGAGGTCAGGAGGTCCGACCGCAGGGACCGCGATACCCCCGGGCTGGCGCGGCTCCCCAACGAAGCCGACCACGCGCGCGCTCAGCTCCTGGCCGTCGGCTGTTGGCGCTTGCCGTCTCGTTCGCCGCCGCTTCTCCATCAGCGATTTCGACCAGCCGCTCACCTGCGCACGGCACAATGCCGGCATGGCCGCCTCCCCCGCCCCTTCGCCCAAGACGCGCCGCGAGCGCGGCAATCCCAGCCTGCGCGAGCGCTTCGACGCAATGCGCAACCTGCCGCCGTTCCTGCGCCAGATCTGGCAGACCAGTCCCGGCCTGACCACCGCCAGCCTGGGCCTGCGTCTGGTGCGCGCACTGCTGCCGGTGGTGATGCTCTACATCGGCAAGCTGATCATCGACGAGGCGATCCGCGTGGTCGGCCTGGGCCTGCCGTTCAAGGAACTGATACCGGCGCTGCATAGCGGCGAACTGGATCACCTGCTGTGGCTGCTGGGCCTGGAGCTGGTGCTGGCGATCGTCTCCGATCTGCTCGGCCGACTGGTGAGCTACGCCGATGGCCTGCTGTCGGAGCTGTTCACCAACGCCAGCAGCGTGCGACTGATGGAACACGCCGCCACGCTGGACCTGGAGGATTTCGAGGATCCGGACCTGCAGGACAAGCTCGATCGCGCCCGGCGCCTGACCATGAGCCGGATGAACCTGATGAGCCAGCTGTTCGGCCAGGCGCAGGACGCGGTCACCGTGATCGCCTTCGCCGCCGGCCTGCTGGTCTACGCGCCGTGGCTGATCCTGCTGCTGGCAGTCGCGCTGGTTCCCGCGTTCGTCGGCGAGGCGCATTTCAACGCGCTGGGCTACTCGCTCAACTACCAGTGGACGCCCGAGCGCCGGCAGCTGGAGTACCTGCGCCAGACCGGCGCCAGCGTGGAAACGGCCAAGGAGGTGAAGATCTTCAACCTCCACCGCTTCCTGGTCGACCGTTACCGCACGCTGGCCGAGAAGTTCTATGTGGCCAACCGCGCGCTCGCCCGCCGGCGCGCGCTGTGGGGCACGCTGCTGGCCGCGCTGGGCACGCTGGGTTACTACGTCGCCTACGGCTACATCGCCTGGCGCACGGTGCGCGGCGATTTCAGCATCGGCGACCTGACCTTCCTGGCCGGCAGCTTCCGGCGCCTGCGCCAGCTGCTGGAAGGCCTGCTGGTGGGCTTCTCGCAGGTCGCCGGCCAGGCGCTGTACCTGGACGACCTGTACTCGTTCTTCGAGATCGAACCGGAGATCGCCTCCCGTCCCGATGCGATCGCCGTGCCGCGGCCGATCGCCAGCGGCTTCGTGTTCGAGGACGTGGGCTTCCGCTATCCCGACGCCGATGCGTGGGCACTTCGCGGCGTGTCGTTCGAGCTGCGCGCCGGCGAAGTGCTGGCGCTGGTCGGCGAGAACGGCGCCGGCAAGACCACGCTGGTGAAGCTGCTGGCGCGGCTGTACGAACCGGACGAGGGCCGGATCCTGCTCGATGGCCGCGACCTGCGCGACTACGACCTGGACGACCTGCGCGCCAATATCGGGGTGATCTTCCAGGACTTCGTCCGCTACCACCTGTCGGCCGGCGAGAACATCGGCGTGGGCCGGATCGAAGCGATGGACGATGCCGCGCGCATCCGCGAGGCCGCGCAACGGGCGATGGCCGACGAGATGATCCAGTCGCTGCCGCAGGGCTACGGCCAGCTGATCGGCCGCCGCTTCAAGAACGGCGTGGACCTGTCCGGCGGGCAATGGCAGAAGCTGGCGATCGCCCGGGCCTATATGCGCGATGCGCAGGTGATGATCCTGGACGAACCGACCGCCGCGCTGGACGCGCGCAGCGAGTTCGAGGTGTTCCAGCGCTTCAAGGAGCTCTCGCACCGGCGCACCGCGGTGCTGATTTCGCACCGCTTCTCCAGCGTGCGCATGGCCGACCGCATCCTGGTCCTGGCCGGCGGCCGGGTCGAGGCCAGCGGCACGCATGTCGAGCTGATGGCGCAGGGCGGCCGCTACGCGGAGTTGTTCGAATTGCAGGCGGCCGGCTATCGTTGACGGCCTTTCGCCCCCATCGCACCTGGAGAACGACGCATGCGCCCGTCACCGCACGCCTACGCCGCCCTCGCCCTTGCCGTCGCCTTTGGCCTGAGCGCCTGCAAGCCCGCCGCCCAGGACAACGCATCGACGTCCACGCCCGCCGCCGCCAGCGAACCGGCCAAGGCGATCGCCACCGAGAAGGGCGAAGCGAAACTGAGCGTGCTCGCACGCGGCCTGTCGCATCCGTGGGCGCTGGCGCCGCTGCCCGAGGGCGGTTTCCTGGTGACCGAGCGCGGCGGCAACCTGCGCCGGGTCGGCGCCGACGGCAGCGTTTCGGCGCCGCTGACCGGCGTGCCGGCCGTGTTCGCCCGCGGCCAGGGCGGCCTGCTGGACGTGGTGCTGGCGCCGGACTTCGCCCAGAGCCGCCGCATCTATCTCAGCTACGCCGAGCCGGGCGATGACGGCCTGGCCGGCACCGCCGCCGCCTACGCCACCCTGGGCGATGCCGGCCTGCAGGACGTGACCGTGTTCTACCGGCAGGAACCCAAGGTCAACGCCGAGAACCACTTCGGCTCGCGCTTCGCCTTCGACGGCCAGGGCCATGTGTTCCTCAGCCAGGGCGAACGCACCATGCGGATGATGTCGCAGGAACTGGACAAGCTGCAGGGCAAGGTCGTGCGCCTGAACCTGGACGGCAGCGTGCCCGAGGACAACCCGTTCGTCGGCCAGGCCGGCGCGCGTCCGGAAATCTGGAGCTACGGCCACCGCAATTCGCAGGGCCTGGCGTTCGATCCGCGCACCGGCAAGCTGTGGGAAGTCGAGCATGGCCCGCGCGGCGGCGACGAGATCAACCAGCCCCTGCCCGGCAAGAACTACGGCTGGCCGATCGTGACCCACGGCATCAACTACTCCGGCCAGCCGATCCCCGAAGCGGTCGGCAAGGAGAAGGAAGGCATGGAGCCGGCGCACTTCGTGTTCGAGGTCTCGCCGGGCCTGTCGGGCATGGCCTTCTACACCGGGCAGACCGGCAAGCCGTGGAACGACAGCCTGTTCCTGGGCTCGCTGGCCCAGCGCAACCTGATCCGCCTGCAGCTGGACGGCGACCGGGTGGTCGGCGAAGAGCGCCTGCTGCAGGACCTGGGCGAGCGCATCCGCGACGTGCGCCTGGCCGCCGACGGCAACCTGTACCTGGTCACCGACGAGGATGACGGCAAGCTGCTGAAGCTGGAGCCGCCGCAGGGCTGAGCCCGATTGCGGGCTCCACTGCCGGGCATGGCGGACGCCTGCCCGGCGCGGTTCCGGGGCTCAGCAGCCCTGCTTCCGGCCCCATTGACTGATCCTGCGCAAGGCCCGGCGATGGCGGTCGGCTACAATGTGCGGCGAATATCCCCTGCGCCCACGATCCGATGTCCTCTGCCTACGGCACCGAAACGGTGCTCGACGTCCGTCACTGGACCGACGACTACTTCAGCTTCACCACCACCCGCGACGATGGCTTCCGCTTCGAGAACGGCCAGTTCGTGATGATCGGACTGGCCAACGAGGGCGGCAAGCCGTTGCTGCGCGCCTACTCGATCGCCAGCGCCAACTGGGAAGAACAGCTGGAGTTCTTCAGCATCAAGGTCGCCAACGGCCCGCTGACCTCGCGCCTGCAGCACATCAAGCCCGGCGACACCGTCCTGGTCGGGCGCAAGCCTACCGGCACCCTGCTGATCAGCGACCTGCACCCCGGGCGCAACCTGTACCTGCTGGGCACCGGCACCGGCCTGGCGCCGTGGCTGTCGGTGATCAAGGACCCGGAAACCTACGAGCGCTTCGAGCGCGTGGTCCTGTGCCACGGCGTGCGCAGCGCCGGCGACCTGGCCTATCGCGACTACTTCGAGAAGGAGCTGCCGAACCATGAGCTCCTGGGCGACATCATCCGCGAGAAGCTGCTGTATTACCCGGCGGTCAGCCGCGAGGAATTTCCGAACCACGGCCGCCTGACCGACCTGATGGCCAACGGCCAGATGATGCGAACGCTCGGCCTGGACCCGCTGGAAGCCGAGCACGATCGCGCGATGATCTGCGGCAGCCCGCAGATGCTGGCCGATTTCCGCGCCCTGCTCGACGGACGCGGCTTCACCGCCTCGCCGCGGATCGGCACGCTGGGCCAGTACGTGTTCGAGCGCGCCTTCGTCGAGAAGTAAGGCTTGCGCCCCCCGGTGCACGCGCCCTAGGCCGCGTGCTAGCGTTCGCGCACCACCAGGGGAGGGGGAAACACGATGGCGATGCGTTGGCTGCTGCTGGCCGGTTTATGGATGTTCGCGCCTGTTCTTCATGCGGCCGACCTGCCGCCCCCGCCTGCCGTGGGCGAGCTTCCGCCGCAGGCGCTGGGCAAGGACCGCAAGGGCGAGCCGGTCGACCTGTCGCAGTATCGCGGCAAGGTGACCATCGTGACCTTCTGGGCGTCCTGGTGCGGCCCGTGCCGGCGCGAACTGCCCGTGCTCGCGCACTTCCAGGACGTCATCGGCCGCGATGCGCTGGAAGTGATCGCGGTCAACTTCAAGGAACCGCGCAACGACTTCCTGGCCGTGATACGCGGCAACAAGAACATCGACCTGACCTACGTGCACGACATGCTCGGCAAGACCAGCGACCAGTACGGCGTCAATTCGCTGCCGCACATGTTCATCCTCGACCATGACGGCCTGGTCGCCTACACCCATCGCGGTTATTCCGAACAGGCCCTGCCGGGAATCATCGACGAGGTGCTGTCGCTGCTGCCCGAGGAAGTGAAGTCGCGCCCATCGGCCAAGCCGCTGGCCGCCGACTGAGTTCGCCGGCGCGCCGGCCTCAGACCCGCGCAGGCGCCTCCAGCGCCGCGTCGATCGCGCCGAGCAGCGACTCCGGTCGCACGCGAGGGGCATAGCGCTTGAGCACCCTGCCGTCGCGGCCGACCAGGAACTTGGTGAAGTTCCACTTGATCGCGCCGGTGCCGAACAGGCCGCGCTTCTCCCGCTGCAGCCAGGCCCACAGCGGGTGCGCGCCCGGGCCGTTGACCTCGACCTTGGCGAACATCGGGAAGGTCACCCCGAAGTTGAGCGCGCAGAAATTGGCGATTTCCTCCTCGTCGCCCGGCTCCTGGTGGCCGAACTGGTCGCAGGGAAAGCCGAGCACGGCCAGGCCGCGGCCGCTGCGCTCGCGCCACACCTGCTCCAGCCCGGCGTACTGCGGGGTGAAGCCGCAGCGCGAGGCCACGTTGACCACCAGCAGGACCTGGCCGGCGAAGTCGGCCATCGGACGCTCATGGCCGTTGATGTCGATGGCGGTGAAATCGTAGGCGCGGGTCATGGGCCGATCCGGTGGAAATCCGGGCCAGCATAGCCGCCCGCGCCCCTGACTTGCCGGCGCCCGATGCACTAACCTCGCCACTACGCTCGCCCTAGCCCCCACCGGAGCTCGACCGATGCAGGCCCCGCAGGATCCCGCCGCCACCGCCAGCCTTTACGTGCACGTGCGCATCCTGCTGGGCATGGTGATCGGCCTGGGGCTGACCCACCTGCTGCGCAACTTCGCCAACCTGATCGAGAAGCCGCGCCGCGACCGCCTGTACTGGGTGCACCTGGGCTGGGCGCTGTCGATGCTGCTGTTCCTGCTGCACTGGTGGTGGTGGCAGTTCCGGCTCGGCCACATGGTGCACTGGACGTTCAACGTCTACGTCTTCGTGGCCACCTACGCGCTGCTGCTCTATCTGCTGTGCGCGCTGATCTTCTCCGACGCCGCCAACGAGTACGCCGACTACCGCGAGTACTACTACGCGCGCCGGCGCTGGTTCTTCGGCCTGCTGGCCACCGTCTACGCGGTCGACCTGCTCGATACCTGGATCAAGGGGCCGGACTATTTCCACAGCTTCGGCCCGGAGTTTGTGGTCCGCAACCTGACCTACATCGTCCTGTGCCTGGTCGCCGCGGCCACCCGCAACCCCTGGTACCACGGCGCCTTCCTCTGCGCCGGGCTGGCCTACCAGATCTCCTGGATCGCACGGCAGTTCGAGACGCTGTAGCGGCGGGCCCTGAAACCCACTCCCGCCTGACTTCGCGGGTCCGGACCTGTGCCTTTTGTCACGGGCATCGGCCGCCGGGGGCGGGGTAAATTCAGTGGAATCACTCCCGCAGGATCCGTTTGTAATGAAGAAGACCGGCCTTTACCTGGCGCTCGCCGCCGCCCTTGGACTTGGCATGACCGCCTGCAACCGCACCGACAGCCCCGCCACCGGCGCCACCGCCGAGCAGGCCGCGCCGGCCACCCAGGAAAACCCCTTCTTCGTGCAGAGCGACCTGCCGCTGCAGTACCCGCACTTCGACCGGATCAAGGACAGCGACTTCGCCCCGGCCTTCGACGCCGGCATGGCCGAGCAGCTGAAGGAAGTGGAGGCGATCACCGGCAATACCGAAGCGCCGACCTTCGACAACACCATCATCGCGCTGGAAAACAGCGGCCAGGTCTTCGGCCGCGCAGCCACGGTGTTCTTCAACCTGTCCAGCACCGACACCAACGACGCGCGCAAGAAGCTCGACGCCGACTACTCGCCCAAGTTCGCCGCCCACCAGGACGCGATCTACCTGGACGGCAAGCTGTTCGCGCGCGTGCAGGCGCTGTACGACCAGCGCGATTCGCTGAACCTGGACGCCGAGGGCGTGCGCCTGGTCGAGCGCTACTACACCGACTTCGTCCGCGCCGGCGCCAAGCTGTCCGACGCCGACAAGGCCAAGCTCAAGGACATGAATGCGCAGCTGGCCGCCCTGGGCACCCAGTTCGACCAGAACGTGCTCAACGAGGTCAACGCCTCGGCGGTGACCTTCGACAGCGTCGACGCGCTGGCCGGCTCCACCGACGCGCAGATCGCCGCGGCCGCGGCCGAGGCCAAAAAGCGCGGCGTGGAAGGCAAGTACGTGGTCACCCTGCTCAACACCACCGGCCAGCCGCCGCTGACCTACCTGAGCAACCGCGATGCGCGCCAGAAGATCTTCGAGGCGTCCGTCGCCCGCGGCAGCCGCGGCAACGAGTACGACAACACCGGCGTGGTCTCCAAGGTGATCAAGCTGCGCGCCGAGCGGGCCGCGCTGCTGGGCTACCCCAACCACGCCGCCTACGCGCTGGAAGACGCCACCGCCAAGACCCCGCAGGCGGTCAACGACATGCTGGGCAAGCTGGCCCCGGCCGCGGTCGCCAACGCCAAGCGCGAAGCGGCCGAGCTGCAGAAGATGATCGACCAGGAACAGGCCGCCAAGGGCGAGCCGACCTTCCAGCTCGAGCCGTGGGACTGGGCGTTCTACAGCGAGAAGGTCCGCGCGGCCAAGTACAACTTCGACGAGTCCCAGCTCAAGCCGTACTTCGAGATGAAGAACGTGCTGGAGAACGGCGTGTTCTTCGCGGCGACCCAGTTGTACGGGATCACCTTCAAGGAGCGCACCGACCTGCCCAAGTACCGCGACGACATCTGGACCTACGACGTCTTCGACGCCGACGGCAAGCAGCTGGCGATCTTCATCTTCGACCCGTACGCGCGCGAGTCCAAGCGCGGTGGCGCCTGGATGAACTCCTACGTTTCCCAGTCCAAGCTGCGCGGTACCCAGCCGGTGGTGGCCAACCACCTCAACATCACCAAGCCGGCCGACGGCCAGCCCACGCTGATGACCTGGGACGAGGTCACCACCACGTTCCACGAGTTCGGCCACGCCCTGCACGGCATGTTCTCGGACGTGACCTATCCGTACTTCAGCGGCACCAACGTGCCGCGCGACTTCGTCGAGTTCCCCTCGCAGGTCAACGAAATGTGGGCCGACTGGCCGGCGATCCTGGCCAACTACGCCAAGCATTACCAGACCGGCGAGGCGATGCCGCAGGCGCTGCTGGACAAGGTTCTGGCCGCTAGCAAGTTCAACCAGGGCTTCGCCACCACCGAGTACCTGGGCGCGGCCATGCTCGACCAGCGCTGGCACCAGCTCAGCGCCGACAAGGTGCCCGACGCGGCCGGCGTGATGCCGTTCGAGGCCGAAGCGCTCAAGGCCGACGGGATCTACTTCCGCCCGGTGCCGCCGCGCTACCGCACCCCGTACTTCAGCCACATCATGGGCGGCTACGCGGCCGGCTACTACGCCTACATCTGGTCGGAGGTGCTGGACGCCAACACCCAGGCCTGGATCCGCGAGAACGGCGGCCTCAAGCGCGAGAACGGCGACCGCTTCCGCGCCACCCTGCTCTCGCGCGGCGGCAGCAAGGATGCGATGCAGCTGTTCCGCGACTTCGCCGGGCACGATCCGAAGATCGAGCCGCTGCTGGAGAAGCGTGGCCTGGACGCAGCGCCGCCGCGCTGATCCATTCGCCCAGGTAAGACCGCACTGCGCCACCTTCGGGTGGCGCAGTCGTTTCCGGCGCCGTGTTTTCCACAGGCGGTGTGGATGAAGTCTGCACAAAGCTGTGGATAATCGCCGGCGCGCCAGGCGTGGCGGGCCTGTCAAGTCGGGTGGCGCTTTTTTCACCGCTCCCGCGCGATGTGGGAATCGCCTCAGCGTGGGGCGAGGTATCCGCCCGGCACGCCACGCGGCGACATCACCACCTGCCACAGTTGCAGGCGACGGGTGCGGAAGCTGGCCATCGAGCTGCCCAGGTAGAAGCGCCACATCCGCCGGAAGCGCTCGTCGTAGCGCGCGCCCAGGCGATCCCAGGCCGCTTCGATGTTGGCCCGCCACGCCTGCAGGGTGCGGTCGTAGTCGGTGCCGAAGTTGTGCCAGTCCTCGACCACGAACAGCCCCTCGCTGGCCGTGGCGATCTGCGCTATCGACGGCAGCATCGAATTGGGGAAGATGTAGCGGGCGATCCACGGATCGGTATGGTCGGTGGAGACGTTGCTTCCGATCGTGTGCAGCAGGAACAACGCCTGGTCGGGCAGGCAGCGGCGCACCACCTCGAAGTAGGTGCGGTAGTTGCGCACGCCCACGTGCTCGAACATGCCGATCGACAGCGCCGCATCGAACGGCTCGTCCAGGTCGCGATAGTCCTGCAGCCGGATCTCCACCGGCAGGCCGGCGCACAGCTGCCGGGCGAACTCGGCCTGCTCACGCGAGATGGTCACCCCCACGCCGGTCACGCCGTAACGCTGCGCGGCGTACTTGAGCGCCTCGCCCCAGCCGCAGCCGATGTCGAGCACGCGCATGCCCGGGCGCAGTTCGAGCTTGCGGCAGACCAGGTCCAGCTTGGCCTCCTGCGCCGCATCCAGGTCGTCGGCCTGGCGCCAGTAGCCGCAGCTGTACACGAGCCGGCGACCGAGCATCGCCGCATAGAGGTCGTTGCCCAGGTCGTAATGGCGACGGGCCACTTCATCGCTGCGCGCCCGCGATTGCCGGTTGGACAGGCGCGCCAGCAGCGCATCGCCGATCTCGGCCAATCCGTGCACCCGCCGATCCAGGCCCGCCTGCATCAGGCGGGCCAGCAAGCCATCGAGCGAACGCACGTCCCACCAGCGGTCCATGTACGACTCGCCCAGGGCCAGCGAGCCCTGCGCCAGCAGGCGCGCATACAAGCGCTCGTCGTGGACCTGCAAGTCCCAGTCACGGCCACCACCGATGCGCACCCCGGCCTCCGCCAGCAGCGCCTGGATCCTCCGGCGGGAGCGGGATTGCGCCGGCACCGGGGCGGCCTACTGGACGAACAGCCCGCTCACGTCCGCCGCCAGATGCGGACGCAACACTGCCGCCGGCACTTCCACGCTCTGCACGCCGTCGGCATACGGGCCCACCTGGTAGGGCGGGAACACGAAACGCAGCGCGGCGATGCGGCCATCGGCCGCCGGCACCGGCTCGAACTGGCTGAAGTTCTCCGGGCGCGGCTGGGTGCCCTCGTCGATCATCTTCAACGCCATGGCCAGCAACCGCTCGCGATCGGCCGGCTCCAGCGCCTCGTCTGCGGCGCGGGTATGGGCAGCCGCGCTGAGCTGCTCGCCGACGTAATCGGCCACCGGGCCCCAGGCTTCCGGCGAGGCCAGCAGATCCTGCGCAGTGAGAATGCGCTGCTGCTGCGGCAGCCAGACAAAGCGCGCCACCAGCGGCTGCCCGTGCGCACCGCCGGTGTACAGGCTGCCATCGGCAGCGACCGCGACCACGTCGGCGGTACGCATCAGTTCGCGGAAGCCCAGCGACAGTTCATAGGGTGCGGTCGGCTTGTCCTGCAACCCGGCCACCGCCTGCATCAGCTCGCCGCGCGCGGCCTGCGCGTAATCGTGCAGCGCCTTTGCAAGGCCCGGGTCCGCGGCAGCGGCGGGCGGATAGCTGATCCCGACCACGTAGCGCGGGTCGGTCTCGATCACATCGGCCAGCGAAACCGGGGCGTCGGCGGCCGGCGGCGGCGCCTGCGTTGCAGTCGGCGCGGCTGCGGGAGCGGGCGTGGCTGGAGTCGGCTCCGGAGCGCGCTGGCAGGCGGCCAGGGCGACCAGCAACAGGCCGGCCAATCCGGTCCGGATCACGGGCGTCAGTTGAATCAGGATCATGCGGCACCTCCGTTGTGCGGGTCTGGGAGGCCTGCGGCCCGCAGGCCTGGGGATCAGTGTAGTCAGCCGGCGACCAGGCTGGCGTAGTCCGGGTGCCGGGCGATCCAGTCGCGGGCGTAGGAGCAGGCCGGGATCACCTGCCAGCCCTGCCCGCGCGCATGCTCGAAGGCGGCCTGCACCAGCCGGCTGGCCACCCCTCGCCCACCGATGGCCTCCGGCACCCCGGTGTGGTCTATGACCAGCGCCGCGTCGCGCAGGTGGTAGGTCAGCTCGGCCTCATGCCCCTCCAGCCGGAGGAAGAAACGCTGGTGGCCGGCATCGTGCTGGACGGGTGGCAGGTCGGTCATGGTCGGATCCGGGGGCTATGGGGGCGCGACGGCAAAAGCCGACGCTCTACGTCACATTTTGGCCCGCCGATCGCAAGCGCGGGGTGATGACATTGCTGAACAGGCGCATGAACGCGCATGCCGGGGTTGGCATGGGTTATGCGTTGATTCACTCAGTCGACATCGACGCTGAAGTCTCAGGGGACCTTCAACCATGAACGTACTGGAACACAACAGCTCCGCGGAGTTCGCCAACGACGCCTCCCTCCTGGAAGGCCTGTACCAGCTCGTGGTCAACGGCCATACCGATGGCTGGGAGTTCGAGCAGCTCGACAGCGTGGTCTACGAGCGCCTGAAGCACGCGTACGCAGTCAGCAACTGAGTTCTGCAAGGGGGAGGACGGAGCGCGAGAACACGCGCACCGTCCGGGGCAGTCCCGTCGGCGGCGGGACTGCCTTTTTACTTTCAGGGCAGCCCCGCGGCGGCGGGGCTGCCCTTTTTGTTTCCCCGCAGCATTTCCAGCGAGGTCTTCAGCGGTGGTCGCGTTTGCGCTGGTTGCGCCGGTCGTGGGTGCTGGCGCTGCCCTGGATCGCCCGCATCCGGCTTTCGCCGGCATGCAGCTCCTGGATCTTGGCCGCCACCTCGGCCGAGGCGTGGCTCTCCACGGTCTGCGGCGTTGCATGCGGGTCTTCGAGCCTGCGCCAGGCCGGTGTCTGCCTGGCCTGCTCTTGATGCGCCTGCAGCAGCTCGCGGGTCTTCGCCAACGCACGAGCCGGTGTCAGCGCCGATTTGCGTGCACCGCGCCGGGATGTCGCACCGGTGGTCTTCTTCGTCGCAGTCTTCTTCGTGCCGACCTTGCCGCTGGCGGCGCGTACCGCTGCATCCGTCATCGCCGCACTGCGCGCGGCGCCATTCCCGCCTGAGGACTTGCCGGTCGTCGACCTGCGCGCCGAAACCTTGCGGGCTGACGTAGCGGCGGGCCCTTTCCGGGCTACGACCTTCTTGGCTGCGACCTTCTTGGTGGCAAGCTTCTTCGCCGCGACCTTCTTGCTGGCGACTTTCTTCGTTGCGGATTTTCTGACGCCGACTTTCTTCGCTACTGCCTTTTTGGCAACGACCCTTTTTGTTGCGACCTTCTTCGTCGCAAGCTTCCTTGTCGCCACCTTCTTTGTTGCGGCCCTCCGGGTCGCGACCTTCTTGCCTGCAACCCGCCTGGCCGCGGTCTTCTTAGTGGCCGCCTTGCTGGCCGCTGCCTTTCGCGGCGTTGCCTTTTTCGCCGTGGCCTTGCGTGTAGCGGCCGCCTTGCGCGTCGTCGATCCGGCCTTCGACGCGGCGGTCTTCCGGGACGTTGCAGCGCGCTTGGTGGCAGCCTTGGTGGGCGTGGCTTTCTTCGCCACCGTCTTGCGCGCGGACGCAGAGCCCGCACGCTTGGTGGTCGCTTTCATCGTGCGCTTGGGCGCCGCGGCCGGTTTGCCGCCGCTGGGGGTTCGCGTACTCCGGGTAGCCATATCCGCCTCCTCGAACGTGGACGCGGTTAACGTGGCACGCCCGACATTCAGGCCGGGTGAGCGCGGCTCACAACTTGAAGCTGGGATTCAGCAACTGCTCCACGAACACATTCACCAGCCGCGGCTCCATCGCCAGCATGAACATCACGCCGAACGCGGCGCCGGCCAGGTGCGCGCTGTGGTTGATCCGGTCCCCGCCCTTGCGGTCCATCCAGATGCTGTAGCCCACGTAGAACACCGCGTACAGGATCGCCGGCGCCGGAATGAAGAACACGAAGATCAGCGACCACGGCTGGATCAGGATGAAGGCGAACAGCACCGCCGACACCGCGCCCGACGCGCCCAGGCTGAGGTAGTTGGGATTCTTGTGGTTCTTCAGGTAGCTGGGCAGGATCGAGACGACCAGCGCGGCCAGGTAGAACAGCGGATAGGTCAACGCGCTGCCGGTCAGTTCCCGCATCACCTGCTCGATCAGCCGTCCGAAGAAGAACAGCGTGACCATGTTGAACAGCAGGTGCGGCAGGTCCGCGTGGAGGAAGCCGTAGCTCACCAGGCGCCAGTACTCGTGGCCCTTGGAGATCGCCGGCGGCCACAGGATCAGCCGGTCGGCCAGGCGTCGGTTGCTGAAGGCCAGCCAGGAGACCAGCGCGGTGATGGCGATCAGGATGAAGGTGACGGGAGACGACATCGGAAGGCTCAGGCTGCGCGGTAGTTGTCCTGCATCGGATAGCGGCGCGCGTAGGCGGCGAACGCCAGCGCGGCCACGAACGCGAAGCCGGCGAAGAAGAACATCAGGAAGGCGTTCTCGGTCCAACCCTGCGCCTGGATCCAGCTGATCACGGCCGGATCACGCACGCTGGCATTGGTCAGCAACACCCAGAGCCCGCCGAAGGAACTGGTCAGGTACCAGAACGCCATGATCACGCCCTTCATGGCCATCGGCGCCTGGCTGTAGGCGAACTCGAGCGCGGTGGCCGAGACCAGCACTTCACCGAAGGTCAGCAGCAGGTAAGGCAGCGCCTGCCAGGCCAGCGACACCTGCTCGCCATCGTCCATCTGCAACTGCAGCACGCCAGCAACGATCCACGACAGCGCCGAAACGACGATACCCCAGCCCATCCGGCGCAGCGCGGTGACATTGAAGCCCATCTTCCGCAGCGCCGGGTACAGGACGATGTTGTTGAACGGGATCAGCAGCATGACCATCAGCGGATTCAGCGCCTGCATCTGAGTGGCGTCCTTGACCAGCCAACTGGGCCACCACCACAGGTCGTGAGGTATCTGCATCGCCTTGCCCTGGATGACCCAGGTCGACGCCTTCTGGTCGAACAGCGACCAGAACGGTGTGACCAGCGCGAACACGATCAGGATGCGCAGCACCGAACGCACGCCTTCGATGGCGGCGTCCGGATGCAGGCCACGCGCCTTTTCGAGCTGGAGCGATGCTCCGAAGCCGACGCCCGCGATCACCGCGCCCAGTGCCAGGCACGCGGTGATGACGAAGCCCCATGCCTCGGGCCAGATACCGACGCCGGCGAATTTCAGCGCCCACAGCACCAGCATCAGCGCGCCACCCACCACGCCGGCGGCAGCGACCAGCGTGCCGACACCGCGCTCATTGCCCAGCAGCGCACTACGCAGGATGTTGAGGAAGGAGTCCGGATCGTCGCCGCGCGACGGCGGCACGTTGACGTATCTGCCGCGCCCGGCCCAGAAGATCAGCGTCGCGATGAACATCAGGATGCCGGGGATGCCAAATGCCCATGCCGGCCCCCAGTTCGTCAGCACCAGCGGCATCAGCAGCGAGGCGAAGAACGAACCGAAATTGATGATCCAGTAGAAGGCGTCGAAAACGACCTTGGCCTTGCTCTTGTTGGTCTGGTCGAACTGGTCGCCGCAGAAGGTCACCACCAGCGGCTTGATGCCGCCCGACCCCAGCGCGATCAGGAACAGGCCGGTGTAGAAGCCGGTCGCATTGTTCTCGAACATCGCCAGGCAGGCATGGCCGGCGCAGTAGATCAGCGAGAACCACAGGATGGTGTTGTACTTGCCGAAATAGCGGTCCGACAGCCAGCCGCCGAGCAGCGGGAAGAAGTACACGCCGATGACGAAGCTGTGGAACAGGTCCTTGGCCGCACCTTCGCGCGAGGCCTGGTCGGGCAGGTAGGCCAGCAGGACCGAGCTGATCAGGAACGGAACCAGGATGTTCCGCATGCCGTAGAAGCTGAAGCGCTCGCAGGCCTCGTTGCCGATGATGTAGGAGATCTGGCGCGGCATGCGCCCTTGGTCTGCGGTCGTCGTGCTCATCCGGGGCCGTACTGCAAAAAGAAGCCGAGGGTACCTGAAGTGCCGGTGACACCGGAACCGCCCGGCACCGGAGCTGCTGGTGGATTGGTACCGCACAGGCGCCGGAACCGCCAAGGCATCGGACCGCTGCCGGCCGGCGCCGGCGCTGGCATCATGTGCGCATTCCCTGCCGGATCCGCCGATGCCGCGTCGCACCCGCCTGTTCCTCCGTCCGCTGGCCGCCTGCCTGCTGCTCGCCTGCGTGGCCGGCCCCGCCGGCGCAGCGCTCGCCGCCGCCGATCCGCTGTCGACCGTCTCCGAGCGCTCGGGCTTCGAGCGCACCGGCCGCTACGACGAGGTCGCCACGCTGGCGGCCGCGTTCCAGGCCCGCTATCCGGACCGGGTCGTGGCACGCAGTTTCGGCACCACCCCGGAAGGCCGGCCGATGCAGATGCTGGTGGTGACCGCCACCGGCGCGTTCGATCCGGCCCAGGCCCGCCAGCGCGGGCTGCCGGTGGTCCTGATCCAGGGCGGCATCCATGCCGGCGAGATCGACGGCAAGGACGCCGGTTTCCTGGCCCTGCGCCAGATCCTGGAAGGCCAGGCCGCTGCCGGCGTGCTGGACAAGGTGGTGTGGCTGTTCGTGCCGGTGTTCAACGTCGACGGCCATGAGCGCTTCGGCGCCTGGAACCGCCCCAACCAGCGCGGCCCGGTCGAAATGGGCTGGCGCACCACCGCGCAGAACTACAACCTCAACCGCGACTACGCCAAGGTCGACACGCCGGAAATGCGCGCGATGCTGCGCCTGGTGCAGGACTGGGATCCGTTGGCGATGGTCGACCTGCACGCCACCGATGGCGCGCAGTTCGAACATGGCGTCTCCTTCCAGGTCGAGCCGCTGCACGCCGGCGACGCGGCGCTGCGCAAGGTCGGCCGCCAGTGGCGCGATGCGGTGATCGCAGATGCGCAGCGCGCAGGCGAGCTGCCGCTGGGGTTCTATCCCTCGTTCGTGGTCAACGACGATCCGGCGTCCGGCTTCGAGGACGGCGTGGCGCCGCCGCGTTTCTCGCATGGCTATTTCCTGCTGCGCAATCGCCTGGGCATGCTGGTGGAGACGCACTCGTGGAAGCCCTACCCCGAGCGCGTGCGCATCACCCGCAACGCGATAGTCTCGGTGCTTGAACAGATGGCCCAGCACGGCGCGCAGTGGCGACGCACCGCGCTGGAAGCCGACGCGCGTGCCGCCAGGCTGGGCGGCCAGGAAGAACCGCTGGCGTGGAAGGCCACCGACCAGGCCCGCACCGTGGATTTCCGCGGCTACGCCTATACGCGCACGCCGTCGGACGTGTCCGGCGCGCTGATGACCCGCTACGACGAGACCACCCCGCAAATCTGGCACCTGCCACTGCGCGACCACGTCGTGCCCGTGCTGACCGCCACCGCGCCCAAGGCCGGCTATGTCGTGCCGGCGGCGTGGGCCTCGTTCGTGCAACCGACGCTGCAAGCCCATGGCGTGGCCTTCCGCCGCCTCGACGCGGCCTGGCCGCAGGCGCCGGTGCAGACCTACCGCGCCGACAGCACCAGGACCGACGCGACCTCGACCGAAGGCCACCAGCGGCTGACGCTGGAAGGCGCCTGGAAAGCCGAACCACGCGACATCGGAACCGGCGCGCTCTACGTACCTGTCGCCCAGCCGCTCTCGCGCCTGGTGCTGGCGCTGCTGGAACCGCAGGCGCCCGATTCGCTGGCCGCCTGGGGCCGGTTCAACATCGCCTTCGAGCGCAAGGAATACATGGAGGACTACGTCGCCGAAGACGTGGCCCGTGAGATGCTCGCCGCCGACCCGGCGTTGCGCGCGGAGTTCGAGCGCCGCGTGGCGGCCGATCCGGCGTTCGCCGCCGATCCGGCCGCGCGCCTGGACTTCTTCTACCGCCGCCACCCGGCCTGGGACGAGCGCTACGGCCTGTATCCGGTATTGCGCCTGGACCAGCCGCCTCCGGGCACCTGACTCCACTACGACCACAACGACCGCCCACTCGCCATGAGCCGCCTCCCCTGCCTCCTCGTCCGCCTGTTGCTCTGCACCGCCGTGCTGCCGGCGCTGGCGTGGGCGGACGATCCGGAAGTGGAACCGGCGAGCGCGCCGGAATTCACCCTGGTCACGCTCAACCTGTATCACGACCGCGACGACTGGCCGAAGCGGCGCGTGCAGATCGTGGAGACGCTGCGGCGCCTGCAACCGGACGCGATCGCGCTGCAGGAAGTGCTGCAGCACGAAACCCTGCCCAACCAGGCTGCCTGGCTGGCGCACGAGCTGGGTTACCAGTCGCACTTCGTCACCACCGATCCGCCCAGCCACAAGCGCCGCTACGGCATCGCCCTGCTCAGCCGGCATCCGTTCCTGGAGCAGGGCGAAACCCTGCTGCATCCGCTCGAAGACCACCGCACGGCCGGCTTCGCACGGGTGCTGATCGACGGCCAGCCGTTGAATCTCTACTTCACCCACCTGTACTGGGCACCGGACGGGGCGGCCACCCGCACCCAGCAACTGGCCGACCTGCTGGCCTACGTGGAGGCCACCGCCGACGGCATCCCGTCGGTGATCGCCGGCGACTTCAATGCCGACGCCGATTCTCCCGAGCTGGCCGCGCTGCATGACCGCTGGGACGATGCCTGGTCGTTGCTGCATGCGGACGTGGGCATGGCCGAAGCGACCACGTTGAATCCGGCCTACTTCACCGTGCCGGCGCGCGTGGACCATGTGTTCGTCGAGCGCGGCCGGCTGACGCCGCGGCATGCGCAGTTGTTGTTCACCGAGCCCGATGCTGAAGGCACCTGGGCGTCGGATCATCGCGGACTGCTGGTGCGCCTGGGCATCGATGACGCCGCAGCGCCTTGAACCAGGCGCGCAGGATGTGCGCCCGTTCGCGGTTTAATGCTTTGCATACACTGCCTTCGCGCGATCCAATCGCCCGCTTGTCCACGCTCGGCTGTCCCGTCCCTTCAGAAAAGGAAGCACCGCACGATGAGCCATCTCACCGGCAAGCACTTCGCCACCCGCGCCAACCATGGCTTCGAGGACGTCGGGGCATGAGGGCACGTGCAACCGAAAGAGCCCACCACTCGTTGAATGCGCCGCTGCCGTTGCGCGTGTCGGGCCTGGTGCTGGCACTGGTGGCGCTGGGCGCGTGCCGGCCTGCCGAACCGGAAGCCGCCGCACCCGTGGAGCCTGCGCCCGTTGCCGCGGATGTCGCCGACACCATGTCAGCCTCGCCGTCGGCGCAGGATGTGGCCAGCGCGCCCCTGCTGCCCGATGCGGCGCAAGGCACGCCGACCGAAACGCACTGGCAGTGCGGCGACCAGCGCATCGCCGCACGTTTCGATGCGGGCGCGCAGACCCTCAACCTGATCCACGAGCGTGGGCAGCTGGCCCTGCCGCGGATCGAATCGGCATCGGGCGCACGCTACGCCGACGCCAATGGCAACGAATTCTGGGACAAGGCCGACGCCGCGACGCTGACGCTTTCGGGCACGCCGGCCCGCGACTGCGTCAAGGTCGAAAGCGGCTGGGCTGGCTGAGTCGCCCCACCCAAACCTGCACAAAGAAAAGCCCGCCCGGTATAGACCAGGCGGGCTCTTTTTTTACGGATCAGGTGGCTCAGGCTACGGTCGACGCCGACGCGCGCAGCGCCGCGATCCGCTCCGGCAGCGGCGGATGGCTCAGGAACAGCTTGCGCAGGCCCTGGCCGACGCCGCCCGCGATGCCGAAAGCCTCGACCTGGGCCGGCAGCGTGCTCTGGCCGTGGTTCTGCGACAGGCGCTCGAGCGCGGCGATCATCTTCTGCCGGCCGGCCAGGTGCGCACCGCCGGCGTCGGCGCGGAATTCGCGACGGCGCGAGAACCACATCGCGATCATGGTCGCGAACAGGCCGAACACCATCTCCAGCACCATCACGATGGCGAAGTAGGCCAGGCCGCGGCCGCCGCCTTCGCGGTTGCCGGACAGGAAGCCGTCGATGATCCCGCCGACCACGCGCGCCAGCACGATCACGAACGTGTTGAGCACGCCCTGCAGCAGGGCCATGGTCACCATGTCGCCGTTGGCCACGTGCGCGATCTCGTGGCCGAGCACCGCTTCGGCCTCGTCGGCGTTCATCTGCCGCAGCAGGCCGGTGGACACGGCCACCAGCGCGTTGTTGCGGTTGGCGCCGGTGGCGAACGCGTTGATTTCCGGCGCGTCGTAGACGGCCACTTCCGGCATGCCGATGCCGGCGGCCTGGGCCTGGCGCTGCACGGTGGCCATCAGCCAGCGCTCGGTCTCGTTGCGCGGCTCGGTGATCACGTGCGCGCCGGTGGCGCGCTTGGCCAGCCACTTGGACATCAGCAGCGACACCAGCGAGCCGCCGAAGCCGAACAGCGCCGCCATCACCAGCAGTCCGCCCATCTGGTTCGGGTTGACCCCCAGGAAGGACATGATGATGCCGGCCAGGAACAGCACGGCCAGGTTGGTGGCGAGGAACAGGGCGATACGGCTGAACACGGGCAAGTCTCCGCAGATTGGCTTGTCGCCGGCTGTTATGGGAGCCAGGCGGCTTGAAATCAAGCCACAGCCACCGCGACCATGGCCTGAATGCACGACACCCTGCCCTCCACCGCCGCCATTGCCGCCTCCCCGCTGCCTGCCGTCACCGGCGGCTATCGCGGCCGCTTCGCGCCCTCGCCGACCGGGCCGCTGCACTTCGGCTCGCTGCTGGCCGCGTTCGGCAGCTGGCTGCTGGCCCGGCACGCCGGCGGCCAATGGCTGGTGCGGATCGAAGACCTGGACCCGCCGCGCGAGATAGCCGGCGCAGCGCAGGCGCAGCTGGCGACGCTTGCAGGCTTTGGCCTGGAACCGGACGAGCCGGTGGTCTGGCAAAGCGAACGCCACGAGCTGTATCGCGCGGCGCTGGACCGGCTGCTCGCCGATGGCCTGGCGTTCGCCTGTTCATGCAGCCGCAGCGAACTGGCCACGCAAGGCGGCATCCATCGCCACTGCGTGGCCACCGCGCCGCGTGCGCATCCGGCCTTCCGCCTGCGCGTGGCGGACGGCAGCGAGGTCGCCTTCGACGACGGCCTGCAGGGACCGCTGCGCCAGGACGTGGCGACCGACGTCGGCGACTTCGTGCTGCTGCGCGCCGACGGCTGCTGGGCGTACCAGCTGGCCGTGGTCGTGGACGATGCCGACCAGGGCATCACCGACGTGGTCCGCGGCGCCGACCTGCTCGACTCCACCCCGCGCCAGATCCTGCTGCAGCGCGCGCTCGGCTTGCCCACGCCGCGCTACCTGCACCTGCCGCTGGTGGTGGACGCCGACGGACACAAGCTGTCCAAGTCCAGCGCCGCCCTGCCCGTGGATGCCGACGACCCGCTGCCGGCATTGCGCCTGGCCTGGTCGCTGCTGGGCCAGGATCCGGCACCGTTGCGGGGCATTGCCGGCCGCGATGCACTGCTGCGGTGCGCACGGCTGACCTTCGATCCGATACGACTATCGCCGCGCTTGCACTTTCATCAGGCCGACACTACAACTGCGATGGAGCAGCCTGAATAGCCGTAATACTCCGGGAGGGGTCCCAATGAGCAATCGCGTCGCGTTCGTCACCGGTGGCACCGGTGGTATCGGTACGGCCATCTGCAAGAAGCTGGCCGACATGGGCCATCGCGTGGCCACCAACTATCGCAACGAAGAAAAGGCCAAGGCCTGGCAGGCGCAGATGAAGGCCGACGGCTACGACATCGCGCTGGTCAAGGGCGACGTCACCTCGCCGGACGAAGCGCAGGCGATGGTCGCGCAGATCGAGAAGACGCTCGGTCCGGTCGAGATCCTGGTCAACAACGCCGGCATCACCCGCGACGGCACCTTCCACAAGATGAGCGCCGGCCAGTGGGGCGACGTCATCAACACCAACCTCAATTCGGTGTTCAACGTCACCCGCCCGGTGATCGAGGGCATGCGCGACCGCAAGTGGGGCCGCATCATCCAGATCAGCTCGATCAACGGGCTCAAGGGCCAGTACGGCCAGGCCAATTACGCGGCGGCCAAGGCCGGCATGCACGGCTTCACCATTTCCCTGGCGCGCGAGAACGCCAAGCTGGGCATCACCGTCAACACGGTGTCGCCCGGCTACGTGGCCACCGACATGGTCATGGCCGTGCCGGAAGAAGTGCGCGCCAAGATCGCCGCCGACATCCCGACCGGCCGCCTGGGCAAGCCCGAAGAGATCGCCTACGCGGTCGGATTCCTGGTTGCCGAGGAAGCGGCGTGGATCACGGGCTCGAACCTGGACATCAACGGCGGCCATCACATGGGCTGGTAGCGGTCAACCGGGACATGAGGCAGTTGCATGCGCTGCTGCGGTGCGCCATGCTCGGCCCCTCTTGAAGTCCAGTCCGCGAGCGCCCGATGGCCGCCACCCGCATCATCAAGAAGTACCCGAACCGCCGGCTCTACGACACCGAGATTTCCAGCTACATCACCATCGAGGACGTGCGCCAGCTCATCCTCGATGGTGAATCCTTCGAAGTCCGCGACGCCAAGAGCGGCGACGACCTGACCCGTTCGGTGCTGCTGCAGATCATCGCCGAGCAGGAACAGGACGGCGAACCGATGCTTTCCACCCAGCTGCTGAGCCAGATCATCCGCTTCTACGGGGACTCGCTGCAGGGCTTCATGGGCAACTACCTCGAGCGCAGCATGACGCTGTTCCTCGAGCAGCAGCAGACCTTCCGCCAGCAGATGGGCAACCTGCTCGGGCAGACGCCGTGGACGGCGATGAACCAGCTGACCGAGCGCAACCTGGAGCTGTGGCAGGAGTTCCAGCGTGGCCTGGCCGGCAACCTGGGTCGCCCGACCACCCCGCGCAGCGAACCGGAGCGCGGCAGCGGCACGGGTACCGGCACGGGCGGCAAGCGCCGCTAAGCGAACCCGGATAGCCGACCTTCCTCGATGGCCGGCAACAGCCGGCCGCAATCCTGAGCGACCGGCTTCCTCCCAACCCGCTTACTGCTGGCAGAACTTCTGCCGGTATTCCATCGCCTTGGGCATGAGCGACTGCAGGGTCTGGATGCGCGTGCCTGGATTGGGGTGGGTCGAGGAGAATTCAGGCGGTGCCTGCCCGCCGGACGATTCGCTCATGCGCTCCCACAGTCCGATCGCCTGGTTGGGGTCGTAACAGGCCGCCGCCGCCAGCATCAGCCCGACCTCGTCGGCCTGGGTCTCGTGGGTGCGCGCATACGGCAGCAGGTAGCCGTAGCCCATCGCCGCCATCACCATCTGCTGTTGTTGCGGATCCATGCCGCTGGCCGCGCCGGCCATCTGCCCGATCTGGGCGAGCTTCTGCTGGCTCATCCGCTGCGCACCATGGCGCAGCAGCGCGTGGGCGATCTCGTGGCCCATCACCACCGCCATCGCGTCCTCGGTCTGGGCGACCGGAAACAGGCCGGTGTAGACGGCCATCTTGCCGCCCGGCAGGCAGAACGCATTGGCCTGATCGGAGGGAATCACGTTGACGTCCCACTCGAATTCGCGCCAGTGCTCCGGCGCCGGCATGCCGTGCTCGGCGGCCAGTTCGGCGGTGACCTGCGGCACCTTTTCGATCAGCCGCCGCGCGATCTCGCGCACCTGCTGGGCGTTGGGATCGGACGGGTCCAGCGGACGCTCCTGGGAGAGGATCTCCTGGTAGGCCTGCAGGCCCATCGCTCGCTCCTGCTCCGGCCCGATCGAGCTGTCGATCAGCACCGTCTCGCCGGTATACGGATCGGCGGTGCGGTTGGAGAAGTAATAGCAGCCGCCATAGGCCAGGAAGCCCAGCAGGATCAGCCAGCGCAGGTTGCCCAGGCCGAAGCCGCGACGCCGTGGCGCCTGGCCTTGTCCCTGCCCGAACGGATCGTTGCGCATCGTCCCTCTCCTGTCAGATGCCGCGCACCACGCGGAAACCGGTGCGTGCGCTGGTCATGTCCGAATCCATCGAAGCCCGCCAAGCCGACCGTGTCTGCGCCGGCGAACCGGACCAGACCCCGCCGCGGATCACCCGCGCACGGCAGCCGGGATTGAACCATGCCGCACCGTCCGCCGGCGCCCGCCGGTAACTGGCGTGCCAGCAGTCGGCGACCCATTCGCTGACATTGCCTGCCAGGTCGTGAAGGCCCCATGCATTGGGCGAGAACCGGCCCACCGGCGCCGGCCCCCAGTAACCGTCGCCGAAGCCGACGAAGGCGTTGTTCCAGGTCCGCCCGCCGGGCGAAACGTCATTGCCGCCAGCGAAGTTGCCCGCCCCTTCCGGTGGCCTGGCGTCATCGCCCCACGGGAAGCGGCCCTGGTTGCCGGCACGCAGGGCGTACTCGAATTCGGCCTCGCTGGGCAGGCGGTAGTGGCGCCCGGTCTGCTCCGACAGCCAGGCCGCATACGCTTCGGCGTCGCGCACGCTCACGTGCAGCACCGGATCGTTGGGCCCGGCGCGGCGGCCGTCGTAACCGGAGCGCCAGTCCGCGCCGCTGCGCCGGGCGAAATTGCCGCTGCGCTCGTCGTAGACGATCGAATTGCCGCGCCGGGTCGCGCGCGGGCGCGCGCCGGACTGGGCGACGAAGCGGCCGAACTCGGCCACGGTCACCTCGGTCAGCGACATCGCGAATCCGCGATCGAAACGGACGTAATGCGCCGGCTTCTCCGCATCGACCGCACCGGGTTCGGTATCCAGCGCGCCCATGCGGAACGCACCATGCGGCACCACCACCATCTGCGGGCCGCGATTGCCGTCGTCCAGCGCGTCGGTGAAGACCTGGCCCGGGCGGAACGCGCCGTAGTGGGTGGCCAGGTCGATGCGCTGGCGCAACTGCACGGCCACCGGATCGCCCGGCGATGCGATCTGCAGGATGTCGGCCAGCCGCGTGCGCGCATCGCGCAGGCCGTCGGGTCGGGCCAGGTCGCGCAGGGCGGCATCGCGCAGCGTGGCGATGCGGGCGCTGCGCGCCGCCTCGACCTGGCGACGCGCATCGGTGACCGCGCCGGCCGCGTCTTCGCGCACCGCCTGGGCATTGCCCAGCCATTGTTCGGCGCCGGCGAAGTCCAGAGCGGCCGCGGCCTGCTCGGCGCGGCTGAGCGCGGCGCTCTCCACCGCCGCCCGACCCTGCAGCGCGCGCGCATCGTCCGGCTGCAGCGCCAGCGCATCGCGGAAATACGCCAGCGCGCCATTGCCCTGCTCGCCCAGCCGGCCGGCGCGCAGGTCTTCCTCGCCGGCGCGGTTGAGTGCGGACAGGCGTCGCCTGGCCTCGACCTCGCCCTGCAACTGCTGCACCTGCGGATCGTCCGGCGCGAGCGTGCGCGCCACCGCGGTCAGCTGCTCGGCACGGGCCAGCGCGCCGGTGTCGGTGGCCGATGCGGCCAATGCAGCGCGCGCGTCGGCCAGGATCCGGTTGTGCGCCCGGTCCAGCCCGCGCCGCGCGACGCGGTCGGCCGGATCGGCATCCAGCAGGGCCAGATAGATCGGTACGGCCGCCGAGTCGTCGTCGAACAGGTGTCCGTCCTCCAGCGCCTTGGCGGCCTGGTCGCGCCAGGCGCCGCGATCACCGTCGCCGAGCTCGACCGGCGGGGCGATCCACACCCCGAGCACCGCCTGGCTCTCATCGCCGCTCACCGTCACGCTCGGCCGGCCGATGCCGTCGCCCGCGGAGACGACTTCCGGCCCTGCAGGCGCGGCGGCCTCGGGCGCGCGGCTGCAGGCACAGGCCAGCAGCAGGACCGTCCACAGCAATGCGTGGCCGCGTGCGCGCAAGATCCCTCCTCCGTTCCATCCGCCTCCGGCGGTTTGACGTTAGGCTATCCCAGTCCCTACGGGCAAACGAAACAGGACCACCGGAACCCACGTGCCAGAACCCCAATGGATCGACCAGCCCGAGCAGCTGCTGCGCCGGCTGGAGAATGCCCCGCCCCGCATCGGCCTGGATACCGAATTCATCCGCGAACGCACCTACTGGCCGCGCCTGGCCCTGGTGCAGATGGCGGTGGGCGATGAAATCCTGCTGATCGACCCGCTGGTGCCGGGCATGCCGGCCGCGATTGCCGCCTGGCTCGACGCGCCGGGCGTGCTCAAGGTGATGCACAGCGCCAGCGAGGACCTGGTCACCTTCAAATGCGCCTGCGGCACGCTGCCGCGGCCGATGTACGACACCCAGGTCGCCGCCGCGCTGGCCGGGTTCGGCGCCGGACTGGGCTACCAGAAGCTGGTCGGCCAGGTCACCGGGGTCAGCCTGGCCAAGGGCGAGACGCGCTCGGACTGGATGCGCCGCCCGCTCAGCCACTCCCAGCTCGAATACGCCGCCGACGACGTGCGCCACCTGGCCGCGCTGCACGACGCCACCGCCGCCCGCCTGGCCGAGCTCGGCCGCCAGGACTGGCTGGCCGAGGACATCGAGCGTGCCCTGACCAATGCCGCCCGCGACGAGGGCGAACCGTGGCCGCACCTGTCGCTGCGCGCGGCACAGTTCCTCGACCCGGCCGGCCAGGCACGCCTGCTGCGCCTGCTGCGCTGGCGCGACCGCTACGCCCGCGAGCAGGACCATCCGCGCAGCTGGGTGCTGGACAACGAACTGGCCGTGTCGCTGGCCCGCGATCCGCCCATGGACGGCGATGCCCTGCAGCGCCAGCTCGATGCAACGCCCAAATCGCCGCGCCGCCTGTCCGCCGCGATATGGGAGGCCCTGGCTACCCCGCTGGCCGACGAAGCGGCGATGCCGCCGCCACCGCCCGATGCCGACCGCAACGCGATCAAGCGCCTGCAGGATGCGGTATCCAAGCGCAGCGCCGAGCTGGGCCTGCCCGATGGCGTGCTGGCCTCGCGACGCTACCTGGAGTCGCTGCTGGAAGGCGGCCAATGGCCACCGGCCCTGCAAGGCTGGCGCCGGCGCGAGCTGGAACCGGCGCTGGCGCCCCTGTTGGCACCTGCAGCCACGGCAGGCTAGAATTTGGCCTCGCACAGGTGTCCTGTCGCACCCGTGGGGCCATAGCTCAGCTGGGAGAGCGCGTCGTTCGCAATGACGAGGTCGGGAGTTCGATCCTCCCTGGCTCCACCACTATTCGAAAAGCCACCTCCGGGTGGCTTTTTTTTCGGCAACGCAGTCGCCCGCGCGTAGAGCTCGTCACCGCCCGATCAGGATCATTGGAACCTCCGCCAGGCCCCGCACCCGCATGAAGATCGAGTTCCGCGCGCTCCTCCTCGCCTGCCTGTGCACGGCATCCATCGCGGCGCCGGCGCAGGCCGCAAGCGTGGCACGCGTGGGAGCGACCTTCGCGCAGGACCTGCTGCCCGCGAAGGTCGCCATCGGCGGTCGCATCGCCATTGTGCCGGGCTCCCCTGGCTGGAACTGGCAATGGCCTGGTCTGTATTTCGAGACTGCCTTCGCCGGCAAGGAGGCCTTTTTCGAGGTCGGCCCTGGCGCGACCATCCTCCGTATCGATGTGGACGGACGCACGGCCGCCACCTTGGCCAAGCCCACCCCCGGCCTGTACCGCGTCTCCGGACTGGCCGACCATCGCCCGCACATCCTGCGCATCCAGGCGACCACCGAGAACCAGGCCGGGCCCAACCGTTTCGACGGCATTCTCCTGCCCCTCGACAGCCAGCCTTTGCCACCACCATTGCGCGAGCGGCGCATCGAGTTCATCGGCGATTCGCATACCGTCGGCTACGGCAACCTGTCCGTGCGGCGCGAATGCAGCGAAGCCGAAGTCTGGGCGATGACCGACAACACCCGCGCCTACGGGCCGATGCTGGCATCCAGGTTCGGTGCGGACTACCGGGTCAACGCGATCTCCGGACGCGGCGTGGTCCGCAACTACGACGGCATGGATGCCCCCACCCTGCCGCAGGCCTATCCGTTCGCGCTGTTCGATGGCCGCACGCCTGTGGCCGATGACGGCTGGCAACCCCAGGTCGTCGTCGTTGCACTGGGTACCAACGACTTCTCCACGCCGTTGCATGCCAGCGAGCGCTGGTCGGATCGCGCCTCGTTGCGCGCCGACTACGAGGCCACCTACGCCGACTTCCTGCGCTCGCTGCGCGCCCGCTATCCGGCGGCCTACCTGCTGGTGTGGAGCACTGACCTGCATGGCGGCGAGATCCGCACGGCCGCCAGCCGCGTAGTGGACGCACTGAGCGAGGCCGGCGAAACGCGGATCGGGTTCGTTCCAGTGACTGGACTGGCGATGGATGGTTGCCATGCCCATCCTTCGTTGCGCGACCACGCGGCCATCGCCGCCGCGCTGGGCTCGTACCTCGATGCACAGCCACAGGCGTGGCCCGGGCCGACCGACTTGCCCGCCCATTGAGGCCTGCCCGTCTGTCCTGGCGGATCAGCGAACCGGTACGCCGGCGTCGCCGCGCGCGACACCTCGCCACGGCCGGCGGCGGCGGAACAGCACCAGATAGACACCCACCGTCCACGCTAGCCCGGCCGACCAGCCGGCGAGCACGTCAGACGGGTAATGCACGCCCAGGTACAGCCGCGACAGGCCGACCAGCCCGGTGAACGTCAGCGCCAGCACCAGCACCGGCCAGCGCCAGCGCGTAGGCCAGGCCAGCAGGATGAGCACCGCGGCCAGCGTCATCGATCCCATCGCATGCCCGCTGGGAAAACTGAAGGTGCTCTCCGGTGCGATGGACTCCCACAGCGACGGCCGCTGGCGCTGGAAGAACGCCTTGGTCGCAAGGTTCAGCAGCGCCGAGCCGGCCAGCGCGACGATCGCAAACGCAGACTCGCGCCAGCGCCGCACCAGCAGCAGCGCCAGGCACAGGGCGATGTCCACGGGAATCACGCCCCAGGCATAGCCAATGCGGCTGACGAAGACGAAGAACGCGTCCAGGCGCGGGGCGGCCTGGCCCTGCAGCCACAGCAGCAGCGCATCGTCGAAGACCATCTCTTCGAGCTCATGGACCTCGTCGGCCAGCGCGGCGAACAGCCACAGCGGCAGCAACAGGCCGGCGAACAGCAGGGCGAGCAGGCGCAGGTTGCCGCGCAACACCGCGGCCAGCGACGACAGGCGCGAGGCGTCCTCAGCCGGCCTTTCGGGCATAGCGGTTTTCGACGTAATCGTCGATCAGGGCGACGAACTCGGCGGCGATGTTCTCGCCCTTGAGCGTGATCTTCTTTTCGCCGTCGACGAAGACGGGGGCGGACGGTGCTTCACCGATGCCCGGCAGCGAGATGCCGATGTCGGCATGGCGCGATTCGCCCGGACCGTTGACCACGCAGCCCATCACCGCCAGCGACAGGTTCTCCGCGCCGGGGTGGGAGACGCGCCATTCGGGCATCTTCGCGCGCACGTGTTCCTGCACGGTCTTGGCCAGTTCCTGGAAGAAGGTGCTGGTGGTGCGGCCGCAACCCGGGCAGGCGGTGACCATCGGCGTGAACGCGCGCTGGCCGGTGGTCTGCAGCAGCTCCTGCGCCACCACCACCTCGGCGGTGCGCGACTGGCCCGGCTCGGGCGTGAGCGAGATGCGAATGGTGTCGCCGATGCCTTCCTGCATCAGCACCGACAGCGCCGCGGCCGAGGCCACGATGCCCTTGCTGCCGATACCGGCCTCGGTCAGGCCCAGGTGCAGCGCGTAATCGCTGCGCGAGGCCAGGTCGCGGTAGACCGCGATCAGTTCCTGCACGCCGCTGACCTTGCAGCTGAGCACGATGCGCTCGGCCGGCAGGCCCAGCTCCACCGCGCGGTCGGCCGATTCCAGCGCCGACAGGATCAGCGCCTCGCGCAGCACGCGGCCGGCGTCCCAGGGTTCGGCGCGGGCGTGGTTCTCGTCCATCAGGCGCGCGGCCAGCGCCTGGTCCAGCGAGCCCCAGTTGGCGCCGATGCGCACCGGCTTGCCGTATTCGATCGCCTTCTCGATGATCGAGGCGAACTGGGTGTCCTTCTTCTTGCCGAAGCCGACGTTGCCCGGATTGATCCGGTACTTGGCCAACGCCTGCGCGCAGGCCGGCTCGCCGGCCAGCAACTGGTGGCCGTTGTAGTGGAAGTCGCCGATCAACGGCACGTCCACGCCCATCATCAGCAGCTTCTCGCGGATGCGCGGGATCGCCGCGGCCGCTTCGGGCGTGTTCACCGTCAGCCGGACCATTTCCGAACCGGCCCGCCACAGCTCGGCGACCTGCTTGACCGAACCGGCGATGTCGGCGGTGTCGGTATTGGTCATCGACTGGACCACCACCGGCGCGCCGCCGCCGACGGCAACGCCGCCGATCAGGACCTGTCGGGTGATCCGGCGCGGCCAGGGCGCGGCGGAGTTGGGAGGCGTGGCTCGGGTGACGGCGTCGTGCTGCATGCGCGCATTGTAGAGGGCCGGCGCCAACGTTGCCCGAACAGCGGGCGGTTCAGCAGGTGACCGGCAGGCCGCTCAGGCCAGGCGGCGCGCCGCCGGGCGGCCGAGCAGGAAGCCCTGTCCGCAGTTGCAGCCCATCTCCAGCAGGGTGTCGCGCTGGGCTTCGGTTTCCACGCCCTCGCCGACCGTCTCGATGCCCAGGGTGCCGGCCAGGGCCAGGATCGCGCGGACCAGGGCCAGGCTTTCCTGGCGACCGCCCTCCTCGTCCAGCCCGGCCACGAAGCTGCGGTCGATCTTGAGCCCGGAAATCGGGAAGCGGTGCAGGTAGGACAACGCCGAAAACCCGGTGCCGAAATCGTCCAGCTGCGCCTGCACGCCGTGTTCGCGCAGCGTGTTGAGGATGCGCAGCGTGCGCGGCGCATCGTCCAGCAGCGCGACCTCGGTGATCTCCACCCGCAGCCGCGCCGGATCGGCGTCGGCCGACTGCAGCAGGCCCAGCAGGCGGTCGGCGAAGTCCGGCGAACGGAAATGCCGTGGCGATACGTTCACCGAGACATAGCCGCTGCCGCCGCGGGCCAGTTCGCCGATGACCTGCTCGTACAGCAGCCAGTCGACCTGTTCGATCAGCCCGCTCTCCTCGCCCAGGGCGATGAACGCGGCCGGCGCGAGCAGGCCGCGGCGCTCGTGCTGCCAGCGCAACAGCGCCTCGTGGCCGATCACCTCGCCGTCTTCCAGGCGCACGATCGGCTGGTAATACGGCAGGAAGTCGCGGCTGATGATCGCCCGTCGCAGGTCCGCTTCCAGGTCAAGGCTGCGCACGGCCTGCTCGCGCATGTCCTCGTCGAACAACGCGTAACGGTCGCGGCCTTCGTTCTTGGCCCGGTACATGGCCGCGTCGGCGTCGCGCAGCAGTTCCTCGCCGGTGCTGTAGCGCGGGTGCCACAGGGCGATGCCCATGCTCGCCGACGGGAACAGCTCGCGCCCGGCCACCCACAGCGGCCGCCCGATCAGCGCCAGCAGGCGCGGGGCCAGGTCGCGCACGCTGTCGCCACCGTCCGGGCAGCTGACCAGGATCGCGAACTCGTCGCCGCCCAGCCGGGTGACCACGTCCTCGGCACGCATCGCCGACACCAGCCGCTTGGCGACCTCGATCAACAGCTCGTCGCCGGCGGCATGGCCGATGCTGTCGTTGACCAGCTTGAACCGGTCCAGGTCCAGGAACAGCACCGCGAACGGCATGCCGTCGCCCAGCTGCGCCCGCTCGATCGCGCTGGACATGCAGTCCAGCAGGTAGGCGCGGTTGGGCAGCCCGGTCAGGGTGTCGTGCAGGGCCTGGTGGGTCAGCCGCTCCTCGGCGCGCATGCGCTCGCCGATCTGCGCGACAAGCTGGTCGTTGGCGTCCTCCAGCTCGGTGGTGCGCTCGACCACGCGCTGTTCGAGTTCCGCGTGCGCAGCGCGCAGCCGCTCCTGCGAACGCTGCCGGGCCAGGCCGTTGCTGATGTTGTGGGCGACGAAGGTCAGCAGGCGCTGGTCGTCGGCGCTGAAGCGGATGTCGGAGGTGTAGCTCTGCACGGCCAGCACGCCGACCACCTCGCCGTCGCGGTGCAGCGGCACGCCCAGCCAGCTGAAGGCCTGTATCCCGTATTCGTGGATCTCCCCTTCGCGGGCCAGGCGGTCGATGTCGACCCGGTCGGCCAGCAGCGCCTCGCGGTTGCGCAGCACGAATTCGGTCAGGCCGTTGCTGAGCTTGCGCGTGGGCCGGTGGTCGCCCTTCTCGTCGACCGAATAGACGAACTCGATCGAGGCCTGGTCGTCGCTGAGCAGGGCGATGTAGAAGTTGCGCGCATAGATCAGCTCGTCCACCGCCGCGTGGACCTTGGCGTAATACTGCTCCAGGGATTCGGAGCTCATCGCCATCTCGGTGATGCGGAACAGCGCGTGCTGCAGGCGCTCGGCGCGCTGGCGCTCGACCACTTCTTCCTGCAGCTCGCGGTTGGCGTGCTGCAGTTCGACGGTGCGTTCCTGCACGCGACGCTCAAGCTCCACCTGCGCCTGGCGGCGGTCCAGGGTGGTCAGCACGTGCTGGGCCACGTAGCCCAGCAGGGCGCGGTCCTCGTCGGTGTAACTGGCCGGCCGGTCGTAGCTCTGCACCACGATCGCACCGCACACCCGCTCGCCGCGCTTCATCGGCACGCCCAGCCAGTCCTGGCTGTCCGGCCCCTGGATCTCGCTGTACTCCACCTGCAGCTTGCGACGGATCAGGTTGGACGGCCCGCGCAGCGCACGCCCGTGCCGCAGCAGGGCGAAGGTCAGGCTGTTGGGCATGTCCTCCTCGGTCCACGCCTGCTCGGGGTCGGGCTTGTAGTGGTCGGCCTCGTCGGCGAAGTAGATGAAGCGCAGCGATTCGGGATCGTCTTCGTAGGTGACGATGTAGCAGTTGGGCGCGTACATCAGCGACCCGATGATGGCGTGCAGCCGATGCAGCATCTGGCTCACTTCGACGTCGGCACTGGCCAGCTCGGCGATCTCGTAGAGCGCCTGCTGCAGCTGCCGCGATTTCTCCAGCTTCTCCATGCGCGCCTGCGCACGGGCCGCTTCCAGCGCCGATTCAAGCAGCGCCCTGGCGGTGGCGATCCATGCCTGGCGCGCATCGGCATCCATCAGGCCGGCCAGCCGGACCACCAGCGACAGCTGGGCGTCTTCGGCGTCGTGCCAGGACAGCGACAGGGTGTCCGGATCGGAGGCCAGCGAACCGGCCTCGACCAGCGCCAGCTCCAGCCGGCGCGCCGGCCCTGCCTGCATCGCCGGCTCCATCAGGAAACGGCTGCCCAGCGTCGGGTCGCGCCAGCCCACGGCCAGTTGCGCGCCGGCCGGCAGCAGACCGTGCAGCGCAGCGACCGCGCGCTCAAGCGCACTGCGCGGGCCGACCATGGCCGGCGCCTGCGCTGCGCTCTCAACTGTGCCTGCTGGAATCATGCATCCCCGACGGCCGCCCCTTGGCCCCAGCATAGCGCGACGGCACCCGCCTACGCCGCCCGGACCCCATCGGCCGTCGTGGCACGTTGTATAGGCTCATGTCCCTTCCCTGCACCCTGGCCCTTGCGGGCCTGCCGGCCCGCCGGCATCGAACGCTTGCGTCGCGCCCGCCGGCCCGTAGTCTGGTGGCCATGGACCAGCCGGTGGCCGCCCCGACCGACGATGCGCTGATGCTTGCCTGGGCAGGCGGCGACACGGCCGCGTTCGAGATCCTGTATGCGCGGCATCGCGGGCCGCTGTTCCGCTTCATGGTCGCCCAGCTGCGCGACCGGCCGCTGGCCGAGGAGCTCTACCAGGACGTGTGGCAGCGGGTCATCGCCGCCCGTGCCGGCTGGCGACCGGACGCGGCATTCGCCACCTGGCTGTACCGGATCGCCCACAACCGCCTCAACGATCATTGGCGCGCGCAGCGCCATCGTCCGCCGGCACCGATCGATGCGGAGCTGCGCACCGCCGCCCTGGCCGATCCGGACGATCCCGAACGCGTGGCCACCCGCGAGGAAGGACGCCAGATCCTGCAGCAGGCGCTGGACGAGTTGCCCGAAGACCAGCGCGAAGCGGTGCTGTTGCGCCTGCAACAGGAGCTGAGCCTGGAAGAGATCGGACAGATCACCGGCGTCGGCCGGGAAACCGTCAAGTCGCGGCTGCGCTACGCGCTGGACAAACTGCGCGCGAGGCTGAACCCATGAACCGCCGCCACGAACCGCTGGATCCGGAAGAGCGCGCGCTGGCGCGCCAGCTCGGCACCGATGACACGGTCGAACCGTCCGCCGCGCTGGACGCACGCATCCTCGCCGCGGCCCGTGCCTCGACTGCGTCATCCGCTCCTGCATCCGTATCCGCGGCTGCCCGTCGCCGACCGCGCGTGCGCTGGCCGGTGGCCTGGGGCCTGGCTGCTTCGGTGACCCTGGCGGTCGGAGTGGCCTGGCAGCTGCGCGAACCGCCGCTGCCGGCAATGGCGCCGGCCTCGGCGCCGGCGCAGGACGAGCCTGTTGCACGCCTGTATTCCCCGGAGTCTGCTGACGCCGCCAGTGCGGCCGCGGAGGCCGCGCCGCCACCGCCACCGCCTCCTCCGCCGGCACCGGCGCGGGCACTGGCACCGCCGCCTTCCGCTGCACCGGCGACCGACCATGAAGCGGCAGTCGCGGCGGCCAACCGGCGGGCTGCCCAGCGCAACGAGAAAGCCGATCGCCAGGCGCAAGCCCAGACCGCTGCGGAAGCCGAGCGCGCCGCCGCGCAGCAGACCGCCACCGCTGCCGCGGCGCAGCGCTCGGCGCAACGCCAGGAAAAAGCCGAACGGCAGGCCCAGACCCAGGCCATCGCCGAGGCCGAACAGGCGCGTGAACGTCAGGCGGCGGTCGCCGCCGCTGCGCAGCGCTCGACCCAGCGCACCGAGAAGGCCGCCCGCCAGCTGTCCGCACCACCGGCGCCGGTGCCCGCCGCGGTGCCACCGCCGCCGCCATCGCCGATGGTCGACGTCGCCGAACCCCGCCCGACCGATGTGTACCAGGAGCCGTCGCCACCCGCACCACCGCAGCCGGTGGCCGACATTGGCGCCTTCGTTGAAACCGCCAAGCCAGCGGCACAGGCCGAGGATCGCAGGTCCAGCGCAGGCTTCGTCGCCGATCCGGCCATCGCCTTAGCGGCCAGCGCCAGCGACACCTCGATGGCCACCATCGCCAACGTGATCGACGAGGACGCCCGCCTGCCGGCCGCGCAATGGCTGCAGCGCATCGGCGAGCGCCGAGATCGCGGCGAACTGGCGCTGGCCAAGGCCAGCCTGGCCCGCTTCGTACGCGAGTACCCGCAGGTGCAGGTGCCCGCCGACCTGCGTCCGCTGCTGCCCTGAGCGGGCGTTGCAGCTGCACATGAACGCCGTGCAGGCGGGCGGCGCGGCAGCCTGAGCCAGCGCGCCGGCTACACTATGCGCGCAGATGACCGACACCCTCGCCGCCCCGGCCACCCACTCGCTCGAAGTGCGGCACAGCCGATTCCTCGCCCACGCCGCTCCCGTCGACGCGCCGGCCACCGCGATGGAATTCCTTGCCCGGGTCAGCGACCCGGACGCGACCCACAACTGCTGGGCGTGGCGGATCGGCCAGGACTACCGCTCCAGCGACGACGGCGAGCCGGCCGGTACCGCCGGCCGCCCGATCCTGGCGGCGATCGACGGCCAGGGCTATGACCGCATCGCCGTGGTGGTGACCCGCTGGTACGGCGGGATCAAGCTCGGCGCCGGCGGCCTGGTCCGCGCCTATGGCGGGGCGGCCGCCGAATGCCTGCGCCTGGCCCCGCGCCAGCCGCTGGTGCCGATGGTGGGCCTGGAACTGGCCTGTGCGTTCGAAGACCTGGGCGTGGTCCATGCCGCGTTGCAGGCACATGAAGCTGAAAAAACCGGCGAGCGCTTCGATGCCGATGGCGCGCACCTGTCGCTGCGGCTGCCGGCTGCGCGCGCCGACGCGCTGCAGGTACGCCTGCGCGATGCCACCCGCGACCGTATCCGCTTCGGCACCCCGATTCCGATGGAGCTGCACTGATGGCCGACGACACCAACGAACGCGGCGGGCGCATGCGCCGCCTGGGCAGCCTGGGCACGCTGTGGCCGTTCGTGCGACGCCACCGCGGCCTGTTCGGTGCCTGGCTGCTGGCCCTGGCCGTGTCCTCCAGCGCCACGCTGAGCCTGCCGGTGGCCGTGCGCTACATGATCGACCACGGCTTCGGCGGCGGTGGCCAGATCAACCTGGCGTTCGGGCTGCTGTTCGTGGTCGCGGTGGTGCTGGCGTTCGCCACCGCCGCGCGATTCTTCTTCGTGTCGCTGCTGGGCGAGAAGGTGGTCGCCGACCTGCGCGGCCAGCTGTACGCGCACCTGGTCGCGCTGGATCCGGCCTTCCACGACCGCAGCCGCAGCGGCGAGCTGGTCTCGCGCCTGTCGGCCGACAGCGAACTGCTGCGCAGCGTGATCGGCACGACCATGTCGGTGGCCTTGCGCAGTTGCGTCACCGTGATCGGCAGCCTGGTGATGCTGTTCGTGACCAGCCCGCACCTGGCGGCCTATTCGCTGATCGGCATTCCGCTGTCGGTGCTGCCGATCGTGCTGGGTGCCCGGCGCCTGGAGAAGGCCTCGCGCGCCAGCCAGGACCGGGTTGCAGACGCCAACGCGCTGGCTGCCGAGACCCTGGGCGCGGTGCGCACGGTCCAGGCCTATGCGCGCGAACCCTACGAACGCGGCCGCTTCGGCGACGCGCTGGCGGTGGCCGTGGCCACCGCGCGCCGGCGCATCGCCGCGCAGGCGGCTGTCACCGCAGCGGCCATCGTGCTGGTGTTCGGCGCGATCGTGCTGGTGCTGTGGTCCGGCGCGCACCAGGTGATCGAGGGCACGATGAGCGCCGGCACGCTGGGCCAGTTCGTGCTGTACGCGCTGATCGGCGGCGGCTCGGTCGGCGCACTGGCCGAGGTCTGGAACGAGCTGCAGCGCGCGGCCGGCGGCATGGGCCGCATTTCCGAACTGCTGCAGGAACAGCCGCAGGTGGCCGCACCGGCGCACCCGGTCGCCTTGCCGGCGCCGCTGCGCGGGGAGATCCACTTCGACCAGGTGGTGTTCCACTATCCCGAACGGGTCGACGCGCCCGCGCTCAACGGCTTCGACCTGCACGTGCGTCCGGGCGAGACCGTGGCCCTGGTCGGCCCGTCCGGCGCGGGCAAGAGCACGGTGCTGTCGCTGCTGCTGCGCTTCCACGATCCGCAGTCCGGCCGCGTCAGCATCGACGGCATCGACCTGCGCGACACCGATCCGCCGCAACTGCGCGAACAGGTGGCGCTGGTCCCGCAGCAGCCGGCGCTATTCGCCGCCAGCGCGGCCGAGAACATCCGCTACGGGCGCCTGGACGCCAGCGAAGCGCAGATCCGTGCCGCGGCCGATGCGGCCGAGGCCGATGGCTTCATCCAGGCGCTGCCGCAGGGCTATGCCAGCGAACTGGGCGAGCGCGGCGCGCGCCTGTCCGGCGGCCAGCAGCAACGCATCGCGATTGCCCGTGCGCTGCTCAAGGACGCGCCGGTGCTGCTGCTGGACGAGGCCACCAGCGCGCTGGACGCGCAGAGCGAGCGCGCGGTGCAGCACGCACTGGAGAACCTGATGCGCGGCCGCACCACCCTGGTGGTGGCGCACCGGCTGGCCACGGTGCTTCGCGCCGACCGGATCGTGGTGATGGACCAGGGGCGGATCGTGGCCGAGGGCACGCACGAGCAGTTGCTGGCGCAGGATGGCCTGTACGCCGAACTGGCGCGGCTGCAGTTCCTGGACTGAGGCGGAGCAGCCGATCTGGCCCGGCTCTGCAACGCTTGAACGTAAAGCGGGGCCTGCCCCGCTGATTTCGCGGCTGATCGCACGCACTGCGCCCTATCGCGGCAGCGCGCGCTCCAGGACGGCGCCGTGGTCGATGCCGATGCCGGCGCCCAGCGTGCCCAGCGCCATGCCGTGCTCGCCGCCGAGACGGCTGCGCAGGAACGCCTCGGCCAGCGGACTGTCCCTCTCCAGCAACGTCGCGCCCTGCAACACCAGCGCCAGGCGCTCGACCAGCGAGCGCGCCTGCGTCTCCATGCCCTCGCCGGCTTGCGACAGTTGCTCGCCCAGACGTTGTGCCTCGCGCGCCAGCAGCGGATGACGCGCGGCGGCCAGTGCCAGCGTCGACAGCAGCGCCTGCGCGCAGTCCGGCTCGCGCGTCAGCGCGCGCAGCACGTCCAGGCACTGGATGTTGCCGCTGCCTTCCCAGATCGAATTGAGCGGCGCCTGCCGGTACAGCCGCGGCAGGATCGATTCCTCCACGTAGCCGGCGCCGCCCAGGCATTCCTGTGCCTCATTGACCAGCGCCGGCGCGCGCCGGCACAGCCAGTACTTGCCGGCCGCGGTGGCCACGCGCGACAGCGCGGCCGCATGCGGATCGGACGGCGCCGCATCGACCAGCGCCGCCACGTGCAGGGCGAACGCGGTGGCTGCTTCGGACTCGATCGCAAGGTCTGCCAGCACGTGTGCCATCAGCGGATGGTCGACCAGCCGCCGGCCGAACGCGACCCGATGGCGGCCGTAGTGCAGCGCCTGCGCCAGGGCCATGCGCACCTGCGCGGCGGCGCCGAGCATGCAGTCCAGGCGGGTCAACATCACCATCTCGATGATGGTGGCCACCCCGCGCCCTTCCTCGCCGACACGCCAGGCCTGCGCGCCGCAGAATTCCATTTCCGATGATGCGTTTGCCCAGTCGCCGAGCTTGTCCTTCAGGCGCATCAGCCGGAAGGCGTTCTTGAGGCCGCCCGGCAGGCGTCGCGGCATCAGCAGGCAGGTCAGTCCGCCCGGCGCCTGCGCCAGCACCAGGAAGCCGTCGGACATCGGCGCCGAGAAGAACCACTTGTGACCGACCAGCGCATAGCCGTCGCCAGCGGCCAGCGGCGTGGCGGTGGTGGTGTTGGCGCGCACGTCCGAGCCGCCCTGCTTCTCGGTCATGCCCATGCCCAGGGTGATCCCGGCTTTGTCGCCGATGGCCACATCGCGCGGGTCGTACTGCGGCGCGGCGGCCTTGTCGGCCCATTCGCGCAACGCAGGTTCGCGGCGCAGCACCGGCACGGCGGCATGGGTCATCGTCAGCGGGCAGCTGGTGCCGGCTTCGACCTGGTGGTGCAGGTAGCTCAGCGCGGCGCGCGCCACGTGCGCGCCGGCGCGCGGCTGGTGCCAGGACAGGCCGGCCACGCCATGCGTCTTGGCCTGCTCCATCAGCCGGTGGTAGGCCGGATGGAACTCCACCGTGTCGATGCGCTGCCCGTAGCGATCGTGCGTGCGCAGGCGCGGGCGATCGCGGTTGGCGTCGAAGCCCAGCCGGTACAGCTCGTCGCCGGCCAGGCGTGCGTACGCCTGCAGGTCGTCGCGGTAACCGGCAGCGCCTGCGCGGGCCACGCCTTCGCGCAGGGCGACATCGTCGGCCCAAAGGTCGCGCGGCTCGAAGGCGGGCGGCGTGTCGCCGACCCGATGGGTCTCGAACGGCGGCAGGTCGTGCACGGATGGTTCGGGCATGGTGTCCCTCCCGGTACGGCCGGCGGCGCGGGCGCCGCGACCGCGGTCAGCTGAAGTCGAAACCCATCGCCGCACCCACCGGCGCGACGAAGCCGCCGGCGACGTAGTCCACGCCGGCGCTGAACAGCTGGCTCATCGCCTGCGCGTCGTCCACGTCCGCGGCCAGGGTGGTGATGCCTTCCTCGCGGGCACGGCCGGTGATCTCCCGCACCTTGTCCTGCGCCTCGCCCGGCTTGCCCATCTCGTTGGTCAGGCCCGAATCGATCTTGACGAAAGACGGCTTGAAATGGGCCAGCAACTGGAACGAGTCCAGGCCCGAGCCGAACTGCTCCAGGCCGACCCGGCAACCCAGCGAGGCCGCCGCGGTCAGGAACTGCTGTGCGTTGCGCAGATGGGTGAACACCTTGGCTTCCGGCGCCTCCAGCCACAACCGCTCGCCCGGTACGCCCTGCGCGGCCAGTTCCTTGCGGATCAGGTCGATCATGGTGGCGTTGGCGAACGAGGCCGGGCTGATCCGCACCAGCATCCGGGTCTGGCGGCCTGCGCGCTCGCGCTCGGCGAGCACGGCGATCGCATGGCGCACGACCCACAGGTCGATTTCGCCCAGCAGCCCGTGTTCCTCGGCAATCCCCAGGAACCCGGACGGGGTTACCAGCTCGCCGTTGGCATCCACGCGCAGGTGCGCTTCGTACAGTTCGCCCGGCTCGCCCTGCAGGCTCATCACCGGCTGGTAATGCAGGACGAAGCCCTCGCCGACCAGCGCCTCGCGGATGCGGGTCACCCACAGCTGTACGCGTTCCTCTTCGGCACGGTCGGCCGCGCCGGGGTCGAACACCTGCACGGTATTGCCGCCCAGCTCGATCGCCGAAGCCAGGCCCTGGTTCGCGCGCGCCAGGATCTGCGGCACGCTGGCGATCTTCTCGCCGACCTGCACGCCACCAATGCTCGTGGTCACCGTGACCGAACGGGCGCCCACGCTGAGCACGTGGGTGGCGAAGGCCTCGCGCAGCGCGTCGGCGACCGCCCGGGTCCGTGCGTGGTTGCCTTCCAGCAGCAGGGCGAAGCTGTGTTCGCCGAAACGCGCGGCCTTGATGTCGCCGTCGACCGACGCGCGCACGCGTGCGGCCAGCGCTGCGATCAGCGCATCGGCCGAATCCAGGCCGATATCCGGCAGCAGGCGTGCGTAGTGGTCCGGCTCGATCAGCAGGAAGCCGTACTGGCCGCCGTCGCGACCGACCGTGGCCACCGCGTCCTCGAGCAGGTGCATGAAGGTGGGCCGGTTGAGCAGGCCGGTGACCTGGTCGCGGCGGCGCAGCTCCTCGACCTCGCGCGCCAGTTCCGGATCGAGCTCTTCGCGACGGCGGAACACCACCTGCACGCAGGGCTCGCCCTCGTAGGTGGCGGTGGCGAACTCGAGCTTGGCCGGGAAGGTGCTGCCGTCGACGTGGCGCGCTTCCATCAGGTATTCCGGCGGCGGCGGCTCGCCCTTGGACAGCGACTTGAGCAGCTGCTTGAAGCCGTCGATGTGCTGCGGACCGACCAGGTCCAGCAGCGACATGCCCTCGACCTCGTCGAACGCCTCGAAGCCGAACATCTCCAGGTAGGCGTCGTTGGCGCGGATGTGCATGCCTTCGTGGATATAGGCCACCGGATCGCGCGAGGAGGCGATCAGCGAATCGCAACGGCGCTCGGTCTCGCGCAGCTGCGCCTCGAGCCTGCGCAGGCTGCGGCGCGCCTCCAGGTCGGCCCACTCGCGCTTGACCGTCTCCAGCAGGTGTTCGGGACGGTGCTTGAGCACCAGCGCGCGGGCGCCGCCACCGAGCGTGCCCAGCACGGCGGCCTCGTCGATGCGATCCACCAGCAGCAGCAGCGGCAGGTCCTTGCCGCTGGCGGCCACCTGCGTGCGCACCAGGTCCAGCGGCATGGCCGAGGAGTTGCCGGCCAGGACCAGGTCGATGGCCTGGTTGCCGACCATCTGGGTCAGTTCGGCGGGGTTCTGCGGCCGCAACGGCCGGACCGCGATGCCGCCGTTGCGCAGGGTGCTGACGATCGCTTCGGCGTCTTCCACGCGGTCGTCGATGATGAGCAGGCGGATCGCGGTGTCTTTCTGCATGCGTTGGGCCAGGGGAGCCTGTCGGGTGAAGGCGCTCGGGGGAAAGCGCGGGGGCAGCGGGTTTAATACACGATGGCCGCGGGAGCGTCCATGCCGCGTGGCGTGAAAACAGACGCGGTTCCTGCTGCGGCGCCGCAGCCGTCGCACTACCATGGCGTCCCCTGCGGATAGACGGATACGGCGATGGGCATCGAGATCGAGCGCAAGTTCCGGGTCGTCGGCGACGGCTGGCGCGCGGTGGCCGAGCGGGTCCAGCCGATGGCCCAGGGCTACCTGAACGACCTGGATTCGGTCGACAGCGGCGTGCAGAAGGCCTCGGTGCGCGTGCGCATCGAGGGCGAGCGCGCCTACCTCAACCTCAAGTCGCGCGAGGCCGGCCACACCCGGCAGGAGTTCGACTATCCGGTGCCGGTGGACGATGCGCGCCAGCTGCTGGCGCTATGCGTGGGCGGCCTGGTCGACAAGCATCGCCACTACGTGCGCCATCACGGCCACCTGTGGGAAGTCGACGAATTCCTCGGCGATAACGCCGGCCTGGTCGTGGCCGAGATCGAACTGGATTCGGCCGACGAGGCCTTCGTCCACCCCGACTGGCTGGGCAGCGAGGTCACCGACCTCACCCGCTATTACAACCTGGCGCTGGCACAGCGGCCGTACTCGCGCTGGAGCGCGGACGAGCGCGACGAGCGGGCCGGTTAGGTTCGCACCGCCGCCCCTCCTGCCCGGCCGACTTGCGCCGGCGCCGGGACGTCCCCATCTTCGGGCCATGAGAATCGATATCTGGTCCGACGTGGTCTGTCCCTGGTGCTGGATCGGCAAGCACCGTTTCGAACGTGGCGTGGCCCTGCTGGGCGCCGATGCGCCGCCGCTGGAGGTGCACTGGCATCCGTTCCAGCTCGACCCGGACGCCGGCACCGAGCCGGTGCCGCTGCGCCAGGCGTACGCGGCCAAGTTCGGCGGCGCCGAGCGGACCGAGCAGATCCTGTCCCAGACCCAGTCCACCGCGCGCGCCGAAGGCCTGCCGATAGATTTCAGCCGCGACCAGGTCCGGGTCACCACCCTGCCCGCGCATCGGCTGATGTGGCTGGCCGCGCGTGAAGGCGACCCGCAGGCGGTCGGCGAGGCCCTGTTCCGTGCGCACTTCGCCGATGGCCGCAACCTGGCCGACACCGGCACCCTGGTCGAGGCCGGCGCGGCGGGCGGGCTTGGGGCTTCGCGCATCGAAGCCTTCCTGGCCTCCGACGAGGGCCTGGCCGACGTCCGCGCGCAGCTGGCGCAGGCCCAGTCGATGGGCATCCGCGCGGTGCCGACCTTCGTGATCGACGGCCGCTACGCGGTCCAGGGCGGACAGGCACCGGAAGTGTTCGCCCAGGCGATCACCCAGGCGCTGGCCGAGGGCACGCCCGCGCCCGCCGATGACAGCCAGGCCTGCGGCCCGGACGGCTGCGCGGTCTGACCGGCCGCGTCGCGTTTCAGGGCGTCCGTGCCCACGGGTACCGACGCCCGCTACACCGGCGCTTACCCGCGCCCGACGTGAATAGCCGCCTACAAGCCCCGGCCGCATCTGCGACAATGCCCCGGCGCGCGGACCGCGCGTGATCCGGAGTTCCAACGCATGCTCGTGATCGGCGTCGCCGGCACCGAACTGACCGCGCAGGAGCGCGACTGGCTGCAGCACGACGCGGTGGCCGGGGTGATCCTGTTCCGGCGCAATTTCGCCTCGCGCGACCAGGTGGCCGAACTGTCGGCCGCGATCCGCGCCGCCGCGCCGCGGCCGCAGCTGATCTGCGTGGACCAGGAAGGCGGCCGCGTGCAGCGCTTCCGCGACGGCTACAGTGAGCTGCCGCCGCTGCAGCGCTTCGGCGTGCTGTACGCCCGCGATCCGCAGGCCGCGCTGGCCCTGGCCGAGGAGCACGCCTGGCTTATGGCCAGCGAAGTGCGCGCCAGCGGCGTGGACCTGAGCTTCGCCCCGGTCGTCGACCTGGCCCGCGGCAACCGCGCCATCGGCGACCGCGCCTTCAGCGATGACCCGCAGGTGGTGGCCGCGTTCACCCGCGCCTACGTGCGCGGCATGCACAGCGTCGGCATGGCCGCCACGCTCAAGCATTTCCCCGGGCACGGCACCGTGCTGGAAGACACCCACTTCGACGACGCGATCGACCCGCGCCCGCTGGATGTGCTGCGCACGCAGGACCTGGTCCCGTTCGTGGCCGGGATCGAGGCCGGCGCCGACGCGGTGATGATGGCGCACGTGGCCTACCCGCAGGTCGCGCCGGAACCGGCCGGCTATTCGAAACTCTGGATCGAGGACATCCTGCGCACGGAGATGGGTTTCCGTGGCGTGGTGTTCTCCGATGACATCGGCATGGCCGCCGCGTTCTCCGCCGGCGGGGTGAAATCGCGGGTCGACGCGCACCTGGATGCCGGTTGCGACGTGGTCCTGGTCTGCCATCCCGAGCTGGTCGAAGAATCCCTGCGCGCGGTCGAAGGCCGTGCGCTCAACACCGCCGCACTGACCGGCCTGATCGGCCGCGGCGCGCTGGGCTGGGACGGCCTGCTCGCCGACACCCGCTACGACGGCGCGCAGTCGCGCCTGCCGCCGGCCTCGGTGGCCTGACCCCTCTCTCTTATCACCCACTTTCCGGTACGCATTCCCGATGTCCAACCTCCTGATCGCCGAAGTCCTCGAAAAATCCGATCTGCTGATCGACCGTCCCGCCATCGACGCGGCCATCGCCTCCATGGCCGACGCGATCGCCCGCGACTACATCGGCGACGTGCCGGCGCACCGCCTGGGCGACAGCTTCGTGCCGGTGTTCCTGACCGTGATGCACGGCGCCCTGCCCTTCGCCGGGCAGCTGGCACTGGAATTGGGCGCGCGCGGCCTGGACCTGCAGTTCGACTACCTGCATGCCACCCGCTACCGCGGCCAGAACCAGGGCGGCGAGCTGGTCTGGAAGCACCGCCCGGCCACCTCGCTGTACGGCCGCCGCGTGCTGATCGCCGACGACATCCTCGACGAGGGCCACACCCTGCAGGAAGTGCGCCGCTGGTGCATCGAGCAGGGCGCCACCGACGTGCGCATCGCCGCGCTGACGGTCAAGGACCACGACCGCTGCGTGGGCGATGTGCGCGCCGATTACGTCGGCCTGCACCTGCCGGACCGTTACGTGTTCGGCTTCGGCATGGACTACTACGAGCAGGGCCGCAACCTGCCGGGCATCTACGCGCTGAAGGACTGAGGCGACATGGATATCGCGCTGGCGGTGATCGGCGGCACCGGCGTCTACCGCCTGGCCGCGCTGGAGGATGTGGAAGCCCGCCACATCGACACCCCGTACGGCGCGCCGTCCGGCCCGCTGCGCATCGGCCGTCTCGGTGAGGTGCGCATCGCCTTCCTGGCCCGCCATGGCGAAGGCCATGCGCTGCCGCCGCACCGGGTCAACTACCGCGCCAACCTGTTCGCGCTCAAGCAGGCCGGCGCCAGCCGCGTGCTGGCGCTCAACACCGTCGGCGGCATCACCGACGCCTACGGCCCGCGCGTGCTGGCCTGCCCGGACCAGCTGATCGATTACACCTGGGGCCGCGAGTCGACCTTCTGGGATGGCGAGGGCGAAGCGCTGCACGTGGACTTCGGCCATCCCTACAGCCCGATGTTCCGGCACAAGCTGCTGGCCGCCGCACGGGTGACCGGCGTGCGCGTGGTCGATGGCGGCTGCTACGGCGCCACCCAGGGACCGCGGCTGGAAACCAATGCGGAGATCGCGCGCATGCGCCGCGATGGCTGCGACCTGGTCGGCATGACCGGCATGCCCGAGGCCGCACTGGCGCGCGAACTGGGCCTGGAGTACGCCTGCCTGGCGATCGTCGCCAACTGGGCCGCCGGCTGCGGCGATGCGCAGGAAATCACCCTGGCCGAGGTGCTGGACAACGTCGCGGCGGCCTCGTCGGGCCTGCCCGAACTGGTCGGCGAACTGGCGCGCGGCTGATCGGGCCGCACCCGGGTTAGCGGTAACGCCGGCAACCGTCCGGCGCACGGATTGTCAGCGGCGTTCCACATTTGCATACTCCGCCTCGCGGCAGCCGCCGCGCATCCGTCAATCAAGGACTTCGCAGCATCATGGCCAACGGTACCGTCAAGTGGTTCAACGACGCCAAGGGATTCGGCTTTATTTCGCCGGAAGATGGCAGCGCGGACGTGTTCGCACACTTCTCCGCGATCAACTCCAAGGGCTTCCGTTCCCTCAGGGAAGGACAGCGGGTGAGCTACGAGGTGACCCAGGGCCCGAAGGGCGCGCAGGCATCCAACATCACCCCGCTCGACTGATCAGCTGACAGTCGCATGCAGGACCCGCCGCGAGGCGGGATTGGAACCCCGCCCGACGGCGGGGTTCTTTTTTTGCGGGGTTCTTTTTTTCCGGCGCTCAGTGCGCAGCCTGTTCTTCTTCGTGCAGGAACGCGCCATGGCGCAGGAACTGCAGCGTCTGGCCGATGACCACGTCGTTGACCACCATGAAGGTGTGGTTGACCGGCAGCACCAGGAAATCGTGCATGCCCTCGACCTTGGCCCGCTCGACGGCGACCTTGCCGTCGTTCTCGCCGGGGATGCGAGTGGCCAGCACGCTGTCGATCGCGGTCTGCTCGTTGCCGGTGATGATCCCCAGCGGAAAATGCACCGGCCCCAGCCGCGCGGCGATGCCGTCGGCGCCGGTCACCAGCTGCGCACCGGCCGGGCCGTTGACCCGGTCGTAGATCGCGGTGCCCGCCAGCGTGTCGGCGACCTCGCTGCCCTGGTTCGGTGGGCCGAGCATCACCACCCGGCCGAGCTCGTCGACCTTGGCGGTGGACAGGTAATAGCGCAGCAGCAGGCCGCCCATCGAATGGGTGACGAAATGTATCGTGCGCGCGCCGGTGCGGCGGCATTCGCGCACGCCTTCGGGAACAGCCACGCGCGCCGAAGCCTCGATGGTCTGGCTCTGCGAGGGGTAGTCGATGTTGGCCGTGGTGTAGCCGGCTTCGCGCAATAACGATTCGATCCTGGCCATCGAACGATGGGTGCGGCCCAGGCCGTGCAGCAGCACCACGCACTCCCCCTGCACCGGCGCCAGTTGCGGGTCCGGATGGGTAGCGGCCGACTCGTTGATGGCATGGACCGGCACGGCGATGCCGGCCAGTCCGAACAACAACAGCAGCGCTGCGCGCTCGAGGATGCCGCGATGCGGCGTCTGCGTACCGGCCTTGCGCTGCATCCGTCCCCTCCGTCCCGGGCGTCCTGCCGGCACTATACCGGCGCCGCGCCGGGTACCGCCGGCAACGTCGCTCTGCTACAACTGGCCGTATCGGGGACGGCGCTGGCGGGGCAAGGACCGGCGGCCACATTTCGGCAACCGCTCCCACCCGCACCTGCCTGCGAGGTTTGCGATGATCCGATTCCTGGTCTGCCTGCTGTCCGCGCTCCTGCTGTCGGCCTGCCAGCCACCGGTGCGGCTGATGCCGGCCCCGGCGCTGTTCCTCAACGGCGAGCACAACCTGTTCGCCGCCAACGAGAACCTGGACAAGAGCAGCCAGATCCAGGTGTTCTACGCCACCAACCGGATGGCGTTCGGCCCCTCCGCCGCACCGGCCTACACCGTATTTCCCGGCGACGACCTGCACATGGGCGTGGCCACGCTCGACATCGGCGGAGGCGGGCGCAGCTGGGACTGGCTGTACGAGCAGTCCACCAACGCCTCGGCCGAACGGCGCCCGCAGCTGCTGGTGAACTCGATGGACCCGCAGGCCTCGGTGCCGCTGGGCAGCAGCGTGGACGCGCCGGGTGAAGAAGCGCTGGCCTACTTCCGCCAGATCGACCAGGCCCTGGCGCGCAGCGCCGACCACGACCTGACCATCTACGTGCACGGCGCCAACACCAGCGTCGGCCGCGCCACCGCGCAGGCCGCGCAGTACCGCCACTTCACCGGCCGCAACTCGGTGGTGCTGTCGTTCCTGTGGCCGTCGGCCGAGAACTTCATGCGCTTCTCGCACGATGTGTCCAAGGCCGGCGCGACCGCACCGGCGTTCGCGCAGCTGGTGCGCATGCTGGCCACCCATACCCGCGCGCGCCACATCAACGTGATCGCCTACAGTTCCGGGGCGATGGTCGCCTCGCCCGGGCTGGCGATCCTGGGCACGCCGGCGGCCGGTTACGATCCGGCTTCGGTCCGGCTGGGCGAGGTCTATTTCCCGGCACCGGACGCGGATTTCCGCCGCTTCGTCAGCGAGCTGCAGGTCTACCACGGCTATCCGCGCCGGGTGACGGTCACCGTCAACATGCACGATTCGGTGCTGGTGCTCTCGCGGCTGCACCAGCGCGGCTCGCGCGCCGGCCGGCCCGATCCGACCGAGCTGAGCCCGGATGATGCGAAGTGGATGATCGAAGCCTCGCAACGCCTGGACTTCGACCTGATCTCCGCGCGCGCCGGCGACCTGCCCGGCATGGAGCGGCGCTCGCACGTGTTCTGGTACGACCATCCGTGGGTGAGCAGCGACGTGCTGCTGAAGATGCTGTTCCACTTCACTCCCGAGCAGCGCGGACTGCAGCGCAACCAGAGCGTGGCCGACCTGCAGTACTGGACCTTCCCGCAGGATTACGAGGCGCGGCTGGACAAGGTGATGGACGGGCTGGTCAGGACTGCGGCGGCGCAGTCGCAGAAGGATCCGAAGACCTCGACGCAGTAGCGCTCGGTCGTCTCGCGGTGCGGCGCCATGGAGCGGGGCTTGTCCCGCTCCTTTCGTGTCCGGCGAATGCGCCAGCGGGGCAATGGCAATGCCCCGCTCTATTGATCAACGATGCCGCCTCCCTCAGGGAGGCGTCACCGTCAGCTGCGCCGGGCGCGCCACGCCGGTTCCCCGCAGGGTCGGCTGGTACATGTCCTCGGCCTGCGGCGGCGGCACGGTGTAGGTGCCCGGGGTGACCGCACGCACCAGGTAGTACAGCCGCGCGGTGCCGCCACCGCCCAGCGCGAACGCGGCCACGTAGCGATCGTCACGGTACTCCTCGTGGCGCAGGTCGGCCTGGCCGGCGCGATCGGACAGGCTCACGCCCTCGATGCTCACCCCGTCCCATTGCGCGCTGTCGCCCAGGTTGAGGTTCTCCGCTTCCAGGCCCGCCGGCAGCAGGTCGGTGACCAGCGCATCGGGCATCGACTCCTGTGCCTGCACGGTCAGGCGCACGACCAGCACCTGGCCTTCCTTCAGCGCGCCGCCCTTCCAGGCCGTGCCGTCGGGCAGGAACCAGTCGCGGACGATGCCGACCCGGCGCTTGTCCTCGGCCGGTGGCGTGGTGGGAATGCCGGCGACCTCGATGCTCGCGTAATACGGACCGCCTTCGGGTTCCAAGCGCAGGCCGCCTGCGAGCGCGGCGTGGTCCAGGCGACGGGTGAGGCTGGTCGCAGGTTCAAGCGCCTGCGCCTGGCCGCCGATGACCAGGCGTCCGGCGAGCTTGCGGCCATCGCCGGCCTCCAGCGCCCTGCCCAGCCGCGCCAGCGCCATCTGCTCCTGCGTGCTCAGCCACAGCCGTCCCTTGTCATCGCGGCGGGCGGTCACCGCGCGGGCGAGGTCGACCGCACGCGCGTCGTACTTGGCGTCGGCCTTTCCGCGTTCGTGCAGCAGCGCCACCATCAGCGCGTCGTCGCGGATGCGGCTGCCGTAGTCGCCCAGCCATAGCGGACGCTGGTCCGGATCGCGGGCGAAGCCGTCGGCAATGGCCGCCGCACCACGCTTGCCGTCGCCCTGCAACGACAGGGCCAGGCCGAGCTGGACCAGCGGCAGGCCGGTCAGGCTGTTGCCCTTCTCCTGGTCGTACATCGCACGCAGCGTGCCCAGCGGCGCGCGGTTGACCCGTGCCAGCACGTAGCCGGCGTAGGCGCGATTGGCGAAGCGCAGGTGCTCGCGGTGGTCGCGGCCGTAGAACTGTGCGCCACCGGCGAGCAGGTCCTCGGACAGGCGATCGAGCGCCTTCTGCAACACGCCATCGGGCACGGCGAAGCCGGCCTCGCGCGCGTCGAGCAGGAAGTCGGCGATGTACGGGGTCAACGCCGGCTCCGGATCGGCACCGTCGCCGCCCCACATCGAAAAATGCCCGCTGCCGGTCTGCATCGCGGCCAGGCGGCCCAACGCGCCTTCCATCCGCGCGCGGCGCGTGGCCGCGTCCAGTCCCGGCACACCCAGGCGCTGCGCGGTCTGCGGATCCAGTACCAGCGCCGCATAGCCCTTGCTGGTGGTCTGCTCGGCGCAGCCATAGGGATAGTCGAGCAGGCCCTGCAGCGCGGAGGCGAAGGGAATCGGCGGCGAGGTGGTGACGCGAAGGCGCACGTCCACCGTGTCGTCGATCAGGCCCTCGGCCAATGCGGCATCCAGCGTCAGCGGCGCGCCGTTCTCCAGCACGCGGGTCTGGGTGCGCAGCACGCCCGGCCACGCTGCGCGCACCGGCAGGTCATAGCGCCGGTCCACCGCGTAGCCGCCGCCGTCCACGCGCACTCGGACCTGCGCCACCGTATTGCCCGGGCGGGCCAGCAGCGGGAATTCGAGCGTGGTCTTGGCGCCGTCTTCCAGGCGCAGGCGGCGCTGGCCTTCGCCCACCGACAACGGGCCCTCGCCGTCCACGCGCACGGTGAACTCACCTGCGCGGCCGCTGAAGTTCTGCACGTCCAGGCTGACCGTGCCTCGATCGCCCGGCGCCAGCACGCGCGGCATGCCGGCCTCGGCCACCACCGGCGCGCGCACCAGCACCTCGCTGTCGCGCTTGCCGTAGCGGTCGTCGGCATACACCAAAGCCGACACCCGCAAGGTGCCGTTGAAATCCGGCAGCGGCAGCGTCAGGCGGGCGTTGCCCCGGGCGTCCAGCGCGACCGGCCCGGAGAACAGGTCCACCGTCTGCACCCGCGCGGTCGGCCGGCGCGCCTGCGGCAAGGCATCCAGCGCCATGTCGCCGCCGAAACGCATGCGCGCGGTGCCGCCGGCGAAACTTTCGATTACCCGTCCGTAGATGTCGTACGCATCGGTGGCCAGGCGTCGCTGGGCGAAGAAGTGCGCGATGGCGTCCGGCACCGGGAAGCGGGTGATGTTGAGGATGCCCACGTCCACCGCCGAAACGGTGACGTGCGCCTGCTTGCCTGCCAGCTGCGGCACGCTGATCGTCACCGGCAGGTCCTGCTGCGGACGGGTCTGCGCGGGCACTTTCAGCCCGACCGCCACGCGCCGGTCATCGCGGCGCATCGGCACGTGGGCCACGCCGACCGCGCGCGCCGGGGTGACCTGGCTGGTCGCCGAACCGCCACGGAACACCACCGCGGTCACGTACACGTCGTGCCGCTCCCAGTCCTTCGTCACCGGGATCTCGAACGTGCCGGTGGCCTTGCCGTCCTTGCCGGTCAGCTCGATGTCATGCACGTAGAGCAGGCGGTCGCTCTCCACCAGCAGCACGCCGCGACCGGCATGCGGGGGCGTCACGGTGACCTTGAGCGTGTCGCCGGCGCGATAACCGGTGCGATCCAGGGCCAGCTTGACCTTGTCGGGGCGCGCATCCGGTCCGCGGTTGTCGTCGCCCCAGCTCCAGCCGGCGCGGAACGGATAGCGCATGGTCAGGCCGGTGGCCGGGTCGAGCACGTCGACGCGGTACTCGCCCCACTCCACCGGGAAGTCGAAGCGCGCGGCGGTGGCGGTCGCATCGATGGTGCGCGCTTCCACGTTCTCGAAGCGGCGGGTGAAGTCGTAATCCCAGCCGCCGTCGTCCTGGTAACGCCAGTGGTAGTCGCGCAGCTCGCGCACCAGCGTCACCTTCAAACCCTTGGCCGGTTGCGGCTTGCCCTGCGCATCCACGCGCACCAGTTCGAAGCGCGCACTGGCGTTGGCATCCGCGCCGTCTTCCTCGTCGAACAGCGGACGCACGCCGACCAGCGCCGGCGCCGGCCACAGCACGCGCTGCAGGCTGCGGTTGACCGGGCGCCCGCCGCTCTCGTGCACGCTGCCGGCGATGGTCACCTGGACCGGCGTGGCCGCCTTGGCTGCCTCGTCGGGCAGCGGCAATGAAGTTTCCAGCGCGCCCTGCGGATCGAGCGCTTCGTCGAGCACGTCGCGCGGCTCCTTCGGCAGGTCCACGGTCGGGTCGCCGAACGAATAGCCCGGCAATCCCTCCAGCGGTTCGCGCGCCACCGCCAGCGCCATCTTCGCGGTGAAGCGGTTGCCCGCCGCCGGCGCGCCGTACAGATAGGCGGCCTGCACCTGCAGCTTCAGCGGCTCGCCCGGCTTCAGGGTGGCCTGCTCCTTGGGCGTGGTCAGGTCCAGCTTCAATCGCTCGGGCAGGAACTCCTCGATCCGCAGGACCATGCCCTGCACCGCATCCTTGCCGGCCGGATCGGTGCGGAACTCGACCTGCCAGCGCCCGGTCGGCGCGTCGGCGGGAATGGCCTGCTCGAACGCGTAATAGCCCTGCGCGCCCGGCTCCAGCCGGGTCTCGCGGAACACGCGGCCATCGGGCTGCTTCAGGCGCAGGAACAACGGCTGGCCCTGCGCGCCCGCTTTACCGCCAGCTTCCGGCAACTTCCTGCCGTCGCCATCGCGCAGCAGCGCGCTGATGCGCACCGTTTCGCCGGGCCGGTACAGGTCGCGGCCGGACCAGGCGAACACGTCGAAGTCGGCCTGCGCGCGGCCGCCCACGGCGAACTCGGACAGGTCCAGTGCCGGCTGGTTGAACGGCAGCAGGGTCACGTCCTTGCCGCGGCGCGCAACCAGCACCTGCGAGGCGTCCAGCTTGTAATCCAGCAGCGCGTTGCCGTGGCTGTCGGTGGTCGACTTGAGCACCGCCTCGCCGCGCGCATCGAGCACGCGCAGTTCCACCCCGGTCAGCGGCGAACCGTCGTGCAGCGAGGCCGCGTGCGCGTAGAGCGTGTCGCGATAGGCGCGCGCGTGCAGGCCGATGTCGCTGACGGTGAAGAACGCGGTGTCGTACTGGTCGCTGAACTGGCCGACCCGGCGCAGCACGGCGAAGTACAGGCCCGGCTGCTGCAGTTCGGCGATCTCCTGCACCGGCAGGTAGTTGAGCACGCGCTCGTTGCGCTCGCCGCCCAGGACGAAGCGGTTGAGGTAGACCGGCTCGGTCAGGTCGCGCAGCGGCGTGTTGTCGCCGTAGTCGCGGTCCAGCTCCCAGCCGCCGCGACGTCCGCCGCGCTGGAACTGGGCGAAAAAGCGCGGCAGTTCCGACTCGCGCACGCGCAGGAATTCGACGTCGACCTCGGGCACGTTCACCGACACCACCGGCAGGCCGCGGCTGTCGCGCGCCGGCAGCACGCTGCCCTGCGAAGCGAAGCCGGCCACCGGGTCCAGTTCGCCGGTATGCACGGTCTTCTTCAATGGCGCGTCCAGGCGACTGCCGTCGGCGGCCAGCAGGCCGGCGGCCACGGTCACCGTGTAATCGCGTGCTGCCTCGACGAAGGGATAGCGCAGGGTCTTGCCGTCGTCGGACAGCGACCAGCCGCTTTCGCCCGAACCGGCAGGCTCTACCGTCAGCAGGCGATCGAAATCCTGGGTACCGACCAGCGGCCGTGAGAATTCCAGGGCCAGGGCGAGGTTGCCGTCCTGCTGGTCGGGCCAGGCCCGGACCAGGGCGAAGCCGGTGACTTCATCGCGCTTGGCCTGCAGCTTCTCGCCGCCGGCCTGCGGCAGTTGCCCGCCGGGATTGCGCTGGCAGCCGGCCAGCAGCAGGACCGCCAGCGCCAGCAGCCAGGCGGCCGCCAGGCGCATGCCCATTCCACCGGCCAGTCCCTGGCCGCGTCCTTCCTTCGCCATCGGCGTCATGCCCTGCACTCCCTGCGCACGTTGCAAGGAGTATAGGGTCCGGTGGACGGCTGCTGCGCGGGTGTGGCGCGACCTTCTCAGCCGCGATCGCGCAGGGCTGCTTCGACCGCCTCGAACAGCCGGTGCATGTCCAGCGGCCGCGCCAGCCGGCGCAGCGGGACCCCGGCGGGCACCTGCGCGGCATCGAACTTCGCCTGCTCGTCCTCGATCACGATGGCCGGGCCTTCGTAGCCGGACTCGTGCATGGTCGCCAGCAACACCTCGGCCGGGAACAGCTCGATCCGGCTGTCGACCACGACCACGTCGGCCGCGCCGGTCTCGGCCCAGCGACGCAGCGCCGCCGCGCCGTCGAACGCCAGTTCCGGGCGGTAGCCCTGGCTGGCCAGCGCGTTGGCGACCAGGGTCAGGCGCGAGCCCTCGCGGAACACCAGCAGGATCCGCTCGCCCTGGCCGGCCACCGCCAATGCCGGTTCATCGAACTCTTGTTCGATCTCTTCCACCGGCGCCGGCAGCCACACGTCGAAGCGGGTGCCTTCGCCGGGCGTGCTGGTGACCTCGATGCGGCCGCCCAGGCTATCGACGATCCGCTTGCACGACACCAGGCCCAGGCCGGTGCCACTGGACTTGGTGGTGAAGAACGGGGTGAACAGCTGGTCGCGCGTGGCCGCGTCCATGCCGCTGCCGGTGTCGGCCACGAACAGGCGAACGCCACCCTCCGATTCGTATGCACCCAGCTCCAGGCGACCGCCGGACGGCATCGCCTGCAGTGCATTGAGGCTCAGGTTCAACAGGCACTGCTGCAGCTCGGTGTAATTGGCGTCCAATGCCAGCGACGGATCGGACAGTTTCACTTCCATTTCGACACCACGCGGCAGGCTGCCCTTGAGCAGCAGCTGCACGGCATGGAACAGGTCCGACAGCTGGAACAGCTCGCTGCCCCGGCGCGAGCCGCGCACGAACGACAGCATCGACTCGGCCATCTCGTGGCCGCGCCGACCGCACTCGGCCACCACCGAGGCCAGCTGGTGCATGCGCGGGTCATCGCTGCGCTGGGCGATCAGGTCCGGCACGATCAGCAGCGGCTGCAGGATGTTGCGCAGGTCGTGGCTGAGGCCGGCGGCCAGCAGCGACAGGCTTTCCAGGCGCTGGCTGCGCATCAGCTCGGCTTCGGCGCGGGCGCGCTCGGCCTCGGTGCGGGCTTCGCGCAACGCGCGCTCGACCGCCGCCGGCAGGCGCGCGCTGGAGTGCTTGAGGATGTAGTCGTTGGCGCCCTCGCGCAGCGCGGCCACCGCCACGTCCTCGCCGATGGTGCCGGAGACGAAGATGAAAGGCAGGCCCGGTGCATGCCCGCGCACGATCCGCAGCGCGTCGTGCCCGGAGAACCCGGGCATGGACAGGTCGGACAGGACCACATCCGGATGGAACGTGGCCAGCGCCTGGTGCAGCGCCAGTTCTTCTTCCACGCGCATGAACTCCGCGTCCAGGCCCGCATCTTCCAACTGCATCTGCAACAGCTCGGCGTCTTCCGGCGAGTCCTCCACGAACAGGACCCGGAACCGCGACTCGCTGCTGATCGCCCGCAAGGGTGCCATCGTCAGCCTTCGCCCACCGGCGTCTCGTTGATCACCGCCCAGAACTTGCCCAGCGTCTTGACCGCGGCGAAGAACTGCTCGACATCCACCGGCTTGACCACGTACGCGTTGACGCCCAGGTCCCAGCTGCGGACCAGGTCGCTCTCTTCGCGCGAGGACGACAGGATCACCACCGGCAGCCGGCGCAGCTTCTCGTCGGCGCGGATGCGCTGCAGCAGCTCCAGGCCATCCATGCGCGGCATCTTGATGTCCAGCAGCAGCACCGCCGGCTCTTCCTCGCTGCGGTCGGCGAAACGACCCTTGCGCTGCAGGTATTCCAGCGCCTCCACGCCATCCTCGACATGGACGATCGGGTTGGCCAGGTTCGCCTCGCGCAGCGCATCGATCGCCATTTCGGCGTCGGCGGGGCTGTCTTCGGCCAGCAGGATGGTGCGGATCGCGCTCATGCGGGGTTCTCGTTGCGGGAAGTGGAATCCTGCGCAGGCAGGACGAAATGGAAGGTCGAGCCCTGGTCGGGCGCCGATTCGGCCCAGACCCGGCCGCCATGGCGCGCGATCACGCGGCGCACGCTGGCCAGTCCGATGCCGGTACCGGGGTATTCGCTGGCCTTGTGCAGCCGCTGGAATACGCCGAACAGCTTGCCGGCGTATTCCATGTCGAAGCCCACGCCGTTGTCGCGGATGGTGAAATGCAGCTCGCCCTCGCCGCTGGTCTGGCAGGCGACCTCGATCACGGCCGGCTCGCTGCGGGCCGAGTACTTGACCGCGTTGCCCATCAGGTTCAACCAGACCTGCCGCATCATGTTCTCGTCGGCCACCACCATCGGCAGCGGCGCGATGTGCCATTCGACCCGATGCGCGGACACGCCTTCCTCGATATCGGCCTGGCGATTGCTGTCGAGCATGGCGCGGGTCTCCTGGACCAGCGACTGCATGTCCACCGCCTGCAGCTTCATCGCATTGCGGCCCAGGCGCGAGTAGACCAGCAGGTCGTCGATCAGCGACGACATCCGCCGGGCCGAGCTGCCGATCACGCCCAGGTAATGCGCGCCCTTCTCATCGATGTCCTCCCCCAGGTGGCGCGAAAGTTTGTCCGCGAATCCTGCCACATGGCGCAGCGGGGCACGCAGGTCGTGGGAGACCGAGTAACTGAACGCTTCAAGTTCACGGTTGACTTCGGTGACCTGGGCGACCTTGCCTTCCAGCTGCCGGTTGAGGTCGCCGATGCGCTGCTGGGCGGCCTTCTGCGTGCTGATGTCGCTGACGGTCATCAGCACCACCTCGTCCTCGCGGTCGGGCAGCTGCATGCGCCGGGCATTGAGCAGCATGGTCCGGGTCACCCCGTCGACGGTGCGCTGCACGTGCTCGAAGTCCCACAGCTCGCGGCCGCGCGTGACGACCTCGGTCAGCCGCTGGCGGATCACCGGGTCGTGCCAGGCGCCATGGCCGATCTCGTCCAGGCGCTCATGCAACTCTTCCGCGCCGGCGCCGGCATAGAGCTCGACGAACGCGGTGTTGTGCATCAGCACGCGCAGGCCGCTGTCCAACAGCACGATCGGCTCGCGCACGGTCTGCACCACCGCCAGTGCGCGCGCGCTGGCCTGGCGCAGCTGCATTTCCGAATCCGAGCGCCGCAGCTCCATGCGGTACATCAGGTAGATCACCCCGCCCATCAGCGCGAGCTGGCCCAGCAGCGCGGCCAGGCTCAACTGGCGCACGCGCTTGCGCTGCTGTTCGGCGTAGGCGCTGCGCTCGGCGAGCAGGCCGCGCTCGTTGCTGAGGAAGTCGCTGAACAGTTTGCGCACCGCGTACTGGCCGTACAGCTCGTCGATCAGCTGCAGCCTCTGAATGTCGGTAACACCCATCGCCAGGCGGCGCGCCACGTCGACGCGACGCTCGATCATGCTCTGCAGGCGACCGATCAGCACCTGCTGCTCGGGATTGTCGCGACTCATCGCGGCCAGCTGCTGCACCTGCGGATCGATGCGCGAGATCGTGTCCTCCAGGCGATTGCGCAGCGCCGGATTGACGCTGCCGGCGCTCAGGGCCAGGCCGATCGAATCGGTCTCGCGGATCAGCGCTTCCAGGCCATGGGTGGCCGCCTCCACCTCATGGGTATGGCGGACCCAGCGGTCGGCCTCCTGCATGCCCAGGGTCCATTGCCGGATCAGCAGGAAGGGCACCAGGAGGATCAGGATCACCGCTGAAACCAGCAGTGGCAGACGCCAACGGACGTAGGAAGTGGTAACGCGGTCCTGCTGCAAGGATCGGTCTCTCCGGGTCGGGCCTGGGACGGGCGAGGGATCGGCGAGCGACGGCCATGGGGACGCCCGGTAAACGCTGGATCATGCCTGCCCGCGTCGGCATTTGTTAAGCCCGCGGACCGTGAAGCGGCGTGAAGACGCCCAGCGACCGGGCCCGGAAAAGGAAAAAGCCGGCACGAAGCCGGCTTTTTCTGATCTGGTGGGCGGTACAGGGATCGAACCTGTGACCCTTGCCGTGTGAAGGCAATGCTCTACCGCTGAGCTAACCGCCCGGAATTCTGGACTGCCGCACCTGCCGATGCGGGCTGCGCATGTTAAAGGGGCGTGGCGATCCGGTCAACGCCGAAGTGCCTTTTTCGGCCGCCAAGCGGCCTGTTCAGCCAGCGCTGCCGCCCCCGTACATCAGCGTCCGCGAGATCTCCGCGGCGGCCGCGCGCAGCGGCTCGACGGCCAGCTGCGCCTGCGCCTGCGCGGTGTGGGTCTCCAGGAACGGTACGGTCAGCGCACAGATCGCGTGGCCGTGCTGCTGCACCGGCGCCGACAGGTCCACCACACCGTCGACCACGTCGCTGGCCGCGCGCGCGTAGCCGTCGGCCCGGGCCTGTTCGACCCGATGCAGGAAGGCGGCAGCGTCCAGGCCCGGTTCGGACTCGCGCAGCAACGCCAGCCAGCGCTCGCGGATCGCCGGGCCCTGGAAGGCGAACAGGACGACCCCGGACGTGGAATGGGCCATCGGCCGGCGATGGCCCACGCGCACCACCAGGCCGATCTCGCCGGGCGCATCGACACGGGCGACCACGACGATCTCCTCGCGCGAGGTCACGCTGAGGTGGCAGGGCTGCTGGATCTGGTCGGCCAACCGGTGCATCACCGGCAACGCCGCTTCCATCATCCCCTTCACCGGCGGCTGCTCCATGCCAAGCATGAACAGCCGGTGGGTCAGCGCGTAGCCGTTCTCGCCGGCGCCGCGGGCGATGTAGCCGCGGTCCTCCAGCACCTGCAGCATGCGGAAGATCTCACCCTTGGAGCGACCCACGCCCTCGGAGATCTCGGCCATGCTCAGCGGCGCGGACGAGCGCGCCAGCAGCTCCAGGATGTCCAGCCCCTTCTCCAGGGCGGGCGCGCGGTATTTCCCCACCTGCGCGTCGGTGTCGTCGGAACGGGCCAGAAGATCCTCCAGTCGGTCGGCAATGCGGTCCGCGCGGTGCGCGGCGGCTCCCCTGAGCCACAGGTAAAACATATCTCCATATTTGATATAACGCAGCCCCCGCCCCTATCCTCGGCTCGCTTCATGCGGGTTACCAGAGCGTCGCAAGGCAGACCTTGGGAGGGGTGGGCATGCACGACAGCCAGTTCGCGGCGCAGGCAGCGCCGGCCGGACCCATCGCGCGCGCGGCCAAGGCCGCCATCGTGCCGCTGGTCCTGATCGTCAGCCTGTTCTTCCTTTGGGGCGTGGCCAACAGCCTCAACGACATCCTGATCAAGCAGTTCAAGAAGGCCTTCGAGCTGTCCGACTTCCAGGCCGGACTGGTGCAGAGCGCGTTTTACCTTGGCTATTTCGTCTTCGCCCTGCCCGCGGGCATGTTCATGCGTCGCCACGGCTACAAGAGCGCGGTGGTGGCCGGGCTGGCGCTGTATGCGGCCGGCGCCTTCCTGTTCTGGCCGGCGGCCAGCGCGCACGCCTACGGGTTGTTCCTGCTGGCGCTGTTCGTTCTGGCCAGCGGCCTGGCCTTCCTGGAGACCTCGGCCAACCCGCTGATGACCGTGCTCGGCGCGCCCGAAGGCGCGGCGCGGCGGCTGAACCTGGCCCAGGCCTTCAACCCGCTGGGCGCGATCACCGGGGTGCTGGTCGGTCGCCATTTCATCCTGTCCGGCGTGGAGCACACGCCCGACCAGCTGGCGACGATGGATCCGGCCGCCCACGCGGCCTACCTGGCGGCCGAATCGGCCGCGGTGCAGGTGCCCTACCTGGTGATCGGTCTGGTGGTCAGCGTGTGGGCGCTGCTGGTGCTGCTGGCGCGCTTCCCGCGCACGACCGCCGACGACGGCCCGGTCGCCACGCGCAGTGCCGGCGCGACCCTGCGCCTGCTGGCCGGCAAAGGCCGCTTCGTGTTCTCGGTGGTGGCGCAGTTCTTCTACGTCGGTGCGCAGGTGGCGGTGTGGAGTTTCCTGATCCGCTACGCGCAGGACTCGATCCCTGGCATGCCGGAGAAGACCGCCGCCGATTACCTCACCGCCTCGCTGGTGCTGTTCATGCTCGGCCGCTTCGCCGGCACTGCGGCGTTGCGCCGCGTCGCACCGGCGCCGCTGCTGGCGGTGTTCGCGGCAGCCAACCTGCTGCTGGCCGGCGTGGCCATCGCCCTGCCCGGCCCGGTCGGCCTGGTTGCGCTGGTCGGGTTGAGTTTCTTCATGTCGGTGATGTTCCCGACCATCTTCGCGCTGGGGCTGGACGGACTGGACCATGACGCGCGCAAGCTCGGTTCGTCGTTGCTGGTGATGTCGATCATCGGCGGCGCGGTATTGGCCGCAGCCACGGGCCTGGCCTCGGACATGGCCGGGATCCACAACGCGATGGCGGTGCCGCTGGCCTGCTTCGCGGTGATCCTGGCGTTCGCCCTGCGCGTGCGCCACTGAGCGCGGCAGTGCGCTTGTCCTAGGACGAAGCCCAGGGGCTGCCGTCCTCGCGCAGCAGGATGCCGGGGTCCAACTGCTGCACACCGGTCTGGCCGGTCAGCGCCAGGCTCACGTCCAGCTCGCGGCGGATGATCTCGATCATCCGGTTAACGCCGGCCTCGCCCATCGCCCCAAGGCCGTACAGGAACGCCTTGCCGACCAGCGCGCCGCGCGCACCCAGCGCGAGCGCCTTGAGCAGCGACTGGCCGCTGGTGACGCCGCCGTCGAACAACACCTCGCAACGTCCGCCGACCGCTTCGATCACCCGCGGCAGCATGTGGATCGACGCCGGCGCGCCGTCGAGCTGGCGCCCGCCGTGGTTGGAGACCACGATCGCATCGACGCCATGGCTGGCCGCGATGCGCGCATCTTCCGGATCGAGGATGCCCTTGAGCACCAGCTTCCCCGGCCACAGCGCACGGATCCATTCCAGGTCGTTCCAGTTCAAGGTCGGATCGAACTGGCTGGCGATCCACTGCGCTAGCGTGGTCAGGCTGTCGCCGCCGATGCGGCCGTGCAGGTTGCCGAACGAGCGGCTGGGCGCTCGCAGCACGCTCCAGGCCCAGCGCGGCTTGCTGGCGATGTCCAGCAGGTTGTGCAGGGTCAGCCTGGGCGGCACGCTCAGGCCGTTCTTGATCTCGCGATGGCGCTGCCCCTGCACGGTCAGGTCGGCGGTCAGCATCAGCACCGGGCATTGCGCGGCGCCGGCGCGCTGGATCAGCTCGCGGGCAAAGCCGCGGTCGCGCATCACGTAGACCTGGAACCAGAACGGCTCGGGCGAACCTGCGCGCACCTGCTCGATCGAACAGATCGACATCGTGCTCAGGCAGAACGGGATGCCGGCCCGGGCCGCCGCGCGCGCGCCGAGGATCTCGCCGGCGCCGTGCTGCAGGCCGGTCAGGCCGGTGGGCGCGATGGCCAACGGCAGCGAGGCCGTCTGCCCGACCAGGGTGGTGGCCAGCGAACGGCGGTCGACGTCGATCATCACCCGCTGGCGCAGGCGGATCGCCTCGAATGCGGCGCGATTGTCGCGCAGGGTGAGCTCGTCGTAGGCGCCGCGGTCGGCGTACTCGAAGAACGCGCGCGGCACGCGCTTGCGCGCCAGTTCGCGCAGGTCGGCCACGGTGGTGATCGGTTCGGCCATGCTTCCCCCCGTAACGCGCTCAGATGCCGAAACAGGCCGGCAACGGATCCTCGGCCAGGTCGCGCCAGACCCGTCCGCCGGGGAACAGGTGGTCGCGCACGGAAGGCTCGTGCATCCGCGCCGAGAAGCCGGGATGTTCGGGCGCACGGTAGCGGCCGCGTTCGATCCGCACCGGATCGTCGAAGTGTTCGTGCAGGTGATCCACGTATTCGATCGCCCGGTCTTCCATCACCCCGCTGATGGCCACGAAGTCGGCCATCGCCAGGTGCTGCACCAGCTCGCACAGGCCCACCCCGCCGGCATGCGGGAACACGCGCACGCCGTACTTGGCCGCCAGCAGCAGGATCGCCAGGTTCTCGTTGACCCCGCCCACGCGCGCGGCGTCGATCTGGATCAGGTCGACCGCACCGGCCTGCAGCAGCTGCTTGAACATCACCCGGTTGTGGGTGTGCTCGCCGGTGGACACCGGTACCGGCGCGATCGCACGCCGGATCGCGGCGTGGCCGAGCACGTCGTCCGGGCTGGTCGGCTCCTCGATCCAGGCGATGCCGAACGGCGCCAGCTTGCGCATCCATTCGATCGCCGGGCCCACGTCCCAGCGCTGGTTGGCGTCCACCGCCAGCGACACCGCCGGCCCGATCGCCTCGCGCGCCACGCGGCAGCGGCGGATGTCGTCTTCCAGCGAAGCGCCGACCTTGATCTTGATCGTGCGGAAGCCTTCTTCCACCGCTTCGCGTGCAAGTCGCGCGAGCTTGTCGTCGCTGTAGCCCAGCCAGCCCGGCGAGGTCGTGTAGGCCGGGTAGCCATTGCGCAGCAGCTGCCGGGTGCGCTCGGCGCGGCCGCTGTGCGCCATGCGCAGGATGTCCAGCGCCTGCTCGGGCGTGAGCGCGTCGGTCAGGTAGCGGAAGTCGACCAGGGCGACGATCTGCTCGGGCGTCATCTCCGCGATCAACCGCCACACCGGCTTGCCCGCACGTCGCGCGACCAGATCCCAGCCGGCGTTGATGACCGCGCCGATGGCCATGTGCATCACGCCCTTTTCCGGGCCCAGCCAGCGCAGCTGCGAGTCGTCGGTCAGCGCACGCGCGAAGCCGCCCAGGTCGGCGGCCAGCGCATCCACATCGCGACCGACCACATGCGGTGCCAGCGCCTGCAGCGCGGCGACCTGCACGTCGTTGCCGCGACCGATCGTGAAAGCCAGGCCATGGCCGGACAGGCCCGGATCGTCGGTGCGCAGCACCACGTAGGCGGCCGAGTAATCCGGATCGGGATTCATCGCATCCGAACCGTCGAGCAGGCGCGAGGTCGGGAAACGGACGTCGTGGGTTTCCAGGGCGACGATGCGGGTCATCGCGCCACCACCCGCTGCCGCTGCCGGCCCAGGCCGGCGATCTCCAGCTCCATCACGTCGCCGGCCTTCAGGTACACCGGCGGCTTCTGCCCCAGGCCCACGCCCGGCGGCGTGCCGGTGCTGATGATGTCGCCCGGATGCAGGCTCATGTAGCGGCTGATGTAGCTGACCAGGTGGGCCACGCCGAAGACCATGGTCCGCGAGCTGCCGTCCTGGTAGCGGTGGCCGTTGACCGACAGGGTCATGGCCAGGTCCTGCGGGTCGGGCACCTCGTCGCGGGTGACCAGCCACGGGCCGATCGGACCGAATGTGTCGCAGCTCTTGCCCTTGACCCACTGTCCGCCGTGCTCGAGCTGGAACTCGCGTTCGGACAGATCGTTCACCACCAGGTAGCCGGCCACATGTTCCAGCGCGCGCTCGATCGGCACGTCGCGGGCGACGTCGCCGATCACCACCCCCAGCTCGACCTCCCAGTCGCTCTTGACCGAACCGCGCGGCAGCACCACGTCGTCGTCCGGTCCGCTGATCGCGCTGGTGGCCTTCATGAACAGGATCGGCTGCTCGGGCACGGCCGCGCCGGTTTCGGCGGCATGGTCGGAATAATTCAGGCCCACGCAGATGAACTTGCCCACGCGCGCGACCGCCGCGCCGTGGCGAGGCTTCCCGGACACGCGCGGCAGCGATTCCACGTCCAGCGCACGCAGGCCCGCCAATCCGGCGTTCGTGAGCGTGTCGCCGCCGATGTCGTCGACCACTGCCGACAGGTCGCGGATCCGTCCGGCGGCATCCAGCAGGCCCGGCCGTTCATTGCCCGGCTCTCCATAGCGCAACAGCTTCATGCAGGCGTCCTCGATTTGATTGGATGGAAGTCAGTTCGACCAGCCGCCGTCGATCACGTGGATCTGGCCGGTGGTGAAGGAGGATTCGTCGGAAGCCAGGTAGACCAGCAGCGCGGCGATCTCGTCGGGTTCGCCGAGCCGCCCCATCGGCTGGCGTTCGGCGAACGAGCGCCACACCGCGTCCTCGTCGCCGCCCAGCGCGGCCACGCGCGCGGCCAGCGAAGGCGTGCGCACGGTGCCCGGGCAGATCGCGTTGCAGCGGATGCCGTCGCGCACGTGGTCGGCGGCCAGCGCCTTGGTCAGACCGATCACAGCGGCCTTGGTCGCGCCGTAGGCGAAGCGGTTGGCCACGCCCTTGATGCTGGAGGCGACCGAAGACATGTTGACGATGCTGCCGCCGCGGCGGGCGACCATACCCGGCAGCACCGCCCGGCACAGCCGGTACATCGCATCGACGTTGATGTCGAAGCTGCGTCGCCACGCGTCCTCGTCGCAGTCGAGGATCCCGCCCTGGTGGACGTAGCCGGCGCAATTGAACAGCACGTCGATGTGCGGATGGGCGACGGCCAAGGCGGCGATCGCCTGCGCATCGGTGACGTCCAATCGCACCGGCACGATGCGGTCGGACTGCTGCGCCAGCGATGCCAATGCCGCATCGTCGATATCGGCGGCCAGCACGCGCGCGCCCTCGTTGGCGCAGGTCAGCGCACTGGCGCGTCCGATGCCGGCGCCGGCGGCGGTGATCAGGATCGTCTTGCCCTGCAGGCGTGCGCTCACGCGGTCGCTCTCCGGTCCAGTGCGTAAAGGGTGCGGGCGTTGCCGCCGAACACGGCTGCCTCATGACCGGGCACATGGCGGCTGACCAGCGCACGCGCCAGGTCCAGCCAGCCGGCGTAATCGCCGGCCAGGTCCAGCACCGGCCAGTCGCTGCCCCAGAGCATTCGTTGCGGGCCGAAGCAATCGAACAGGTGCGCCGCCCAGGGCGACAAGGTGTCCAGGTCCGCGCCGGCCGGCGCTTGCGTGAGCAGGCCGGACAACTTGCAGTAGGCGCCGGTTTCGCGCGCGAGCAAGGCGACCTCGCTCGTCCACAGCGGGTCGCTACCGGATGTGATCGCCGGCTTGCCGCCGTGGTCGAGCACCGCGCGCAGGTGCGGATGACGCAGCAATCGTTCGCGCGCGGACGCCAGGTGCGCCGGACGGGCGAGGATATCCAGCACCAGTCCGTGCGCGGCCATCGCCTCGAATGCCGCGTCCAGCGTCGGCCGCGCGATCCAGTGTGGATCGTCCAGGTCCTGCAGCATCGGTCGAAGTCCGAGCAAAGTGCCGCCAGAGCGCGCGAGCAGTGCCTGGATCCGCGCCGGCGCATCGTCCGCTTCCAGGTCGATCCAGCCCACCACGCCGGCCACCGTCGGCTCGTTGCGCGCGATGCGCAGCAGTTCGTCGGTTTCCGCTGCGGTGGCCGCAGCCTGGACCAGCACGGTGGAAGACACGCCTGCGGCGTCCAGCAACGGGCGCAGGTCGTGCGGCGACCGGTCGCGATACAGCACGCGCAGCTGCGGGGTGAGCCAGCCGTAGTCGCCTCGGGCCGGCCACCAGTAATGCTGGTGTGCATCGATGATGGCGCCGGCTGCCGTGTTCATGCCGGCACCGCCACGCCGTCGTCGATCAACCCTTCCTCGCGCAGCGCCGCCCACAGCGCCGATGGCAGCGGCGCGCGCATGCGTTCCAGCGCGCACGTCACCTCCGATGCGCTGCGCATGCCGGCCACCACGCCGGCCACCGCCGGATGCGCAAGTGGAAATTGCAGCGCCGCCGCGCCCGGTTCCAGTCCGAATCGCGCGCACACCGCGTAGGCGCGATCGGCGCGTGCGCGCATGAGTGCATCGACCGGCCGGTAGTCGTAGGTCTGCCCTGGCTGCGTCGGATCGGCCAGCAAGCCGGAGTTGTAGGGGCCGGCGGCAAGCACCTGCACGCCGCGCCGCTGCGCCTGCTCCAGCAGACGCAGCGCGCCGTGCTGCTCGAGCACGGTGTAGCGGCCGGCCAGCAGGATCGTGTCCAGCGGGAAGCGTGCCATCACCTCCAGGCACACCGCTTCCTCGTTCACGCCCAGGCCGATCGCCTCGCACGCACCGGCCGCCTTCAGCTCGGCCATCGCCGGCAAGGCTTCATCCAAAGCCTGGCGCAGCACGTCCGCATGGCGCGCGCCGTGGGTCAGCTCGCCGATGTCGTGCAGCAGCAGCACGCCGACCCGGTCCACGCCCAGGCGCGACAGGCTGCCCTCGAACGAGCGCAGCACCCCATCGCGGCTGTAGTCGAACACCGCCCGCTGGCCGGCCACGGCGAAGCCGTCGTTGCCGGTGCTCACGCCGACGGCGTGCTCGATCCGCCGGCCAACCTTGGTCGACAGCACCAACCCCTGCTCCGCGTGCCCGGCCAATGCCTGGCCCAGGCGTCGTTCGCTGAGGCCGTAACCGTAGAACGGCGCGGTGTCGAAATGACGGATCCCGGCCTGCCAGGCGGCTTCGATCGCAGCCCGCGCATCGGCCTCGGAGACCTCGGTGTACAGGTTGCCGATCGGCGCCCCGCCGAAACCCAGGCGCGCCACGCGCCCGTCCGCCCCGGCTTCATCGGCGTGCGCCCGCTCCTGTTCCCGGACCTGCTGGCCCGTCGTGACCGCCATGGCGCCCCCGCCCGTCGTTCATTTCCCTAATGAAATCTACGTGCGCATATGAGACAGGCAAAGCTGCAATGCAGCATGGACCTGGCGGACACCCGGGAACCCGCCCGCGCCGGCTCAGGCCTTGCTCCGGCGCAGGGCGTCGACCCGGACCGGCGGGCAGAACGCGTCGCTGCGCGCCTCGGCCCAGAAATCGTGGAAGACCGCGTGCTCGGGAATGCGCTTGAGCAGTTCGCCCGGTCGCAGGTAGCGGTACAGCGCGGCCAGCGAGCGGATCTCCACCGGCGATACCCGGCGCAGGATGTGCTCGGGCCCCAGGTCGGACGGATGCTCCAGCCCCGATGCGCACAGCAGGTCGCGCAGCGCGCGCAGGGTGTTGTCGTGGAAGTTGTGCACGCGGGTGGCCTTGTCGGCCGGGTCCAGGTGCTTCCAGCGATGCGGGTTCTGGGTGGCGATGCCGGTCGGGCAGCGATCGGTGTGGCAACTCATCGACTGGATGCAGCCGAGCGCGAACATGTAGCCGCGCGCGGCGTTGCACCAGTCCGCGCCCAGCGCCAGCGTGCGCGCGATGTCGAACGCACTGGTGACCTTGCCGGCAGCGGCCACGCGCACCCGGTCGCGCAGTTCCAGGCCGACCAGGGTGTTGTGCACCAGCAGCAGCGCCTCGTGCATCGGCACGCCGATGTGGTCGATGAACTCGGCCGGCGCCGCGCCGGTGCCGCCTTCGGCACCATCGACCACGATGAAGTCCGGCAGCAGGTCCGGGGTCAGGTCCGCGCTCTCGCGCATCGCCTTGGCGATGCCGAACCATTCCCAGGGATGGCCGATCGCCAGCTTGAAGCCGACCGGTTTCCCGCCGGACAGCTCGCGCAGGCGGGCGACGAATTCCAGCAGTCCGCGCGGCGTATTGAAGGCCGAATGGCTGGCGGGCGACACGCAGTCCACGCCGATCGGAACCCCGCGCGTGGCGGCGATCTCGGCGCTGACCTTGGCGGCCGGAAGCACGCCGCCGTGCCCGGGCTTGGCGCCCTGCGACAGCTTGATCTCGATCATCTTCACCTGCGGCCGCGCGGCCTGCTCGGCGAAGCGCACCGGATCGAAGCGGCCGTGCTCATCGCGGCAGCCGAAGTAACCCGAGCCGATTTCCCAGACCAGGTCGCCGCCGGCTTCCAGGTGGTAGGGCGAGATCGAGCCTTCGCCGGTGTCGTGGTAGAAGCCGCCGCGCCGCGCGCCTTCGTTCAATGCGCGCACCGCATTGGCCGACAGCGAGCCGAAGCTCATCGCCGAGATGTTGAACACGCTGGCCGAATACGGCTGCGCGCGATCGGGCCCGACCACGATGCGGAAATCGTGGTCGGGGATATGCGTGGGCGCCAGCGAGTGGTTGATCCACTCGTAGTCCACCACGTAGGCATCCTGCAACGAGCCGAACGGGACCACGTCCATCACGTTCTTGGCGCGGCGGTAGACCAGCGCGCGTTGCTGCCGCGAGAACGGCGCCTCGGCGGTGTCGCTTTCGATGAAGTACTGGCGCATCTCCGGACCGACCGCCTCCAGCCCGTAGCGGAAGTGGGCCAGGATCGGATAGTTGCGGCGCAGCGTGGTCCGGGTCTGCAGCAGGTCCCAGCTGCCCAGCAGCACCAGCAGCGCGCCGCTGCCCACGCCCCACCACCAGCCGGGCCAGCGCACGGCCAGCGGTATCGACACCAGCAGCAACACCCAGCTGGCGATATAGGCCGAGTAACGGCTCATGCCTTCTCCCTGCGCAACCGATGCGGGCAGTCTAGCCTCGCCGCGGTGCACGATGGCGTGCATTGAATGGCCAGCAACCGGAAGCTCACCGGCACTCGATCAGGCGAAGGGTCGCGCCGACGCCGGAATGGCTCTGCGAACCACGAACGCGATCGAGCCGGTGATGGCCGGGTGCGATAACCGTGCGAGCCCGCCCCGCCGCGCTACAGCCGGTCGTCCACCGCCGCGCGCGGCCAGGCCGACTTGACGTCGTAGACCACCGCGTCCGGTCGGCCAAGCGCACGCACCTGCGCGGCGTCGTAGTTGCGGTATTCCTCGTGCGCGACCGCCAGCACCACCGCATCGTAGGCGCCGGCGTCCGGCGCGGCGCGCAGCGGCACGCCCAGGCGCGCCGACTCGTCCGGATCGGCCCACGGATCGCAGGCATCCACGCGCGGACCGGCCGCGGCCAGCTGCAGGGCCAGGTCCAGCGCACGGCTGTTGCGCAGGTCCGGGCAGTTTTCCTTGAACGTCACGCCCAGCACCAGCACGCGCGCATGCGCCGGCTCGACGCCGCGCTCGCCCAGCATCGCCAGCACCCGGCCGGCCACGTGCGCGCCGACCCGCTCGTTGACCTCGCGCGCGGCGTGGATCAGCTCGGGGTGGAAGCCCACGCTCTCGGACTTGTGCAGCAGGTAGTACGGATCCACGCCGATGCAGTGGCCGCCCACCAGCCCCGGGCGGAACGGCAGGAAGTTCCACTTGGTGCCAGCCGCTTCGAGCACCTCGCCGGTGTCCAGGCCCAACCGGTCGAACATCAGCGCCAGTTCGTTGACCAGCGCGATGTTGACGTCGCGCTGGATGTTCTCCACCACCTTGGCCGCTTCGGCCACGCGGATCGAAGGCGCAACGAAGGTGCCGGCGGTGATCACCTGCCGGTACAGCGCATCGACCACCGCAGCCACTTCGGGCGTGGAGCCGGAGGTGATCTTGCGGATATCGGCCAGGCGCCGTTGCCGGTCGCCGGGGCTGACCCGCTCGGGGCTGTAGCCGCAGCTGAAATCGATGTTGAAGCGCAAGCCCGAGCCCTGCATCAGGATCGGCACGCAGATTTCCTCGGTCGTGCCCGGGTAGACCGTGGATTCGTAGATCACCAGCGCGCCGCGGCGCAGTGCGCCGGCCACCAGCGCGGTGGCGCTGCGCAGCGGTTCCAGGTCCGGATTGTGCGAGGCGTCGATCGGCGTGGGCACGGCGACGATGAAGATGTCGCAGTCGGCCAGCTGCGCCGGATCGGCGCTGAAGCGCAATTGCGTGGCCGCGCCGATCTCGTCGGACTCCAGCTCCAGGGTCCGGTCCACGCCGGCGGCCAGTTCGGCCACGCGCCGCGCATCGACGTCGAAACCCAGCACCTGCCGCACCGTGCCGAACGCGACCGCCAGCGGCAGGCCCACGTACCCCAGCCCGATCACCGCGATGCGGGCATCGGCCGGGGGCAGTGGCACGATCGGCGATGCAGGCATGGAACTCCTGGCGGATGGGGGAATGCCCGGGGCGGGGGTCGAACCCGCATACCCTTTCGGATGGGGGATTTTAAGTCCCCTGTGTCTACCGGTTTCACCACCCGGGCATGGCTCGCGCATTGTGCCATCGACCGGGGCCCGGTCCGCGACCACGGACGGACGCATTGCTATGATGCGGCCGACCCGCGACCGGCAGGCGGGCAAAGGGGACGGCCGACGCATGCGCGCCAGGATCGAGGACGTTGCCGCCGCGGCGGGCGTATCCATGAAAACCGTCTCGCGGGTGTTCAACCGCGAGCCCAATGTGCGCGAGGACACCCGGCTCAAGGTCGAGGAAGCCGCGCGCCAGCTGCGCTACCGCCCCAATTCCTCCGCGCGCAGTCTGGCCGGCCGGCGCTCGTACCTGATCTCGCTGCTGTACGACAACCCGTCGTCGAACTACATCATGGAGATCATCGAAGGCGTGCTGGCCGCCTGCGAGCAGGCCCACTACGGCCTTACCCTGCGCCCGGTCGACTTCAGCCGCCGCGGCCATGTCGAATCGGTCGAGGGCCTGGTCAACCAGTACCGCCCCGACGGGCTGGTGCTCACCCCGCCGCTCACCGACGACCTGCCGCTGCTGCGCCGCCTGCGCGAACTGGACGTGCGCTACGCCGGCATCTCGGCCAAGCGCAACAACGCGCGCATCGGCGCGACCCTGGACGAACGCGCGGCGGTGGCCGACATGATGGCCCACGTGATCGCGCTCGGGCACCGGCGCATCGCCCACATCACCGGCCATCGCAGCCATGGCGCACGCGCCTGGCGCCTGGCCGGCTACCTGGACGGACTCAACCAGGCCGGGATCGAACCGGATCCGGCGCTGGTGATCGAAGGCGAGTTCTCGTTCGAATCCGGCATCGCCGGCGCACGCCGCCTGCTGGACCTGGACGATCCGCCGACCGCGATCTTCGGCGCCAACGATGACACTGCCTGCGGGGTGATCTACGAAGCTGCCGCACGCGGGTTGGCCGTGCCCGACCAGCTGTCGGTGTTCGGCTTCGACGACACGCCGATGTCGCGCCAGGTCTGGCCGAGCCTGAGCACCATCCGCCAGCCCAGCCGCGACATGGGCCGGATCGCCGCGCGCCAGCTGCTGGACGAGATCAGCGGCCACGGTGCCGGCGGCATCGTGCGGGTGCCTTACCAGCTGCAGATCCGCCACTCCACCGGGCCTGCGCCGCAGCGGCGCTGACCCTGTTTCCTGTCCGGCCTGGCGAACGCCGCCGGGTGCGGAACCGCGCGAACCTCCACGCGATCCCGTCCCGGTGGCGCGCTAGACGATCATTGCGGGCGCGGACGGATGTTCACCGCCACCGCTTCGGTGAAGGTCACCCGCAGCAGGTCACCGGCGTTGATCGATCCCAGTCGCGCGCGCAGGTCATCGCGTACCACTTCCAGGGTCACGACATTGCCGCGCGGGCCCTTCAGGGTGATGGTATTGGCGGCGGTATCGACGGCCAGGACTTCGGCCACCACGGTGACCGTCTCGGACACCGAGCCACCCGGCCGCGCGCCGGCGCCGGCGCGGCTGCCGCCCTGCTCCACCGAGGTGCCGACCTGGCCGCTGCCGGCCGGCTCGATCTGCGCTGCCACCGCCTGGGTGTAGTCCATCGCCACCCGGTCGCCGACCTGGAGCTGGTCGAAGTTGCGCACCTGGTCGCTCACGAACAGGTCCACTTCGGCCCCCTCGCTGCCGCGGATGGTGACCATGCGGTTGGCCCGGTCGACCCGGGTGATCGAGCCTTCCAGCGTGACCTGCTCGGAACTGAGGGTGACCGGCGCGGCCGCCTGTTTTGGCGTCGAGCTGCTGCTGCAGGCGGACAGGGTCAGTGCAACGGCAATGGCGAGCGGGGACGACAGGCGAATCCAGCGCATGACGAGAGCTCCGGGTGGTGCCGCAGGAGTGCGGACCGGCCGAGCATCCGGAATGGCCCGTTAAGCCGGCGTACGGCTGGGCGGCAGCCGGACCCGCTGCCCGGCCCTCGACGGGGACGGACGCGCGGTCTTTCCCTGCCTCTCCGCCTCGATGCCGCAATGCGTTCCGGTGCGTCCCGTTCGGACACGCAAAAAGCATTCGGCCCGCTTTCGCGGGCCGAATGCCTGGATCGATGGAGGCCTGGGTCGGAATTGAACCGGCGTACGCGGATTTGCAGTCCGCTGCATAACCACTCTGCCACCAGGCCGGTGGCTCGCGCCGCCGCCGCAGTGTAAACGCTGGGGGACGGCCCGACAAAACAAAACCCCGTTGCCGGGGTCTGTTTTTCGACCCTGTCCGACGCCGGTGGCGACGGCAGGATCATTCGTGTTTGGAGCGGGAAACGAGACTCGAACTCGCGACCTCAACCTTGGCAAGGTTGCGCTCTACCAACTGAGCTATTCCCGCTTGGGAGACGCGCATTTTAGGGATTCAGACGGCGCTGTCAACCATGTTTACGCTTTTCTTCACGCGCCCGGTCGGCTGCGGCCTGCTCGTCCTCGCGCAGCGCCGGCCAGGCCGCATGCAGGTACTGGATACCGGACCACAACGTCAGCACCGCCGCCGCGGCCAGCAGCCAGTCGCCGAGGTGGAAGATCCACTCGCCGAGCCAAATGTCGGTGCCCGGATCGAGCGGATGGCGCGGATTGATCGCGTACAGCAGGCACGACAGCGCCACCATCTGCGCCACCGTCTTGACCTTGCCGATCGAGGCCACCTTCACCGTCGCCCGCTGGCCCAGTTCGGCCATCCATTCGCGCAGCGCCGATACGGCGATCTCGCGGCCCACGATCACCGAGGCCCAGAATGCCATCCACGGGGTCGGATGGCCCTGCACGATCAGGAACAGCGCCACGGCCACCATCAGCTTGTCGGCGACCGGATCCAGGAACGCGCCGAACGCGGAATACTGGTGATAGCGGCGCGCGATCCAGCCATCGAGCCAGTCGGTCACCGCGGCCAGGATGAACACCGCCGCGGAGGCGAAGTTGGTCCACTTGTATGGCAGGTAGAACACCACCACCAGCACAGGGATCAGCAGGATCCGCAGCAAGGTCAGCCAGGTCGGGACGGTCAACTTCATCGCGTAAGGGTCTATGCCTGCTCGGTCGGGGGTTCCAGCCCGTGCAGGGTAGCGTAGATGCGCGCGGCCAGCGCGGCATTGACGCCTTCCACCCGCGCGATCTCCTCCTCGCCGGCGGCCTTCAGGCCCGGCAGGCCGCCGAAGTGGCGCAGCAGCGCCGCGCGCCGGCGCGGGCCGATGCCGGGGATATCCTCCAGCCGGCTGCTGGTGCGCGCCTTCTGCCGCTTGCCGCGGTGGCCGGTGATGGCGAAGCGGTGGGCCTCGTCACGGACCTGCTGGATGAACTGCAGCGCCGGCGAGGCCGCACCCGGCCGCAGCTCGCGGCCATCGGCCAGGACCAGGGTCTCATCGCCGGCACGGCGCTGCTCGCCCTTGGACACGCCGACCAGCAGCACGCCTTCCACGCCCAGCTCGGCCAGCGCCTGGCGGGCCTGCTCCAGTTGCCCGGCACCGCCGTCGATCAGCAGCACGTCGGGCAGGATCGCGTTCCTGGCGATCGCTGGCGTCGCGTCTTCGGCCTGGGCTTCCAGCGCACGACGGAAACGGCGCTCGATCGCCTGGCGCATCGCCGCGTAGTCGTCGCCCGGCTCGATGCCGGTGATGTTGTAGCGCCGGTACTGGTTGCGCACCGGGCCGGCCGGGTCGAACACCACGCACGAGGCCACGGTCGCCTCGCCCATGGTGTGGCTGATGTCGAAGCACTCGATCCGCGCGGGCACCTCGGCCAGTCCGAGCAGATCGCGCAGCGCCTCGCTGCGCGCCTGCTGCGCCCCGCGGCTGGCCAGCTCGGTGGCCAAGGCCAGCTGCGCGTTGCGCCTGGCCAAATCGAGATAACCGGCACGCTCGGCACGCACGCTGGACTTCAGCGCGACCTTGCGCCCGGCGGCCTCGGCCAGCGCCAGCTCGATCAGGTCCGCATCGGGGATCACGCGATCGAGCACGATCTCCGCCGGCGGCGGCTGCTCGGCGTAATACTGCGAGACGAATGCGCCCAGCACTTCCTCGGCGCTGTCTTCGCCATTGGTGCGCGGGAAGAACGCGCGCGTGCCCAGGTTGCGCCCGTCGCGGAACGCCAGCAGCAGCACGCAGGCCGAGCTGCCCTGCATCGCGCAGGCCAGCACGTCCAGGTTGGCGGCGTGGCCATCCACGTACTGGCGCGCCTGCAATCCGCGCAGCGTGGCCAGCAGGTCGCGCAGGCGCGCGGCCTGCTCGAATTCCAGCTGCGCGCTGGCCGCCTCCATCGCCGCGGCCAGCTCCTCGCCCAGCTCGTCGCTGCGCCCTTCCAGGAACAGGGAGGCGCGGTGCACCGACTGGGCGTAGACGTCGGGCTCGACCAGCGCCACGCACGGCGCGCTGCAGCGGCCGATCTGGTACTGCAGGCAGGGCCGGCTGCGATTGCGGAACACGCTGTCCTCGCAACTGCGCAGGCGGAACAGCTTGTGCATCAGGTCCATCGTCTCGCGCACCGCGCCGGCGCTGGCGTACGGACCGAAGTAGCGACCGGCCACCGCGCGCGGTCCGCGGTGGAACGCCAGCCGCGGCCAGCGCTCCTGGGTCAGCAGCACGTACGGATAGCTTTTGTCGTCGCGCAGTGACACGTTGTAGCGCGGCGACAGCGACTTGATCAGCTGGTTTTCCAGCAGCAGCGCTTCGGCCTCGGTGCGGGTGACCGTGACCTCCATGCGTGCGATCTGCGCGACCATCGCGTGGATGCGCGCGGTCTTGGGCGTGTTGCTGAAATAGCTGGCCACGCGCCGCTTCAGGGCGCCGGCCTTGCCCACGTACAGCAGGCCGCCGTCGGCGGCATACATGCGGTATACGCCGGGCGCGGTACTCAGTTGCGCAACGAAGGCCTTGCCGTCGAAGCCGCCCGCCGATGCATCGCCTACCGCCTCGTTCATTCGCTGATCGACACGTCTTCCAGGCGTCCGCTGAGGATGTCGTAGCGCAGGACGCCATGGGCGTCGGTCTCGGCGATCCAGACGCTGCCCGAAGCGATCGCCAGGCCGGTCGGCCCGTGCAGGCGCCGCGGCAGTTCCACCGTGGTCAGTTCGCCGCCACCCAGGCGCAGGGTGCGCAGCATGCCGTTGCCGCTGTCGGCGATCCACAGCAGCGGCGCGTCGGCGCTCAGGGCGATCCCCAGCGGATGCTGCAGGCGCGCACTGGTGCGCGGTCCATCGGCGTCGCCGAATTCCCACAGGCCCTGCCCGACCAGGGTCTGCACCAGATCGTTGCGCAGTTGCAGGGTGCGCACCGCCGAACCGAGCGCATCGCACACGTAGAGGGCCTGCTGCACCGCGGCCAGACCGGCCGGCTGCGCGAACGCGGCCATCATCGCGTTGCCGTCGCGCACCTCCAGGCGTCCGGAACCGGCGCGCAGGTGCAGCTCTGCACGGCCCAGGTCGCAGCTCCAGATCCGGTTGTCGCCGGCACTGGCGATGTGGATCTGGTTGTCGGCCACGGCCAGCGCCAGCGGATGGTTGAGCGCGCAGCGTGCGGACGGATTGACCGGGCCTTCGACCGGATCGCCGGGACGCCCGTTGCCGCACAGGGTGTCCACCTGGCCGGTGCGCAGCTGGATGCGGCGCAGGGCGTGGTTGCCGGTGTCGGCCACGTACAGGTACTCGCGCTCCAGGGCCAGGCCCTGCGGCCGGTTGAACGCGGCCTGTTCGCCCGGCCCGTCCATGAAGTCGGCCGTGCCCAGCCCGAACTGGCGCAGGATCCTGCCGCCGTGGCTGCATTCGAGGATGCGATGGTGGCCGCTGTCGGCGATGTAAAGGCGCTCGGTATTGGCGGCGATGCCGGCCGGGAACCGCAGCGTCAGGCGCGGCTCGGGCTGGGTCTCGGAGGACAGCAGGTCCTCCTCCAGCGGCCGGGGCAGGCCGTCCACCAGCGCGATGAGCGCCCGCTCCAGGTCGCCGCCGAGGCCGACGATGCGCTCGCGCTCGCGACCGTCGGCATCGACCAGCAGCAAGGTCGGCCAGGATTCGATGCCATAGCGCTGCCAGGCTGCCCAGTCCCGGTCCAGCAGCACCGGCGAGGCCACGCCCAGGCGGCGAAGGAGCTTGAGCGAGCGCTGCGGCACCCGTTCGCTGTCGAAGCGCGGCACCTGCACCACCAGCACCTGCACGCGGCCGGGATTGCGTGCCTGCCATTGCGCCAGTTCGGCCAGGCGCTGGGCGCACCAGACCGAAGCGGCGTTGACGAACGCCAGCACGACCGGTCGGCCGCGCAGTTCGTGGAGCGAAGCGGCCTGGGCGTTGAGCCAGGGCAGTTCGCGCGGCAGTTCCTGGAGGGTGGCTGCGTTCATGACCCGATTATGCCGGACCCCGGCCGGGGGGACAGGCGTGCCACTACCGCCTGTGCCGCTGTATCGACCAGTCGCCAGACCTCCTCGAAGTGGTCGGCATGGCCGTAATAGGGGTCGGGCACCTCTCCCGCAGGCACCGTGCCGGCCCAATCCAGCAGCAGCACGACCCGATCGCGCGCCTGCGGCGGCGACAGGCGCCGCACGTCGCGCAGGTTGTCGGCGTCGGCACACAGCAGCCAGTCGAAGGCCTGGAAATCGTCGGCGCGGATCTGTCGCGCGCGCAATCCGGCGATGTCCACGCCGTGCCCGCGTGCGCAGGCCACCGCGCGCCGGTCCGGCGGCTGCCCGGCATGCCAGTCGCCGGTGCCGGCGGAATCGACCTGCACGCGGCCGGCCAGCGGCGAGGCCTCGATCCGCGCACGCAACGCGCCTTCGGCCAATGGCGAGCGGCAGATGTTGCCCAGGCATACCACCAGCAGGCGCGTGGCGACCGCCGTCATGCGCCGATGCCGGCCAGGTGCGCCTCGGCCCGGGCCAGGTCTTCGGGCGTGTCCACGCCCGGCGGGAACGGCGCCGGCGCCAGCGCCACCGCGATCCGGTAGCCGGCTTCCAGCACGCGCAGTTGCTCGAGCGATTCGATCCGCTCCAACCGTCCGGGCGGCATCCGCGCGAAGGCCTGCAGGAACCCGGCGCGATAGGCATAGATGCCGATATGGCGCAGCCAGTGCCCGCCTTCGGGCAGCACGCTGCGGTCATGGGCAAAGGCGTCGCGCGGCCACGGCAGCGGCGCGCGACTGAAATACAGCGCATCGCCCGAAGCGGCACGCACCAGCTTGACTGCATTCGGGTCGAACAAGGTCTGCGCATCGACCACCGGCTCGGCCAGGGTCGCCATCGGTGCGCCGCTGTCCACCAGCGCGCGGGCCACCTCGACGATGCCGCTGGCCGGTGCGAACGGTTCGTCGCCCTGCAGGTTCACCACCACGGTTTCGTCGTCCCAGCCGGCGATCGACGCGGTCTCGGCCAGGCGATCGGTACCGGAGGCGTGATCGGGCGAGGTCATCGCCACGCGCACGCCCTCGATCCCGGCGACCGCAGCGGCCACGCGTTCGTCGTCGGTGGCCAGCCACACCTCGCGCGCGCCGGCCTGGAGCGCGCGACGGGCAACGTGCAACACGAGAGGCTCGCCACCGAGCAGGCGCAGCGGCTTGCCCGGCAGGCGGCTGGCGGCATAGCGCGCCGGCACGGCGACGACGAAATCGGTCTGCGGCTGCATCGGATCCTCCCTGGCCTGGGGCCCATTGTAGGAGCCGGCGCCGCGTGGGCGACATGCCGGGGCGAGGCCCCGATCAGCGCAGGCGGTCGAGCCGGTCCAGCAATGCGACCCAGAACGCGGCCGGCAGCTCGGCGTCCACCGGCACGCAGAAGCAGCGCGCATCGGCGAACGGTGCGCACTTGACCGCATCCTTCTCGGTCATCAGCACCGGCAGGTCGTTGCCGAACTGCAGGTCTTCGGGGCGATAGGCATGGTGGTCAGCGAACGCGTGCGGTACCACGCCCACGCCCAGCGTGCGCAGCATGTCGAAGAAGCGTTGCGGGTTGCCGATGCCGGCCACCGCATGCACACGGATGCCGATGTAGGAGGCCAGCGCGCGCGGTCGCCCGCCGGCGATCGGCAGTGCCGCACGCGCCTGCAGGTGCATCGGCCACTCACCGAACCCGGTGCCGCCCTGCCCCTGCGCCTGGCCATTGCCATGGCCGAGGTTGACCACGCGGAAATCGCAGCAGCGTCCACGTTCGACCGGTTCGCGCAGCGGGCCGGCCGGCAGCATCTGGCCATTGCCGTAGCGACGGCTGCCGTCGATCACCTCGATCTCCACGTCGCGTGCCAGGCGGTAGTGCTGCAGGCCGTCGTCGCAGACCACGATGTCGCACCCGGCCTCGGCCAGCGCGCGCGCGGCCGCGGCGCGATCGCGATCGACCCGTACCGGCACCGCCAGGCGCCGGGCGACCAGCACCGGCTCGTCGCCGCCCTCGGCCGGCGCGGTTTCGGCGGTGACCCAGCGCGGGGTGGCTTCGTCCTGGCGGCCGTAGCCGCGGCTGGCCACGCCCGGGCGCCAGCCGGCTTCGCGCAATTTCTGCACGACGGCGATCGTCAGCGGGGTCTTGCCGGCACCGCCGGCGGCCAGGTTGCCAATCACCACGACCGGCACCTCGACCTTGCGCCGGCGCAGCAGGCCGCCGCGGTACAGGCGTCGCCGCAGCGCGGTGACGCCGGCATAGACGGGCGCCAACAGCCGCGCCCACACCGGCACGGACGCATCGCCGAACCACCAGGCTGGCGTCTGTGGGGCCCCCTTGCTCATGCGACTCGCCTCGACCCTGGCCTCATCAAGCCCTGCGCTCGCGGAACTGCATGCCGTGCAGGTGCGCATACAGTCCGCCGGCGGCCATCAGTTCGGCGTGATTGCCGCGCTCGACCAAGCGGCCGTGGTCCAGCACCAGCACCTGGTCGGCATGCTCGATGGTGGACAGGCGATGGGCGATGACCAGGGTGGTGCGCTCGGGCATCAGCCGGTGCAGTGCGTCCTGCACCAGCCGCTCCGATTCGTTGTCCAGCGCCGCGGTGGCCTCGTCCAGGATCAGGATCGGCGCATCGCGCAGGATCGCCCGCGCGATCGCCAGTCGCTGGCGCTGGCCGCCGGACAGCAGCGCGCCGTTCTCGCCGACCGGCGTGTCCAGGCCCTGCGGCAGGCGCTCGATGAATTCCCAGGCGTTGGCCGCCTCGGCCGCCGCGCGGATCGCCTCGTGGCTGGCCTTCGCACCGTAGGCGATGTTGGCCGCCACGGTGTCGTCGAACAGCATGACCTTCTGCCCGACCAGGGCGATCTGCCGGCGCAGGTCAGCCATGCGGTAGTCGTGCAGCTCCACCCCGTCCAGGGTGATGTGGCCGCTGCTGGGTTCGTAGAAACGGGGCACCAGACGGACCAGGCTGGTCTTGCCGCTGCCCGAACGGCCGACGATCGCGGTGACCGTGCCCGGACGGGCGGAGAAACTGATGTCGTCCAGGGCGAAGCCGGGCTGGTCGCGGTAACGCAGACTGACCCGGTCGAACACCAGTTCGCCTCGGGCACGGGCGATGGTCCTGGTGCCGGTGTCGGCCTCCTCTTCCGCGTCCAGGATCGCGAACAGCCGCTCGGACGCGGCCACGCCGCGGGAGATGGCGGTCTGCACGCTGGTGATACGGCGCAGCGAGGGGATGATCGCCATCATCGCGGTCATCAGCATCACGAACTGGCCCGCATTCAAGCCGCCCACCAGCGCCTCGCGCGTGGCGACCCAGACGATCGCCGCCAGCGCCAGGGCGGCCAGCAGCTGGGTCATGGCCGAGGCACCGGCACGCGTGCCTTCGACCTTCATGTTCAGGCCCAGGATGCGGTTGGCCAGCGCCGAATAACGCGCGATCTCCAGCCCCTGTGCGCCGTGTACCTTGACGTCCTGCTGCGCCGACAGCGACTGCTCGGCACTGGCGGCCATGCGGCCCATGCCGTCCTGGATGCCGCCGCTGATCCGTCGATAGCGCTTGCCCACGTACCAGACAATGACGCCGATCAGCGGGGTGATCAGCAGCATGGCCACGGTCACCTTCGCGCTGGCCCAGAGCATCAGGCCCAGCAGGTAGATGATGGTCAAGCTGTCGGTGACCAGCGTCTTGAGCGCATCGGAACTGGCCTGGGTCACCTGCTCGGTATCGAAGTTCAGGCGGCTGACCATCACCGGGGTCGATTCGGTGTCGAACTGGGTCGACGGCAGGCGCAGGTACTTGGCCAGCACCTGCTCGCGCAGGTCGCGGACAACGCTGCGGCCGGTGCGGGCCATTCCGTAGTCGGTGACGAAGGTGGCCACGCTGCGCAACACGAACAGGCCGACGATGGCCAGCGGCAGCAACACCGCGTCCTTGGGCTGCGGAGTCACGAAGCTGTTGGTGAGCGGCTCCATCAGCCGGATGAAGCTACCGCCAGCGATCGCCTCGATGATCATTCCGACCAGTGCGGCGGCCAGGAAAGGCCAGTAGCGGCGGGTATAGCCGAGCAGGCGCTTGTAGATCGGCCAGACCGGCGGGCGCGGCTCGCTCAAGACTGCGGCTCCGGCGCGGTGGCGATGGCGATGCGGCGGAAGCCCAACTGGGCCAGCGCGTCTTGCGCGGTGACCACGGCCTGGTACGGCGTGCGCGCGTCGGCGCGCAGCATCACCGGCAGTTCGCGATCCTCGCCGGCAGCCTCGACAATGGCCTGCTTGACCGCCTCGATGTCGGTGCGCAGCACCTCGCGCTCGCCGATGAAGTAGCGGCCGTCGGCGTTGACCAGGACGTTGAGCGTGCGCGCCGGTGGCGGCGCCTGCGGGCTGGCCACCGGCAACTGCAGCTGCAGGGTCGAGCGCACGTCGAAGGTGGTGGTGATCACGAAGAAGATGATCAGCACCAGGATCACGTCGATCAGCGGGACAAGGTCGATGCCCGGTTCGTCGTAGGCGCGCTGGTCGCGGATGCGCATGGGCGACTCAGCCGCGGGCCGGAGCGGCCGGGACCTGGCGCGCGGCGGCGGCGCGGGCGGCCGCTGCCTGCGCGGCGGCGGCCGGAGATACCTGCGGTGCCGGGCGGGCGTTGTCGAGCGCGTCCAGCAGTGCGGTGGCTTCCTGCTCCATCTCGATCACGTAGCCGGCGATGCGGCTGCGGAAGAAGCGATGGAAGATCAGTGCCGGGACCGCGATGATCATGCCGGTGGCGGTGCACACCAGCGCCTTGCCGATACCGCCGGCCAGCTGGTTCACGTCACCCAGGCCGTGGTCGAGGATGCCCAGGAACATCTGGATCATGCCCACCACCGTGCCAAGCAGCCCCAGCAACGGACCGGCCGAGGCGATGGTGCCCAGCGCACTGAGGAATTTCTCCATCTTGAACACCAGGTGCCGGCCGGTGTCCTCCAGCCGCTCGCGGATCACGTCGCGGGGCTTGTTGCGCACGTCCAGCGCGGCGGCCAGCAACGACCCCAGCGGCGAATTGCGGCGCAGCGATTCGATATGGGCCGGATCCAGCGGGCCGCGCGTGGCCCAGTTGCGGACCTCGGCACCCAGGTTGGGCGGCATGACCTCGGCGCGACGCAGGCTCCACAGCCGCTCCAGGATGATCGCCAGGGCCGCCACACCCAGCAGCAGCAACGGCAGCATCGGCCATCCACCAGCCTTGACCAGCTCCCACACCTGAACCACCTCCGGCACCGGGCCGCATCGACGAGGCGTAAGGATGACGGCAAATGCAGCCCGGGCGCCAGCCCACCCGCCCCGGAACGCGGCCGGGCGCACGTTACGCGGTTGCGCGGCGCAGCGCCGGTACCCGCGTGGCCGGTCGACGCCGCGGACGAGCGACCGTGCGGTTGCGACATGGTTGGAATGGAGCGCCACCGTGACTACGGCGGCGGCTCATGACGCTGCCACAGCCGGGGCCGTCCGATGCGACGCTCGCGCAACGACAGGCCATCGGCATCGAGCCAGACCCGGATCGCCCCAGATCGCGGCGTCACCAGGACCTCGGCGCCCTGTCGCTGCCAGCGCCGCACGACCTCCGCCCGCGGATGTCCGAACGGATTGGCGTGTCCGGCCGCCACCAGCGCCAGGCGCGCATCGGTGGCGGCCACGAATGCGGAGGAGGACGAACCGGCGCTGCCGTGATGGGGTACGACCACCACCTCCGCCCGCAACAGCTCGGGCTTGCGCAGCAGGCGACGCTCCACCACCTCGCCGATGTCGCCCGGCAACAGCACCACCCCATGCGCCGATTCGATCCGCAGCACGCAACTGGACTCGTTGCGCAGATAGGGAAAATGCATCGGCGGATGCATGAAGCGAAAGCGCACGCCATCCCAGTCCCAGCCATGCCCGGCCTCACAGGCGCCCTCCATCTCCACCGGCGCGCCAGGCGATGCCAGCGAGCGGTCCACCGGCATGCCACGGCGCACCGCCGGCCAGCCGCCGGCGTGGTCCTGGTCGCCATGGCTGATCACCACCCGGTCCAGCCGCGCGATGCCCAGCGCGCGCAATGCCGGCATTACCACGCGCTCACCGGCGTCGAAGCCGTCGCGCACCGCCGGCCCGGCGTCGTACAGCAGCGCGTGGTGCGTCGTGCGCACCACCACGGCCAGCCCCTGCCCCACGTCCAGGACGTGAAGCTCGACCCCGCCGGCGCCCGGCAGCTCGCGTGACGGATACAACAAAGGCAACCACAGCAGCAGCGCCAATGGCCGTCCCGGCAATCCGCGCGGCAGCAGCAGCCAGAACGCCCCCAGCAGCGCCAGCGGAAGCGCCCATGCGCGCGCCTCCGGCAACCACCACAACGAGAAACGGCTTTCAGCCATGGTGCCGAACAACCGCCAGCTCGGATCGAAGCACGCGGCCGCCAGGCGCCAGGCCCACGCGCCGGCCCCGGCGTGCAGCGCTTCCAGCCCGGTGCCCAGCAGCGACAGCGGCACCACCACCAGGCTCCACCAGGGCACCGCCAGCAGGTTGGCCAGTGGACCGGCCAGCGAGGCCTGCAGGAACAGCACCGCGCCCAGGGGCAGCAGGCCCAGCGTGGCCACGCCCTGGGCGGACAGGAAATCGCGCAGCCAGCGACGTTGACCCTGCGCGGGCAGGCACCAGACCAGCCAGGCCACGCCGGCGAAGCTCAACCAGAAGCCGGCCTGCAGCACCGACAGCGGATCGACCAGCAGCATGATCGCCAGCGCCAGGGAGAGCGCCTGCCAGGTGCCCAGCGGCCGCCGCATGACCCGGGCCGCAGCCACCACTGCGATCATCAGCAACGTGCGCACGGTCGGCAGCGCGAATCCCGCCACCGCCGCGTAGCCGGCCGCTCCCAGCACCGCGGCAACGGCGGCAGCCTGTGGACGCGGACATACCCGTCCCAGCGCCGGAACCAGCCACCACAGCGCGATCGCCATCCACGCGAAGAATCCTGCGACCAGCCCGACATGGAAGCCGGAAATCGCGATCAGGTGGGTCAGGCCGACCGCTCGCAGCGCCTCCCAGTCGGCATCGTCCAGTCCGCGCGTATCGCCCAGCGCGAGGGCACGGATGAAGCGCGAGGACGATGACGGCACCGCGCCGGCAATTCGCATCGCCATGCGCGCACGCCAGGCGTCGATGCCCGACGCCGGCGCCAGTTCGCGTGCCAGGGTCGGCACGCGCACGTATCCGGTGGCCGCGATACGTTGCGCCATCGCGTGCCGGCCGGCGTCGAAGCCTCCCGGATTGGACAGCCCGCGCGGTGCGCGCAGTTTCGCCATGAAACTCCAGCGCGCGCCGGGTTGCAGCGCCACGCGTGGACCCGGCCCGGTCGCATCGAAGTCGTCGTACCAGGACAACTGCAGCCGCCGCCCGGCCAACGGACCGGGCGTTTGCCCATCGACCTGGAACTGGAAGCGGGTTCGCCGCTCCTCGTGCTGCGGCAGGCCCTGCACCTGCCCGCTGACACGCACTTCGCGACCTTCCTGCTCCACCGGCAACCAGGTCGCCAGGACCCACCCCGCATGCAGCGCCGCCCAACCGGCACCGAACAACGCCGCGCCCAGCGCACGCCCCGACCAACGCCGGGCCCAGCCCAGCACGCCCAGCAGCAACAGCAACCAGCGCAGCGGTGCCGCAGGCAACGAGGGCAGGAAAAGGCTGGCGACCACGCCGCCCAGCAATGCCGCGACGCAGGCCAGACCCAATAGCGGCGGTGGCCGCGGTGGCACGCGCGACGCCGATGTCCACCCATGGCCGGGCACGATCGCCGCCATAGCCTAAGGCGCCTGCCGGATGGATCCGGCGTCGCAGCTGCAGGGCTTTGAATGGCGACCGAAGCACGCGAACCGGCCCGGTTCAGCGCCAAAAACGACGGCGCGGGCGACGGCGCCAGTATTTGCGCTTGCGGACGGACCAGACATGACGCTTCTTCCATGAAGCCAGTGTCCCGACATCCTTGCCCGGCCTTGCGGCCCGACACGATCGGTGCAAACGCCGGCCGCAGGTAGGAATTCCCCGTGCTCGCCGGTGAGGGGTGAGGCCCGGACGTCACCTCGGTGTCGGCAGGCTGGCCGCCGACCGCCGCCATGCGGCACGATCAGCTCCCCCACCGACAAGGACATGCCGATGAGCGTCGCCCGATTCCTGCTGGTCTCCTTGTGGCTGTTCGCGCTGCCGGCCATGGCATCGCAGGCGCAGCCGGCGCGCGTGCAGTTCCTCAACTCCGGCAAGGTGGTACCCATAACGCTGCCCTTCTCCGAAGCGGTGCGCGTGGACGACACGCTGTACCTGTCCGGCCAGATCGGTATCGAGCCTGGAACGATGAAGCTGGTGGCCGGCGGCATCGAGGGCGAAACGCGGCAGGCGATGGACAATATCCGCACCACGCTGGAAACCCATGGCTTCACCATGGCCGACGTGGTGAAGTGCACGGTGATGCTGGCGGACATGTCGCGCTGGAACGAGTTCAACGCGGTGTATCGCAGCTATTTCTCCGGTCGCTACCCGGCGCGCAGCGCGTTTGGCGCCAGCGGCCTGGCGCTGGGCGCGCAAGTGGAAGTGGAATGCATTGCCGTGGCCGGTGCCGGCCGCTGAGCGCAGACGCACAGGACCCGACCATGACCCATCGCATCGAGATCACCTACTGCACGCAGTGCCGCTGGCTGCTGCGCGCGGCCTGGATGGCGCAGGAGCTGTTGACCACGTTCGAGGAGGAAATCGCCTCGCTGACGCTGATCCCCGGTAGCGGTGGCGTCTTCGAGGTGACCGCCGATGGCTCGACGGTCTGGTCTCGGGTTGCCGATGGCGGCTTCCCGGATATCGCCGAACTCAAGCGGCGCGTGCGCGACCGGATCGCACCGGACCGCTCGCTCGGACATGCCGACCGTCAGGCTGATCCGGCATCCTGAGACGCGAAAACGCCGCATCGCGAGGATGCGGCTGCGCAAGCGGCAGGCTCACCCACCTGCATTGATGAAAGTGTGCCGCCAGCGCGCGTGGCCAACCGGCAAAGCACTCAACCGGCCGATACTTCCTGCGGGGCCAGCTCGCGCAGCTTGCCTTCGTGCAGTTCCAGCACGCGGTCCAGCCGGCGCGCCAGTCGGCGGTCGTGGGTGACCAGGACCAGGCTGGTGCGCTGGGCGCGGTTGAGCTCGAGCATCAGCTCGAACACCGTGGCGGCGGTCTTCTCGTCCAGGTTGCCGGTGGGTTCGTCGCCGAGCACGCACGCCGGCCGGTTGACCAGCGCGCGCGCCACCGCTGCACGCTGGCGTTCGCCGCCGGACAGCTCGCCGGGCTTGTGGCCCAGGCGATGGGCCAGGCCGACCGACTCCAGCAATTCGGTCGCGCGCCGGTTCGCTTCCTCGACCTCACCGCCGGACAGCATCACCGGCATCATCACGTTCTCCAGCGCGGTGAACTCCGGCAGCAGGTGGTGGAACTGGTAGACGAAGCCGAGCGCGCGGTTGCGCAGGCGGCCACGCTGGGCATCCGACAGCGCGGACATCTTCTGCCCGGCCACGTACACCTCGCCGGCGCTGGGCGTGTCCAGGCCGCCGAGCAGGTGCAGCAGCGTGCTCTTGCCCACGCCCGACGCGCCCACGATCGCCACGGTCTCGCCCGCAGTCACCTGCAGGTCCAGCCCATCGAACACGTGGGTCTTCATCTTGCCTTCGGCGTAGGTCTTGCCCAGGCCCTCGGCGCGCAGCGCCTCGACCGCTTCGTGCACGGCAGCTGCTCCTGCGGCTGGAATGGTGTTCTCACTCATAGCGCAGCGCCTCCGCCGGCTGGGTGCGCGCGGCGCGCCAGGCCGGGTACAGCGTGGCCAGGAAGCTCATCGCCAGCGCGACCACCAGGGTGGCCACCACGTCGGGTGTCTGCATGTCGGTCGGCAAGCCGGTGATGTAGTAGACGTCTTCCGGCAGCAGGGTCACGTTGAACAGCGCCTCGATGCCGTCCAGGATCCGCTCCAGGTTCCAGGTCAACGTGACGCCGCCGACGAAACCCAGCACCGTGCCGATGATTCCGATCAGCGTGCCCTGCACCATGAACACCTGCATCACCCCGCCCGGCGTCAGACCGAGCGTGCGCAGGATCGCGATGTCGGCCTGCTTGTCGGTGACCAGCATCACCTGCGAGTTCACCAGGGTGAAGGCGCCCATCAGGATGATCAGCGACAGCAGGATGCCCATCACCGTCTTTTCCATCTTCAGCGAGTGGTAGAGGTTGGCGTTCTCGCGTGTCCAGTCGCTGACCCGGTAGAACCCGGGCAGTTTCAGCGCCAGGTCGCGGGCCACGTCGTAGGCCTGGTTCATGTCGTGCAGCATCAGCCGCACGCCGCTGGCGCCATCGCGTCTAAGCACCCGTTGCAGGTCGGCCATGTGGACCACGGCCAGGCCGCGGTCGATGTCGTTGTAGCCGGCCTCGAACACGCCGCTGACGGTGAAGCGCTTGTAGCGCGCCATCGCGCCCATCGGCGAGCCCTGGAACTCCGGGACCATGACCATCACCGAATCGCCCACGTCCACGCCCAGCCACAGCGCCAGTTCCTGGCCCAGCAGGATGTTGTAGGAACCGTCGGTGAGCGTGTCGGCCGAGCCGCGCTTCATCTTCTGCGACAGCACCGACACCCGATCCTCCAGCGAGGGCTCGATGCCACGCAGCATCGCCGGCTGGTTGCGCGGACCGGACAGCAGCGCTTCGGTTTCGATGAAGGGCGCGGCGCCCGATACGCGCGGATCCTTGGCCGCGACGTCCAGCGCGTGCTGCCAGTCCTGCATCGGCACCCCGTCGGCCACTACCGTGGCGTGCGCGGCGAACTGCAGCAGGCGGTCGCGGATCTCCTTCTGGAAACCGCTCATCACCGCCATGGTGGTGATCAGCACGGTCACGCCCAGGGCAATGCCCAGGATCGAAGCCAGCGAGATGAAGGAGATGAAGCCGTTGCGGCGCTTGGCCCGCAGGTAACGCAGGCCGATGGCCACTTGAACGGGTTTGAACATGGGCCGATGGATGTCCGTTGCCGGCTCACCGGCCGTCGATGGGCCTATGGTGCCATCGGCCGGTCTCGGCGCGAAGCCGCGCGTGCGGCCACGGCCAGCCGCAGTTCACGCCGCCGCGGCGCCGGCAGCGTGTCCGGCCACCAGGCCAGGCGCACGTCGCGGCCGTCGCGGTCGACCGCATGCACGAACGCCAGCGGCCCACGCCAGGTCACATCGCAAGCCCGCAGCGGCTCGCCATCGAGGCTGTCGGTACCCGCACTGCCGGTCGCCAGCACCAGGCTGCGCGGTGCCCTGCCCGCCTCGCGGCGGACCTGCCATAAGGCCAAGGCAGCCGCGATCGGGGCCAATGACCAGGCCAGCGGACGCGGCAGGCCTGAACCCAGTACCGACAGTGGAGCCAGGATCGCCAGCAGCCCCAGCGCGGCCAGCAGCCAGCGCGAGGGGCGCCACTCAAGCCGGCAGGGCGCGGATCGAAGCGATGAGATCGGCGAGCTCGGCATCCGGACAGGTCTCGTAGCCCATGAACCAGCGCCAGAGCCTATCGTCCTCGCAATCCAGCAGCCGTAGGAAAACCCCGCGCTGGGCGTCGGTCGCTTGCGGATAGACGTGGGTGAGCCAGCGCTCGAACAGCTGGTCCAGCTCGCGCATGCCGCGACGGCAGCGCCAACGGATCCGGCGCAGGTCGGCGTCGGCGTCCAGGCCAGGTTCGGATTCGGGTGCAGTCACGTCGCGGCAAGCCGGCAGGAGCGGAGCGTCATTGTCGCCGCCCGGCGTGCGCGCCGGTAGGGCCGCGCACGCGACGCGATGGTCAACCCTGCGCCGCCTCGCGCTGCTTGAGCCAGCGGTTGACCATCAGCGCGACCAGGGTGGCGACCGCACCCGACAGCAGGTACAGCCCCACGTACGGCAGGCCCAGTTGCGAGGCCAGCAGCAGCGCCACCAGCGGAGCGAACGCCGCGCCGATCAGCCAGGCCAGGTCGGTGGTCAGCGCCGCACCGGTGTAGCGATAGCGCGAGCCGAAGTTGCGGGTCACCGCGCCGGAGGCCTGGCCGTAGGACAGGCCCAGCAGCAGGAAGCCGATCAGCATGAACAGCTGCTGCGCACCCGGGCCGCCGCCCAGCAGGGTGGGCGCGAAACCGCTGAACACCGCGATCGCGACCGCCGTGGCGGCCAGCGTCTGCACGCGACCTATCCTGTCAGCGATCAGGCCCGACGCCAGCACGCCGCCCACGGCCAGGAAGCCGCCGCCGACCTGCACCATCAGGAAGCGGCTGATGTTCTGGTCGGTGTACAGCTGGATCCACGACAGCGGGAAGATGGTGACGATGTGGAAGATCGCATAGCTGGCCAGCGCGGCGAATGCACCGATGAACACGTGCCGTCCCTTGACCCGGAACAGCTCGGACACCGGCACCGGCTCCAGCTCCCGCTCGCCCATCTGCTGCTCGTACTCGTTGGTCACCACGATGCGCAGGCGCGAGAACAGCGCCACGACGTTGATCGCGAAGGCAGCGAAGAACGGATAGCGCCAGCCCCAGTCGTAGAAGTCGGCGTTGGACAGGCTCGAATACAGGAACGAGAACAGCGAGGCGGCGACGATGAAACCCACCGGCGCGCCGAGCTGGCCGAGCATGGCGTACCAGCCGCGGCGATGCTTGGGCGCATTGAGTGCCAGCAGCGACGGCAGGCCGTCCCACGAGCCGCCCAGGGCCACGCCCTGGCCGAGGCGGAACAGCGCCAGCAGCACGATCGCCAGCGCGCCGATCTTTTCGTAGCCGGCCACGAAGGCGATGCCCGCGGTGCTGGTGCCCAGCAGGAACAGCGCAGCAGTCAGCTTGGTCCCGCGGCTCCAGCGGTCCTGGATCCACAGGAACAGCACGGTGCCGATCGGCCTGGAGATAAAGGCCAGGGCGAAGATCAGGAACGAATACAGCGTGGCCTGCAGCGGTTCGGCGAAGGGGAAGAACACCTTCGGGAAAACCAGCGCCGAGGCGATGCCGTAGACGAAGAAATCGAAATATTCGGAGATGCGGCCGATGACCACGCCCACGGCGATCTCGCCGGGAGCCACGTGGGCATGGGACGCGGGGTCCTGCCCGTGGACGGACACGGTGGACGAGGCGGTCGAGTTGGACGCGGGGATCGAGGACATCGCGGTGGGGGACTATGCTGTGCCTGCGGGGGAGGCTACACCGGCTTGCGTGGCGGGGATGTGCGCCATCGGGCCGGGGGCCGGCGGTACAGGGTCCCACCATTCGGGACCGGGAACCATAGGACAAAACGACCAATCGATCCTTTCACGGGCCAGGAGTAAAGTTAGCGCCCGCTGCGCCCCCCACCAGCCTCCCTATTCAGATGTCCACTTTCAAGCCTCTTCGCCGACTCCTGCTGGCGGCCGGCCTGGCCATCCCGTTGGCCGGCTGCAACACGATCCTGCTCAACGCCCCGGGCGACATCGCCCGCCAGCAGGGCGACCTGATCATCGTCTCCACCCTGCTGATGCTGATCATCATCGTGCCGGTGATCGCCCTGACCCTGTTCTTCGCCTGGCGCTACCGGGCCTCGAACAAGGCCGCCACCTACAAGCCCGACTGGGACCACTCCCTGCAGCTGGAGCTGGTGATCTGGGCCGCGCCGCTGCTGATCATCATCGCCCTGGGCGCGATCACCTGGATCAGCACCCATACCCTGGACCCGTACCGGCCGCTGGACCGCATCGCCGAAGGCCGGCCGGTGCCCGAAGAGGTCAAGCCGCTGGTGGTGGAAGTGGTGGCGCTGGACTGGAAGTGGCTGTTCCTCTATCCCGAGCAGGGCATCGCCACGGTCAATGAGCTGGCCGCACCGGTCGACCGGCCGATCCAGTTCAAGCTCACCGCCTCCACGGTGATGAACGCGTTCTACGTCCCCGCCCTGGCCGGCATGATCTACACCATGCCCGGCATGCAGACCGAGTTGAACGCGGTGATGAACTCGCCCGGCAACTACGAAGGCTTCTCGGCCAACTACAGCGGCGCCGGTTTCTCGGGCATGCGCTTCCGCTTCCACGCCATGGACCAGGCCGGCTTCGACGGCTGGGTGGCCCAGGTGCGCACGGGCGACAAGCTCGACCGCGACACCTACCTGGCGCTGGAAAAGCCCTCCGAGCGCGCGCCGGTGCAGCACTTCGGCACCGTCGAAAACGGCATGTACGAGGCCATCCTCAACCGCTGCGTCGATCCGCGCCGGATGTGCATGCACGAGATGATGGCCATCGACGCCGGCAACGGCCCGGGCCGCACCGGCGAGGAAGGCCTGGAGGAGCGCCGCGTCGGCGACCTGCGCGGCCGCCCGTACGTGCAGTCGGCCATGTGCGCTGCCACCGATGCGCCGGCCGCCGGCCTGAACACCTCCCTTTCCCGCCTGGCTCCCTGAGCCGACACACGCCGCCGCCCGCACCCTCACGGTCGGCGGCCTGACGACGGAAGCTTCAAGCGATGTCCTCCCCCCACTCCACCTCCGCTCCCTACAACCCGCTGACCGGCCACCTGGGCTGGGAGTCGTTTCCGCTGCACGATCCGGTGATCCTGTCGGCGTTCGTCGGCACGATGCTGGCCGGCATCGCGGTGCTGGCGGTGATCACCCGATACAAGCTGTGGGGCACGCTGTGGCGCGACTGGTTCACCAGCATCGACCACAAGAAGATCGGCATCATGTACATGGTGCTGGGCCTGGTGATGCTGCTGCGCGGCTTCGCCGATGCGCTGATGATGCGCATGCAGCAGGCGATGGCCTTCGGCGACAACCTGGGCTACCTGCCGCCGCACCATTACGACCAGGTGTTCACCGCCCACGGCGTGATCATGATCTTCTTCGTAGCCATGCCGCTGGTCACCGGCCTGATGAACTACCTGGTGCCGTTGCAGATCGGCACGCGCGACGTCGCCTTCCCGTTCCTCAACAACTTCAGCTTCTGGATGACCACCTCCGGCGCGGTGCTGGTCATGCTGTCGCTGTTCGTGGGCGAGTTCGCCAAGACCGGCTGGCTGGCCTATCCGCCGCTGTCGGGCATCGACTACAGCCCCGACGTGGGCGTCGATTACTACATATGGGCCTTGCAGATAGCAGGCATAGGCACGTTGTTATCGGGCGTCAACCTGATCGTGACCATCGTCAAGATGCGCGCGCCGGGCATGACCCTGATGCGCATGCCGGTGTTTACCTGGACGGCGCTGTGCACCAACGTGCTGATCGTGGTCAGCTTCCCGGTGCTGACCGCGGTGCTGGCGCTGCTGGCGCTGGACCGGTACGTGGGGACCAACTTCTTCACGAACGATCTCGGCGGCAACCCGATGATGTACGTGAACCTGATCTGGATCTGGGGCCACCCGGAGGTCTACATCCTGATCCTGCCGGTGTTCGGCGTGTTCTCCGAGATCGTGGCCACCTACTCGGGCAAGCGCCTGTTCGGCTACAGCTCGATGGTCTACGCCACGGTGGTGATCACCGTGCTGTCCTACCTGGTGTGGCTGCACCACTTCTTCACCATGGGCTCGGGCGCCAGCGTCAACTCGTTCTTCGGCATCACCACGATGATCATCTCGATCCCCACGGGCGCGAAGATCTTCAACTGGCTGTTCACCATGTACCGCGGGCGGATCCGCTTCGAGGTGCCGATGCTGTGGACCATGGGTTTCATGGTCACCTTCGTGGTGGGCGGCATGACCGGCGTGCTGCTGGCGGTGCCGCCGGCCGACTTCGTCCTGCACAACAGCCTGTTCCTGGTCGCCCACTTCCACAACGTGATCATCGGCGGCGTGGTGTTCGGCCTGTTCGCCGGCATGACGTTCTGGTTCCCCAAGGCGTTCGGTTTCAAGCTCGACGACTTCTGGGGAAAGATGTCGTTCTGGTTCTGGCTGGCCGGCTACTGGTTCGCCTTCACTCCGCTATACGTGCTGGGCCTGATGGGCGTGACCCGCCGCATGAGCCACTTCACCGACCCCTCGCTGCAGATCTGGTTCCAGATCGCCGCCTTCGGCGCGGTCCTGGTGGCCATCGGCATCGCCTGCTTCCTGATCTGCATCTTCGTGAGCTTCCGCAAGCGCGAGCAGCTGCGCGACGTCACCGGCGATCCGTGGGATGCGCGCAGCCTGGAGTGGTCCACCTCCTCGCCGCCGCCGGAGTACAACTTCGCCTTCACCCCGGTGGTGCACGACAACGATGCGTGGTGGGACATGAAGCAGCGCGGTGCCAAGCGTCCGCTGACCGGCTACCTGCCGATCCACATGCCGAAGAACACCGCCGCCGGCGTGGTCCTGGCCGGCCTGAGCACCGTGCTCGGCTTCGCCCTGATCTGGCACATCTGGTGGCTGGTGATTGCCTCGTTCGTCGCCACCCTGGTCGCCACGATCGTGCACACCTTCAACTACAAGCGCGACTACCACATCCCGGCCGACACCGTGGCCCGGACGGAGGAGCAGCGCACCGCCCTGCTGAACGCCCATGTCTGACGCGATCGCCCTGACTACCGCCGACGCCGTGCCCCCGGCCGCCCGTCCGCTCCAGTTCTACGACCTGGCCGGCGAGCACCATCCGCAGCAGGGCACCCTGCTCGGCTTCTGGCTGTACCTGATGAGCGACCTGCTCATCTTCGCCAGCCTGTTCGCCGTCTACGGCGTGCTCGGCCGCAGCTATGCGGCCGGCCCGACCGGTGCGGACCTGTTCGACCTGCCGCTGGTGGCGGTCAACACCGCCATGCTGCTGTTCTCCTCGATCACCTATGGCTTCGCCATGCTGTCGATGCAGCGCCGGAACATCCCCGGCGTACTGGCCTGGCTGGCGGTCACCGGCCTGTTCGGCCTGGCCTTCCTGGGCATCGAGCTGTACGAGTTCTCGCACCTGATCCACCAGGGTGCCGGACCGCAGCGCAGCGCGTTCCTGTCCTCGTTCTTCGCCCTGGTGGGTACCCACGGCCTGCACGTGACCTTCGGCATCGTCTGGCTGGTGGTGCTGATGGTGCAGGTGCAGCGCTACGGCCTGCACGCGGCCAACCAGCGTCGCCTGCTGTGCCTGTCGATGTTCTGGCACTTCCTGGACGTCGTGTGGATCGGCGTCTTCACCTTCGTCTACCTGATGGGAGTGCTGTGATGAGCCTGCCCAGCGACCCGCACGCGCACGGCCACCACGACGGCCACGGTCACGATGGCCATGGCGACCCTGGCCACGACGAGCATGTCGAAGCCGCGCACGGCACCATGCGCGACTATGTGACGGGCTTCATCCTGTCGGTCATCCTCACCGCGATCCCGTTCTGGCTGGTGATGAACGGCGTCATCGCCAGCCCGGGCATGACCGCGGCGGTGATCCTGGGCTTCGCCGCGGTGCAGATCGTGGTCCACATGATCTACTTCCTGCACATGAACGGCCGCTCGGAAGGCGGCTGGAACATGCTCGCGCTGATCTTCACCGTCGTGCTGGTGGTGATCGTGCTGTCCGGCTCGTTGTGGGTGATGTACCACCTCAACAACAACATGATGCCGATGTCGCCGCACGAGGCCAGGGTCCAGCCCTGAGCCGCGACGGCGACGGCGGGCCGGCGGCCATGGATCCGGACGGCATTGCAGATGACGCGGCGCGACCGCCGCGCGGCCCGCTGGCGCTGACCGTGCTGGCCGTGGCGTTCGCGCTGGGCCTGCTGCTGTTCGCATCGCTGGGCGTGTGGCAGGTGCAGCGACTGCACTGGAAGCACGACCTCATCGCCCGGGTCGATGCACGCGTCCACGCCGATCCGGTTCCTGCTCCCGACAACCGCGCCTGGGCGGCCTCGACACCCACGGCCGAGGAATACCGGCGCGTGCAGGTGCACGGCCAATGGCTGCCGGAGCTGGACACCCGCGTGCAGGCGGTGACCGAAGCCGGCGCCGGGCGCTGGCTGCTGCGGCCGTTGCGCCGCGACGATGGCAGCGTGGTGCTGGTCAACCTGGGCTACGTGCCCGAAGACTGGCAGGCCACGCCGCCGGCTTCCGGTCCGGCGCAGGTCACCGGCCTGCTGCGCCTGAGCGAACCGGGCGGCGGCTTCCTGCGCAGCAACGTGCCGGCACAGGAGCGCTGGTATTCGCGCGACGTGGCGGCGATCGCCGGGCACCGCCGGCTGGCGCAGGTGGCGCCCTACTTCGTCGATGCCGATGCCGACTCGGCCACGCAGGCCGGCACACCCTGGCCCCGCGGCGGCCTGACGGTGGTACGGTTCCGCGACAATCACCTGGGCTACGCGCTGACCTGGTTCGCGCTGGCCGTGCTGGTGGCCGGCGGCGCCTGGCGCTTCGCGCTGGAAGAGGTGCGCATCCGCCGGCGCTGGCGTTCGAACCGGAACACCCGGACCACGGAGTCCATGGATGCCGCTGACGGAAATGCCGCACGCCACCGATAAGCGCCAGGCGATCGAGTCGGCCCGCACCGACACCACCCGCGGCGCCGGCGTGCGCAACATGCAGCAGCTGATCCAGCTGCGCTGGATCGCACTGGTCGGCCAGGTGGCCACGATCGCTTTCGTCCACTTCGTGCTGGACATCCACCTGCCGCTGACGACGATGTTCGGCATCGCCGCCTGCCTGGCCGCGTTCAACCTGGCCAGCCTGCTGTACTGGCGACCGCGCCAGGACGTGGGCGATGTGGCCCTGCTGTCGGCGGTGCTGGTGGACGTGGCCGCGCTCACCGCGCAGCTGCACTTCAGCGGCGGCATCACCAATCCGTTCGTATTCCTGTACCTGCTGCAGGTCGCGGTCGGCGCGGTGCTGCTGCCGGGCTGGGCCAGCTGGGTGGTGGTGGCCGCCAGCTGCGCCGGCGTGCTCGGGCTGGTGGTCTTCCCCGGCCCGGTCACCATCGCCGCCAATCCCGAACAGGGCATCGGCGATGCATACGTGCAGGGCCTGCTCGCCTGCTTCCTGCTCACCGCGGTGCTGGCCGGGCTGTTCATCGGCCGCATTGCGCGGATCCTGCGGGTGCGCGATGCGCGCCTGGCCGACCTGCGCCAGCAGGCCGCCGAGGAAGAACACATCGTGCGCATGGGCCTGCTCGCTTCCGGCGCGGCACACGAGCTGGGCACGCCGCTGGCCACGCTGTCGGTGCTGCTCGGCGACTGGCGCAGGATGGCGCCGTTCAACGAACACCCCGAACTGCAGCAGGACCTGGACGAGATGCAGACCCAGCTCACCCGCTGCAAGTCGATCGTCACCGGCATCCTGCTCTCGGCCGGCGACACGCGTGGCGAGGCGCCGGCGCAGACCACCCTGGCGGTATTCCTGGATGAACTGGTCAGCGAGTGGAGCGCGACCCGTCCGGTCGGCGTGCTCGACTATCGCCGCCGTCTGGACGAGGACCTGCCGATCGTTTCCGATTCCGGCCTCAAGCAGATGATCGGCAACATCCTGGACAACGCGCTGGAAGCCTCGCCCGACTGGGTCGGGCTGGAGGTCACCCGCCAGGGCGAGGAAGGCGAAACGCTGCGCCTGAAGGTGAGCGATGCCGGAACGGGCTTCACCGCCGAGACCCTGGTCAACTTCGGCAAACCCTACAATTCCAGCAAGGGACGCCCCGGCGGCGGCCTGGGCCTGTTCCTCTCGCTCAACGTCGCCCGCAGCTTCGGCGGCCGTCTGTATGCGGCCAATCGCCTGCCGCGCGGCGCCGAAGTGGTGCTGGAACTGCCGCTCTCCTCGCTGGCCCTGCCTCCCGAAGAACTGGACGAAGCGCAAGATGACTGAAGACACCGCACCGCGTCGGCTGCTGATCGTCGAAGACGACGAGGCGTTCGCACGCACGCTGATCCGTTCCTTCGAGCGGCGCGGCTATGAAGTCCATCACGCCGCCGGCCAGGCCGAACTGGACGAGGCGCTGCGCGATTTCGCGCCGGGCTATGCGGTGGTCGACCTGAAGCTGGCCGGCGGCAGTTCCGGCCTGACCTGCGTGCAGGCGCTGCACGCGCACGATCCGGAAATGCTGATCGTGGTGCTGACCGGCTACGCCAGCATCGCCACCGCGGTGGAGGCGATCAAGCTCGGCGCCTGCCACTACCTGGCCAAGCCGTCCAACACCGACGACATCGAAGCCGCTTTCGGTCGCGCCGAAGGCAACGCGGAAGTCGTCCTGGGCGAGCGCCCCACCTCGATCAAGACCCTGGAATGGGAACGCATCCACGAGGTGCTGGCCGAGACCGGCTTCAACGTCTCCGAGACCGCGCGCCGGCTGGGCATGCACCGGCGCACGCTGGCACGCAAGCTGGGCAAGCAGCAGGTCAAGTAGCCGGCGCGCAGGTCGCCGGCGCCGCAAGGAAAAAGGCCCGGCATTGCCGGGCCTTTCGATATCCGCGAAGGCGGAATACTTCCAGCGCAACCGCTGGATCAGGAACGACGCTCCATCATCAGCTTCTTGATCTCGGCAATGGCCAATGCCGGGTTCAGGCCCTTCGGGCAGGTGCGCGCGCAGTTCATGATGGTGTGGCAGCGGTAGAGCTTGAACGGATCTTCCAGGTCGTCCAGGCGCGCACCGGTGTCCTCGTCGCGCGAGTCGATGATCCAGCGGTAGGCCTGCAGCAGGATCGCCGGGCCCAGGTAGCGCTCGCCGTTCCACCAGTAGCTCGGGCAGCTGGTCGAGCAGCACGCGCACAGGATGCACTCGTACAGGCCGTCCAGCTTCTTGCGGTCGGCCGGCGACTGCAGCCGCTCGCGGTCCGGCGGCGCCGGGGTCTGCGTGCGGATCCACGGCTTGATCGAGGCGTACTGCGCGTAGAAGTGGGTCAGGTCCGGGACCAGGTCCTTGACCACGCTCATGTGCGGCAGCGGGTAGATCGGCACTTCGGCCTTGCCGCAATCGGAGATCGCCTTGGTGCAGGCCAGCGTGTTGGTGCCGTCGATGTTCATCGCGCACGAACCGCAGATGCCCTCGCGGCACGACCGGCGGAAGGTCAGGGTCGGGTCGATCTCGTTCTTGATCTTGATCAGCGCGTCCAGGACCATCGGCCCGCACGCGGCCAGGTCGACCTCGTAGGTGTCGGTGCGCGGATTGGCGCTGTCGTCCGGGTTCCAGCGGTAGACCTTGAACGTGCGCGGATTCTTCGCGCCCTTGGCCGGGAAGTGCTTGCCCTTCTTGACCTGTGAATTCTTGGGGAGGCTGAACTCTGCCATGGCTGATCTCGTTGGCTCAGGCGGCCCGCAGGGCGAGCGTGGCGCGCGCGATGCGCGCGTCGTGGGATGTGGCGGTCGGACGCAGCATCACGTCCGTCAATACACGCGCGGCTTCGGCGGCACCACGGCCACGTCGTCGCTGAGCGTGTACATGTGCACCGGGCGGTAATCGAAGCTGCAGGCACCCTTGTCGTCGACATTGACCAGCGTGTGCTTCTGCCAGTTGACGTCGTCGCGGTCCGGGAAGTCCTCGTGCGCGTGGGCGCCGCGGCTCTCGTGGCGCTGTTCGGCCGAGTTGATCGTGGCCACCGCATTTAGCAGCAGGTTGTGCAGCTCGTAGGTCTCGATCAGGTCCGAGTTCCAGACCAGCGAACGGTCGGAAACCTTGACGTCCTCGAAGCTGGCGAAGATGTCCTTCATCTTCTCGCAGCCCTCGGCCAGGGTCTTGCTGGTGCGGAACACCGCCGCGTCGGACTGCATGGTCCGCTGCATCCGGTCGCGGATCACCGCGGTGGGCGTGTCGCCGTCGGCATTGCGCAGCTTGTCCAGGTGCGAGAGCGCCTTGTCGCAGGCGTCCGATGCCAGCGGCTTGTGCGCGGCGCCCTTCTTGATCGTCTCGGCGCAGCGGTTGGCCACCGCGCGGCCGAACACGACCAGGTCCAGCAGCGAGTTGGAGCCCAGGCGGTTGGCGCCGTGCACCGACACGCAGGCCGCCTCGCCGATCGCATACAGGCCCGGCACCACCGAATCGGGGTTGTCGCCGACCTTGCGCACGACTTCGCCGTGGTAGTTGGTCGGGATGCCGCCCATGTTGTAGTGCACGGTCGGGATCACCGGGATCGGCTGCTTGGTCACGTCCACGCCGGCGAAGATGTGCGCGCTTTCGGCGATGCCCGGCAGCTTCTCGTTGATCACTTCCGGGCCAAGGTGGGTCAGGTCGAGCAGGATGTGGTCCTTGTGCTCGCCAACGCCGCGGCCTTCGCGGATCTCGATGGTCATCGAACGGCTGACCACGTCGCGCGAGGCCAGGTCCTTGTAGTGCGGCGCGTAGCGCTCCATGAAGCGCTCGCCGCTGGAGTTGCGCAGGATGCCGCCTTCGCCGCGCACGCCCTCGGTGATCAGGCAACCGGCGCCGTAGATGCCGGTCGGGTGGAACTGCACGAACTCCATGTCCTGCATCGGCAGGCCGGCGCGCATCACCAGGCCGCCGCCGTCACCGGTGCAGGTGTGGGCGGAGGTGGCGCTGAAGTACGCGCGGCCGTAGCCGCCGGTGGCCAGCACCACGCCCTGGGCGCGGAACAGGTGCAGCGAGCCTTCGGCCATGTCCAGGGCCAGCACGCCGCGGCAGGCGCCTTCTTCGTCGAAGATCAGGTCCAGCGCGAAGTACTCGATCATGAAGCGCGCGTCGTGCGCCAGCGACTGCTGGTACAGCGTGTGCAGCATGGCGTGGCCGGTGCGGTCGGCGGCAGCGCAGGTGCGCTGCGCCGGCGGGCCTTCGCCGAACTTGGTGGTCATGCCGCCGAACGGGCGCTGGTAGATCTTGCCTTCCTCGGTACGCGAGAACGGCACGCCGTAGTGCTCCAGCTCGATGATCGCCGGGATCGCCTCGCGGCACATGTACTCGATCGCGTCCTGGTCGCCCAGCCAGTCCGAGCCCTTGATGGTGTCGAAGAAGTGGTAGCGCCAGTCGTCCTCGCCCATGTTGCCCAGCGCGGCGGAGATGCCGCCTTGCGCGGCGACCGTGTGCGAGCGGGTCGGGAAGACCTTGGTCAGGCATACCGTCTGCAGGCCCTTCTGGGCCAGGCCGAAGGTGGCGCGCAGGCCGGCGCCACCGGCGCCGACGACGACCATGTCGTACTTGTGTTCGGTGATCTTGTAGGCGGACATCGGGTCTTTATTCCTTTGCGCGCGGCGGTCAGCCGACCAGCGCGATGCGGGCGACGGCGAAGATGCTGACGAGCGCGCCGAGCACCGCGATGAACTTCACGCCGGTCTGGAGCACCAGGGCCAGCAGCGAATGGTGGATGTAGTCTTCCAGCACGACCTGCAGGCCCAGCTGCGCGTGCCAGAACATGGCGGCCAGGAAGCCGACCAGCAGCACCGCGTTCCACGGCTTGGACACCGCGTCGGTAGCGGTCAGGTAGTCGCTGCCGACCAGGCCCAGCACGAACCAGACGAACCACAGGCCCAGCAGCACCAGCGCGGTGGCGGTCAGGCGCTGGTGGATGAAATGCTCGGTGCCGGTCTTGGCCGAGCCCAGGCCGCGCACGCTCTTGAGCGGGGTGCGGAACTTGTCGTGGGCGCTCATGCGGCACCTCCGTTGCTGGCGCAGAACCAGATCACCGCGGTGATGACCAGGCTGGCCACCACCGACAGCCAGCTGCTGCGGATGAAGGTCGGGATGGCGTAGCCGATCGCGAAGTCCTGCACGACATGGCGGATGCCGTTGCACAGGTGGTAGGCGAAGCACCAGCTCCAGCCGAACAGGAAGACCTTGCCGTACCAGGCGCCGGCGATGCCGGTGAAGCAGGCCCAGGCATCGGGGCCGAGCATCAGGGCCAGCAGGCCTGCGGCGATGACCAGCGCGCCGGCGGCCAGGACAACGCCGGTGGCGCGGTGCAGGATCGAGGTCACCATCTGGATCTGCCAGCGGTACACCTGCAGATGCGGTGACAGGGGACGTTCGCGACTGCTCATTCGCTGGTTTGTCTCGGCTGTGCGGCCTTGGAGCCGCGTGGCTGTTGGCGCGGCGTCAGAAGTCGACGCAGCGTCCGTTCTTTTCCCAATCCCCGTAGCGGGTCGGCTCCGGACCTTCGCGCCCGCCATACTCCCGCGGCGGTGCCGGGCTGCCGGCGTCGTCTGCGGACGGCTGTGTTCCAGGTTCCTGCGCGTGGGCAGGCTCGGGAACCACGGGGCTTTGACCTATCATGGGATTCCTTGCAACGCACAAAATTTTAAGCCCCGGTCAACGTGCCTGACAACCAGCCATTCGTATCCCCCTTGAATCCAGCGGGTTTTTTCAAGCTGGAAGGTCATCCAGCGGGTTTCCCCACGCTGGAGAGTCATCCCGCGGGTTTTTTCAGGCTGGATGGCCACTCGGTGCTCGCCATGGACGGGCCGGACGCGATCGCGTTCGCCCAGGCTCAGTTCGCCAACGACGTGACAGCGTTGGCCAGCGGGCACTGGCAATGGAACGCATGGCTCACATCCAAGGGCCGGGTCATCGCGGTGTTTGCGCTGCTGCGCACCGGCGACTTTTCGCTGCGCCTGCTGCTGCCTGACTTCGATGCGGCCGAGCTGGGCGATGCGCTGCGCCGCTTCGTGTTCCGGCGCAAGGTCACCCTGACCGCCCGTCCCGACCTGCGCGTGTCGGGTGCATTCGCCGCACCGGCGCAGGCGCGCGGCCCGTTGCTGGCCGGCGACGAAGCCGGCGGCCTGGAGCTGGACTACGGCACGGCCGAGCTGCCGCGCACGCTGCGCCTGGCGATCGAACCGCTGGCTGCCGAACCGCCCTCGCCCGAGGCCTGGGCGCTGGCCGACCTGCACCTGGGCCTGCCGCGCCTGCCCCTGTCGCAGCGCGAACAATGGACCCCGCAGCAACTGGCGCTGGACCGGCTGGCCGCTTTCAGCGTGAAGAAGGGCTGCTATCCGGGACAGGAAATCGTCGCCCGCACCCACTTCCTGGGCCGGGCCAAGCGCGAGCTGCTGTTGCTGCAGGTGGCCGACCCGGCCGAGCCGGGCGCCGAGGTGGTCCAGTCCGGACGGGCGATCGGCAGCCTGGCCAGTGCCGCCGGCCGCTCGCCGCGGTTCGCCTTGGCGGTTCTGCCGCTCGAGCGCGAGGACGCGCCGCTGCAGGTCGAGGGTGAACCGGCGCGGGTCGAGCCGTTCGTCGAAGGGTTGGCGCGTTGAGCGTCAACGCGCGTTGAGGTCCACACAGCGGGGCGAGCCCCGCCCTGCGCCAGACTCAGGCCGCCAGCCGCAGGCCGTTGCCCGGATCGAAGAAATGCAGGTGCGCCGGATCGGCGCGCAGGTGCAGCTGGGTACCCGGCTCGGGCAGGCCCTGCGGCGGCAACCGCGAGACCAGCGCACGGCCGGCGAAGTCCAGGTGCAGGAACGCCTCGCTGCCGATCGGTTCGACCACGTCCACCCGGGCCTGCAGGCCCTCGCCCGCCGCCGGCAGCAGGTGTTCCGGGCGCACGCCCAAGGCCACGCGCCGGCCCAGCCAGGCCGATGGCACTTCGGCGCCCGGCAGCGGTACGTCGCCCTGCCCGTCCAGGACCAGGCGCAGGCCGTCGGCGGCGCGCAGCTCGCCCTCCAGCACGTTCATCGCCGGGCTGCCGAGGAAGCCGGCCACGAACAGGTTGGCCGGGCGCTCGTACAGCGCCATCGGCGTATCGATCTGCTGGATGCGGCCGGCATCGAGGACCACGATCCGCTGGCCCAGGGTCATCGCCTCGACCTGGTCGTGGGTCACGTAGACCATGGTCGCGCCCAGGCGCTGGTGCAGCCGCGCGATCTCGGTGCGGGTTGAATGGCGCAGCTTGGCGTCCAGGTTGGACAGCGGCTCGTCGAGCAGGAACACCGACGGCTCGCGCACCAGCGCCCGCCCCAGCGCCACGCGCTGGCGCTGGCCGCCGGACATCTCGCGCGGCCGCTTGTCCAGCATGCTTTCCAGTCCCAGCATTGCCGCCGCGTCGGCCACCCGCCGGTCCAGCTCGGCGCGCGGGGTGCCGCGCAGCTTCAGGCCGAAGGCCAGGTTCTCGGCCACGGTCATGTGCGGATACAGCGCGTAGCTCTGGAAGACCATCGCGATGTCGCGGTCTTTCGGCGCCACATCGTTGACCACCCGGTCGCCGATGCGCAGCGTGCCCGAGGTGATCTCCTCCAGCCCGGCGATCATCCGCAGCAGGGTCGACTTGCCGCAGCCGGACGGGCCGACCAGCACCATCAGTTCGCCATCGGCGATATCGAAGGTCGCCCCATGCACGGCGACCTGGCCATTGCCGTAGACCTTGCGAACCTGGTCCAGCTGAAGACCCGCCATCGAAAACCTCCCGGGAATACGTATGCGTGGCCTTCACGCGCAAGACGTCCGGCCGGTCCCGATCATGTCACGCAGGCGCGCTCCATGGCGACCGCGGCGACTCACCGGCCCCGCCACTGGAATGCCCCGCCACAGGCCCATGCGACAAGGCTCGCGGGGCTGCCGATGTCCTGCGCCTGTCCGTTCACGTCCCGGTAGCGGACATCGGCGACCGTGCGCGGGAGGATGGTCCTTACCGTTTCCGCGGACACGTTTTGACCACTGGACAAGAAGCGCAGCGGACCGCCATATTTCCCAAGTTAAGGCGAGGCCGCACGGAGCCCCCGGTCGTCCCGCCGCCATGCCCGCGCGAGCCCGCCATTGGCGGGCATGCCCCCCACCGAAAGAAGCCACGGAACCGATGCCACACGCCACGGAAGCCCACCGGATGCATGACACCCTGCTGCTGTTCGGCGCCACCGGCGACCTGGCACAGCGCTACCTGTTCCCCTCGCTGCTGCGCCTGCAGGGCGACGGGCTGCTGCCGGCAGACTTCCGCGTCCGCGCGCTGGCGCTGTCGCCGCACGACACCGACAAGTTCCGCGAGATCCTGCGCGAGCGTTTCGCCAACCTGGCCCACTACTCGCCCAGCGCCGAGCAGGTCGAGCAATTCCTGGCGCGCGTGGACTACCGCTCGGTGGACATGCGCACGCCCGAATCGGTCGCCGAAGCGGTGCGCGACATGGTCGATCGCCCCTGCGTGAGCTACCTGTCGATCCCGCCGGGCCTGTACATCAGCACCTGCGAAGGCCTGGCCCTGGGCGGCGCGTTCAAGGCGCCCAACCGGCTGATGCTGGAAAAGCCGATCGGCCACGACCTGGACTCGGCGCGCGAGATCAACGCCACCATCGGCAAGCTGATCGACGAGGACCGGATCTTCCGCATCGACCATTACCTGGGCAAGGCGGCGGTGCAGAACCTGCTGGCCCTGCGCTTCGGCAACACGCTGCTGGAAGCGGTGTGGAACCGCAACTACATCGACTCGGTCAACATCCTGGTCTCCGAGACCGAGGGCGTGGACGGCCGCAACTCGTACTACGCCCGCTCCGGCGCGATGCGCGACATGGTCCAGAGCCACATCCTGCAGCTGCTGTGCCTGGTGGCGATGGAGCCGCCGGCCTCGCTGGCCGCCGACCGCATCCGCGACGAGAAGGTCAAGGTGCTGCGCGCGATGCGTCCGTTCAGCACCCACGAGGCGCAGCGCCACAGTATTCGCGGCCGCTATATCGCGGGGACGATCGATGGCGCCCCGGTGCAGGCTTACACGCCTCCGGATGACAGCGATGTCGAAACCTACGTCGGCGTCACCGCCCACATCGACAACTGGCGCTGGGCCGGCGTTCCGTTCCACCTGGTCACCGGCAAGCGCATGGCCGAGCGTTCGACCGTGGTCACCGTGACGCTCAAGCCGGTCACCCACTGGCTGTTCGAGCGCCCGGACGGCGCCCATGCCGCGCCCAACCGGCTGACCTTCCGCCTGCAGCCGCAGGAAGACATCGAACTGGGCCTGATGAGCAGCCTGGCCGGCCCCGAGTGGGGCACGCTGGAACTGCATCCGCTGGAACTGGAACTGTCCTCCCAGCCCGGCCACAACCGCCGCATCGCCTACGAGCGCCTGTTCCTGGACGCGCTGCACGGCAGCCACGCCCTGTTCGTGCGCAACGACGAGGTCGAGGCTGCCTGGGCCTGGACCGACAGCGTGGTCGATGCCTGGAAGAGCGGCCACGTGCCGATGCAGTACTACCCGGCCGGCACCTGGGGTCCGCACGACGCCAACGCCTACCTGCCCGCCGAGTTCGACGCGGTCGGCCGCCCGGCCAGTCGCGGATCCTGACCATGTCCACGCTGCTGATCGCCGACATCGGCGGTACCAACGCCCGCTTCGCCCTGGCCGACCCGCATGCGGCGGTGCCGCTGCTGGACGACAGCGTGCGCGAGTTCGCCGTCGCCGAGTTCCCGTCGCTGGCCGATGCCGCGCGCCACTACCTGGACCAGGCCGGCGCGGAGGCTGATCGCGGCGTATTCGCCGTGGCCGGACGCGTCGACGGCGACGAGGCACGGATCACCAACCATCCGTGGGTGATCTCGCGCAGCCGCACCTGCGAGATGCTCGGCTTCGACCAGGTGCACCTGCTCAACGACTTCGCCGCCCAGGCGATGGCCATCAGCCTGTACCGGCCCGAGGACGTGGTCGCCATCGGCGGGGTGGCATGGACGCCGGCGCCGGTCGACCAGCCGCGCACCTACGCGGTGCTCGGCCCGGGCACCGGCCTGGGCGTGGGAGGCCTGGTGGTGCGCGATGGCCGCTGCTATCCGCTGGAAACCGAGGGCGGCCACGTCAGCTTCCCGCCGGGCACGCCGGAAGAGATCCGGATCCTGGAAATCCTGTCGGCGCAGTTCGGCCGGGTGTCCAACGAGCGACTGATCTGCGGCCCGGGCCTGGTCAACATCCACCGCGCCCTGTGCGAGATCGCCGGCGTGGATCCGGGCCTGCTCGAACCGAAGGAAATCACCGCCCGCGCCGCGCAGGGCGATGCGCTTGGCATGCGCGCGGTCGACGTGTTCTGCGCGGTATTCGGCGCGATCGCCGGCGACCTGGTGCTGACCCTGGGCGCATGGGACGGCGTGTTCCTCACCGGCGGTCTGGTGCCGAAGATGCTCGATTCGTTGCGCCACTCCGGCTTCCGCCAGCGTTTCGAGTACAAGGGGCGTTTCTCGCCGACGATGTCTCGGGTGCCGTCGCTGGCCGTGATGCATCCGCGCGCCGGCCTGCTCGGCGCGGCCGCGTACGCGGTGGACCTGCTGCACCGGGAGGAGCGATGAAGAGCAACCCGACCGTGCGCGACTCGCGCGTGGACTGGATCGAACACCGCGATCCGGAATCCTGGATCCACGGCGTGGTCGCCGACATGGAGCGCATGCTGGCCGTGGAGCTGGCGATCCGCGGGCGCGCGCGCATGCTGCTGTCCGGCGGAACCACGCCGGCGCCGGCGTACTCGCAGCTGGCGGTCGCGCCGCTGGACTGGTCCAAGATCACCGTCGGCCTGGTCGACGAACGCTGGCTGTCACCGCAGGACAGCGCCAGCAACGCGCGCCTGGTCCGCGAAAGCCTGCTCGACCGTGCCGACGTGGGCCGATTCGAACCGCTGGTCCGCGAGGGCCTGACCCTGCCCGAGTCCGTCCATGCCGCCAATGTCGAAGCCGAACACGCGCAGGAAGCCTGCGTGGCCGTGCTGGGCATGGGCAACGACGGCCACACCGCCTCGCTGTTCCCGGGTTCGATCGACCTGGATCGTGCGCTGGCCAACCCGCTGCCCTATGCCGTGCTCGATGCCACCGGGTGCCCGGTCGCCGGCGACTGGCCGCTGCGCATCACCCTGACCCCTGCCGGCCTGGCACGCACGCGCCATCGTGTGCTGCTGCTGCGTGGCGAGACCAAGCGCGAGGTGTTCCTGCGCGCGCTGGATGGCGACGATGTGCGCGAGCTGCCGATACGGGCGGCGATCGGGATCGGGCTGGATCCGATGCGGGTGCATTGGTGTCCGTAAGGGCGAATCCCTCGCAGAAGCCCGCACATCCATGTGCGGGGATTCAACAATGCGAGTCCCTCGCAATATCCTGCACAGCCATGTGCGGGTGATTAATTGAAAGCCTGGCGTTGTTTGTTTTTTCCGGGTCTTTCCTCCCCCACCGTTTCAAGGCATTACGCCTCATAGCCCCACGCCAATGAGCCTGCATCCGAAGATCGAAGCCATCACCGAGCGCATCGTCAAGCGCAGTGCGCCCTCGCGCGCGGCCTACCTGGCCGGGATCGACCAGGCCGTGCGCAACGGGCCCAATCGCAAGCCGCTGAGCTGCGCCAACCTGGCCCATGTGTTCGCCGCCTGCGGCGATACCGACAAGGCGCGCCTGCGTGCCGATGTCACCCCGAACCTGGGCATCATCACCGCCTACAACGACATGCTCTCGGCGCACCAGCCGTACGAGCACTACCCCGAACGCATCCGCGCCCTCGCCCGCAGCCTGGGCGCGACCGCGCAGGTCGCCGGCGGCGTGCCGGCGATGTGCGATGGCGTGACCCAGGGCCGCGGCGGCATGGAACTGTCGCTGTTCTCGCGCGACGTCATCGCCCAGGCCGCGGCGATCGGCCTGAGCCATGACGCGTTCGACGCGGCGCTGTACCTGGGCATCTGCGACAAGATCGTGCCGGGCCTGTTGATCGGCGCGCTGGCCTTCGGCCACCTGCCGGCGCTGTTCGTGCCGGCAGGGCCGATGCCCGCGGGCATCCCCAACAAGAAGAAGGCCGAAGTGCGCGAGCGCTACGCGGCCGGCGAAGCCACCCGCGAAGAACTGCTCGAAGTCGAGGCGCAGTCCTATCATGCGGCCGGCACCTGCACCTTCTACGGCACCGCCAATTCCAACCAGGTGTTGCTGGAAGCGATGGGCGTGCAGCTGCCGGGCAGCTCGTTCATCAATCCGGGCACGCCGCTGCGCACCGCGTTGGACGACGAAGCCGTGCACCGCGTGCTGAAGATGACCGCGCTGGGCGACGATTACCGTCCGCTGGGCCGGTTGATCGACGAACGCGCGATCATCAATGCGGTGGTCGCGCTGATGGCCACCGGCGGTTCGACCAACCACACCATCCACTGGATCGCCGTGGCCCGCGCCGCCGGCGTGGTGCTGACCTGGGACGACATGGACCAGATCTCGCAGGTGGTGCCGCTGCTGGCTCGCGTGTATCCGAACGGCGAGGCGGACGTGAACCGCTTCCAGGCCGCCGGCGGCGTGCCGTTCGTGTTCCGCGAGCTGCTCGATGCCGGACTCATGCACGACCTGCAAACCGTGGTGCCCGAGGGCATGCGCGCGTTCACCCGCGAACCGCGCCTGGAAGACGGCGTGCTGTCGTCCACGCCGGTCACCGCGATCTCCGGCGACGAGTCGGTGGTGCGGACCGTGGCCGCGCCGTTCGAGGCCCAGGGCGGCCTGCGCCTGCTGCGCGGCAATATCGGCCGCGGCCTGATCAAGCTGTCGGCAGTCAAACCCGAATACCGCTACGTCGAAGCGCAGGCGGTGGTGGTCGACGCGCCGCAGAAACTCAACAAGCTGCATGCCGCCGGCGTGCTGCCGAAGGATTTCGTCGCCGTGGTGACCTACCAGGGCCCGCGCGCGAACGGCATGCCCGAGCTGCATTCGCTGGCGCCGTTGCTGGGCATGCTGCAGAACCAGGGCCGCAAGGTGGCGCTGGTCACCGACGGACGCTTGTCCGGCGCCTCGGGCAAGATCCCGGCGGCGATCCATTTCACTCCCGAAGCGGCACGGGGCGGTGCGATCGGCAAGGTTCGCGATGGCGACATCGTGCGACTGGACAGCGAGGCCGGCACGCTGGAGATCCTGGTCGATGCGGCCGAGTTCAACGCACGCGAAGTCGCCGCCAACACCAGCCCTGCCCTGCACGACCTGGGCCGCAACCTGTTCGCCAACAGCCGTGCTCTCGTCGGTCCGGCCGACCAGGGTGGCCTGTCGATCTCCTGCGGCCCGCCTGCGCACGACGGCGGCGCATGGGACTACGACGCCGAATACGAGCTGGGCTGCGATGCCGATGCCGCGCTCGCCCCGCACGAGGCAAAGGACGCCTGAGTCACCACGTTGCCGCAAGCCACGCGCGCGGCAACGCATTGGATGCACCGGTAACCAGCCGCGCGACGGACACCGCGCCGGTTAGAATTGCCATGCACCCCGCTGTTCCCGCATTCCGGAGATTTCTTCCCCATGAGCATCGCGCAAACCCAGGCCCAGGCCGAACAGCTGCTGCGCAAGTCCGGCATCCTGCCGGTGGTCACCGCCGACAGCGTCGATGAAGCACGCAAGCTGTCCGCCGCGCTGCTCAAGGGCGGGCTGACCGCGATCGAGCTGACCCTGCGCACGCCGGCCGCGCTCGATGCGCTGGTCGCGCTGAAGAAGGAACTGCCCGGCATCGCGGTGGGCATGGGCACGGTGCTCACCATCGAGCAGATGCAGAAGTGCATCGAGCTGGGCGCCGATTTCCTGGTCACCCCCGGCACCCCGCCGGAACTGGCCGATGCGCTGGCCAAGGCGCCGATCCCGGTGGTCCCGGGCGGTGCGACGCCAACCGAATTCCTCTCGCTGATGGCGCGCGGCTTCCGCGTGTGCAAGCTGTTCCCGGCCACCGCGGTCGGCGGCCTGTCCATGCTCAAGGGCCTGGCCGGCCCGATGGCCGAACTGAAGATCTGCCCCACCGGCGGCATCACCGAGGACACCGCGGCCGAATTCCTGGCGCAGCCCAACGTGGTGTGCATCGGCGGCTCGTGGATGGTGCCCAGGAACTGGCTCAAGGCCGGCGAGTGGGACAAGGTCGAAGCCAGCGCGGCGAAGGCCGCGGCGATCGTCGCCGGCGTCCGCGCGCGCTGAGTCGCTCGCAGTCAACCCGCGCTTCGTAGAGCGGGGCCTGCCCCGCTGCTGTTGCACGAGGTTCTTGTAGAGCGGGACATGCCCCGCTCTACAAACCCTCGAACGACAGGCGCAGGCGCTCATGGCGCCAGCTCCACGCCTGCATCAGATACCAGGCACCCAGCAGCAACCCCAGCTGCCATTCCAGCGCGTTCTCCAGCCGGTCCTGATGGGCGCGGTCCTGCAGCAGCGCATCGCCGGCCACGTTGCCAACGCCCAGCACCAACATCGCCACGCAGATCGCGGCCATGAGCTGCCACTGCCGCCGCGCGGTGCCTGTCATCGCGTTCGCACGCCAGCGCCGCAGGAACAGCAGCTGCGCCAGGAAGCCGCAACCGAAGAACACAGTGATGCCATAGCGGCGCAGGAAACCGTAGGCGGCGCCCTCGGTGCCGAGGAAGGTCGCATACACTCCCAGCGCCAGCGCGCAGGTCACTCCCAGCGCGGCCAACGCGCGTGATTGCGTGCCGTTGCCTGCGAGCCAGCGCGAGGCCAGCCACCAGTGGGTCGCCACCAGTACCGCGCACGGCAGCATCATCAGCCGGAACAGGTGATTGCCCAGCCCGTGCCGTGCGGCGCGACTGATCGAAGTGCAGCCGTCCCAGTAGGGATTGCAGGGCTCGATGTAGCCGGCGCGCAGCGACAGCCACCAGGCCAGGTGCGCGGCCACCGCCATTACCAGCGCAATGGCCAGCGGGAACGCCCACAGCGGCACGGTGCTGCGCGACATGACCAGGCTCCGTTCGCGACGCCCCATTGTAGGCGTCGCCTGGCCGCTACCGGTCAGGGCACGGCGACGCGCACGCGTGCGCCGGGCCGGGTAATGCGCAGCTCGCCATCGCGCCACTGTGCCTGCGTACCGTCGATGGTGGTCGCGCCCGGCGTGCCCGCATACGGCCAGGGCAGCACCAGTCCACCCGGCGGCAGGCCGGCATCGGCGGCCACGTCCAGCTGCAGCTGCCCGTCGACGCGCCGCAGCGAATAGCCCAGGCGCCCATGCGGCGTATACAGGCCCTCGATCGCGATGCCCTCGCCATCCAGCCAGTCCACCGGCACGCCGGCGGCCAGCACCAGGCTGTCGTCGCGTTCGCGGGTGTAGGCGAACATGTCCAGCGCCGAACGCAGGAAGTCCGAGGCAACCCACGCATGCGGCAGGTCGCCGACGAAGAACGGCGTGCGCGGCGTGCGCGAGACCACCTCGGCCCACTGGTTCCACTCGGCCGGCGCGCGATCCTTGAAGAAGTACTCGGTCGCCTCCCAGGCGCGCTCGCGCCAGCCCAGGCGCACGAACGCGGCCACGTTGCGCCACTCGTACGGCGTGTAGTCCTTCCACTCGCGCTGGCCATCGCGGCGCTGTTCGAATTCGCGCCAGTAGCGTTCGAAGGTGTTTTCCAGCAGGTCGCGCGGCAGCCAGTCCTGCTCGCCGCCGGGCGCCAGCGCGATCGTGGTCGAGGTCGGATCGAAATCGCCCAGCTCGGCCGCACCGGGCAGGTAATCGATGCCATGGCGTCGGGTCGCCGCGCGCAGCGAGGCGGCCAGGTCCGCGCGGAACTGGTCGCGCGCTTTGGCCATGCGCCGCGCATCGTCGTCCTTGCCCAGCGCCCGGGCGATCTCCACCGCGTCCTTGTAACCGCGCAGCGCCCAGAAGTTGTCCCAGTACGAATGCATCGGCTTGGCCGAGTAGCCTTCATGGCTGATCGATGCCGGCATCATTCCGTAGAACGCCGGATCCTGCGCCCGGTTCGCTTCGGTGCGCTCGCTGGCGCGCAGCTGCTCCATGTAATCGAACGCGCCGGCCACGTGCGGCCACATCTTCTCCAGGAACGCGCGGTCGCCGCTGTAGCGCCAGTACTCGGCGATGTTGAAGATCAGCTCGCCATGGCTGTCGTTCTCCGGCACCGGATCGCTGCCGCGATCGTCGACGCAGCACGGCACCTTGCCGTTTTCGAACTGGTACGGCGCGTACCACTCCAGGTACTCGCGCACGACCTCGGGGCGACCCAGGCGCAGCAGGCCTTCGGAAATCATCGCCCCGTCGCGGATCCAGCTGCGCGAATACGAGCGTGTGCCCGGCTGCAGCCGCGGACCGATCCGCGACACCAGCATGTGCGCCAGCGCGGTGTGCACGGTGTCGGAGAATGCCTGCCCCTGCGGCGGCAAGCGCAGGCGCACCTGTCCGAGCAGGTCCTGCCATTGCGTCTGAGCGGCCTGCACGGAGGCGGCCAGGTCGAATCCTTCCGGCATCCGCGCCGGACCATCCAGCGGCGCGACCAGTGCCACCTCGCGCGTCTGCCCCGGCGCCAGGTGCACGCGATACAGCAACATGCCCGAGGCCAGACCGGTGGGATCGACAACCGAGCGCGTGGCGGGGACGTCGTCGCCGGCCAGCCGCATCACTTCCAGCCCGGCGTCGAACGGCGTGGCGAACGCCGCATCCGGCGTAGTGAGGGCGAACACGCGCGGCCTGCCATCGACCACGACCGTGCTTGCGTCCAGTGCAAGTTGTCTGATCCGGCTCACACCACCGACAGTGTTGAGGAACTGGCTCGGTGGATTGACCTGCAGCGGTCGCACTGCCAGGGCCAGGGTGACCTCGCGCGGCCTGTCGCTCGGGTTTTCCAGGCGATAGCGCATCACCAGCTGCGAATCTCCCGGCTTGCCCTGGGCGAAGGCGAGCACGTCGAGCAAGGGCTCCGGTTCGCCAGTCGTTGCATCCTTGCCTGTCCAGCGCACATTCGGCATCGGGATGCCGCCCGGACGCAGCCCCTGGGTGGTGTTCACGTCGGCCCAGCTGCGCAGCGTGCCGTCTTCGAGCAGGAACGGCTCGATGCTGAACCCCCCGCGCGAAACCTCGACCGCACCGTCCTCGCCGATCAGTCCCTGCTCATGGCCGCCGTCGATGCCGACGATGGTCCAGTACGGCTGCTGCCCGCTGAAACCGCGCGGCAACCAGCCGCGCGGCAGGTCGGCGGCGACGGCCTTGATGAAATCGTTCGGATGGGCGGAGAACGACAGCGGCTGCACCTGCGCCTCGGCCAGCGCATAACGGCCGCCTTCGACGTCCAGCGCGATGCGCTGCGACTCGGCCTCCGGCAAGGACAGCCAGTCGATATCGCCGCGCCCTTCCTCCACGCGTCGCACCTCGCGCCAGCCATCGCGCGGATCCTCCAGCAACACGGCATAGCGCATCGGCCGCCGGTCGGCAGCGGACCAGTGCAGGCGCAGTCCGCCGAATTCGCGCACCTGGCCCAGGTCCAGCACCAGCCGCTGCTTGCCGCGCGCCTGCCAGGCGGTGGACAGGTCGCCGTCGATCGCCAGCGCCGCAGTTCCCGGCGACGTCGTGGCCTGCGCCGATATCGCCTTGGGCGGCGTGGCCGGATCGACCGGCAGCGGCTCGAACGTCAGCTCGTCGAAGCACACCGAGCCGGCACCGCCGGCGTTGTTGTAGACGGTGAACTCGACCTTGGCGCTGCGGCGCAGGACCTTGTCCGGGTCAGGACCCCAGGCCTTGGAAATGTGGCGCTGGCGGTAACGGACCTCGCTCCAGTCGGACGGGAAGTCGTACCTGGGCCGGTTCACCCACCACACGTTGTCGCCGCTGGCATCGACCAGCTTGAACTGCAGGTCGTTGGCCGGCGAGTCGCCGCGCAGCTGGAATGCGAAGCGGAAGTTCTCCGGATACTCCAGCGGCAGGTCGCGCTGGATGCCCGCGTAACCGGACACCCCGTTGAAGTCGTAATCCAGGCACAGCGCCTTGCCGTGGACACCCTCGACCTGGCGAAGCGATCCGCTGACCTGGTTGGAGGTGACCACGCGCCACGGCGAGGCATCCTCGAATCCGTCGAGCACGCGCGGCTGCGCCATCGCCACCACCGGCGCAATGCAAACCAGCACCAGCGCAAAAGAATAGAGAGGCGAAATATTGTTGCCCTTCCCCTCCGGTGGCAATGAAATCCGGAAGGCTGACGCGATACCCCGGGCCGGGACCGTTGGCGCCATGGATGGCGCCATCGAGCCCCCAAGGATGGGTTCACGGCGTGTCCCGGCCCGGGGTATCGCGTCGGCCAAACGACGACGCACGCAAGCGAGGGGGAAAACCGCAACCCGATCCATCACCACCATCTCACCCCTTAACGCTGCCCAGCAACAGGCCTTGAATGTAGTAGCGCTGCAACAGCAGGAACAGAAGCAGCACCGGGATCACCGTCACCACCGCGCCGGCCATCATCATCTCCACGTCCATGATGTGCTCGCGCGACAGCGAGGCCAGCGCGACCGGCAGCGTGTAATGCGCCTGGTCGGTGAGCACGATCAACGGCCACATGAAGTCGTTCCACGCGGCCATGAAGGTGAAGATCGCCAGCGTCACCAGCACCGGCTTGAGCATCGGCAGCACGATCTGGAAGAAGATCCGCCACTCCCCTGCCCCGTCGATCCGCGCCGCCTCCAGCAACTCGTCCGGGATCGAGCGCGCGTACTGGCGCACCAGGAAGATGCCGAACACGCCCGCCAGCGCCGGCACCACCACGCCGGCATAGCTGTTGACCAGGCCAAGCTGTTTCATCAGCAGGAACAACGGCAGCATCGCCACCTGCGCCGGGATCACCAGCGCGGCCAGCAGCAGCTGGAACACCCGCTCGCGTCCGGCGAAACGAAGCTTGGCGAACGCATAGCCGGCCAGGGTATTGCACAGCAGCGAGCCGAGCGTGATCGCCACCGAGACCAGCACGCTGTTGGCGAAATTCCGCGCCATGCCGGTGCGTCCGAACATCTCGTGGTAGTTGGCCAGCGTCACCGATGACGGCAGCAACGGCGGCGGGAAGCGACTGGCCTCGCCGGTGGGCATGAACGAGACCGACAACATCCACAGCAGCGGCGCCAGGCTGACCAGCGCCAGCAGCAGCAGCGCGCCGTTCACCAGCAATGCGTGCCAGCGCGACTGGCCGACTTCGGCGCTCATGCCGTGGTCTCCCCCGATGCGCGCGTCATACCAGCTCCTTCCGGCGCCCGAAGCGCAGCATCAGCGTGGTCACCCCGAGGATGATCAGGAACAGCAGGAAGGCCACCGCCGAGGCCCGGCCCAGGTTCCACCACTTGAAGCCTTCCTCGAACATGAAGTACAGCACGCTGACCGTGCTCTGCAACGGATCGCCTCGGGTCATCACGTAGGGCTCGGCGAACAGCTGGAAGTAGCCGGACACGGTGATCACCCCGACCACCAGAAGCACCGGCCCCAGCTGCGGCAGGGTGATGTGCAGGAACTGCTGCCAGCGCGAGGCGCCGTCGATGCGCGCGGCCTCGTACAGGTCCTGCGGGATCGCCTGCAGGCCGGCCAGGAAGATCACCATGTTGTAGCCGAAGTTCTTCCACACCGCGAACAGGATGATGGTCGGCATCGCCCAGCGCGGATCGCCCAGCCAGTCCACCGGCGCGATGCCCACATGGCCCAGCGCCCAGTTCACCAGGCCATAGCTGGTATGGAACAGGTAGCGCCAGATCACCGCCACCGCCACCAGGGTGGTTACCACCGGTGCGAACAGCGCGGTGCGGAACAGCGCCTTGAACCTTGCCACCGGCGCGTTGAGCAGCAGTGCCGCACCCAGCGACACGGCGATCGACAGCGGCACGCCGACCACCACGAAGTAGGTCGTGTTCCACAACGACTTCCAGAACATCGGTGTGCGCAGCAGGTCCAGGTAGTTGTCCAGGCCGATGAAGCGCAGGTTGCCGCGGTCGGCCAACGCATACAGGTCGAAGTCGGTCAGGCTCAACGCGAGCGCCGACAGCACCGGCAGGCCGAAGAACACGCCGATCACCAGCAGTGCCGGCCCGGCGAACATCCATCCGGCAAGCGAACGCTTCATGGTGCCTTCTCCGCCGCGGCGGCCTGGGGATGGTCGCGCTCGTACATCCAGCGCCGCTTCTCCAGGATCGCGTCCACCCGCTGGTCCAGCTCCTTGAGCGCCTGGTCCTGCGACTGCCCGCCCCGGACCACCCGCTCGCTGGTGATGCGCATCTCCTGGGCGATGCGTTCCCATTCCAGCACCTGCGGGGTGGGCTTGACCCGCTCGAGCTGGTCGCGGAACGCGCGCGAAAGTTCGTCCTGCGCCAGCGCCGGGTGCTCCCAGGTGCTGCGCCGTGGCGGCAGGTCGCCGATCATGGCGTGGAAGCGCTGCTGGATATCCGGCCGCGACAGGAACTCGATCAGCTTCCATGCCTGCTGCTGCCGCGGCGAATCGCGGAAGATCACCAGGCTGGTGCCGCCGGCGATGCCTGCGCCGGGCCCATCGATTCCAGGCAAAGGCGCAGTGCCCCACTCCTGTGCCAGCGCTGCCGGCTCACGCTTGCGGAACTCGCGAATGTTCCAGGGACCGGACAGGTAGAACGTATAGAACCCGTTGAAGAACTCGTCCCAGACGTTGGAAATCTGCGTCTCGGACATCTTCGGCGCCCAACCCTGCTCGAACATGTTGGCGTAGAACGCCAGCGCGCGACGGAAGCCCGGACTCTGGAAATTTCCGCGGGTGTCGTGGTCGCGCAGCAGCGGGTCGTCCTGCTGCAGGGCCAGCGAAAGCAACTGCTCGAACTCGTTCACCGGCATCAGGATCGCGTAGCGATCCGGGCCCACATGAGCCTTGACCGCCGCCATCGCCTGTTCCCACTCGGCCCAGGTGCGCGGCGGCTGCGCGATGCCGGCCTGGCGCAGCAGGTCCTTGCGGTAAAACAGCAGTCGCGTGTCCACGTACCAGGGGATGCCGAGCAGTTCGCCGTCGACGATGCTGGTGGCCCACACTCCGGGAAAGAAGTCGTCCGGATCGACCACGCTGGACGCGTCGACGAAAGGCTGCAACGGCTCCAGCACGCCCAGGGAAGCGAACTCCGGCAGCCAAGTATTGCCGAGCTGGCACACATCCGGCAACCCTTCGGAGGCGAACGCGGTCAGCAGCTTCTCGTGCGCGGCGGTCCAGGGAATCTGCTGGATCTGCACGTCGATGCCGGTCTCGCGTTCGAACTCGGGAATGAGCTCGGCCACCACTTCCGCTTCGCGGCCCATGGCCCAGAAGCGCAGCGGCTCCTGCCTGTCCCGCGTGCAGGCGCCCAACAGCACGACCACGGATGCGACGCAGCAGACCGCCGCCCATCGCCAGCGTCGCCACGCGCTCACGGTGGTGGCTGCGCCCGATTGTTGGCGGGCTGCTCCTGCTTGGCCTGCGCCTCGGCAGCGGCCGCGCGCGACTCGGCCATGCCCAGCGCACGCGCGGCGGCAGCGCCCGGATCGGACTGCTCGACGTCGGCGGCCACTTCCTCCGGACTGAGCCAGCCTCCGCGGAACCCGGCCTGTTCCAGGCCCTTGCGGATGTACGGGCTCTTCTTCATCACCGTCCAGACGAACTCGTTGCGGTAGTTGGCGATCATGGCCAGGATCGGGCCCTGGTCGATGCCGATGTAGTCGCTGGCCACCCAGCCCTTGCCCGGCACCAGGCGGCCGGTCTTGAGCGGGATCTCGAAGTCGAAGCTGGGGTTGAACGAATCCAGGAAACCGTAGCTGGAGTACAGATAGTCGCCGTAACGACGATGGATCTCCTCGGTGGCCGGGATGACCACTTCAGGCGCGAACACGATCGAGGAGATGGCCGCGGTGGGCGCGATGGTACCGTCGTCGAAATTCTCGCGCAGGCCGGCGCCGCGCGAAGAATAGTGGCGGAACTCGCGCTCCTCGCCGCGATACATCTGGCGGGTGTTCTGCGGACCGTCGCTGGCGGTCCAGCCCCACACGTTCTCGCCGTAGTCCTTCCACTTCATCGGATTGGCGATCGCGTACTCGCGATGGGCCAGCGCCGCCCGCCGGCTGTTGAGGAAGTAGTCGATCCCCCGCTCGCGCATGTACTGGTCCTGGATGTCGCGGTAATCGACCCAGACGTGGCTGTACTGGTGGCCGAACAGCGGGCCGAACGACAGGTACTCCTGGCCGTAGTACACGCCCCAGTCGTGGTCGTAGGTGCGGGTCCACACCGTCCAGGCATCCGGGCTGACCGGATGGGTCGGCGAACCCAGCGCCAGCACGTACAGCAGCATGGCCTCGTTGTAGCCCATCCAGTCGTGGACGATGAAGCCGCTTTCCGGGAACCAGCCCATGGAGATCAGCGGCTCGCGCTGCTGCAGCCAGGTCCAGTCGACCTTGCGGTAGAGCTGGTCGGCGATGCGGCGGATCTCGGCCTCGCGCGGGTCGTCGCCGTCGTAATAGGCCTGGGCGAACAGCACGCCCATCATCAGCAGGCCGGTATCCACGCTGGACAGCTCGACCCAGCTGTCGTAGCGCTGGCCCTTCTGCATGTCCAGGAAGTGGTAGTAGAAACCCTTGTAGGCGCCCTTGCCGGTGCGCTGCGGCCCCTGCGGGATGTCGCGCAGGAAACGCAGCGTGGTCAGCGTGCGGTCCACCGCCTGGGTGCGGCTGACCCAGCCGTTCTCGATGCCTATCGGATAGGCGGTGAGCGCATAACCGATCGAGGCGACGCTGGCGAACGGCCGCGACGGATAGCGGTCGGGGGTCAGGCCGTTCTGCTCGTTGGTCGTGTCCCAGAAGAACTGGAACGTGCGCTTCTCGATATCGCGGAACAGCGGCGGCAGCTCGGGCCGTGGCGGGCGTTCGGGCAGCACCGGCTCGATCAGCACCACGTCTGGCTTGGGCGGCGCCGGCTGCGCCGGCGGTGGCGGTTCGCGGCCACACGCCGCCACCAGCCATGCCGCAATGACCATCGTCGCCCCGATTCGAAAATGCCGCCCACTCACGCCATGTCTCCTTTGTCTCCTTTCCGTGGAATCGTGCAGTTACCCCGCCCCCGCCCGGCGCCGGATGGCGCCAGGGCGGGGTGAAGCGCGACGGACCTGCCCGGCGGGAGAGGTGACCCGGCAGGCCGTCGTGACCTCACCAATCGATACCGATGGACAGCTTGAAGGTACGCGTCGGCAATGCGATCGCGTTCGGCGTACCAAACAGCGGGTTCTGCGCCTCGCCAGCGCCGCCGCGCCATGTCTCGTAACCAGAATAGTTGGTCCAGTCTAAGATGTTGAGTACGTCGAAGCGCAGGCGCAGGGCCACGTTGCTGCCGGTGTCGAAGACCTTTTCCATCGCTACGTCGACCTGCTTGAAGTCCTCGTCCGGGGTGAAAGCTTCGAAATGGCAGTAGGCCCAGGCCGACACGTTGCAGTTCTGGTAGTAGCGCGGCGTGCCATCCGCCCATACCCCCTTGCCGGAGAAGGTCAGCCCCCAGGGACCATCCCAGATGCCCGAGGCAACGACCCGGTTCTTCGGCACCTGGCCGGGGAACCAGCCGTAGTCGCCGATGCTCTCCGCGTTGAACGCACCCGGCCAGCCGTCGATCGGACTGTTCTGCTCCGAATCGGTATATGTGTAGGCGAAGGTCGCGCCCCAACCCGAGCCACGCGTATACGGCTTCTCGAGTTTGAGGTAGACCGCATTGGTCTTGGTCTCCAGCGCGTTCTGGCCCAGGATCAGGTTCGAGAATGGCGCGAAGCCCTGCCCCCACGGCGGCGGATCGGTCGCATCCGGCGGGGTCGGCGGGAAGAACAGGCCATCGGGACGACGGTTACCGAGCAGGAACGCGATGCCATCGTGACTCCTGACGTACGAGTACATGACCTCGGTGTTCCAGTCATGCCCCCACACCTCGAAGGCGTTGCGCATGCCCAGGCCGAACTGGTCCGAGTACGGCACCACCAGATCGTTGTTCATCAGGTAGATCTCGCGCCCGCTGCCGGCGACCGTGGTGCTGCGCAGGTAGTCCGGATCCAGGTAGCGCGGATCCCAGTTGCGGCAGGTGGCATCGGTGCCGACCGCGCACGGATGCATGGGGGTGTTGAAGTTGTATACGTACTGGCCCCAGCTGCCCTTGGAAACCTCGTTCTGCAGGTAGTCGAACAGGTTGCGGTCGTACGAACGGCCGGCGCCGCCGAAGATGACATGGCGCTGGTCGGCGTTGAGGTCGTAGGAGAAGCCGAAGCGCGGCGCCCAGTTGTTGCGGTCCGGATCGCGATTGCCGCCGGTGCTGATGTAGTCGTTGATGTTGACGCCGGAATTGGGCAGGTTCGTATTGGAGTTCTGCAACGCGGTGACCACTTCGGCCGGCGTCACGAAATCCTCGTAGCTGGGCGTGGTCTCCACGTCCCAGCGCACGCCCATGTTCAAGGTCAGGTGATCGTTGACCTCCCAGTCGTCCTGGATATAGAGGCCGAACTGGCTGTTGCCCGAACTGACGGTGCCATCGCCGTAGCCGGCCACCGGCGCGCCGAACTCGACATGGGTCGGCAGGGTCAGGCTTTCGTTGATGTCGTAGTAGAACTGCGGGTTGTACTTGTTCTGCTCCAGCGTATCCAGGTCGACCTTCTTGTACTTGATGCCGACCTTGACCGTGTGGTCCTCCCAGCCGGTGAAGGTCAGGTCATCCTGGAACGACCAGCCCTTCTGGCCCTTGTCCTGGTAGTTGTCGCCACCGCCGCTGCGGACGATGGTGTCCCACCAGTTGCCGTCGCTGAGCAGGTAGCCGGGAATGAAGTTGGCCGGCTGCGGGCTCCAGAACGCGTCCTCGTAGGTGATGTGCGCATCGTTGAGCCAGTCGCCGAACGTCCACTGGTAGCGCAGGTCGACGCGCGTTTCCTCGTTGGTGTTGAGCGTGGCCGCCGGCGGCAGGCGCTGCCCTTCGACCTGGATCGTCTCGCTCTCGTCGCGGTACTTGGCGGTCAGCTCGAAGTAGTGGTCCTCGCCGATCAGCCAGTCGATCTTGCCGAAGTACAGGTCTTCCTTGAACGGCGAGGTGAAGGTGCCGTTGCCGAATTCACGCTGCAGCTCCGGCGGCAGGTCGCTGACGTCGTAGCCGCGGCCGAGGTTGAAGGTGCGCGGGCTGCTGAACTCCTTGGCCTCGTAGGCGATGAAGAAGTGCGCCACGTCCTGCACGATCGGACCGCCGAAGGAAACGCCGTACTGCTCCTGCTTGCTCTCGGCCTTGGTCGCGCCGGGCTTGCGCTCGAAGTCGGTGGCCGAACGCCAGTCGGTCATCGTGTAGTCCCAGAAGAAGCTGCCCTGGAACTCGTTGCTGCCCGAGCGCGTGGCGGCCACGACCGCGGCGCTGCTGAGCTGGTCGTACTCGGCCTTGTAGTTCTGGGTGATGACCTTGTATTCGCCGATCGCCGACTGCGGGAAAGGATTGCCGCGGCTGGTGTCCTGGCCGCTGACGCCGCCGGTGGTGACGTAGTTCTTCTGGCCCACGCCGTCGATGAACACGTTGACCGCGTTGGCGCTCTGCGCGCCCGAACGCAACCGGGTGTTGCCGCTGGCGTCGGTGATGAACTGCACGCCCGGCACGGTGTCGGCGAAGGCGAGGAAGTTGCGGCTGTTCTGCGGCAGCGCCTCGATCTGCTTGTTGGAGATGTAGGTCGCGACCTCCGAGGTCCTGGTCTCCACCGCCGTGCCCACGACCTGCACCGCGTCCAGGTTGGTCGCCTCGCCTGTCGGCGCGGCTTCGGCCACACCGCCCACGCCCAGGTTCAGCGTGGCGGTCTGTCCGACCTGGACGATGAGTTCGCGCGTGGTCGTCTGCCCGTTGGCCTGCACCTCGATCCTGTAGGTGCCCGGCGGCAGGCCGCCCACCGAATACTTGCCGTCGGCCGTGGCCTGCGCGCTGCGGCGCAGACCGGTCGTGGTGTTGATGATGACGATCTGCGCGTTGGCCGCCGGCGCCGAATCGGCCATCACCTGGCCGCGGATGGTGGCGCCGGTGCTCTGCGCCATGACCGGCGCGACTCCCAGCGCCAGGCAGCCGGCCAGGGCCACGGTGAGTAGGCTTCGGACGGGCCTGCCTTTGTGTTTGCCGTTCATCGATCTTCCCTCCCAGGATGATGCAGCGTGTCGGTTATTTACAACGTGTGGGTTACTTGTTGCCGCTTCTCTTCTTCGCCGGCGCGGCCGACGCTTCCTGTCGTCCTTCGCCGCTGGACTGGCGCACGACCAGCTCGGGCATCAGCACGTGACGCTCGGCCGGGCCGGTTTCGTTGGCTTCGATCTGCGCGAGCAAGCGCTTCAATGCGTTCGCGCCCAGTTCGGCGATACTCACCCGCATCGTGGTCAACGACGGGTGAACGAACCGCGCCAGCGGGATGTCGTCGAAGCCGGCCAGCGCGATATCGCGCGGCACCTCCAGTCCATCCTGGGCGAAGGCGTACAGGCAACCCAGCGCCATCATGTCGTTGGCGGCGAACACCGCGTCGGGCCGCTCGTCGGCGGCCAGGATCTGGCGCCCGGCGCGATGGCCGGAAGCTTCGTCGAAATCGCCGGCAAACTCGCTGCCGCGCGCTCCGTCCTGCGCGGCGATCGCTTCGCGGAACCCGCGCAGGCGCTCGCGCGCATCGTGGTTGTGCTCGGGCCCGCCAACGAAGGCGATGTGCCGGTAACCCAGCGAGAGCAGGTGCCGGGTCATCGCCACGGCTCCGGCATGGTTGTCGATCTCGAATACCGGCCAGGCCAGTTCGTCCTGCTGGGTGCTGATCAGCACCACCGGCAGCTGCGGCAGGTTCTCGGCCAGGAAGCCCGGGCGCTCGGCATACGGCGACATCACCAGCAACCCGTCCACGCGGCCACGCATCGCGCGCAGTGCCGAGGCCTGCTCGTCGGGATCACCGTGATAACTGGACAGCAACAGGTGTCGCCCGGACGTGCGCGCCAGCGAATCAACGCCGCGGATCAGTTCCGAAAAGAATTCGCCGTGCACATCGGGCAGGACCACGCCGATGGTCTGGGTGCTGCGGCTGCTGAGGCTGCGGGCGGCGGCATGCGGGCTGTAGCGCAGCCGGTTGGCCACCTCCAGCACCTGCCGGCGCACCGGCTCGGCGACGTTGCTGTGCCCGTTCAAGGCACGGGACACGGTCGCTACGGAGACATTGGCCTCGCGTGCGACATCGCGGATCGTGACCGCCTGACGCCCCATTCCGCTCCCTCCCGACCACGGGGAGGTGGTCGGCGGCGGCACTGTAACCGTTTTCAGACCGCGAGGGAACCCCTGCGGCGTGACCGCCATTCCCCAACGCGATCAGCAGGATACCGGAAATAGCTTGTGTTGCGGCGCACAATCAGGCCGTTCACCCAATCCAGGCCCGTTGGCGATCGGCCCATGCCCGCCCTCCACGCCCGATCAGGGGAACGCCAGGGCGGGCGGCGTTACCTGTATGGCACCCTTCCCGCCGCGCGCAGGCCATTCGCGCCGCTGGACAGCCCCCGGCGCCAGCGCTTACCCTTGCCTTCACACGTTGGCCGGAAGCAGCGGCCCGCCGGTACGGGAACACCACGGGACACCCCGGCAAGAGGGTGCCTGCCACCCCCGGCGACCGATCGCTGCTCCACCCCGCCACATACAGACGACCTCCCCGGCTGTCGGCCGCCGCCTCCCCCTGCGGCGCCGGGCCCGTATTTGATGTGCATGTAGCGGCGCCCGTCCCGGGTCATCGGGGCGACGTCCGCCTTCGCAGGTGGCACCACGCCCCGTCGCCGGGTGCGTACCGGTGCGCCCCGTTCCGGGCATGGCTTTCGAGCAGATGAGTTCCGAACCCGCGCAAGACGCGACTCCGACAATGCAGGCGCCCTTGAACCCGCAGCAGCAGGAAATGCCGCTGGCGATGGTCCATGGGCAGCCGCTGCTGCAGATCCCGCAGGACCTGTACATCCCGCCGGACGCGCTGGAGGTCATCCTCGACGCGTTCGAAGGACCGCTGGACCTGCTGCTGTACCTGATCCGCCGGCAGAACCTGGACATCCTGGACATCCCGGTCGCCGAGATCACCCGCCAGTACGTCGACTACATCAATGTGATGCAGGAGCTGCGCTTCGAACTGGCGGCCGAATACCTGCTGATGGCCGCGATCCTGGCCGAGATCAAGTCGCGGATGCTGTTGCCGCGGCCGATCAGCGAGGACGGCGACGAGGCCGACCCGCGCGCCGAGCTGGTCCGCCGCCTGCAGGAGTACGAGCGCTTCAAGCAGGCCGCCGAGGACATCGACACCCTCCCCCGCCAGGATCGCGACACCACGCCGGTGCAGGCGTTCGTGCCGGACCGGGCGGTGGTCCGCCTGCCCCCGCCGGTGGACCTGCGCGAGATGCTGCTGGCCCTGCACGACGTGCTCAAGCGCGCCGAGCTGTTCACCGGCCACCACATCAAGCGCGAAGCGCTGAGCGTGCGCCAGCGCATGGGCGACGTGCTGCAGCGCCTGGACGACGGCCGCTTCCACCGCTTCGAGGCGCTGTTCACCGCCGAGGAAGGCAAGCTCGGCGTGCTGGTCACCTTCCTGGCGCTGCTGGAACTGGCCAAGGAGCAGCTGCTGGACATCGTCCAGGACGCGCCGCTGGCCCCGATCTACGTCAAGTCGCTGGCCATCGGCAATACCAACGAACCGCTGCAGTTCCACAGCGAGTTCGACGACGGCGACGCCGCCAACGAGCCGGCCGCGGGCTGATGCCCGGCCACCCTTTCCACCAGAACCTGCGGGATCCATGGACCAGGCGCTGATCAATCGAATCGTCGAAGCCGCCCTGCTGGCGGCCAACCAGCCGCTGGCGCTGGCCCAGTTGCACGCGCTGTTCCCCGAGGACGCGCCGGCACCGCCGGGCAGCGTCGAGGCGGCGCTGGAACAACTGGCCGAAGCCTGCGCCGATCGTGGCGTGGAACTGGTCGAGGTCGCCTCCGGCTTCCGCTACCAGGTCAAGGCCGACGTGCACGCCTGGGTCGCCCGGCTGTGGACCGAGCGCAAGACCAAGTACACCCGCGCCACCCTGGAAACCCTGGCGCTGATCGCCTACCGCCAGCCGATCACCCGCGGCGAGATCGAGCAGGTGCGTGGCGTGGCGGTGAGCAGCAACATCATCCAGGCGCTGGAAGAGCGCGAGTGGATCCGCGTGGTCGGCCACCGCGACGTGCCCGGGCGGCCGGCGCTGTTCGGCACCACCCGCGGCTTCCTCGACTATTTCGGGCTCAAGCGCCTGGACGAACTGCCGCCGCTGTCCGAACTGAAGGACATCGGCGAACTGGAACCGCAGCTGCCGTTCGATCCGGAAGGCGCGCCGGTGCAGGCCGGCATCACCAGCGACGGCGCTGGCCAGGCGCAGGACGACGACGCCGGCAACGACGATGCGGACATCGATGCCGATACCGACATCGACGACGGCGATGTCGCGGACGACTCCGAGGATTCAGAACGCACGGACACGCCGGCTGGCAGCGACGACGGCGAAACCGACCCAACCGATGACGCCGCTGACAGCAGCGACGCCAACGACGAAACCGACCACCAGAACACCCCCACCCCGCCCGAAGCCGATGACGCTTCCGGCGATTCCGAAACACAGGCCGACGATGAAGACGACGGCCGGAGCAAGATCAATGAATGATTCAACCCCCCGCAAGCCCCTCGGCAAGCTTTCGCTCAAGCGCGGCGAAGACACTGCCGCCCCGACCGCCAAGGTCGAAGAACGTCTGCACAAGGTCCTGGCCCAGGCCGGCCTGGGTTCGCGTCGCGCGCTCGAGCAGCGCATCGCCGACGGCCTGGTCAAGGTCAACGGCGAGGTCGCCACGGTCGGCCAGAGCATCCGCAGCGGCGATCGCGTCGAGCTGGACGGCAAGGCCTTCGTCGCCTCCGCCCTGACCGAGCCGGCGCGCGTGCTGGTCTACAACAAGCCCGAAGGCGAAGTCACCACGCGCGACGATCCCGAAGGCCGCCCGACCATTTTCGAGGCGCTGCCGCGCCTGAAGGGTTCGCGCTGGATCGCCATCGGCCGCCTGGACATCAACACCACCGGCCTGCTGCTGCTGACCACCGACGGCGAGATCGCCAACGCGATGATGCATCCCTCGCACGAGGTCGAACGCGAATACGTGGTCCGCGTGCGCGCGCCGGAAGGCCAGGACAGCGTGCCCGACAACCTCGTCGACCGCCTCGCCCGCGGCGTGGCGCTGGAAGACGGCCCGGCCAAGTTCGACAAGATCGAACGCATCGGCGGCACCGACTCCCACGACTGGTTCAGCGTGGTGGTCAAGGAAGGCCGCAACCGCGAAGTGCGTCGCCTGTGGGAGTCGCAAGGCTGCCAGGTCAGCCGCCTCAAGCGCGTGCGCTACGGCACCGTGTCGCTGCCGCGCGAACTGCTGCGCGGCCAGTCCCATGAGCTGCCCGAAGCCCAGGTCGAAGCGCTGCGCAAGGAACTGGCGCTGGAAGACAACAGCGACTCCACCCTGACCCTGCAGCCGGTGATCGGCCAGCGCCGCGCGGCCAAGTCGACCGTGCACGTGGGCCGCGAACGCGGTCCGGGCCAGGCTTACGTCAACGGCCACAACACCGCCGACGAAGGTCGCGAGCTGCGTCGCTTCGACCATGTCCGCGAGGATCGTCGTGGCGGCCGCGGCGGCAAGAAGCCGCATGGCGGCCTCACCGTCAGCGGCGAAATGGCGGCCAAGCAGTCGCAGAAGCCGTTCAAGCAGCGCAAGGAAAAGGGTCCCAAGCCCCTGCCCGATGGCAATCCGGCCGCGTTCCGCACCTGGTACGTGCCTGACGGCGTGGACACCGGCCCCAGCGGCCACCGCAATGCAGGTCCGGGCGCCAAGCCGCGCTACGGCAAGCCCGGCGGCAGGCCCGGTGGCGGCGGTGGCGGTGGTGGCGGCGGTGGCGGTGGTGGCGGCTATGCCGGTGGCGGCGGATACGCCGGCGGCGGCCATGGCCAGGGTCAAGGCCAGGGCGCCGGAGCCGGCGCGCGCAAGCCGCGCCCCTACGGCCATCCGGGCAATGCCCCGCACTTCCCGTCCGACCATGCCACGCCCGGTTCGCATCCCGGTCCGGGCCGTGGCCCGCGCGGCCCGCGTCCGGGCGGCGGCAACGCCCAGGCGCGTCCGGGCGGTCGTCCCGGTGGTGGTGGCAACGCGCGTCCGGGTGGCGGTGGCAATGCACGCCCCGGTGGCGGTCCCCGTCCTGGCGGTCGTCCCGGCGGTGCGCCGCGCGGCGGCAACCGCGGCCCGCGCGGCCAGGGCTGAGTCGCACCGCCCACGCGGTCGAAGCGAGGCATTTCATCGCTTCGACCCGGCTGACGCATGGAGCGGGGCCTGCCCCGCTACTGCTCTCGTCAGCCAGAACAAACAAGCCCCGCATCATGCGGGGCTTGTCGTTTCAGCGCGGCAAAATCCGCTTTACGACGCTCAGCGCGCCTCGATCACGAAATTGCCGAACGCCACGCCCAGGTCCCAGCCCTGCCCGGTCCCGGCCAGGGCCAGCGAAACTTCGCCCTTGGTCATCACCTGGGCCTTGCTCGACTTGACCGCGCCGGCGTGCGCTTCGGCCGCCGCGTAGGTGCCCAGCGTCTCGCGGATGTTGTGCACGCCGGAGAATTCGCCGACACCGTTCTCGATCTTCGACTTGCCGAAGGTGATGCCACCGCCCTTGGCGCTGATGCTCACCGGCAGGCTGCTGCCGTCGTCGCAGGTGATCGTGCCGGTGCCCTTGGCGGTCTTGTAGAACGCCGACCAGCCCGACAGGTCGAAGCGCAGCTTGCAATCGACATTGCCGGCGGCGTGCGCGGCCGGCGCCAGCGCGAGCAGGCAGGGCAAGGCGATCAGCAGGGTCGTGCGACGGAAGGAGCTGGACATGGCGGCCTCTCGGGTTGTGACGGAGGAAGGTAGGCCGAGCATATAGCAGGCCGGTCCGGGCCTGCCGTGACGACCGCTCAGGCCGGCTCGGCACTCCCGGCGTCCTGGCGCTGGCCATGCAGCAACTGTCCGTCCGCATCGCTGACGCTGACGGTCACCGGCACGCCCTGGCGCACGCTCTCGGTCACCAGGCAGAAGTCCTCGAACTGGGCCAGCAGCCGGTCCAGCCGCTCGTGGCTGGCGGCCGCTTCGGCCAGCCGGATGTCGGCCTGGATATGGGCCACGCGCCAGCGGCCGCTGGCATTGCGGGCCAGGGTCGCGGTGGCATGGGTGGTCAGCGGCCCGGGCACGTTGTGGAACTTGCGCATCGCGAACAGCAGGCTGGCGCTGAGGCAGTTGGCGACCGCCGCGGCGAGCAGGCGCGAAGGATTGGGCCCTTCGCCGGCGCCCAGCGGCGGCGACTCGTCGGTCAGCAGGTCGGGAATGGCGGTGTCGTCGAAGGCCACGCGAAACACATAACCGGACTGGCCGTCGGCTTGCTGCTGCAGGGTGAGGCTGAACTGCTGGGTCTGTTCCATCGTGGTGCTCCGTGTGTCAGTTCGGCAGGTGCTGGCGCGTCCACTGCATGATCCCCTGCAGCGGTATCGCCCCGGCCTGGCGGGCCAGCTCGCGGCCGTGCAGGAACAGGGCCAGGGTCGGAATGCTGCGGATCGCAAAACGCGAACCCAACGCCGGCTCGGTTTCGGTATCCACCTTGGCCAGGCGCAGCTGCGGCTCCAGCAGCGCGGCCGCCTGCGCATAGGCAGGCGCCATCGTCCGGCACGGGCCGCACCACGGCGCCCAGAAATCGACCAGCAGTGGCAGGTCCGAGCGCTGCGCGTGCGCATCGAAGCCCGCCGCGGTCAGCGCGAACGGTTCGCCGGGAAACAGCCGAGAGCGGCAGCGTCCGCAGGTCGGGCCATCGCCCAGCCGCGCGGTCGGTACGCGATTGATCGCGTTGCATTGCGGACAGGCCAGTTGCAGCGGATCGGGCGTGGTCATCGCAAGGACTCCTCGGATCGGCCGGGCCAGCATCGACCATCGACCGTCAACGGCGCATCACGTAGCGCGGGGCCCGCCCGGCTGCACCACCTGCGAATCCGATCGCGCAATAGCAGCGCGTTATGCCCCGCTCTACGGAAGCGCAGCCGGTTACCCGCGCAGCTCGAATGCGTCGGCATCGAGCATCGCCGGGAACCGCTCGCGGTGCGCGACCAGCGCCGACGCCGACAGCGTCGTGGTCAGCACCTGCTCGCGGCCGTGCGCTTCCACCTGCGGCAGGCCCAGGTAATCGATGACCGCGCTGTCGCCATCGTAGGACAGGTCGTTGCCGTCGGTGCCCACGCGGTTGACCGCCGCGACATAACACAGGTTCTCGATCGCCCGCGCACGCAGCAGTGTCTTCCACGCGTAGGCACGCGGCGAAGGCCAATTGGCGACGAAGATCTGCAGGTCGAAATCCATCGCGCCCGGCCGCTCCACGTCGAACCGGTTGCGGCAGAACACCGGGAAACGCAGGTCATAGCAGACCTGCGGATTGATCCGCCAACCCTTCCACTCCACCGTCAGCCGATCGCGGCCGGCGGCGTAGCGCTTGTGCTCGCCGGCATAGCGGAACAGGTGGCGCTTGTCGTAATGCACCAGCGTGCCGTCCGGCGTGGCCCACAGCAGCCGATTGAAGACTCCTTCGGCGGTGCGCAGCTGCACGCTGCCGGTGACCGCCGCGCCCAGCGCACGCGCCTGTTCGACGATCCAGGCCACGGTCGGCCCGTCCATGCCCTCGGCCTTGTCGATGGCATCGTTGGAGAAGCCGCTGGTGAAAGTCTCCGGCAGCACCACCAGGTCGGTCGCGCCGGCCAGCGGCGCGATCAGCGCGCCGTAGTAGTCGCGGTTGGCCGCCGGATCGTGCCAGCGGGTGTCGCCCTGGACGAGGGAAATGCGCAGATCGTTCATCGCCGTTCTCCTCAGAGCCTGACCAGCCGCTCGATCGCCGCATCCAGCGTGGCGTCGTTCTTGGCGAAGCACAGCCGCGCCAGGCGCTGGCCCGGCGGCGGGCTTTCGTAGAACGGCGACAGCGGGATCGCGGCCACGCCCTTCTCCACGGTCAGCCACTTCACGAACTCGTGGTCGGGCAGGTCGCTGACAGCCGAATAGTCGACCAGCTGGAAGTAGCCGCCCGGCACCGGCAGCGGCTTGAGCCGTGTGCCCAGCAGCTGCTCGCGGAAGCGGTCGCGCTTGGCCTGGTAGAACGCGCCCAGCTGCTCGTCGTGCTCGGGCTCGTCGCGGATCATCGCGGCGAACGCGTGCTGGGCCGGAGCGAAGGTGCAGAACACGTTGTACTGGTGGACCTTGCGGAACTCGGCGGTCAGCGCCGGCGGGGCGATCGCGTAGCCGATCTTCCAGCCGGTGCAGTGGTAGGTCTTGCCGAAGCTGGAGACCACGAATGCGCGCTCGCGCAGTTCCGGCCAGCGCAGCACCGATTCGTGGCGGCGGCCGTCAAACACGATGTGCTCGTAGACCTCGTCGGACAGCAGCAGGATGTCGGTGCCGCGCAGCAGGTCGGCCAGCGCATGCATGTCGTCGGCCGAGAACATCGCCCCGGACGGGTTGTGCGGGCTGTTGACCATCAGCAGGCGGGTGCGCGGGCTGATCGCCGCACGCACGCGGTCCCAGTCCACCGCGAAGGTCAGCGGATCCAGCGGCACGTGCACAGCGCGCGCGCCGGCCAGGTCGATCGCCGGCTCGTAGCAGTCGTAGGCCGGGTCGAGCACGATCACTTCCTCGCCCGGGCGCACCACCGCATGGATCGCGTTGAAGATCGCCTCGGTGGCGCCGCTGGTCACGGTGATCTCGGCATCCGGATCGACCTGCGCGCCATAGCAGCGCAGCGCCTTGCCGGCGATGGCCTGGCGCAGCACCGGCACGCCGGTCATCGGCGCGTACTGGTTGTGGCCGGCGCGCATGGCCGCGTCCAGTTCGTCGACCAGCCGCTGCGGCACCGGGAAATCGGGGAACCCCTGCCCCAGGTTCACCGCGCCGTGTTCGGCGGCCAGCTGCGACATCACGGTGAAGATGGTGGTGCCCACCTTGGGCAGCTTGGTCGGCGGGATCTGCAGCGGCATCGCGGTTCCGTGTGGGGGCAAGGTCGGGAACGACCGGGACGGCCGAGTGTACGCAATGGCAGTGGCCGGCGATGATGGGCCATGGCGAAAAACAGCATTCCCGCTGTCGTACCACCGACCGGTGCCTTGCTGCTCACCTACCTGGCGGCGGCCTACCGGGTGCTGCTTGCCGAGGGGCTGGTGCCGTTGACGATCGGCCAGCCGGCGCCAACGGCGCTCGCACAGGCATTGCCGGCACGCGACTGGACGCTGGTGACCGCCTGGAACCCGCAGTCGGTGCCTTGCGACGACGCGACCAATGCCCTCGCCGACAGCGCGATGGTCGCCGAGCTGGAGACGCTCGCCGCGCGCCGCCTGCGCGCCAGCGCCAGCGACGCGCAGGGCCAGTGGCACGAGGACGGCTGGCTGGTCGCCGACCTGGGCGCCGATGCGGCCGACGACCTCGCCCGCCGCTACGGCCAGGCCGGAATCCTGCACTGGAGGCAGGACCAGCCGGTGCGGCTGCGGATGTACCGCGTGCCCGCGGACGGGGATCACGCACAGCGCTGGGTCGACTGGGTCCAGGCACCGTCGTCGTAGCCCTATCGGGAACGCAGGCAGCAGATCGGGCGGTGATGTCGACGGTACCAACGATGCCGCGGCAATCGGCCGCGAACCTCGCGGTTGCGCTCACTCGCCTGGAAACGCCGTGCGCAAGGCTTCCCACGTTGCGCGCAACGCCAAGATCTCCGATTGCAAAGCTTTTTGCCTTGTGCGCAAGGCCGGGAACTTGCACGCAAGCGCAGGAGCCTTGCCATGGCAAGGCCCGAAGTACCAATCGCAAGGCTGACAGCTTTGCGTGCAAGGCCAAAAGCGTTGTGAGCAACGCTGGAACCTTGTACGCAAGGTTCGATGGCTTGAGTGGGCAAGGCCCGGAGCCTTGCGCGCAAGGCGAATGCGCTTGTGATCGGTGCAAACCGCTTTGCGATCAAGGCCGGAGCCTTGTGCGCAAGGCAACCAGCGCTGCGATCGGTGCTCCAGGCCTTGCGCGCAAACCCGCATGCGTTGCCGTCGGGCCAAGCGGGCCTGCCCGCCGCGCGGCGGGCCCTGCACGCGGGCGACGGCGGTTCGCGGCCGCGAGCCGCACCGTCGCCGCTACAATGCGCGGCAATGACAGCCGTTTCCCCTTCCCCGCTGCTGGCCGCCCATGGCCTGGCGTTCGCCCGCAACGAGGAGCCGGTGTTCGGCCCGCTCGATTTCGCCGTCGATGCCGGCGAGGCGCTGCTGGTGCAGGGCGGCAACGGCAGCGGCAAGACCACCCTGCTGCGCGTGCTGGCCGGGCTGCTGCACGCCGACGCCGGCCGCATCGAGATCGAAGGCCGCCCCGCCGCACCGGCGCTGCGTGCCCACGCCATCGCCTACCTGGGCCACCTGCCGGCGCTGAAGGGCGAGCTGTCGGTGCTGGAGAACCTGGAGTTCCTGTGCGGCCTGCATGGCCGCCGGCCAAACCAGCTCCCGGCCGACGCACTGTCCATCGTCGGCATGGCCGGCTACGAGGACGCCCCGGCCCGCCAGCTGTCGGCCGGGCAGAAAAAGCGCGTCACCCTGGCCCGCCTGTGGCTGGCGCCGGCGCCGCTGTGGCTGCTCGACGAGCCCTACGCCAACCTGGACCTGGAAGGCATCAACCTGGTCAACCGGATGATTTCCGCGCACCTGCGCGACGGTGGCGCCGCACTGGTGACCACCCACGGCGCCTATGCCGCCCCGCCGGTGCGCACGCGCATGCTCGAACTGGGAGCCGCCGCATGAGCGCCGCCCCGGGCCATTCCGCCCCCGGCCTGCTCCAGGCCGGCCGCGCCCTGCTGCTGCGCGACCTGCGCCTGGTCTGGCGCCGCCGTGGCGACGCGCTGCAGCCGGCGCTGTTCGCGGTCCTGGTGGTGGTGATGTTCGCCCTGGCCCTGGGCGGCGGCCGCCAGGTGCTGCGCGATTTCGTCGCCCCGTACGCGATCTGGGTCGCGGTGCTGCTGGCCGGACTGCTGTCGCTGGACAGCCTGTTCCGCGGCGATGCCGAGGACGGCTCGCTGGAGCAGTGGGTCCTGGCGCCGGTGCCGCTGGCCTGGCTGGTGGCGGTGCGCACCTTCGGCCACTGGCTGACCACCGCGGTGCCGCTGCTGCTGGTGGTGCCGGTGCTGGGCGAATTCCTGTACCTGCCGCACGCGCAGTTGCCGCTGCTGATGCTGACCCTGCTGCTGGGCACGCCGGTACTGAGCCTGCTGGGCGCGGTGATCGCGGCGCTGACCGTGGGCCTGAAGCGCTCGGGCATCCTGGTGGCGCTGCTGGCCCTGCCGCTGTACGTGCCGGTGCTGGTGTTCGGCGCCGGCAGCGTGGCGGCTGCCGCGCAGGGCCTGGACGCCAGCGGCTCGCTGCTGCTGATGGCGGCCATGCTGGTGGTCAGCGCGGCGCTGGCCCCGCTGGCGGCCGCCGCGGCGATCCGTATCGCCCAGGGCTGATACATTGCGCACGATCAATACGCCGCCCGGCCCGCCGCGCGAACATGGCCGGATCCGGGCCCGGAAGGCACCGGCACGGCCCGCCCTGAACGGGTTGGACATTTTGACCAGGGTCTTTGCTTGGCCCGGGGGCCCTAGTCTGGAAAAATGCCCCGGTACCCGCCATTCGAGCCAGTCCGGCCCGTTCGCCCTGCGACGGTCCGGCGCCAACCCGCGAGTGAAGCGAATATCTCCATGAACCCGGTGATCCGCTGGTTCCACCTTCTCGGCTCACCGCCGTACTTCGACCGCTTCGCTGCGCGTTGGGCCCCGTGGTGCTGGCTGGCCGCGGTGCTGCTGATGGGCGTGGGCCTGTGGCAGGCGCTGTTCGTGGTGCCGGCCGACTACCAGCAGGGCGACAGCGCCCGGATCCTCTACATCCACGTGCCGGCCGCGTGGATGAGCATGTTCGTGTTCGGGCTGATGGCGGTGTACGCGGCCATCGCCCTGGTCTGGCGGATCAAGCTGTGCGAGATCCTGGCCATGGCCTGCGCGCCGATCGGCGCGGCCTTCACCGTGATCACCCTGGCCACCGGTTCGATCTGGGGCAAGCCGATGTGGGGCACCTGGTGGGACTGGGATCCGCGCCTGACCACCGAGCTGATCCTGCTGTTCCTGTACCTGGGCGTGATCGGCCTGTACCACGCCGGCGACGACCGCCGCGCCTCGGCGCGCGCGGCCGGCCTGCTGGCGATCGTCGGGGTGGCCCTGCTGCCGGTGATCCGCTATTCGGTGGAATGGTGGGATTCGCTGCACCAGGGCCAGACCATCCGCGTGTTCGGCGAATCGAGCCTGGATCCGAGCATGATGGCGCCGCTGTGGTGGATGGTGGCCGGCACCAAGTTCTGGTTCGCCGGCTCGCTGCTGGCGCGCGCCCGTGCCGACAACCTGCGCCGGGAGTCCGGCAAGGACTGGGTGCGCAAGCTGGCCGAGGAGAGCGCGTGAGTTACCTGCCCTACCTGATTGGCGCCTACGCGGTCTTCGTGCTGGTGTTCGCTTGGGATTTCCTGGCGCCGCGGCTGCAGCTGCGGCGCGAACTGCGTGCGGTGCGCCTGCGTGCCAGCCGTGAGCGCAAACCGGCCGGCCGCGCCGATCCGGCCGCGGAGCTGAACCGATGAACCCGACCCGACGCCGCCGCCTGCTGTTCGTCGCCCTGCTGGTGCTCGCTTCGGGCGTGGCCACCGCGCTGGTGGCGATGGCCCTGCAGCGCAACGTGGCCTACCTGTACACGCCAGCCGAAGTCCTGCGCGGCGAAGCCGGCGAACACGCCCGCTTCCGCCTGGGCGGCATGGTCGAGAAGGATTCGTTCGAGCGCGCGCCCGGCTCGATGGATGCGCACTTCCAGGTGACCGACGGCGATGCGCAGCTGCCGGTGGTCTACACCGGCATCCTTCCTGACCTGTTCCGCGAGGGCCAGGCGGTGGTGGCCACCGGGCGCATGGAAAATGGCGTGTTCGTCGCCGAGAACGTGCTGGCCAAGCACGACGAGACCTACATGCCCAAGGAAGTGGCCGACAAGATGGGCAAGGCCCACCAGAAGCACGACGTGCAGGTGCCGGCGGCGGAGGCCAAGCTTTGAGCCGCTCGCCGCGGGGCAATGCCGATCGCGCGGGTTTGAATTTTTCCTGTCGAGTCCTCGGAGGCAGCCATGCTTCCTGTCATGCCTTAGGAGGCAGCGATGCTGCCTGAACTCGGCCAAGTCCTCCTCTCGCTGGCGCTGCTGGTCGCGCTGCTGCAGGCGGTGCTGCCGCTGGCCGGCGCCCATCGTGGCAATGCGGACTGGATGGCGATCGCCCGTCCGGCCAGTTACGCGCAGCTGCTGCTGGTGGGCGGCGCGTTCGCCGTGCTGACCACGGCCTTCGTCACCCAGGACTTCTCGGTCCGCTACGTGGCGGTGAACTCCAACTCGCTGCTGCCGATGGTCTACCGCTACACCGCGGTGTGGGGCTCGCACGAAGGCTCGCTGCTGCTGTGGACGCTGATCCTGGCGTGCTGGAACGCCGCGCTGGCGCTGTTCTCGCAGCGCTTGCCGCAACCGGTGGTGGCGCGCGTGCTGGGCGTGCTGGGCATCGTCGGTTTCGGCTTCCTCGCCTTCCTGATCTTCACCTCCAATCCGTTCACCCGGCTGCTGCCGGCGCCGATGGAAGGCCAGGACCTCAATCCGCTGCTGCAGGATCCGGGGATGATCATCCACCCGCCGATGCAGTACATCGGCTGGGCCGGTTTCTCAGTGCCGTTCGCGTTCGCCATCGCGGCGCTGCTCGACGGGCACGTGGATGCGCGCTGGCTGCGCTGGACGCGCCCGTGGACCAATGTCGCCTGGGCCTTCCTCACCGTCGGCATCGGCCTGGGCAGCTGGTGGGCGTATTACGAGCTGGGCTGGGGCGGCTGGTGGTTCTGGGATCCGGTGGAAAACGCTGCGTTCATGCCCTGGCTGGTCGGTGCGGCGCTGATCCATTCGCAGGCGGTGACCGAAAAGCGCGGCAGCTTCGCCGGCTGGACGTTGCTGCTGGCGATCGCCGCGTTCTCGCTGTCGCTGATGGGCACCTTCCTGGTGCGCTCGGGCGTGCTGACCAGCGTGCATGCGTTCGCCGCCGATCCCTCGCGCGGCATGTTCATCCTGGTCTTCCTGAGCCTGATCATCGGCGGCTCGCTGTTGCTGTACGCGCTGCGCGCCGGACGGCTGCAGGCCGGCGCCGGTTTCCAGCCGGCCTCGCGCGAGACGCTGCTGCTGCTCAACAACCTGTTGCTGACCTGCGCCTGCGCGATGATCTTGCTGGGCACGCTGTATCCGCTGATCGCCGATGCGCTGGACATGGGCAAGATCTCGGTCGGCCCGCCCTACTTCGGCCTGCTGTTCTTCGTGCTGATGGCGCCGCTGGTGGCGCTGGTGCCGTTCGGCCCGCTGACCCGCTGGCAGCGCGACCAGCCCTCCCGCGTGCTGGCCCTGCTGCTGCCGTGGCTGGGCGTGGCCGTGGGCCTGGGCGTGGCCGCATTCTTCACCGCGCCGCAGGGCCCTTGGAAGACCGCGCTGGGCGTGGGCGGTGCGGCCTGGGTCGGCCTGGGCACGGCGCGCTTCGTCTGGGACCGGCTGCGCAACAGCGGGCGGATGACCGCCGAGATGTGGGGCATGACCCTGGCCCACCTGGGCATCGGCCTGTTCATGGCCGGCGCGTTGCTGGTCGAGGCGCAGAACGTGCAGCGCGAGGTCGCGCTCAAGCCGGGCCAGTCGCTGCAGGTCGGCCGCTACAGCTTCGTGTTCCAGGGCGTGGACGAGCGGCAGGGACCGAACTACCTGTCCGATCGCGGTCATGTGCAGGTGCTGCGCGACGGCCGTGAACTGACCCTGCTGCACCCGGAAAAGCGCGCCTACGCCAGCGGCGGCCAGGTGATGACCGAGGCGGGCATCCGCCCCGGCTTCACCGGCGATGTGTACGTGGCCCTGGGCGAAGCGCTCGGCGATGGCGCCTGGGCGGTGCGCGTGCATATCAAACCCTTCGTCCGCTGGATCTGGGCCGGTGCGCTGCTGATGGCGCTGGGCGGCCTGGTGACCGCGGCCGACCGCCGCTTCCGCCGCCTTCCGGAAGACAAATCCACATGAGTAGCTGCGCATGAACGCACCGCACGGCGACAACGCCAACAAGCCGCAGGGCCTGCCCGTGGTCGCCGTGGTCATCGGCGCCCTGTTCTTCGTCGGCCTGCTCGGGCTGATGATCTATGGCGTGATGCGCTCGGGCGATGCCGACCGCGACGTGCTGCCCTCGGCGCTGATCGGCAAGCCGGCGCCGGATTTCGTGCTGCCGGTCCTGCACGACCCGTCGGTCAAGGTCGCGGCCGCCGACCTGCGTGGCGCGCCCTACCTGCTCAACGTATGGGGCAGCTGGTGCGCGGCCTGCCGCGACGAACACCCGGTGCTGACCAAATTCGCCGAGACCCGCCGCGTGCGCGTGGTCGGCTACAACTGGAAGGACGAACCGGCCGACGCGCTGCGCTGGCTGGAGCAGTTCGGCAATCCGTTCTTCGTCGTGCTCGCCGACCAGGAAGGCCGTTACGCGCTGGACTGGGGCGTGGCCGGCGCGCCGGAGACCTTCCTGGTCGACGGCAGCGGCATCGTCCGCTGGAAGTTCACCGGGCCGCTGACCGACGAAGTCGTGGCCACGCAACTGCTGCCGGCGCTGGAACAGGTGGAGCGCGCGAAGTGACCACGCGCCTGCTCGCACGCTTGCTGGCCGCGCTCATCGTCCTGGCCTGCGTGCCAGGCATGCAGGCCGCACGCGCGCAGCCGGCCGGCGATACCGCACCGCTGGTGTTCGACAGCGCCGCCGAGGAGGTGCGCTTCCATGCGCTCACCGCCGAGCTGCGCTGCGTGATGTGCCAGAACCAGTCGCTGGCCGATTCCCACGCGCAGATCGCCCAGGACATGCGCCGCGAAGTGCTGGTGCTGATGCGCCAGGGCAAGTCCGACGCCGAAGTGAAGCAGTTCCTGGTCGATCGCTACGGCGAGTTCGTGCTGTACCGGCCCGAGGTCGGCGCGCGCACCTGGCTGCTGTGGTTCGGCCCGGGCCTGGTGCTGCTGGGCGGTGGCGCGGTGGTGTGGTGGATCGTGCGCCGGCGCGCCGCTTTGGCCGCAACCGAGGCCCGCGATCCGGGCAAGTCCGCGCAAGTCGAGGAAGAGCAGGAATGGTGATCCCCACGACCGCGGTGTTCGCCGCACTGGCCACCGCCGTCACGCTCGGCGTGCTGGTCTGGGTGCTGTGGCCGCTGCGCCGTCAGCGCGTGCTGGCCTGGTCGGTCATCGTGCTGGTGCTGGGCGTGGGCGTGCTGGCGTTGTACCGACTTGTCGGCACGCCGGCGGCGCTGCAGGAGGCCGCCACCGCCGCGTCCTCGCAAAGCCTGGAAGACGCCGTGGCGCAGCTGCAGGCCGAACTGGAACGCAACCCGAACCAGCCCGAAGGCTGGGCGCTGCTGGCGCGCTCGCAGACCGCGCTGGGCAACCCGATCGCCGCGCGCGATGCGTACGCGCGCGCGGTGAAGCTGGCGCCGGACGAACCGGCGCTGCTGGTCGATGCGGCCGAATCGCGCGCCCTGGCCGATCCGCAGCATCGCTTCGACGACCAGGCCGTGGCCTGGCTTCGCCATGCGCTGGAGCGCGACCCGTCCACCTCGCGCGCGACCTGGTTCCTGGGCGTGTCGCAGCGCCAGTCCGGCCAGAACGCCGAGGCCGCCAAGACCTGGGAAGGCCTGCTCGGCTCGGTCGACGCGGCCACCGCGGCCAGCCTGCGGGTGCAGATCGACCAGGCCCGCGCCGAAGCCGGCCTGCCGCCGCTGCCTGCTGCTGATGCCGCCGGCCCCGGCACTGGCACTGGCACGGCAACATCCACCGACGCCGCTGCGGCCTCGCCGCACGCGCTGGCGGTGAACGTCTCGCTGGACCCGGCCTTCGCCGAGCGCGTGCGGTTGCGCGGCGATGCCACCGTGTTCGTGATCGCGCGCGTGCCCGGCGGCCCACCGATGCCGGTGGCCGTGGAGCGCCATGCGCTGCAGGACCTGCCGCTGCAGGTGGTGCTGGACGATGCCGACAGCCCGATGCCGACGCAGAAACTTTCGGCGCTGCAGGAAGTGGAAGTGCTGGCGCGCGTATCGGCCAGCGGCAGCGCCAACCGCGGCGAAGGCGACCTGGAATCGGCGCCGGTGCGCGTGACCCTGCCGGCCGCCGGGGCGGTGGAACTGGTGATCGGCGCCTCAGGCCCCTGAGCGGCGCTGGCCCTGCTCTGCGTTTGTAGAGCGGGCCCGGCCCGCTACCCCGTATCCGGCGACGGTGACCGTCAAAGCGGGGCAAGCCCCGCGCTACCAGGGCAGATGCACCAAGCGGCGACTATCCCGTGGCCTGCAATCGCCGGCGAGATACAGCTTCCCGCCGCATCGCTGCGACGACCGGGCCGATGCCGGTACACTCCGGCCCCTATGTCCCCCGCCCACCCGCACGAGTTCATTCCGCCCGGCACCCGCTTCCACGCGCTGGCATCGCCGTTCCCGATGAAGCGCGGTGGCGTCCTGCACGGCGCGCGCGCGGCCTACGAGACCTGGGGCACGCTGTCGCCGGCCGGCGACAACGCGGTGCTGATCGTCACCGGCCTGTCGCCCGACGCGCATGCCGCCTCCAGCGCCGCCGATCCGGAACCGGGCTGGTGGGAAGCCATGCTCGGCCCCGGCAAGGCGATCGACAGCGACCGCTGGTTCGTGGTCTGCGTCAACTCGCTGGGCAGCTGCAAGGGCTCCACCGGCCCGGCCTCGATCGACCCGGCCACCGGCGAGCCGTACCGGCTGTCGTTCCCGGAACTGTCGATCGAAGACATCGCCGATGCCGCCGCCGAAGTCGTGCGCGGGCTGGGCATCGACCGGCTGGCCTGCGTAATCGGCAACTCGATGGGCGGCATGACCGCGCTGGCGCTGCTGGCGCGCCATCCGGGCATCGCCCGCTCGCACATCAACATCTCCGGCAGCGCGCGCGCCCTGCCGTTCTCCATCGCGGTGCGCTCGCTGCAGCGCGAGGCGATCCGGCTGGATCCGAACTGGAACGGCGGCGAGTACGACGACGCCACCTATCCCGAGTCGGGCATGCGCATCGCGCGTAAGCTGGGCGTGATCACTTACCGCTCGGCGCTGGAGTGGGACGGCCGCTTCGGCCGCGTGCGCCTGGACGAATCGGCCAGCGCCGACGAGGATCCGTTCGGCCTGGAGTTCCAGGTCGAAAGCTACCTGGAAGGCCACGCGCGCCGCTTCGTGCGCCGCTACGACCCCAACAGCTATCTGTACCTGAGCCGCTCGATGGACTGGTTCGACCTGGCCGAGCACGGCGGCGGCAACGTCGAGGCAGGACTGGCGTCGATCCGCATCGAACGCGCACTGGCGATCGGCGCCAACACCGACATCCTGTTCCCGGTCCAGCAGCAGCAGGAAGTGGCCGACGGGCTGGCCCGTGGCGGCGCGCACGCCGAGTTCATGGGCATGGATTCGCCGCAGGGCCACGACGCCTTCCTCGTCGATTTCGAGCGCTTCGGCCCGGCCGTGCGAGGATTCCTCGACAGCCTCTGATAAGGTTGCACGGGAAACATTTCGCTAACGGGCCGGGGGCTACCCTGCCCGGCAGCCCGAGGAAGATCTCCACCCGTGCAATTCACCGGCAAGGAAAAACTGGTCGCCGCGCTCGACGCCGCGGTCCGGCTCGAAGACGAGAACGCCGTGACCACCGCGCTGCGCCAGGCGCTGGTCGCCCTGTTTGCCGACCGCGAGGTCGGCCTGCCGCGCAGCGTGCTGGAGCCCATCGCCGACCACTACGCCCGGCGCGAGCTGCACGTCAGTCCCGACCTGGGCTACAGCGTGATCGCGATGACCTGGGGGCCCGGCCAGGGCACCCGCATCCACGACCACGACGGCGCCTGGTGCGTGGAGGGCGTCTGGCACGGCCGCCTGGCCATCACCCAGTACGAACCGCACGCGCACGACGGCGGGCGCTGGCGCTTCACCCGCATGGGCGACATCGAGGCCGGCCCCGGCACCGCCGGCAGCCTGATCCCGCCGCACGAGTACCACGCCATCCGCAACCCCAGCCAGGACGACATCGCCGTCTCCCTGCACGTCTACCAGCGCCCACTGCTGCGCTGCCATGTGTTCGTGCCGGAAGCCGAAGACGACTGCGACGGCTGGCTGCGCCGCGAAGAACGCCTGCTGGGCACCGATGCGACCGGATAGCCGGCGCCGCACCGCTCATAGCCGACTCTCCCCTCGCCCACAGCCCCGCGCCCGCTTCCGCCGATAGCCGGCCCCCGCCCCCGGCCGCTATACTGCCGGCCCGCGCCGAAGTGGCGGAATGGTAGACGCAGCGGACTCAAAATCCGCCGGCCTTAAAACCGTGTGGGTTCGAGTCCCACCTTCGGCACCAAATCTGGACGGCCCGCCTCGCGCGGGCCGTTTCTTTTTCGCACTCATGCCCATCACGCGCCACTCGCGTGCACCGTCGCAGGCTTCGCACAGGTCCATCGCGCGGAGCGGCCCATGAACGAGCAACCCGAACGCCTGCTGTCCGGCACCGATGGCGTGGCCCGGCTGACTGCGTTGATCCAGGCGCTGGACGACGAGGAGCAAGTGCGGCTGACGCTGGATGACGGGCGCACGCTCGAAGGCGTCGTCGCGGCGCGGCCCACGTTGCAGATCTTCCGTCCGGCCGACGGCGAGGGTTACAACGCGCTGCTGCGACTGGAGCCACTGAGCGGCGATGCGCCGCCGCACTACCTGTGGCTGGACCGGATCACCGAGGTGTTCAGGCTCGGCAGTGCCTGAGCGGGTGCCGCATTGCGGCGCGGGCTGCGTGGCCAATGCCCCACGTTGCGTGGGGCACATTGCGGCGTAGCGATCGTCTTACGCGGCGATCAGGCCGCCGATGCTTCGTAATGGCGCGACACCAGGCCGGCGATCAGTTCCTCGCACAGCGTTTCCAGCGCCATGATCCGCACGGTGCCGTAGCGGGCCATGCGGATGATGCGTTCGACGTAGATCTCGCGCCCGTACTCGACGGTTTCCAGCATGGACTTGGTGAAGCCATGTGGCATGAATCCGCGGGTGCCATCCTTGCTGCCACCCACGTAAAGGACAATGCTCATTCGGCCGTTCCTCTGTTCTTGTGTGTTGCCTTTCGGTCGATGCCCGGCATTGTGGCGGGCACGCCGTTAGCATTCCGTGCAACGAACGTTAGGCGCGACATGTTGCTGCGCGCTGACGCGCACATTGCTGTTCATCACAGCGATTGATTGCGGATCAGGCGCGATTCAGCGCAGTGAACGCGATGTCCACGGCCACCAGCCGCGGCCGTGCATCGCATAGAAATCGGCGGCGCGTTCGAACGGGTTGCGCACCGAGATGCCGCCGCACAGGAAATACAGCGGCACGAACAGCGGACCCAGCAACATGTACTGGTAGACGTGGGCGCGCTCGTGGTCGCCCAGCCGCACCTGCGGATGCGAGCAACGGCCGGCGCGATGCTCGTAGGTGAGGCACTGCACGTCCATGTCGTGGCCGGTGTCGAGGATCACGTTGCCCAGCGTCATCGCCCCGCCCGGCCCCCATGGCCAGCGATGGAACACCAGCGCCCGGTCGCGCCGGTTGAACTGCATCGAGGCGCCGGCGGGCATGCCGGCCACGCCGGCGATCAGGCCCAGCACGGTCCACGGCGAAGTCCAGATCGCGCCGATGACCATGCCCGGCCAGAACAGCCAGTGCCGCAGCCGCGAGGCGCCGGTGTTAGCCGCGTTCAATCCGCTTCGTTCGGGATCAGCAGCCACAGGACCAGGTAGACGAGGATGCCGGGGAATGCGGCCGACAGCAGCGACCCGATCACGTACAGGACCCGCAACCAGGTCGAGCTCCAGCCATAGCGGTGGGCGATGCCGCCCATCACGCCGGCGATCATGCGGTCGTTGAGCGAACGGGACAGTCCGGGACTGGCGTTGCGTACGTTCATGCGCGGGCTCCGTCGGGCTGGCGCGGCCAGTCTAGCGCGGTGCGGTACCGCTGCGCAGCGAGGCCAGGCGGGCGCGGAACCAGGTGCCCGCATCGACCTCGGCCTGCCCGGGACAGGCCACCCGGTAAGGCCGGCCGCTGAAGCTGCTGCGGCTGGCGGCCTGGTCGATGAACGCCTCAGCATCGCCGGCAAGCTGCTTGCGTCGGGCGTAGTCGTACTTGCGTTGCAGGTGCGCCTGCGCCTGGGTGGCCTCGTACCAGCTGCCGTTGCGCTGGAAGCGGCAACCGGACTGGCCCAGCCAGGTAATCAGCGCGCGGATCTCGGCATCGGCGCGGGCGTCGGGTGCCTGCGACTGCGCCAGCACCGGTGCACAGGCCGCCAGCAACCACGGCAGGCCCCACATCGCGCGAGCCAGGCGCCGCCCGCTCGGCGGCGCGGCACGCCGCCGCATCTCAGATCCCGCCGCGCGTGGACAGCCAGCGGTGGATCGCTGCGGGCACCTCGCGCTGGGCGCGGCTGGAGACATAGATGCCGATATGCCCGCCCTTGAAACCCAGTTCGGTGTAGTCCTCGCTGCCGACCAGCCCGGCCAGCGCGCGCGAGGCGTCCGGCGGGACCAGGTGGTCCTGCTCGGCGTAGATGTTCAGCACCGGCATGCCGACGAAGCCCAGGTCCACCCTCTGCCCGCCGATGCTCGCGGTGCCGTTGACGAAGGCGTTGCCCTGGTAGAACTGCTTGATGAAGTCACGGAACGCTTCGCCGGCCTGGTCGGGCGAATCGAAGATCCACTTCTCCATGCGCAGGAAATCCTCGACCGCAGCCGGCTTGTCCAGGATGTCGACCAGGCCGACGTACTTCTGCAGGTTCAGCCGGAACGGCTTGAGCATGAGGTAGCTGGCATTCATCAGGTCGGCCGGGACATTGCCCAGCGCGTCGACGAACACATCCACGTCCAGCTCGCGCACCCAGCTGGAGAGCATGTTGTCCGGTGTCTGGAAATCCACCGGCGTCACCATGGTCACCAGGTTGCGCACCTTCTCCGGATGCAGCGAGGCATAGCACAGCGAAAACGCCCCGCCCTGGCAGACACCGAGCAGGTTGACCGGGCCGTCGTGGCGGGCCGACAGGTAATCGACCGCGCCGTCGATGTAGCGGTTGATGTAATCGTCCAGGGTCAGGTAGCGGTCGGACCGGTCCGGATACCCCCAGTCGATCACGTACACATCCATGCCCAGCGCGAGCAGGCCCTTGACCAGCGAACGGTCGGCCTGCAGGTCGACCATGTACGGCCGGTTGACCAGCGCATAGACGATCAGCAGCGGCGGGCCCTTGGCCGGGCGATCACCGACGAAGCGGTACAGCACGGTTTTGCCGTCGCGCCAGACTTCCTCGCGCGCGGTCGCGCCGTACTGCACGTCCTCGACCTCGCCCAGCACGCGGGTGCCGTCGGCAAGGTGCTTCTGGAAATCCCAGGCCTCCTTGGCCAGGTCCAGCGGATTGAACTGCAGCGGTCCGATCGATTCGGTGCTCATCGGCTACGTCCCTTGCGCTTGCCGCCGCCTGCGTCGCTGCCGGCCGGAGCGGCCAGGTTGCGGCTGACCCAGTCCTTCATCGACACGACCTTGGTCGCGGTGGCCGGTGCGGCAGGCGCGGCGGAGGCCTGCGCCTTGCGGACGCTGCCACTCTTGGCGACGCGCGCCTTGCGCGCGGTGGAGGTCGACGCCTGCGGCGCCCGCTTGGCGGCCGCCTTGACCGGGGCACGGCGCGAGACCGTGGCCACGGGCTTGCGTGCCGCGGCGGCGACCGGGCGCGCAGTCTCGTTCTTGCGCGGCGCGGTGGCCGGCGTTGCGGGGCGAGCGGCGACTTTCGTTGCCGAGGTCGGCTTGCGCGCGGAAGCGGCCGGCTTACGCTGCGTCGTCACGGCCGGCTTGGCGGTGACGGGCGTGCGTGTTGCGGTGGCCTTGCCTGCTTTCTTCGTCGCCGGCTTCGCCTTGGTCGCTTTCGACGTCGGCTTCGCCGCTTTTGCTGCCTTGGCCGGCTTGGTTGCTGCCTTGATCGCTGTCGCAGCCTTCGCGGCCGTTGCCTGCCGCGCGCTCACGGGCGCAACGACGTCTGCTTCGACACGAGCCGCTTGCACGCGCGTGGGCGAACGCCGCGCCGGTGCCTTCTTCTTCGGCGCTGCTGCCTTCTTCGCTACCGGCTTGGCGGTGCGTCGCGCGGCAGGCTTCGCTGCACGTGACGGCGCGGATGGCGCGGCGGCCTCGACCGGTGCGCGTCGTTCAGTCGCAGGTGTCGCACGCGGCGACGCATTGGCCTTGCGCGCAGCATGCAGCGCGCGATCCAGGTCGGCGACCTTGCGATGCAGCGCGTCCAGCTCGCTGCGCCCGGGCAGGCCCAGCAGCGCGCCGAACTGTTCGACCTCGTGCTGCAAGCGAAGACGCAGGCGCATCAGCGCGTTGGTCATTTCGGCATAGGCATGCCGGTACTCGGTCGACAGCGCGACCTCGGCCCAGGCGTCTTCGGCCGCATCGATCCACAGGTCGAACAGCGCGCGCGCCGATTCCAGCCGCTTGCCCGGCGCGTCGTGCTGTCCGAGCAACTGCTCGAAGCGCGAGAACGCCGACTGCCCGGCCTGCGCCAGCTGCGCGGTGAACGCCTCGTTGCTCTGTTCCCACTGCTGCCACGCCAGTGCGAGCGCCTGCAGGCGCTCCTGGTGTTCGCGCGCCGGGCCGAACGCCGGACGCTGCAGCCATTCGGCGCTCTGCTGGCGCAGCGGCTTGAGCAGCATGTCCAGCAGCGGACGCATCTGTTCCAGCCAGTCGCCACCGGCCAGCCCGCCATGCATCGAATGCAGCATGCCGGCGAACGGATCGGCGCTTTGCCCGCCCAGCATCTGGCGCCAGGCATGGGTGATATCCGAGGGGCTGCCGCCGCCGCTGAAATCCGCGGCCAGGCGCTGCATGCGCTGGTACCAGTCGTAGGTCCCGGGGCCCATCGAGCCCATGCCCATCGCGCCCAGGCCCGGCGGCAGGCCGCCGCCCAGGCTCCAGGGATCGGGCATGCCGCCGCCGCGACCGAGCAGCTCGTTCCAAGTGTTCCAGTACTGCCGGGCCAGCGATTCGAAGTCGCCGGGGAACTGCGCGAATGGTGCGTTGGCCATGAATCCTCCCGTACGCCCGGGATTCTAGCGCCATGGGGCGTCCGGGGGGTGTCAGCCACGCCCCGGTTGGGCGATCAGGGCTTGGGGATGCGCAGGGTCTTGCTGATCATCAGCGAGCCGGACAGCGCAAACAGCAGCACCAGCGGGTGCAGGCGCCAGGGACCGAGCTGCCAGTAGCCCCACCACAGGTCCTCGCCGATCCGGCCCAGGGAAGCGGCCACCGCCAGCAGCACGACCAGGGCCAGGCTGGTCGGGATCGGCGTGCCCTCGAAATATTTCACCTTGTCCTCGCCCTCGGACAGCTGCTCGGCGGTGACGTTGTAGCGGGCCAGGCGGCTGACCCCGCAACCGACGAAGTACGACAGCACCAGCCAGTCCCAGCCGCCCTGCATGCCGCAGGCATAGGCCAGCGCGGCGGGTGCCACGCCGAAGGAAATCACGTCGGCCAGCGAATCCAGCTCCCGGCCCAGGGTCGAGGATGACTTGCGCCAACGCGCGATGCGGCCATCGAGCGCATCGAAGATGAAGGCCAGCGGGATCAGCGCCATGCCCAGCAGCAGGTCACCGACCCGCCCCTCCTGCAGGAAGCGCATCGCCGCGAAGATCGCGCCGGTGCCGCAGAAGGCGTTGGCCAGGGTGAACCAGTCGGCCAGCTGGAAGTCGCGCAGCATCGAGAAGTGGCGGGTCATGCGATCGGCCGGATGGGGAACGCGGCAAGCATACCCGCGGCCGGGTGTGGGCTGCGTGTGGCCGGCCTCCGGCCCCACACGAGGGCGTGCCTGCGCATACGCCCTTCGATCGAAGCCAAACCCTCAAAAACTCCCGAGGACGTCGTCCGATGGCCTCTTCCAAAGCCAACTCTGGCATTCAATCGACGCGACGTCAGCACTTTGTTCTTCGTTCGCCCGAACGAAGCCGGACCCTCTGAGCCCCCCGAGGACGTCGTCCGATGGGGGCATGGCGCAAGTGGCACATGGATGTGCCACGACCCGAGTACGAACAGGACGTTCGCCCGAGGGATGCGCCATGCCCCCGTCGGACGGCGGCCCCTTCCGAAGCCGCCGCGCTTTTGCCGTTATCCGCGACGCTCAATCACCGCCGTCGCGCCATCCTCAAGGCATCGGCAACTGCGCCTTCTCCACCGCGCCCGCACCACGGCCCTGCGCCTGGATCACCGCATCGACCGGCAACCCACCCTGCCCGTCCAGGTGCGCCGAAACCTGATCGAGCGCGGCATACACGTAAGGCAGCATCGGCGCGTAACGCGCACCGTAGGCCGGCAGCGCGAGGAAGGCATCGAAATGCTCGCCGTTGCGCACCTGCCAGTAACGCACCTGGCTGCGGCCCGCATCGCGCGTAGCTGCCACGTAAGGCGCGCTGGTGAACGCCGGCGGCACCAGTCCATCGTCGGTGCCATGCACCACCAGCACCGGCAGGTCGGCGCGCGGCATCGATGCGCGCGTGGCGGCGATGCCCGCACGCACGCCGTCGGCGGCCTGGCCCTTGCCGTCATACAGATCGCGCAGGCACTGCAGACCGGCGCGGGTGAAATCCGGCGGCGCCAGCATCGTGTCCACGATCCCAACGCCATTGCCCGGCGGAATACCGGCCGCATCGGACCACCACACGCTGCGCTCGGCCGCGGTGGCCGCACGCGGAGTGAAGTCCGGGTTCTGCGCCGAGAACGCGAAGCCGCACGGATGCGCGCCCACCCCATGGCGACCATAGGCCGAGGCATAGGTCACCGCCACCGAACGCCACAGGTCGAAGCCCACGCTCAGCGCGCCGGCCTTCAAGGCCTCGTCGGTCCAGCCGGTGGCGCGCATCCGCTCGTAGGCCGAACGCGCCTGGGCGGCGATATCGGCCCCCTGGATCAGCCCGCTGGCCTGCAGCGTGGCGCAACGCAGCGTCCACAGCGGCTCGACCTGCGCGCGCAGCGGCGGCTGCGGCAGGCTCTCGGCCGGCAGGTGCAGCAGCGCGCACGGCATCAGCAAGGCCGCCTCGGTGCCGAAGTCGTACAGCGGGCGACCGCCATGCGCATCGACGAACACATTCGGCTCGCCGGCCACCACCGCATCGAGCCAGTCGCCGTCCAGCTCGGCCGCACGCAACACCGCGCCGCCGCCGTTGGAGATGCCGACCGCGATCACCCGCGTGTTCTCGAACGTGAAAGGTGCGGCCTGCGGATAGGCGCTGGCCAGCGCCGACAGCGCGAACTGCGCCGCCTGCTTCACATGCTGGCCCCAGTCGGCCTCCGGGTTGTCCTGCGAATGGGCGTGCTTGAACGCCACGCCCGTCGCACCGGTCGGCACCTGCGGCACGAACGCCAGGTCGGTGGCCTCGCCGATCCGGCCCGTCGTGCCATCCAGGCGCACGCCCACGCCGGCATCCAGGTCGACGTAATCGCTGCCGGCGCCCTTGTCGGTATAGGCCACCGCGCAACCCTTGGGCAGCGCCCAGGGGCCGGCGACGGCGATCGCGCCATAGACTCCGCGCGAACCGGATGCAGGGGCCACCACCACGCAACGCTGCTTCTGGTCGAACGCATCGGGCACCTGCACCAGCACCCGATGCGGCTGGGTCGCGCCGGGCACCGTGGCCAGCGCCGAGTACTCGCGCCCAGGCACCGAGGCCACGCTGCCGTATACCGTGCCGTAGCCGCCGGTGGGCGACAGGTCGGCGATGCCGCGCCAGTTGCTCCAGATTGCGCGACGGCGCAGTTCGGCCGCAGTCGGATTGGCCGCATCGGCAAAGGCCGGCGGCGCCATCGCGCGCAAACCGTCCAGGCCAAGGCCGGCGGTGAGCAGGTCGTCGCTGCCGCGGTGTTCGGTGACGCGCTGCGGTTGGATCATGGTGGCGTCCGGCCCGGAGGCGGTGCGTTCGCGTGAGGGAGAGCTGCTGCAGCCGGCCATCAGGCTGGCACCGAGCAGGATCGGAAGTATCGGGAGGCGCGGCAGGCGTGTCATCGCAGGACCCGGCATGAGGGATGCTGGCACGCTACCGATCGCGTGAGCCATGCGTCATCGTACTTTGGTACCACGCCGGTGGCGGCATGGCTTGCTAAGCTGGCCCAAGCACTCGTCTCGGTCGGACATCCCCCATGCGCAGCATCCTCATCACCGGCGCGGCCAGCGGTATCGGCTCTGGCATCGCCCACGAACTGGCCGCCGCCGGCCACCACGTCATCGTCAGCGACCTGGCCCTGGACGCCGCGCAGGCGACCGCCGCCGACATCCGCGCCAAGGGCGGCTCGGCCGAAGCGGTGGCGCTGGACGTGACCTCTGAGGACAGCGTGGCCGCCGCACTGGCCGCGATCTCGCGACCGGTCGACGTGCTGGTCAACAACGCCGGCCTGCAGCATGTCTCCCCGCTGGAGGAGTTTCCGCTGGCCAAATGGGACTTCCTGATCCAGGTGATGCTGGTCGGCGTGGCCCGCCTCACCCGCGCGGTGCTGCCGGGCATGCGCGAGCGCGGCTTCGGCCGCGTCATCAACATCGGCAGCATCCATGCGCTGGTCGCCAGCCCGTACAAGAGCGCCTACGTGGCCGCCAAGCACGGACTGGTCGGCCTGTCCAAGGTAGTCGCGCTGGAGACGGCCGACACCGACATCACCATCAACACCATCTGCCCCAGCTATGTGAAGACCCCGCTGGTGGACAGGCAGATCGCCGACCAGGCCCGCACCCGCGGCATCTCCGAGGCCGACGTGGTCAGCCAGGTGATGCTCAAGCCGATGCCCAAGGGCATGTTCATCGAAATGGACGAGCTGGCCGGAACCACCGCGTTCCTGATCTCGGCCGCCGCACGCAACATGACCGGGCAGTGCCTGGTCCTGGATGGTGGCTGGACGGTGCAGTAAGCCCCGCACCGGCCACGCCGACCACATGCCGACCCTGCTGATCGCAGACGACCACCCGCTGTTCCGCGCCGCGCTGCGCGGTGCGGCGGCCGATGCCGTGGCCCAGCTGCAGGTACTGGAAGCCGAATCGCTGGACGGCGTGCTCGCCGCGCTGGACTCGCGCGCGGACGTGGACCTGGTCCTGCTCGACCTGCACATGCCCGGCAACCACGGCCTGGCCGGCCTGGCCGCGATCCGCGCGCAGTACCCCGCCGTGGCGGTGGTGGTGGTGTCGGCCAACGACGACCCGCGCGTGGTCCGCCGCGCGCTCGACCATGGCGCGGCCGGCTACCTGCCGAAGAGCTCGGGGCTGGACGAACTGCGCGAGGCGATCCGCAGCGTGCTGGCCTGCGAGCAGTGGCTGCCGGCCTCGCTGCGCGCCTCGGTATCGCGCGCCCAGTCCTCGCACCAGGACACCGAACTGGCCGCCCGCCTGGCCAGCCTGTCGCCGCAGCAGTTCCGCGTGCTCAGCCTGGTCGCCCATGGCCTGCTCAACAAGCAGATCGCCGACCGCCTGGACGTGCAGGAACGCACGGTCAAGGCCCACCTGTCGGCGATCTTCGAACGTCTGGGCGTGCGCAACCGCACCCAGGCCGGCGTGGTCCTGCGCGAACTGGAACTGAGCGACCCGAGCCGGCAGCTGGAAGGCTGAACCACGGCGCGTGGAACATCACGCGCGCCACCTGGCCGCTGTCACCGGCTGGTCATTTTCTAGCCAACCCTCTTGACGTGCCCGCCAGGCAAGGCGCTTGCGCGGTTATCCACATCCTTCTCCTGAAACCATCCACACCCGGTGTGGAAAACCCTGGCACGCCCCTGTCATGCCCTGGTCAAATTTTCGCCACCCATCTTGACAGCGTTACCCCGCAACGCGCCGCGAGGGTTATCCACATCGTTTTCCAGAAACCATCCACACCCGGTGTGGACAAACGCGCGCGTCGTGGAACAACACTCAAAGGCGCGACCAGCTCCAGGATTGCATCTTCCCGTCGCGGTACGGCATGACCCCGTGGAAGGCGCGCGGATCGGCGTCGAACACCAGCGGCAGGAACTGGCGGTCGCCGTCCCACAGCGGCAGCTCCAGGATCCGCTCCACGTCCACCCACTCCAGCGTGCCTTCGGCATTGCTTTCCAGCGGCGTGCCGGTGTAGGCGTCGATGATGAAGACGAAGCCCAGCCAGTCCTCGCCGTTCTTGCCGAAGCCGGGCCAGCTGATCGTCCCGCGCAGGCGCATGGCGGTGCAGTCGATCCCGGCTTCCTCGTGGATCTCCCGCCGCATGCAGGCGACCACGTCCTCGTCGCGCTCGATCTTGCCGCCCAGGCCGTTGTACTTGCCCAGGTGCAGGTCGCCCGGGCGTGCGTTGCGGTGGATCATCAGCACCCGCTGGCGATCTGGCGAAAGCACGTAACCGAGGGTGGCGACGATGGGGGTGTACGGCATGGGGCGCTCCTTCGCGGGAAGCCGCCGATTCTACCGCCGCGCCGCGCGGCGCCCGCTCTACAGCCGCGTTGCGGCGAGCATGCGGTCCAGCACCGATTTGAGCGCCAGCGGGCGCACCGGCTTGGGCAGCAGCGAAAGCTCCGCCTCCTGCACCGCCTCATGGGTTGCCTGGCTGGCATCGGCCGACAGGATCAGGCACGGGGCCGGCCCATAACGCCCGCGCAGTCGCGCGGCCAGGGCCACGCCGGTATCGCCGCGATCGAGGTGATAGTCGAACAGCCACAGGTCGGCCGGATGCTGGGCCAGAGCCGCGGCGGCGCCATCGCCGTCGGCGGCGGTGGCAACCTCGCAGCCCCACCCGGCCAGCAGCTGGGCCAGCGCGGCCAGTGCATCGGCATCGTTGTCGACCAGCAGGATGCGCTGGCCGGTCAATCCGCGCCGCGCGCCTGCGCCTGCCGCCGGCGCGGTCGCCGCCGGCGGTTGCGCGCGCTCGACCTCCACCGCGAACACCGAGCCACGCCCTTCGGCGCTGCGCAGGGTCAACGGCGCATGCAGCAGCCGTGCGATGCGGTCGGCGATCGACAGTCCCAGGCCCAGTCCCTGCCCGCTGGCGTCCTCGCCACGACGGAACTCCTCGAAGATCGCCTCGCGCGCCGATTCCGGCACGCCCGGACCGGTGTCGTGCACCTCGATGCGCACGCGCCCGTCGATGCGACGCACGCCCAGCACCACGCGGCCGCTGGCGGTGTAGCGCACCGCGTTGGCCAGGAAGTTCTGCAGCACCCGGCGCAGCAGCTGCGGATCGCTGTGCACCCAGGCGCCTGTAGGCCGGTAGCCGAAACTCAAACCGCGTTCGCCGGCCAGTGCGCGGAACTGCTCGGCCAGCGGCGCGAGCACTTCATCCAGCGGGAAAGCGCGCGGCGCCGGCACCAGGCCGCCGGCCTCCAGCCGCGACATGTCGAGCAGGCCGGTCAGCAGGTCGGTGGTCGAATCCAGCGCGCCGCCGAGCTGGCGCAGCGTTTCGCGCGGCGGCGGCGCAGCGGCCGGCGGCGCAGTCGACAGCTGCTGCGACAGCGAGTCCACGAACAGCTGCGCCGCATGCAGCGGCTGCAGCAGGTCATGGCCGATCGCGGCCAGGAAGCGGCTCTTGGCGTCGTTGGCGTGTTCGGCTTCCTGCTTGGCCGTCTCCAGCAACGCGGTGCGATCGACCACGCGCTGTTCAAGTGTCTCGTTGGCGCGGATCAGGCCGCGTTCGGCTTCGCGGAACGCGGTGACGTCGGTGAAGGTGGCGACGAAGCCGCCGCCGGGCATCGGGTTGCCGCGGATCTCGACGATCCCGCCGTCGGGGAACACCCGCTCGGTCAGATGCGGGTTGCCGCTGCGCATGAACGCCAGGCGCCGCTCGACCGCACGCGCCAGTGGTCGCTCGTCGGCAGCGGACGCACCCATGCGCTGCAACGACCAGCGGGTCAGGTCGGCGATCGGCCTCCCGACCTGCAGCAGGTCGTCGGGGAATCCGAACAGCTCGGCATAGCGCCGGTTCCAGGCCACCAGCCGCTGCTCGCGGTCGATCACGCTGATGCCCTGGCTCATGTTCTGCAGCGCCGCCTGCAGCACCTGCTGGTTGAAGCGCAGGTCCTGCGAGGCCTCGCCGACGATCGCCGCCACCGTTTCCAGGTCGCCGCTCTCGCGCCGCGCCGCATCCAGCAACAGGCGCGCCGAGGCCGCACCGAGCACCGCCGACAGCTCGCGCTCCACACGCGCCTCGATCACCGCCGGCACCGGTCCGCTGCGCGGCGCCTGCGCCAGCAGTTCGACCACCTTCTCGCCGGGCAGGAAGCGGCGACCGGCATCGCGCAGCGCATCGGAATCCAGGTTGCGGCTGGCGCGGTGCGGCGCCTCGCGCCGCCAGGCCATCGCCAGCACGGTGCACAGGGTGCCCATGAACAGGCTCGCGCCAACTGCTCGACCCAACGGACTCCAGCCGGTCAATCCGAACAGACCGTTGGGCGCCAGCCAGCGCTGGCCGAACGGGCCCTGCTCAAGCCAATGCGCATCCAGTCCTGCAGCAGTGGCCAGCGTCGGCGCCAGCAGCACCCAGGCCCAGGTGAGGAACGCGGCGACCACGCCGATGATCGCCGCGCGCGGCGGCGTCTGCGGCCGCCAGACCGCGAACGCCAGCACCGGCGCCAGCGTGGCCAGTGCCGAAAACGACAGCGCGCCCACGTCGGCCAGCGCCTCGTTGCCCGCCACCAGCCGGCTGTAGGCCCAGGCCAGCAGCATGATCGCGGCGATGCCGGCGCGGCGCAGGCGGATCAGGTCGCCGCGGCGGTCGCCGCCGCCACCGCGCGCCCACGCACCGCGCAGCAGGCCCGGTGCGAACCAGTGATTGCCGATCATCAGGCTCAAGGTCAGCGTGCTGACCACGACCATGCCGGTGGCCGCGCTGAGTCCACCCAGGAACGCGAACAGGGCCACGCCCTCATGCCCCTGCGAGAACGGCAGCGCCAGCGCGTACATGTCCGACGGCACCGCATCGCCCAGCAACGCGCGGCCCGCGTGGGCCAGCGGCAGGGTCGGCGCGGCGATCAGCAGCAGGTACAGCGGGAACAGCCAGCGCGCGGTGCGCACGTCGCGCTCGTCGCGGCACTCGACCACACCGACGTGGAACTGGTGCGGCAGGATGAACATCGCCAGCGCGCCGAGCAGCACCAGCGGCAGGAAGCCGCCGGCCGGCGAGGCCGGTGGCGGCGGGATGTCGGCGGCCGGCAGCGGGTCCAGGCCGAACCAGACGAACGCGCCCAACGCCAGCATCGCCGCGAGCTTGAACAGCGATTCGAACGCCATCGCCAGCACCAGGCCGCGGTTGTGCTCGGCCGCACTGGCCCGGCGCGTGCCGAACAGCATCGCGAACAGGGCCATGGCCAGGGCCACGTACAGCGCGCTGTCGCGCCACAGCGGCCCGCTGTCGGCGGCGCTGCGGGTGAGCGTGGCAAAGCTCATCGTCACCGCCTTCAGCTGCAGGGCGATGTAAGGAATCAGGCCCAGCGCGGCCACGGCGGTGACGGTGGCCGCCAGCCACGCATCCTTGCCCAGGCGCGTGGCGATCAGGTCGGCCAGCGAGGTGGCGTTGGTCTCTCGTGCAAGGCGCACCAGGCGGACCATGAAGGTCATGGCCAGCGCATAGAACAGGATCGCGCCGACGAAGGTCGGCGGCAGCGGCCAGCCGTAGCGGGCGGCCTGGGTGACGGTGCCGAAGAAGGTCCAGCTGGTGCAGTGGACCGCCAGCGAGAGCGCGTAGACGTGGTGCCAGCGCCGGGCGAACAGCGCCGGATGGCGCTCGCCGTACAGGGCCGTGCCGAACATCAGGGCCAGCCACAGCAGGCCGGCCAGTGCCACCAGCCACAGGCTCAGCATGGCGCGTCAGCGTCCCGGTGCACTGGATTCCCCGAAAAGATTTCTGTCCCCAGCATAACGCGACGGCGGCGGGCCTAAGCCCGCCGCCGTGCCCTCCCGCGGAGAGGGGACGCCGCGGTCAGAAGTCGTAGCGCGCCATCAGGCTGTACTGGCGCGGCGGACCGTAGAAGCCGGTCAGCACGCCGTAGGCGGCGATGTTGTAACCGGTGGTCCGGTACTCCTCGTCGGCCAGGTTGGTGCCCTGCAGCGACAGCGTCCACGCGTCGTTGACGTTCCAGATCACGCCGGCGTTGACCAGGCCGTAGCCGTCCTGCTTGATCACCGGGCTCAGGTCGGTGGTCGGCCACACTTCGCTCTGGTAGGCGTAGGTCAGGCGTGCCGACAGGTTGCCGCCATTGTCCAGCGCGGTGCGCCACTCGGCGTTCAGCGCGCCGGAGAACTCCGGTGCATTGGTGAAGTACTGCGAGTCGGCCACGTTGACGCCGCTGGTGATGAACTCGTCGTACTGCGCATCCAGCCAGGCCAGATTGCCGCTGATCAGCCAGTGCTCGGTCGGCAGGAACTGGTATTCCACTTCCACGCCCTGCACGGTGCCCTTGCCCGCGTTGGTGAAGTCGCCGAAGAAGCTCTGGCTGCCGTTGGGCAGGGTGTAGGAGGTGAACACCGACAGCTGGATGTCTTCGTACTGGTTGTAGAAGTACGCCAGGTTCAGGAACATCCGCTGGTCCAGGAACGACATCTTGCTGCCGATCTCGTAGCTGTCGACCTGCTCGTCCTGGAACGGCTCGCCCGAACGCGGCACCGCGGTGGTGTTGGCGCGGATGTTGTAGCCGCCGGACTTGAAGCCGCGGCTGAAGGACAGGTAGCCCATGATGTCCGGCGTGAACTGGTAATCCAGCGAGGCCTTGGGCGAGAAGTTCTGGAAGTTGACCGTCTTGTCGAAATTGGCGGCCGTGCCCCACGAGGTGGTGTACTGCGGGGTGGTGTAGAACCGGTTGAGCGCGACGGCGTGCTTGTCCTCGTCGGTGTAGCGCGCGCCGACGTCCAGCTTCAGCTGGTCGGTCAGGTCGAAGGTCCAGTCGGCGTATACGGCAATGCTGCTGGTGTTGACGTAGCCCTGGGTATCGCCGAACAGCGGATTGGTCAGCGCTGTGGGCAGGTTCGGGTTCCAGAAATAGTTCAGCACCTGGCCGCCGGCATCGCCGTTGAACCAGTACAGGCCCATCACGCCGCGGGCGCGGCCGCCGGCATCGAAATTGGCCTGCAGCTCGTTGCTGACCTGCTCGTCGTCGTAGAACGCTTCCACATCCACCAGCTTGCGCGGGGTGGTGTCGAAGTCGATCATCGTGTGGGTGTCCGACTCGCGCTTGGCGGCGATGTACTTCAGCCCCCAGTCCTCGGTCAGGCGCCAGTTCACCGTCATCGATGCACCCTTCATCGTGGTGTCGTTGACGTTGCCCATGCCGCTGCGGATGTCGTAACGGTCGTCCAGCGGCGGATAGGTCGGGGCCAGCGGGTTGGGCGCCAGCATCTTGGCACCACGCACGCCGGACTGGTCGTCCATCCAGTCCAGCGAGAACTGCACGTCGAAATCCTCGCTGGCGAACGCGCCGAACTGGGCACGGACCGCGTTGATCTCCTTGTCGCTGACCGGCTGGTCGTTGGTCAGGTTCTCGCCGAAGCCGTCGCGGGTCATGCTCGCCACCGCGATGCGGCCGCGCAGCACGCCGTCGCCGATCGAGCCGCCGATACCGGCCTTGGCGTCGAGCTGGTTGTAGTTGCCCACGGTGAGCGAGGCGAAACCGGCGGTTTCCTCGCGCAGGCCGCGCGAGATGTACCTGATCGCGCCGCCGATGGTGTTCTTTCCGTACAGCGTGCCCTGCGGGCCGCGCAGCACTTCGATCCGCTCCACGTCGAACACGTCCAGCAGCGCGCCCTGCGGGCGGGCGACATAGACGTCGTCCAGGTAGATGCCCACGCCCGGGTCCACGCCCCACAGCGGATCGGCCTGGCCGATGCCGCGGATGTAGGCGGTGACCGTGCTGGTCGAGCCGCGCGCGGCGTAGATGGTCAGGTTCGGCACCTGGGCGTCCAGGTCGCCCAGATCCTTGATGTTGAGCGTGTCCAGGGCCTCGGGCGTGAACGCGGTCACTGCGACCGGCACGTCCTGCAGGGTTTCCTCACGCTTGCGCGCGGTCACGGTCACCGTGTCCAGCTGCGTGGCCTTGACGTCTTTCTGGTACTCGGCCGCGGTTTCTTCCTGCGACCAGGCCGACATGGCCGGGGCCACCAGCACGACACCAATCGCCAGGCTCAGATACTTGCGCTTCATTCTGTCCCCTCCTCCCAAAGTGCAGACATGGCGGCGGGCACATGCCGCCGATGCTGCGCATCCTGGGGGAGCGGCGGCGGTCGCGGCACTGTCCGTTGGTACAGTGGGCCGACCCGCGGACGGTACGGATACTGCGCCGGGACCGCCATGGGAGGCGGGCGGGGTTTTCGATGTCGTTGCTGATCGTGCTGGCGGCGCTGGCGTTCCTGATGGTGGTGGCCTACCGCGGCTACAGCGTCATCCTGTTCGCGCCGGTGGCGGCGATGGGCGCGGTGCTGCTGACCGACCCGTCGCTGGTCGCGCCGATGTTCACCGGCCTGTTCATGGACAAGATGGTCGGCTTCCTGAAGCTGTACTTCCCGGTGTTCCTGCTGGGCGCGGTGTTCGGCAAGCTGATCGAGACCTCCGGCTTCTCCAAGTCCATTGTCGCGGCCACGATCAAGCTGGTCGGCGCCAAGCGGGCGATGCTGTCGATCGTCCTGGTCTGCGCGCTGCTGACCTACGGCGGTGTGTCGCTGTTCGTGGTGGTGTTTGCGGTCTACCCGTTCGCCGCCGAACTCTTCCGCCAGAACGACATCCCCAAGCGGCTGATCCCCGGCACGATCGCCCTGGGCGCCTTCACCTTCACCATGGACGCGCTGCCGGGCACCCCGCAGATCCAGAACATCATCCCAACCGCGTTCTTCGGCACCACCGCCTGGGCCGCGCCGGTGCTGGGCACGTTGGGTGGCATCTTCATCCTGATCCTGGGCATGGCCTACCTGGAATGGCGTCGGCGCGTGGCCGTGCGCAACGGCGACGGCTATGCCAGCGGCGTTGAGCTGCGCAACGAACCGGAGCCGTTCCGCGGCGACCGCCTGGCCCATCCGTTCGTGGCGGTGCTGCCGCTGCTGCTGGTGGCGGTGGCCAACTTCCTGTTCACCCGCTGGATCCCGCAGCTGTATGGGACCAGCCACGAGTTCATTCCCTCCACCATCGGCAATCCGGCGCCGGTGGTGCAGGAAGTGGCCAAGGTCGCGGCGATCTGGGCGGTCCAGGGCGCATTGCTGGTCGGCATCCTGACCGTGCTGGCGTTCGCCTGGAAGCCGGTGGTGGCCAGCTTCGCCGAAGGCACCAAGAACGCGGTCAACGGCGCGATGCTGGCCTCGATGAACACCGCCTCCGAGTATGGTTTTGGCGCGGTCATCGCCGCCCTGCCCGGCTTCCTGGTGGTGGCCGATGCGCTGGGCGCGATCCCCAATCCGCTGGTCAACCAGGCCGTGTCGATCACCGTGCTGGCCGGCATCACCGGCTCGGCCTCCGGCGGCCTGAGCATCGCGCTGGCGGCGATGGGCGACACCTTCATCGCCAATGCGCAGGCCTACGGCATTCCGATGGACGTGCTGCACCGGGTCGCCTCGATGGCGTCCGGCGGCATGGATACCCTGCCCCACAACGGCGCGGTCATCACCCTGCTGGCGGTGACCGGACTGAGCCATCGCCAGTCCTACAAGGACATCTTCGCCATCACCATCATCAAGACGCTGGCGGTGTTCTTCATCATCGCGGTGTTCTACGCGACCGGCTGGGTCTGATCCGGCAGTAATCGCGCGCTCGCCTTCGTATGGCGGGGCGAGGCCAGGAATCGGCAGCGATCAATGCGCGCTGGCAGGCGCGTTCGATGCGGAGTGCGCGGCCAGCGTGGGCGCGGCCGCATTGCCGCAGTCGCCGCTGAGCAGGCGCGAGCGCTGCAGCCAGTCGCGGTCGGGGTAGTAGGCGAAGACGAAGGTGCCGTCGCGGATCGAGTCGATCAGCTGCCGCGCCACCGCCGGACGCACCGCCGGGCAACCCAGGCTGCGGCCCAGTCGGCCCTGAAGTTTCGCGGCGATCGGATTCACGTACGGCGCGCCGTGGATGACGATGGCACGGTCGCGGGCGCGGTCGTTGAAGCCCGGCTCCAGGCCGCGCAGCCGCAACGAATAGCCGTTGCCGCCCATGTAGGTTTCCTGCGCGGTGAAGCCGCCCAGGCTGGTCATGAAGCTGCCGTCACGGTTGGAGAAGTGCGCGGTCAGGTTCTCGCCGCTGTTGCGCCCATGCGCAACCCACTCCTCGAACAGCAGCTTCTGCCGGGCCAGGTCGAACACCCACAGCCGCGGCTCGGTGGACGGGCGCGAATAGTCGATGACGCCCAGCCGGTGCGGATCGATGCCGAATTCCGGATGGCGCAACGCGCAGGACATCGCCCGCGCGGCCAGCTGCAGCACTTCGTGGTTGGCTGCCGGCGCGGTGCGCGCCAGCAGGCCGGCCAGGTCCGGATCGACGCTGCCGACCACCGGCTGGAGGGCCGGCATCGCCGGCGGCGGCGCCAGCGCCCGGTTGGAGGACGGATTGCCCGCCGCGGGGATCAGCAGCGGGGTCAGGGCCAGCCAGCGGGCGGCGGAAACCAGGGAGGACTTCATGCAACGCACTTCCAGGAAGGACAGGCACCGGCCCGACGCAAGCCCGACCCGTACCGGGGAGTTTGGACCTTACCCGTCCGATTCCAAGACCGGCTGGGGCTGCTGTTCAGCGTCCAGCGGGCGCATCGCCGGCAAGTCGGTGATCAGCACGGTGGTTCCAGGTACCAGGACATCGTACAGGCGCCGGCCGAAGTCCGGCGGCAGGCGCACCGGCAGGCTCGGCCGGTCCAGCAGGTCCGCCGGCAGCGTACCGGCCGGCAGGGCTTGTCCGTCCGTCCCGGCGCGGGCGTCCTGCAGGATCGGATAGGCGGTCCAGCGGTGGGCCGGGCGGCCCGGATCGAGCACGCTGGCATTGGCGCCGGCGCCCTCGCCCATCACGAACAGGGTCGTGCCGTGGAAGCCCAGGTCCCCGTCCAGCAGCTCCAGCGGGGCCTCGCCGATCGGCACGCCGCCGCGCAGCACGTAGATGCGCTTGTCCGACAGGCTCACCACGATCCCGACCTGTCCGGCCGGGGCGACCGTGTCGTCCCAGCTGTAGCCGTCGCCGCCGCCCTCGGGCACGGCCAGCGGCAGGCCCTTGGCCGAGACCGGGGCCAGCACCGCCGGATAGACCAGCGTGGTCGGCGCGGCGCGCGCGTCGGATACCACCACCGTATCGCCGTTGCGGGTGATCGCGAACAGCTTGGCCGCGAACGGATGCGGCAGGCGCACGCAGCCATGCGAGGCCGGATAACCGGGCAGCGCGCCGCCATGCAGGGCGATCCCGTCCCAGGTCAGCCGCTGCATGTAGGGCATCGGCGCGTTGTTGTAGAGGTTGGACTTGTGGTCCTTGTTCTTCTGCAGGATGGTGAACACACCGGTCGGCGTGTCCTTGCCCGGCTTGCCCGAACTGATCGTCGACACGCCAATGGCAATGCCGTTGCGATACACGTAGGCGCGCTGCTCATCCAGGCTCACCACCAGCACCACCGGGCCTTCGGGCGCGATCTCCGGATGCCAGAGGAATTCGCCAGGCTTGAGATCCAGCGGCCCGCGCGGCGCGTCCTGGGCCAGCGCAACGCCGGCGAACATCAGCAGCGCGGCCAGCAGTCCGCGGCGGATGTGCCGCGATGCGCCAGTGACCGGATCCAAGGATGTCCCCTGCGTTGCCGCCATGCGCGTGCTCCCCCTGCGATGTGGCCCGTGCCGGCCGCGCGCGGATACGTGCGTGCCGGGACGGGGTGAAGCCGATCCTAGTGCATCTTTGCTGGAGCCGGACACCCGTGCCGGGAGATCAGCCCAGCAGGTGGGCGCGCAGCGCGGCGTAATCCGGCGGCACCGGCTCGGCGTGGGCCGGCCGGGCCAGCAGCTCGGCCAGTGCCGGCGGCACCTCCACCGCATGGCCGACCAGCGGCTCGACCACCGATTCGAACTTGGCCGGATGCGCGGTGGCGGCCACCGCCCAGTCGCCGTCGATGCCTTCGGCGCGCAAGGTCTCCAGCACGTGCACTGCCGTGGCGGTGTGCGGGCAGAACACCTCGCCGTGCCGCTCCCAGCGCACCCGGATCGTGGCGCGGATGGTCTTGTCGTCCACCGCAATGGCGGTGAAGGCCGCGCGCAGCGCCGCATCGTCGCCGGCATAGAGCCAGCGCAGGCGCTCGAAGTTGCTCGGCGCGCCGACATCCATCGCGTTGGCCAGCGTGGCCACGCTGGCGCGCGGGGTGTAGTCGCCGCCGGCGAAGTAGTCCGGCAGCACCGTGTTGGCATTGGTCGCCAGCACGATCCGGCCAACCGGCACGCCCTGCGCGCGGGCCAGTATCGCGGCCATCGCATTGCCCAGGTTGCCGGTGGGGATGACGAAGTTCAGTTCGCGCCCGGTGCTGGCACGGTGCGTCAGCGCGGCATGGGCGTAATAGCTCATCTGCGGCAGCAACCGGCCCAGGCTGATGCTGTTGGCCGAACTGAGCGGCACCTGCGCCTGCAGTTGCGCATCGCCCAGCGCACGCTTGACCAGTGCCTGGCAATCGTCGAACGAACCGGCCACCCGCAGCGCGGCGACATTGCCGCCAAAACAGCCCAGCTGGTGCGCCTGCCGCGGCGAGACGCGCCCGTCCGGATACAGCACCACCACGCGCAGGCCCGGCTGGCCATGGAAGGCAGCGGCCACCGCCGCGCCGGTATCGCCCGAGGTCGCCACCAGGATGGTCAGCGGCTGCCCGGCGCCACGGCGGATGCGCGCGAGGCTGGCGGCGAGGAAGCGCGCGCCCACGTCCTTGAACGCGGCAGTCGGTCCGTGGAACAGCTCGAGCACGTGGTCGCCCGAGGTGGCCAGCGGCTTGAGCGGCACCGGGAAGTCGAATGCTTCGCGGCAGATCGCCGGTAGCTCGGGCGCCAGCGCATCGCCTTCGAAGAACGGCGCCAGCAGGGTTGCGGTCGTGGCGGCCAGGTCGGCGCCGGCTTCCAGGTTGCGCGCGACCGGCAGCTTCTCCGGCACATAGAGCCCGCCATCGGGCGCCAGGCCGGCGGCGATGGCGTCGCTGAGGTTGCTGGCAGGGGCGTTGTTACGGGTGGAGATGAAGTTCATGGGGTTCCGGTTTGTTCGATGGCTCGATGGACGCGTTGCGAAGGTAGGGCCGGTTTCGCGCTGCCGCGCGCTGCATTGCTTTGCTTGCACAAAGTGCGGTTTCGCGCTGCCGCGCGAGTCACTTTTCTTTGCTTGTACAAAGGCGGGTTTCGCGCTGCCGCGCGAGTCACTTTTCTTTGCTTGTGCAAAGCAAAGTAACCAAAAGAAAGCACTCCCCGGGCGGCACGCACGCGCTGCGCGCGGGTTCGCGGTCGGTCCGGGAATTTTTCGAAGGGACGTCCCTGTCCCTTCGAAAAACGGCGCACGTCCTGTGCGCCGCCCTTACGGGTTTTGACCCGGCCCGTCCGCCGTGCCTAACGGGGGATGGGTGGAGCAACGGCAAGAGCAACAGCAAGAGCAGAGAAACAGCAAAAGCGACGGCAAGAACTAAGCGAAGTGACTCGCGCGGCAGCGCGAAAAAGCGCCCTCACAACAACACAGCCCCCGGACTATCAATCGCCGACACCCAAGCCTGACTATCAAACCCCGCCGCCGCAAAAGCCGCCTGCACAGCCGGCGCAGCCCCTTCCGCCCGCTCTCGCGTCTCAAACCACGCAAACACACTCGGTCCCGCCCCGGAAATACTCGCGCCCATCGCGCCAGCATCCAGCGCAGCCGCCTTGGCCGCCTCGAACCCGACGATCAGCGGCGCACGCCGCGGCTCCACCAGCACATCGCGCAAGCCGGCGCGCACCAGCTGCGCATCGCCGGCATGACAACCGGCCAGCACCAGCGCCAGGTTCGCGCTCTGGGCGACGAACTCCTTCAGCTCGTAGCTGCCGGCCAGCGCCTCGCGCGCGCGGCGCGTTTCCAGCACCGCCTCCGGATGCACCAGCAGGCTGTGCCAGCTTTCCGGCACCGGGATCCGCACCAGCCGGTCGGCGGTAGCCAGCACCAGTCCGCCCAGCAGCATCGGCCCGAGGTTGTCGCCATGGCGACCGCCGCTGGCGACCGCCTCGCCGGCCAGCGCGAACGGATACAGCGCTTGTCGTGGCAGCGGCATGTCGAGCAAGGCATTGGCCGCCACCAGCGCGGCGACGCAGGATGCGGCCGAGCCACCCATGCCCGAACCCAGCGCGATGCCCTTGTCGATCTCGATCTCGAAACCGAACGGCAGCGCCAGCGCCTCGCGCATGGCCAGCAGCGCCGCGCCGGCGGTGTTGCGCTCGGCTTCCAACGGCAGCGGGAACGGCGCGCCGCGGATCGCGGCGATGCGCACCTGCGGTTCGTCGATGCGCCGCGCGGTGACGGTGTCGCCGACACCGGCCAACGGATGGCCGAGGATGTCGAACCCCACTCCGACGTTGCCGACCGACGCCGGCGAGAACGCGGTCGCCTGGCGGTGTGCCTGATCTTGGACGGATGTGGAACTGCCACTCACAGGCGCGCTCCGCGCCCGGCCGCCACGCGCAGCAGGTCGGCGAACACGCCGGCTGCGGTAACTTCCGGTCCGGCGCCGGGGCCCTGCACGATCAGCGGGTTCTCGCAGTAGCGGCGGGTGGTGAACTGGACGATGTTGTCGGTCAGGCGCAGGTTGGCGAACGCATGCGCGCGCGGAAGTTCGACCAGGCCGACGCTGGCGCGACCGTCGGCATCGAGCCGGGCCACGTAACGCAGTACCTTGCCAGCGGCGTGGGCCGCTTGCAGGCGCGCGGCGAACGCCGCGTCCACTTCCTGCAGGCGCGCCATGAAATCCTCGACGCTGGCCTGGCGCAGCGACTGCGGCACCAGGCTCTCGACCTGCACGTCTTCCAGGCTGAGCCCGCGGCCGGCTTCGCGCGCCAGGATCACCAGCTTGCGTGCCACGTCGGTACCGGACAGGTCATCGCGCGGATCGGGCTCGGTGTAGCCCAGCGCTCGCGCTTCGGCGACCAGCTGCGAGAACGGCACGCTGCCGTCGTACTTGTTGAACAGCCAGGCCAGCGTGCCGGAGAAGATGCCCTCGATCGAGGTCACCGCATCGCCGGTGTCGAGCAGGTCGCGCAGCGTGGAGATCACCGGCAGGCCCGCACCGACCGTGGCCTCGTAGCGGAAGCGCGCACCGCTGGCGGCGCTGGCCTCGCGGATCGCCGCGTAGCGCGGCAGCGGGCCGGCGCCGGCCTGCTTGTTCGGGGTGACCACGTGGATGCCGGCGGCCAGCCACTGCGGATAGCGGTCGGCCACTTCCGGGCTGGCGCTGCAATCGACGATGACCACATGCGGCAGGTGCGAGTCGAGCAGGTGCGCGGTGAAGCGGTCCAGGTCGGCCGCCTCGCTGGTGGCCTTGAAACGGCCGCGCCAGTCGCCTTCGATGCCGCGCGGGTCCAGCAGCTGGCGACCGCGCGAGGCGATCGCGCGCAGGCGCAGATCGAGATTTGCCCGCTCCAGCAGGCCGCTGCGTGCGGTCAGCAACTGGTCCAGCAGGGTCGCCCCGACATTGCCCGGACCGATCACGCCCACCGCGAAGGTCTGCGGCGACAGGTAGAAACCGGCATGTGCGGCGCGCAACGCGCGCGTGGCGTGGTCGCTGTCGATGGCCACCGAGATGTTGCGTTCGGACGAGCCCTGCGCGATCGCGCGGATGTTGACCTGCGCCCGGCCCAGCGATTCGAACAGGCGCGCGGCCACGCCCGGCTGCCCGGCCATGCCGTCGCCGACCGCGGCCAGCACGCTGATCCCGGGCACCTGCTGCACGCGCTGCACTTGGCCCACGGTCAATTCGTGGGCGAACGTATTGACCAGCGCGGCCTGCGCACGGTCGGCGTCCTCCTGCTTGACCACGCAGCAGATCGAATGCTCCGAGGAGCCCTGCGAAATCATCACCACCGACACCTTGGCGTTGCGCAGCGCGGCGAACACGCGCTCGGCCGTGCCCGGCACGCCGATCAGGCCGGTACCTTCCAGGTTCACCAGGGCCAGGTTCGGGCTCAGGGTCAGGCCCTTCACCGGGCCGCTGAAATCGCGGTTGGAGGTGATGCGCGTGCCCGGATGCTCCGGCTGGAACGTGTTGCGGATGATGATCGGCAGGCCGCGCTCGATCGCCGGCGACATGGTTTGCGGATGCACGACCTTGGCGCCGAAGTAGGCCAGTTCGCAGGCCTCGTCGTAGCTGAGCGTTTCCAGCTGCACCGCCTCGGGCACCACGCGCGGATCGGCCGACAGCACGCCGTCCACGTCGGTCCAGATGTGCAGCTCGTCGGCGTCGAACAGCGCGGCGAAGATCGCGCCGGAATAGTCGCTGCCGTTGCGGCCCAGGGTGGTGATGCGGTCCTGCGCATCGCGGGCGACGAAGCCGGTGGCCACCACGCGCACCTGCGGGTTGACCTGGCGCCAGCGCGCCAGCCGCTGCGCGCTCAGGTCCCAGTCCACGTCCACGCCCAGCTCGCCGTGGCTGACCACCAGCACGTCGCGCGCATCGAGCACCGCGCAATCCTCGCCCAGCGCGCGCAGGTGCTCGCCCAGCAGCTTGGCCGAGAACACCTCGCCCTGCCCCTGCACCCGCTGCAGGACCTCGCCGGGCAGGCCGCCGATCACGCTCAGCGCGCCGAGCACCTGGGACAGCTCATCGAAACGCTGGTCCAGCCATTCCACCGTCGGCCCGGCATGCTCGCCCAGCAGCGCGACCGCCGCGCCGCGATGGCGCGCACGCAGCTCGTGCCAGCGCTCGCGCCACTCCGGTGTTGCCGCGCCGACCGGCGTGGCGGCGGCCAGTTCGGCCAGCTCGATCAGCGCGTCGGTCACGCCCTTCATCGCCGAGACCACGGTGACCTGCACCGTCTCGCCGCGGGCGCGCAGCAGGCCGGCCACGTGCCGGTAACGCTCGGCGTCGGCCACCGAGGTGCCGCCGAACTTGTGCACGACGGTGCGGGCCGACGCGACGGCGCCTGCGGCGGGAGGGACGGGAGCGGATGCGACGTGCGACGACATGGAGGACCTCGGTCAGGGAGGCCCCGCGCGCATCAGGTATCGGGTCGCCCCGCTACCTGATCCAGGTGCGGGGCCGTGGTTTCGCGGGTTACACGAAGACGACGGACCGCACCGGGCGGGTAATACCGGTGGCGGTAATGGTGGTAATGCCGAGGGTGGTCGCACAGGCATGCGTCCGTCCGAGGGACGGAAGTTGGCCGGCGCGGGTGTTCATCTTCGACATGGGTCCAAGAGGACACGACCGCGCGGGGGGCTGTCAAGTGTTGCGGCGCCACATCCGCGGGATTTTTTCGTTGCCCGAGAAACAGTTAGCGTTGAATGGCGGCAGCGGCACGGAGCCGGCCAGGCAGTGGACGCGTGCGGCGGCGGGGATGCAGCGATGCCTGACCGATGCACTCGCTCGACCTGCGTCGATGGCGACCCCGGCCCGATTCGAACGGGCGACCTTTCCCTTAGGAGGGGAACGCTCTATCCAGCTGAGCTACGGGGCCAAGCCGGCCGATTGTCGCATGCGGTCTTGGCGCGACCCAAGCCGGCGGCCTGCCGGTCGGGTCTTTGGACCCCACTGCTAGAATAGGCGCACGCATCGAGACGCCGCCGTCCCCACCCGCGGCGCGACTCCGGGCACTGCGCCCGCACCCCTACTCAGGAGTTTTCATGTCCGCACCCCTGCTCCAGGCCCTGGGCCTTGGCGCCACCAATTCCGGCACCTACCTCGGCAACGGCACCTGGTCGACCGCCACCGGCGCCGGCGTGCTCAACCCGGCCAATCCGACCACCGGCGAGGTGATCGCCCAGGTCCAGGCCACCACGCCGGCCGATTACGAAACCGTGGTCGCCAATGCCCAGGCCGCGTTCAAGGCCTGGCGCACCGTCCCGGCCCCGCGCCGCGGCGAAGCCATCCGCCTGTGCGGCGATGCGCTGCGCCGGAACAAGGACGCGCTCGGCTCGCTGGTCGCCCTGGAGATGGGCAAGAGCAAGGCCGAGGGCGATGGCGAAGTGCAGGAGATGATCGACATCGCCGACTTCGCCGTGGGCCAGAGCCGCATGCTCTATGGCTACACCATGCATTCCGAGCGTCCGGGCCACCGGATGTACGAGCAGTACCAGCCGCTGGGCCTGGTCGGCATCATCAGCGCGTTCAACTTCCCGGTCGCGGTGTGGGCGTGGAATTCGTTCCTGGCCGCGATCTGCGGCGACATCTGCATCTGGAAGCCGTCCAACAAGACCCCGCTGACCGCGATCGCCTCGCTGAAGATCTGCAACGAGGCGCTCAAGGCCGGTGGCTTCCCGGACATCTTCTTCCTGGTCAACGACGCCGGCACCTCGCTGGCCGAGACCTTCGTGGAAGACAAACGCATCCCGCTGATCAGCTTCACCGGCTCGACCCAGGTCGGCCGCGAGGTCGCGGTGAAGGTCGCCCGCCGCATGGGCCGCTGCCTGCTCGAGCTGGGCGGCAACAACGCGATCATCCTGGACGAGACCGCCGACCAGAAGCTGGCCGTGCCCGGCATTGTGTTCGGCGCGGTCGGCACCGCCGGCCAGCGCTGCACCACCACCCGCCGCCTGATCGTGCACGAATCCATCTACGACACCGTGCTGGAAACGCTGGTCAAGGCGTACAAGCAGGTCGAAGGCAAGATCGGCGATCCGCTGGACACCGGCAACCTGATGGGCCCGCTCAACAGCCGCGGCGCGGTGGAGCAGTTCCTGGCCGCCGTCGAACAGGCCAAGGCCGCCGGCGGCAAGGTCGAAACCGGTGGCGCGGCGCTGGACCGGCCGGGCCACTTCGTCCTGCCCACGATCATCACCGGCCTGAAGAACACCGACGCGGTCGTGCAGCACGAGACCTTCGCCCCGATCCTGTACGTGATGAAGTACTCGGACCTGGACGAGGCCATCGAGATGCAGAACGGCGTGCCGCAGGGCCTGTCGTCCTCGATCTTCACCCAGAACCTGAAGGCGGCCGAGAAGTTCCTGTCGGCGGCCGGCAGCGACTGCGGCATCGCCAACGTCAACATCGGCACCTCCGGTGCGGAGATCGGCGGCGCGTTCGGCGGCGAGAAGGACACCGGCGGCGGCCGCGAGTCCGGATCGGACGCGTGGAAGGTCTACATGCGTCGCCAGACCAACACCATCAACTACTCCGATTCGCTGCCGCTGGCGCAGGGCATCAAGTTCGACCTGTAAGGCGGGTACTGCGGGCGGGGCTTTGCCCCGCTCGCGGAACGTCCCAATTGCTGTAGAGCGGGGCCCTGTCCCGCTGCTGCCCGCCACCGTCGCCCCCGCCTGCGCGGGGATGACGGTGGTGGGTTCCGCCTATGCGGGGATGACGGTCCGCGGGGACGACGGTCGATCGTGCTTCGCGGCCGTGCGCTGGAAGCGATGGCGGCCAACAACGGCAAGCGAACGCGCCTGGCCCTAACATGCGCCTTCCCGCCCCTGACCGGGACCACGCCCATGGCCGACCTGGCACCGACCACCCGCTTCACCGACCGCGTCGCCGATTACGTGCGCTACCGGCCCGATTATCCGCGCGCATTGCTGGACTGGTTGTTCGCCGAGCACGGCGTGGACCGGTCGTGGAAAGTCGCCGACATCGGCGCCGGCACCGGCATCTCCTCCAAGATGTTCCTCGACGCCGGCCATGAGGTCGTCGCGGTGGAACCGAACGCGGCGATGCGCGAGGCCGCCACCGCCTGGCTCGGCGGCAACACGCACTTCTCCGCGATCGACGGCAGCGCCGAGGCTACCGGCCTGGGCAATGCCAGCGTCGACCTGGTGTCGGCCGCGCAGGCCTTCCACTGGTTCGACCAGCAGGCGGTCAAGCTGGAATGGTGGCGGATCCTGCGCCCCGGCGGGCTGATCGCGGTGTACTGGAATTCGCGACGGCTCACCGGAACGCCGTTCCTGGAAGGCTACGAACGGCTGCTGCACGACTACGGCATCGACTACAGCAGCGTGTCCGAACGCTACGGCGATGACGAGCACATGCGCCAGTGGTTCGGCACCGGCCTGCGCGGCATGGCCAGCTTCCCGCATTCGCAGCGGCTGGACCACGACGCCCTGCGCGGACGCCTGCTGTCGTCCTCGTATGCACCGCGTGCCGGCGATGCCGGGCATGTGCCGATGCTCGAAGCGCTGGCGCGGCTGTTCGCGGCCACCGCCATCGATGGGTATGTGGATTTCGATTACGACACCCGCGTGTTCGTCGGCGTGCCGGCCTGAAGGCGCAGCCGGTGCGCATCGCCGCGCTGTCGGACATCCACGGCAACCTGCCGGCGCTGGAGGCGGTGCTGGCCGACATCGCCCGCCGCGGTTGCGATCGCATCGTCAACCTGGGCGATATCGTCTCCGGCCCGCTGTGGCCGCGCGAAACCCTGGATCGGCTGATCCCGCTCGCTTTGCCGACCATCGCCGGCAACCACGAGCGCCAGCTGCTCGGCGATCCGGCCATGCTGGCGCCTTCCGATGCGCACGCAAGACGAGCGCTGGCCGATTCGCAGCTGGACTGGGTGCGCGGCCTGCCTGCGTTGCTGCGCATCGACGACGTGCTGCTGTGCCACGGCACGCCGCACAGCGACGTGGATTACCTGCTCGATGAGATCGACGCCGCTGCCGGCACGCTGCTGCCCGCCGAGGCGAGCGTGGTCGCCGGTCGCCTGGCTCACCCGCTGGCCGACGACGCGGGCCTGGTCCTGTGCGGCCATTCGCACACCCCGCGCCTGCTGCGCCTGGCCGATGGCCGACTGGCCTGCAATCCCGGCAGCGTGGGCCTGCCCGCATTTTTCACCGAGCGCCCGGTGCCGCACCGGACGGGCAACGGATCGCCGCAGGCACGCTATGCCCTCCTCGATCGACATGACGGGCAATGGCGGGGGCAGCTGCTCGCGGTGCCTTATCTCCACGCCGAATCGGCGGCCCGGGCCGCGCAGCTGGGCCGCCCGGACTGGGCACATGCCCTGCAGCATGGTCTGATGCCGTGACCTGCGGCACGCGGCGCGCGCCGCGTTCTGGGATAATCACGCTCCGCACGGCCCGACGCTCCCCCGCCAAGGCCCTGCACCGGACCGCGCGCCCACCTGCTCCCCCGACAGGAACCCGTCCCTGCATGAACCAGATCCGCCAGACCAGCTCCCTCGCCATCGCCAGCCTGGTGTCGGGCATCCTCGGCTGGACCTTGCTGCCCTTCGTCGGCGCGCTGGTGGCGATCATCACCGGCCACATGGCGCGCAGCGAGATCCGCGCCGCCAACGGCCAGCTCGACGGCGATGGCCTGGCCGTGGCCGGCCTGGTGCTGGGCTGGGTGTCGATGGCGATGGCCCTGATCGCGATCGTCATCGTGTTCGCGTTCCTGGGCGGCCTCGCCTGGCTTGCCGTCCTCAACTCCTGAGGGCCGCGAACACGATGTATTCCTTCGCTCGCCCCTTCCTCTTCGGCCTGGACGCCGAGCGCGCCCACGGCCTGACCTTGAGGGCGCTGGACTTGGCCTGGCGCACCGGCTCGATCAAGCTGCTGGCCAGCCCGCGCGTGGCACTGCCGACCAAGCTGCTCGGGCTCACCTTCCCCAATCCGGTCGGCCTGGCCGCCGGCCTGGACAAGAACGGCGAACACATCGACGCGCTGCTGGCGCTGGGTTTCGGCTTCGTGGAGGTCGGCACGGTCACCCCGCGCGCGCAGGCGGGCAACCCGAAGCCGCGCATGTTCCGCCTGCCCGGCGACGAGGCGGTGATCAACCGCCTGGGCTTCAACAACGCCGGCGTCGATGCGCTGGTGCGCAACGTGCAGAAGGCCCAGCGCAAGGGCGGCGTGCTGGGCATCAACATCGGCAAGAACAAGGACACGCCCAACGAGGACGCCGCAAGCGACTACCTGTACTGCATGTCGCGCGTCTACCCGCTGTCCGACTACATCACCGTCAACATCTCTTCGCCCAACACCGCCGGCCTGCGCGAGCTGCAGGAGGAACAGGCGCTGCGTCGCCTGGTCGGCACGCTGCGCGAGGCGCAGGAGCGACTGGCCGCGCAGCACGGCCGGCGCGTGCCAGTGCTGGTCAAGGTCGCCCCGGACCTGAGCGATGCCGACATCGATGCCGCCGCGCGCGTGCTGTCGGACCTGCAGGTCGACGGCGTGGTCGCGACCAATACCACCATCGCCCGCACCGCCGTACAGGGCCATCGCCATGCCGGCGAACTGGGCGGCCTGTCCGGCGCACCGCTGATGGGCCAGTCCACGCTGGTGCTGCGCCGCCTGCGCACGCGCCTGCCCGAATCGATCCCGCTGATCGGCGTGGGCGGCATCCTCTCCGGTGCCGACGCGGTGGCCAAGATGGCCGCCGGCGCCAGCCTGGTGCAGTGCTACACCGGCCTGGTCTATCGCGGCCCGGAACTGGTCGGCGAATGCATCGACGCGATGCGCCGGCGCAAGGAATCGCCCAGCCGCGGCACGGCCAATGCGGGATGAGCCTGCGGCAATCGGGCACGTGAGCATGATCCGGATCGAATCGCACATCGTGCTGGCCCTCGCGCCGGCCATGGACGCCGCCGCATGACCGCGCTGTTCCGCCTGCTGCGCGATGCCGACCTGTCCACGCGCAATACCTTCCGCGTGCCGGCGCATGCGCCGTGGCTGCTTGAGGTCAACGACAGCGGCTCGCTGGCCGAAGCGCTGGACCTTGCCCAGATCAGCGACCTGCCGCTGCTGATGCTCGGCGGCGGCAGCAACCTGCTGTTCGCCGGTGACGCGCCCGGCGTGGCGGTCGCGCTGCGCGCGGCCCGCATCGCCGTGCTGGCCGACCACGGCGAGCAGGTGGTGGTGCGTGCCGACGCCGGCGCCGACTGGCACGGGCTGGTGATGTGGAGCCTGGACCAGGGTCTGTCCGGCCTGGAGAACCTGGCCCTGATTCCCGGCAGCGTCGGTGCCGCACCGATCCAGAACATCGGCGCCTACGGCGTGGAAGTGGGCGAGCGGATCGTCGCGGTCGACGCCTGGGACCGTCAGGCCCAGCGCATGGTGCGGCTGGACCATGCGGCCTGCGCGTTCGCCTATCGCGACAGCGCGTTCAAGCGCGATCCCGACCGCTGGATCGTCACCGCGGTGGAGCTGGCGCTGTGCAAGCACGCCGCGCCGCGCCTGGACTACGCCGGCATCGGCGAGGAGCTGGCGAGCATGGGCGTGCATGCGCCCACCACGCGCGACGTGGCCGATGCGGTGATCCGCATCCGCCGCCGCAAGCTGCCCGACCCGGCGGCAGTGGGCAACGCCGGCAGCTTCTTCAAGAATCCGATCGTGCCGGCCGCGCAGGCGCTGGCACTGCAGCATGAGCATCCGCGGCTGCCGGTGTTCGCTGGCGACAGCGAGGCCACCCGCAAGATTTCGGCCGCCTGGCTGATCGATGCCTGCGGCTGGAAGGGCGCGCGCGAAGGCGATGCCGGCGTTTCCGACGCCCATGCACTGGTGCTGGTCAACCATGGCGCGGCCACCGGCCAGCAGCTGCTGGCGCTGGCGCGTCGCATCGCCGCCTCGGTGCACGAACGCTTTGGCGTGGCGCTGGAGCCGGAACCACGCGTCGTCGGCGCGAGCTGGTAGGCAGTCCAGTCAGGGCCATGGGCAGCAGCACACCGTCGCCGATTCCCACGCACTGGCATGCCGCCGCGCTGATGCTTGGCAGCACGGTGCTGTTCGGATTCATGGCGATCACCATCCGCCTGGCCTCGGCCAGCCTGCATACCTTCGAGATCGCGTTCTTCCGCAATTTCTTCGGCCTGCTGGCCGCGCTGCCGCTGCTGCTGCGGCACGGGCCGGGCTTCCTGCGTACCGACCAGTTCCCGCGCTACCTGTTCCGCTGCCTGGTCGGCATCTGCTCGATGCTGGCCGGTTTCTGGGCGATCGGCCACCTGCCGCTGGCGCAGGCGGTGTCGCTGTCCTATTCCACACCGCTGTTCGTGACCATCGCCGCGGCCGCCCTGCTCGGCGAACAGGTGCGCGCGCGACGCTGGATCGCCGTGGCGCTGGGCTTCGTCGGCGTGCTGCTGATCGTGCGTCCGGGCAGCGCCGAATTCACCGGCGGCACGATGGTGGCGCTGCTGGCGGCGTTGCTGTCGAGCATTGTCGCCATCCAGATCAAGCAGCTGTCGGCGACCGAACCGGCCGACCGCATCGTCATCTACACCACCTTGCTCTGGGTACCGATGTCGCTGCTGCCGGCGCTGAGCGTGTGGCAATGGCCGCAGGGAATCGTCTGGGTCTGGGTGGTGGCCGCGGGCGTGTTCGGCACCGGCGGGCACATGCTGTGGACGCGTGCGCTGAAGATGGGCGAGGTGTCCGCGCTGACCCCGATCAGCTTCATGCAGCTGCCGATCGTGGCGCTGTTCGGCTGGCTGCTGTTCGACGAGACGCTCGACCGCTGGACCCTGCTCGGCGCGACGGTGATCCTGGGCGCCAACGCCTACATCGCGCATCGCGAAGCGACGCTGGCACGTCGCGCATCGTCCGAAGGCGCCAGCGCGGCGGCCAAGCCGGGCGAATGACGCCGGACCGGCGCCCGCGCGCCGGCACCAGCGCCATCACGGGCCGCTGCCCAGAGCGAAAAAAATCGCCCGAATCCTTCCCTCCGCGCCCTCGATCCAGTATGATTCGCGGCCTTGTCGGGGTGTAGCTCAGTCTGGTAGAGCGCTACGTTCGGGACGTAGAGGTCGCAGGTTCGAATCCTGTCTCCCCGACCATTGATGTAAGTGTCTGATCCACCCATGTCGTCCAGCGGCATCGCAAAAGACCGGCCTTGCGCCGGTTTTTGCGTTTCAGGGCCCGTAGCGCTTTCGCGCGCGCCCGCACGCCGCCCCAACCCGGCAGCTGATGACCGCTCGCACGCCCCCGCATGACCCCCACGCCCGCCTGGCTGGCCGCGCGCTGGTGCTGGCCGGCATCCTGCTATCGGCATTCAACCTGCGCACCGCGGTCACCTCGCTGACGCCCCTGCTCGACGTGCTGGGCCAGGAGTTCAGCTTCGGACCGACCTTCGCCGGCCTGCTGGGCATGGTCCCCACCGCGACCTTCGCCATCGCCGGCGTGGGCACGCCGCGACTGGCCCACCGGCTGGGGCTGGAACGCACCGCCGTGCTGTCGATGGTGCTGGCCACCACCGGCCTGCTGTGGCGCTCGCTGACCGGCGGCACCGGCGGCCTGCTGGCAGCCTCGACCGTGGCGCTGCTGGGCATGGGCATCGGCAACGTGATCCTGCCGCCGCTGGTCAAACGCTACTTCCCCGACCGGCTCGGACCGGTCAGCAGCCTGTACATCACCGTGCTGCAGGTCGGCACGATCTTGCCGGCGCTGCTGGCCGTGCCGGTGGCCGATGCGGCCGGCTGGCGGGTCTCGATGGGCATGTGGACCCTGCTGGCCGCCGCGGCGATCCTGCCGTGGCTGGGCGTGCTGCGGATCGAACGCAAGGCCGGCAGCGAACTGGCCCGCCTGCACGACCGTGCGGTCGTGCCGGGCGACGAGGCGCCGGAACTGGCCGCGCCCGCGCCGCGCGGGCGGGTCTGGCGCACCGGCCTGGGCTGGGGCCTGGCGCTGATGTTCGGCATGACCTCGCTGGTCACCTACGCCATGTTCACCTGGCTGCCCAAGCTCATGGTCGAAGCTGGCGCCAGCCCGGCGTTCGGCGGCACGATGCTGGCGCTGTTCTCCACCCTGGGCCTGGTCGGCGCGCTGGTGATGCCGTCGCTGGCCACGCGCATGCGCAATCCGCTGCCGATCGCACTGTTCTGCGCGGTCTGCCACCTGTCCGCGTTCGCCGGCCTGCTGTGGGCGCCGCTCGCAGCGCCGCTGCTGTGGATGACCCTGCTCGGCCTGGGACCGAGCACGTTCCCGCTGGCACTGACCCTGGTCAACCTGCGCACGCGCACCCCGGCCGCCTCCTCGGCGCTGTCCGGCTTCTCGCAGGGCACCGGTTATGCGCTCAGCTGCCTGGGCCCGCTGCTGTTCGGCTGGCTGCACGAGCGCAGCCATGGTTGGGAACTGCCGTTCGCGTTCCTGGCGCTGTGCGTGGTGGTGATGGTGACTGGCGCGTGGCTGGCCTGCCGTCCCGGACACCTCGAAGAACAGTGGTGACCGGTCGCCCGGCTTGAACAGTCTTGCCTGGAGCGGGCGCGCCCCGCTCTGTTGAATGCCTGGATACGCGTGAGCGGTCAGAGCAGGTCCGGATGCCGGACCTGGCCCTCGCCACGCACCACGAAGCGCTCCACCGTCAGCGCTTCCAGTCCCATGGGTCCGTAGGAATGCAGGCGCGTGGTGGAGATGCCGATCTCCGCGCCCAGGCCCAGTTCGCCGCCGTCGGAAAAGCGCGACGACGCATTGACCATCACCACCGCCGAGCGCAGCGACTCGACGAAGGCGCGCGCCGCGATCGGGTCGCCGGTGGCGATGACCTCGGTGTGGTCGGAGGTGTAGCGGCGCACATGCGCGATCGCCTGCTGCAGGTCATCGACCACGCGCACGGCGATGATCAGGTCCAGGAATTCGGCCGCGTAATCGTCCTCGCTCGCCGCCGCCGCGTCGGGCACCAGCGCACGGGTCGCCGCATCGCCGCGCAGTTGAACGTTGCGCGCGTGCAATGCCGCCGCCGCCTTGGGCAGGAAAGCGCCGGCCACGTCGGCATGCACCAGCAACGTCTCCAGCGCATTGCACACGCCCGGTCGCGAGGCCTTGCCATCGAGCAGCAGGCGCAGCGCCAGGTCCAGGTCGGCGGCGCGATCGACGTAGAGGTGGCACACGCCCTTGTAGTGCTTGATCACCGGCACGCGCGCGTGCTCGGCCACGAAGCGGATCAGGCCTTCGCCGCCGCGCGGGATCGCCAGGTCGACGATGTCGGTCAGCTGCAGCAGTTCGAGCATGGTCTGCCGGCTCAGGTCGGTGACCAGGGTCAGCACGGCCGGGTCCAGCCCGGCCTGGCCGATCGCATGCTGCAGCGCCGAGGCGATCGCGGTGTTGGAGTGGATCGCCTCCGAACCGCCGCGCAGGATCACGCCGTTGCCGGCCTTGATGCACAGCGCCGCCGCATCGGCGGTCACGTTCGGGCGCGCCTCGTAGATCATCGCCACCACGCCCAGCGGCACGCGCACGCGCTCGACCTGGATGCCGTTGGGGCGGACCTCGCTGCGGGTCACCTGGCCGACCGGGTCGGGCAGCGCGGCGACCTCGCGCAGCGCGGAGGCAATGCCCGCCAGCCGCTTGCGGTCCAGGGTCAGGCGGTCGAGCATCGCCCCGCCGGTGCCGTTGGCGCGCGCCGATTCCAGGTCGCGCGCATTGGCGGCCAGGATGGCGTCGGCGTCGTCCTCCAGCGCCTGCGCCATCGCCCGCAGCAGCGCGTCCTTGGCGGCGGTGTCCAGCTGCGCCAGCTGCTGCGACGCTTCGCGACAGCGCAACGCCTGCGCGCGGATACCCGTCGCCTCGCCTGCTTGGCCCGCTGCATTCACTACGCTCATCCTTGCCTCCGGTGTGGGGTGCCGAACTGCCGGGTGTTGCGCGCTCGACCTACAGCAATACCAGGTCGTCGCGATGGATCACGTTGCCACCATAGTTGTAGCCCAGGATCGCCTCGATATCGCGCGAGTGCCGGCGCGCGATGCGGCGCACGTCCACGGCCGAATACTGGCTGATCCCGCGCGCGACGCGACGTTCGCCGTCGGCGTCGCGCAGCACCACCTCGACCATGTCGCCGCGGCGGAAGTCGCCTTCGGCCGCGACGATGCCGCCCGGCAGCAGCGAGGCGCCCTTCTGCGCCATGGCCGCCGCCGCGCCGGGATCGACCAGGATCGCGCCCGGTTCCACCGGTGCATGCCGCAGCCAGTATTTGCGCGCGGCGATCCGGCTGCGCGCGGCGCGGATGCGGGTGCCTTCCAGGCGATCCTGCGCCAGTGCGCGCAGCACATCGGCGCGACGGCCGTTGAACAGCACGGTGTCGATGCCGGCCGATCCGGCCTTGGCCGCGGCTTCCAGCTTGGTGCGCATGCCGCCGGTGCCGGCCTCGCTGCCGCTGCCGCCGGCCATCGCGAAGATCTCGGCGGTCAGCTCGGGCACTTCGGGCACCAGGTTCGCCAACGGATGGGTGCGCGGGTTGGCGTCGAACAGGCCGTCGATGTCGGTGGCGATGAACAGCATGTCGGCATCGATCAACGCCGCGACGATCGCGGCCAGGTTGTCGTTGTCGCCGAGCTTGAGCTCGTCCACCGAGACGGTGTCGTTCTCGTTGACTACCGGCAGCGCGCCCAATCGCAGCAGTTCGTTGAGCGTGGCGCGCGCGTTGAGGTAGCGGCGGCGGTTGCGCAGGTCGTCATGGGTCAGCAGCACCTGCGCCACCGGGCGCTCGAAGAACCGCTGCCACAGCCCGATCATCTGCGCCTGGCCCAGCGCGGCCAGCGCCTGCCGCGCGGCCATCGTCGCGCCGGCTTCGTCGGCCCGGGGCAGGATCGCGCGACCGGCGGCGACCGCGCCGGACGAGACGATCACCACCTCGCGCCCGGCCGCCTGGCTGGCCGATACGAACTGGGCCAGGCCCAGGGCGAAGCGCGGCGACAGGCCACCGCCGTCGGCGGCCAGCAGGCTGCTGCCTACCTTCAGCACCGCCCGCCGCCACGACGGCAGGACCTGTGCGTTCTGCGTGGTGGCGGTGTCGATGTTCATGGGCTCAGCGGGCGCTCCCGTCGCGCAGGTTCCATTCGTGCACGGTGATGTCCGAGCTGCCACTGGTGGCCAGCGGATCGGTGGCGACGAGCGCGCGGGCCTGCGCGAGGTCGGCGATGTTCTCCAGCACGTAGGCGCCGCCGCTGCGGTCGCTGAAACCGCCGGTCATCGCCAGCTGCCCGCGTGCGCGCAGTCCGTCCAGCCATTCCAGGTGCGGGCCTATCACCGCCTCGTCGAACTGCGGGCGGCGCATGGCCAGTACCAGATAGCGTGTGGCGGTCGCGCTCACAGCGCCTCCCAGCGGGCACGCAGCTCGTCCAGGCGCAGGTCGGCCGCCGAACCGGGCGACACGCGCGCGGCCAGGCTGCCTTCCGGCGTGCGGCCCTGCCCGGCCGAATCGGCCGACGCGGCTGCCGCCTTGTAGGCCTCGCGGAACGGCACGCCGGCCACGGCCGCCTCGACTGCGACGTCGGTGGCGTACATGCCCGAATCGATCGCGGCGCGCAGGCGGTCTTCGCGCCATTCCAGGTTGGCCAGCAGCGCCGGCAACAGTTCCAGCGCGGCCAGGCCGCGGCCGAAGCCGTGGAAGATCGCGCCCTTGGACGCCTGCAGGTCGCGGTGGTAACCGGACGGCAGCGACAGCAGCTGCTCGATTTCGGTGCGCGCGGCCGCCACGCTGGCGTGGGTGGCGCGCATCAGCTCGATCACGTCCGGATTGCGCTTGTTGGGCATGATCGAGCTGCCGGTGGTGTACTGCGCCGGCAAGGCGACGAAGCCGAACTCGGCGCTGGTGAACAGCGACAGGTCCCAGGCGATGCGGCGCAGGTCCAGGGTCGCGCTGCCCAGCGCTTCCAGCGCGGCCATCTCGAACTTGCCGCGCGACAGCTGCGCGTAGATCGGCGAGACCTGCATCCGCGCGAACGCCAGCGCGGCGGTGGTGTGTTCGCGATCGAGCTTGAGGTTGACGCCATAGCCGGCGGCGGTGCCCAGCGGGTTGGCGTCGACCAGCTTCAGCGTATCGCTCGCGCGCACCGCGTCATCGATGAACGCCTCGGCCCAGCCGGCCCACCACATGCCCGCCGAGGACACCACGGCGCGCTGGATGTGGGTGTAGCCGGGCACCGGCAGCGAGGCTTCGGCCTGCGCGCGGTCCAGTGCGACCTTGGCGATCTCGCGCGACAGCGTGGCCACGCGCGCCAGCTTCTCCTTCAGCCAAAGGCGCGTTGCCACCAGGATCTGGTCGTTGCGGCTGCGGCCGGTGTGGATCTTGCGACCCGCATCGCCCAGGCGCTGGGTGAGCCGTGCCTCGATCGCCGAATGTCCGTCCTCGTAGGACTCGTCCAGGACGAAGGCGCCGGAGCGGAAGTCGTCGGCCAGGATCGACAGCTCGCGCTCCAGGCCATCCAGCTCGGCGGGCGAGAGGATGCCGATGCGCTGCAGGCCTTGCGCATGCGCGCGGCTGGCGGCGATGTCGTGCAGGAAGAACTCGCGGTCCAGGATCACGTCATCGCCGGCCAGGAAGCGCTGGATCTGCGCATCGACTGCCACGCCGGGTTTCTGCCACAACAGGTCTGCCATCGGTGACTCCAGGAAAGCGGGACTTCTCGGTTTTGTCGTTACTGCTCTTCCTTCTCACGGGAGAAGGCGATTTGAGGGGCCGGATGAGGGGACGGTGAGGTTGCGGGAGTTCGAGCCGCTTCCGCTTCGCCGTACCCTCCCCCCAACCCCTCGCCCGCTGGGAGAGGGGCTGAAAAGCTATACCGGGATGCTGGTCAGTTCATCGAAACCCAGCGCGATATTGATGTTCTGCATGGCCTGGGTGGCCGCGCCCTTGAGCAGGTTGTCCAGCGTGGCCACCACCACCAGGCGCTTGCCGCCCGGGGCCACGGTGAATCCGCCGATCTCCACGCCATGCTTGCCGGCGATGTGGCTGACCCAGGGCGCCTGTTCGATCACGTCCACCAGCGGCTCGCCGGCATAGCGCTGCTCGTAGCGCGCGCGCACCCAGTCGGCCTTGACCGGCTCGGTCAGCCACAGGTTGGCGGTCAAGGTGATGCCGCGGAAATGCGGGGCCACGTGCGGCATGAACTCCACCGGCACGCGCAACTGCGCGGACACCTCGCGCTCGTGCATATGGTCGGCCAGCGAGTACGGCATCAGGTTGTCGCGCAGCAGCTCGACGTTGTTCTTGTCCGAGGGCGAAGTGCCGGCACCGGAATAGCCGGACACGCCGAAGCACTGCGGCGGCCCGGCCAGGTACTCGAGCATCGGCCAGATCGCCAGCTGCATCGCGGTGGCATAGCAGCCGGGGTTGCTGATCCGCTTCTGGCCGGCGTACTGCCCGCGGGTGATCTCCGGCAGGCCGTAATACCAGCTCGGATCGAAGCGGTGGTCGGCAGACAGGTCCACCACCAGCGTCTGCGGTGCGGCCGCATCGATCCCGGCCACGATTTCGGCCGACTTGCCATTGGGCAGCGCGAGCACGACCACATCGGCGCCGCGGGCGGCGACCTGGTCATGGCCGATGTTCTCGTAGCGAAGCTCGCCGTGGTAGGCATCGTTATGGTCGGCCACACGCTGGCCAGCCAGTTCGCGCGAGGACACGAACGCCAGCTCCAGTCCCGGATGCGCGGTCACCAGGCGGATCAGCTCGGCGCCGGTATGGCCGCGCGCGCCGACGATGCCAATGCTCTTTTTCGTCGTCATGGTCGTTCCTCAGCCCAGCAGGGTCGGCTGGCGGGTAGCGCAATGGGCCACGCAGCGCTCGATCCGCGCGAAGCCGTCAGGGCCTTCCAGGCCATACCAGAACACCTTCCACTTCTCCTGCTTGATGCAGCCGTCGGACTCGGCGTAGTAGAAGATATTGACCTGGTTGTTGTGGCGCGAACGCCAGAACAGGCTCGGCGTTTCCTCGCGCATCACGTTCCACACCGCCCGGCCCAGGCCTTCGCCCTGCGCGTCGTCGAGCACGGCGAACTTGTCCAGGTACACGCCTTCCCCGGTGCCCAGCAGGACCACCGCGGCGCGGTAGTTCTCGCTGACATAGGCGCGCAGCAGCGGGGTGCGCTCGAAGTAGTCCGGCAACAGCTGGCGACCGAAGCTGGATTCGATCAGCGACTTCATCCGCTCCAGGTCCAGCTCGGCCCACGAGGTGGCGCGCAGCACCTTCTCGCCGCGACGGACCAGCGTGCCCGAGCCCTTGTGGGTGAACAGTTCCTTGGCCAGGTCGGCCGGCCGGGTGATCGAGACCGACGAGGTCAGCGGCAGTTTGTCCAGCAGCGCCTTGATCTGCTCGATCTTCACCTTCATGCCGCCGTGCAGCCATGGCTGGGCCATGATGTGTTCGTACTCGGTGGACAGGTTGATCGAATCGATCACCTTGCCCTCCTCGTCCAGCAGGCCGCCGGTGCCGGTCAGGAAGATGATCTTGTACGGCTGCAGCACCTGCACCAGCTCGTTGGCCGAGAAGTCGGCGTTGATGTTGAGGATCTGCCCGCCGGGGGTTTCGCCCAGGCTGGCGATCACCGGGATCGAGCCGGCCTGCAGGCTGGCCTCGATCGGCGCCAGGTTCACCGCCTTGACCTCGCCGACCAGGCCGTAGGTGTCGCGGTCCATGTACTGGGCCTCGAATACGCCGCCGGTGATCGAGGTGGCGCGCGCGCCGGCCTGCTGCAGGGCTTCGACCAACTGCAGGTTCGACGCCTGGAACACGCGGCGCACGATCGCCAGCGCCTCGGGCGTGGTCACCCGCAGGCCGTTGACGGTCTTCTTCTCGATGCCGGCAGCCGACAGCTCCTCGTCCAGCTGCGGGCCGGCGCCATGCACCACGATCGGCGTCAGTCCGACCTCCTGCAGGAAGGTCAGCGAGGACGTCAGCGACTCCAGGTCATCGCGCAGCACCGCGCCGCCGACCTTGACCACGGCGAAGCGCTTGGCATCCAGCTGCGAGAAGCGCTTGAGGTACTGGCTGATCTCCTTCGCGCTGGCCATGCTCGAAAGCAGGCGCACGATGGTCTGGCGGGTCTGGGTCTGGGTCGCGGGAACGTTCACGTAGGTGGGGTCTGCCGGGGATGTCGTGGGAGATGGAGGAAAAGGCGCGGCTCAACGCGCGCCGTTGATGATCGTGTTGACCGAGTCGGCGTAGCGCTGCAACTGCGCCAGGGTCACGAACTCGTCGGCGGTATGGGCTTGGGCGATGTCGCCCGGGCCGTAGACCATTGCGGTGTAGCCACCGGCGGAGAACAGCGAGGCCTCGGTCCAGAAATCGACCGCGTTGCCGATCGGAAGCTCCAGCGCGTCGGCCACGTCGCGCGCGGCCAGGCGCCGCTCTTCGGCACGGGCGATGTCGCCCGAAGGCAGGCTCGGCCCGCGGAAGGTCTCTTCGAAGTGCGCGGCGGCCGGCTCGGCGAAGCCGGCGAAGGTCGCCAGCAGCTGGTCGATGTCCATCGACGGCAACGGACGGAAGCCGAAACGCAGCTCGGCCTCCGGCGCGATCATGTTGGCCTTGATCCCGCCTTCGATGCGGCCGATGTTGAAGCGCAGGCCGGTCAGCCCACCGAAGCGCGCATGGGCCAGCGACTGCACGTGATCGAGCGCGCGATCGCCCCAACGCACTGCCTGGTGCAACGCGCTGGCGGCCGCGTCCTGCTGGCCGGAAGCGTGGCCGGCGCGGCCCTTGAAGCGCATCAGCACCGAGGAGATGCCGCGATGGGCCAGCACCGCCTCGCCCATCGTCGGCTCGGCCACCAGCACTGCTTCATAGGCAATGCCGCGCGCCAGGAACGCAGCGATGCAGCGCGGATCGTTGGCTTCCTCGTCGGAAGAGAACAGGAACGCGGCATCGCCGTCGCCGGCATTGGCCGCGGCCACCAGCGCGGCAGCGGCGCCCTTGATGTCGCACACGCCCAGGCCGACCACGCGATCGTCCAGGCGGCGCATCACGTGCGGATCGGCGCTCCAGTGCGGCGAATCAGGCACCGTATCCAGGTGCACGTTGAACAGGTACTTCGGCGTGCCGCGCACCGCGTACAGGCTGACCGCACCGGCGCCATGGTCCACCACCTCGACCCGGAAACCGGGCAGCTGCGCGCGCAGGTAGCCGAAGATGCCGCCTTCGGCGGCAATGGCACGCGGCGGGTTGCGGGTGTCGAAGGACACCAGCTTTTCCAGATGCGCGAGGGTGGCGTCGAGCAGGTCGGTCATGATCGGTGCAATAAGGAAATCAGGTCAGGTCAGGCCGCGGCAGTCGCGGTGCGATAAGGATCAAGGTGGACGATTTCCATCAACTTGCCCGGCTTGGCCACCTCGAAACCGAACCCGGCATACAGGCCATGCGCATCGGAAGTGGCGAGCATCAGCCGGCGCAAGCCTTGCAACTGCGGATGCGCCAGCATCGCCTCCACCAGCGCGCGGCCATGGCCCCGGCCGCGGTGGGACGGCAGCACGAACACATCGGCCAGGTAGCCGAAGGTGGCCGCGTCGGTGATCACCCGGCCAAACGCCACTTGCCCGGCACCGTCCACATAGCCGCCGAAGCACAGCGAACCGGCGATGGCGCGCTCGACCGTGGCCCGCGGGATTCCCGGGCTCCAGTACGCGTCCTGCGCCAGGAAGCGGTGGATCATGTCCACGTCCAGCTCGCTGCGGTCGGTGCTGATGCGCAATGCGTCCATGGGCCTAGAGCTTCCTGGCGTACTCGACGAACTCGGTGTCGCGCACCCAACCTTCGCTGGCGTAGAGTGACTGGGCCGGCGTGTTGTCCAGCGCGGTCGACAGAAGCAAGCCCACCGCCCCGCGCAAGCGCGCGTCCTCGCCGGCGCGGCGCAGCAGCGCGCGGGCCACGCCGCGGCCACGCGCCGCTTCGCTGACGAACAGATCGTTGAGGATCTCGATCGGGGCGGTGCCTACCGAAGTGAACGACGGATACAGCTGGACGAAGCCAAGCGCCCCACCCTGCGCATCCAGCGCCAGCAACAGGTGCGAGTCGCCCCGCTCCAGCCGCTGGCGCAGGAACGCACCGGCGCGCAGCGGATCGGACGGCTGCCCGTAGAACACGCGGTAGCCGTCGAACAGCGCGGCCAGCGCCGGCAGGTCGTCCAGGCCCGCGCTGCGTACATCCACGGTGGCGGTCGCTTCGCTCATCGCCGCATCGTCCTCAGCGGTTGACCTCGGCCCACAGGGTGCTGCTCATGCCGAACAGCTTGATGAAGCCCTCGGCCTCTTCCACGCCCCAGTCGGCCGACTGCGCGTAGGTGGCGCCCTTGGCGTTGAGGATGTGCGGGGAGCGGATCGCGACCGCGTCGACGCGGCCGCCGCGGGTCTCCAGCACGACCTCGCCGTTGACCTGCGACTGCGAGGACGCCAGGAACGCTTCCAGGTCGGTCTTGAGCGGGTCGTGGTAGAAGCCTTCGTACACCAGCTCCACCCACTTGCGCGCCACGTCCGGCTTGAAGCGGTTCTGCTGCTTGCTCAGCACCGCCTCTTCCAGCGCGCGGTGCGCGGCCAGCAGCGCGGTGATGCCCGGGGCTTCGAACACGATGCGGCCCTTCAGGCCGATCACGGTGTCGCCGGTGTACATGCCGCGACCGACGCCGTACTGGGCGAACATCGTATTGAGCTTGGCCAGGATCTTCGCGCCTTCCAGCGGCTTGCCGTCCAGCTCCACCGCCTCGCCCTTGACGAACTTCAAGGTCACCGTCAGCGGCTCGGCCGGCCAGGCCGCGCGCGGCGCGCACCAGCCGCGGGCGCCTTCGCCGGGAGCTTCCCACTTGTCGATCTCGCCGCCGGACATGGTCACGCCCAGCAGGTTCTCGTTGATGGTGTAGCTCTTCTGCTTGGCGCGCACTTCGAAGCCGCGCTCTTCCAGGTACTTCTGCTCGTAGGCACGGGTCTGGGTGTGCTGCTTCTGGATCTCGCGGATCGGCGCCACGATGCGGTAGTCGCCCTGCGCCTTGACCGCCAGGTCAAAGCGGACCTGGTCGTTGCCCATGCCGGTGCAGCCGTGGGCGATCGCATTGGTGCCCAGCTCGGCCGCACGCGCAAGCGTGGCATCGACGATCAGGTAGCGGTCGGAGACCAGCAGCGGGTACTGGCCCTGGTAGCCCTCGCCGGCGTGCACGAACGGCTTGACGAAGCCGTTCCAGATCGCCTCCCCACCGTCGAAGGTGACGTGGCTGGCCACGCCCAGCTCGGCAGCGCGCGCTTCGATGAAGGCGCGCTCCTCGGCATCGACGCCGCCGGTATCGGCGAACACGGTGTGCACGTTCCAGCCCTGCTCCTTCAGGTAGGGAACGCAGAAGCTGGTATCCAGGCCGCCGGAGAAGGCCAGGACGATGTCGCGGGATTCATTGGGAGTGCTCATTTGCGGGTTTCCGTGGGGAATGCTTTCGGGGTTGCGGTATCGGTGCGGACGACTCAGCCAGCCAATGCGGCCATGATCGCCTTCTGCACATGCAGGCGGTTCTCGGCCTCGTCGATGGCAATGCAGTTGGGCGAATCCATCACCGCGTCAGTGGCCTTCACGTTGCGGCGCAGCGGCAGGCAGTGCGAGAACACGCCGTTGTTGGTCAGGGCCATCTTGGCCTCGTCGACGATGAAGTGCTTGTACCGGTCGCGGATGGGCTTCTCCGGTTCCCAGTTGCCGAAGTACGGCAGCGCGCCCCAGCTCTTGGCGTAGACCACGTCGGCGCCGCTGTAGGCGGACTCGATGTCGTGGCTGACCTGGAACGAGCCGCCATTCTCGGCGACGTTGTCCTTGGCCCAGCCGATGTAGCGCTCGTCGAGGATGTACTCGGGCGTCGGGCACAGCAGGGTCACGTCCATGCCCATGCGGGTGGCGATGGTCAGGGCCGAGTTGGCCACCGCGGTGTTCAGCGGCTTGGGGTGGTAGGTCCAGGTCAGCACGTACTTCTTGCCGCGCAGGTCCGGGCTGCCGAAGTGCTCCTGCAGGGCCAGCGCATGGGCCAGCTCCTGGCACGGATGGGTGATCGTCTCCATGTTGATCACCGGCACGGTCGAATACCTGGCGAACGCCTTGAGCACGTGGTCCTGGCGGTCGTAGCTCCAGTCCTTGAACTTGGGGAACGCACGCACGCCGATCATGTCGACGTAACGGGCCAGCACCCGCGCCACTTCGGCGATGTGCTCTTCGGTGTCGCCGTCCATCACCGTGCCCAGGTCGAACTCGATCGGCCATGCGTCCTTGCCCGGTTGCAGCACGATCGCGTGCGCGCCCAGCTGGAACGCGCCCAGCTCGAAGCTGGTGCGGGTGCGCATGGACGGATTGAAGAACACCAGCGCGATCGACTTGCCCTTGAGCTCGCCGCCGAGCTTGTTGCGCTTGAACAGCGCGGCCTGGGTCAGCAGCGCGTCCAGTTCCGGGCGGCTCCAGTCCTGGGTGTTGAGGAAGTGCTTGAGCGACATCGATCGTTCCCTTGCGGTGGTGGATGCCCGGAGTTTTGGGCCTGATGTGTTGCGGTTCTCTTGCGCCTGAAACTTTTGCCGGGCCGGAAATGAAAAAACCCAGCCTCAGGGCTGGGTTTTCCGAACGGACAGCACGACGCTCCGGTCACCCAGCTGAAAGGTGGGGTTCCGGTCGGCGCGCGCGCGAGGTCATCCCGGAGGCCATCCGGGCGGCGCTTGCGGCGTGCGGGTGCAGGTCGGTATTCATTGGTCGCGCATGGTCGCACGCGCCCGCAGGGGGCGCAAGCCATCGGAAGGCAGGTTTGCGGGCGCGATCACGCCACCCGGCGGGGCTGCCGCCCTTACTGCGACGGCAGCGCGGGGGCCTCGGCTTCCCAGGGGGTGACCGAGACACGGATGCGCAGGCGGTTGCCCGGATCCTCGGCCAGCCGGGAACGGTACTTGGTGCCCTTGTAGACGTAGTCCACGTCATAGGCGATCGGGCGCTGGAACTGGCGGTCGACCTGGACCAGGCGGCAGTTCTTGGTCGGCGCGGGGGCCGGTACGGGCGCGGGCGCCGGCTCGGCCTTCCCGTCGGAGAACATGCCCTTGACCGAGTCGTACATCCGGGTGAACACGCCCGGGTCCTTTACCTCACCAACCGGCTTGTCCTTCTCGCGTACCGGCGCCACCGGCTCGCAGCGCTCTTCGGTGCGCGAGGCGCGCAGCGTCTGGTAGACCGGCTCCACCCGCAGCACCTGGGCGTACTCGATCTTGACGTTCTCGGCCGGGACCACGCGGATGCGTCCCTCGGCCTGGGCCGCGTCTCCTTCCTGCGCCAGGGCTGGCTGCAGGGCGCAGCAGGCCATGCCCAGCAGTGTGAGTTCCAGCAAGCGGCGCATCGGGTCCGGTGACGGAAAAATCCAGTCGCCAGTGTAGGCGAGACGGCTTGCAGTCCGCTGAACCGTGACTGGCGGGCGGTGGCGATGGAGCCTGTCACCCGGGCAAACCCGCACCGAAGGTCGGGCGGCGGCGCCCGGCAGGCTAGAATCCCCTGCTAACTCCGCCCCCCACGCGTGCGTGCCGATGTCCCTGCGTCTGTACAACAGCATCTCCCGCCAGGTCGAGGCATTCGAGCCGCTCGATCCCGCCAGCCCGACCATGTACGTGTGCGGACCGACGGTCTACAACTACGTCCATATCGGCAATGCGCGCGGCCCGGTGGTGTTCGGCGTGCTGGCCGGGCTGCTGCGCCGGCGCCATGGCGGCCTGCGCTACGCCCGCAACATCACCGACGTGGACGACAAGATCAATGCGGCGGCCGCCGAACAGGGCGTGCCGATCTCGGCGATCACCGACCGCTTCGCCGCCGCCTACCGTGAAGACATGGGCGCCCTGGGCGTGGTCCCGCCGGACATCGAGCCGGAAGCCACCGCGCATATCCCGCAGATCATCGCCATGATCGAGCGCCTGATCGAGGCCGGTCACGCCTACGCGGCCGAAGGCCATGTGCTGTTCGCGGTCGGCAGCTTCCCGCAGTACGGCCAGCTCTCGCGTCGCGATCCGGAGGAAATGCTGGCCGGCGCCCGCGTCGAGGTGGCCCCGTACAAGCGCGATGCCGGCGATTTCGTCCTGTGGAAGCCGTCCAGCGGCGACCTGCCCGGCTGGGACTCGCCGTGGGGCCGCGGCCGCCCGGGCTGGCATATCGAGTGCTCGGCCATGGCCGAAGCGCACCTGGGCCCGACCATCGACATCCATGCCGGCGGCATCGACCTGCAGTTCCCGCATCACGAGAACGAGATCGCGCAGAGCCAGTGCGCGCATGGCGGCCGGGTGTTCGCGCGGTTCTGGCTGCACAACGGCATGCTCAACTTCGGCGGCGCCAAGATGAGCAAGTCGCTGGGCAACATCGAGAAGGTCCACGACCTGGTGCGCAAGCATCCTCCGGAAGCATTGCGCCTGGCCCTGTTGTCGGCCCACTACCGGCAGCCGCTGGACTGGTCGGACGCGCTGATCGAGCAGTCGATCCGCACCCTGGACCGCCTGTACGGCACGCTGCGCGACCTGGCCGACATTGATGCGACCCCGGTGATTCCGGCGGCGGTAGACGAGGCCCTGCACGACGACCTCAACACGCCGCTGGCGCTGTCCGAAGTGGCCCGCATCGCCGGTGAGGCACGCAAGGCCACCGATGCCAGCGAACGCGCGCGGCTGAAAGGCGAACTGCTCGGCGCCGGCCTGGCCCTGGGCCTGTTGCAGCAGGCGCCGGCCGAATGGTTCAACCGCGGCGCCGACGACAGCGACGACGCCCGCATCCAGGCGCTGGTGGACGAACGCATCGAGGCCAAGAAGTCGCGCGACTTCGCCCGCGCCGATGCGATCCGCGACCAGCTGGCCGGCGAAGGCATCCTGCTGGAGGACACCCCGCAAGGGGTGAGGTGGGTGAGGAAGCGCGCCTAGCGGACGCCGTCAGCGTCCGCTGCGCTTCCGAACGCCCGGCCATGGATGGACGGGCCGGGCGATCCGAAGCCCGCGATAGCCGCGCCATGGATGGCAGCCACACACACCAAAGAGAACCACCGTGACCGATACACCCTTCCCGCTCGAACCGACCCCCGCGCTGGCCCAGGCCGCGATCAAGGAGGAGTTCGCCTTCTTCAGCGACTGGTCCGAGCGTTACCAGTACCTGATCGACTTGGGGCGCAAGCTGCCGCCGCTCCCGGACGAGTGGAAGACCGAGGAACACCGCCTGCTCGGTTGCCAGTCGATGGTCTGGATCGTGCCGCAGGGCAACCGCGAGCGCCTGGATTTCCACGCCATCAGCGACTCGGCCATCGTTTCCGGGCTGATCTTCCTGGCCCTGCGGGTCTATTCGGGCCGCTCGGCCGAACAGATCCTGGCCACCGAGCCGGACTACATCGCCGACATCGGCCTGGCCAAGCACCTGTCGCCGACCCGCAGCAACGGCCTGGCCTCGCTGCTGGCCTTCATCCGCGATACCGCACGCCACCAGGCCTGAGGTGGAGGACACGCAGGCCCTGGCGGTCCCGTCGCCGCTGCGCGAGCCGGCCTATCGCGTCCTGCTCGGCTATCGCCTCTGCGCGATCCTGTCCTACCAGATCGTCGCGGTCACCGTCGGCTGGCACGTCTACGAACTGACCCGCAATCCGTTCGCACTGGGCCTGATCGGCCTGGCCGAAGTGCTGCCGTTCATCAGCATGGCGCTGTTCGCCGGCTACCTGGTCGACCACCTGCCCAAGCGCCGGCTGGGTGCGACAGCCTGCGCGGGACTGGCGACCACCGCCCTGCTGCTGACCGCGATCTCCACCGGCCACCTGGCGCCGGGCCAGACCTGGCCGATCTACGCGGCGATCGTGCTCACCGGCCTGGTGCGCTCGTTCCTGACCCCGGTCTATACCGCGCTGTTCGCCCAGGTGCTGCGCCGCGAGCAGTTCGCGCGCGGCGCCAGCATCGGCAGCATCGCCTTCCAGACCGCGCTGGTCTGCGGGCCGGCGCTGGGCGGTGTCATGGTCGGCTGGGCCGGCAAGACCGCCGCCTACGGACTGGCCGCGGTGCTGGCGCTGGTGGCCGGTGCGGTGCTGCTGTCGCTGCGGGTGGCCGAGCCGCGCGCCGACGGTCCGCGCGCGCCGGTGTTCACCAGCATCGGCGATGGCCTGCGTTTCGTCTTCAACAACCAGATCATGCTGGCCGCCCAGGCGCTGGACCTGTTCGCGGTGCTGTTCGGCGGGGCGATCTCGCTGGCACCGGCGTTCATCACCGAGATCCTGCATTACGGGCCCGAAGGCCTGGGCATCCTGCGCGGCGCACCGGCACTGGGCGCGGTGGCGGTCGGCATCGTGCTGGCGCGGCGTCCGCCCGGGCGCCATGCCGGCCGGTTGCTGCTGTGGGCGGTGGCCGGATTCGGCGTCTGCATCATTGGCTTCGGCCTGTCGCGGCACTTCTGGCTGTCGGCGCTGTTCCTGCTGCTGTCGGGCGTGTGCGACGGCGTGTCGGTGGTGCTGCGCTCGACGATCATGCAGCTGGTCACGCCCGACGGCATGCGCGGCCGGGTCGCCTCGATCAACGGCATCTTCATCGGCTCGTCCAACGAGCTGGGCGCGTTCTACGCCGGCTCGATGGCGCGACTGCTCGGCCTGGTGCCGGCGGTGGTGCTGGGCGGCTTCGTCACCCTGGGCGTGGTCGGGGTTACCGCGCTGAAGGCGCCGCGGCTGCGCCGGCTGGATCTCAAGCAGCTGCAGTAGCGGCGGCGCGCGCCGGTCAGCGCCGCGCCACCCAGTCCTCGTACAGCCCCTGCTCCCCCTCCGGGCGCAATGGCCGCAGGCGCAGGCCATCCTGCTCCGACGGCGGCCGTGCCATCTGCGCATAGACCGCCGCGGTGGACAGGCCGAACGGCTCCCCGTCCTCGTTGGAGTAGGCAAACCACGCTTCGCCGATGCCGCACAGGTGCATCGCCGCCAGGCACATCGGGCAGGGATGGCCGCTGGCGTAGACCACCGCGCCGTCCAGGCGTGGCGATCCCAGCTGCGTGCAGGCGGCGCGGATGGCCAGCAGCTCGGCGTGCGCGGTCGGGTCGTGGTCCAGGTGGATGCCGTTGGCCGCGCGCGCCAGCACCTGGCCGTCACGGACCAGCAGCGCACCGAACGGCCGGCCGCCGGCAGTCACATTCGCGCGGGCCAGCGCCACCGCCTCGCGCATCCAGGTCTGGGGATCCATCGGCTGCTCCTTTGCCCGGGTACACGGCCATGCAGCACCGCGGAAGCCGGATCGTGCCCCATCCGGCACAAACCTGGGGCCCGGAAACGACGAACCCCGCCGGGGCGGGGTTCGTCCTGGTTCGCTTGGCGGCGGGGCGGAGTTACTCGCCCTGCTGCTTCTGCATGTGTTCCCAACGCTCCTGGGCGTCGATGGTGCGCTCGGCGGTCAGGCGCGCTTCCAGGCGCTCCAGGCCGATTTCTTCGCCGGTATCGACGCAGAAACCGTAATCGCCGGCTTCCAGGCGCTTGAGCGTGCTGTCGATCTTGCCGATCAGCTTGCGGTAGCGGTCGCGGGTGCGCAGTTCCAGCGAGTTCTCCGTTTCGCGCGTGGCACGCTCGGCTTCATCGCCGATGTCGCGCACCTCGTCCTTCAGGTTCTCGATGGTCTGCTTGGATTCCTCTACCAGGTCGGCGCGCCAGTGCAGCAGCCGCTGGCGGAAGTACTCCTGCTGCAGCGGGCTCATGTACTCCTCGTCCACCGTCGGGCGGTAGCCCTTGGGCAGGAGCGGACGGCCGGTGGCGTCATCGACCTTGTAGTCGACGGCGCGCACGGTGTTGCGCGGTGAGGGGGCTTCGGTCTTCTTGGATACCACGGCGACTGCAACCTTGCCCTTGGGCCGGGGAGCCGTCTGGGAAGGCGAGACGACCGGGGCGGTGGGCTTTGCGGGATTCTTTGCGGGGGATTTCGATACGGGCACGGGCTTGCTTACTGCTGGAGCCGACGCCTGGACCGGTTTAGCGGCTGCGGGCGTCTTGACGGAGGCGGGCTTGGCGGGCGCGGTCTTGGCAGGGGTCGGCTTGGTGGATGCGGGCTTGGGAGCGGGCTGGGGAGCCGGCTTCTTCGCGGAGGGGGTGACAGCGACTTGCTTGGCGGGAACCTTCTTGGCCGGTGCCTTGGCGACCGGTGCGGGCTTGGCGGCCTTCTGCGGCGCCTTGGCGACGGGCTTGGCGGCCGGCTTGACGACCTTGGCCGGCGCCTTGACCGCCTTCTTCGCGACGGGCTTGGCAGCAGCGACCTTCTTGGCGGCCTTCTTGGCAGGCTTGGCCGGAGCGGCCTTGCTCGCCTTCGGCGGTGCCTTGGCGACCGGCTTCTTGGCGGCAGGCTTCTTGGCGACGGCCTTCTTGGCGGGAGCGGCGGGCTTCTTGGCCGGCTTGGCGGCCTTCTTCACGGGTTTCTTGGCAGCCACGTACGAAGGTTCCTCTCTGGTTTTTCCCGTTACCGGGAAAGCGCGCCTTTATAGCTCACCCCACCCTACGCGGCAACCTCGGACGCCCACGGGTATCATGCCCGGGTGATCGAACGCATGCTCATCGTGGTGCTGCGCGGCTACAAGCGCTTCATCAGCCCCCTGCTCGGCCCGCGTTGCCGCTTCGTGCCCAGCTGCTCGGAGTACGCGATGCAGGCGATCGGCCGTTACGGCGCCGCGCGCGGCTCCTGGCTGGCCGCGCGCAGGCTGGCGCGCTGCCATCCGCTGCACCCGGGCGGCTTCGATCCGGTTCCGGAAAAATCCGATCCCTCCTCCTGCTCCTGCACAGGACATCCTCGATGACCACCCTGATCATCAACGCCCGCCTGGTCAACGAAGGCCGCCAGTTCGACGGCGACCTGCGCATAGAGAACGGACGCATCGCCGCCATCGGCAGCGGCCTGCAGGCGCGCGCGGGCGAGAAGGTGGTCGACGCCGCCGGCCGCTGGCTGCTGCCGGGCATGATCGATGACCAGGTCCACTTCCGCGAGCCGGGCCTGACCCACAAGGGCGACATCGCCACCGAATCGGCCGCCGCGGTGGCCGGCGGGCTGACCAGCTTCATGGACATGCCCAACACCAACCCGCCCACGCTCGACGCGGCGGCGCTGGAAGCCAAGTACGCGCTGGCCAAGGGCCGGGCCTGGGGCAACCACGGCTTCTACCTGGGCGCCAGCAACGACAACCTGGAAGCGGTGCGGACCCTGGACCCGAAGAGCGCGCCGGGCATCAAGGTGTTCATGGGCGCGTCCACCGGCAACATGCTGGTCGACAACCCCGACACGCTGGACGGGATCTTCCGCGAAGCGCCCACGCCGATCATCACCCACTGCGAGGACACCCCGACCATCGACCGCACCCTGGCCGAGTTCAAGGCCAAGTACGGCGAGGACGGGCTGACCCCGGACATGCATCCGGACATCCGCTCGCGCGAGGCCTGCATCAAGTCGACCCGGCTGGCGCTGTCGCTGGCGCGCAAGCACGGCACCCGCCTGCACGTGCTGCACATCTCCACCGCCGACGAGCTGGCGCTGTTCCAGCGCGGCCCGCTGGTCCATCCCGATGGCGCGCGCAAGCGCATCACCGCCGAGACCTGCGTGCACTTCCTGCGCTTCGACCGCGCCGACTATGCGCAGCTGGGCAACTTCATCAAGTGCAATCCCTCGATCAAGGATGCCTCCGACCGCGAAGCGCTGATCCAGGCGCTGGTGGATGACGTGATCGACGTGCTGGCCACCGACCATGCGCCGCACACCCTGGAAGAGAAGCAGAAGCCCTACCTGCAGGCGCCGTCGGGCCTGCCGCTGGTGCAGTACGCGCTGCTGGCGGCGATCGAACTGGTCCATGAGAAGCGCATGGACATCGCCCGGGTGGTGCAGAAGACCGCGCACGCGCCGGCGCAGCTGTTCGACGTCAAGGAGCGCGGCTACCTGCGCGAGGGCTACTGGGCCGACCTGGTCCTGGTCGACGACGAGCCGCTGACCGTGCACCGCGAGGACGTGCTGTCCAAGTGCGGCTGGTCTCCGTTCGAAGGCAAGACATTCCGTTCGCGGATCGGCGCGACCTGGGTCAACGGGCGCCTGGTGTGGAACGGCAAGGAATTGATCGGCATGCCGGGCGGACAGCGCCTGGAGTTCGACCGCTGATGCCGGGCATGCGCCGGATCGGCGCCCTGCTCGCCCTCGCCCTCCTGGCCGTTGCAGGCCTCGCCCCGCTGCACGCGCCGGCGCAGTCCGACGGTCGCGTCGTGTTCCCCACCAGTGTGCCGCAGGGCTCGATGGTGCTGGGCAAGGTGCCGCCGGGCAGCCGCGTCGAGTACGCCGGCCGGTCCTTGCGCAGCACCGGCTACGGCACCGTGGTCTTCGGTATCGGCCGCGATGAGGTGGGGCCGGTACAGGTCACCGTGATCGGCCCGGACGGCCGTCGTACCGAGGCGAGCATCGCCGTCAGCACGCGCGACTGGCCGGTGCAGCGCGTGGACGGCGTGCCGCCGAAGACCGTCGATCCGCCGCCCGAAATCGCCGAACGCATCCGCCGCGAGCAGGCCCAGGTCACCGCGGCGCGTGCGCGCGATGACGATCGCGCCGACTTCGCCCAGCGTTTCATCTGGCCGGTGCAGGGCCGGATCAGCGGCCGTTTCGGCAACCAGCGCGTCTACAACGGCAAGCCCGGTTCGCCGCATTCGGGCATGGACATCGCCGCGCCCAACGGTACGCCGGTGAAGGCGCCGGCCGCCGGCGTGGTCACCTTCGCCGGACCGGACCTGTACCTGACCGGCGGCACCTTGCTGCTGGACCACGGCTTCGGCATCAGCTCCAACTTCCTGCACCTGTCGCGGATCGACGTGAAGGTCGGCGATCGGGTGGAACAGGGCCAGGTGATCGGCGCGGTCGGAGCTACCGGGCGGGCGACGGGGCCGCATCTGCACTGGGGGATGAACTGGTTTGACGTTCGGGTTGACCCGTTGCTGGTGCTTGAGCGGCCCTGACAAAAGGCCGCTGACGCATTACTTCCGCAGCGCGCTGCGGCGCGCCAGACCATCCAGGCGAACGTCCTGCATCGTGGCGCGGTTCGATGTTCGGATCGATCCGTTGCTGATGCTTGAACGGCCCTGAAAAAAGGCCGCTGGCGCTATCAATCCGGCGCGCGGCGGCGCGCCTGACCAGCCGGACGAACAAGCCGCATCCTTGCGCCACGACGCCTGCGACTTGTACCGCGACTAGTGCGCTATAGGTAACCCCGGTTTCCCGTCCGCACCTCTTCTCGCCGCGCACTTCACCGCTCCGGCGCATCCCGATGCCTTGGACGATGCCTTGTCGGACATGTGGCGCGTGCACTTGAAGGCACTCGAGCCGCCCTGCTTCGAGCGGCATCCGACACAAGACTCGCCGCGCCACATATCGCTTTTCTTTTGCGAATCCGCCATGGCGATCGATCGCGCGCGCGTAGCCGCAGAGATGAAGTCCACCTTGCATTTGCAAGTTGTTTCGATTGTGGCGCCTGCACAGCAGGGAATAGGTTCCAGCGGCTCGACGCAACTGACCGCCGTGATCTCCAGGGCGGCAGCCGGGCCTTCATCCATGGACTCCTGCATGCATACGACGTTGTCCCCCGCTCCGCGCCGCCGCACCTCCCTCATCTCCAACACCCCCATGCGCTCGACGATGGTCTTGGCCATCACCCTGGGATTGGCGATGCTCACCCCGTCGATGCCGGCGATCGCCAGCGGCATGGCATCGATCGACCAGCGCGCGGTCGTCCTGGCCAGCGATCCCTTCGATCCGTTGTCCGGCGAAATCCACGCCAGCGCACAGCAAGTGCTGCTCGAAGGCAGCCGCCTGGTCCGCGACGCGGGCATCGGCCGCGCCAGGGGCACCGGTGCGTTCGGCACGCAGCACGATCCAGCCGCCAACGATGGCGCCTGGATCCAGGTCCAGCAGCAGAATGGACGCATCAACGCCGACGGCAATGCCGCACGCAGCCGGCACGACGGAACGGCGATGCTGGTCGGCGCGGACCACCAGTTCGAGCAGGGCTGGCGCGTGGGCGTATTCGGCGGCGCCGGCCAGACCGACTTCGACGTGCCCGACCGACAGTCCAGCGGCGATTCGCGCAACCGCCATGCCGGAATCTATGCAGGCAATACCTGGGGCGCAGTGGCCCTGTCGATGGGTTATGCGCACAGCTGGCATCGACTGGACATCGGACGCCGCGTCGCCTCCGGCGGATTCTCCGATGCAGTCGCCAGCCGCTACGACGCCCACAGCGACCAGGCGTTCGTGGACCTGGGCTACCGCTTCGGCGACGAACGGCGCGAGCTGGAGCCGTACCTGCAGTACACGCTCGTGGAGATCGACAGCGACGACTTCCGCGAGCAGGGCGGTGCGGCAGCGCTGCAGGGCCGCAGCGACAGGAGCCGCACGGGGCTTGGCGGCGGTGGCTTCCGCTTCGCCGCCAACCTGTCCGGCCACGGCCAGGAACAGACCTGGTTGAGCGTGCGCGGCAACGTGGGCTACCGGCGTGCCAGCGGCGACCGTACGCGCTACGTCCAGGCCTCGTGGGACGGCCACGGCTGGTTCGACGTTGGCAGCCCGGCGATCACCCACGAGGCCGTGCTGGCTGAAATCGGTGTCGCCGCGCGGACCTCGGCCAACAGCGTACTGGAAGCCGGGGTGAGCCGGATCCAGGGCGATGAATCCAGCGACACCGGCTTCAACGCACGGTTCTCGATCAACTTCTGAGCCGCGGGTAAAACGCAGAAGGGCGCGACCGGTGTCGCGCCCTTCTGCGTGTTCATCGGCACGGCGCTTCGCGCGCCGAAGGACCCGATCAGGCAGCCGGACCGCGGTCGCTCACACTGGCCACCGCGTCGTGCGGGTGCAGGCTTTCGAAGTGCGAGACGGTGGCCTCGTAGCGTTCGATCCGCGGATCGGCCGACAGCACCGACGCCACGCGCCGGGCAGCGTCCTCGCAGAACATCAGGTTGGCTGCGTTGAGCATGGCGAAGGCCTGCTCGTCCTCGCGCTTGACCGCCGTCTGCACCGGCGTGCCCAACGAGGCTTCCAGCGCATCGACCAGCGCCACCAGCGGCAGCTCGTCGAACTGCGGACGCAGCTCCACCTTCACCTTGGCCTCGCTGCGCTGCGCATGCGGGGTGGCGGCCATGCCGCGTTCGGACGCCAGCCAGTCGCGGACCACGCCGGTGGAGATGGGCTGGGCGCCGGCGAAATCCTCGACAAAACGCTCGGCATTGGCCTGCCGCGACAGCGCCGCCGAACACGGGCAGGTGCTGGAGTATTCGACGCCGAAGCCGAGTACCAGCTTCAGATGGCCGTTCTCGAGCAGCGCTTCGATCTGGACCGGATAGCGCTTCCAGCCGGCGTTGTCGCTGCGCAGCGCGCGGCGCAGCAGCAGCGCCTCGTAGCGCAGGCGCAGGCGCGCACTGCCGGACAGGCCGGCCTGCGAATCGATGCTGGCCTGCAGGATGTGGCGCAGGCCGGCGGGGGTGACCTCATGCCGCGCGAGTTCTTCCTGCAGGCGCATGTACAGACGCGACATGTGGATGCCGCGCTCGCCGGCCTGCTTCAGGTCGACCGACAGGTCGACCTGGGCGGCGACCTGCACGTGACCGCCGGCGCCGTCGGAGACGCGCACGGGAATGGCGATGCCTTCCATGCCGACCCAGTCCAGCGGCCGCGCCAGGGTGGCGGGCTGGTGGGCGACGTCGGGCAACGAGGCGGCGTGGGAACCGGAAACAGGAACGGACATGGAATTCGCTTGCGCAGGATCGGGGGGAGTGGCGTCGGTCCGCGGGACCGGCAGGCGGCTTGCGGAATCGGAGCCTGGAGTCCGCTGACCCTATCAGCACCGGTCAGGGGTGGATTCCGGTCGGAATTGTAGCCGCTGCGGTCTGGCCGGCTCCCGAACGTGGTGCAACGGACTGTCGCATGCGACGGTGAACGGCCGCTGGCGGGAGAGTCAGCCCTGGGCGGCGCGCCAGGCCCGCCAAAGCAGGCGCAGCGGCTGCCGGCCCGGCTGCGGCACCCGGCCCTGGGCGAACTGGTCCAGGCGATGGCGGGCGAACGAGGCCCACATGCGACGGGCCGATGCCCCACCCGCCCTCGCCGGCCAGGTGGCCAGCAGGTCGCCGGCCCAGTCGCGCTGGGCGCGCTCGCGGGCCGCGGTGGCTTCCAGGTCGACCGGTTGCCGCGCCCGCGGCACTGCCTGCAGTCCGGCTTCGGCCAGGCGCGTGGCCAGCACCTGGGCGGCAATCGCACCTGGCTGCCGCGGCTGGCCGCCGAGCACGACCGCCTCGACCTCCGACACGGCCTGTGCGTAACCGGCCAGCGAGGCCAGTGCCGCGACGGCATCGGCCGGGCGCTCGCGCGCGGTGACCAGCGCGGGCAGCGCATCGGCCAGCGTGGCCCACGGCGCAGGCACCGGCTCGAGCAGGCGCCCCAGCGGATGACGCGAGCGATGCCCGGCCCAGTCGCGCAGCTCGGTGCCCCACCAGCCCAGCTTGGCATCGGCCGGCAACGGATCGCCGGCGATGTTGAGGATGTCCTCGAACTCCTGCAGCAGCGCGAACCAGGCTAGCGTCTTCATGCGCTGGTCCTGCGGCACGAACACCTCGCCCACGGACCATTCCGGCCAGCGGCTGCGCCATTTGTCGAGGAAGCTGTCGAGGGCGGTGGGCGTGGTCATGCGGGACGAGTGTGTCAGGCGCTGTGTTCGGCGGCGATATGGCGGTGGCCCGCCGGCATGGGCGAGCCTTGCATGGGGTCGGTTGCGGGCGCCTGCATTCGCAGCGCGCCGGGTCCGCTAGCGGACGGTACTCGGCCAGGCTGTGGGTTCGAGCAGTTCTACCGGCTGGTGGAGCGTCGCGTCGGCCCGCCAGGTTGCCGGGTCTTCGCCCTCCAGGCGGTAACCCCAGGTCACCGCGATCGATGGCATGCCGGCCTCGCGCGCGGCGATAACGTCGCGCTCGTCGTCGCCCACGTACACGCAATCGCGCGGGTCCACGCCCAGCTGCTTCGCCGCTTCCAGCAACGGCAGCGGATGCGGCTTTTTCTGCGGATAGGTGTCGCCGCCGACCAGCACCGCGCAGCGCGACTGCCATTGCAGCCCTGCGACCACATCGCGGGCCAGGTATTCGGCCTTGTTGGTGATGATGCCCCAGCGCGCGCCGTCGTCTTCCAGCGCCTGCAGCATCGCGGCGATGCCATCGAACAGCACGCTGTGCCTGCCGAGCTCCTCGCGATACACCTGCAGGAACTCGGGCACCAGCGCGTCGCGCGCGGCTTCATCCAGCTCGGGGAAGGTCGCCGCGACCATCGCCCGCGCGCCCTTGGACACGTGCTGGCGCAGCACCGCCAGGGTGATCGGCGCACGGCCGCGGGCGGCGAGCATGCGATTGGAAGTGGCGACCATGTCCGGCGCGCTGTCCAGCAGCGTGCCGTCCAGGTCGAACAGGGCCACGCGCGGGAAGCGCGGCGTCATCGAAGCGTCGGCCATCTCAGGTCTCCGCCTTGAGTGCGCAGGCCAGGTAGTTCACTTCGGTGCGCGAAGACAGACGCGCACGCTGGCGCAGCGGGTCATAGAACAGGCCGCTGACGTCCTCGATCTGCAGCTGAGCTTCGCGCAACCACGACGCCATCTCCGACGGCTTGATGAAATCGGCGTAGCGATGCGTGCCCTTGGGGAGCAGGCGCGCGACGTACTCGGCCCCGACAATGGCCAGCGCGAACGCGGCCGGCGTGCGGTTGAGCGTGGACAGGAACAGGCGCCCGCCCGGACGCAGCAAGGTCGCGCAAGCAGCAATAATCGACGCCGGATCCGGGACGTGCTCGAGCATCTCCATGCAGGTGATCGCATCGAAGCTGCCGGGGCGTTCGGCGGCCAGCGCTTCCACCGCCTTGACCTGGTAGTCGACCTGCACGCCCGATTCGAGCGTGTGCAGGCGCGCGACCTTGACCAGCTCCGGAGCCAGGTCGATCGCAGTGACCTGCGCACCGGCGCGGGCCAGCGCCTCGCTGAGCAGGCCGCCACCGCAACCGACGTCCAGCACGTGCTTGCCGCGCAGTCCTTCCGGTGCCAGGCGCTTGCCCACGTAATCCAGTCGCACCGGATTGAGCACGTGCAGCGCGCGCTGCGGGCCGTCCGGGTCCCACCAGCGGTTGGCCAGCGCGGCGAACTTGTCCAGTTCGGCCTGGTGATAGTTGTGCGACGCGTCGGGCGCGGCCGGATTCGACTGGCTCATTGCGGTTGGCTCACGGTGTCTTCTCCTGCGCGGGCCGGCTCAGCGGCCCAGCGCGGCGATGCGCACGCGCCACTGGCGCGCGTTGGCGATCAGGGCGGCGGTGTCGATGTCGACCAGCTCGCGCTGGTCGAGCTTGCGACGGCCGGCGATCCACACGTCGCTCACGTGCTGGCGCCCGCTGGCGTAGACCAGCTGCGACAGCACGTGATGCAGCGGCTGGGTTTCCAGTTCGGACAGGTCCACGCAGACCAGGTCGGCTTCCTTGCCCGGCTCGATCGAACCGGTGCGCTCGCCGAAGCCCAGCGCGCGCGCGCCGCCCAGCGTGGCCGCGCGCAACGCGGTGGCCGCATCCAGCGCGGTGGCGTCGTTGGCCACGGCCTTGGCCAGCAGCGCGGCGGTACGCATCTCGCCGAACATGTCCAGGTCGTTGTTGCTGGCGCAGCCATCGGTGCCGATGGCCAGGTTCACGCCCGCCCGCTGCAGCGCGCAGGCCGGGCAGAAGCCCGAGGCCAGTTTGAGGTTGGATTCGGCGCAATGCGCCACCGACACGCCGCGCTCGGCGCACAGGTGGATTTCCGCTTCGGTCAGCTGGGTCATGTGCACCGCGATCAGGCGGTCGTTGACCAGGCCCAGCCGGTCCAGTCGTGCCAGCGGGCGCTGGCCGTGGTCGCGGATCGAGTCGGCGATTTCCTGCGCGGTCTCGTGCGTGTGCAGGTGCACCGGTACGTCGAGCTGGTCGGACAGCATGCGTACGCGTTCGAAGTTCGCATCGTTGACCGTATATGGCGCATGCGGGGCGAACGCGGTGCCGATCAGCGCGTCGCCGCGCCACTGGTCATGGACCTCGCCGGCGCGGTCGAAGTATTCGTCGGAACTGCGTGCCCAGGCGGTCGGGAAATCGATCACCGGCAGGCCGACCAGCGCGCGGAAACCGTGCCGCTTGTACACGGCCGCCTGCACGTCGGGGAAAAAGTAGTTTTCGTTGGCGCAGGTGGTGCCGCCGCGCAACATCTCGGCGATGGCCAGGGCCATGCCGTCGGCGACGAACTCCGGGCCGATCACGGCCGCTTCCACCGGCCAGATGTGCTGCTGCAGCCAGGTCATCAGCGGCAGGTCGTCGGCGATGCCGCGCAGCAGGGTCATCGGGTTGTGGGTGTGGGCGTTGACCAGCCCGGGGATCAGCACCGCGTCCGGGCGCTGGACCACCTCGGCGGCGGAAAACAGCGCGCGCGCCTGCCCGGTCGGCAGCAGTGCAAGGATCCTGCCCCCGGAAACGGCGACGGTGTGATCCTCCAGGACCACGCCGTGCGGTTCGACCGGGATCACCCAGCCGGCTTCGATGAGCAGGTCGCAGGCCTGCGGTTCGGATGCGTCGTGCAGGCCGGCTTGGGTCATCGGCTTACTTCACGCGCGAGACGTATTCGCCCGAGCGGGTGTCGACCTTGATGATTTCTTCCTGGCCCACGAACAGCGGCACGCGGACCACCGCGCCGGTCTCCAGGGTCGCCGGCTTGCCGCCGCCGCCCGAGGTGTCGCCACGCACGCCCGGATCGGTCTCGGTGATCTTCAGCTCGACGAAGTTCGGCGGCTGCACCGCGATCGGGGTGCCGTTCCACAGGGTCACCACGCAGGGCTCCTCGCCCTTGAGCCACTTCTCAGCGCCGCCCATGCCGGCCTTGTCGGCCTGGACCTGCTCGAAGGTCTCCTGCTGCATGAAGTGCCAGTACTCGCCATCGGAGTACAGGTACTGCATGTCGGTGTCGACCACGTCGGCGGCCTCGACCGAGTCGGTCGACTTCATGGTGATTTCCTGCACGCGGCCGCTCTTGATCAGGCGGTACTTGACCCGGGTGAAGGCCTGGCCCTTGCCCGGCTTCACGTACTCGGTGTCGCTGATGATCGCCGGCTCGTTGTTGATCAGGATCTTCATCCCGTTCTTGACGTCGTTCATGCCGTAAGAGGCCATGGGAACTCCTTGGGTATGGCGGGGCCACCGCGAAGACGGCGGCCGGGCAGTTAGAATGTGGGCATCTTTTGGAAAGCGAGCCGCCGGAGCCCCGGCTGGCGCGTCTCACAGACCGCACATGATACCTGCAGCCCCCCTGCCCCTGCAGCCGGAACCGCTTCCGGCGCCCTTCACCGCCGGCTCCGCCACCGCCTCGCGCTGGCAGCGGCTGTGGCGCGAGGCCGTGCGCGACCCGCGTGAGCTGCTGGGCCTGCTGGGCCTGGAGGCCGCCGCGGCGGGGATTTCCGATGCGGCCGCGGCCGCATTCCCGCTGCGGGTGCCGCGCGGGTTCGTGGCCCGCATGCGCCCGGGCGACCTGGCCGACCCGCTGCTGCGCCAGGTCCTGCCGGTCGACCTGGAGAACCGGATCGTCCCCGGATTCAGCCTGGACGCGGTCGGCGACGGGGCGGCCAAGAAGGCCGACGGGGTCATCCAGAAGTACCGGGGCCGGGCCCTGCTGGTGGCCACCGGCAGCTGCGCGGTCCACTGCCGCTACTGCTTCCGCCGCCACTTCCCCTACGCCGAGGAGACCGCCGCGCGTGACGGCTGGTCGGCGGCGGTGGACGCGATCGCCGCCGATCCGACGATCGACGAGGTGATCCTGTCCGGCGGCGACCCGCTGTCGCTGTCCACGCCCAAGCTGTCCGAGCTGACCGCACGGCTGGCCGCGATCCCGCACCTCAAGCGCCTGCGCATCCACAGCCGCTTGCCGGTGGTGCTGCCCGAGCGGGTCGATGCCGAACTGCTGCAATGGCTGTCCGCCCTGCCCTGGCCGGTGGCGTTCGTGATCCATGCCAACCACGCCAGCGAGTTCGATGCCTCCGTCGATGCGGCGCTGGCATCGCTGCGTGGCATCGGCGTCCAGCTGCTCAACCAGGCGGTGCTGCTGCGCGGCGTGAACGACAGCGTAGACGCATTGTCCGACCTGTCGCAGCGCAGCTTCGCCGCCGGCGTGCTGCCGTACTACCTGCACCAGCTCGACCGGGTCCAGGGCGTAGCGCACTTCGAGGTCACCGACGAGGAAGCCCGCGCATTGCACGCGGCGCTGGCCGCGCGCCTGTCCGGCTACCTGGTGCCCAAACTCGTCCGCGAAGTCCAGGGCGATACGGGCAAGCGGCCGCTGTAACTCTCCCTGGTTCTCGCCGCGCAATCGCTCGCGGCGGGACTGCCGCGAGCGTGACACCTTGGCGTTCCGGCCCTTCGGCATAAGCCGTGGCCCGACGGCTCAGGCCGCGCGCACTTTACGTTCGCTTTCCGGCTGCAGGCGGAACTGCGCCATCGCCGCGCGCAGCGCCTGCGCGCGTTCGCGCAGCGATGCGCTGGCCGCGGCCACTTCTTCCACCAGCGCGCTGTTCTGCTGGTTGACCGATTCCAGGTCGCCGACCGAACGGCTCAGCTGCTGCAGGCCCTGCGATTGCTCCTGCGCCGAATCGGCCGCCTGCTGCGCCAGGCCGGCGATGGTCTCGTTGGACTGGGCGATGGCTTCCAGCTGACGACGCGATTCGTCGACCAGGCCGCTGCCTTCGCCGACCCGGGCGATCGCATCGGCGATCAGGTCGCGGATTTCCTTGGCCGAGGTCGCGGTGCGGTGGGCCAGGCTGCGCACTTCGGTGGCCACCACCGCGAAACCGCGGCCGTGCTCGCCGGCCCGCGCGGCTTCGACCGCGGCGTTGAGCGCCAGGATATTGGTCTGGAAGGCCACCGAATCGATCAGCGAAATGATCTCGCCGATCCGCCGGCTCGCCTCGGTGATCGACACCATCGAATTGCTGGCCTCACCGGCGACCTGCACGCCCTGGCGCGAGTTGTCCAGCGCGCCGTGGGTCAGGCCGCTGGTCTGGCGGCTGTTGTCGGCGGCGTTGCGCGCGGCGGCGAGCAACTGCTCGATGCTGGCCGCGCTGTCCTGCAGTGCGCTGGCCTGGCGCTCGGTGCGACCGGACAGGTCGGCGTTTCCGCGCGCGATTTCCTCCACGCCCACGCCCACTTCCTCGGCGTTGTACATGCCCTCGCGGATCACCTGCGAGACGCTGTCCAGCGAGCGGTTCAACGCCTCGGTCAGCGACTTCAGGGTGCCGGCGTAGTCGCTGCGGATGCGCCGGGTCAGGTCGCCCTCGGCCAGTGCCTGGGTGGTGGAGCCGATCTCGTCGAACGCGGTTTCCAGCGCTTCGAACGAACGGTTGGCCGCGCGCTTGAGCCGGTCCAGGTCGCCGGGCAGCTGCGCGTCGATGCGGCGGGAGAAGTCGCCTTCGGCCGCGCCGCTGAGCACGTGTTCCAGCGCGCCCAACGACTGCTGCAGCAGGCCCATCGCACGATCGACCTTGGCCCGCGAGTCGCCTTCCACATCCTGGCTCATGCGCGCGGAGAAATCGCCGCGCACCATCGCATCCATCACCGCGTCCAGCGCGTCCATGGTCTTCTGCACGCTGTCGGCGCTGGTGTTGACGCCGGTCTTCAGCCGGGCCAGGTCGCCGGGCAGGTCGGCGTCGACGCGATGGCTGAAATCGCCGCGGCCGACCGCGGCCAGCACGTCGTTGGATTCGGCGATGGCCGAATTCAGCGCCACCAGCAGCTGGTTGAAGGAGTGGCACATCGCGCTGATCGCGTCGCGGCCATCGGCCTCCACGCGCACGCTGAAGTTGCCGCGCGCCACCTGCGCGATCGCCTGGTCCAGGCGCTCGATCGGGTGGCGGATGGCCGCATCGACCAGGATCACCGCGATCACCGCCAGCAGGCCCAGCACCAGCACGATCGCCAGGCCGACCTTCAGCGCGCCGCGCGAGCGCGCGGTGGCGCCGGCCAGCGCGGCCTGCGAGGAGGCCTCGCTGTCCTGGGCCAGCTTGGCCAGTTCGCTGCGCACTTCCTCGAACGCAGCCTGCTTCTCGGCGGCCAGCGTCTGGAAGGCTTCCATGTCGCCGCTGCCGGCGATCATCCCCGACACCGCCGTGCCGCTGCGCTCAACGTAGCGGTCCCACAACGCCGCCAGCTGGTCCATGCGCTGCGCATAGGCCGGATCGGTCGCCTTGATCTCCAGCAGCCGCTCGCGGGTGATGGCGGCCTGCTTGTTGGCGTCCTCGATCAGGAATTCGTCGCGGTCGCCCAGCGCCTGGGTGAACAGGCCCTGGGTTTCGACCAGGCCCTGGTTGGCCTGTGCGGCCAGCGTCATCACCGGCAGCGTGCGGCCGGCGAAGCCGTCCAGGGTTTCGGTATTGGCGCGCAGCACCAGCGCCGAATAGAGGAAGTAGCCCAGCAGTCCCGCCAGCGCGATGGCCGGCAGCAGCAGGATCTTGCTGCGGATCGACAGGAAACGCAGGCGCCGCGAAGCCGAGGCGACCAGCGGGGCGATGGACAGCTTGGGGAGGGGAAGCTTGTTGAGGCTTCCGCGGATGGACGACATGGGGGCACTCCGGGCAGACGGATGGGCGGCAAGGCGGTGCCGTCCGGCATGGGCTATCGGCCCGACGGCGCGGTTGCTTGAATCGGCTGGCTGAACGGGATTCATAAACCTGGTCGCGGCGCGTTAAAGACGCGTTATGCCGCCGCCGATACGGAGGTCACGCCCCGCCGGGGCTTCTCCCTCCAGCCAGGAAGTACATGAAGTGAAGACCAAGCATTTCCCCGCGGTGGCGCTGCTCGCGCTGGCCGTGGCTCCCGTCGCGCAGGCCGAAGTCACCTTCAACGGCTTCGGCCAGGTGGTGGCCGGTGCCACGCTCGATGACGGCAGCACCGTCTCGGGCCTGTCCTACGACGACAGCATCAGCTTCGATCCCGAATCCCTGTTCGCCCTGCAGGCCACGGCCACGCTGGGCGAGCGCGCCGACGCGGTGGCCCAGGTGGTCGCACGCGGCGACGAAGGCTACGACCCCGAGTTCGCCTGGGCGTACATCCGCTTCCAGTTCAGCCCGTCGTGGTCGGTCAAGGCCGGTCGCCAGCGCACCCCGTACTTCCACTATTCCGATTACCTGGAAGTGGGTTCGGCCTACCCGTTCATGCGCGTACCGCTGGGCGTGTACAACCTGCCGTACAGCAACTACAACGGCGTCAACCTGATCGGCTCGCGCAACTTCGACAAGTGGAGCCTGCGCACCCAGCTGATCTACGGCACCGTGGACGAAGAGCAGGATGACCTGCACGTGGAAGTCCGCGACCAGGCCGGTGCCACGTTCGAAGCGCAGTACGACGAATGGCTGTCGCTGCGCGCCAGCTACGTGGTCGGTGAGGCTTCGGTGCAGGTCGCGGCGGCCGAACCGCTGATCGCGGCGGTCAATGCGGCCAATCCGCAGATCGGCGCGGCGCTGGCGTTCGACCAGGATGACGCCTCGTTCCTCGGCCTGAGCGCGGAGATCAATCGCGCCGGCGTCACCGTGGGCGTGGAGTACACCGAGATCGACTACGGCGACAACTACATCGGCGGGCAGAAGAGCCTGGCGGTGAACGCGGCCTACCGTGCCGGCGACTGGACCCCGTACGCGAGCTGGTCGCGCAGCCGCAACGAACCCGATCGCACCGCGCTGTCCATGCTGCCGACGGCCCACCCGGCCTACGCCATGGTGGCCGGCCTGCTGGCCACCCAGGACGGCGACAAGGAATTCAGCGCCGTGGGCGTGCGTTACGACATCAACGCCAACATCGCGGTGAAGGTCGACTACACGCACTTCAAGAGCACCATCCTCGCCGGTTCCGATGCGGACCTGGTCGCGGCTGGCGTCGTCTTCACCTACTGACCGGGAGCGCGGACATGAATCGCAAGTTCTTCATGGGCCTGGCGCTGAGCGCGCTGAGCTTCCCGTGCCTGGCAGGTTCGGTCGTGGTCGGTGCCGATTCGTCGGCCGGCTCGCTGGATGCCGAGGCGGTCAAGCGTGTGTTCCTGGGCCGCGAAGCCACCGTCGGCGGCAAGCCGGCCGTGGTCGTGTACCAGAAGGCCGGCGCAACCAAGTCGGCGTTCGAGTCGGGGGTGCTGGGCCGTTCGGGCGCCGACCTGTCCGGCTACTGGTCCAAGCTGATCTTCACCGGCAAGGCCAAGGCGCCGGAAGAGCTGTCCGGCGATGCGGCGGTCAAGGCCAAGGTCGCCTCGACCCCGGGCGCGATCGGCTACATCGACGACGCGGCGGTGGACGGCTCGGTCAAGGTGCTGTTCAAGTTCTGACGACGCGCTTGTCTCCCGCGTCGCAACTGGACGCCACGGTGCAGACCGTGGCGTTTTTTTGTGACCGGTACGTGCGAAGCCGGGCCGGCCTCGCACGGGGCTGGCTCAGCGCTCGAACAGCGCGATGCTTTCCACGTGCGCCGTGTGCGGGAACATGTCCATCACCCCGGCCGACACCAGCCGGTAGCCCCGCTCGTTGACCAGGAAACCGGCGTCGCGCGCCAGCGAGCCGGGATGGCAGCTGACGTAGACGATGCGCTGGATGTCCTTGAGCGGCAGCTGCTTGAGCACTTCATCGGCGCCCGAACGCGGCGGATCCAGCAGCAGGCGGTCGAAACCCTGGCGCATCCACGGCGTGCCGCGCTGGTCCTGGGTCAGGTCGGCGGCATGGAACTGGGCGTTGTCCAGGCCGTTGCGCTGCGCATTGGCGCGGGCACGCGCGACCAGGCCGGCATCGCCTTCCACGCCCACCACCTCGCGCGCCTTTCGCGCCAGCGGCAGGGTGAAGTTGCCCAGGCCGCAGAACAGGTCCAGCACGCGGTGCTGCGGCTGCAGGTCGAGCATCTCCAGCGTGCGCGCGATCATGATGTCGTTGAGCCGCGCATTGACCTGGATGAAGTCCAGCGGCTCGAACGCCAGGGTCACGTCCCACTGCGGCAAGCGGAACGACAGCGCCGGCGCCTGGCCTTCCAGCGGTTGCACGCTGTCCGGGCCCTTGGGCTGCAGGAAGATCGCGAACCCGTGCTCGCGGCCGAATGCGGCAAGCGCGGCGCGGTCGGCCTCCACCAGCGGCACCAGGTGGCGGATGGTCAGGGCGATGGCATCGTCACCGGCGATGAACTCGATCTGCGGGATCTGCTCGCGCGCCTGCAGGCCGTCGACCAGAGCGGCCAGCGCCTGGATCTTCATGCCGATCTGCGGAATGGTGGTGTGGCATTCATTCAACTCGGCCACGAAGCGCGGATCCTGCTCGCGGAAGCCGACCAGGGTCTTGTCCTTCTTGTTGACCCGCCGCACCGAGAACCGGCCCTTGCGGCGGTAACCCCAGCTGTCGGCGGTCAGCGGCGGCAGCACCGTGCCCGGCTTGACCTTGCCGATGCGCTCCAGGTTGTCCAGCAGCACCCGCTCCTTGGCGATGATCTGCTTGTCCTCGGCCAGGTGCTGGAGCACGCAGCCGCCGCAGGTGCCGAAATGCGGGCAGCGCGGCTGCACGCGGTCCGGCGAAGCCTCCAGCACCTCCAGGGTGCGGGCCTCGTCGAAATGGCGGCTGCGCGCGGTCTGTTCGACGACCACCGTCTCGCCCGGCAATGCGCCGGAGACGAAGATGGCCTTGCCGTCACGGCGGGCGACGCCACGGCCATCGTGGCTGAGGTCAAGGATCTGGAGCTGGAAGGGGGTACGGTCGAGTCGGGCCACGTGGCGCAGGCTGCGAGGCAAAAAAGGGCGGGCATTGTCCCAGATTGGCGGCCCTCGGGGCGCGCTCGATCGGCGGGAAATGAATGGCCGCTTCATGACTTCCGGTGGTTGCCCGGCTCGCCGGCTGCGCTAGGATGGACCCAGCCGACAAGGAGTCAGCCGCATGGAAACCCGCGATCCCACCGCGACGCCCACCCTGCCCAGGATCCTGCTGGTCGAAGACGACACGATCAGCCAGGCCTATTTCCGCGCCGTGCTCGAGGCCCTGCCCGCCACGGTCGATGCGGTCACCACCCAGGCCTGCGCGATCGCGCAAGGCGAAGCCCGGCGCCACGACCTGTGGCTGATCGACCTGACCCTGCCCGACGGACAAGGCACCGACCTGCTGCGCCGCCTGCAGGAGCGCTGGCCGCAACCGCCGCCGGCACTGGCCCACACCGCCGATTCCGACCGCAGCCTGCGCGACCGTGCGCTGCAGGCCGGCTTCCGCGATGTGCTGATCAAGCCGCTGGCCACCGCCGAACTGGCCGGCGCGGTGCGCAACGCGCTGATCGAGGCCGGCGGCCTGCCCGACTGGGACAACGCCAGCGCCGCGATCGCGCTCAACCACAATCCGGCCAATGTCCAGGCCCTGCGCCGGCTTTTCCTCGACGAACTGCCCGATGCGCGCGATGCGGTGCTCAACAGCGCCCAGCGCGGCGACGCCGGTGCATTGCGTGCGCGCCTGCATCGCCTGCAGGCCGGCTGCGGCCTGGTCGGTGCGCGCCGGCTCGGCGCGGCGGTCGAACTGCTGCGTCGCACGCCCGAATCGCGCACTGCGCTGGAGCGCTTCGATCACGCCGCGCGCGATCTGCTGCGCTGAGATAGCGTTCTGTAGCGATCACAACCGCCCGGGCATCACCGAGCCGTGGCGCAATCCTGCCAACGCAAACGGCGGCGCCGGTTACCCGGCACCGCCGTCGCCGCGACCGCAGCCGACTTCAGCCCAGCGTCGAGGCCCGCTCGTACCAGTCGATCTTGCGGGTGATGCCCATCACCGCGGCGAGGATGCCGAACAGCAGCAGCGAGCCCATCAGCAGCGCGTTGTCTTCCGAGACCAGCAGGCTGTAGAGCGCCCCGTACAGCGCGGTCAGCATCGTCGCGAACAAGCCGGCATGCCACCAGCTGCGCAGTACGCCGGACAGGTAGACGAACTGCAGGCCGATGCACGCCGCGGCCGCGATCAGGTAGGCCTTCCAGAACTCCATGTGCTCGGACAGGCTGAGCAGCAGCAGGAAGAAGATCGCCAGGGCCAGGCCCACCAGCAGGTACTGCAGCGGATGGATGCGCAGGCGCTTGACCAGCTCGAACAAGGCAAAGCCGACGAAGGTCAGCAACACGAACAGCAGCCCGTACTTGCTGGCGCGATCGGCCTGGGTATAGACGTCGACCGGTTCGACCAGCCCGACCATGACGCTGTCCACGCCTGCCGACTCGTCGTCGTATGCGCCGCCGCTGCGTGTGGTCAGCCGACCCGACGTCGCATCGAGCACCTGCGACTGCGCCGCACTGGCCAGCGAGGAGATATTCCACGACGCATTGAAGCCACTGGCGTCGATGCTGCGCTGGTTGGGCAGGAAGCGACCGCTGAACTGGGGATGCGGCCAGCTGGACTGTAGTTGGATCTGGTTGCTGTCGCCGACCGGAACAATGCCCAGCGACTGGGTGCCGGCGATGGCCATCTCCAACCGCACCTGGCTGGCCGGCAAGCTGCGCGCGGGGATGGTGCCGTCGGCCCGGGTTTCGGTCGCATTCCAGCCGGCCACGGGAACACGCGCATGCAAGCCGTCCATGCGCGCGGCCATCGCGCCGGTGCCCGGCAGCAGTTCCAGCGCCTTGCCATCGGCCTTCAATACCGGCGTACCGACCAGCCCGCGCACGTCGGCCAGGCCGGTCACCAGGTAGGGTTCGCCATACTCGCGCCCGGCCACGGCTGGCACTGACATCGCCTCGAACTTCGCATCCACCGTGGCCTGCCACTGGAACACGCGCACGTCGTACAGGCCGATGCGGCGCACGTCAGGCGTGATCGCGCCACCGACGTCCAGGGCTTGCGGGGTCTGCAGCAGGTAGCCTTCGACCGTTTCGGCACGCACCTCGATCCGCCCGTCCTGGCTGGCGGCATTGACCCGACGCTGTTCCTTCCACGGCACCACGCGCAGCGGACCGACCAGCTGCTGCGGGCCGGCCATGCTCTGCGCCACCCGCTCGACGGCTTGCCCGCGGTATTGGGCGCGGTCCTGGATCAGGCCGCGGATCATGCTCAACGGCACCAGCAGCAACAGCACCAGCGCGCCGACGGTGAGGAAGCGCAACAACAGGCTCAGCGATTTCATGGGTTCGCCCCGGATGGATGACGGAGCGGATCGTGGGGCCCATGCGTGCGACGGGCATGGTCCGAATTTGAAGCGAGCGTGAAGTGGGCCCGGACCGGCGTTGCGATGCACTGCGGCGCCAGGCCGCGCGAACGGGTCGATACGACGCGCCCGATTACGCCAGCGGCAGCGCCAGGCCCGCCTCGGCGCCGCCGCCATCGCGATTGACCAGCCAGGCCTCGCCGCCGTGCAGCCGCGCCACCTCGCGCACGAACGGCAGCCCCAGGCCGGAGCTGCGCGCCCTCCCATCCGGGCGGGCGAGCGAATAGAAGCGCTCGAACACGCGTCCGACCGCATAGTCCGGCACGCCAGGCCCCTCGTCGCGCACCGTGATCCGCGCCTGCCCGTCGGCCACCGCCAGGCCCAACGCGATCGTGCCACCCGGGGGCGAGAACGCGATCGCGTTATCGAGCAGATTGGCGATCGCCTGGCGCAGCAGGAAGGCGTCGCCCTGCACCGTTGCGCCCGGTCCCTCGCCGCTGTTTGCCGGCCCGCTTTCATTCACCAGTTGCAGGCGCCTGCCTGCCAGCTGTGGCGCAACGCCTTCGCCGACCTGCTGCAACACGGCGGCCAGGTCGACCGGCTCGCGTCGCTGCAACCAGCCATGCTGCTCCACCTCGGCCAGTGCGAGCAGCTTGTCGATGGTCTCGGTCAACCGCTGCTGCTGGTCCTGGATGGTGCGGGCGAATCGCTGCCGTTCGGCTTCCGGCAAGGGCTCCTGCAACAGCTCGGCCGCACCGCGGATCGCCGCCAGCGGGCTCTTCATCTCATGGGTCAGCGACTGCACGTACTGCTCCACGTACGCCTTGCCTTCCAGCTTGCGGCGCATGTCCTCCAGCGCGCGGCCAAGGTCACCGATCTCGTCGCGTCGCGACGGCGGAGGCGCCACCGGCTCGCCGGCGGCAACGGCCTGCGCGTAGCGATTGAGGCGGCCGATGCGGCGCGACAGCCACCAGGTCATCAGCAACCCGATCAACGCCGACAGGCCGATCAGCCAGGCGCCCTGGCGCAGGATGTTGCCCTGGCTGGCACGGATGAACGGCTCGATGGTGCGGTTGGGCTTGGCCACGGTAAGCACGCCGATGATCGAGCCGGGCCGCGCCGGATCGAACACCGGTGCGGCCACGTGCATCACCGTGCGCTCGCTGCCCGGCGACTCGGGGCTGGAACGGGCGCCGTACTGGCCATGCAGGGTGCGGTAGACATCGTTCCAGCGCGAGTTGTCGCGACCCAGGTCGCGCCCTTCCGAATCGAACACCACGATCCCGCGCGCATCAGTGATCGTGACCCGGTAATCGATGCTGCGCTTGGGAAAGCGCCAGATCATCGCCTGCGGATCGTGCCGGCGGACCCGGGCCAGGTCCGCGGCGAAATCGCCTTCGCCGATCCGGCCGGCCTTGAGGTCGTCGGCTGCCATCGCCGCCAGCACGTTGGCGGTGTCGACCAGGGTGGACTCCATCGCCTGGCGCACGCCCGGCTTCACCTCATCGACGAACACCCGCATCACGAAGAACGCGGCCAGGCCGACGATCAGGAAGAAGCCCAGGAACAGGCGCAGGCCCAGCCGCACTCAGGCCTCGATCGCGTAGCCGACACCGCGGTGGGTGCGGATCGGGTCCGTTTCGGCGCCTGCGGCGCGCAGCTTGGCGCGCAGGGTCTTGATGTGCGTGTCCACCGTGCGGTCGCCGCTGTCGGCGTCGCTGTCCCAGCCGCGGTCCATCAGCTGGGCGCGGCTGAGGATGGCACCGGGCCGCTGCAGCAGCGCATCCAGCAGCACGTACTCGTAGCGGGTCAGGTCCAGCGCCCGGCCGCGGTAGCGGATGCGGTGGCCACCGCGGTCCAGCGCGAACTCGCCGCGTTCGACCCAGCCTTCGCCGTCAGCGCCGGGCGCGGTGCCGGCGGGCGCCGCACTGCGCCGCAGGCGCGCCCGAACCCGCGCCACCAGTTCGCGCGGCGAGAACGGCTTGGACACGTAGTCGTCCGCGCCCAGCTCCAGCCCCAGCACCCGGTCGATCTCGTCGTTGCGCGCGGTCAGGAAGATCACCGGCACGTCGCTGAAACCGCGCAGCTGCCGGCACACGTCGAACCCGCTCAGGTCCGGCAGGCCCACGTCCAGCACCAGCACGTCGATCCCTCCGGCGCGCACCCGCTCCAGCGCCTGCCCGCCCAGCAGGCAGTGCTCGGCGTCCAGGCCTTCGCTGCGCAGCGCGTACAGCAGCGCGTCGGCGATGGCCGGTTCGTCGTCGGCGACCAGGATCAGGGGCATGGCCCAAGCATAGTGCCCGCCCGCCACGACGGCTATGCTGCGCGCATGAACTACCGCCACGCCTTCCACGCCGGCAACCATGCCGACGTACTCAAGCACGTCGTCCTGCTGGCGCTGCTCGACAAGCTGCTCACTAAGGAGACGCCGTTCTTCGTGCTCGACACCCATGCCGGGCGCGGGCGCTACCTGCTGCAGGGCCAGGCGGCCGGCCGCACCGGCGAGGCGACGACCGGCATCCTGCCCCTGCTGGGGCTGGCCAAGCCGCCGGCGGCGCTGGCCCGCTACCTGCGCGCGGTGGCCGCCGACAATCCAGTCGATGCGCTACTGGTCTATCCCGGCTCGCCCCTGCTCACCGCCCAGGCCATGCGCGCGCAGGACCGGCTCGCCGCCTGCGAGCTGCAGCCGGAGGAAGCGGCCGCGCTCAAGGCGTTGTTCGCCAACGACCCGCGCGTGGCCGTGCATGCCCGCGACGGCTACGACGCCGTCCACGCGCTGCTGCCGCCGCGCGTGGACGGCACCCGCATCGCCCGCGGACTGGTCCTGATCGACCCGCCCTACGAAGCCCAGGACGAGGAATACCCGCGCGTGGCCCGCGCCGTGCGCGAGGCGCTGGAACGCTGGCCGCAGGCCACCTGCGCGATCTGGTATCCGATCAAGCTGCGCCGCAGCCTGCAGCCGTTCTTCCGCAAGCTGGAAGGATTGTCGGCACGATCGGTGTTGCTCACCGAACTGCTGGTGCGACCCGACGACTCGCCGCTGCGGCTCAACGGCAGCGGCATGGCCATCATCAATCCGCCCTGGAAACTGGACGAAGCCATCGCCCCGACGCTGCCGGTGCTGAAGGACAAGCTGGGCGAGAAAGGCGCGTCCACGCGGCTGGAGTGGCTCAAGCGCGACGAAGGCTGATCCTTCGATGCTCTCTCAAGTCCGGATCCGATCTCTGGATCGAAAAGTAGTTCCGACCGCGATGGCAGTCGCCAAGCCAGAAAAGAACTCGTAGAAGGCGAAGCCACCAGCTCAACTATCGCGAAAGACGCGTCAGCCGCGGGGTGTCGCGGCAAGCGGGCCATGGATGGCCCGCGACCCCGAGTAAGGGCAGGATGCCCGCCCGAGGGGAGAGCGACACCCCGCGACTGGCGCGGCTCCTACCGAAGCCGACGCACTCGCGCGTTTGCGCCCTGTCTTATCTTGCGCTTTCAGCCGTTCGCTGACGCGCACCAACAGGCAATCGCCCGCAATCAGGCCGGCAGCACGTCCTCGCCTTCCGGCTCGAAGAAGCACCAGCGCACCACCGGGAACTGCGCCTTCAGCGCGCGCTCGACCTGGTCGATCTCGCGCAGCATGCGGTTGCCGTCCTGGCTCTGGTGCATGCGCGCGTGGATCGAGACCAGCACCTCGTTGCCCTGCTGCAGGGTGATCAGGTGCAGCAGCTGCGCGATCTCCGGGCGGCCCTTGAGGAAGCCGCTGATCTCGGCCTGCAGCAGCGGGTCCACGCTCTGCCCGATCAGCATCGACTTGACCTCGATCGCCACCAGCACCGCGATGACGATCAGCAGCACGCCGATGGCGATCGTGCCGATCGCATCGAACAGCGGGTTGCCGGTCAGCACGGTCAGCAGAACCGCGCCGAGCGCGAACAGCAGGCCCAGCAGCGCTGCCAGGTCTTCGCCGAAGATCACCACCAGCTCGGCCTGGCGGCTCTCGCGGAACCATTGCCACAGGTCGCGATCGCCGCGCGCCTTGTCCACTTCCTGCAGGCAGGCACGCATGGAGACGGCCTCGGCGACGATGGCGAAGACCAGCACACCGACCGCCCACCACCACTGCTTTAGCTCTTCCGGATGGCGCAGCTTGTGCACGCCCTCGTACACCGAGAACATGCCGCCGACGCTGAACAGCATCACCGCCACCAGGAACGACCAGAAGTAGATCGCGCGGCCATAACCGAGCGGATGCTCGGTGGTTTCCGGGCGCTTGGCCTGGCGCAAGCCCAGCAGCAGGAGGAGCTGGTTGCCGCAGTCGGCCAGCGAATGCACCGTCTCGGCCAGCATCGCGCCGGAACCGGTGATGTAGGCGGCCACGCCCTTGGCCACGGCGATGGCGAAGTTGGCGCCAAGTGCGAAGAAGATCGCGCGGACCGAATCACCACTGCCTGCCATGGCTCGTTCTCGAAAGGACCGGGACGCGTCGGAGTCTAGCAAGCCGGCGCCCGGCGACGGCCTGCCCGCGAATGTGGGAATATCCCCCCATGCCCCGCAACCGGCTCCCCCCCTGGCACGAAGAATTCGTCCTGCCCAACCGGCGGGCGATCCTCATCCGTCCGATCCGGCCTGAGGACGCCGCGCCCCTGCAGGGCGTGTTCGGCATGCTCGGACCGGCCGAGATCCGCAGCGGCTTCGGCGGCGGCGATACGCTCGACGACGCGGTCGCCGCGTTGTTGTCGCGCCCGGACCCGAAGACCGAGCTGGTCCTGGTCGGCGCCGAACCCCTGCCCCCGGGCGAGGCGATGATCGCCGGCCTGGCCCGCGCACGCATCGTGCCTGGCACCCGCCAGGCCGAGTACGGCATCCTGCTGGGCAACTATGTCGCCGGCCTGGGCCTGGGCCGCCACCTGATGCAGAAACTGGTGAAGTGGTCGCGCGGCCGCTACCTGGACCGCCTCTATGGCGACACCCCCGACAGCAACGGGCCGATGCTCGACCTGGCCGCCTCGATGGGGTTCCGTCCCAGCCTGGAAAGCGGCGTCCCGCCCGGACTGACCCGGCTCGTCCTGGACCTGTAACCCCGCCGTTCCAGTCACGCACGCACGGCCTGTCCACGCACTGCCGTTACAATGCGCGGTCCATGCCGTCCGCGTCCCCACCCGTGCCCCCCGCTCCTCCGATGCCCAAGCGCGGCCAGGCCCGCGCCTGGTGGCGTGCGCCCGCCTCGCCCTCGGCCCTGCCCTGGTACCTGGTGCAGGCCGCGCGCGCGCATGCGGGCCCGCTGCTGTTCGTGGCGCGCGACACCCAGTCCGCGCACCAGGTCGAATCGGACCTGCACACCCTGCTGGGCCACGACGCCTCGCTGCCGGTGGTGCCGTTCCCGGACTGGGAGACCCTGCCCTACGACCGCTTCAGCCCGCACCCGGACATCATCAGCCAGCGCCTGGCCGCGCTGCAGCGCCTGCCGCAGCTCGAACGCGGCATCGTGGTCGTCCCGGTGCAGACGCTGCTGCAGCGACTGCCGCCGCTGCGCTACATCGCCGGCGGCAGTTTCGACTTGGCCACCGGCCAGCGCCTGGACCTGGATGCGGAAAAGCGACGGCTGGAAAGCGCCGGCTACCGCAACGTGCCGCAGGTGCTGGACCCGGGCGACTTCGCCGTCCGCGGCGGCCTGCTCGACGTGTACCCGATGGGCGCCGATGCTCCGCTGCGCATCGAACTGCTCGACGACGAGATCGATTCGATCCGCCGCTTCGACCCGGACAGCCAGCGTTCGCTCGATCGGATCGAAGCGGTGCGCATGCTGCCCGGCCGCGAACTGCCGATGGACGAGGCCAGCATCGCCCGCGTGCTCGACGCGCTGCGCGAGCGCTTCGACGTCGACACCCGCCGCAGCGCGCTGTACCAGGACCTGAAGGCCGGGTTGGCACCGGCCGGCATCGAATACTACCTGCCGCTGTTCTTCCCGCCTGCGCGCGATGGTTCCGATACCACCGCCACGCTGCTGGACTACCTGCCGGTCAGCGCGCTGCCGGTGCTGGCCGATGGCAGCCACGCCGCCGCCGATGCTTTCTGGCAGCAGACCCGCAACCGCTACGAGCAGCGCCGCCACGACGTCGAGCATCCGGTGCTCGCGCCCGAAGAGCTGTACCTGCCACCGGACACGCTGCGCGAGCGCCTGAACCAGGGCATCCGCATCGAGGTCTGCGGCAACGATCATGCGCGCCGCGAGGAAGCCGCACCGCTGGGCGACCAGCCTGCGCCGTCGCTGCCGGTCGCCGGTCGCGACCACCATGTGGCCGGAGAAGCGCTGCGCTCGTTCATCGGCAGCTACCCGGGCCGCGTGCTGGTGGCCGCCGATTCGCCCGGCCGCCGCGAGGCGCTGCTGGAAGTGCTGCAGGCGGCCAGCCTGCAGCCGAAGATCGTCGCCGATTTCCCCGCCTTCCTGGCCGGAAACGAAACCTTCGCGCTGGCCGTAGCGCCGCTGGAGGATGGCTTCGCCCTGGACGCGCCGCAGCTGGCTGTGCTCACCGAGCGCCAGCTGTTCCCCGAGCGCGCCACCCAGCCGCGCCGCGCGCGCCGCGCCGGCCGCGAGCCGGAAGCGATCATCCGCGACCTGGGCGAGCTGACCGAAGGCGCGCCCATCGTCCACGAAGACCACGGCGTGGGTCGTTACCGCGGCCTGGTGGCGATGAACATCGGCGGCATGCCCGGCGAGTTCCTCGACATCGAGTACGCCAAGGGCGACCGCCTGTACGTGCCGGTGGCGCAGCTGCATCTGGTCAGCCGTTATTCCGGCGCTTCGCCGGAGACCGCGCCGCTGCATTCGCTCGGCGGCGAGCAGTGGACCCGCGCCAAGCGCAAGGCGCAGGAAAAAGTCCGCGACGTGGCCGCCGAACTGCTGGAGATCCAGGCCCGCCGCCAGGCGCGCGCCGGGCTGGCGCTGGATATCGACCGGGCGATGTACGAGAGCTTCGCCGCCGGCTTCCCGTTCGAAGAGACACCCGACCAGCACGCCTCGATCGAGGCTGTGCTGCGCGACCTGCAGTCCAGCCAGCCGATGGACCGGGTGGTCTGCGGCGACGTGGGCTTCGGCAAGACCGAGGTCGCCGTGCGCGCGGCGTTCGCCGCCGCCAGCGCCGGCCGCCAGGTCGCGGTGCTGGTGCCGACCACGCTGCTGGCCGAACAGCACTACCGCAACTTCCGCGACCGCTTCGCCGACTGGCCGCTCAAGGTCGAGGTGCTGTCGCGCTTCAAGACCAAGAAGGAAATCGAGCTCGAGCTGGAGAAGGTCAGCCGCGGGGAGATCGACGTGATCGTCGGCACCCATCGCCTGCTGCAGCCGGACGTGAAGTTCAAGGACCTGGGACTGGTCATCGTCGACGAGGAACAGCGCTTCGGCGTGCGCCAGAAGGAAGCGCTCAAGGCGCTGCGCGCCAACGTGCACCTGCTGACCCTCACCGCCACTCCGATCCCGCGCACGCTGAACATGGCCATGGCCGGGCTGCGCGACCTGTCGATCATTGCGACGCCGCCGCCGAACCGCCTAGCGGTGCAGACCTTCGTGGTGCCCTGGGACGATGCGCAGCTGCGCGAGGCGTTCCAGCGCGAGCTGGCCCGCGGCGGCCAGCTGTACTTCCTGCACAACGACGTTGAAAGCATCGGCCGCATGCAGAAGCAGCTGGCCGAGCTGGTGCCCGAGGCGCGTATTGGTATTGCCCACGGGCAGATGCCCGAGCGCGAGCTGGAACGGGTGATGCTCGACTTCCAGAAGCAGCGCTTCAACGTGCTGCTGTCGACCACGATCATCGAATCGGGCATCGACATCCCCAACGCCAACACCATCGTCATCAACCGCGCCGACCGCTTCGGCCTGGCCCAGCTGCACCAGCTGCGCGGCCGCGTCGGCCGCTCGCACCACCGCGCCTACGCCTACCTGCTGGTACCGCCGGATCGTCGCTCGATGACGCCGGATGCGGAGAAGCGGCTGGAGGCGATCGCCTCGATGGACGAACTGGGCGCCGGCTTCACCCTGGCCACGCACGACCTGGAGATCCGCGGCGCCGGCGAGCTGCTGGGCGAGGACCAGAGCGGGCAGATGGCCGAGGTGGGCTTCAGTCTCTACACCGAGCTGCTCGAGCGCGCGGTACGCAGCATCCGCCAGGGCAAGCTGCCGGACCTGGACGCGGGCGAAGAAGTGCGCGGAGCCGAAGTCGTGCTCAACGTGCCGGCGCTGATCCCGGAGGATTACCTGCCGGACGTGCATACCCGCCTGACGCTTTACAAGCGCGTCTCCAGCGCCCGCGACAGCGACTCGCTGCGCGAGCTGCAGGTGGAGATGATCGACCGCTTCGGCCTGCTGCCCGATCCGGTCAAGCACCTGTTCGCCATTGCCGAGCTGAAGCTGCAGGCCGACGCGCTGGGCATCCGCAAGCTGGACCTGGGCGAAAGCGGTGGCCGGATCGTGTTCGAGGCCAAGCCCAAGGTCGACCCGATGTCGGTGATCCGCATGATCCAGCAGCAGCCCAAGCTGTACGCGATGGAAGGCCCGGACAAGCTGCGCATCCGCGTGCCGCTGCCCGAGGCGGCCGACCGCTTCAACGCGGCTCGCGCCCTGCTGACCACGTTGGCACCGGGCTGATCTGCCTGCTTTCGAGCGCGCTCGTAAAACCGGGCTCGCCCGGTCGCGCTTTGCGGTCGTAGAGCCGGCCTGGACATCCTGCTCCTCGTCGATGTCGCCACGCACCCAAGACAGCGGGGCAGCCCCGCTCTACCGTCGCTTCACATGCCGAAGAACCACGGCACCAGCAGCACCACCACCAGCAAGGTCATCAACGCCAGCGGCGTGCCGACCTTGACGAAGTCGCCGAAGCGGTAGCCGCCCGGCCCGACCACGAGCGCATTGACCGGCGAAGACACCGGCGTCATGAACGCCGCCGACGCGGCCAGGGCCACGGTCATCGCGAACGGATACGGCGACAGACCCAGGTGATCGGCGATCGCCAGCGCCACCGGCGCCATCAGCACGGCGATGGCCGTGTTGGAGATGAACATGCCAAAGACCGCGGTGACGATGAAGATCGCCGCCAGCACCACGCGCGGGCCAGCCTCGCCCACCGCGTCCAGCAACAGGTCCGCGGCCAGGTCGACGCCGCCGGTGCGCTGCAACGCCAGCGAAAAAGGCAGCATGCCCACGATCAGGACCAGGCTGGGCCAGTGGATCGAGCGGTACGCGCTGCGCAGGTCGATGCAACCGGCCAGCCCCATCAGAAGGCAGCCGATCAACGCCGCGTGCACGTTGGGCACCACTCCGCTGACCATCAGTCCGATGGTCAGCAGCAGGCAGGCCAGCGCGAACGGCGCACGCGACGACGCCGGCGCGATCTCGTCCGACTCCAGCGGCAGGTTCAGCAGGATCAATCCATCGGGGCCCGCACCCAGCGCACGGATCGCCGGCCACGGCCCGGCCACCAGCAAGGTGTCGCCCACTTCCAGCGGTTCGTCGGCCAGGTCGCGCACCTCGGCGGTACGGCCATGCTTGAGCCCGATCACCGCCAGCTCATGGCGCTCCTGCAGCCGTGCGCGCTTGGCGCTCACGCCGACCAGCGGCGAGTTGGCCGCGACCATCATCTCGGCCATGCCGATGTCGTTGGCATAGCCGGAGAAATAGGCGCCTTCCAGCGGCAGCGTCTCCAGCCGCAACGTGCGGAACAATGCGGCCGCATCCACTTGCGCTTCGTGCAGGTCCAGCAGCAACGCATCGCCACCCAGCAGGCGCCGGCCCTGCGCCGACAGCAGCAGGCGCTGGCCGAACCGGCCCAGTTGCTCGATCGCCAGCACGTTCCACCCGGCCAGCTCTTCGTCCTCCAGCGCCGAGGCGACGCGACCGACCAGCGGCGAATCGGCCGCCACCCGCACCCGGAATGCGCGACCATCGAGCCGGTATTCGCCGATCCAGTCCTGCAGGCGTGGCGCGCGAGGCGATGCCACCGGCGCGCCGCCGGCCAGCCAACGCCGCGCGAACAGCATGTAGCCGATCGCCAGCACCAGCACCGGCGCACCGAACGGCAGGAAGTCGAAGAACGCGAAGCCGGTGTGCCCCTCGCGCAATAGCTCCCCGTGCACGACCAGGTTGGGCGCGGTGGCCACCAGGGTCATCATGCCGCTGACCAGCGCGGCCACGCTCAGCGGCATCATCAACCGGCCCGGCGCGATACGGCTGCTGCGCGCGATGCGCAGCACGATCGGGATGAAGATGGCGACCACGCCGGTGGAGCTCATCACCGAACCCATCGCACCGACGGCCAGCATCAAGGCCACGATCAGCACCGTCTCGTTGCCCCGGGCCACGCGCAGGATCAGCGTGCTCATCCGCTGCGCCAGGCCGGTGCGGACCAGTCCTTCGCCGAGCACGAACAGCAGTGCGATCAGCACGATGCTCGGGTCGGCGAAACCGGCGATCGCCTCGGTCACATCGATGACGCCGGTGAACGGCAGCGCCGCCACCATCAGCAGGGCGACCACATCCGCGCGCGGGCGTCCCACCGCGAACAGGGCGATCGCCGCCCCGAGCAGGCCCAGTACGAGGAGCAGTTCGTGGTTCATCGAAATGAGGAGGAAGTCATGGGGACGTGCGGCTCAGTTCGATGCGGCCGGCACGGGGCGGCCCTGGCGGATGAGCGTGGAGAACGCGGGATCCTGGTCGGCCTTGGCGGCGACGGCATTGATCTGCGAGCGCTGCCGCAGCTGCGCGAACGGCATCGAGGTATCGATCAGGCCCGCCTCGTAGAGATACTGGTCGCTCCAGCCGTTGAGCAGGTGGCGGATGTCCCAGCGGCCGATCCGGCCGACCTGGTTGGCGTAACGGACGATATTGACCGTGCAGTTGTTGCTGACCACGTTGTAGAACTCCGGCGTGTCGGCCAGCGCGTTGATCCGCTGCGCGTACACGCCGAACAATTCCCGGGCCACATCGGCCGATGCGGTGGTGCGGTAAAGGAACACCTCTTCGTCACGATAGTTGCTGCGCACCCGGACGAGGTCGCGCTCGTCGCCGATCACGTAGACCAGTTCGAAATTGCGCAACAGGCCCGGCAAGGGATGGAAGCTCTCGCCCACCTCCGGGCGGATCTCGATCGAGATCGCCACCGGATCGGCGCCGGCCACCTCGAAGCTCAGGAAGGTGTGCGCGATGGCTCCGTCCGGCTCCCAGTAGGAAAGGAAGAAGTCCACGCCGCGCAAGTCCGACAGGCGCAACTCACGCTCCCCCCAGCGCTCGTCGAAATCGTCGCGGCTGCGGTAGTCGAAGTTGCGGTAACCGCGGATGCGCACCTGGTCGCCGTCGATCTGGATGCGCGGCATCACCGCGACCTCGCGGCGCCACTGGCGGTCGTTGGAAGGACGGATGGTGGTCCACACCACGAGTACGGACAGGAACACCACTACGCAGGCGATGATCGGCCAGCGGTGCCGCGCGCGCCAGACCGCCCAGGCGGCGAATACGGCAAAGGCGAACCCCAGCCATCCCTTGCCCGGTAGCGGCGGCGGGCCGGCGCCGATGACCAGCGCCGCCCAACCCAGGGGCAGAAGCAGGGCGATGCCCAGCAGCCAGCGCCACCGCCGGCGCAAGGGGCTGCGCAACCAGGGCAAGGACACGCCCGGCCGATCCGTTGATTCGACTGCCTGCACGATCCCTCCTGGCGGGTTGTCCGGACACGTCGATCAAGCATGCGCGACGGCGGCCGCACGTTAACACAGGGCCCGGACCGTCAGCCGGCCATCGGCAACAGCCTACAGCTGCGACTCGATCGGCAGCCAGCCGATGACCTTCGCCGCCGCGCGACGCCACGCGCTTGCCTCCGGCTCGTGGTCCCAGGTCCTGGGCGGTTGCGCCTCGTCGTCCTGCCAGCGCAGTGCGCCGTCGACCAGCTCGACCCGATAGCTGGTGTGCGGATCGGTCTTGCGTCGATACAACGCCTCCAGTTCCGCCGCCGCCTCGGTGCTGTCGAACAGCAGCCCCATCTCCGTATTGAGATTCATCGAGCGCGGATCGAGGTTGAACGAGCCGATGAAGCCGCGCTGGCCATCGAGCACATAGGCCTTGGTATGCAGGCTGGCGCCGCTGGAGCCGAACAGGCTGGCGGAGGTGTTGCCATGCGGCTTGAGCTCGAACAGCGAGATGCCCTGCTTCAGCAGCGGAATGCGGTAACCGGCGTAGCCACCGTGCACGGCCAGGACATCGTTGGCCGCCAGCGAGTTGGTCAGGATGCTGATGTCCACGCCACGCTTGCGTGCGCCTGCCAGCCAGTTGACGCCTTCGGTCCCGGGCACGAAGTACGGCGAAATGAGCTTGAGGTCGCGCTTGACCGACCCGCTATGCGCCATCAGCACCGGTGTCATCCAGTCCGGCTGCGGGGTCGCACCCTCGGCCTTCTCCGGCGGATCGGACACGATCGCCGCGTCCGCGGTCCAGTGCATGCGCGCGCGGCCCTGCATCAGGTCGCGCACACGCGGCGACTGCGCCAGGCGCTGCATGTAGGGCGCCGCGCGCGGCGACGTCAGGCCGGCATCGATGCTGGCACGCACGCGCTCCAGCGCGTCAGGCTCCACATCGACCAGCGCCGCCAGAGGAATGGCCGTGGCGCTGTTCCAGTAGGCGTCGAAGATCTTCTCGGCCTGTTTCACCGGCGGGCCGATCACCGCCGCATCGGTATCCATGAAGTTGACGTCGGCGGCCGCGTCGAAGTATTCGTCGCCGATGTTGCGTCCACCGACGATCGCCACCCGCCCGTCGGCGATCCAGGCCTTGTTGTGCATGCGCCGGTTGATGCTGAAAAAGCGCAGCAGCAGCTCCACGCCGCGGGCGACCGTACCTTCGCGGGCACGGGTCGGATTGAACAGGCGCACCTCGATCAACGGATGGCTGTCCAGCGCGGCCAGGACCGATTTGCTGCCATGCACGTTCATGTCGTCCAGCAGCAGCCGCACGCGCACGCCACGGTCGGCTGCCTGCAGCAGCTCGTGGTAGATGAGGTTGCCGGTGTAGTCCGGATGCCAGATGTAGTACTGCAGGTCCAGGCTGCGCCCGGCGGCACGGGCGGTGGCGGCGCGCACGGCGAAGGCGTCGAGGTTGTCGGACAGGATGACGATGCCGGCCTCGTCGGGGCGCGCCGAGGTCAGCGGCGAGATCGCGCGGTCCAGCGGCGTCCCGGCGGGCTGCACGTCCAGCGCATGCGACACAGGGCCGCGCGCGCGCTCGGCGAAACGGCCATAGGCGTACAGCGAGAGCATCGAGGCGATCGCGAAGGCGACCAGTCCGATGCCGATCCACTTGAGCGTCTTCTTTTTCATGTCCGGTCACGGGGTGCGCAGGCGACGATTGTAGGCGGGCGCCGCGACGGCCATGTGTGCGTTCCGGTCCCCTGCCCGGCCTGCCCCCTATCCGGGATTGCGCGCGACCCAGCCCCGGAACGTGAACCCCGCGTAGAACAGCTCGACCTGGTCAAAGCCCGCCTCGTGCAGCAGCGCCTGGTCCTGCTCGGGGGAAAGCACCGGCAGCTGGCGCCCGATCGCCTCGATGGCCTTTTCGGCGTTGGCCTCCGGCACGCCCGAATCGGTGGCGAACGCCGCATAACGGTTGAGCCATCGCTGCACCCCGCCGTCGTCCTTCGGAAAGCTGTGATGGGCCACGATCAGCTTCGCGCCGGGGCGCAAGCGCTGGCGGATCTGGCGCAGCGTGCGTAGCCGTTCGCCGGCTTCCACGAAATGCAGCGTCAGCAAGCAGGTCGCCGCATCGAAGGGACCGGCCGGCGCGCTGTCCACGTAGCCCTCATGCAACTGCACGCGTGCCGACAGCGGTCCGAGCGTCGATCGTGCCAATGCGAGCATCTCGGCCGACGGATCGACACCGGTAAATGACCAGTCCGGGTGCCGCTGCGCGAACACCTTCAGCTCCAGCCCCCCTCCGGCGCCGACCACCAGCACGTGGCCACCCGCCGGAACGCCCTCTTCCAGCAGCAGCGCGGTCATCCGCTGCAGTGAATCGAATCCGGGCACCAGGCGCATCGGGCCTTCGGCATAGCGGGCGACAGCCTGCGGATCTTGGAAGGACACCGGATCACTCACGTTGCCAAGGGATGCGGGCGATCCTATGCGCAAAATGAAAGGCCCGGCAATGCCGGGCCTTTCCCTCGACCTGATTTGGCTGTGGCGATGACCCCGCTTACCAGATCGCCACGCGCTCGGCGCGCACCATCGGATCGCCGGCCTTGCAGTCGAACGCGGCCGCGTAGGCGGGCATGTTCGACGGCGTGCCGTTGGCGCGGAAGTTGGCCGGCGCGTGCGTATCGGTCTCCAGCCGCACTTTCAACTCGCCATCGGTGAAGTTGCGACGCCACACAGTGGCCCAGTTGGCGAAGAAGCGCTGGTCCTGGCTCATCCCGTCGATCGCCACGTTGGCTGCGGGGTTGTCCTGCAACGCCTTCTGCAGCGCATCGTAGGCCACGGTCAGGCCGCCGAGGTCGCCGATGTTCTCGCCCAGGGTGAGTCGGCCCTTCACGTGCTTGCCCGGGATCGCTTCATAGCCGTCGAACTGCGCCACCAGCTGGTCGGCGCGCTGCTCGAACAGCTTGCGGTCGTCGGCCGTCCACCAGCTGTCGAAATTGCCCTTCGCATCGAACTGGCTGCCCGAATCGTCGTATCCGTGCATCATCTCGTGCCCGATCACCGCACCGATGCCGCCGTAATTGAGCGCCGGATCGGCCTTGGGATCGAAGAACGGCGGCTGCAGGATCGCCGCCGGGAACACGATCTCGTTCTTGGTCGAGTTGTAGTAGGCGTTGACCGTCTGCGGGGTCATGCCCCATTCGGTCCGGTCGACCGGCTTGCCGATCTTGTCCAGCACGTAGCGGTAGTTGAATGCGCGCGCGGCCTGCATGTTGGCCAGGTAACCCTCGCCGGTGGTCTGCAGCCCGCCCCACTCGCGCCACTTGTCCGGGTAGCCGATCTTCGGGGTGAAGCTGGCCCACTTTTCCAGGGCGCGCTTCTTGGTCTCATCGCCCATCCAGTCCAGGTTCTGCAGGCGTACCTTCAACGCGGCGGACAGGTTCTCCACCAGTGCCTGCATCTGCGCCTTGGATTCGGCGGGGAATGCCGACTGCACGTAAAGCTGGCCCAGCGCCTCGCCCATGGCGCCATTCACCGAACCGAGCACGCGCTTCCAGCGCGGCAGCATTTCCTGCTGCCCGCGCAGGGTCTTGTTGTTGAACTCGAATGCCGACTGCTCGAACGTCGAGGCCAGGTACGGCGCGGCATCGTCCAGCGCATGGAAGCGCAGGTAGGCCTGCCAGGTCTGCACCGGCGTATCGGTCAGCATCCGGTCCACTTCAGCGAAATAGCCGGGCTGGCCCAGCGAGAACTTCTCCTTGGCCGGTACGTTTAGCGCATCGAAGAACGCGCTCCAGTCGAAGTTCGGCGTGATCTCGTTGGCCTGGACAGCGCTGACCGGGTTGTAGCGCTTGGCCGGATCGCGCAGCTCGATCCTCGACAACGAGGCCTTGGCCAGGCGTGTCTCGAACTCCAGCACGGCCTTGGCCTGGGTGGCCGCATCGGCTGCCGGCACGCCGGACAGTTCGAGCATGCGGCCGATGTACTGCACGTAGGCCTCGCGGATCGGCGCCTTGTCGGCATCGAAGTAGTAGCCCTTCTCCGGCAGGCCCAGCCCGCCCTGGCCGGCATAGCCGATCGCCGTGCCGGAATCCTTGAAATCGGCATTGGCGGAGAACGAGAACAGCGGCCCCTGGCCGATCGCGTACTGGCCACGCAGCCACTGGACGATGCCGGCGCCATCGGTCAGCCCGGCGATGGCGTCCAGCTGCGGCTGCAGCGGCGCCAGGCCGGCCGCATCGATCGCGGCCTGGTCCATGCCGGTGCGCCAGACATTGGCGATCTTGCCTTCGATCGAATTCGCGCCGGCAGCCGGTTGCGCAGCGGCGAGTTGTTCGACGATCGCATGCTGGATGGCCAGCGATCGTTCGCCCAGAACTTCGAAGCTGCCCCAACTGGTGCGATCGGCCGGCACCGGATTGGCCGCCAGCCACTTGCTGTTGACGTGGCCGTTGAGGTCGGCACAGGCCGATACCGACGGATCCAGATCGGCGACGGCGAAAGCCATACCGGGCGCCTGCACCTTGGACAGGTCGAAGACCACGGGTGCCGCCGTTGATGCGGACGCGGCATCAACGGCCGGGGCATCGGTCTTGCCACAGGCCGACAGTGCGGCAGCGATGGACAGTGCCAGGGTCAGGGGAACGACAGGACGCAGGCTCATCGGTAACTCCGGAAGGCGGGGCACAACACCGCGGACAAGTGCCAAACCGCCAGACTAGGCGACCTGGCCGAGCCGCGAGATAGGCCGGAAGTCACGGTCGAGCCCTGGCTTGCGCCAGAAGCGAGCCATCGAATCCGCGTGGATAGGCCGTTCCGGCCATCGGTTGGATGGCCGGAACGCTCGGTCAGTTCGGGCCCCAGAAGTGCCCCGGCGGCCGCTCGACCAGCGCCAGCTCCATGCCGAGCACTTCCAGTACCGCCAACAGCCTGCCGGAGCCGAACTCCCGCAGCCTGCCGTTCTCAAGCCGCGACAAGCCTTCGCGGGAAACGCCGGCGCGGCGCGCTACATCGCGTTGCCTGAGTCCCAGTGACCTGCGCCGTGCAGCCACCGCCTCGCCCACCTGGAGCATGTTGTACATATCGTTCGGGCTCCCGATTGATTGAATCTGGATTAAGGGTTGATGTCGTTCGCCGTCGACCAGGCCGGCAAGCCGACCACGATCGCGGTACTGCTGCGGACGCCACTGCGTGGCAGTGGCCGGCGGAACTCTTGCGTCGCTCCCCGGGAATCCGCTTTCGCCGGCGAAGCATCCAGACGCACGAAGTGTGCTCATCAATAAATGGGTGCCCCTACGGTCACCGAATCGGAAAGCCTTGTTGGAAACAGAGGCAAGCGCCTAGCTGCTTCTACAAAGTCCGGCACATCCCTTCCGGCCAACCGGCGCCCAATAAAGAAGCCTTGAACCGCATTGCATCCAAGCTCGGCAAGCAGAGTTTGTTGCTCGTGGGTATCGACGCCATCGGCTACCACTCGCAAACCCAAGGCGTCAGAGATAGCCACGATACCGTCCACGAGCGCCATGTCGTATCGGTTACGCATGATCGAATGAATCAGACTTTTATCAATCCGCAGCTCATCAACCGGCAGTGCCTGCAACCGTGCTGGAGTCAGCAGCCTCCCGCTATATCCATTTAGAGTGCATGCGACTCCGGCTGTTGTCAGATCACGAATGGTCGGCAGGACACTCTTCCACCGCGAAAAGACCGTCGCCTCATTCACGCCAAACGTGATTTCCGAAGAATCGATTCCCGAGTCTGCAACGGTCGTCAACACACGATCAACTAACCTCGGGTCACAGACCTGGTTGTCTGATAACTGAACTAACGTCTTGCACTGCAGGCCACGTTCACGTCGCCAATGTCCAATCTGGCTGCAGACATCCGCCAGAACCAAATCACCCAAAGCTATTGCCATGCCAAATCGATCTGCGATCGACCTAATAACATCGGCCGGCACTGCCCCTTTGAGCGCATGCATCCATTTGGGAACCACCTCCACAGACAAAATCTCGCCGCTAACCAGATCGAGTACCGGCTGGTAAGTCAGCGACAGTTCGCCCAAACACAGTGCATCCCTGAGATCATCGGCCAACGATATGATGTGAGGAGAACCGGCATCCATGCCAATGTCAAAAGACACTAAGTCACCGTCGCTGCGCTCTAGCGAACGCCAGAAGGCTGTGCGCGCACGATCCATTAAGCCGGCATTTCCATCGCCCCAAGGTTGACTCAGAGCTATGCCTCCGCTCAGCGTAAAATGAGCCTGCCGTCCGCCTACCCGATAGGGCGCGCCGATCCAGCGCAAGATTGCACGAGCTTCAGCACGAGCATGCGCCTCATCCGACGAGTCGAGCAACATGGCGAACACATAACTATCGATGCGGGCGATATGGGATGAGGACGGCGCATTCCTACACATGCGATCACCTAATTCCAGGAGAACGTCGTCGCATGCAGCCTGCCCTGCAATCGCACCGAATGCGGAAAGACCATCCAAGGCAACTAATAAAAGCGCTCGATCACGATGAGAACAGGAGATCACCTGCTCTAGGGTAGAGCTATCGAGAACGGTCGCCCTCGACACACAAGTTACGACACTCCCCCTCGGTGCGGAGGCATCAATCATCACCTGTACGCCCATCGCCCGGACGAGCCGAACGCAGCTTCGCGGACATTACGGAGAACTGGTTCTTCAGCCGATCCTATCTCAATCGAAAATGTAGATCGCCTTCTGGAAAAGCGGAGAACAATCAAATCATCAATCGAGAACATCTCGCCCACAAAACATCTACGAACACAGAACCATTTCACGCGAAAAATGGCGGACGCCTCGCTACCATTTCGCCACCTATCGGCAGAAACAAGCTGAATGAAATCCCGTAAAAACCGACCGAGCCTACTAGGCGAGAAACCGAGGCGAATCACCAAGTCCAGAACTGGTACGACATGCATACATAACATCCAACAGAAATATCATGTGCACCTTGCACCACAACAATCGAAATCTTCCATGCAATAAGTACGATTCTTTGATCCCTGCTGCAATCGCCTAGATTTAAGATCTACCGAGTCGAGAATATCGTACTAGTTGCATTGCAACACATGAATTGCAGCCGCCAAAATTTCGCCATCCCCCACCCCAACCACTTAGCGGCCAACGAATAGAGCCCGACCAATCGCTCGTCTTAAAGGCATATTTCCGGCGACGACGACATCAGATTGGCATTACGAGGCGCCCTCTATCGAGCCGGACTAATTCTCGGATTGCCCCCGCTGTTGGCCATACAGGCGAATATTTCGACCGGCCATGCCTCACCTTCTCTCGGCGAATCTGCACACAAGGCAGACTGAAATCCTTCAGCCCCCCCCTAGTGCGAGCCCCCGGATACTCAGGGCGCCAGCGACCATCGAGCGCTACCAATCTCGACTAATCGGAAATCCACTTGCCCTGCAAAAACGAGAACATCTCGGCATCGTTGACCACACCGAGCTTGCGCATGGCATTACCCTTCTGTCGACTGATCGTCGTGATGCTCCGATGGAGCTGCGTGGCAATCTCAGTGACGGACATACCGCTAGCCAGCAGCCGCAGCACCTCCAACTCGCGAGGCGAAAGCTTGGGCGGAGCGGAGGCGTCGGATCGAGGAAGCTCGGACGCCTTATCACGAAGGCCGGTGGAGATATATGAGTCCTGCCTGCTTACTGCCTGTATTGCTGCAGGCAGCTCACCAAGAGAAGAAGACTTGTCGACCAGGCCGAGAACGCCGGCCGACAACGCCGACCTAAGGATGCTCATGTTGGTAGTCATGCTCAACACAATCACCGGCAGCAGAGGATATCGCCTGCGAATTGCATTGATCATCGCCAAGCCATCCGGCAACGCACCCCCTGGCATAGAGTAATCAGTGACGAGCACATCGCAATCAACAGACGAAAGTACCCTCATAAGACTTTCGGCATTCTCGGCTTCGGCAACAATATTTCCGACCCGACTGGCTTCAATAATGGTACGAGCGCCGACCCTAACCACCGGATGGTCGTCGGCAATCACGATACTGAGCATAAGTCATTACCCCCGAATTCTTCGCGCTGCTGCCGGCTCGGACAATGGTGGGCGTTCGAAACGCCGCATTCAGGCGGCCATATCGGGCGTCCTGATTTTAATTCTATTAGCTTTCCCGGTAGCCGCACAGGAGCTGTCTCTGACTCCGGCCGAACGCCTCTGGTTGGACGAACATCCGGCCATCACCGTTGGGATCTACCAAGGCGGATGGCCGCCTTTCGAGGAATGGAACGGCGGCGCGCCGCGTGGGCTGGCGCTCGACTATCTCAATGAGGCGACCGCCCGGCTCGGGGTTGAACTGCGGTTCCGCTCGTTCGATTCGTGGGGCCCTCTGCTGCAGGCCGCTTGCGACGGCGACATCGATCTCATCATGAATGTTTCGATCACTGCCGAGCGGACCGAGTGCCTGATATTCACGCAGCAGTATGCGCAGACACTGGTCGCGGTAGTGGCTCGACTGGATGACCCGCGACCGGTCGAGTCCACGCACCTTGGCGGATTGCACATAGTCACCGAACGGGATTTCGCCACGGCCGATGCCGCCAGGAGCCGGTATCCCAACGGCATTCACCAGCACGTGGACGATACCCTCGCAGCGTTGCACGCCGTTTCGGACGACACCGCCGATGTCTACGTCGGCAACGCCTATGTCGCCACGCATCTGATCCAGTCCGAGGACTTGCCCTGGATCGGACTGATCCGTACCAGTGACCTCTCATCGGGATCGCTCCATTTCGGAGTACCCAACAAGAATCGCCCTCTGGCTTCGGCGCTGAACACCGCCATGCAGGCCATCCCGGATGCAAGACGCAACTCCATCGAGCTGCGGTGGCTTCCGGAATTGCACTGGACGAGCGAGGCGGGTGCGCTCCTCAACGCCGCCGAGCAGGTCGCATTGAAGAACACCCTGAACTTCGCCTCGCCGCCGCAGTTGGCCCCGTTGTTCTTCCTGGACGACAATGACCAGCCCATGGGCTTGCTGGCCGAGTACCTGGGGCGCTTCGAAGAGCTCGGCGCCCGGTTCGCCATCGCCCCCCAATCGTCCTGGCGAGACGCCCGAGCGGCCATGCGCAACCAGCAGGCGAATGCATCGATAACCGTGATCGACCCATCCCGCCCCCTGCCCGGATGGACCTACAGCCAACCGATCGCCTCCATTCCCAACGTGATCGTCATCCGGAGCGATACGCGCGAAAGCATCATCGCTCTGCGCGACCTGTCCCAGCAGACCATCGCCGTCTCCGATCCCGAGCGACTGATCCCGTTGATCTCGGCGTTCGTAAGCGGCGCCAGGTTCGTGGAGGCCGACGATACCCAGCAGGGCATGGAACTGGTGCGCCAGCGCAAAGCCGACGCCTACATCGGCAATCTCGCGGTCGTCGATGCGCTAGTGCGCGACCGGTTCGCAGGTTCGCTGCGCGTTTCCGCGCCCGTCGACATAGAAGACCGGTTCGTGTTCGCCGCACGGGAGCCATACGCGGATGCGGTGACGGCGTTCAACCGCATGCTCGCCTCCATCCCCCAGCGAGAGCGCGAGGCGATGCGCGGCGACTGGCTGTCGTTCGAGTACTACAACGAGGTCGACTGGGCGCGAATGCTGCGCTGGATCATCCCGATCCTGGCCATTCTGATCTCCATCTTGATCCTCCAGGCCTGGAGCAACCGTCGCCTGCGCCGCGAGATGGACGCCAGAAAGGCATTGGAGAGCCGCTTTGCCGAGGTTACCAGCCACCTGCCCGCCGTCATCTACCAGACGACCCGATCGGTCGCCGGCGAGTACGGCTTTCCCTACGTCGCAGGCGACCTGAAGGCCCTGTTCGGCATCGCCAACAGCGAAGCGATGGCCTCGGCCGAAAGCCTGTTGTCGCGCGTGCACCATGAAGACAAGCCTCGCCTGTTCGAGGCAATCCGGCAATCCATGGAACAGGTCACGCCGCTGGACATCGAGTTCCGAGCGCTATCCGATCGGGGCTGGCGTTGGGTACGCTCGGCCAGCAAGCCCTATTCCCATGACGGCGGGCATGGTTACTGGACCGGCTACTGGATCGACGTGACCGACCAGTACAACCAGCGCAGGGATCTGCTGGCGGCAAAATCCGCTGCCGAGGAAGCCACACGGGCGAAGGCGAACTTCCTGGCTACGATGAGCCACGAGATCCGCACTCCGATGAGCGGAGTCATCGGCATGCTGGAGATGCTCTCCTATACCCCACTCGACCAGGAGCAGCGCAAGATCGTCGGCACCATCGACGAATCCGCGCAGATGCTCAAGCAGATCCTCGACGACATCCTGGACTTCTCCAAGATGGAAGCCGGGGCCCTGACACTGGAATCCTCACCACTGAGCCTGCGCAGCATCGTCGATGGCGTCGCACGCATGCTTGCGCCGCTATCGTCCAGCAAGGGCTTGCACGTGGATTCGCAGTTCGATTTTCGAATCGCCGAGTTCCACCTCGGCGACGACGTCAGATTGCGGCAGGTCCTCTTCAACCTGGTGAGCAACGCCATCAAGTTCACCGAGGCCGGCCACGTGGATCTCCAGCTCACATTGCACAAAGCCACCGAGCGCGACCAGACCATCCGCCTGTCGGTGACCGATACCGGCATAGGAATCTCGGACGAACGGCAGGCCAACCTCTTCAAGCCGTTCGCCCAGGCGGATGCTTCCACGACCCGGCGCTATGGTGGAACTGGGCTGGGCCTGAGCATCTGCCAGAGGATCGTCTCCCAGATGGGCGGATCGATCTCCCTGCAAAGCGCGCTTGGCCAGGGCACCACCGTGCTGGTCGAGCTCACTTTGCCGATATCCGAATCAGAAGCCGAGGCACAACAAGAGCGCGGCCGACACGCGGTACTGCGGGAGAACATCGGCGGGACGTTAGGCAGGATCCTGATCGCCGAAGACCACCCGACCAACCGGGTACTGATGGCCTGGTACATGCAGCAGCTGAGCCTGGATTTCGACATGGTCGAGAACGGCCAGGAGGCGCTGGGCGCTCTGGATAGCGGCCGCTACGACCTGCTCATCACCGATTGCCTGATGCCGCTCATGAGCGGTTACGAACTGGCCAGCGAGGTTCGCCGACGCGAGAGGGAGCTGGGAACGCGGCGACTGCCGATCCTGGCCATCACCGCCAATGTCTACAGGGGCGAGATCGACCGTTGCCGCGCAGCCGGGATGGATGCATACCTGGCCAAGCCGGTATCGCTGGATGCCATTGCCGTCGCGCTTGGAAAGCTGCGTGACGGCGGCCCCAGCGACTCTCGTGCTGAAGCGGGAATCGAGAATTTCAGCGACGATATCTCCGATGTCCTCAGCGAGGTCGCCCGTCGATATGGATCGCAGGCGACTGCGCGGATCATGCTCGAAAGCCTGGTCGATACGACGCGAGTGGACATCGATCAGCTGGTGGAGCTCGCCGACAACGACCTGAAGGGAAAGGCGACTCTCCTGCACCGGATTGCCGGCGCTCTCAGCACCATCGGCCGCTCATCGCTCGCGGCGCGGGCGCAGCAGCTCGAGCGAAGCTTCTCCAGTGCCAGTCCCGCAGGACAGGACGAACTGGAAGGATTCGTTGGGCAGCTTGAGGCGCTCCTCCGCAGCATCGCCGCCGACATCAACCCGGCGAAAAAATCCTGACGGGAAGAGGGCCACTCCACTCAGGTCGCCGAGGCGCATGCCACGCCCTGTCCAGGCGCGCCGTGACAGCTCACCGGACGGTTAGTGGAACCCCTTGCGTGGATACCGCTCAGCCGAACTCCGGCCGTTCCCCGACGCCCGGCAAGCGTGCGTCAACGAATCCAGGGAGCCAGCACGCGCAGCCAGCGCGCGCGCCAGGATAGCGAGAACGCCACGAGCAATGCCGAACCTGCCAGGGCCATCACCCAGACCAGTACGGCCATCGAAGCATGGTCCACGGCCAGGCACAGGGCTAGTGAAGCCAGCAGCCCAAGCGTTCCCAACACGCGCAACACGCGGGCGGTCGCCGGCGCCACTGCACGGCCCCAGACCTGCTGCGCGTGCGCGGGCATCGCCAGCGCCAGCCAGCCCATTCCGGCCATGCAGGCGAGCAGGGCCGCGCCCAGCATGACGGACGCGTGTCCGTACTCAGGCATGTGCCGTTTCCTCTGCCGATGCATGCGTCACCGCAGCCACCGAAGCTCGCCTTCCGAGCGCCCGTGCGCTGAGCGCCGCAATCGTCGCGGTGGCCAGCAACGCAAGGTCGACACCGGCCACCGGCCAATAACCGGCCGCCAGCGTGCGCAGCAGATGGTCGCCGGTGGTGATCCAGTTCAGCACGACAGCGGTCACGGAGAGGATCACGATTACCCAGCACTGCTCGCGCCAGGCCGGATTGGCTAGGCCGCGCGCAACCGGCGCGCTGCGCACCGACGCATGCACCAGCGCCAACAGCCAGGCACCCCAGAACGCATAGCGCTCCCAGTCCCCGCGTGCCGGCAGGTCCGGTGGAAGCAGCCGGTTGGCGACCAGGATGGCCAATGCGGCCAGCACCATGCCGGTCACCGTGGTGACCGCCAGCGCGTCGACGATGCGCGCGCCCTGGCTGCCCTGACGGGCGTGCTGGCGCTTGCGCTTCTCGACGAAGAAGATGAAACCGGTCGCGATACAGACTGCGCCCAGCAACCCGCCCAGCACGTACAGCCAGCGTAGCAGCCAATGGCGGAAGTGCTGCAGGTGCAATCCGGTAAGGAATTCGCTGACGCGGCCGACCGCCGTGGCCGGTGGATCCTCGCGTATCAGTTCACCGGTGGAAGCCTTGAAGTGGACGCCCTGCCCCACCAGCGCGATGCGATCGGTGCCGGCGCGGTAGACGCTGACGTAGCCGTTGGCATCGCCCACGTGCATCAGCACCAGGAAGCCGACGTCGCCGGCCATGTCCCGCGCCTGCCAGCGGCGCTGGGCTTCGGCGACCATCGCATCGACGTTGGCCAGGCCTGCAGGCACGCCGGCGCGCTGGTGCGGCAGGCCGGCTTCGCGTGCCTCCACTTCCGCATACAGGTCGTGCAGGTCGTGCAGCTGGGTATGACCGACCGGAAAGTAGTAGGTCGCCGCGAAGATCACCAGGCCGGTGAAGGCGAAGAAGAAATGGAACGGGAGCGCGACCACGCCGGTGAGGTTGTGCAGGTCCAGCACGCTGCGCAACCCGCCCTTGCCGGGGCGGAACGTGAAGATCTCGCGGAAGATCTTCCGATGCATGACCACGCCGCTGACCAGCGCGGCGAGCATCACCAGCGCGGAGAACCCGACGATCCAGATGCCCAGGTTCTTCCAGTCCAGGGTCAGGCTGTAGTGCATCGGATAGAAGAAGCCGCTGCCGATCTTCAGCTGGTCGTCGGGCAATGCGGTGCCATCGCGCGGATCGATCGTGGCATAGGCCCAGATTCCCTCGTCCGGATCCTTCGCGCCGGGCACCTCGTAACCGGCGAACAGGGCCAGTACCGGATCGCGATGGGTGGTGTAGGCGCTCCAGCTCATCACCGTGTCGTAGCGCTCGGGCATCGGGCCGTTGACGAGCGGACGCATCGCATCGACCGCCTCGGGCGTGGGCTGCATGCGCTCGAACGCCGGCCGCAACACCTTCTCGTAGGACGGCATGGGCTGCGGCTCGATGCGCGTGGCCGGAATGGACCAGCGATCGATCTCGCGGTCGAACACCGACAGCGCGCCGAAGAAGAACGCGGCCATGAGCACGAAGCCCAGGACCAGGCCGAACCAGGTATGCAGCCAGGCCATGGCCTGGCGGAAGCTTTGCGTCACGACGGAGGCTCCGGTACTGGCCATGGCGCTCAGACGATGCTCGCCTGCACCAGCGAACCGGCGACGGCCATCAGCGCCCCGCCGCCGGCCAGCAGCACCGCGGCCAGCAGCAGTCGGCGGGTGGCGATCGTCCACAGCAGCGCGACCAGGAACACCAGAAGGCCGATTGCCGTGGACAGGAACTCGGCGTCATGGAAGCCCATGCCGGCCTTGAACAGCAGCGCGGTGGACAGGGCGACCAGGCCCCAGGTGAAGGCATAGCCGCCCAGCACGGCCACGCCCACGCGCGCTGCGATGCGCAGGCGCTGGGCGCGGACCGGGTTGCGGCCGGGTTCGAGCGTGGCGGACGGTGTGGACATGGCGTGAGGCTACTGTCTCTTAGCGTCGGATGCGACCGGGGTCAGAACCGCCAGTTCAAGGTGATGGTGTAGTTGCTCGGCGCGCCGTAGTAACCGCTGTAGCGCAGCGTGTTGATGTACTTCTCGTTGAACAGGTTGTTGACGTTCAACTGCACGCTCGCATTCTCGACGAAGTCCCAGCCGATGAAGCCGTTAAGCACCGCGTAGCTGCCCTGGCGCACGGTGAAGCCGCTGCTCTCGGTGTTGGAGATCTCGCTCTGCCAGCGTCCGCCGATACCGTACGACAGTGCGGCATAACCCGGCGCGCGCGCGCTCAGGAGCAGGTTGGCGCTGCGGCGCGGCACCCACGGATAGGTGTCCTCGCCATTGAGGCCGTCCATCTTCAGCGCGGTGTAGCCCAGCACCAGGTCGACGTTGTCGCTGAGCTGGCCGGTGGCCTCGAACTCCACGCCCTTGGACTGCACGTCGACCGGCGCATAGATGGTCTGGCCGAAATCGTTGTATTCACCCGTCGGCGTGGCCAGGCCCTGCTGGTCGGCCTTGAACACCGCCACGGTGGTCAGCAGGCGCCCGTCCAGCCACTCGGCCTTGACGCCGGCCTCGTAGTTCACGCCCTTGCTGGGGCCCAGCAGGCGGTCGTTGGCATCGGCCTGGTCCTGCGGCTGGTAGATGTCCGAATAGCTGACATAACCCAGCACTCCGTCGGTGAAATCGAAGGTCAGGCCGGCGTAGGGGCTGGTATGGCTGGTGGTGTCATCGAAATCCACGCCGTAGGAAACACCCTCGCGGCGGTACCTGGCGTAGTTGGCGCCGATGATCGCCTTGAAGCGATCGGTCACCGCGATGCGGGTGGCGCCGAACACGCGCTTGAGGTCCTGGTCCAGTTCCGCCGATTGCGAGAAGTCGCTCCACGCCGGCTCGGGAATGGCATCGGTCGGGTACGGGAACGGCGGCAGCAGACCCCAGGCCGGATGCGGGAATTCCGCGCTGCGCTCCCAGTTCTTGGTGCTGCTGCGCGAGGCGCTGACGCCGATCACCGCCTCATGCTGGCGACCGAACATGTTGTAGACGCCATTGAGGCTGACCGTGCCCAGATGGCTGGTCACCTCGTCCTTGCCGCTCCACGGATAGCCGACCAGGCCCAGGCCGGTGGCCGGATCCAGCCCTTCGGGAGTGCCGTCGAAATCCGCATCCGCCAGGTAGGCGTAGAACATGTCCTCGTCGCCACTGGCACGGCGGTAGTTGTACGACACATTCAACCGCCAATCGGCGCCGAGCTGATGGACGTATTCGGCGAACGCGGTCTCGTTGGTCGTATCCCAGTACGTCCAGTCCTGCGTGGTGGTGGCATTGCGCGGCCATTCGTTCTGGGTGCCGTCGCTGTTCATGAACAGCAGCGCGCCCCACATGATGCCGACCGAGTTGGCCTGCTGGTGCGAATAGCCGACGGTCAGGGTGCCGTTGTCGCCGATCTGGCCGTCGACCACGCCGTAGAGGAACGTGCGGTCGTTCTGGTTGGCCTGCAACCAGGAATCACCGTCCTCGTACGCGGCGACGATACGCCCGGCCCAGCGACCGTCGTCGGTGAACGGAGTGGAGTAATCGGCTTCGGCACGCACGGTGTCCCACGAGCCGTAGCTCAGGCCGACCATCCCCTGCGCCTCGTTGGTCGGACGCTTGCGCACGTAATTGATCGTGCCCGAAGCATTACCCACGCCGGTCAGCAGGCCGTTGGCGCCACGGATCACTTCCACCTTCTCGTAGCCGAAGGTGTCCTGCGCGCCGGTGGCGATGCCCCAGCTGTTGGGCAGGCCGACGCCGTCGATCTGGGTGTTGAGGATGTCGAAGCCGCGCGCGCTGTAGCTGGTGCGGTTGGTTTCCCACTCGTCCACGCGCACGCCGGTGGCCAGGCGCAGCGCGTCGTTGACGCTGTTGGCGCCGAACTGGCGCATCTGTTCGCTGGTCACCACGCTGATCGACTGCGGGGTTTCCTTGATGTCCAAGTCCAGGTTGGTCGCGCCGTTGCTGACGCGGCTGGCGCGCTGGCCCACGACCATGATCGCGTCCAGGTCGGTGGTGGTGGCATCGCTGCCGGTCGTTCCGCTATCCGAGTCCTGCGCTGCGGCCAGCCCCGTCCCCGACAAACCGACCAGGGCAAGCGCGATCGCGAGCGGCAAGCGGCCATTGGCCGGCGCGCGGGAAGCCGGATGACGGGTGCTGGCCTGGCGGGAAGGGCGGGTCGGACGCATCGGGGAACTGCCTTGTCTTGATGGAATGGGGAGGATTCGAGCCGAGGCGACCGGATCGCTCCGATCGCCTGAGACCGCAGGGAACCGGTGCCATCGGTCGCGGGCATTGCCGCGGGACGTCGCCTTGCCCTGCCCCGGCTCGGACCCGAGGGCCGGCATGGGGTTGAATCGCGGGCATATTAAATGCGAATCACTCTCATTTTACAACTGCAAGAACCCCGCTCGGCCCCAAACGACGACACCCGGCCTGGGCCGGGTGTCGTCTTCATCCATCGATGGCGGGTGGCGGTTACTTGGCCTTGCCCTGGTTGGCCACCGCCTCGGCAGCGCGCCTGGCCGCTTCCGGGTCGCCCAGGTAGCGGAACGACTGCACGTTCAACTCGTCGTCCAGCTCGAACAGCAGCGGGATGCCGGTGGGGATGTTGAGCTCGAGGATTTCCTCCTTCGAGACCCCATTGAGGTACTTGTACAGCGCGCGCAGCGAGTTGCCGTGCGCGGCGACCAGCACGGTCTTGCCGGACTTCAGCGCCGGGGCGATCGCGTCGTGCCAGTACGGCAGCACGCGGTCCAGGGTGGTAGCCAGCGATTCGGTCGATGGCAGCGCGTTGCGGTCCAGGCCGGCGTAGCGTGGGTCGTTGGCCGGATGGCCCGGATCGTCCAGCGGCATCGGCGGCGGCGGGATGTCGTACGAACGGCGCCAGATCTTGACCTGCTCCTCGCCGTGCTTGGCCGCGGTCTCGGCCTTGTCCAGGCCCTGCAGCGCACCGTAGTGGCGCTCGTTGAGGCGCCAGCTCTTTTCCACCGGCAGCCAGTCCTGGTCCAGCTCGCCCAGCGCCAGGTTGAGGGTGCGGATGGCGCGCTTGAGCGTGGAGGTGTAGGCCACGTCGAAACGCAGGCCTTCCTCGCGCATCAGTACGCCACCGGCGGCGGCCTCGGCGCGCCCCTGCTCGGTCAGGTCGACGTCGACCCAGCCGGTGAAACGGTTCTCGAGGTTCCACTGGCTCTGGCCGTGGCGCAACAGGACGAGCTTGCGGGTCACTGGGGGAATCTCCGTGCGGTCGGAATGCGGGACGTCGATTCTAGCGGCAAGTCCGGCTATCGGCCCGCCTTCCGCCACGGTTTTGAGTGCAACCATGGGCGTCGCACGCCTGCATCCCGAACACGCCATCGCCCCGGCTTCACCGCCGCGACCGGCATACTCGGTCCATGGTCGAAACCGCCTCGGTCGACAATCCTTTTCCCGGCTGGGACGGCAGCATCGCCGGCGCCCGGACGCTGCAGGCGCAGCTGGCTTCCCGGGTGATCCTGCACGACGGCTTTCCTACCCCGCTGCGCACCGTGGCCGGCTTCGACGTCGGCTTCGAAGATGGCGGCGAAACTGTTCGTGCGGCGGTGGTACTGCTGGACGCCGGGTCGCAGCAGACGCTGGAAACGCATGTGGCGCGCATGCCGACATCCATGCCGTACGTGCCCGGCCTGCTGAGCTTCCGCGAACTGCCGGCGCTGCTGCGTGCGCTGGAGATGCTGTCCGCGCCGCCGGACCTGGCGATGGTCGACGGCCAGGGCATCGCCCATCCGCGCCGGCTCGGCATCGCCGCACACCTGGGCGTGACCACCGGCCTTGCCGCGATCGGCGTCGCCAAGAAGCGCCTGTGCGGCCATTACGAAGACCCCGGCCCGCAACGCGGCGACCGCAGCCGACTGCTGCATCGCGGCGACACGATCGGCTACGCGTTGCGCAGCAAGCCACGCTGCAATCCGCTGATCGTCTCGCCCGGCCATCGTGTTTCGCTGGACACCGCGGTGCTGCTGGTGATGCGTTTTCTCGACGGTTATCGCCTGCCGGAGCCGACGCGCCGCGCCGATCGGCTGGCCTCGCGCCGCGACGAGCCGCGCACGCCGGTCGAAGGCACGCTGCTGTAAGTCACGCCTGCGGGAAGGATTGTCGCACCCACGTGCCGGCCGACGCTTCCGATCCGTGCGATCCTCGATCCAGCCCAACTGCCAGGAGCCTGCCGTGACCACGATCATCGAACCCCGCGTGCACGATCTGGGCGACGGCTTCCTGGTGCGCCGCGCAGTGCCGTCCATCCAGGCACGAAGCGTGGGACCGTTCGTGTTCGTCGATCACATGGGGCCGGTGGTATTCGAAGGCGGTCGCGGCATGGACGTGCGCCCGCATCCGCATATCGGCCTGGCGACGGTGACCTTCCTGTGGTCGGGCGCAATCAACCACCGCGACACGCTCGGTTCCGAGCAGGTGATCCGTCCCGGTGACGTGAACTGGATGACCGCCGGCCGCGGCATCGCCCATTCCGAGCGTACGCCGGGGCCCGAGCGCGAGGCCGGCAGCCAGGCGCACGGCATGCAGACCTGGGTGGCGCTGCCCAAGGCGTTCGAGGAAACCGATCCGGCGTTCTTCCACCATGCGGCCGCGACCTTGCCTCAACAACAGCGCGACGGGGTGTGGCTGCGGGTGATCGCCGGCCGCAGCTATGGCGAGGAGTCGCCGGTGAAGGTCTTCGCCGACACGCTCAACGTGGCCCTGGACCTGGCCCCCGATGCCGAGATTGCCCTGGATGACGGCCACATCGAACGCGCGCTCTACATCCTGGAGGGCGAGGCGCAGTTGGACGGCGTGGATATCCCCGCCCGTCACCTGATCATCCCCGACCGCGGCACCCGCCCGAAGCTGCGGGCCAAGACGCCGCTCAAGGCCATGCTGCTGGGCGGCGAGCCGCTGGATGGCCACCGCCACCTGTGGTGGAACTTCGTCTCCAGCTCCAAGGAGCGGATCGAACAGGCCAAGCAGGACTGGCTGGACGGCCGGTTCGGCAAGATCGATGGCGATGACGAGTTCATCCCGCTGCCCCAGCGATGAGCACCCGGCGGGCGATCCTCAAGCCGCGACCGGCTTGACCTTTTCCTAACGCTGCCCGCCGTGCCGAGGCGTACCCTCGCCCCTAGCCCGTCCCGGGCTATCCATTGGGGATGACAATGACTCTGACGAAGCGATTGGCGGCCGAGTTCCTCGGCACGTTGTGGCTGGTGCTGGGTGGTTGCGGTAGCGCGGTACTGGCGGCGAATTTCGGCGGTGACGGCAATCCACTGGGTATAGGCCTGCTCGGCGTGTCGCTGGCGTTCGGCCTGACCGTGCTGACCGGTGCATTCGCGTTCGGCCACATCTCCGGCGGACATTTCAATCCGGCAGTCAGCCTGGGCCTGTGGGCCGGCGGTCGTTTCTCGGCCAAGGACCTGTTGCCCTACATCGTTGCCCAGGTGGCCGGCGCAATCGTGGCCGCCTTCATCCTGCTGCAGATCGCCAAGGGCGGCGGCGGCTTCAGCATCGACCCGACTGCCGCGGGCACCTTCGCCACCAACGGCTATGGCGTGCTCTCCCCCGGCGGCTACACGCTCGGCGCGGCGTTCCTGACCGAAGTGGTGCTGACCGCGTTCTTCCTGATCGTGATCATGGGCGCGACCCACAACAAGGCCGCAGCCGGATTCGCCCCGATCGCGATCGGCCTGGCCCTGACCCTGATCCACCTGATCAGCATCCCGGTCACCAACACCTCGGTGAATCCGGCCCGCTCCACCGGCGTGGCCCTGTTCGCCGGCTCCGGCGCGTTGGGCCAGCTGTGGCTGTTCTGGGTCGCCCCGCTGGTCGGCGGCGCCCTGGGCGGGATCATCTATGCCTGGCTGCGCCCGAACAACGAGTAAGGCAAGTCATTGAAGGAAAAAGGAGTCGGGCCGTCGCGTGACGGCCCGACTCACGTTCATGAAGGCTCGCCGGCGCTTATCGAAACGCCGGCTGTGGCCATCGCCCGAATCCGGTAGCATTGTGCGATGCAGCACCCCGACCGGAAGCGTGGCCATTCCATGCTCTATCAACTCCACGAACTCAACCGCGCAATGATGGCCCCCTGGGTCCATCTGGCCGAAGCCAATTCGCGGATCTTCTCCAACCCCTCCAGCTGGGCCTCCTCGCTGCCCGGCGCCGAGCGGATCGCGGCCGGCAACGAGCTGGTCCACCGCCTGGGCAAGGACTACGAAAAGCCGCCGTGGAACATCCACGAGGTCGAGGTCGAAGGCCACAAGGTGCCGGTGCTCGAGCAGGAAGTCCTGCGCAAGCCGTTCTGCCGCCTGGTCCGCTTCAAGCGCTACAGCGATGACGCCAAGACCATCGCCGCGCTGAAGGACGACCCGGTGGTGCTGGTCGTCGCTCCCCTGTCCGGCCACCACGCCACCCTGCTGCGCGATACCGTGCGTACCCTGCTGCGCGACCACAAGGTCTACGTGACCGACTGGGTCGACGCGCGCATGGTGCCGACCACCGACGGCGCCTTCGGCCTGGACGACTACGTCGCCTATGTCGAGGAATTCATCCGCACCATCGGCGCGACCCACCTCAACGTGATCAGCGTCTGCCAGCCGACCGTGCCGGTGCTGGCCGCCGTGTCACTGATGGCCGCACGCGGCGAAGCGGTACCGCGCTCGCTGGTGATGATGGGCGGTCCGATCGACGCCCGCCGCAGCCCGACCGCGGTCAACAGCCTGGCCACGCGCAATCCGCTGTCGTGGTTCGAGAACAACGTGATCCACAGCGTGCCCCAGCCCTATCCGGGCGAAGGCCGCGAGGTGTATCCGGGCTTCCTGCAGCACGCCGGCTTCCTGGCGATGAACCCCAGCCGCCACTTCATGTCGCACTGGGACTTCTATTCGGACCTGATCAAGGGCGACCTGCAGGACGCCGATTCGCATCGCCGTTTCTACGACGAGTACAACGCGGTGCTGGACATGCCGGCCGAGTACTACCTGGACACCATCCACACCGTGTTCCAGGAATTCCTGCTGCCCCGCGGCAAGTGGAAGGTCAACGGCGAGCTGGTCAAGCCGGCGGCGATCAAGGGCACCGCGCTGATGACCATCGAAGGCGAGCTGGACGACATCTCCGGCCTGGGCCAGACCCAGGCTGCGCACGACCTGTGCACCGGCATCCCGAAAACGAAGCAGACGCATCTGACCGTCGAGGGCGCCGGCCACTACGGCATCTTCAGCGGACGCCGCTGGCGCGAGACCGTCTACCCGCAGGTGCGCGAGTTCATCGCCAAATACGCGGGCTGATCGATCTCCTGCAGCAAAAGAAAAAAGCCCCGCTTCTGCGGGGCTTTCTCTTTGCGTGCGCAACGGTGCCGGTATCGCTCACACCACCGGATCGCGCACCAGCAACTGCTTGGCCAGCCAGCCATGGAAGCGGCCGATGATGCGCGCCAGGTGCAAGGTCGCGAACAGCATCAGCACGCCGACCACCAGGCACACCGGCCACATCCACGGCGAGTCCGGGGTCATGCTGACGCCGTCCAGCGAGAACACCCCCGCATGGCCCAGCATCAGCGCCACGGGCGCTGCGATCAGGCCGGCCGACAGCGCCAGCAGCACCACCGCGATGACGAAGTACGCCGTGCCCAGCGGCATCATCAGCAGCAGGTAACCCATCGCCGTCCAGGTGCGCCAGTCGGTGAACAGCTCCTTGAGCCGGGTCAGCCAAGGCTTGTCGCGCTGGGTATACAGCGGCCGGCGCGGCATGCGCACGCCCAGCAGCACCTCCACGATGCGGCCTTCGACCAGCGACAGCAGCCGCACCGACATCAGGAACAGCAGCAGCAACGGTATGCCGATGATCAGGATCATCAGGCCCAGCGAGAGGCTGGCCCCGGTGACCACCCAGCTGAAGTAGAACGTGCCGGTGGCCATCGCCAGCAGCATGTAGAACAGCGAGCCGTAGGTGTACGGATCGGCAGCCACCCCGAAGAACTGGCCGGCCAGCGAACGCCGCTTCGGCGGCCGCGGCGGGCGCAGCGCGCGGTTCACCGTCACTTCGGTCTCGCGGTAGATGTCGGCGACCTCTTCCGGCGCGCCGTAGCTGCCGGCGACCGCGGCGATCACCTCGGCCTCGGTCTTGCCCGACTGCTCGGACAGCTCCGAACGCAGGTATTCCTCCGCGTCGTACAGGGCGTCCTGGACCATCGCCGGATCGGCGCCCTTGAGGGCGTCGCGCAGCTGTTCCAGGTACTGCGGGATGGTGGTGGGCAGCGGACGCGGATTGGCCGGCTGCGGGGATGCGGTGGTGTTCATTCGGATACTCCCTCCAGCACGGAATCGACGGAATCGCGGGTGGCGCGCCAGGCGGCGGCCCATTGGCCGAGGACCTGTCGGCCCTCGCCGGTGATGCGGTAATAACGGCGCGGCGGGCCGGACACGGACGGCTCGACGTGGCTTTCCAGCAGGCCGGCCCCCTCCAGGTTGCGCAGCACCGGGTACAGCGCGCTCTGCTTGCCGCTCAGCACGCCCTCCCCGACCTGCTCCAGCCGCTTGGCAATCAAATACCCGTACAGCGGCTCGTCCGCCCGTGCCAGCACCGCCAGCAGGGCCAGCGACACCGTTCCGGCGCTGAGCTCCTTCTGGAACTTCTTCAATTGCGCTTCGATCTCGCTCATGGCGGCTGCTCCGTTGGTGCAGGGTCGCTACCTTGGAGACCACTCTATTGGTAAGTTCGGTATAGCGGATGTGCCGGTAGTCACCCAACCAGGGACATGGCTGCCGACAGCCGCGCCACGGGCCGGCAGGAGCGGCGCTTGGCGCGGAAAGGCCGCCGCGGCGAGAATCGAGCCCACCTTCCGCCACCCGACCTGCCGCCCATGACCCTGCGTCCCTTGCTGCTCGCCTGCGCCCTGGCCACCGCCATCCTGCCGGCGACCGCCGCCGCCCCTTATCGCAGTGCGCAGCAGATCCTGGACGCCTCCCCGGCCGCCGACTGGCGCGAGCCGGCGCCGGAAAACACCTTGTACATGGAGCTGGCGACCGGGCGGGTGGTGATCGAGCTGGCGCCGGGCTTCGCCCCGCAGCACGTGGCCAATATCCGCACCCTGGCCCGTGGCGGCTTCTGGGACGGCACCAGCGTCTACCGGGTGCAGGACAACTTCGTGGCCCAGTTCGGCGACGCCGATGCCGACGATGCGGCCAAGGCCAAGGATCTGGGCGCGGCCAAGCGCAAGCTGCCGGCCGAATTCGAGCGCGGCACGCAGGGCCTGGCGTTCGACGTGCTGCCCGATGCCGACGGTTGGGCACCGCAGGTCGGTTTCGCCGACGGATTTGCCGCCGGACGCGACGCCACCGCGGGCAAGGCCTGGATGGCGCATTGCTATGGCGTGGTCGGCGCCGGCCGCAACATGGATGCCGACAGCAGCATCGGCGCCGAGCTGTACGTGGTCATCGGCCAGTCGCCGCGCCAGCTGGACCGCAACATCACCCAGGTCGGCCGCGTGATCCAGGGCATCGAACTGCTCAGTGCGCTGCCGCGCGGACCGGAGCCGATGGGCTTCTACGCCGATCCGGCGCAACGTGCGCCGATCCGCGCAATCCGCCTGGCCAGCGAAGTGCCAGCCGCCGAACGCACCCGCCTGCAAGTCCTGCGCACCGACACGCAGACGTTCACCGACATGGTCGAAGCGCGCCGCAACCGTCGTGACGAGTTCTACAAGCGCCCGGCCGGGCACATCGACCTGTGCAACGTGCCGCTGCCGGTGCGCGTGGCCAAGGACTGACGCTTGGCGTTGCGCACCGACTGACGCCGATCAGCCAGCGCGCTGGCTGATCGCCACGCTGCCCAGGATCAGACCGCCGGCCAGCAGCATCGTCGCGGTCACCGGCTCGTCCAGCAGCAGCCAGGCGAACATCGCGCCGAACAGCGGGATCAGGTAGGTGACCGTCGAAGTGCGTGCCGCACCGATCCGATGGATCAGCCGGTAGAAGTAGATGAAGGCCAGGCCGGTGCACAACACGCCCAGCCCCACCGCCGCCGCCCAGGCCAGCGCCGGCACCGGGCCGGTGGGCCAGTGGGTCAGCGCCAGCGGCAGCAGCAGCACGGCAGAGCACCCCAGCGTCACCGCCGCCGACGCGGCCGGCGGCAGGCCGACCATGTAGCGCTTGACCAGGTTCAGGCCCACTCCGTAGAGCAACGCGGCCGTGGCGCCAGCAAGCACCGCCGGACCGATGCTCAGGCCCGACACCTTGGCCGTGGCCAGCACGACCACGCCGGCGAAACCGGTCACCAGCGCGATCGCGCGACGCGTGCCGATCTTCTCGCCGAACGCCACGAACGCCACCAGCGCGGCGAACAGCACGGTCATCGCATTGCAGATCGCACCGATCGCCGCCGGGGCGCGTTGCGCGGCCCATGCGAACAGCAGGAACGGCAGTGCCGAGTTGATGATCCCGATCGCCGCCAACCGCGGCCACAGGCGCAGCGGAAACTGCGCCCGCGCCAGCCACAGGAATGGCAGCAGCACCAGTGCACCCAGCGCCAGGCGCAGTTCGACCAGCGCATACGGGCCGAATGCCGGCGCGGCCACGCGCATGAACAGGAACGAGCCGCCCCAGACCGCGCCCAGCGCCAGCAATTCCAGCGGCGTGCGCCAGTCGCGCGGCGTGCTCGCCGCGATCGCGCCGCCGTCCGGCGCCAGGTTCTGCTTCGATCCATCCATTGCTGCGTTCTCCGTGGGGGCGTGTGTCCGGCCGCGCCGGTCCGTGGCGACGGCGATCCGGGTGCATTTAGATGCACAGGGTGCCGCTTCATCGGGTTGCGCGCTCGCCGCTTTCGGACATCGCATCCGCCCGCCGCAGCGTTGCCGGGAACGCAGCATCGCGCCGCGCCCACCCACCCACAAGCGCGTAGTATCCGGGCGAGCCACAAATCTCACTCATGGCTGGACCGATGAACCTGCGCCCGACCCTGTTGCCCGCGCTGGGCGTGTTCGCCGCTGCCGCGCGCCACCAGAATTTCGCCCACGCCGCCGAAGAGTTGCACCTGACCGCCAGCGCGGTCAGCCACCATGTGCGCAAGCTCGAAGGCCTGCTCGGCGCGCGCCTGTTCCTGCGCCATGCGCGCGGCGTCTCGCTGACGCCCGAAGGCCGACAGCTCGCCGATGCCGCGTCGGCGGCATTGGCCGACGTGGCCGCGGTGGCCGGCAACCTGCAGCCGGCGGCGGGCATTTCCGTGCTGCGGATCAGCACCCTGCATTCGCTGGTCTACTGCTGGCTGCTTCCGCGCCTGTCCTCGTTCTGCACCGCCCACCCGCATGTCAGGCTGGAAGTGGATGCCAACCCGGCGCTGGCGCGCTTCGAGGAGGGCGGCCCGGACCTGGCGATCCGCTACGGCGCCGGGCACTGGCCCGGCCTGACCGCCCATCACCTGATGGACGACGAGCTGTTTCCCGTCGCCGCACCCAACCTGCCCGGGATCGAGCGCGTGCACACGGCCGCCGACGTGGCGCGGCTGCCGCTGGTGTCGGACATGGGCCTGCAAGGCTGGCGCGACTGGTTCCACGCCGCCGGCGTGCGCGGCGTGGCACTGCCGGCCATGCACACGTTCTGCGACAGCACCGATGCGATGCGCGCAGCCGCCCACGGCATCGGCGCAGCGCTGGCACGCACGCACATCGTCCAGCCCTACCTGCAGCGTGGCGAACTGGTGCGCCTGCCCGGCCCGGCATTGAAGGCGCGCTTCGCTTATTACGCGGTGTATCCGGCGCATCGCGCGCCGGCGCCGGCCGCCTCGCTGTTCCTGGACTGGCTCAAACAACAGGCGCAGGGCGAGCGCGCAACGTCGTTGCCCGTTCCAACGAAAGCCGGCGACAAGCCCCGGCGCGCGGCCGCCGCACCGGCCCGCGCACGTCGCTGACGCGCCGTCCTCACTCCACGTTGATCGTGGCGGCGGCAGGCTGGTCGTGCCCCCGCACGGAATCCCCGCCATGCCCCAGCTCCGCATCCGCATCACCGGCAGCGACGACGACCTGCGTGCCGTGGCCGACCTGCTGCAGAGCGTGGAAGGCATCGAGCACGTGGAAGAAGTCGCCGACCTGATGCCGCACATGGACGACGACGATTCCAGCTCGGCCGGCCTGTCCGACGACATGGGCCCGGGCACCCACGAGCTGGAAGTGGACGCGCCCAACGACTACACCGCCGGCCGCGTGCGCGAAGCGGTGGAAGAACTGGCCTACCGGCTCGGGCTGGTGGTCGAGTTCGTCGAAGACGAAGGCTGACTTTCGTGGTGCGACATCCCGCCGACCGTGCACCGGCCGGCGGGATCAGCCTCAGCTACGACGCCGGCGCACGCGGCGCCACAGCGCCACGGCGATCACGAACAGCAGCACGACCGGGATCAGGAACGCCACCGCGCGGATCGTCCACGCCGTGCCCGTGGCCAGCGTCGCCAGGAAGTCGCGCATCGCTTCGCGGATCTCGCCGCGGCCACTCTGCGTGCCCGGCGGCTGGAAGCGCAGCGTGAGCTTCTGGGTCTGGATGCGGCGCTGCTGCTGGGCGGCCTCCTGGTCCAGTGATTGCAGCTGCGCCTCGACCTGGGCCAACTGTTGCGACAACGCGATCATGTCGGCGACCGACAGGTCGCGCCGCTGCTGGAATTCCTGCAGCCGGCCCTGCTCGCGACGCAAGCGATCCTGGGTCTGGGCGGTGTCCTGCACCGACTGGGCCAGGTCTTCGGCGTGCGTGCTGCGGCTGCCCACCGTGCCCGCTTCGCTGGCGTCGGCGATCATCGGTTCCACGCCCGCCGGCACGATGCGCACGGTCAGCTGCGCGGAGGGATGATCCCCACCGCTCTGCCCCACATGCAGGACCTCGCACTGCCCGTGCTTGCCGGCCTGGCAGGCTTGCTGGACGCGCGCCAGGCGCGCCGGCAGTTCTTCGGCCGCCAGAGCGATCTCCACGTCGTGTTCGTAGGCCAGGAACGCGCCCTGCGGCGCGCCGGCCGCGTCGGCCGCCATTGGGGCCATCGCCCCGCCGGCCTCATGCTTGGCGCAGCCGGCAAGCGCCAACGCCGCCAGCATGACCACCGCAATCCGCGCGCGGCTCAAAGGCTGGCTCCGTCGACCGCGACGATCTTCAGCGCCGCCAGGTCCACGTCCGGCAGGCAACGCACGTTCACGGCCACCGTTGCCTCGCCGGTCTTGGGATGGATGCCTTCGCTGAACGGCGCGATCCCGCACACCGTGCAGTGGTGGTGGGCCAGGTGCTCCTTGTTGAAGCGGTAGGTGGCCAGGTCCGCCTCGGGGGTCTTCAGGTCCAGCGCGGTGCGCGGGGCGAACCACAGCAGGCCACCGCGGCGGCGGCACATCGAGCAGTTGCAGTCGTAGGCCTGGGCGATGCCATCGCCGACTTCGACCTCGTAGGCGATGCGGCCGCAGTGGCAGCCTCCGGCAAGCTTCATGGGCGTGCTCCGTGATCGGGACCACAGGTTAGCCGCCTGCCGCGGTGGCCGCACGCCAGGCCATCCTCCGGCACGTGCGCGGCCGGGTCGCGGCGACCTATGCTTGGCGTTTCACGTCACGCGGGAACCTCACCATGCGCCACTCGCTGCTTGCCCTCGCCCTCCTGGCCAGCCTGGCTGCCTGCCAGAAGGCCGAAACGCCCAACACGCCACCCACCGCCCCGACCGCCGGCGACGCCGGCGCGGCAACCGACACCGCCCAGGCCGACGCGGCCTTCGCCGACCTGTCCAAGCGTGCGCTCGACGGCTGGTTCCAGCTGTCCCCGGTCACCGCCACCCAGACCGGCGATCACCGCTTCGATGGCGAGCTGGACGACCTCGGCGCGCAGGGTCGGCAGGCCTCGCTGGATTTCAGCAAGAAGATCCTCGCCGAGCTCGACGCGATCGACGTGGCCAAGCTCTCGCGCGAGAACCAGGTCGACGCGGCGATCCTGCGCAACCAGCTCAAGTACGACATCTGGAACGCCGAAACCCTGCAGAACTGGGCCTGGGACCCGCAGGTCTACAGCGGCCTGGCCGGCAGCGCGATCTATGGCCTGATGGCGCGCGAGTTCGCACCGCTGCCGCAGCGCCTGAACTCGGCCACCGCGCGCATGGAGAAGATCCCGGCGCTGCTGGCCCAGGCCCGCGCCAACCTCGATCCGGCGCGCGTGCCCAAGATCCACGCCGAAACGGTGGCCAAGCAGAATGCCGGCATCCTCAGCATCGTCGATACCTTCATCACCCCGAACCTGGGCGAGCTGGCCGACGCGGACCGGCAGCGCGCCGACGCGGCGATCGAAGGCCTGAAGAAGGCGGTGGCCGAACACCAGACCTGGCTGGACAAGACCCTGGTCCCGAATGCGAAGGGCGACTTCCGCATCGGCGCGCAGCTGTACGACCAGAAGCTGCAGTTCGCCCTGCTCTCCTCGCTGTCGCGCGCGGACATCAAGCAGCGCGCCGAAGCCGAGCTGGTACGCGTGCGCGGCGAGATGTACGGCATCGCCCGCCAGGTGCTGGCCGGCAAGCCGGGCGCGCCGGAACTGCCCGAGAGCCCCACACCCGCCCAGCAGCAGAAGGCGATCGAAGCGGCGCTGGAACTGGCCTACGCCGAGCGTCCGGCACGCGACAAGGTCGTGGCCGATGCCGAGGCCGCACTGGCCCGCGCCACCGAGTTCGTCCGCGCCAAGGACCTGGTGACCCTGCCCGACGCGCCGGTGGAAATCATCGAAATGCCCGAGTTCCAGCGCGGCGTGGCGGTGGCGTACGCCGACTCGCCCGGCCCGCTGGACAAGAACCTGAAGACCTTCTACGCGGTCTCGCCGATCCCGAAGGACTGGACCCAGGCACAGGTCGACTCGTTCCTGCGCGAATACAACTCGCGCATGATCGAGCTGCTGAGCATCCATGAAGGCACGCCGGGCCACTACCTGGAAGGCTGGCACTCGGCCAAGTTCCCCTCGACCCTGCGCGCGGTGCTGCGTTCGGGCATGTTCGCCGAGGGCTGGGCGGTCTACACCGAAAAGATGATGACCGACGCCGGTTACCTGGATAACGACCCGCTGTTCCGCCTGGTCCAGCTCAAGTTCTACCTGCGCACGATCGCCAACGCGATCCTGGACCAGGGCGTGCACGTGGATGGCTGGAGCCGCGAACAGGCGATGGACCTGATGGTCAACCAGACCTTCCAGCAGGAGCGCGAGGCCGACGGCAAGTGGACCCGTGCGCAGCTGACCTCCGCGCAGCTGCCGACCTACTTCGTCGGCGTGCAGGAGCACTTCGACACGCGCAAGGCGGTTGAGCAGAAGCTGGGTGCGGACTTCAACCTGAAGGCCTACCACGACCAGGTGCTGTCCTACGGCGCCCCGCCGGTGCGCTTCGTGCGCGAGCTGATGCTGGACCAGCCGATCGAGTAAGGCTTCGCCCCCTGCCCCCTGGTGCGAGCCGGGGGGCTTGGAATTGCCCGGGGCAGTTGGGTAACGTCGGCAATGTCCCGCCGCGGGGGTCGCGGCGGGGCCAGTCCGCAGCGCCCGGCAGGGGACTCGTCCGGTGCGGCTGCGATCGCCAATCCGGGGGGATGTTCTTCGATGGAATCGCTCTATCCAGCCGGGCCCGCATCGGTGCCCGACGGCCTCACGTTGCCCAGCAAAACCTACCGCCGCCAGGCCTGGCTCGCCGTCGCCGGCCTGCTCGGATTCATCGTGGCCTACCTGGGACTGCTGTCCTGGTTCGCCTGGACATCCTTCCGCCTGTTCAAGGGCATGGTCGAACCGGGCAGCAGCGGCCTGGATCTGCTGACCCTGCTGGCCGCGTTCGCCGCAGCGTTGCTGGCGGTATTCATGGCCAAGGCGCTGGTCTTCCGCCGGCGCGCGCAGGCACCGGACGGCAGGGTCGAGCTGACCGCCGCACAGCAACCGGAGCTGTTCGCCTTCCTGCATCGCCTGGCCGACGAGGCGGGCGCGCCGCGCCCGCACCGGGTGTATCTGTCGGCGCAGGTGAACGCATGCGTGTTCTACGACCTGTCCGTGGCCAACCTCCTGCTCCCCTCGCGCAAGAACCTGGAGATCGGACTGGGCCTGGTCAATGTGCTCAGCCTGGGCGAGTTGAAAGCGGTGCTTGCCCATGAGTTCGGCCATTTCGCGCAGCGCACGATGGCGGTCGGCCGCTGGGTGTACGTGGCCCAGCAGATCGCCAGCGAAATCGTCAGCCGCCGCGATGCATTGGATCGCCTGCTGGCCGCACTCTCGCGGTTCGACCTGCGCGTGGCCTGGATCGGCTGGGGACTGTCGTTGGTGGTCTGGTCCATCCGTTCGCTGGCCGACCTGGCCTTCCGCGGCGTCTCCCTCGCCCAGCGCGCACTCTCGCGCGAAATGGAATACCAGGCCGACCTCGTCGCTGCCTCGTTGACCGGCAGCGACGCACTCGTCCACGCCCTGCACCGCCTGGGCGCTGCGGACGAGGCATGGAACCGGGCCGTGTCCTTCGCATCGGAGGAACTGCGCCAGGGCCGCGCGGTCCAGGACCTGTTCGCGATCCAGACCCGCGTGATCGAACACCTGCAGATCGTGCTCGACGATCCCGCGTACGGCCGCTCGCCGGAGCTGCCATCGGCCGCCCGCGAAGGCCACCGCCTGTTCGTGGCCGAACTGGCGCCGCCGCCGCAGATGTGGTCCACGCATCCTTCCAACACGGCCCGCGAAGCGAGCATCAAGCGTCGATACGTGGCCTGCGAGATCGACCAGCGTCCGGCACTGGACCTGTTCCGGGACAGCGGGCGGTTGAAGGAACAACTGTCGCACAGCTTGTTCCGCGGCGAGTTGCCCGAGGCCCCACCGATGGAGGCATCGCTGGCCAGCCTCGATCGTGGCTATGCCGCATTGTCGATGTCGCGGCGTTATCGCGGCAGCTACCTGGGCAGGTCGATCGTGCGCGGGCATGTCCGTCCCGAGGACCTGTACATCGACGTCGGCAGCGACGACGGATTGCTCGAGCGGATCGATGCGCTGTATCCGGCCTCGCTGGGCGAGGAGATCGAGAAGCTGCGCGAACTGCAGCAGCAGCGCGCAGCGCTCGAAGCGATCCAGCAGGGCCGCTTCCGTACCGAAGGCGACGCGCTCCACTGGCGCGGCATGCGCATGTCGCGCAAGGACCTGCCGCGCATCCTGGCCGAAATCGATGCGGAGCTGGGCCCGATCCAGGCGCGGGTGACCCACCATGACCAGCTGTGCCGGAGCCTCCACCGTCGCGCGTCGCTGGCGCTGCGGCAGGACTGGACGGCGCAACTGGAAGGCGCCCTGCGCGTGTTGCATTACGCCGACCATGCCGGTGCGGAACTGGCCGATGCCTACGGCCTGCTGATCAATACCTACCAGGTCGTCGCCGCCGACGGCCGCGTATCGTCGTCCGAATTGCGGCGGCTGGTGGCATCGTGCAACGACCTGCACCGCTCCTTGCGGCGCATCCACGACCAGGCTGGGCAGGTCCGCCTCGACGACGTCATGGCGCGGGAGATGGGTGGCCAGGACTGGCGGGAAATCATCGGCAAGGACTTCTCGCTCCCCACTGCCGCCGAGTCGAACATCTCGCAATGGATGAAGGCGATCGACAGCTGGGTCAGTCCGGTATCGGAAGGCCTTGCGCGACTCTCGCATGCGGCGCTGGAGTCGTTGCTCGCCGGCGAAGACCAAGTCGCCAGGCAGCTTCGCGGCGGGGCCGCCGAAGTCATGGCCTCTTCTCCCGCCCTTGCGCCGTCGGAGTATCCGACCCTGCTGCCGGGCGGCGGACGTCGCCTCCAGCATCGCCTCGGCTGGCTCGACCGGTTCCACACCGCCGACGGCTGGTTCGCGGGCGGCGCGCGCATGGTGGTCGCCGCGGCCATCGTTGTGGCGGTGCTGGTGGCCGGCGGTGCGGTCGGCCTCAGCCAGGTCACCGTGTTCAATGGACTGGATCGCACGGTGGAGGTGGAGATCGATGGCCAGCGCGCCACGATCGGCCCGGCGAAAACAGCCTCCCTGCGCCTGCCGAACAAGACATCCCACGAGGTCTCGGCATATCTGGCGGACGCTGGCGTCCTCATCGAGCGCTTCTCCGGCGAGGCTCCGAACGGCTCCCCGCATCTTGCCTACAACATCGGTGGCGCCGCACCGCTCGTGGAATGGACGGCCAGCTATGGAAACGCCCGCGAAGTGGCGCCGCGACAGCTCGGCGCCATCCGCTGGACCACCACCCAGGTGGACCATGTGTTCGGCGAGCCGCCCGAATCGGTCTCCAGCAAAACCGGCGGCGATACGCGACGGGTGCTGTCCGGAATGAGCGGGCAGGCACCGCAGCAGATGCTCGCGTCGGCCGGCTCGGATGCGCAAGCCAAGGCGATGATCGTCGCCCATGCTTCCTGGGACGCGGCCGATTCGCGCCATCTGCGCCGATGGATGTGGCATGCGAAGGAAGCGGGCCTGCTCGACCAGGTGCTTCGCAGCAGGCTGGACCGCGCGCCGCAGGAGATCGTATCGCTGCGCATGGAGCAGGACGAATCGGAGGGCACTGCAGGCCACGATGCGATCTGCGCACGCCATCGTTCGCTCGCCGAATCGGCCGCCGACTCCAGTGCGCTGCAGTACCTGGCGATGCGCTGCATCGCCGATCCGCAGGCACGCGACGAGGCGTTCATCGCCGGGCATGAACGCTGGCCACAGGAACCGTGGCTGGCGATGGCTGCCGGCTACGTCCACAGCGAACGCAAGGAATGGGACCAGGCGCTCGAGCTGTTCGGGCAGGCGGCACGGATCCCGTTGCTGGCCGAGGACGTCTCCATCGAGATGGCGCGCATGCGCCGGGCGTCCAGTCAGGCGCCGGTCGATCTTGGCGACCTCGCACAGCGCTCGGACTATGTGTCGACCATGCTCGCGCTGGAGTCCGGCGAAGGCACCGAAGGCACGCCCATGGCCGCCTACCGGCACCTCGCGCAGGGCGACCTGCCCGCGGCAATGGGCATCGCGGTGAACGACGACGAGTCCTCCAAGCGGATGCTGCGCCTGGCCGCGGCTTCCGACGGCGCCTCGCGCGAGCTGGTCACGCGTGCGCTCGCGCTCCCGCCCCAGGATGGCCTCGATGACGTGACCGCCTGGGCGACATTGGCGCTGGCCAGCCGCGAGGGCCGCGACACCGCCGCGCTGCGCGAGGCGGCGCTGGCGATCGATCCGGAAGACGGCGTGGCGATCGCGCGCTTCCTTGATGCAGTGCGCGGCGGCGCCGATGCCGCCACTGCCGACCAGTTGCTGGGCGATGTCGGCCTGCGCACGCGCGGAATCGCCTACAGCAGTGCCGCCGTATTGCTGGGGGCGCGATGCCCGACTGAGTGGCGCGAGGGCGCCAAGTCCCTGCTGTTCGTCGCCGAGCGGCCGTTCCTGTCCTGAACCGCCGTGTGGGCATCCTCCTGGCGCCATCGCTCGATGGCGCCAGGATCGGCCTCAGCGCACCGGCTCCAGGCGCAGGTCCTGGAAGTCGAAGCTGAAATCGGTCAGTTCCGAGGCCGCTTCCATCCGCACCTCGCGCACCTGGCCGTCGGCATCCAGGGCGAAAGTCACGAAGGCGTCGCCGTTGAGCGTGCGGTCGTCCCACTTCACCAGGAACGTGTCGTGCTGCCAGTGCTGCAGCGTGCCGGTCAGCAGCGGGCTGGGCTTGAAGCGCATGCGCAGCTTGCCGCCTTCATTCACCACCTCCACGTCGCCGTACCAGGCATCGCGATAGGTGCCGGCGTAATCGGCCAGCGGCAGCGAGGGTCGCGAGTGCGTGTCGCGCGCGGCCACCCGTTCGCGCCATGCGGTATCGGCTTTCCCCTTGGCCTTGTCGGTCGCCGCGGCATAGGCGCTGATCCAGTCGGTGCGCTGCGCCGGCTGTACGAACGCGTCCAGGATCTGCATCGTCAGCGCAGTGAAGGCGCCACCGGCTTCCTGGTTGGTCAGCACCACGATGCCGAGGTTGCGACCGGGCACCAGCGTGACCCGCGAGACCATGCCCGGCCAGCCGCCGGTGTGCCAGACCAGCTTTTCGCCGCGGTAGGACGAGGTGATCCAGCCCTCGCCGTAACCCAGGAAGTCCGGCCGCGCCGCGGCCAGTTGCGGCACCGACGGTTCGGGGATCGGCATCGGCGAGATCAGCGACCACATCTCTTTCTGTCGCTGCACGGAGAACAGGCGCTGCTCTTTGCCCTGTGCATCGGTGAAGGTGCCGCCGGCCAGCTGCGCGCGCATCCAGCGGCTCATGTCGTGCACGCTGGAGTAGATGCCGCCGGCGCCCGATGCGTTGTGCCAGGTCAGCGGAAAGGTGGGCTGCAGCGTGGTGAAGTCGGCCTTCGCATGCCCGGTCGCGGCGGCGTCGCCCGCACGCAGCGCATCGGCGTTGAAACGGGTGCCGTCCATGCCCAGCGGGCCGAAGAAACGCTGCTGCAGGAACTGCGCATATGACTGGCCGGAGACCTGCTCGATCACCCGCGTGGCGGCCGCGTACAGGATGTTGTCGTAGGCGTAGCGCTCGCGGAAGCCGGTCTTCAGCGGCACGTCCTTCAAGCGCCGCACGACTTCCTCGTTGCTGTAGTTGCTGCCCGGCCAGAACAGCAGGTCGCCGGCACCCAGGCCCAGGCCGCTGCGATGGGTGAGCAGGTCGCGGATCCGCATCTGGCCGGTCACGTACGGGTCGGACATGCGGAACTCGGGCAGATGGTCGACGACACGATCATCCAGCGACAGCCTGCCCTCGTCGGCCAGCATCGACAGCGAGGCGGCGGTGAAGGCCTTGGTGTTGGAGGCGATGGCGAACAGCGTGTGTTCGTCCACCGGCGCCGGCTTGCCCAGCTCGCGCACGCCCCAGCCGCGCTCCAGCACCACCTGCCCGTCCTGGACCACGGCGATGGCAATACCCGGCACCTGGAAGCGCTCGCGCACCTGTTCGACCCAGGCGTCCAGCTGCGCGGAGTCCAGCGCCGCGGGGGCTGGCACGGCGTTGACCGGTACCGCGGTGGCCGGACCGTCGGCCGCCATGACCGGCAGCGGCGCCAGCAGGCACAGGCCGAGCACGAACGGGAAAGGGATCGAGCGGGAAGACAGGCGCATGCAGGCGCGCTCCTGGCGGACAAACGCCGATTCTAGGCGCCAGCGCCATCCCGGTCGCCAGTGTCGGAAGTCGGTTGCGTGCCGGCCGGCCATCTTCGTCACGCGCGGCGACTATCATCCGCCCCCAGCGATCCCGCACGGACCGGCGCACCCCTCCCATGCACGACCTGTTCGCCCCGCCCCCGTCCACCGACCCGCACGCCTCGATCCACGTCGGCATCGGCGGCTGGACCTACGCGCCGTGGCGCGGCGGGGTGTTCTATCCCGAAGGCCTGGTCCAGCGACGGGAGCTGGAATACGCCAGCCGGCAGCTCACCGCCATCGAGATCAACGGCACCTATTACGGCACCCAGAAGCCGGCCACCTATGCCAAGTGGCGCGACGAGACGCCGCCGGGATTCGTGTTCACCGCCAAGGCGCCCAAGCGGATCATGACCAGCCGGCGCCTGGCCGGCACCGGCGCGCAGATCGAGGATTTCGTCGGCGGCATCGCCGAGCTGGGCGACCGGCTGGGCGCGCTGTCCTGGCAGTTCGAACGCGGGCAGGCGCCCACGCTCGCCGAGCTCGAGGCGTTCCTGACGCTGCTGCCGGCGCAGGCCGGCGGACGAACGCTGCGCCATGCGCTGGAGCTGCGCGAGCCGGCGCTGTTCACCCCGCAGGTGCTGGCGCTGCTGCGTGCGCGCAACGTGGCGCTGGTGTTCGCCGGGTCCGACGACTATCCCTCCTTCGCCGACGTGACCGCCGACTTCGTTTACGCACGATTGATGCGCGCGCGTGCGGCCCTGCCGCTGGGCTATACGGAGGCCGAACTCGACGCCTGGGCCCGGCGCGCCGGCGAATGGGCCAGCGGCGGCGATCCGGCCGACCTGCCGCATGTGGAGGCGCCGCGGCCGGCGCAAGGGCCGCGCGAGGTGTTCGTGTTCTTCATCGCCAGCGACAAGGAACGCAATCCGGCTGCGGCGGCCGCGCTGATCGGACGACTTCCGGCCCAGGCCGCAGCGCCCGCCGCCGGGCGATAATGCGCCGATGCCGACGACCGACCGCGCCCGCGCGCAACTGCAAATCCATTTCTGCGTCCTGCTGTGGGGCTTCACTGCCATCCTGGGCAAGCTGATCACCATGTCCGCCCTGCCGCTGGTGTGGTGGCGGATGCTGCTGGTGGTCGCGGCGCTGGCGTTGATGCCGCGCGTGTGGCGCGGCCTGCGCGCATTGCCGCCGCGCCTGGTGCTGGCCTATTCGGGCATCGGCGTGCTGGTCGCCCTGCACTGGCTGACCTTCTATGGCGCGATCAAGCTGGCCAACGCTTCGGTGGCTGCGACCTGCATTGCCCTGGCGCCGGTGTTCACCGCGGTGATCGAGCCGTGGGTGGCGCGTCGCCCGTTCCGCCCGCGCGAACTGGTCCTGGGCGTGGCGGTGCTGCCTGGCGTCGCACTGGTGGTAGGCGGAGTGCCCGACGGCATGCGCCTGGGCGTGGCGGTGGGCGCGCTGTCGGCGCTGCTGGTGGCCGCGTTCGGCTCGCTCAACAAGCGCCTGGTCGAACACGCCGACCCGCTGACCGTCACCGGGATCGAGCTGGGCGCCGGCACCCTGGCGCTGACCCTGCTCGCGCCGCTGATGCCGATGCTGCTGCCGGCCTTCGCTGGCGACCTGCTGGTACTGCCCAGCCTGCATGACGGCGCATTGCTGCTGGTGCTGTCGCTGGGCTGCACGCTGCTGCCGTTCGCGCTGTCGCTGGTCGCCCTGCGCCACCTCAGCGCCTATACCGTGCAGCTGGCGACCAACCTGGAGCCGGTGTACGCGATCGTGCTGGCGGCGCTGCTGCTGGGCGAGCAGCGCGAGCTGGCGCCGCTGTTCTACCTGGGCGTGGCGATCATCCTGGGCGCGGTGTTCCTCGATCCGCTGCTCGCACGCCGCGGCCGCAAGCCGTCGCACGAGGAAGTGCAGCACCCGGAAGTGCTGGGCACCTCGGAAGCCAAGCAGATGGTGGATTGAGGGCGGCGCGGACCATCCGTTGTCCGTCGGATCGCAGCGCAAGCCGGCTCGATGACTTCGGCTCAATCAATCAGGCAAGAGCAAGCCGGTCAGGCCCGGCTCTACGCGGACCGCCGACCCGCGCGCCTCAATGGCTTTCGTCGACCTCGACCCGGTCGCGTCCGCCGCGCTTGGCCCGGTACAGCGCCTCGTCCGCGCGCGCGATCACCTCGCCCGGCGCCTCGGCACGCCGGTACTGGGCCACGCCAATGCTGCCGCTTACCACGATGCCGATCGGCAGCACGGCGATGCCCTGGCGCAGGAATTCGCATTGCAGACGGGCCTGGTCCAGCGCCGCATCTGGAATCAGCACCGCGAACTCCTCGCCGCCGTAGCGCGCCGCCATGCCGGCGCCGGCGAAGTGCGACTTCAGCAGCGTGGACACCTCGGCCAGCACGCGGTCACCCTCGGCGTGGCCGTTGACGTCGTTGATCGTCTTGAAGTGGTCCAGGTCCAGCAGCGCCACCGACAGCGGCTGCTGCTCGCGCTCGGCGCGCTCGATCGCCGCGCCCAGGGCGACGGCGAATGCGCGCCGGTTCGGCAGGCCGGTCAACGGATCGGTGCGGGTCTGCTCGGCCAGGTCGGCATTCTGCTGCTCAAGCAGGTCCGAGTACTGGGTCAGCTGCTGCTCGTACCAGTCGCGATCGCGCATCTGCTGGTCCAGCGCGCGGGTGGCCTGGCGCAGTTCGATCAGGTGCGCGGCCTGGCGGGCCAGCGCACGCAACGCATCGGCCTGGGCTTCGCTCAGGTGGCCGGGGCGGCTGTCGAACACGCACAGGCTGCCCAGCGCCAGGCCATCGCCGTCCAGCAGCGGCACGCCGGCATAGAAGCGCACGCCCAGGTCGCCGGTCACCGCCGGATGGTCGACGAAGCGTGTGTCGTCCAGGGTGTCCTCGACCAGCATCAGCCGCTGCGGCTCCAGGATCGCGTGCGCGCAGAACGATTCCTCGCGTGGCGTCTGCGCACCGTCGAAGCCCTGCTGTGCCTTGAACCATTGCCGGTCCGCGTCCACCAGCGTCACCGCACCCATCGGGGTACCGGAAATGGCGGTGGCCAGCTTCACCAGGTCGTCGAAGGCCTGTTCGCGCGGCGTGTCCAGCAGGCGCGTGGCGCGCAATGCGGCCAGGCGTTCGGTTTCGTTGTCCGGCTTGGCGGGTCTGAGCATGCGTCCCCCGGGAATGGTGGCCGACAGTATGCCAACGCCGCCGTGAAGTGGCACTCGACAGGCTGCTCAGTGCACGACCAGCACCGGCACCGGACTGAGGGCGACCAGCTTCTGCGTCACCGATCCGACCAGCAGGCTCTTGAGCGCGCCCTTGCCGTGGCTTCCGATCACGATCATGTCGGCCCTCAGCGCCTTGGCCTGCTCCAGCACGGTCGGCACGATGTCGCCGATCGCAGCGTGTTCATGGACTGGAAGCTTCGTGCGCTTGAGTGATGCGCGCAGGGGCTGCAGCGACGCCTCCGACTGGGTGTCGTAATAGCGGCCGGGACCGGTCTTGCCGAATTCCTTCTCCGCAGCCTTGGACAGCCGCGGAACGACGGTCAGCACATGCAACTGCGGCGGCGCCTTCAGCGCCTTGGCCAGTTTCGCCACGTGACGGACCACCGCCGTACCGACCGCACTGTCGTCCACTGCCAGCAGAATCTTCATGATCGTCTCCGTGCTCTGGGGGAAGCCGCGAGGACGATGGTAGCCCTGCAAGCGGGCGCGAAGAATGATCCGGATCAAGGCGTGCGGAGTCGAATGCGTCACTACCAGTCCTGGCGCTGCGGCAGCAGGCCGCGCAGCTCCGCGTCGCTCAGGTTGCGCCACTGGCCGGGCTTGAGTGCGTCGAGCTTGATGTTGTCGATGCGTACCCGGCGCAGCTGGGTGACCCGGTAATCGAACGCGGCGGCCATCAGCCGGATCTGCCGGTTCAGGCCCTGCTCGAGCACGATTTTGAAGCCGAACTTGGCGATGCGCGTGGCCCGGCACGGCAGCGTCGTCTCGCCGTGGATGCGCACACCGCGGGCCATGCCGCGCAGGAATTCGTCGGTCACCGGCTTGTTGACCGCGACCAGGTACTCCTTCTGGTGGCGGTTCTCCGCGCGCAGGATCTCATTGACGATGTCGCCGTTGCTGGTCAGCAGGATCAGGCCTTCCGAATCCTTGTCCAGGCGACCGATCGGGAAGATCCGCTGCTCGTGGCCGACGAACTCCACGATGTTGCCCTTGACCGAGGACTCGGTGGTGCAGGTGATCCCGACCGGCTTGTTCAGGGCGATGTATACGTGGCGACGCTTGCCGGCCTTGGCCGTGCGCGCCTTCAGCGGCTGGCCGTCGACCAGCACCGTGTCGCCCTCGCCCACCACCGCACCGACCCCGGCCGGCTGGCCGTTGACGGTGACGCGGCGCTCGAAGATCAGGCGATCGGCCTCGCGGCGGGAACAGAAGCCGGTTTCGGCGATGTGCTTGTTGAGGCGGACGGTCATGGCGCCATTATCGGCGATGCGGCGCCAGAACAGGCGCCGCGGTGGCCGCCCGGTACAGCCCGGCTCAGCCGGCGGCTTTCTTCGCCCGTCGCGACTCGCGCTTGAGCGGCCCGCCGACCGGGCAGATCTCGAAGGCGAACTGGCTCAGCGTGTTGACCAGGCTGTCGGGCACCAGCCGGTAGACCACGAACTGCCCGCGCCGCTCGCGCGCGATCAGCCCGGCGTTCTCCAGCACCGCCAGGTGCCGCGACACGGCCGGCGCGCTCATCTCGAAGCGCGCGGCGATATCGCCGGCCGGCAGCTCCTGCTCGGACAGGTAGGCCAGGATCTGCCGGCGTGGGCTGGAAGCGAGCGCTTCGAAGATCTTGTCGGTGCTCATCGGTTCACTGCTGCGGAAGGACGTGCCGTCGCGGGCCGGCGCCATGTAACGACCGGGCGTCGGCCTGACGCTGAAAGTATCGCCAGCCGTACCAGAACGCCAGCGCACTGGCGACGCCGACGGCTCCCCACAACGCCACCGGCTCCAGCCAGGACAGCCATCCATACAGCGTGGGCACGCCATCGCGCTCCATTTCCACGAGCTGGCCATGCCAGTAAGTGGAGTACGAGCGCCCCGCCGCCCGTCGCGGCGGCCAGCCCAAAAGGCCGATCAGCAACCCGCCGGCAACGAAACCCACGACCGCCAGGCGCGCAGCCGACAACCGTCCCATGCGGCGCAGCCACAGGAACGCCGGCAGGCCTATCAGCAATGCATGCACGAAGGCCGCAACGAAGAACATGAGCGAAAACCCGAGCAGTTCTGACCAGCGCGTGCCGTCGAGCCCCTGCTCCCATATCGAAACACCCAGTAGCAGCACCATCGCAATTACCGGAAGCACCAGCGCCGAAAGCACCAGTCCGACGAACACGGCCGGCCGGTGCAACCGGCCAGCCGTGTCCTTCGCAGCGCGCGGGATCGCGTGCATCGCCGCCTCAGCGCCGATCGATCGGCAGCGGCGGCATCGCCGTGGGCAGCGGCGCGCGCATCGACTCCTGGTCCTGCGCCCAGCCGGCGACCGTGCGGCCGTAGCGGGCGATCATCGCCATGTTGAAGAAGTGCATCGCGCCCAGCACCAGCACCGACAGGCCGATCTTGCCAGCCACGTACGGGATCATCGAGGCCATCGCCTTACCTTCGTTCCAGCCGTCCATGCGCAGGGCGATGAAGCCGATGTTGACCAGGTAGAAACCGACCACCAGCAGGTGGTTGGTGGACTTGGCCAGCTGTTCGTCCTGGCCGAAACACTTCACCAGGAACACTTCGCCGTTCTTGGACAGCGTGCGCGCCACCCAGATGGTCATCGCGATGGAAACGCCCAGGTACAGCAGGTAACCCAGTTCCAGGATCATGGCGAAGCTCCTTGCTCGGTTGGTTGGTCGTTGTTGATTTGCTTATTTAACTAAAATGCTAATTGTTTAAATAAACAAGTCAAGGGCCAGAGCAAAGCCAGCCGACGAACGGTCGGTGGACGCGGGAAACGGAAACGAAAAGGCCGGCCATTGCTGGCCGGCCTTCATGTGCATCGCCGGTTGCCCGGCACGGGAACCGTCAGCCGTGCGGCTTCGGCGGCCCCTTGCGGTGCGGCGGCTTGCCCGGGCCACCGCCCGGCTTGCCCGGACGCGCGCCGTGCGGGCGCGGTGCGCCATGCGGACGCGGGGCGCCCGAACGGAACCCGGGCCTGGGCGCATCGGCCGAGGGCGCATGGCTGCCGTCCCAACGGGTAATCCGCAGCTGCTGGCCGACCACCCAGGCCTTCTGCAGGTGGCTCATGATCTCCGGCGGCATGCCCTCGGGCAGGTCCAGGATCGAATGGTCGTCATGGATGTCGATGCGGCCGATGAAGCGGCTCTCCAGCCCGGCCTCGTTGGCGATCGCGCCGACGATATTGCCCGGCTTGACCCCGTGCATATGCCCCACTTCGACCCGGTAGGTCTCCATGCCGGCATCAGGCGCCGAGCGCGGCGGCTTGGCCGTGCGCGGCGGACGGGCACCGAACTCGGCGTCGTGCGCACGCGCCGGACGCGCACCGAACTCGCCTTCAGGGGAAGCACGCGGCGGGCGCGGCGCAAAGCCGTCACCCTGGTCGCGCGACGGATGCGCGCGGCGCTCGCGATCGCCCTGGAATTCGCGCGGTTCGCGCTCGGTGCGGGCCGGACGCGGCGGCGGTTCGTCGCGCGCATCCAGCAGCAGCGGCGCGCCGCCCTGCAGCAGCTTGGCCAGGGCCGCAGCGATTTCGCTGGAGCCCACATCGTGCTCGCCGGCGTAACGGTCCACCAGCTCGCGGTAGGACTCCAGCCCGCCGCTTTCCAGCACGCCGGAGATCTTCTCGAAGAAGCGCGCCACGCGGCGGTCGTTCACCGCTTCGACGGTCGGCAGTCGCATCTCTTCGATCGGCTGGCGGGTCGCGCGCTCGATCGCGCGCAGCATGCCCTTCTCGCGCGGGGTGACGAACAGGATCGCCTCGCCGCTGCGGCCGGCACGGCCGGTGCGGCCGATCCGGTGCACGTAGCTTTCGGTGTCGTACGGGATGTCGTAGTTCAGCACGTGGCTGATGCGTTCCACGTCCAGGCCACGCGCGGCCACGTCGGTGGCCACCAGCACGTCGAGCTTGCCGTCCTTGAGCTGCTGGATGGTGCGTTCGCGCTGCTGCTGCTGGATGTCGCCGTTGATCGCGCCGGCAGCGACGCCGCGCGCCTGCAGCTTGCCGGCCAGTTCTTCGGTCGCCGCCTTGGTCCGGGCGAACACGATCATCGCGTCGAACGGCTCGGCTTCCAGGATGCGGGTCAGCGCGTCGAGCTTGTGCATGCCGCTGACGAACCAGTAGCGTTGGTGGATGTTGGCCGAGGTGGTGGTCTTGGCCGCGATGTTCACCTCGACCGGATCTTTCAGGTAGGTCTGGGCGATGCGACGGATCGGCGGCGGCATCGTGGCCGAGAACAACGCGACCTGGCGGGTCGGCGGGGTCTTCTGCAGCACCGCCTCGACGTCGTCGATGAAGCCCATGCGCAGCATCTCGTCGGCTTCGTCCAGGACCAGGCATTGCAGCTGCGACAGGTCCAGCGAACCACGGGTGAGATGGTCGATCACCCGTCCGGGGGTACCGACCACGACCTGCACGCCGCGGCGCAGGGCCTGCAACTGCGGGCCGTAACCCTGGCCGCCGTAGATCGGCAGCACGTGGAAGCCGGGGATCTTGGCGGCGTAGCGCTGGAACGCCTCGGCGACCTGGATGGCCAGCTCGCGCGTGGGCGCCAGCACCAGCGCCTGCGGCTTGGTGCGCGACAGGTCCAGCTTGGCCAGCACTGGCAGGGCGAAGGCGGCGGTCTTGCCGGTGCCGGTCTGCGCGGTGCCCAGCACGTCGCGCCCGGCGAGCAATGCGGGAATGGTCGCGGCCTGGATCGGCGAGGGCGACTCGTAGCCGACCTCGGACAGGACGGCCAGCAACGGCTCGGGCAGGCCGAGGTCGCCGAAGCGCGGCGCGGCGGGGGATTCTTGATCGGGGGCTGACATCCGGGGCTCCGGCGGCGCGCCGGAGCGGCGCGGCGAACGTGCGGAAAGGCCGGCTATTGTGCGCCGATGTCCGGGCCTTGTCGCGGTTGAGCTGAATACGGGCTGGCGGCCTGTTCAGGCGCCATCGCCCCTGGCGACCCGTTCAGCCGCCCTGCCCTTCGCCGGCGGCAGGCTCGCTGGCGACCGCCTGCGCCTCGCCGCCAGCGGTGGCGGCGGCATCGACCGGCGCGGCCGCCGGGGGTTCGCCCGGCTGCGGCTGGGGCAGTTCGTTGAATTCGGCCAGCGGGCTTTCGGCCGGGCAGTCGTCGTCGGGGAAGCCGAAGTCGCTGCGCAGCTGCAGGCCGCAGGCATTGAGCGCGTAGACCTGCTCGTGCGCCTGCGTGCGGCAGCGCTGCTCGAACGCGCGCACCCAGGCATCGCGCCGGCGCATGAAGTCGTCGCCGCACTTGTCCAGCAGGCGCACCCGGTCCAGGTCGTCCTGCGCGGCGTTGTTGCCGTCCAGCCCGTACAGGCGCAGCTCGTCGCCGGTGAGCAGGCGCAGGCTGCGATTGGGCACGGTCTTCATCACGTCGGCCAGCAACGGCGAGGCGCCGTTGCGCTCCAGATACTCGCGCACGGTGCCGTAGACCGCCTGCAGCTCGGTGTTGAGCTCGGTGCGGTTGGCGGCGGTGGAGCTGAGCCGGATGATGCGGTGGATGCCGACCCGGCCGGCCAGCAGGCGGCTGTCGCCACCGGCCAGCACGAACACGCAGGCGCTGTGGCAGACCGAATCCTCGCGCACCCAGATCGTCCAGCGGTTGCCGCCGATCCAGTCGCCGACGCGGATCGCATCCTCGACCTGGCCACCGGTCGAATCCAGGTCCAGCACGCGGCTGCCGATGCCCAGGCTGTCGGCGACCCGGGTCACCCGCTCGACCAGGGCGGTGAAGTCGCTGGCGATCTTTCCGCGGTAGCGCAGCCGCAACGCATCGCCGGCACGGCACGGTTCAAGCAGGTGGCGCAGGTTGGCGCGCGTGGGCGAAGACACCAGCTCGCCATCGCCCTGGCGGTAGTCCAGCTGGCAGTCAATCCAGGCCTGGCCGGAGACCACTTCGACCGGCGACCAGTCGGCCACCTTGCCCACCGGCGGCACGGCCGCGGCGGGCGCCGGCGTCGATGCCGGAGCCGGCGGCGTGGCCATCGGCGCCCGGCTGACCGCGCCGCCCTCTTCCGGCGAGGCCACCGTCTGGGTCTGGACCGGATCGACCGGCGCCTGTGCCGGTTCCCGGCCGCAGGCGGCCAGCAGGCCGACGCAGGCGAGGAACAGGCAGGCGCGCAGGATCGACAACATCACGGGCACATCACGACAGGCGAAAGATGTGCCCAGTCTAGGCGCAGGCCCGCCTGCGCGGCCAACCTGCGATGAATGTCTTCGCCGCCGCCGCCGGATCAATGCAGCAGCGGCGACAGCACCAGCGCCAGGCCGATCATCGCCAGCACCCAGGACAGCGAACGCACGTAGCGCACCGCGCCCAGGTACAGCGGCACATAGACCACGCGCGACCAGAAATACAGCTGCACGCCCAGCGCACTGTGCTCGCTGGTGCGTCCGGCAAGGGTCACCGCCAGCACCGCGGCGGCGAAGAACGGAAAGGTCTCCAGGAAATTCCGGTACGCCCGCTCGCTGCGTCCGGCCACGCCGGTCAACGGCGGCGAGCTGTCGCGCGGCCCGGTATTCCAGGCCAGCCCGCGCTGGCGGGTGACCAGCAGGTCGGCCAGCAGCAGCTGGGCAAAGCCCAGCACGATGGTCCAGGCCAGGAACTTCAGTTCGATGCCCATGCGATGCCCTCGGTTGGATGCGCGCGCAGCGTAGCAGGGCCGTCGTGCGGCGCGGCCCTGCTACGCTGCCTGGGCATGAGCGTGCCACCCCCGCCCCCGTCCTCGCGCCAGGCCACACGTGCGCAACTGCAGGAGATCGGCAAGGTCCGGCCGGCTCCGCCGCAACGCTGGGCATTCGCGTTGCGGGCCGCGCTGGCGATGGGCGTGCCGATCCTGGCCGGATGGGCCGCAGGCGATCCGCCGGCCGGAATGATGGCCACGATCGGCGCGTTCACCGCGCTGTACTGCAGCGGACGGCCTTACTCCTCGCGCGGGATCGCGCTGGCGGTGATCGCCTGCGCGTTCGCCGCGGCGGTGATGTTCGGCCTGTGGCTGGAGCACTGGCCGTGGCTGGTGATCCCGGTACTGGCGCTGGTGGCCATGCTCGCCACGTGGTGGTGCCGGGCAACCCGGATCGGCCCGCCCGGTGCCTACATGTTCGTGCTGGCCTGTGCCGCCGGTACCGCGATGCCGGCCCAGCATCTATCGCCCTGGCATGCCGGCGCGCTGGTGTTCGCCGGTGGCGCCTTCGCCTGGGTGCTGCACATGGCCGGCGCATTGGCCTGGCCGCGCGGGCCGGAACGCAAGGCGGTCGCCGCGGCCGGCACTGCAGTGGCCGCATGGATCGGCCTGGACGCGGACGCATCGGCGCACGCGGCCCACCAGGCGCGGCGCAATGCCGCGCAGGCGTTGCATGACAGCTGGCAGATGCTGGTCGGCTTCCAACCCATCCCGGCGCGCGCGAACGGCGAACTGGCGCGCCTGCGCTCGCTCAACCGCGAGCTGCACCTGCTGTTCGCCTCGACCCTGGAAGGCATGCCCGAGCCGCTCGTGCGACAGGCCCTGCAGGCGCGCGCGCTCGCCCTGGTCGCCGAAGCGCGGCAGCCGGCGATCCGGCGCCCGCCGTCGCTGCCGCCCGACGCGATCCCGCAGGGCTATCCACGCTCGTGGACGCTGCTGCGCGAAGGCATCGCGCCGGGCTCCAACGCATTGCGCGTGGTCCTGCGCGTGGGCCTGGCCACGGTGCTGGCCGGCTCCCTGGCCGGCCTGCTGGAAATGCATCGCGTGTACTGGGCGATCGCCGCGGCGCTGCTGATGCTGCACCAGGGCTTCGACTGGCCGCGCACCGTGCAGCGCAGCCTGGAACGCACGCTGGGTACCTGGGCCGGCCTGCTGCTGGCCGGCGCGATCCTGTGGCTGCATCCCACCGGCCCGTGGCTGGCGCTGGTGGTGATGGCGCTGCAGTTCACGATCGAGGTCGCGGTGGTGCGCAACTACGCCATCGCCGTGGTGTTCATCACCGGCGTGGCGCTAACGATTGCCAGTGGCGGACATCCGGTGGACGACATCGGCGGATTGCTGCTGGCCCGCGGGCTGGACACCCTGCTCGGCTGCGCCTGCGCGCTGCTCGCGTTCCGCCTGCTGCCGCCGCGCGCCGATGCACGCACCGTGGCCACCGGCATCGGCCAGTGCCTGCTGGCGATCGGCCGGGTCTGCACGCACCTGGCCGCCGGCGACGTCACCGGCCGTGCCGCACGCGCCGCGCGCCGCGACCTGCAGCACCGCAGCTTCGTACTTGAACAGACTGTCGATGAAGCCGCAGCCGGATCGGATAGCGAGCGGCGCGATGCGGCGACGTGGTGGCCGGCGGTGGCCGCCTGCCAGCGGCTGGGTTATCGCATGCTCGCGGCATGCTGGGACAGGGAACGCGAGCGCGATCCCGTCCCTGACAACGAGGCCGGCAACGAGCCGGGCGGCGGGCCGGATGCGCCGACGCTCGCTGCCGCCGATGCGCCGCGACTGGTCGCAATGCTGGAGGCACAGGGACGCGCGTGGTTGCGACTGCTGCCGCCACCGCCGCTGGCCGACGTCCCGGCGCTGCTGTCGCCGGACCTTGCCGACCTGCGCGAGTTCCTCGACCGGCAGCTGCGCTCGCCCTGACTCAGCCTTCCGTCGCGGCGACCGGCTGCGGATCCACCGCGCCCGCCCAGTCCATCGCCAGCGCCGCGTCCTCTTCGCCGAAGCTGCGGATATGGGTATGCGGAAACAGGCGCGCGGCAAGGTCGGTCACCGCCGCAAGCCAGTGCCGGTCGGTCACGATCGCGCCACGGGCGAAGCGGTCGAACTGGCCGACCTTGCCCAGCGTGTAGCGCAGGTCGCGCGCCATCGCTGCAGGAGTGATCCCGGTGAAGCCGCCCAGGTCGCAATAGATGCCGATGCGCGCGAATTGCTGCAGGCGTGTTTCCAGGTCGACGATGCAGCGGTCGTAGTCGTCGGCGGTCAGCGTGCCGGTGAACCGGTAGGCCGCCAGATGCGATGGCGAAGGCAGGATCTCGAACATCGCCGGACTCCGTGTGAAGGGCGATGCCAGCCTACGCCAGGGCGAGGTCGATGCCCCGTCGACGTTTCTTGCCATGCCCTGAACATTGCGGCGCGCAGTCTTGCCCATCCGGTCGAAAACGGCCGGGCCGGTTCGTCGTATCGACAAGGGCCAATGTCGGCCCGCCACCCGAAGGAGCCGCACCATGCCCTATATCGATGGCTTTGTTCTTGCCGTGCCAAACGCCAACAAGGAGAAGTTCCTGGCCCACGCACGTGATTTCGACCCGATGTTCCTGGAATTCGGCGCCACCCGCGTGGTGGAGGCCTGGGGCGACGACGTGCCGCACGGCACGCTCACCGACTTCTTCCGCGCCGTGGCCGCCAAGGACGATGAATCCGTGGTGTTCTCGTGGGTGGAATGGCCGGACAAGGCCACCCGCGACGCCGGGGTGAAGAAGATAATGGAAGACCCGCGCATGGATCCGTCCGCCATGGCGATGCCGTTCGACGGCAAGCGCATGATCTTCGGCGCGTTCGAAGTGGCGCTGGAACTGCCTGGCTGAACCAGGTGCCGACGGCGACTTCCCTTGCGCGCAACCTGCGCGGGGAGTCGCTCGCCGGCGCAGTACGCCCCCCACTCAGGCGGGCGGCAATCCGCCCCAGAACCGCGCGAACGCCAGCCAGGCTTCCGTGCGCGGCACGGTCATCAGCAACACCAGGTTGAGCGCGAACACCGCGCCGACCACCACGAACGCGCGTTGTCCCGGCCGGCCGCGGCCCAGCCACAACGACAGTCCCAGGATCGCGAACACCACGCCATAGCTGATGAACGCGATCGCAGGCCCCGGGATCGGCAGCAGCATCAGCAACCGCGCCAGCGCCGGGTCGATCATCACCAGCGCGGTGGCGACCATGAAACGCGCATGCAGGCCTGCCTGGCGGCGATACACCAGCGCCAGCGCCCAGAACAGCGCGAACATCACCGATGCAGCCACGCCCAGGTACATGATGAACGCCTGGATGCCGAAACTCTGCGGCGTGGCCGCCGACATGCGCAGCTGCGACAGGCCCAGGCAGGTGAGCACGATCGCCGGCACCAGCACGTAGGACAGCTTGCCCAGCTTGCGGTGCAGTTCCAGGCGACGCGTGCGCACCAGCCATGGCTGGGTGAACAACATCGCGAACCAGGCCAGCATCAGCCCGGCATGCAGGTGGGTGACCGCGTCGGCCGCACCGATGCGGCTGACGTACGACCTCCAGAATCCGGCCAACGCCAGCGCCAGCAGCGCCACCACCCACATGCCCGAACCGGTGCCCCACAGGCCCGGGCGGCGCGCGGCCGCAACGTCCGAACGAACCGCCATGACACCTTCCTCGCGATCGACAATGGCAGCCAATACGCCGGATGCGGCCGGACCCGGCCACGCCCGGCACCATCCCGTCCACCGCCCCCCGCCGCCAAGCGGCTAAAGTCGCCCCACCCTTCGCAAGGAACATCCCATGACCCGGACCGGTGGCTGCCGCTGCGGCGCGATCCGCTACACCCTGAGCGCCCAACCGCTGGCCACCCGCCTGTGCTGGTGCCGCGACTGCCAGTACTGGGCGCTGGGCAATGCGGCGGTGAACATCATGGTGCCGCGCGCGGCGGTGACGGTCACCGGCGCCGTCGCCCACTTCGACAGCCAGGCCGACAGCGGCAACCGCATGCGCCGTTCGTTTTGCGCGCACTGCGGAACGCAGGTGTTCAGCGAATCCAGCGGCAACGCGCTCAACATGGTGATCCGCGTGGGCACGCTCGACGATGCAAGCGACATCAAGCCGACCGTGGTGATCTGGACCGACTCGGCGCCGGCCTGGGTGCATATCGATCCGGACCTGCAGGCGTTCCCGCGACAGCCGGGCTGAGCCGGCCGGCCGGCGCGGCTGCCGGCGAACTAGCGCACGCGCACGCCGAACGCAGCGGCAAATTCGGCCTGGTCCAGGTTGCCGTCGCCATTGCGGTCCATCCAGCCGTAGCGCATCTCCACCGCGTTGCGCAGCTCGTTCTCGTCGAGCGCGCCATCCGCGTCCACGTCTGCCAGCACGATGCGCTCGGCGACGGTCGGCGCGCCGGCGGCTGGCTTGCCGATGAACGCCTGCAGCTCGTCGACCGACAGGCGCTTGTCGTGGTCGGCATCCATCAGCGCGAAAGCCACGTCGCCGTCGTACTCGTACTGGCTGACCAACCCGTCGTGGTTGACATCCAGCGCGGCGAAACGCGCCGCCGCGGCGTCGCCCGATGGCTGCCCGCCGGCCATGGCCGACGCGGCCAGCCCCGTCAGCAGCGATGCGAGCGCGAAGCGGATGACGGAAACGGACATGGCGGCCTCCCGGCGCGTTCGACCGGACGATGATCGGCAGTCACACCCGCAGGGCGAAGTGGACCTTGTGCCTATGCCTGCCCGGCGTGGGCGCCCATGCCAGCGGCCTGGCGAACACTCAGCGCGCACGCGCGAACGGCAGGCCCCGCATCAGCACCTGGCGTTCCCGTTCGCAATACTTGGGCGTGTTGTCGCAGACGAACGCAACGCGAACCACCGGTTCGCCCTCCACCATCACCAGCCGGTAGCGCGCGGCTACGCGCGGCTCCCCCTGCGGGAAAAGGATCAGCCAGTATTCGGGCGGCTCGGACCCGCGCTGCCTGAAGAACGTGTTGCGCACGTTCGGATAGGGCGGGGTGATCATCCTTTCCGGGTCCAGCGGATAGCGGTCCAGGACCTGCGCCGGCGTGCGGTATCCGGCCAGCGGCTCGAGCACGTAATGCGCGCGCTTGTGGCTCTCGGGCCAGTCCGGGCCACCATAGCTGTAAGGCTTGGCCTTCTGGATGCTGAAGTCGATCGGAACTTCCACCCGGCGCACCGCCGCGCCCGGGACAGATGCGGGACCCAGCACCCACTGGCGCGCGGCCACCAGCGCGGCCTCGTCCAGGGCGCTCTGGCCGCTGCCCTGTTTGACCCGCGCCTCGGTAACCCGACCGCATTCATCCAGTTCCAGCACGAGCAACGCCGAACCGGCCTGCTGCGATTGCACCATGTCGGCCGGATAGTCCGGCGCCACGCGTATTGGTGCCGGGCAGGCCGGCGCAAGCGGCGCGGCCTCCTGTACGACATCGACGGCTAACGCCGTGTCCACCGCCACACCCGAACACATCCCCACCAGCACCCACCACAGTACGCGATGACGCACCTTTCCCCCTGCCCGGTTCTCCACCCGGACCCATGATGCGTCAGCCGGTCGGCGGGCAGCAATGGCCCGGTCCCGGTTAGGCGGCCGGTGCGTGCAGCGCCCAGAAGCCGATGTCGCGGCGGTGGCGATAGCCCATGCGTTCGTAAAGCTGCGCGGCGCGCTGGTTCTGGCGACTGACGTGCAGGAACGGCATCACGCCCGCCTCGATCGTAGCGTTGCCCAGCATCGCGGTCAGCCGCCGCGCGTAGCCGTGGCCGAGGAAATCCGGATGGGTGCAGATCGCGCTCATCTCGCGGAAGCCGTCGGCGCCCAGCCGCTCGCCGACCATCGCCGCCAGCCGCCCGTCCTGGTAGATGCCCAGGTAGCGCCCCAGTTGCATGGTCTGCGGCCGGAAGTAATGCGGATACACCAGCGCAGTCAGGTCCAGCACGTCCTGGCGATGGCTTGCATCCAGCGCCAGGACCGGCGGTCCGGCTACCACCTCCAGCGGCGCATCGCACACCATTTGCGCCAGCGGCGCGAACGCCTCCAGGTGCCAGCCCTCGGGCACGCGCGCGGGTGCCACGCCCAGCAGGTAGGCCGATTCGCCTGGCGCCACCAGTGTGCGCAGTGCTTCGATCACATCGATGTCGGCATCGGCCACGCCCAGGAACGGCGCGTACTCGGGCGGAAAGCACGCAGCACCGCCGGCCGCGCGGGCCAACTCGCGATGCACGGTGCGCAGCGATGACCAGAACGGATTGTCGAGCTGGCTGATGTCCGGGATCGAAGTCATCGCTGTGCCTGATCTGTCGGTGCTCGTTCGGGTCAGGGGGCTGCGGGCGGGCGGCGGTCGCCGAACAGCCACAGCATGGAACGCCGGTAGGCCTCGCCGATGCTGGCCGAATGCGTGCCTTCGGGCAGGACGACCAGTTGCACGTTCCACGGCGCGTCGTCGCGCCGCGCCCAGTCCGCCACCCACTCGTGTGCGTGACGCACGCGTTCGACCGTATCCCGCGCACCGCTGACCACGACCACGCCCAGGCCCTCGCGCCGGTGCGCAGCGGGCTTGGCGAACAGGAGTTCGCGCGCCGGCCCCGGCGACGGATTGCTGGCGATCCGGCCCCAGAACAGGTCCGGATCCTGCACTGCCGACCACAGCACGAAGTAGCCGCCGCGCGACTGGCCCACCAGCACGCGTCGGCTCGCGTCGGCGTGGTAGCGGCGCTCCACCTCCGGCAGCAGCTGCTCGCGCAGGAACGGCAGGAACCGGTCCGCCCCGCCCTGGTCCGGCGCGGTGTCCGCGCCCTGCCCGGTAAAGTCGATGTTGCGCTTGTTGATCGCCGGATCGAAATCGCCATAGGCGATTCCCACCACGATGGCTTCCGGCAGTTGCTCGTCGTAGTTCAGGAACAGATGGGTGGGTGCCAGGATCGGAAACAGCGTATCGCCGTCGAGCACGTACACCACCGGATACGCCTGCGCGCGAGCGGCGTCGTAGCCCTCGGGCAGGCGCACGTAGATGTGATGGACGCGACCGGTGAAGCGCGACTGCAACGGGAAGTAGTCCCCGCGCAGCGCCGGCAGATGATCCAGCGGCACGACCGCCCGTTCCGCCGATGCCGCCTGCCCCGCCGGCGCGGGCGATGCGTTCACGCAGGCGCACGCCAGCATCAGCAGCGCCATCGCCAGCCATGCGCGGATTGCGTCCATGGATCGCTTCATCCTCCTGCCCTCGCCGTTCAGAGCATGGGCAGCTTGAGTCCCTGCTCCGTGGCGCACTGACGCGCGATCTCGTAACCGGCATCGGCATGGCGCATCACGCCGGTGCCCGGGTCGTTCCACAGCACCCGCGCAAGGCGACGGTCCGCGTCTTCGCTGCCGTCGCAGACGATGACCACGCCCGAATGCTGCGAATAGCCCATGCCCACGCCGCCACCATGGTGCAGCGAAACCCAGGTTGCGCCGCCGGCAACGTTGAGCATGGCGTTGAGCAGCGGCCAGTCGGAAACCGCGTCGCTGCCGTCGGCCATCGCTTCGGTCTCGCGATTGGGCGATGCCACGCTGCCGGAGTCCAGGTGATCGCGACCGATCACCACCGGCGCCTTGAGCTCGCCATTGCGGACCATCTCGTTGAACGCCAGGCCCAGCTTGTGGCGCAGTCCCAGGCCGACCCAGCAGATGCGCGCCGGCAGGCCCTGGAAGCTGATCCGCTCGCGCGCCATGTCCAGCCAGCGGTGCAGGTGCGGATCGTCGGGGATCAGCTCCTTGACCTTGGCATCGGTCTTGTAGATGTCCTCCGGATCGCCGCTCAGGGCGACCCAGCGGAACGGGCCGATGCCACGACAGAACAGCGGTCGCACATACGCCGGCACGAAACCGGGGAAGTCGAATGCGTTCTTCAGGCCCTCGTCGAAGGCCATCTGCCGGATGTTGTTGCCGTAATCCACGGTCGGGATGCCCTGCGCGTGGAAGGCAAGCATTGCTTCCACGTGGGTGCGCATCGAGGACTTGGCCGCGTCGCGGACCTTCTCCGGCTCGCTCTTCTGCGCGGCCAGCCACTGCTCCACCGTCCAGCCGACCGGCAGGTAGCCGTGCACCGGATCATGCGCGCTGGTCTGATCGGTCACGCAGTCCGGGCGCACGCCACGGCGCACCAGCTCGGGCAGGATTTCCGCCGCGTTGCCCAGCAGCGCGATCGACTTCGCTTCACCGGCTGCGGTGTACTTGGCGATCCGCGCCAGCGCGTCGTCCAGGTCGACGGCCTGCTCGTCCACGTAACGCGTGCGCAGGCGGAAATCGATGCACTTCTGCTGGCATTCGATGGTCAGCGAACTGGCGCCGGCCAGCGAGGCGGCCAGCGGCTGCGCGCCACCCATGCCGCCCAGGCCCGCGGTGAGGATCCACTTGCCGGCCAGGCTGCCGCCGTAGTGCTGGCGGCCCATTTCCACGAAGGTCTCGTAGGTGCCCTGCACGATGCCCTGCGAGCCGATGTAGATCCACGAGCCGGCGGTCATCTGCCCGTACATCATCAGGCCCTTGCGATCGAGCTCGTTGAAGTGCTCCCAGGTGGCCCAGTGCGGGACCAGGTTGGAGTTGGCCAGCAGCACGCGCGGGGCGTCGGGATGGGTCGGGAACACGCCGACCGGCTTGCCCGACTGGACCAGCAGGGTTTCGTCGTCGCCAAGGGTCTTCAGCGTAGCCAGGATCGCATCGTAGCTGGCCCAGTCGCGCGCGGCGCGGCCGATGCCGCCGTAGACGACCAGGTCTTCCGGGCGCTCGGCCACGTCCGGGTCCAGGTTGTTCTGCAGCATCCGGAACGGCGCTTCGGTGAGCCAGCTGCGGCAGTTGAGCTGGTTGCCGCGCGGGGCGCGGACAACGCGGGAGGGATCATGACGCGGGTCGGACATGCCGGAATCACCTGGAAGGACAGGACGGCATTATCGCAGGGCATCGCGGCCCGGCCACGCGGCAGCGCGGCGATGTGCCGCTCACTACCCGCTCACTCCCGCTCAGGGCTGCGGCGGCGCCGGCCGGCTCTCGGAGGCGGCGCGCTGGCGCTCAAGCTCCTCGCGTTCACGCTCGGCGGCCTGGCGGCGCTGTTCATAGTCCAGGCGCAGTCGCTCGGAGTCGGCCGGGTTGGGCGCCGCCGCCCGCTGGCGCTCGGTCCGGGCGCGGTCGTCCTCCAGGCGTTGGCGGTTGGCATCGATGGCCACGCCAATGCGGTCCTGTTCGGCGCGTCGGGTCGCCTCGTCCTGGCTGCGCCTTGCATCGGCGGCCGCCTGCTGCTGGCGCTCGTACGCGCTGCCACTGGTTGGCGGCGGGGGACTGCCGTAGCGGTTGGGAGACACGGACTGCGCCTGCGCAACCAGCGCGGTCATCGCCAGCGCAGCGAGCATGCCGATGCGCCATGCATGTCGACCTGGATGGACGGCTACACCCGGGCCAGCAGGCGAACGCGGCGAAGAACCGGTGCGGTTGTCGATGATGTCCATGCGCCGTTGTATACGCTGCATGGCACGACGCCGGGGTGAAGCACGCGTTGGCGCTTCAGCGAACGCTCATTCCGGTGGACACCCGGTGACACGGCCGGCGTGGAATGCCTCGACCTGGACCGCGTCCGCCGGCCTCGGCGAAAGGCCGTCGTCGAACACCACGCGCCACACGCCGTCCTCGCCACGCTGCCACACCGAACTGAACCTCCCCAGCCGGTACTGCCCGCTGGCCACGTCCTGGTAAAGCGCCGGCCCGCTGGAGGACGCGATGCCCGCGTCGCCACCGGCATGCACGTACTGCGGATACCACCACAGGCGGGTCTCGCGCCCGGCGATCAGTCCGGCCCAGGCGTCGAGGATCTGCCGATCCCCGCGCTGCGGATCGGGCCGGCTCACGCCGAACACCGCGAACGGATGCAGGTGCGCGGCAAAGGCAGCCGTATCGTGGTCGGCGACCGATTGGGCGAAAGACAATTCACGCGCCCAGACCTCGCAGCGGGCGATGTCGGCCGGCGTCGGCGGGCCGATCGCATGCGCCGCCGGCACCGCCATGAGCAGCACCATCGCCATACCTGCCGCGCTGCCGATGCGCATCGACGTGTGCCTGCCTCAGCGGTCGGGGATATAGGCCCGGCCGTAACCGGCACAGGTCGTGGACCTGGCGCCCTCGCGCTTCACCCGGCTACCGGTGTTCTGCAGGCAGTGGTCCCTGGGTGCCTTGTCCGTGTCGGACGCCTGGTAAAGCATCGACAGGCGAATGGGCTTGCGATCGACCGGGACGGCATCGACCTGGCGGCTGCGGCGCGGCTGGGACGGCTGTGCGGGGGCGGCGAGGCTGTCGCCACTGGCGGGGACAGCAGTCGCGTCGGCGGGCAGGACCGACACATCCTGTCGCGGCGCATTGCCCAGCGAAGCGTGGGCATCGGTTAGAGGGGCGAACGCAAGACAGGCAACCAGCGCGATCATCGGCTTCAAGGCGGCATCCTCCACAAGGCAACGTCGCGAGCATCGGCGGGCACGAGGGCCACGTCAAGCCATGCGGCGCCGATTGTCATGCGCGCTGCGCGCCAGTCTGCCAAGCTGTGGCGGCCATTCCAATTCGCGTCACGCAATGTCCGGCCGCCTGATCCGTCTCGCCAGCCTCGTCCTGCTGTTGTCGCTGTCCGCCTGCGCGGCAACGCCCTCCCGTTCCGATTCGCCAGCTCCGGCCGCAACCTCCGCCTCCGTTTCCAGCGGGCCGGCGATCGTGCTGCTGGTGTCGATCGACGGGTTGCGCGCCGATGCGCTGGGCCGCGGCGATACGCCGCACCTGGACCAACTTGCTGCCAACGGCGTGCATGCGCGGTGGATGCGCCCCTCCTATCCGGTGCTCACCTTTCCCAACCACTACACGCTGGTGACCGGCCTGCGCCCGGACCACCACGGCATCGTCCACAACTCGATGCGCGATGCCGAACTTGGGCGCTTCATCGTCGCCGACAGCGATGCCGGGCGCGTGCCGGGCTGGTGGCAGGGCGTGCCATTGTGGATCAGTGCCGAGCAGGCCGGCATCGCCACCGCGGTGTGGGCCTGGCCGGGCGTGTCGGCACCGCGCGATGGCGTGCTGCCGCGCTACTGGCACGCATTCGATGCCACCGCCCCGCTGGATGCACGCGTGGAGCAGATCGCGCAATGGATCCAGGCCAAGGACGGAACGCGCCCGGGCCTGGTCGCGGTCTATCTGGAGAATGTCGACGGCGCCGGGCACGACCACGGCCCGGATGCGCCACAGACCCACCATGCGATCCGTGCGGTCGACACTGCGATCGGCGAGCTGATGGAACGACTGGACGCGGCCGGGCTGGCCGAGCGGGTCAACCTGGTCGTAGTCTCCGACCACGGCATGGCCGCCGTGCCTGAAGGCCACTACATCGCCGTCGAGGACATGGCCTCGATGGACGAAGCCGAAGTGGTCAGCATCGGCCAGGTGATCGGCCTGGTGCCGCGCACCGGGCACGAGGCCACCGTGACCAAGCGCCTGGTCGGCCGGCATGAGCATTACCAGTGCTGGCGCAAGTCCGAGATTCCGCCGCGCCTGCATTACGGCAGTCATCCGCGCATTCCACCGATCGTGTGCCAGATGGACGAAGGCTGGAATGCGTTGCCGCGCGCGACCGTGGACAAGCGCAACGCCGACGGCACGCACGACCGCGGCGCGCATGGCTACGACCCGGATTCGCCGACGATGCGCGCGGTATTCATCGCCCACGGCCCCGCATTCCGCGAAGGCGCGCAGCTGCCGCCGTTCGACAATGTCGATGTCTATCCGCTGCTGGTGCGGTTGCTGGGCATCGCCCCGCAACCGAACGACGGCAACCCGCAGACACTGCTGCCGGCGCTGCGCGAGCCGTAACAGCCGCAGACAGGGAAAGCCGTCCCGGGCACGGAACCCACCGCGGCGCGCGGCGCGACCGCACCCGGCATCCGCCCCGTGCATCAATGTCCGAAAACGGCGAGTCCGGGGCCACCGGCGGTGCTAGCCTGCTCCCCATGTCGCCCACCCCCGCCACCGCCGCTTCGACGACCACCGCCCTGCCCGACCCGCAGGTGTGCGAGCGGGCGCGGCTGAGCCGCGACGCGCGCTTCGACGGCCTGTTCTTCACCGCCGTGCGCAGCACCGGCATCTATTGCCGGCCGGTGTGCCCGGCGCCGGCGCCGAAACCCGAAAACGTGGACTACTACCCCAGCGCGGCGGCGGCCGAGTCGGCCGGCTTCCGTCCCTGCCTGCGCTGCCGGCCCGAGCTGGCACCCGGCGAAGGCGCCTGGCGCCGCGGCGACGAGACCGTGGCCCGCGCGTTGAAGCTGATCGACCAGGGCTTCCTCGCCGAGCGCCCATTGTCGGAGCTGGCGCAGCGCGTGCATCTGGGCGAGCGCCAGCTGCGCCGGTTGTTCGTCGAACGCCTGGGCGCAGCGCCCATCGGCGTACATGGCACCCGTCGGTTGCTGTTCGCCAAACAGCTGCTCACCGAGACTTCGCTGCCGGTCACCGAGATCGCGCTGGCCGCCGGCTTCTCCAGCCTGCGGCGCTTCAATGCGGCATTCCTGGAGGCCTACCGCATGGCGCCGCGCGACCTGCGCCGGCGCGCACCGGAAGAACAGGCGGTCGGCGATGCGACCCAGCCGCTGGTGCTGCGCCTGGGCTATCGGCCGCCATACGACTTCGCCTTGATGCTCGACTTCCTCCGCGGTCGCGCCCTGCCGGGCGTGGAGCGGGTGGATGCGCGCAGCTATGCGCGCGTGATCGGTTCGGCGGCCTCGCCGGGCTGGCTGCGGATCAGCGCCTGGCCCGCCGGCCGCGACGACCGCACCCACGCGCTCAAGCTCGAACTGCGTGGTGCCGCGCCCGCACAGCTGGCCGACATCGTCCAGCGCGTGCGCCGCATGTTCGACCTGGACGCTGACCCAAACGCGATTTCTGCCGCGCTGTCGACCGATCCACGCCTGCGTCCACTGCTGCGCAAGAGACCCGGGCTGCGCCTGCCCAGCGGCTGGGATGGATTCGAGATCGCGGTGCGCGCGGTGATCGGCCAACAGGTCAGCGTCGCCGCCGCGCGCACGCTGACCGCGCGCCTGGCACAACGTCACGGCCATGCCCTGGACGCGCCCTTGCTGGACGGCCTGACCCACCTGTTCCCCACCCCCGACACGCTGGCCGACGGCGACCTCGACGGTCTGGGCCTGACCACCGCGCGCGCCGCTACCGTACGCACGCTGTCGGCTGCGTTGCTGGACGGGCGCGTGGGCTTTGAACCCGAACAGACGCTGGACGATTTTGCCGCCGCCTGGAGCGCGCTGCCCGGGATCGGCCCGTGGACCGCGCAGTACCTGGCGATGCGCGCGCTCGGCCATCCCGACGCGTTCCCGGCCGAAGACCTCGTATTGCAGAAAGCGGTGCCCACCGACGGCACCCGTCTCACCGCGCGCCAACTGCGCGAACGCGCCGAGGCCTGGCGGCCCTGGCGCGCCTATACCGTGATCCACCTGTGGCGCGATGCGATGGCATCGGCCACCCCTGCGGAGAAGCCATGATGGCCACCATCCATTACCGCCAGATCGCCAGCCCGGTGGGCACGCTCACCATCGCCGCCACCGATGCGGGCCTGCACGCGATCGAATTCCCGAGCAACCGCCATCCGCAGCGCCGCCAAGGCTGGCGCGAAGGCGACCATCCGCTGCTGCGCCAGGCGCAGGCGCAACTGGACGAATACTTCGCCGGCGAGCGCCAAGCGTTCGACCTGCCGCTGGCGCCGCAGGGCACGCCGTTCCAGCGCGAGGTGTGGTTCGCACTGGCGGCCATTCCCTACGGACAGACCGCCAGTTATGCGCAGCTGGCCTCGAGCGTGGACCGGCCGGCAGCCTCGCGCGCGGTCGGCGCGGCCAATGGACGCAATCCGCTGCCGATCGTGCTGCCCTGCCATCGGGTGATCGGCGCGGACGGCTCGCTCACCGGCTTCGGCGGTGGCCTGCCGACCAAGCGCTTCCTGCTGGAACTGGAAGGCGCACTGGCGCGGGAAACGGCCGCGCCGGACCTGTTCGCGTAGAGCGGGACTTGCCCCGCTCTACACAGCGCTGACTGCATGCCGCAGCGGCAACCTGCGTTCTACGCGGCGTCGATCGCCTGCCGCAGCGGGGCCAGGAACGCCTTCGCACGTGCGGCCGCATCGTCCGGGCCGATCGCGTCGGCCAACGTCGACACCAGCGCGCTGCCCACCACCACGCCATCGGCATCGACCGCCATGGCCGCGGCGCTGGCCGCGTCCTTGATGCCGAACCCGGCCACCACCGGAACCTTCGCCGCGGTGCGCAGTTCCTGCAGCCGGCGACCGGCCACCTGCGTGTCCAACCGGTCGGCGCCGGTCACGCCGGCGTAGCTGACGTAGTAGAGATAACCCTGCGCGTTGGCCGACAGCATTGCCGCGCGCGCGGGCGAGGTCGTCGGCGAGGCCAGCATCACCAGCGCCAGGCCGGCAGCATCGAAGGCCTGCTGGAATTCGGCGGCCTCTTCCGGCGGCAGGTCGACCAGCAGCACGCCGTCGACGCCGGCGGCAACCGCCTCGCTGGCGAAGCGCGCCGCGCCGCGGATCTCGACCGGGTTGAGGTAGCCCATCAGCACCACCGGCGTATCGGCATCGCGCTGGCGGAAGTCACGCACGCAATCGAACACGTAACCGGTGCCCGCGCCGCGTTCCAATGCGCGCTCGGAACTGCGCTGGATCACCGGCCCGTCGGCCATCGGATCGGAGAACGCCACGCCCAGCTCGATGACATCGGCACCGGCATCGACCAGCGCGTGCATCACCAGCACGGTCGCTTCCAGCGACGGATCGCCGGCGGTGAAGAACGGGATCAGCGCCTTGCGGCCGTCGGCGCGCAGTTGTGCGAATTTTTTCTCGAAGCGGCTCACAGGACGATCCCCTCGCGTGCGGCGATCGTGTGCACGTCCTTGTCGCCACGACCGGACAGGTTGCACAGCACCAGCGCGTCCTTGGGCAACTCGCGCGCCAGCTTGATCGCCTGGGCCACCGCGTGGCTGGACTCCAGCGCCGGCAGGATGCCCTCGGTGCGGGTCAGGCGATGGAACGCGGCCAGCGCTTCCTCGTCGGTGATGCCGACGTATTCCGCGCGCCCGCTGTCCTTCAGGAACGCGTGCTCGGGGCCGACGCCGGGATAGTCCAGGCCGGCGGAAATCGAGTGGGTTTCGATGATCTGCCCGTCGTCGTCGCAGATCACGTAGGTGCGGTTGCCGTGCAGCACGCCGACCCGGCCGGCGGCCAGCGACGAGGCATGGCGTCCGGTCTCGATGCCGTCGCCCGCCGCCTCTGCGCCCACGATCCGCACCGATGCATCGTTGAGGAAGGCATGGAACAGGCCGATCGCATTGCTGCCACCGCCGACGCACGCGGTGATCGCATCGGGCAGGCGCCCGTAGTCGGCCAGCATCTGCGCGCGCGCTTCGCGGCCGACAATGGCATTGAAGTCGCGGACCATGCGCGGATACGGGTCCGGACCGGCCACGGTACCGATGATGTAGAAGGTGTCCTGCACGTTGGTCACCCAGTCGCGCATGGCCTCGTTGAGCGCGTCCTTGAGCGTGGCCGAACCGCTGGTCACCGGCACCACCGTGGCGCCGAGCAGCTTCATCCGATAGACGTTGATCTTCTGCCGCTCGATGTCGGTGGCGCCCATGTAGACCACGCACTCCAGGCCCAGGCGCGTGGCCACCGTGGCGCTGGCCACGCCGTGCTGGCCGGCGCCGGTCTCGGCGATGATCCGCTTCTTGCCCATCCGCGAGGCCAGCAGCGCCTGGCCGATGGTGTTGTTGATCTTGTGCGCGCCGGTGTGGTTCAGGTCCTCGCGCTTGAGCAGGATCTGCGCGCCGCCCACTTCGCGGCTCAACCGCTGCGCGTGGTAGATCGGGCTGGGCCGGCCGACGTAGTGCTTGAGGTCCTTGTCGAAGGCGGCGATGAATTCCGGATCGACCCGGGCCGCATCGTAGGCGGCTGCCAGCTCCTGCAGCGGACCGATCAGGGTCTCGGCGACGAAGCGGCCGCCATGGCGGCCGAAGTGGCCGGCAGCATCGGGGTAGGCGTGGTAATCGGCGGGCGACGGCATGGAACGGTCCGGCAGGTCGAAGGCAGGCTGTCAGCCTAACGCACGGATGGCGCCCGCCGGAACCGATACTATCTGCACGACCCGTCAGGAAAACTCACACCAATGTCGCGCCCTCTGCCCCCGCTCAACGCCCTGCGCGCCTTCGAGGCCGCCGCCCGGCTGGGCAGCGTCAGCCGCGCGGCGGCCGAACTGCACGTCACCCATGGCGCGGTCAGCCGCCAGGTGCGGGCGCTGGAGGAGGCACTGGGGGCGCCGCTGTTCGAGCGCGACGGCCGCGGCCTGGCGCTGACCGCCCACGGCGAGCGCCTGCGTGATGCGTCGGGCGATGCATTCAACGCGCTGCAGGCGGTCTGGGCCGGCCTGCGCCGCGACCTGCGGCCATCGGCACTGGTGCTGGGCTGCCCCGGCAGCGTGCTGGCCCGCTGGGCGATCCCGCGCCTGGAACGGCTGGCGCTGGACCTGCCGGCGCTGAAGCTGCACCTGTCCGCGCAGGAGGGCGGCTTCGACGCCGCCCTGACCGGACTGGATGCGGCCCTGCTGCTTGGCGAGGCGCCGTGGCCGGCCGAATGGCGTGTCGAGCTGCTGGCGCCGGAGCGGATCGGTCCGGTGCTCAGTCCGCGCCACGCCCGATACGACGCGCTGCACGCGGCTCCGGCCTCGGCGCTGCTGGACGAGCCGCTGCTGCATACCGCCTCGCGACCGCAGGCGTGGCCGCGCTGGTTCGATGGACAAGGCCTGGATCCGGCGGCCGTGCGCCTGGGCACCGGTTTCGACCACCTCACCTACCTGCTCGAAGCGGCCGCGGCCGGACTGGGCGTGGCGATCGCGCCATTCGAACTGGTCCAGGCCGATCTGGACAGCGGCCGGCTGGTCGCGCCGTGGGGCTTCGTGGATACCGGCGGGCACTGGGCGCTGTGCAGCGCGCGCGGCAACGCCGATGCGCGCTTGCCGGTATTGGCTGAATGGCTGCGCGGCGAGCTGCGCGCGGATTGAGGCGTCACCGGATCCGTTGCCGTTGTGTCAGTGCGCTTGCGCGATGTCCGTCGCCACGCGCCGCACGCGTTGCATTACACGTTTCCCGTCGAATCCACCGCCATGCCGAAATACGTCATCGAACGCGACCTGCCCGGTGCAGGCCAGCTAAGCGCGCAGGACCTGCAGGCCATCTCGCAGAAGTCCTGCGGCGTGCTGCAGGACCTGGGCCCGCAGATCCAGTGGGTGCACAGCTACGTCACCGGCGACAAGATCTTGCATCTACATCGCCCCGGACGAACAGCTGGTGCGCGAACACGCGCAACGCGGCGGCTTCCCGGCCAACCGCGTCAGCGAAGTGGTGACCGTCATCGATCCGACCACCGCCGGCTGACGCGCGCGACGATCCCGCATCGCGTCAGAACGCGCCGAACAGCGTCCCCAGCACGATCACCACCACCAGCGCGATCACCGGTCCGACGATCGCCGCCACGGCGATGTCGCGATAGCTCTCCCGGTGCGTGCAACCGCATACGGCCAGCAGCGTGATCACCGCGCCGTTGTGCGGCAGGCTGTCCAGCGTGCCGGCACCGATCACCGCCACCCGGTGCATCAGGTCCGGCGACAGGCCGGTGTCGGCGGCGATCTGCATGAAGGTAGGGCCCAGCGATTCCAGCGCGATGGTCAGGCCACCCGATGCCGAGCCGGTGAGGCCGGCCAGCACGTTGGTGGCCACCGCCAGCGACACCAGCGGCCCGCCACCAATACCCAGCACCCAGTCGCGCACCAGTTCGAACGCCGGCATCGCCGCGACCACCGCGCCGAAACCGACCAGGCTGGCCACCGACAGGATCGGCAGCACCGACGCATTGGCGCCGGCATCCATGGTCTGGCGCAGCGCGGGAAAGCGGCGGAAATTCAGCGCGATGACCGTGGCGATCGCCGCCGCCAGCGCCACCGACACCGACCACACGCCCCCCACCGCCGACAGCGTGGTGCCGAACGGCGGCTGCGCCAGGAACGACACGTCCATTCGCGGCAATACGACCAGCGACATCAGCAGGTTGACGCCGATCACCACCACCAGCGGCGCGAACGCGGCGGTCACCGATGGCAATCCACTGCCCTGCGCGCCATGGGTGGCCTCGGCCGGATCGAACGACTGCGACACCGCCGCACGCTCGCGCACCAGCTCATCGCTGGCCGCGTCCGCGACCGCCGCATCGCGCGCATCGCCGAAGCCCTCACCGGCGGTGCGCGCACCGGCCTCGGCGCGCGCCAGCCACCACAGGCCGAAGCCGAGCATGATCGCCGAGGCGATCAGGCCCAGGCCTGGCGCCGCGAACGGCGTGGTCCCGAAGAACGGCATCGGGATCGCGTTCTGGATCGAGGGCGTACCCGGCAGCGCGGACATGGTGAACGTCGAAGTGCCCAGCGCCAGCGCGGCCGGCATCAATCGCCGCGGAATGCCGGCGGCGCGGAACAGGACGAAGCCCATCGGCGCCAGCACGAAGAACGCGACGAACAGGCTCACGCCGCCATACGTCACCAGCGCGCCGGACAGCACCACCGCCAGCATCGCCCGGCGCGTGCCCAGCCGCTCGGTCATGAAGCCGGCGATCGCCGCCACCGAACCGCTGTCCTCCATCAGCTTGCCGAACAGCGCGCCGAGCAGGAACAACGGGAAGAACTGCGCGATGAAACCGGCCGCGCTGGACATGAAGGTCAACGTCCAGTGCGCCAGCAGCGGCTCGCCCGCGAACAGCGCCACCACCAGCGCCGCCGCCGGTGCCAGCAGCAGCACGCTCCAGCCGCGGAAGGACAGGAACACCAGCAGGCCAAGACCGACCAGGATGCCGAGCAGACCCATGCGTCAGACTCCTTCCAGCAGCACGTCGAGATCGACCGACGAGCGACGGCCGAGGTTGTCGCCATCGCTGGCGAGGAAGTCCTCCGCCGCGCGCCGTCCTTCGGCATGCAGCATGGTCAGGAACGCCCATTCGGCGTTCATCTTCGACGAGTAGTCCAGGTCGCGGGCCAGCTCGTTGCGCACCAGGTGGATGCGCATCTGCGCCCAGCGCGCTCCCTCGCAATTGCCCGCATCCACCACCTGTCGCAGCATCGCGATCATGCGCAGCTCCTTGAGCAGGCCGGCATTGAACGAGACCTCGTTGATGCGGTTGAGGATCTCGCGCGCGGTGGTCGGCCGGCCGGCGCGTTCGACCGGGTTGATCGCCACCAGGATCGTGTCGCGCGAATCGCAGTCGCGCACCAGCGGGGTAATGGTCGGGTTGCCCGAATAACCGCCGTCCCAGTAATACTCGCCGTCCAGTTCCACCGCCTGGAACATGTTGGGCAGGCAGGCGGAGGCCAGCAGCGCGTCGGCGGACAGCTCGGCATTGCGGAATACCCGGCCGCGGCCGGTGCGCACGTTGGTGGCGGTGATGAACAGCTTCACCGACGCCTTGGCCAGGCGCTCGAAATCGATCGAACGCTCGAGGATGTCGCGCAGCGGATTCACGCCGAACGGATTGAGGTCATACGGCGACCACAGGCGCGAGACCAGCTCCATGCCCACGAACAGCGGCGAGCCGTCCAGGCTCCAGCGTCCCATCAGCACATCCAGCGGCCCGCGCTGCAGCGGGCTGAAGCGCGCCGCGTCGGACACCTCGCGCCAGAATTGCGCCAAGGCCTGGCGCGCACCTTCGCGCCCGCCCTTGCCCAGTCCGTCGACCAGCACCGCCGCGTTCATCGCCCCGGCCGAGGTGCCGGAGATACCATCGATGTGCAGCCACTCTTCTTCGAGCAGGCGGTCGAGCACGCCCCAGGTGAACGCGCCATGCGAGCCGCCGCCCTGTAGCGCGAAATCGACCAGCACCGGCTCGCGCTTGCCGCTGCGCGCGGATGTGCGCGACGACGCGCTCGCGCGGTCGCTGGCCTCGGTCTTGGCCTTGCTCTTGGTGGTGGAAGCTCGGGTGCGTCGGGGCGGAACGGGCATGGTCTGATCCGGTAGTGGGCATCGACTCGATCCACACGGATTCCGCGCCGGCACTGCGCGATGCGCATGCCGTTGCGATGATCCACGCCCTCCCCAGAACGCGCATCACGGAAGGCCGCTTGAACCGCGCCGTCCCTGTTTCCTCGCCATGAACGCTACCGTGGTTCGCCCGTCACTGCAAAGGCGATGCCCGCAGCGGCGCTTCGAACACGCTTGCATTGCAGGGCGATGACCGCCGCATGCGCGGCCCCGCCCTCAGTCCAGCTCGGCGCAGTCGGCCCGGCGTACTTCGGCCACGAAGCGCCGCATTTTCTCGCCATCCTTGATCCCCGGCGCCGCCTCGATGCCGCTCGCCACGTCCACCGCCCACGGCAAGGTGGCGTGGATCGCGTCGAACACGTTGTCCGGGGTGATGCCGCCGGCCAGCACGAACGGCCGATGCAATCCGGTCGGGATCCGGCTCCAGTCGAAGGCCTCACCGGTGCCGCCCGCGCCGCCCTTGCTGTGGCTGTCGAACAGGAAACCATCGGCATTGGGCCAGCGCTGCTGCAGGGTGCGTGCATCCCAGGTCTGGCCATCGCCCATCGGCACCGCCTTCATCCACGGCACGCGGAACGCGCGACAGAACGCGTCGTCCTCCTCGCCGTGGAACTGCAACAGAGCCGGCCGCAGCTGGCGGACCACTTCGCGAACCTCGGCGGCGGCGTTGTCGCGGAACAGTGCCACCACGCTGACCATCGGCGGCAGCGCCAGGCGCAGCTGCCGCGCCTCGGCAGCGGTCAGCCGGCGCGGGCTGGTGTGGGCAAATACGAAGCCGACCGCGTCCACGCCCAGCTCGCCGGCCAGGCGCACGTCGCCCGGACGGGTCATGCCGCAGAACTTGATCCGGGTGCGGTAGAGGGTGCGGTTCACAGGCTCACCTCCTCGGGCAGTCCCCATTCGGGTGGATACAGCGGATGCAGGAACACCAGGCCCTGCGGTGGCGCGGTCGGCCCCGCCAGGGTCCGGTCGCGGCCGGCCAGCAGGCGCGCGATCCAGGCCTCGTCCTGGTTCCCCGCGCCGACTTCCAGCAAGGAGCCCACGATATTCCTGACCATGTGATGGAGAAATGCGTTCGCCTGAACCTCGATCTCGACCACCTCGCCGACCCGGCGCACGATGATCTCCTGCAGGTGGCGCCGGGCATGGGGGGCCTGGCAGTGCACGGTGCGGAACGCGCTGAAGTCGTTCTCGCCCAGCAGCGCCTGCGCCGCCCGGTGCATGGCGTCGGTATCCAGCGCCCTGCGCTCCCAGGCCAGGGTGTGCCGATGCAACGCCGGCCGTACCTGCCGATTGACCAGCCGGTAGCGGTAGCGCCGCGCCCGCGCCGAGAAGCGCGCACTGAACTCCAGCGGCACCGGCACGCACCAGCGCACGCAGACGGTGGGCGGCAGCCGGCCGGTGACGCCCAGCGTCCAGGCGCGTGGATCGCGCTGGGCGGTGCTGTCGAAATGCACGACCTGGCATTGGGCGTGGACGCCGGCATCGGTACGGCCGGCACAGGTGACGGTGATGGCCTGGTCGGCCACCGAGCTCAATGCGGCTTCCAGTGCGGCCTGCACGGTCGGCGGCCCGGACGGCCCCAGGCCCTGCCAACCCTGGAAGCCGCTGCCGTCGTATTCGACGCCCAGCGCGTAACGCATGACCGCGGTGTCCTGCTCAGCCGATCTCGCGCAGCAGCTGGGCCGCTTCATCGCGCGCGGCCGGATCATGGCCGCCGGCGACCTCGTGCAGCAGGCTGCGCGCGGTTTCCACGTCGCCCAGGTCCAGGTAGGCGATGGCCAGCTCCAGGCGCTCGCGACCGGCCGGGGACGGGTTAAGTGGCGCCAGGCCGATGGCCGCGCCGGCGCTGCCGGTGTGCCACGCCGGGATGGCCTCGCCGTCGTCCGGATGCGTGGCGGCCGGATACGGGGTGTCTTCGTAAGCGTGGTGCGCCTCTTCCGGCGTATCGACGGCCAGCACCGGATCGGCCGCCGGCTGCGGCACGGCGGCCGCCAGCGCTGCGGCATCGAAGCCGCGCCCGCGCGATGCGGGGATCGGACTGGGCTTGGGCCGGCGCGCCAGCCACCACACCAGTGCGGCCACCAGCAGCATGCCCACGCCCGCCCACAGCCAGGCCGGCGTGGCCGATGCCCCGCCCTGCGCGGCGGTGGTGGCATTGGTCTGGGCCAGCGCCTGCTGGGCACTGGCCAGCTCGCTGTCCTTGAGCTCGATCAGCTTGAGCTGCTGCTGCTGCATCTTTTCCAGCTGATCGACCCGGGTGCGCAACTCCGCCAGTTCCGAGTCGCGCGTGGCCAGGTCTTCCTGGGCCTGGCGCAGTTGTTCGTTTGCCAGCATGTCGCCCTCGCCACCGGCGCCAAGTCCGGATTCTGTCGCCTGGGTACCGGCCGCCGCAGCGGCCGGTGCGATTTCAAGCCGCGCGCCCGCACTGGCAGCCGGCGGCGGTGCCGCGGCCGGTGCCGGCGCGGCAGCGGTCGTGGCCGCCGGTGCGGCGCCACTGTCGGCCGGCTGCGGGATCGGTCGCGTCGCCTGGCGCCACTGCGCGGTCTGTTCGCGGACCAGGGTTGCTGCGCTGGCCGCATTGGCCTGGTCGAAATCCGCCTCGCCCGGCATGCGCAGCTGGGCGCCGGCACGGACACGATGGATGTTGCCGCCGATGAAGGCCTCCGGATTGGCCCGCAGCAGGGCCACCATCGCCTCGTTGATCGTGTGCCCGCCCCGGTCCATGCCCGCGGCGATCTGCGACAGGGTCTGGCCGCGCTCGATCTGCGCGAGCACCTCGCCCGGCGCTGCCGATGCTGCAGGTGCGGCAGCGCTTGCGCGCGGGGCCGGAGCCGCCTGCGCGAGCGGTGCCTGCGGCGCAACGGGTGCGGCGGCCGGACTCTCGGGTGCAACGGCCGCCGGCTGCGGCTCGCGGACGATCGCGTCGGACGGCATCGCCCGCGGCGCTTCGATCACCGGCGCTTCGATGGCCACCGCCGTCTGCGGCGCGGCGACCAGCGCGGAGTACTCGCGCACCAGCCGGCCCTGGCCCCAGTCGACCTCGACCAGGAAGCCCACCGCCGGCACGTCCACCGGTGCGCTGCTGGTGACCCGCACCACCGCCCGGCCCTGGGCGTCGGCGACGATGTCGAACTGCAGGTCGTTGACCAGGCCCGACGGCGGCTGCATGCCGACGCGGGCGAAGGTCTCCGGCGAGGCCAGGCGTGCGCGCGCGTTCTCCAGCTCGCCCGGTTCGTTGGAAATGATCGGGATCTCGGCCAGCAGCGGCTGGCCCGGTGCCGACAGCACCTTGATCTGGCCAAGCCCGAGCGCCATCGCGCCGCTGCTCAGCAGCGACAGCCCGACCGCCAACAGCCAATGCCATGGGCGCCTGGCGCCCCGTCCCCTGATTCTCATGCGCCGCACTATAGCCGAGGCCCCGGCTTCTGTAGAGCGGGGCTCCCCGGCCGCCAGGCACCGGGCGGACACGGAGGGGGCGAGCCCCGCTCCGTGCCGGATGCCTTCAAGCGCTGGCGCGCACGGCAACTCGCGCGCCGGCGTCGGCTCAGCCTTCCTGCGCGACCAGCTCGGCCACCTGCACCGCGTTGAGCGCAGCGCCCTTGCGGATGTTGTCCGAGACGATCCACAGGTTCAGGCCGCGCGGGTGCGACAAGTCCTCGCGGATGCGGCCCACGTATACCGCATCATTGCCCGAGGCGTGGGTGACCGGCGTGGGATAGCCGCCGGCCTTGTGCTCGTCGACCACTTCCACGCCCGGCGAACGCTCAAGCAGTTCGCGCGCGGCCTGGACGGTGATCTTCTTCTTCGTCTCCACGTTGACCGCCTCGGAGTGGCCGAAGAACACCGGCACGCGCACCGCGGTCGGATTCACCTGGATGCTGTCGTCGCCGAGGATCTTGCGGGTCTCCCAGACCAGCTTCATCTCTTCCTTGGTGTAGCCGTTGTCCTGGAAGTCGTCGATGTGCGGGATCAGGTTGAAGGCGATCTGCACCGGGAAGCGCTGCGGATCGGCTTCCTGGAAGTTGAGCAGCGCGCCGGTCTGGCGGCCCAGTTCCTCCAGCGCGGAGCGACCAGCACCGGACACCGACTGGTAGGTAGCCACGTTGATCCGCTCGATGCCGTACTCGCGATGGATCGGCGCCAGCGCGACCAGCATCTGCATGGTCGAGCAGTTCGGGTTGGCGATGATCCCGCGCGGGCGATTCTTCGCCGCTTCCGGGTTGACCTCCGACACCACCAGCGGGACGTCGTCGTCGTAGCGGAACGCCGAGGAGTTATCGATCACCACCGCACCGGCGGCGGCGAACTTCGGACCATATTCCTTGGACACGCTGCCGCCGGCCGAGAACAGGGCGATGTCCACGCCGGTCGGATCGAAGGTGGCCAGGTTCTGGACATCGATCTTGCGACCGGCGAATTCGACATCGCCGCCGGCCGAGCGCTCGGAGGCCAGCGCGATGAGCTTGCCGACCGGGAACTGGCGTTCGGCCAGGATGGACAGCATGGTCTCGCCGACCGCGCCGGTGGCGCCGACGACGGCGACGGTGAAACGACGTTCTGCAGTGCTCATGGGTGTTCTCGGTTCCGTTCTGAATTTGATCGTTGCATGCGGTGTCGCGCGATGCGCGCGTGCGGGCCGGGTTCGGGGAACCTCTTCCGGGTGTGCGCCTGGGCGGTGTCGCCTGACGCCTGGGAGGTTCCCTACCGTTTGCCGGTGGCGGATTTTCCCGCACCGGCAATATCGGTAATGACGCCGGTGGCGGTTTTGCCCGCGCCGGTAATGTCGGTAATGGTGCCGGTCGCGGTTTTGCCCGCGCCGGCAGTGCCGGTAATGGCGATGGAAGTCTTCCTGGCGGTGACCGGTGTCGGCGGATGGCCCGCGTGCGGGCCAACGCCCAGCGCGGCGGCCAGGTTGTCCACCGCCAGCAGCACCATCGCCCGGCGCGTGGCCAGGCTGGCGCTGCCGATGTGCGGGGTCAGCACCACGTTGCGCAGCGCCAGCAGCTCCGGACGCACCGCAGGCTCGCCTTCGTAGACGTCCAGTCCGGCCGCGGCCAGGCGGCCGTTGGCCAGCGCATCGGCCAGCGCGAGTTCGTCGACCAGCCCGCCGCGGGCGATGTTCACCAGCGTGGCGGTGGGCTTCATCTTCGCCAGTGCGGCGGCGTCGATGATGTGGTGGTTGGCCGCCGAGTACGGCAGCACCAGCACCAGGTGATCGACCTGCGCCAGCAGTTCGTCGAAGCCCGCATAGCGCGCGCCGACCTGCCGCTCCACCGCCTCGGGCAGGCGCGAACGGTTGTGGTACAGCACGTTCATGCCGAAGCCGTGATGGCCGCGGCGGGCAATACCCTGCCCGATCCGGCCCATGCCCAGGATGCCCAGCGTGCTGCCGTGGATATCGGCGCCGAGCATGGTCGAGAACGACCATTGCTGCCATTGCCCATCGCGCAGCCAGCGCTCGGATTCGGTGATCCGGCGCGCGGCCGCCATCAGCAGGGCGAAGCCCAGGTCGGCGGTCGTCTCGGTCAGCACGTCAGGCGTGTTGGTCGCGATCACTTCCCGCGCATCGAGCGCGGCGATGTCCAGGTTGTTGTAGCCGACGCCGACATTGGCGATCGCGCGCAGCTGCGGCGCGGCGGCCAGTTCGGTAGCACCAATGCGCTCGTTGAGCGTGATCAACGCACCATCGGCCTCGCGCAGCGCGGCGGCGACCGCGGCCGGCGTGTGTTCGGTCACCGTCGCCACCGCGTCCACATCGCAGTGCGCGGCCAGCTGGTCGACGATGTCGTCGAACAGCGGCTGCGACACCCACACGCGGGGACGGGCGGCGGTCATGGCCTAATCCTGTCCGCCTTCGCCCAGGCCGGGACCGGCCGGAATGCGCGGGGCGACCTCGCCGACATCGCCGCACTGGGCGCGATGACGCAGGGCCTGGTCCATGAGCACCAGCGCGACCATCGCCTCGGCAATGGGCGTGGCGCGGATGCCGACGCAGGGATCGTGGCGGCCGGTGGTGATCACCTCGACCGGATTGCCGTGCACGTCGACCGTGGGTCCAGGCAGGCGCAGGCTCGAGGTTGGCTTGAGCGCGATCGAGGCCACGACCTGCTGGCCGGTGGAGATGCCGCCGAGGATGCCGCCGGCATGGTTGCTGGCAAAGCCTTCCGGCGCGATCAGGTCGCGGTGCTGCGTGCCCTTCTGCGCGACGACGTCGAAGCCGTCGCCGATCTCCACGCCCTTGACCGCGTTGATGCTCATCAGCGCGGCGGCCAGGTCGCCGTCGAGCTTGCCGTAGATCGGCTCGCCCCAGCCCGGCGGCACGCCGTCGGCCACCACGGTGACGCGCGCGCCGACCGAGTCGCCGGACTTGCGCAGCGCGTCCATGTAAGTCTCGAGCTCCGGCACCTGCGCGGCGTGCGGCCAGAAGAACGGGTTGTCTTCCACCGCGCTCCATTCAAAGCCAGCCGGCTTCACCTCGCCGATCTGGGCCAGGAAGCCGCGCACGCTCACGCCATGGCGCTGCAGCAGCCACTTCTTGGCGATGACCGCCGCGGCCACGCGCATGGTGGTTTCGCGCGCCGAGCTGCGGCCGCCACCACGCGGGTCACGGATGCCGTACTTCTGCCAGTACGTGTAGTCGGCATGGCCGGGCCGGAACTGCGCGGCGATGTCGGCGTAGTCCTTGCTGCGCGCGTCGGTGTTGCGGATCAGCAATGCGATCGGCGTACCGGTGGTCTTGCCTTCGTACACGCCCGACAGGATCTCGACCTCGTCGGCCTCGCGTCGCGCCGAGGTGTGGCGGCTCTTGCCGGTGGCCCGACGCTGCAGGTCGTGGGCGAACTCCTCCGGCGCGATCTCCAGTCCCGGCGGGCAACCGTCGACGACGCAGCCGATGGCCGGGCCGTGCGATTCGCCGAAGGTGGTGACCGACAACAGTTTGCCGAAGGTGTTGCTGCTCAAGACGCCGCTCCGCGGGGGAACCGGTGGGGAGACGGGCAAGGATCGCATATCGGCGGCCCCTGCTGCAGTGCGGCAGGGCGCGGAAAAATGTTGCCTTGGCAACGGTTTCTGCGATCTGAGGAGAAACGCCTAGAGCGCCGGCTCCGGAAGGGCCGCAACTTCGATGGGCAGATAAAGGGCGATGAGCAGACCGCAACAGCCAATGCCCTTGCTTCACACGCCGCCGAACTCAGCACCCCCGCAAGCCGCGAAGGCCGTCAGCGCATGGGGGTGTGGTCCAAGTGGCACAGGGATGTGCCACGACCCGAGTAAAGGCAGGATGCCGTCCCGAGGGATGGGCCACACCCCCGTGCGCTGGCGGACTCCTTCCGAAGCCCGCGCCCTGCATTTACGGAAGACCCGAGAAAGAAGCCGGGCGATGCGGCCGCGGCCACCCCATCCCCCTGCCCGCCTCAACCCCGCGCAGCAGCCAGTTCGGCGATGCGCGCGTTGTGGGTGATCAGATCGCGGCATTCGACCGCGAAGATGCCCATCTGCCCGACCTTGAACTCGATCCAGGCCAGGTCCAGTTCCGGAAGCAGCTTGACCAGATGGCGCTCGGATTCGCCGACCTCGCAGATCAGCAGGCCGTCCTGCGACAGGTGCAGCGGCGCATCGCGCAGGATCTTCAGCACCAGGTCCAGGCCATCCGGGCCGGCACGCAGGCCCAGCTCGGGCTCGTACGAATATTCCTTCGGCAGCGCGTCGGTCTCGTCGTCGGTCACGTACGGCGGATTGGTGACGATCAGCTCGTAGTGGCGTCCGGTCAGGCCGGCGAAGAGGTCGGACTTGAGCAGGGTGACGTTGTCGGCGTGCAGGCGCGCCTTGTTCTCGGTAGCCAGGGCCAGCGCGTCGTCGCTGATGTCCACGCCATCGACCTGCCAATCCGGATTGTGGTGGCCCATCGCAATGGCGATGCAACCCGAACCGGTGCACAGGTCCAGCGCGTGACGCACCTCGCGCCCGCCCAACCAAGGCTCGAAGCCCGATTCGATCAGCTCGGCGATCGGCGAGCGCGGCACCAGCGCGCGCGAATCGCTCTTGAAGCTCAACCCGGCGAACCAGGCCTCGCCGGCCAGGTAGGCGGCCGGCACGCGCTCGTCGATGCGGCGCTGGAACAGGGCCAGGATCTTGTGCTTTTCGCGGGTGGTCAGCCGCGACTGGCCGTAGACCGGGCTCAGGTCGTGCGGCAGGTGCAGCGCGTGCAGGACCAGCTGGGTGGCCTCGTCCATCGCGTTGTCGTAGCTGTGACCGAACGTCAGCCCGGCTTCGTTGAAGCGGCTGCCGCCGTAGCGGATCAGGTCGATGATCGTGTGCAGCTCGGCGGCCGGGTCGGCAGTCATGGCGCGGCGCCGCGCGGGCGGCTGGGTCGGAAACGGGCCGCGATTATAGGCCATCGCCCCCGGCGCCATGACGGCGGCGGCCGTGGCCTGCGGCTATCATGGCCGGCCCGAGAACCACTCCGGACGCCGCACCGCATGTTCAACCGCACCTTCGGCTACATCCTGGTCGCCGCACTGGCCGCCGGCCTGGGCCTGCTGGCCGCCTTCCATTTCCTGGGCCGCGATGGCGCCCCGGCCGCCCCGGCGCTGCAGACGGTGACCCTGCTGCCGCAGCCGCGCGAGCTGCCGCCGTTCAACCTGCGACAGTCCGACGGCACCCCGCTGGTGCCGGGCGAGCTGGCCGGTCACTGGACCCTGGTGTTCCTGGGCTTCACGTTCTGCCCCGATGTCTGCCCCACCACCCTGGCCGAGCTGGCACAGGCACAGAAGCAGTGGGAAGCGCTGCCCGAATCGACCCGCCCGCGCGTGCTGTTCGTGTCGGTGGACCCCGAGCGCGACACGCCCGGCAAGGCCGGCGAATACGCCCGCGCCTTCCACACCGACACCCTGTCGGCCACCGCCGACGTGCCGGCGCTGGAGAATTTCGCCACCTCGCTGGGCTTCGTCTTCATGAAGGTACCGGGCAAGAATTTCGACCAGAACGCGCAGGACTACAGCGTCGACCACTCGGCCAACATCGCCCTGCTCGACCCGCAGGGCCGGCTGGCCGGGATCATCCGCCCGCCGTTCCAGCCGCAGGCCATCGCCGACGACCTGGCCCTGCTGACCGCCGCCGAGCGCGCGCCGTGAGCCTGGTCACCACGCTCAGCTGGGTGCTGCCGCACCGGCTGCTGTCCTCGATCGCGCGCAGCGCGGCTTACTCGGACAACCCGTGGTTGAAGCAGCGCTTCATCGACACGGTGCTGAGCCGTTTCGACGTGAACCTGGACGAGGCCGCGCAATCGGATCCGACTGCCTATCCGACGTTCAATGCGTTCTTTACCCGCGCGCTGAAGCCTGGCGCACGCACACCCGACCCGGATCCGCGCGCGCTGCTGATGCCCGCCGACGGCCGGATCAGCCAGCTCGGTCCGATCGAAGCCGACGGCCGCATCTTCCAGGCCAAGGGCCAGTCGTTCACCGCGGCCGAACTGCTTAGCGATGCCGAAGCGGCGCGCGTGTTCGCCGGCGGCAGCTTCGCCACCGTCTACCTGTCGCCGCGCGACTACCACCGCGTGCACATGCCGTGGACCGGAATACTGCGCGAGACCGTGCACGTGCCCGGCCGGCTGTTCAGCGTCGGTCCGGATGCGGTGCGCAACGTGCCGCGCCTGTTCGCGCGCAACGAGCGACTGGTCTGCCACTTCGATACAGACTTCGGGCCGATGGCCTCGGTGATGGTCGGCGCGCTGCTGGTCTCGGGCGTGGAAACGGTGTGGAGCGGCGAGGAGATTCCCGCCTACGGCGACGACATCACCCGCAAGGACTGGCGCGGCAGGAACATCGTGCTGGAGCGCTTCGCCGAGATGGCGCGCTTCAACTACGGCTCGACCGTCATCGTGCTGCTGCCGCCGGGCGCGGCGACGCTGGCCCCGGAACTGGGCGCCGAATCGCCGGTGCGGCTGGGCCAGGCGCTGGCGCACCTGCGCTGAGGCGCGCGCCGGTCGCGGCGCGAAGATTCATTCCCGCGAGCCCCTTCCGGCGCGCTCGCGGCATCAACTACCTTCAGCACTCAAGGACGCGCGCGCAATCCGGACAACCCGGTCCTGCGCGCGCAGGCGACGCCACTCAGCGATCGCAACCTTCCAGGCGCAGCTGCTGGCCCTGGCGCACGCTGTATCCGGGCGCCTTGAGCCCGTTCGCGCGCGCCAGCGTCTTGACGTCGCAGCCGTAGCGCTCGGCGATACGACCGAGCGTGTCGCCCTTGGCGACACGGTGCGTACGCGTCTTGGCTTTGGCTTTGACCGGCACCGGTGCAGGTGCTGCGACTTCACCGGGCAGCGGTACGACGTCGCCCACGGCGACATTGCCCATCGGCGAGTCGTTGATGATGGCCGCATTGACGTCGGCGGTGACCAGCGCGCGTGCCAGGTCGGCGCGCGGACCGCTTTCGCAGTACCGGTGGTACAGGCCCACGACCTTCGTCGTCGCGCTGAGCGTGGTCCCGGCCGGGATCCAGGCTTCGGCGTCGTAGCGCGGGTTGAGGTTGCGCAGCGTGCGCATGTAGCCGTCGCGGTTGCCGGTGTTGCCCAGGCAGATGGTCAGCTCGTAGATGCTGGCCGCGCGGCTGAGCTTGAGCGGCGCCGGCTGTGCGTCGACCTTGGGGAAGACCACCCCATACTGGCGCGGGTGCAGGTAGATCCAGGCCGCGGCGATCACCATCGGCACGTAGTCGCGCGTTTCGGCCGGGAACTGCCCGTACACCGAGGCATTCCAGAAACCGGTGCCGCCGCTGGCGCGGTGCACGCGCAGCGCGCGGCCTTCGCCGCCGTTGTAGCCGGCCAGCGACAGCTCGACGTCGTTGTTGAGCTGGCGCAGGCGCTCGTTGAGATAGCCGGCGCTGGCCATGGCCGCGCTGCGCGGGTCATAGCGGCTGTCGAAGCCGCTGTCGTCCGGGCCGAGCCCGAAGCGGCGCCCGGTCGCCGGCATGAACTGCATCGGCCCGGCCGCGCCGGCGCGCGATACCGCATGCACGCGGCCGTTGGATTCCTTGGCCATGATCCCGAACAGCAGCGCCTCGGGCAGGCCGCGACGCTCGAACTCCGGCCACATCAGGTGGCGCATGACCTGGTAGTTCTCGTAGCTGTCCATCAGCTGCGGACGCATGTCGGTCAGCCAGCGGCGGATGCCGGCCTGGATCGCCGGATTGAACTGGACCATGCGGTCGAAGGCGTGGCGGTTGTCGTCGCCGATCAGGCGCACCGCGCGCGCGGCCTCGGGAATGTCGGCGGCCAACGCGGTGTCCGCTTCCAGCAGCCCGTCTTCGCCCGGGTCCTCGTCCAGCTCGGTGCCGGCGGCGTCGACCTCGGCCTTGAGCAGGCGCTTCCAGGTCGCCAGCAGGTCGGACATCGGGCAACCCTTCTGCTTCACGCAGGCGTCGACCACGTCCTCCATGTCCTCCAGCGCGGCATTGCTCTCGGCCATGCCCTTGGGATCGCCATTGGCGGCCAGCACCAGTGCGTCTCGGTAGCGTTGCTCGGCGGTGGCCATGCGCTGGACCAGCGCATCGGAGGCGGCCTTGTCCTTGGCCGAAACCCGCTGGGCGAAGGCGGTGGGGGTCACGCAGACCAGCAGGGCGATGGCCAGCGGCCAGTGTTTCAGGAAGCGGGGGGACATCAGGAGACGGCGGTAAACGAAGCGACCGGCAGGGTAGCCGCCCACGGCGGCGGGCGGCAAGCTGCGCCGGACCGCTAGAATCGGCCGGGACTGAACATCCCCACTTCGCCAGGACACACGAATGGACCCGATCCTGCTCGGCAAGGGCATCACCGACGATATCCCGGTCACCCTGCTGCCGAAGTACGGCAACCGGCATGGCCTGGTCGCCGGCGCCACCGGCACCGGCAAGACGGTGACCCTGATGACCCTGGCCGAAGGCTTCTCGCGACTGGGCGTGCCGGTGTTCATGGCCGACGTGAAGGGCGACGTGGCCGGGCTGGCGGTGGCCGGCGACGGCAACGAGAAGGTCCTCCAGCGCGCCGCGCAGATCGGCGTGGCCGATTACGCCCCCGGCGCCAGCCCGGTGGTGTTCTGGGACCTGTACGGCAAGCTCGGCCATCCGGTGCGGACCACGGTCAGCGAGATGGGCCCGACCCTGCTCGGCCGCATCCTGGAGCTGAACGACACCCAATCGGGCGTGCTGGACATCGTGTTCAAGCTCGCCGACGACCGCGGCCTGCTGCTGCTGGACCTGGACGACCTGCGCGCCCTGCTCGGCCTCGTCGCCGAGGAGCGCAAGGCGGTGTCCAGCGAATACGGCCTGGTCAGCGCGCAGTCGGTCGCGGCGATCCAGCGCGTGCTGCTGCGCCTGTCGCAGGACGGCGGCGAGGGATTCTTCGGCGAGCCGGCCCTGGAACTGGCCGACATCATGCGCGTGAACCATGATGGCCGCGGCGTGATCGGAATACTGGCGGCCGACCAGCTGATCCTCAAGCCGCGCCTGTACGCGACGTTCCTGCTGTGGCTGCTGTCGGAGCTGTTCGAGAACCTGCCCGAAGTCGGCGACCTGGAAAAACCCAAGCTGGCCTTCATCTTCGACGAAGCCCACCTGCTGTTCGACGACGCACCGGCGGCGCTGCAGCAGCGCATCGAACAGGTCGTGCGCCTGATCCGTTCAAAGGGCGTGGGCGTGTATTTCTGCTCGCAGTTCCCCGACGACGTGCCCGACAACATCCTGGGCCAGCTCGGCAACCGCGTACAGCACGCGCTGCGCGCCTACACCCCGCGTGACCAGAAGGCGGTCAAGACCGCCGCCGAAACCTTCGTGCCCAATCCCAAGCTCGACGTGGCCGCCACGCTGGCGCAGCTGGGCACCGGTGAGGCGCTGGTGTCCACGCTGCAGGACAAGGGCATCCCCAGCCCCGTGCAGCAGACCCAGATCGCGCCGCCGCGCTGCCGCATGGGCGCGATCAACGACAACGAACGCAGCCAGGTGCGCGCCGGCAGCCCGCTGGGCACCCGCTACGACCAGGCGATCAACCGCGAATCAGCCACCGAAATGCTCGCCGCGCGCGCGCAGACCGCCGCCGACAGCGCACAGGCGCCGCCTGCGCGTCGTGGCGGCGGCACTGCCGCCGGCAAGCAGGCGCCAGCACCGGCGCAGGAGGAAGGTGGATTCGGCAAGGCGGTCAACGACGTGCTGTTCGGCACCGGTCGCCGCCAGGGCGTGATCGAAGCGTCGAGCAAACAGGCCGCGCGCACGATCACCAACCAGATCGTGCGCGGCATCCTGGGCGGACTGTTCGGCGGCAAGAAGCGCTGAATTGTCCTTCGAGCAACCCGACCATGATCATCCTCACGCGCTTTCGCGCGTTCGCACTCGCATTGGCCGTTGCCACGCCGATGGGCGCACAGGCCTTCGATGGCACCGACCCGTCAGCCGCATCGATGCCGGGCGTGTTCTTCGGCACCCTGCCCCTGCCCGGCTGCGCCGAGGCCGACGCCCTGCTGCACCTGGGCGCCGACCATCGCTATGCGCTGCAGGCGCATTGCCGCACGACGCTGGAAGACCTGCCGGTCGAACGCGGCCAGTGGTCGACCGAATGGAACGGCACCTGTGTGCGCCTGCTCTCCGATCGCCTGGCTGGCCCGCGCGAATTCGCGGTGCCGCTGGACAACCTGCTGGTGCTGGCCGACGGCAGCTGCATCGAGCCGATCGACGACCCGCGCGGCCGCAGCCTGCATCGGGCGATGCCCGCGGCGGAGGCGGACTGATGTCGCGCTGGCGTCCGCCGCCCGAGAAAAGCACCGCGCTGATCACCCGTGGCGGGCATGATCGGCTCAAGGCCGAGCTGGACGACCTGTGGCGGGTACGGCGCCCGGAAGTGGTCAAGGCGCTGGCGGCCGCGGCCGCCGAAGGCGATCGCTCGGAGAATGCCGAGTACACCTATCGCAAGAAGCAGCTGGGCGAGATCGACCGGCGCGTGCGCTACCTGAGCAAGCGCGTGCCGGCGCTGCGCGTCATTGACGAGGCGCCTGCCGACCGCGATGCGGTGTTCTTCGGCGCGTGGATCGAGCTGGAACGGATCGATACCGGCGAGCTGAGCCGCTACCGCATCGTCGGTCCGGACGAGACCGATGCGCCGACCGGCTGGATCAGCATCGATTCGCCGCTGGCGCGCGCACTGCTGAAAAAGCGCGTGGACGACGAAGTGGAAGCGCAACTGCCGGGCGGCCCGGCGCGCTTTGCGATCGTGGCGGTGGAGTACCTGCCGCAGTAGGCCCCTCTCCCGTCGGGAGAGGTCGCCCGCGAGGCAGAGGGAAAACCTTCAGACAAGCCGCAGCCCCAGCGGCGAGGTGTCGCCGGTCTCGGCGTATTCGACTTCGCCGTACAGGTCGTGTTCGTCGCTGCCCATGATCCGCACGTCGACGAACTCGCCCGGCTGCAGGCCGGCATCGCGTCCGTCCTGGATCTGCACGGTGCCGTCGATCTCCGGCGCATCGGCCATCGAACGGGCAATCGCCAGCTCGCCATCGATCAGGTCGACCAGGCAGCGCTGCACGGTGCCGACCTTGGCTTCCAGGCGCGCGGTGGAGATCTCGCCCTGGCGCTCCATGAAGCGGGCCAGGCGCTCCTGCTTGACCTCTTCGGGCACCGGATCGGGCAGCGCATTGGCTGCCGCGCCATCGACCGGCGAATAGGCGAACGCACCCACGCGGTCCAGCTGCGCTTCGTCGAGGAAGTCGAGCAGCTCCTCGAACTCGGCTTCGGTTTCGCCGGGGAAGCCGACGATGAACGTCGAGCGCAGGGTCAGCTCCGGGCACATCGCGCGCCAGCGCTGCACGCGCTCCAGGGTCTTGTCGACCGCGCCGGGACGCTTCATGAGCTTGAGCACGCGCGGGCTGGCGTGCTGGAACGGAATGTCCAGGTACGGCAGCACCTTGCCCTCGGCCATCAGCGGAATGACATCGTCCACGTGCGGATACGGATAGACGTAATGCAGGCGGGTCCAGGCGTCGAGCTCGGACAGGCCTTCGCACAGCGCCTTCATCCGGGTCTGGTACTCGCGGCCGCGCCAGGTGCGCGAGGCGTACTTCACGTCCACGCCGTAGGCCGAGGTGTCCTGCGAGACGACCAGCAGCTCGCGCACGCCGCCCTTGACCAGGCGCTCGGCCTCGCGCAGCACGTCATCGACCGGGCGCGACACCAGGTCGCCACGCATCGAGGGAATGATGCAGAAGCTGCAGCGGTGGTTGCAGCCTTCGGAAATCTTCAGGTAAGCGTAGTGGTGCGGAGTCAGCTTGAGGCCGTAATCCGGGACCAGGTCCAGGAACGGATCGTGCTTGGGCGGCAGCGCCGCGTGCACCGCTGCCATCACGCTGCTGTAGTCCTGCGGACCGGAAACCGACAGCACGTCCGGGTACTGCGCGCGGATCAGCTCCGAACGCTTGCCCAGGCAACCGGTCACGATGACCTTGCCGTTCTCGTTCATCGCCTCGCCGATCGCATCCAGCGACTCGGCCACGGCCGAATCGATGAAGCCGCAGGTATTGACCACCACCACGTCGGCGGCGTCGTAGCTGGGCACGATGTCGTATCCCTCCACACGCAGCTGGGTGAGGATGCGTTCGGAATCGACCAGCGCTTTCGGGCAGCCGAGGCTGACGAAGCCGACTTTGGGGTTCTGCAGGGACATGGGCGAGGACTTGGGTAACGGGCTGCCGGAACGGTGGCGGACCCGGCGTGGCCGGGGGGCGGAATTATAGCGGCCGCGCCCGGCCCGCTCCCGCCGTGTCGTTCAGGATCGGTGGGAACCCACGCGGCCGCCACCGTCCGCCCCGCCAGCGCCTAAAATGAACGCCGATTCCTTCCGGGAGCGCAGCCATGGGCCAGTGGATCCAGCTCGATACGCCGCACGGCGCGGTCGCCGCCTGGCAGACCGACCAGGTGGCGGCGCCCAAGGGCGGCCTGGTGGTCATCCAGGAGATCTTCGGGGTCAACGCGCACATCCGCGAGGTGGCCGAGGGCTATGCCGCCGATGGCTACTCGGTGCTGGCGCCGGCCTTCTTCGATCCGATCCAGCGCGGGGTGGAACTGGACTACGACCAGGCCAGTTCGCTGCGCGGTCGCGAGCTGGTCGGCCAGCTCGGCCTGGATGCGGCAATGGACATCGTCGCCAGCGCCGCTGCGCACCTGCGCGCTCACCTGGCCGACCTGCAGGTGCACCAGGCCATCGGCACCGTCGGCTACTGCTGGGGCGGCACCGTGGCGATGCTGTCGGCGCTCAAACTCGGGCTGCCGTCGGTCAGCTACTACGGTGCGCGCGACCTGCCGTTCCTCGAAGACCCCGCACTGGTCGCCGCGCCGCGGGCGCCGGTGATGTTCCACTTCGGCGAACAAGACACCTCGATCACGCCCGAGGCGGTCGAGGTGCACCGGCGTGCGCTGCCCACGATGGCGGTGCACACCTACCCTGCCGGGCACGCGTTCAACCGCGACGTCGACCCGAATGCCTACGGCAAGGGCAGCGCGACCCTGGCGCGGGCGCGCAGCCTGGACTTCTTCGCCGAGCATCTGCGATGAGCGGCCCGGTCCTGCCATTCCCGCTGGATCCGCGCCTGGCCGCCGACAGCGTGTTCATCGCCGATGGCCCGCTGTCGCAGGTGCGACTGATGGACGACACCCGCTTCCCGTGGCTGCTGCTGGTGCCGCGCGTGGAGGGTGCGGTCGAATGGATCGACCTGGACGGCGGCCAGCAGCGCCTGCTGCTGGCCGAGCTCAACCAGGTCAGCCAGCTGCTGCGCGCCGAAACGGGCGTGGAGAAGGTCAACATCGGCGCGCTCGGCAATATCGTGCGCCAGCTGCACGTGCACATCATCGGCCGCAATGCCGGCGATGCGGCCTGGCCCGGTCCGGTATGGGGCAGCGGAGCGGCGGTGCGCCATGATGCCGATACGCTTGCGCAGCGTGCGGCGACATGGCGTTCGCGGCTAGGATAGGCGCCCCGTTCCCAACGACCGAACACACCACGCCATGGGCTCCAACGTCTTCGCCGCGCTCGTCCTGATCGTCCTGGGCCTGTTCTTCCTGGCCCGCAACCTTGGATGGATCGACAGCGGCCTGGGCAGCCTGCTGGCGACCTGGTGGCCGGCGGTGCTGGTGGCGGTGGGCGTGGGCATGCTGCTCAAGCGCAAGTGAGCGCGCGCCTGCCTTGCTGAAAACAGAAGGGCGCGGAATCCGCGCCCTTCTTCATTGCATCGCCGCCTGGCGCAGCGCCTTGCGCGGACTCAGGTCCGCGGCAGGGTCACGCCGGTCTGGCCCTGGTACTTGCCGCCGCGATCCTTGTACGAGGTCTCGCAGACGTCGTCGGCATCGGACTGGAAGAACAGCATCTGGGCCACGCCCTCGTTGGCGTAGATGCGTGCCGGCAGCGGCGTGGTATTGCTGAATTCCAGGGTCACGTGCCCTTCCCACTCCGGCTCCAGCGGGGTCACGTTGACGATGATCCCGCAGCGCGCGTAGGTGCTCTTGCCCAGGCATACCACCAGCGTGTCGCGCGGGATACGGAAGAACTCGACCGTGCGCGCCAGGGCGAACGAGTTCGGCGGGATGATGCACTCGTCGGCCTCGATGTCCACGAAGCTCTTCGGATCGAAGTGCTTGGGATCGACGATCGTGGAGTTGATGTTGGTGAACACCTTGAACTCGCGCGAGCAGCGCACGTCGTAGCCATAGCTGGACGTGCCGTAGCTGACGATGCGCTGGCCGTCGGCCGCGTGCTTGACCTGGCCTGGCTCGAACGGTTCGATCATCCCGTGCTGCTCGGCCATGCGGCGGATCCAGCGGTCGCTCTTGATGCTCATTCGGTATTCCCTGGGGCGCGACGGCCCGTGACCGGGCGATTGTAGGGCCGGGCCTGCCCGGCTGCACCCGTGGCGATGCGGGATTGCCGGGACGACCGCGTTGTTTCCAGCTTCCGCGCCGCGGTCCCGGCGTTCAAAGGCGACGCGGCCCGATCAGGCCAGCGAGGCGGCGATCGGGATCGAGGCGCGCGGCCGCCCGGCCAGCTGCGCGGCCAGGGCTTGCGCGGCGGCCATGTAGGCCAGCGCGGGCGCCGAGTCCGGCGCGGCGGCCACCACCGGCGTGCCGGCATCGCCCTGTTCGCGGATGCGCAGGTCCAGCGGCAGCGAACCCAGCAGCGGCACGCCGTACTGGGCGGCCATCGCCTGGCCGCCGCCCTGCCCGAACAGGTGCTCGGCATGGCCGCAGTTGGAACACACGTGCACGGCCATGTTCTCCACGATGCCCAGCACGGGCACGTGGACCTTCTCGAACATCTTCAGCGCCTTGCGCGCATCGAGCGTGGCGATCTCCTGCGGGGTGGTCACGATCACCGCACCGGCCACCGGGATCTTCTGCGCCAGGGTCAGCTGGATGTCGCCGGTGCCCGGCGGCAGGTCGACCAGCAGGTAGTCCAGGTCGTCCCAGCGCGTGTCGGTGAACAGCTGCGTCAGCGCGGAGGTAGCCATCGGCCCGCGCCAGATCATCGGCGTGTCGGTGTCCACCAGCAGGCCGATCGACATCGCCTCGACCCCGAACGCGCGCATCGGCTCGATCGACTTGTCGTCCGGGCTTTCCGGCCGTCCCGACAGGCCGAGCATGGCCGGCACGCTGGGTCCGTAGACGTCCGCGTCGAGCACGCCCACGCGTGCGCCCAGACGCTGCAGGGCCAGGGCCAGGTTCACCGCGGTCGTCGACTTGCCGACTCCGCCCTTGCCCGAGCCGACCGCGATCACATTGCGCACGCGCGTGGCTGGCGACAGCCCCGCTTGCGGGGCGTGCGCGGCAATGCGGTGGCGTACGTCGAAGCCGGCCAACGCAGCGCCGGCAGCCTCCAGCTGCTTGGCCACCTGCTCTCGCAATGCGGCGGCGGTGCCGGTCGACAGCGGATATCCGGCGATCAGTTCGACCCGGAATCCGGCGCCGACCGCCTGCAGATCCCAGCGCGCACGGGGCGGCGCGAGGGCCAACCCGGAGGCGGGATCGACCAAGGCTTCGAAGTCGGAAATGAGTGCTGCGAAGTTGCTCATGACATCAAGTCATCAACTGTGACGGTGGTCATTGTGTCAAATGGATGCATTTGGAATTAAAACCGTGTTAACGTCGATTCAGACCGATGTTTTGGTCGTATTCAGCTTCGGCTCGGGGTGAGCCGATCGCTTTGACTTGCTAGGGGATTCCACACTGATGAACAAGCGCCATTACGCTCCCAAGCGTAGCCGCCTGAGCGCGGCTCTCATTTCCGCACTGATCCTCCCGTTCGTTGCCGGCCAAGTGCTTGCACAGGAAACCGATGCAGTCCGCGGCACGGCCTCCGACGCGCAAGCCCAGAACTCCCAGGAAGCTTCGACCGCCGCCGGCGGCACGTCGAACCTGGACAAGGTGACGGTTGTCGGTTCGCGCATCAAGCGCGCCGAGATCGAAGGCCCCACCGCGGTGACCGTGATCACCCGCGAAGACATCGACCGCGAAGGCTTCCAGAGCGTCGCGGACATGCTCCAGACCCTGAGCCAGAACGCCACCACCTCGTACACCGGTGACCTGGGCGTGACCGGCTTCTCGCCCAATGCCCAGGTCGTGAACCTGCGCAACCTGGGCCCCGGCTACACCCTGGTGCTGATCAACGGCCGTCGTCCGGCCCAGTACCCGCAGCCGTACAACCGCGACAACAACGTCGTCAACGTCCGCGCGATTCCGTCCTCGGTCGTCGAGCGCATCGAAGTGCTCAGCGGCGGCGCCTCGGCGATCTACGGTTCCGACGCAGTGGCAGGCGTGGTCAACATCGTGCTGCGCGAGAACTTCGACGGCAACCAGCTGCGCCTGATCGCCGGCACCACCACCAACGGCGGTGGCGACACCGGCGGCTTCGAGCTGATGGGCGGCAAGACCGGCGACCGCTGGAGCGCGACCTGGGCCGTGCAGTACCGCAACACCGAAGCGGTGTTCGCCGACCAGCGCGACTTCCTGTCCGACACCCGCAAGGGCCCGCTGGGCTATGACTTCACCAACCCGGCCCTGTCGCTGATCATGATCCGCGGCCTGGCCAACGCCAATGGCCCGGTCAACCACAACGCCTACTACCCGGGCGCTGCGGCCTGCGATGCGCTCGGCTTCGATACCCGTACCACCGCCGCCCGCGGCACCTACTGCGGTTCGTTCACCCAGCCTGCTTCCCGTTCGATCTCCAACGGCAACGAGTACTGGACCGCTTACGGCTACGGCACGTTCGACATCACCGACACCACCCAGCTCTGGGGCAGCGTGAACTACTACGGCAGCAATGCCACGGCCAGCGCCGGCACCGAGTTCTGGGGCACCAGCGGCGACCGCTTCAACACGACCCGCACCGGTGCGGCCACGGCGTTCCTGTGGAACACCAGCACCCGCGACCTGGTCCAGCTGCAGCGCGTCTTCTCGCCCGAAGAACTGGGTGGCCCGGAAGCGGCGACCACCAAGTTCGACGAGTACACCTATGACGTGGCGGCCGGCGTGCGCGGCATGTTCGGCGACCGTTTCGACTGGGAAGCCTACGGTAACTACGGCTACTACAACTATCGGCAGGACCGTCCGCGCCTGCTGGCCCAGGCCGTTCACGACTACTTCCTCGGCCCGCGCCTGGGCTGGGCGAGCTCGACCGGCGTGATCAGCCCCACCGGCACCTACGGCGTCTACAACATCGACCTGGCCCGCTGGGCAGCGCCGATCACCCCGGACATCTACCGTTCCTTCGCCACCCGGGTGATCAACACCTCGGAAACCAGCTCGGCCAACGTCGGCTTCAACGTCGGCGGCGACCTGTTCGAACTGCCGGCCGGCGCGGTGGGCTGGGCAGCGGTGGCCGAATGGAACCGGCAGACCATGGACCTGCGCAGCGATCCGCGCACCGACCAGCTGCGTCCGATCGACGGCCAGACCATCTACAACCTGACCAGCTCGGGCCGCACCGAGGGCGAACGCGACCGTTACGCCATCGGCACCGAGTTCCGCATCCCGATCTTCGAGAAGCTGACTGCACAGGCCGCCGCGCGCTGGGACCAGTACGACGACATCTCCGAGGTCGGCGACGCGGTCACCTACAACCTGGGCCTGGAATACCGTCCGATCGACAGCCTGTTGCTGCGCGGCTCGTACGCCACCAGCTTCCGTGCGCCTGACATGCAGCTGATCTACGCCGAAGGCGCCGCGTCCTACGCCGGCATCTTCGACGAGTACGCCTGCCGTGCCGGCGTGGGTGCCGGTGCCGCCCAGGGTCCGCGTACGGTCGCCCAGTGCGCCCCGGCCGCCGACCCGACCCGCTACACCTCGCAGACGGTCATCGCGGGCAACCCGAACCTGAAGGAAGAAGAGGGCCAGTCGTGGGGTGCCGGCGTGGTATGGGACATCACCGACACGATGTCCGCGTCGGTGGACTACTACCGGATCAAGCTCGAGGATTCGGCCACGCAGTTCTCCAACGACTACCTGCTGTCGACCGAAGCGGCCTGCCGCCTGGGCACCTACAACGACGGCAGCCCGGCCCCGAGCCAGGCAGTCTGCGACAACGTGCTGAGCCTGATCACCCGCGAAGACGCGCCGGGCACCCCGACCGACCAGCGCGTGCAGCGGATCAACGGCGCCTACATCAACTCGGCGCTGGTGGACACCAGCGGCATCGACGCCACCTACCGCTGGCGCTATGACACCGACCGTGCCGGCACGTTCACCACCGACCTGGCCTACACCCTGGTGCTGACCAACAAGTACCAGCAGACCGACGACGACGTGCTGGAAGACCTGCGTGACGAGCCGCCGTACTACAACACCCCGCAGCGCAGCCGTATCCGCGGCAGCGTGAGCTGGAACTACGGCGACTGGACCACCACGGTGTTCGGCACCCGCCTGGGCTCGGCGTACTCGAACCTGTACGTCGACGGCACCAATGCCGCAGGCGGCACATATCCGCGTCGCCTGCCGCCGTACATGCTGTACAACATGTCGGTGCAGAAGCGCTTCGGCGACAACGTGTCGGCGGAACTGCAGGTCGTCAACGTGCTGGACAACCAGTACCGCGTCGACAACAGCTTCACCGCCTACCCGTTCTACCAGCCGTGGATCGGCGCCGACCCGCTGGGCCGTCGCTTCTACATGTCGCTGAACTGGCGCTTCTGATCGAAGTGCTGCAAAACGGAAAAGCCCGGCTCTGGCCGGGCTTTTCTTTTCACACGTACGCACAAGGAGCAACAATGACCCCAAGGATCACCCTGCTCGCGGCCGTGGCCGCCTCCTGCCCCGCATTGGCCGCGGCAGCCAACCCGGTCCCGATCCAGGACTTCGTCAAGCACGCAACTTACAGCGGCACGAAGATCTCGCCCGACGGCCGCTACCTGGCCATGACCGTCGATCGCGGCGACCAGGACGTACTCACCGTGTTGCGCACCTCCGATCTGTCGGTGGTCAAGATCAACCAGCTGCCCGACAGCAAGAGCGTGGGCTCGTTCCACTGGACCAGCCCGGAACGGCTGATCTTCAACGCCGTGCGCAAGCTGGGCAGCTTCGAGCAGCCCTTCGGCACCGGCGAGTGGTTCGCGGTCAATGCCGACGGCAGCCAGCCGCGGCCGCTGGTGTTCTACGGCACCCGCGACGCCACCCAGCGCAGCAAGCAGGTCGACTACAACGAGCGCCTGAGCCTGCTCGACACGCTGGACGATGACGACACCAACGTGGTGATGACCCTCACCTCGCCGCGCTCCAAGGAGGGCGCCGGCACCGAACTGGTCCTGATGGACACCTTCACCGGCCGGCGCACGCCGATGGGTCGCGCACCCAAGGAAAACTGCGATATTTCCCTGGATGCGGCCAAGAAGCCGCGCTTCGCGCTGTGCTATTCCAGCCGCGACGAGGAGGGCGACTACGACGAGCGCAGCGAACTCTACCGCCGCGAGGACAAGGGCAACTGGACCCTGGTCAACTCCTCCAAGGCCGGCGGCAAGCACCTGCAGATCGTGCACACCGCGCCCGATGGCACCGTGTTCGCGCTCGAGGACGACGGCAAGGCCCCGGCTGCGATCGGCACGCTGGATACGACCACCGGTGCCTTCAACGTGCTGCACCAGGACAAGGCCGCCGAGATCTCCGACATGATCTGGTCCACCGACGACCAGCGCCTGATCGCAGTGGCCACCGAGGCCGGCGCGCCGCAGGTCACCCTGGTCGACGAGAGCCATCCGGACGCCGAACTCTACGGTTCGCTGGCGGCCGCCTTCCCCGGACAGATGGTCGACTTCTCGAGCGCCACCCGCGATGGCAGCAAGATCGTGGTGTCGGTGTACGGCGACAACAATCCCGGCGAGCTGTACCTGTACGACCGCAAGGCCGGCAAGGCGCGCTTCCTGATGCAGGGCCGAGCCTGGCTGGACCCGAAGAAGATGGCCTCGGTGAAGCCTTTCTCGGTCAAGACACGCGACGGCACGACCGTCTATGGCTACCTGACCCTGCCCAACGGCTCCACCGGCAAGAACCTGCCGCTTATCGTCAACCCTCATGGCGGCCCGATCGGTCCGCGCGACAACTGGGGGTTCGACAACATCTCCCAGCTGCTGGCCAGCCGCGGTTACGCCGTACTGCAGGTCAACTTCCGCGGCTCCAGTGGTTACGGCAAGGCTTTCCGCGACGCCGGCCACGGCCAGTGGGCGCAGGGCATCCAGAACGACATCCTCGATGCGACCCATTGGGCGATCAACCAGGGCTACGCAGACAAGGACCGAATCTGCATCTTCGGCGGCAGCTTCGGTGGATATTCCTCGCTGATGGCGCCGATCCGCGAACCGGGTCTGTTCAAATGCGCGGTCGGTTACGTCGGCGTGTATGACCTGGAAATGCTCTATACCAAGGGCGATATCCCGCAGCGCGAATCGGGCCGCCGCTACCTGCGTCGCACCGTGGGCACCGACAAGGCGGTGCTGCGTGCCGGCTCGCCCACCGCGCTGGCCGACAAGGTCGGCATCCCCGTGCTGCTGGTGGCCGGTGCGCGCGACGAGCGCGCCGTGCCCGAGCAGACCGAGGCGATGCGCGATGCGCTGGTCAAGGCCGGCAATCCGCCAGTGGAGACCATCATCCAGTCCGGCGAAATGCACGGCTTCTACAAAGAGGAGAACAACCTGGCGCTGTACACCAAGATGCTGGAGTTCTTCGAGCGCAATATCGGCACGCACGTGCAAGTGGGTGCGCCGGCCAAGGCAGACTGAGCCGCATGCGTCCGGGCCGGCATCGCCGGCCCGGGCACGCAACGTGCGCCCTGCGTCTGCGATCCGCCAACCATGCCCGGGTTAGAGTGTGACTAACGGCCATTCCGGAGCAGGCGCGTCGTGGCCAGAATGTCATCGCGCACGGTTGCGCACAAGGAGAAATGCCATGCATGCCAGGCACAGGAAAGCGGCGGGATTGCTGCTGCTCACGTCGCTGTTCGCACCGGCCGCATTCGCCGCCGACAAGCCCGCAGGTTCCAAGCCGCCGCCGGATCCCACCGAAGATGCGCTGATGATGAGCGCCGGCTTCCTGTCTTCGCATCCTGACCTGCGTTTCCGCCTCAACGGGCAGAAGCAGTTCAACGAGGGCAATTACGCCGACGCCTTCAGTTTCTTCCGGCGCGCAGCCTGGTACGGCGACAAGCCCTCGCAGGGCATGGTTGCCGAGATGCTGTGGACCGGCAAGGGCGTGGCCCAGGACCGGCCGCTTGCCTATGCATGGATGGACCTGGCCGCCGAGCGCGGCTACGAGGGTTTCGTGACCCATCGCGAGCGCTACTGGTCCGCCCTGGACGAAACCGAACGCACTCGCGCCATCGAGGTCGGCCAGGAGCTCTACGCCCAATATGGCGATGCCGCCTCCGAACCGCGCCTGACCGCCGTTCTGCGTCGCGAACGCGCGCGCCAGACCGGCAGCCGAACCGGTTACACCGGATCGCTGAAGATCTACGTGCCCGGTCCCGGCGGCACCTACGAACAGATCGACGGCTCCAAGTACTACGACGAACGCTACTGGGATCCGAAGGAATACCGCGCGTTGCAGGATTCGATCTGGGCACGTGCGTACACCGGCAAGGTGGACGTGGGCCCGGTCGAGCAGATCGGCACCGACGACAACCCCAACTCGCGCATTCCGGCCACCGCCCCGCAGGTCGATGTTGCCGAACCGACGACGCCCGAGCCGGACGACGCCATCCTGCAAAACCCCCAGCCCCACTGAACCGTACGCAGGCGTAGGCATCCCCACGAGCCTGCGCTAGAGTGGTTGCACGGCCCGGCCGCCATGGCCGGGCCTTCACATCCTGGAGGGGATATGCGCAGTACCGGTTCCAAATCCATTCTTGCCGCCCTGCTGCTGCCGGCGCTGTTCGCAGCCGGCTCGGCCATGGCTGCCGACTCGGTGGTCGGACGCTGGAAGACCATCGACAGCGAGACCGGCAAGCCCAAGTCGATCGTCGAGATCACCCAGGCGCCCAACGGCGTCCTCAGCGGCCACATCGTCGAGCTGCTCAACCCGAGCAAGCCCAACCCGGTCTGCGACAAGTGCAGCGACGACCGCAAGAACAAGCCGATCACCGGCATGGAGATCATCCGTGGGATGAAGGCCGACGGCGGTGGCAAGTACGCCGGCGGCACCATCCTCAAGCCCGACGAGGGCAAGGTCTACAAGTCGAAGATGGAGCTGATCGAAGGCGGCAAGAAGCTGGAGGTCTCCGGCTGCATCGCCTTCATCTGCAAGTCCCAGACCTGGCTGCGGCAGTAAATCCCGGCCCGGAGCTTCACCCGCGACCCGGCCCAGGCCGGGTCGCGTCGTTTCCGGGGTCGCTACCTGCACCGCTCGCACGCACCCCAGGCATTCCGCCGTCTCCGGGGACGCCCATCGCGCCATGCGATAATCCCCGCCCCCTCGCACCCTGCCCGCCATGACCCGCTCCGCGCTCGTCACCAACGCCCTGCCCTACGCCAACGGCCCCCTGCACCTGGGCCACCTGGTCGGCTACATCCAGGCCGACATCTGGGTCCGGGCCCGGCGCATGCGCGGGGACACGGTGCACTACGTGTGCGCCGACGACACCCATGGCACGCCGATCATGCTCGCCGCCGAGAAGGCCGGGGTCACCCCCGAGGCGTTCATCGCCGGCATGCAGGCCAGCCATGAGCGCGACTTCGCCGCGTTCGGCGTGGACTTCGACTATTACGACTCGACCCATTCGGCCGCCAACCGCGAACTGACCGAGCTGTTCTACGCGCGCCTGCTCGCCGGCGGCCACATCGGCCAGCGCAACGTGGCCCAGTTCTACGACCCGGCCAAGGGCATGTTCCTGCCCGACCGCTACATCAAGGGCATCTGCCCCAACTGCGGTTCGCCGGACCAGTACGGCGACAACTGCGAGGTCTGCGGCGCCACCTACGCGCCGACCGACCTGAAGGAGCCCAAGTCGGTGCTGTCCGGCGCCACGCCGGAGATGCGCGACTCCGAGCATTTCTTCTTCGAGGTCGGCCAGTTCGAAGGCTTCCTGCGCCAGTGGCTGGCCGGCGACGTGGCCCTGCCGGGCGTGAAGGCCAAGCTGATGGAGTGGCTGGACGCCGAAGGCGGCCTGCGCGCGTGGGACATCTCGCGCGACGCGCCGTATTTCGGCTTCCAGATTCCGGGCCAGCCTGGCAAGTACTTCTATGTCTGGCTGGATGCGCCGATCGGCTACCTGTCCAGCTTCCACACCCTGTGCGCGAAGAACGGCGCGGACTTCGATGCCTTCCTCAAGGCCGACAGCGACGCCGAGCTGCATCACTTCATCGGCAAGGACATCGTCAATTTCCATGGCCTGTTCTGGCCGGCCGTGCTGCACGGCGCCGGCCTGCGCGCGCCCACGCGCCTGCACGTCAACGGCTACCTGACCGTGGACGGCGCCAAGATGTCCAAGTCGCGCGGCACCTTCATCATGGCCCGCACCTACCTGGACGTGGGCCTGGAACCGGACGCGCTGCGCTATTACTTCGCCTGCAAGTCCTCCGGCGGCGTGGACGACCTGGATCTCAACCTGTCGGACTTCATCGCGCGCGTGAACAGCGACTTGGTCGGCAAGTTCGTCAACATCGCCAGCCGCTGCGCCAAGCTGCTGGAGACGCACTTCGGCAACACGCTGTGGAACGCCGCGTCCAATGCCGCTTCCGATGACGCCGCCCAGCAGCGTGCGACGGTGCTGGCTGGCGTCGCTTCGCATACGCACGAAGTCGCCGCATCGCTGTACGCACAGGACAACTTCGCCGCGGTGGCACGCAACGCCATGACCGCCGCCGACCTGGTCAACGAATACATCGCCCAGACCGCGCCGTGGGCGCTGGCAAAGGACCCGGCGCGACGCGATGAACTGCACGTGGTGCTGAGCACCGCGATGCAGGCCTTCGCCGATATCGCAGGCGTGCTCAAGCCGATCGTGCCGGCCACCGTCGCCAAGGCGCAGGCCTACCTGGGCGTGGAGCTGGCGGTGGACCGTCGCGTCGACCTCGACGGCCGCACCCTGCCCGCGTCGTATTCGCCGCTGTTCACCCGTATCGACCCCAAGCTCATCGACGCCATGACCGACGCCTCCAAGGACACCCTCGCCGCTGCTCCCGCCACTGCTCCGGCCGCAAAGCCGGAAGAGAAGAAGTCGGCCACGCCAGCGCCGGCTCCCACGGGCGAGGTCGCCAACATCGGCATCGAGGATTTCGCCAAGCTCGACCTGCGCATCGGCAAGGTGCTCGAGTGCGGCTTCGTCGACGGTTCGGACAAGCTGCTGCGCTTCCTGCTCGATGCAGGCGACCTGGGCCAGCGCCAGATCTTCTCCGGCATCCGCGCCAGCTATGGCGAACCGGACAAGCTGGTCGGCCGCAGCGTGGTGTTCATCGCCAACCTGGCGCCGCGCAAGATGCGCTTCGGCATCAGCGAAGGCATGATCCTGTCGGCCGGGTTCGACGGCGGCGCACTGGCGCTACTGGATGCCGACGAAGGCGCGCAGCCGGGAATGCCGGTGCGCTGAACTTGCCCGCCATGAGGCGGACAAGTCCCCCACGGTTTGCTTGCGCAAACCGCGGGCCCCGCTTTTTGCATGCCATATCCCCCGCCGCTGATGCGAACTTGCCCGGCATGAGGCGGACAAGTCCCCCACGGTTTGCTTTCGCAAACCGCGGGCCCCGCTCTTTGCTTGCCACATCCCCCGCCGCTGCGCGGCCGCCCCCTTGACTGCGAACTTGCCCGCCATGAGGCGGACAAGTCCCCCACAGTTTGCTTGCGCAAACCGC